>Ga0070741_10000050_pt1 | contig 415286 bp, 413 predicted proteins | sample Coa_R1_4_FD_66440 | JGI IMG/M metagenome (GOLD analysis project Ga0070741, IMG submission 66440) | Surface soil microbial communities from Centralia Pennsylvania, which are recovering from an underground coalmine fire - Coalmine... | ecosystem: Environmental > Terrestrial > Soil >...
GGTGGGGTTGACTGGTGGAGCGTTGGGGCGTAGGGTGGCGTGAAGTGGTGCAGCAGGGAGGGGTCTGGCGTGCCATGGACGGGTTGGTGGTCGTGAAGTGGTGGACGGGAGGCGAACGCCGTTCCTCGGCGAGTATCAGCACGCGCTCGACGCCAAGGGCCGCTTCATCCTCCCAGCACGCTTTCGGGACCACTTGGGCGAAGAGGCATTCGTCACAACCGAAGACGACGGGTGCCTCGCCCTCTGGCGCCCCGAGGAGTTCGAAGTGAAGGCAACTGAGATCAGGGAACGAGCACGGCGAGGCCAGCGCGACGTCGAGCGCGCCTTCTTCGCCGGCGCTGCAGAGGCCAGTCCCGACCGCCAGGGTCGGGTCGCCATCCCCCAGGGCCTGCGCGACTTCGCCGGCCTCGAGCGCGACGTCGTCGTCGTCGGCCTCTACGACCACATCGAGATCTGGGACGCCGCATCGTGGCGGCGCACGAAGCAGGTCGGCGAGCAGCGTCTCGCCGCGGGAGACGGTGCTCCGGCACCGTCGAGCTGAGGACACGAGAGGAGGACGCGGCAAGAGCGACGAGAGAGCACCAGAGATGAGCAGGAGGGTCCAGCTAGTTAGTGGCCCCCCGCTCACGCCCAGCCCCCCGACCGCCATGGTGGAAGGCCCCTACTCCGCCCGCTTCCATCACATCGATCGGGGAGACATCCCGACGGTTCCGGCTCGGTCGGGGGGCTGGGGGTGAGCGAGGGGTTCGAGCACCGGCCGGTGATGCTCGACGAGATCGTCGAGTTGTTCCGGCCCGTGCCCCCCGGCTTGGTCGTCGACGCCACCGTTGGCGGTGGGGGACACGCCCGGGCTCTGCTGGAGGCCCTCCCCGAACACCGCCTCCTCGGTCTTGACCGAGACGCGGAGGCCCTGGTTGCAGCAAACGTCACGCTCTCGGGCTTCGCCGACAGGGTCATCCTGCGCCGAGCCCGATTCGACCGGCTCGAGGCGATGGTTCGAGAAGCAGGAGATCAACCGGTGGTAGCGGTCCTCTTCGACCTGGGCGTCAGCTCGCCGCAGGTCGACCAGGCCGACCGGGGCTTCAGCTACAGCCAGGACGCCCCCCTCGACATGCGCATGGACCGCAGCCAGTCGCTCACCGCCGCCGACGTCATCAACACCTATCCGGTCGAACGACTGACGTCGCTTCTCTACGACTACGGCGACGAGCGCTTCGCCGGCCGAATCGCCAACGCCATCGTGGCTGCCCGCCCCCTTTCGTCGACCGCACAACTGGTGGACGTCATCCGCGACGCGATCCCCGCTCCGGCGCGCCGTCGCGGCGGCCACCCGGCCAAGCGCACGTTCCAGGCCCTGCGTATCGAGGTCAACAGCGAGCTCGATGTGCTCGGCCCTGCGCTTGACCAAGCGATCGACGTACTCGTGCCCGGCGGGCGCGGCGCGGTGCTGGCGTACCACTCCGGCGAGGACCGCATCGTGAAGGACCGCCTCCGCACCGCCGAAACCGGTGGTTGCGTGTGCCCGCCGGGCATGCCGTGCGTCTGCGGTGCGACGCCGAAGGTGCGTCTCCTGCGCCGCGGCGCGCGCAAGCCGTCGGCGGCCGAAGTGGCAACCAATCGGAGAGCCGAGAGCGCCCGTCTGCGTGCCTTCGAGAAGCTGTCGATGGAGCCCGAACCGAAGGACGCAGCCTGATGGCGACGCGCCTCGCGCCCGCCCGCTCCGTACGCGCTCTTCGTGCTGAGGCCGCTGACGCCGCCGCCGTACCCGCACCCGCGCGCTCGCCCGAGGAGCGACGCCACCTCCGCGTCGTCCCGAAGAATTACGTCAGCGCCCGCACTCGACGGAACCGGGCCCGACTCCTCGTCGTCCTCACGGGCGTTCTCATCGCTGCAGCGCTGTTCGGTGTCGTCGCCTTCCATGTCGTCCTGACCCTGAACCAGCTCGACATCCAGCACCTTCGGGCCGAAGCGGACTCCGCGTCCGTCAAGCAGCAGCAGCTGCGTCTGCAGGTCGCCGAACTGGAGTCGCCCGAGCGTGTCGTCGACGCCGCCCAGAAGCTGGGCATGGTGCCGCCGGCGACCGTGCACTACCTCTCGCCCAACGGCACGGCCGCGCCCGTGCCTGCGCCCACGCCCACAACCGTGCCGGCACGAGCGACGACGCCCGTGAGCAAGACGCCGGCGACCACGGCAGTTCCTTCGAAGGCGGCAGTCGCCAACCCGGCGACGAAGAAGCCGGTGACGACTACACCCAAACTGACCGGGTCCAAGTCGTCACCGAGCACGACGACACCGGCCCGGCCCACGCGGTGACGACCACCGTTCGCCCCCGGCGCCCGAGCGAGACTCGTCGGCGAACGGGGCGGCCCCGTCCTGGGGCGCGCCACGTCGCAGCCCGGCCGTACGCCGGGCCACAACCGCGCACGCGCGCCCGGACGCGCGTCGTCGACCGAGGCGAAGCATTTTCGGCGACGAGAATTCGGCGCCGCATCGGTGCTCTCGTCGTCGTCATGGCTCTCGCCTTCAGTGCCGTCGTCGTTCGCCTCGTCTTCGTGCAGGGTCTCTCCTCGTCGCGCTACGCGACCTTCGGCCAGACCCAACGCCTGACCACGGTTCACATCCCCGCCGAGCGGGGCTCGATCTTCGATCGCAACCATGTCGAGCTGGCGATGACGATCAGGCAGCGCACGGTCTGGGCCAACCCCCAGCTCATCCGCGATCCCGTCGGCGATGCCCGGGCGTTGGCGCCGGTGCTGAACATGGACGAGAACACCCTCACTGACAAACTCCGTGCGCCCGGCAGCTTCGTGTACCTGGCCCGCAAGGTCGACGACCCGACCGCTGACAAGGTGGCGGCGATGAAGATCGAGGGCATCAACCTCCTCGAGGAGCCGAAGCGCTTCGAGCCCGCCGGCGACCTGGCCGCCTCGGTGCTCGGCCAGGTGGGGATGGACAACCAGGGCCTGTCGGGTCTCGAGGTCCAATACGAGCATCAGCTGCAGGGTCGGCCGGGGGAGGAGGTCGTCGAGCACGACCCGTCCGGCAAGGAGATCGCAGCCGGGCTGAAGGAGGTCAAGAAGTCGGCTCGCGGTCGCGACCTGACGCTCACCCTTGACCGGTCGATGCAGTACGAGACCGAACGGGCGCTCGGTCAGGAGATCGTGGCGTCGAAGGCGAAGGGTGGGATCGCCATCGTCAGCGATCCCCGTACCGGCGAGATCCTGTCGATGGCCAGTCTGCAGGCGGGCGCCAACGGCGGACCGCCCGTCCCGAGTCCGTCGAACAACGCGGTGACGGCTGTCTATGAGCCGGGCTCGGCCAACAAGGCGGTGACGATCTCCGGCGCCCTGGAAGAGGGCGTCGTGCAACCGGCTGACACGATCACCGTGCCCGACCACATCACGATCGGCACGGCCAACATCCACGACGACGAGAACCACGCCACCGGCTCGTGGACGATCACCGACATCGTCGCCAACTCATCGAACGTCGGCACAGATCTCATCGCGCAGCGCCTCGGCAAGACGCGCATCGACAAGTACCTGCGGGCCTACGGCTACGGCCAGAAGACGGCGCTGCACTTCCCAGGCGAGTCGGCGGGACTGCTGCTGGACCCCAAGAACTGGTCCGGGGCTTCGATCGCCACCATCCCGATCGGACAGGGCGTCGCGGTCACGGCCCTGCAGATGCTCGAGGTCTACAACACCATCGCCAACGGCGGCATGTACGTGGCGCCGAAGCTCGTCGAGGGCGCGACCACGCCGCCTCCCCGACGCGTCGTCTCGACCAAGACGGCGCAGCAGATCACCGCCATGCTCGATCAGGTGGTCACCCGCGGCACGGCCAAGGCCGCCCACATCGACGGCTACACCGTCGCCGGCAAGACGGGGACGGCGCGCAAGGTGGCTGACGGCGGCAAGGGCTACAAGGACGGCGCCTACATCGCCACCTTCGCCGGCTTCGTCCCCGCCGAGAACCCCCAGCTGTCGGCGATCGTCGTGCTCGACGAGCCCACGCCGATCTACGGCGGGCTGACCTCGGCGCCCACGTTCGCCGACATCGCCCGCTACGGCCTGCGCCTCTTCCGGGTGCCGCCCCCGTCGCAGGGCACGATCGTCGCCGTTCCCCAGCTTTCGGCGTCCGCGGCGGCCGCCGACCGGGATGCCGGTGGCGGGACGGTGGCGCCGGTGGCGCCCAAGCCCGGCCAGCCCGCCCCCACGACCCCCACCACTCCCACGGCTCCGACGACCACGCCCACTACGCTCAAGCCGTCCCCGACGCCGAAACGGTAAGGCCCTTCCTTGCTGCTCGACCAGCTGCTCGGCGGCGTCGAGGTGCTGGATGTGCGGGGCGACCCTGCCAGCACCGACGTGGCCGCCATCACACATGATTCTCGGGCTGTCGTGCCCGGCTCCCTGTTCTGCTGCATCCCGGGCGCGCATGTCGACGGCCACGTCTACGCCGGTGACGCGGTCGCCGCAGGGGCCGCCGCCCTGCTCGACGAACGGGTGGTGCCCTTCGAAGTCACCCAGGTGGTCGTCCCCGAGGTCCGGTCGGCGATGGCGCCGGTGGCGGCCGCCTTCTTCGGCAACCCATCTCGAACGATGCAGGTCGTCGGCGTCACGGGCACCAACGGCAAGACGACGACTGTGCACCTGCTGGGCGCCATCTTCGAGGCGGCCGGGAGGAGGGCGGGGGTCATCGGCACCCTCACCGGTGAACGCACCACCCCGGAGGCCCCTGAGTTGCAGGCCCGCTTGGCGTCCTTTCGTGACGACGGTGCGACGGCGGTGGCGATGGAGGTCTCCTCGCACGCGCTGGCGCTCCACCGGGCTGACGCGGTGTGGTTCTCCGTCGCCGTGTTCACCAATCTGAGCCAGGACCACCTCGACTTTCACGAGACGATGGAGGACTACTTCGCGGCGAAAGCCAGGCTCTTCGAGCCGAAGCGCGCCGCCCTCGGCGTGGTGAACGTCGACGATCCGCACGGGCGGCTTCTGTTCGAGTCGGCGCCGGTCCGCATGGTCGGCTTTTCGCTGGCCGACGCCGAGGACTTGCGTGTCGGCCCGACCTCATCGACGTTCCGATGGGAAGGCGCGGACGTCCAGGTCGGCCTCGGCGGGCGCTTCAACGTGGCCAACGCGCTGGCGGCGGCGACCGCCGCTCGCGAGGTCGGCATTGCGGTGCCGGACATCGCGCAGGGCCTCTCGAGCGCCGGACCGGTATCCGGGCGTTATGAGGCGGTCGACGCCGGGCAACCGTTCGCCGTGGTTGTCGACTATGCGCACACGCCCGATGGGCTCGAGCAGCTTTTGCGTTCGGTGCGCGAGACGGCGCCCCGACGTGTCGTCGTCGTGTTCGGCGCCGGCGGCGACCGCGATCGTGACAAGCGTCCCGCGATGGGTGCGGTGGCGACGAGGTTGGCCGACGAAGCCGTGCTGACGTCGGACAATCCTCGGAACGAGGACCCCGCGGCGATCATCGATGCGGTGCGGGCCGGCGCTGAGCGCGCCGACGTCCTGCGCGTCGAACCCGAGCGTCGTGCCGCGATCGCGTACGCGCTGGGACGGGCGGCCGAGGGTGACGTCGTTGTGATCGCGGGCAAAGGCCACGAGTCCACGCAGCAGTTCGCCGATCGTGTTGTGTCCTTCGACGACCGGGTTGTTGCCCGCGAGGAGCTCGAGCGTCTGGGGTGGGCCCGCAGGTGAAGCTCCTTGCCAGCAAGATCGCCGAGGTCACGGACGGCACCCTTCACGGGCCCGACGTCACGGTCGACGGTGCCTCCATCGACTCCCGTGCCCTGGGGCCGGGCGCCCTGTTCATCCCTGTTGTCGCCGAGCGCGACGGCCATGACTTCATCGACGCCGCCCTGGCGGCCGGCGCGGCGGCGTACCTCACTGTCCGTCCGCCGGGAGCCGGCACTGCCGTCGCCGTCGCGGACACGGGTGCCGCGTTGGCAGCACTCGGCGCATGGGCGCGCGGTCAGCTCTCGGGCCCGGTCGTCGGCATCACGGGCTCGGCCGGCAAGACGTCGACCAAGGACATGCTTGGTGCCGTCCTGCGCCCCGAGTTCCCCACCGCGGTGAGCGAGCGGTCGTTCAACAACGAGCTGGGCGTTCCGCTCACGTTGGTCAACGCCGACGACGGAACCCGTGGCGCGGTGCTGGAAATGGGCGCCCGGGGATTCGGACACATCGCGTGGCTGTGCGAGCTCGCACGGCCCGACGTCGGGATCGTGACCAACGTCGCCAGCGCCCACACCGAGATGTTCGGCGACCTCGACGGCGTCGCCCGGGCCAAAAGCGAGCTCATTGCCGCCCTTCCCGAGACCGGCACCGCGGTGCTCAACGCCAACGACGAGCGGGTCATGGGGATGGCGTCACGGTCGGCGGCGCCGGTGGTGACATTCGGCGTCGGCGAGGGCGAGGTCCGGGCTACGGACGCCACGGTCGACGAGGACCTGCGCGTTTCGTTCCGGCTGGAGTCTCCGTGGGGGAGCGGCGAGGTGCACCTCGATGCTCGGGGGAAGCACCAGGCTGCCAATGCGGCCGCGGCGGCCGCCGCTGCCCTCTCGATTGGCGTGGCGTTCGATCGCGTCGTGAGTCGCCTCGAGGCGGCGCCGCTGTCGCCTTGGCGTATGGAGGTCACGCGCACCCCGGCGGGTGCGTTGCTGATCAACGACTCCTACAACGCCAATCCGGCGTCGATGATGGCTGCGTTGGATGCGCTGCGGGCCGCGCCGGCGAAGCGAAAGATCGCGGTCGTGGGCCCCATGCTCGAGTTGGGCGCGACGTCGAAGGAGGCGCACGCCGACATCGGCCGACTCGCGGATCGACTTCGCATCCGCCTCGTCGCCGTCGGCGCGCCCGAGTACGGCGCCGAAGACGCCGACACGATCGACGACGCCCTGGAGCTGCTGACCGACCTCGGTGAGGGCGACGCCGTCCTGATCAAGGCCAGCCGAGCGGCGGGCCTCGAGCGCCTTGCCGCTCGACTCTCGGAGGGCGCCGCGTGGTAGCGCTCCTCATGGCGAGCGCCGTGGCGCTCCTGCTGGCGCTGGCGTTCACGCCGGTCGTCATCCGGTACTTCCAGACGCGCGGGATCGGCCAGCAGATCCGCGACGACGGGCCACAGGGTCACTTCACCAAGGCGGGTACGCCGACCATGGGTGGGATCGCCCTCGTCGGCGCGGCCGTCGCCGGGTACGTCATCGGTCACCTCGGTAGCGGCGCCGCGTTCACATCCGCGGCGTCCCTCGTGCTGTTTGCCATCGTCGGCATCGGCGCGGTCGGGCTCGTCGACGACTGGATCAAGGTCTCCCGCCAGCGCAGCCTCGGGTTGAACGCACGAGCGAAGTTCGTCCTCCAGTTGGTTGTGGCGATCGCGTTCGCCTTCCTCGCCGTGTATTGGGCCAAGGTCAACACCAGCCTCTCGTTCGCGCGTCCGACGCTCGTGTCGTTGCCCAACGCCGTCTACATCGTGTGGGCCGTGCTGATCATCGTCGGCGCGGCCAACGCCGTGAACCTCACCGACGGCCTCGACGGGCTTGCCGCCGGTTCGTCGGTGTTCGCGTTCGCCGCCTTCGTCTTCATCGGGTTCTGGGAGTTCCGTCATTTCGGCCTGTATCACCTCGGCCCGGCGCTCGACCTGGCCGTTGTGGCCGCGGCGATGGCGGCCGCCGCGGCCGGGTTCCTGTGGTGGAACGCGGCGCCGGCGCGCATCTTCATGGGCGACGTGGGATCACAGGCGATCGGCGCCGGACTCGCGGCGCTGGCGCTGACCACCAACACCCAACTGCTTCTCCCGATCGTCGGCGGCGTGTTCGTCATCGTGACCATGTCGGTCGTCGTGCAGGTCCTGGCCTTCCGCCTCTTCAACCGGCGCGTCTTCCGTATGGCGCCGATCCATCACCACTTCGAGCTGATGGGGTGGCCGGAGACGACGGTGATCGTTCGCTTCTGGATTCTGGCTGGGCTGTCGACGGCGCTGGCCATGGGCGCCTTCTACGCCGACTTCCTGGCGTCACCCGTCGGACGAAAGCTCACGGGTGGCGGCTGACGATCAGAAGGCCTTGGTCGTCGGGCTTGGCGTCAGCGGCGCCGCGATTGCCCGCGCCCTGCGCGACCGCGGCTACGAGGTCGTCGCCGTCGACGACGCTCCGAGCGACGCGGTGCGTGAGCGCCGCGCTGAACTGGAGCCGCTCGGTGTCGACGTGGTGACCAAGCCCGACGCGTCGACGCTGGCGGTGCTCGTGCACGATGCCGACCTCGTCGTGCCCAGTCCGGGTGTGCCCCCGCGCCATCCCGTGTTCACCATCGCCCGGGACCGAGGCGTGTCGGTCGTGGGCGAGGTCGAGCTGGCATCGCGCTGGGCTGACCGGCCCATCGTCGCCATCACCGGGACGAACGGCAAGACCACCGTCACCGGGCTCGTCACCGACATGCTCGTGCGGTCCGGGGTGGCCGCCGTCGCAGCCGGCAACATCGGCGTCCCGCTGGCCGACGCGGTGGCCGGCCCGGCCGACATGCTGGTGGTGGAGGTCTCCTCGTTCCAGCTCGAGCTCACCGAGGAGTTCCATCCGGCGGTCGCCGTCTGGCTCAACCTGGCGCCCGATCACCTTGACTGGCACGCCGACCTCGAGAGCTACGGCCGCGCCAAGGCGCGCATCTGGGCGCGCCAAGGCGACGACGACACAGCAGTCGTGAATGCCGACGACGAAGCTGTCCAGCGGTGGGCGGCGACGGCGCCGAGTCGCGTTGTGCGCTTCGGTCTTGGCGGCGCGCCTGCCGACTTTCGCGTCGTAGGCGGTGTGCTCCGCACGGCGGACGGCACGGAAATTGTCGACGTGACAGCTCTCCCGCGCGCTTTGCCGCACGACATTGAGAACGCCTTGGCGGCCTCGGCGGCGGCCTTGGCGGCCGGTGCCGAGCTCGACGGCGTGCGCGCCGCGCTCGCTCAATGGAAGGGATTCCCCCACCGAGTGGCCCTGGTAGGCGACGCTGGTGGGGTGCAGTGGTACGACGACAGCAAGGCCACCAACCCCCACGCGGCGCTCGCCGCCCTTCGCGGGTTCGGTTCGGTCGTGCTCGTGGCCGGCGGTCGCAACAAGGATCTGGACCTCTCGGTGCTCGCCGAGGCCGCCGATCGTGTTCGCGCTGTTGTCGCCATCGGAGAAGCGGCGCCCGACGTCGAGAAGGCGTTCGCGGGTCTGCGACCAGTGACCGTCGCCGCGTCGATGGACGATGCCGTGCGCGCCGCCGCCGCCTATGCCGAACCAGGCGACGCCGTGCTCCTCTCGCCGGGCTGCGCTTCGTTCGACTGGTACCGCTCCTACGGCGAGCGCGGCGATGACTTCGCCCGCGCCGTCGGCGAGCTTTTGGAAGAGGACGAACATGCCGGCCACGACTGAGCGAGTCCGCACCCGCCGCCGGCCGGCGCCGTCGCACGGACGCAGGCGGGCGACAGCCCGCGCCCGCTCCGGATCGAAGTCCACATCGACGTCGCGCGCGACGCCGCTGTTCGTCCTGCTGGCGATGGACGTGAGCGCGCTGGTCGTCGTCGGCCTGGTGATGGTGCTGTCGGCGTCGTCGGTTCAGGCGCTTCGGGACTTCGGCAGCTCGTGGGTCGTGTTCGAGCGCCAGGCCATGTGGGTCCTCATCGGCGCCGTCGCCCTCGCGCTTGCCGTTCGCACGGATTACCGGCGCTGGCAACGGCCCGCCGTCCCGCTGATGTTGGTGGCGGTCGGGCTCCTGGTGGTCGTGTTGGTGCCCGGGTTGGGCGTGTCGGTGCGCGGCTCGTCGCGCTGGATCGGCACGGGCCAGTTCCGGATTCAGCCGTCCGAGTTCGCCAAGCTCGCCCTTCTCGTGTTCACGGCCGACATCCTCGCCCGTCGAGGAGCGAAGGGCGGCGTCCGCACGGCGTTGCGCCCGGTGCTTCTCATGTTCGGCCTAGCCGCCTTCCTGGTGATGGCTCAGCCCGACATGGGCACAACGCTCGTGCTCGGATGCATCGTGCTCGCCCTGCTGTTCGTCGGCGGCATCGAGCTGCGCACGCTCGGCGGGGTCATGGGCCTCGCCGCCGGCGGTGCCCTCCTGCTCGGGCTCGTCGAGAGCTACCGGCGGGCCCGGCTCTTCTCGTTCCTTCACCCGATGAAGGACGCCGGCAATGCCGGCTACCAGATCGTGCAGTCGCTGGTCGGGCTGGGCAGTGGCCACTGGACCGGGCTCGGGCTCGGCGCCAGCCGGGCCAAGTGGGGCTTCCTGCCCAACGCCTACACGGACTTCATCTTCGCCATCATCGGCGAGGAGCTCGGCCTCATCGGCACGCTGCTCGTGATCGCCCTGTTCGTCGCCTTCGCCATTCTCGGTGTGCGCACCGCCCTGAAGGCACCCGACCGCTTCGGGGCCCTCGTGGCCGCGGGGATCACGGCGTGGGTCGTCGGCCAGGCGCTGATCAACATCGGCGCCGTCATCGGCGTGCTGCCTGTCACCGGCGTGCCGCTGCCGTTCATCTCCTTCGGCGGATCGTCGTTGGTGATCACCATGGGCGCCGCCGGAATCCTCCTGAACATCGCCCGACAAACGCGTTAAAAGCCGCGTTTTTCGCGGCTTTTAGGAGGGTTCTGCGCACTTCGCGTGCCGTTTCCCTCGGGGTGCCCTCGGAGTACGTTGTCGCTATGCGTCCACTCCGCGTCGTTCTCTCCGCTGCAGCTCTCGGAGCCGTGTTGGTTGCGTTCGCCGGCGTCGCCGCCATCGCACCGGCCCGCAGCACGCCGCAGTGGGCGCCGGCGGCCAGCGCCGCCATCCATCCCGGCGTCCAGACGATGACCCAGGGCGCGCAGTGCACCGCCAACTTCATCTACTTCGACTCGGCCAACGTGTACATCGGCCAGGCCGCCCACTGCTCCGGCACCGGCGGCAACACGGCGACCGACGGCTGCTCGAGCCCGACACTGCCCGTAAATACGCAGGTGACGGTCCAGGGCGCCAGCCACCCGGGCGTGATGGTCTACAACTCGTGGGCCACCATGCAGGCGCTGCACGAGAAGGACGCCAACACGTGTGCGTTCAACGACCTGGCGCTGGTGAAGCTCGATCCGTCCGACGCGGCCAAGGTCAATCCGTCTGTTCCCCATTGGGGCGGCCCCACGGGGCTGGCCACCGGCACCGGCTTCCTCGAGCAGGTGTACACGTACGGCAACTCCGAGCTGCGATTCGGCATCAGCCTGCTCAGCCCCAAGGTCGGCTTCAGCCTTGGCTCCGACAGCGGCGGATGGAACAACACCGTGTACACCCTCACGCCCGGCATCCCCGGTGATTCGGGCAGCGGCTTCCTCAACAGCAAGGGCCAGGCCTTCGGCATCCTGAGCACCGTGCAGATCCTTCCGCTGGCGGGAGCCAACGGCGTCGGCACGCTCGCCCTCGAGCTCAACTACATGCACTCCCACGACTCGGCCTTCTCGGGCGTGCAGCTGGCCAACGGCACCGAGCCCTTCAAGGCCGGCCTCCCGCTCTAGCTGGAGCGGGCCTGGACCTCTTGCAGGTCCTTGCGGACGCCGCCGATGTAGAGGAGCACGAAGATCAGGCCGATCAGGAAGTACGTGCCCACGAACATCCCCACGACCCAGAGCCACTTGCGGGCGCCGACCGCTTCCCACGCTTCACGGGGTCGGCGGACGGCGTCGATTGTCGCCCACAGGCCGATGAGGACAAGGACGGCTACGACCGCGTAACCGGCGTCGTTCAGCAGCCAGGTCACACGTGGTAGCCGCGCACGCGCAGGGACGAGAGATTGCCCTCGACCCACTCCGCCGTGCGCCGCAGGCCCTCTTCCAGCGGTACTTCGGGCTTCCACCCGGCCCACTCACGGGCCCGGGTGTTGTCGCACAGCAGCCGCTCGACCTCGCTGCCCGTCGGCCGCAGGCGCTCGTCGTCGGTGACGACTTCGACCTCGCGGCCGGTGATCGAGATCAACAACTTGACGAGATCGCCGATGGAGATCTCGCGGCCCGAGCCCACGTTGACGACATTGCCCAGCGCCTGATCGGAAGCGGCGACGGCCATGAAGCCGGCGGCGGTGTCCTCGACGAAGTTGAAGTCCCGGGTGGGCGACGTGGACCCCAGGTGGAGCTTGTCGACCCCGCCGATGAGCTGGGCCAGGATCGTCGGGATCACCGCTCGCGTCGACTGCCGCGGACCGTAGGTGTTGAACGGCCGCACGATGGCCACTGGCAGCTCGAAGGCGTTGTAGTGGCTCAGCGCCATCATGTCGGCGCCGATCTTCGACGCCGAGTACGGCGACTGCGGCTGGAGCGGGTGGGCCTCGTCGATGGGCACGTACCGGGCCGTGCCGTACACCTCGCTTGTCGACGTGTGCACCACGCGGTCGACGCCGCACGATCGACACGCGTCCAACACGTTCTGCGTGCCGACGATGTTGGTCTGCACGTAGCTCTCGGGCGCGTCGTAGGAGTACGGAATCCCGATGAGGGCGGCGAGGTGGAACACGACCTCGCGGCCCTCGATGACGCGCCGCACGCGCGATCCGTCACGGACGTCGCCTTGGACGATGTCGACGTCGTCCCGGTGATCCTCCAGCCACCCAACGCGCCCAGACGGCGAGTAGTGGACCAACGCCCGGACGTCGGCGCCCTCGCGCAGCAAGCGCTCCACGAGGTGACTGCCGATGAACCCTTCGCCGCCGGTCACAAAAACGCGACGACCACTCCACTCAGTCATTTATTCCTGGTCTCCAGTTGCGAATTGCAGGAGCACGGTCTCGAACTCTTCGGGACTGCCGATGTCGAACCAGCGCTCGAGGATGGGAAAGACGTGGACGGGGAGGCCCTCGGCGAGCACGTCGGCGATCAGGTCGGGCATGCCCATGCGCGTCTCGGGCGGGATGAAGCGAAGCACCTCGGGCTGCATCGCATAGATGCCTGCACTCACGAAGTCACGGCGCTCGGGCTTCTCGTCGATCTCCAGAAGGTGGTGCTCGACCGACCGCAACACGCCGTACGGGATCTGGGTGCGGTGCTCGACGCCGGCGACGGTGATCGCCCCACCGTGGTGCCAGTGGTAGTCGAGGAGTCTGGCGAAGTCGAGGTCGGTGACCAGGTCGCCGTTCGTGACGATGACGGGCCCCGTCGGCGACTCCGGCAGCATTGAGAGGGCGCCCGCCGTGTGCAGCGGCTCCCGCTCTCGCATGTAGTGAAGGCGGACGCCGAGTTGGGCGCCGTCGCCGAGCTTCTTGTCGAACTCGTCGGCCTTGTAGTTCACGGCCAGGTAGACGTCCTCGACACCCGCGGCCGCCAGCGACGTGATCAACCGTTCGACGATGGAACTGGGGCCGATGCGGAGAAGGGGCTTCGGCACCTTGTCGGTCAACGGCCGCAGGCGCTCACCTCGGCCGCCGACCATGACGACGGCGATGGCGCGGCCCGGGCCGGCGTTGGGCACTTCGTCGAGGGTGCGCACTTCCACCAGACGCCCGCTCTTCACGACAGGCACGGCCCGCACTCGGTACGCACGCAGCAGGTCAGCGGCCCGTTGGTCGCCGTCGCCAGCGTCGGCCACCAGTGGTCGCCCGGACATCACCGTCATCACCGGCAGATCGAGCGACGCGTGCCTGAGCGCGGCGCGGCGGACGGCGCCATCGTCGACGGTGCCGAGGACCTCGCCGTCGTCGCCGAGCACGACGCCGAAACCGTTCTCGCGGACCTGTTCGAGGACGTCGCCGACGGTGGCGTCGGGCTTCAGCACGAACGGGCGGGGGTCGGCGATGGCCGCTACCTCCCGACGGGCGTCCGGGCCCGCGCCAGCTCGAGCACCCACGACGCCAGCTCGTCAGCCGCGTGCGGCCGGGCGACGCTTCGGCCGGCGGCGCCCATCGCCGTACGGCGTTGGTCATCGGCGAAGAGCCCGTCGAGGGTGGGTGCCAGCAGCTCCGCCGTGGCCGACGGGTTGCGCACCATCAGCGCAGCGCCGACGTCGACGAGCACCGACGCGTTCACGGCCTGATGGTCGTGCGGCGCGTACGGGTACGGGACGAGGACGGCGGGCAGCCCGGTGGCGCCCAGCTCAGCGACGGTTCCCGCTCCCGCCCTGGTCAACGCCAGGTCGGCGGCCGCGTAGGCGTAGTCCATGCGCTCGAAGAACGACACGGCCCGGACGACATGGGCGGCGCCCGCCGCCTGCAGGTCGGCTTGTATGCCGGCCAGGTCGGCGGCGCCTGTCTTCAGCAGGATGAAGCGGTTCGGCCGGTCTCGCCACTGTGACGCCAGGCCGACAGCGGCGCGGTTCAGGGTGGTGGCGCCTTGGCTTCCTCCGATGACGAGCAGCACCTCGGCGTCGGCCGGCAGGTCGAACGTTTGTCGGGCGTCAGCGCGTATGGCGTCGCCGTCGAAGTGTTCGATCTCGGCGCTCAGGGGCATGCCGACGACCCGCGTCGGGCCCGGGAACGACGACGCGGCGCGCTCGAAGGCGAGCGCCACGTTGTTCGTGAAGCGGGCCGCCAACAGATTCGCCCGGCCGGGGATGGCGCCCGACTCGTGCACGAGCGATGGGATGCCCGAGAAGCGCGCGCCGGCGACGAGCGGGATGCTCGCGTAGCCCCCCATGCCGACCGCGACCGACGCGCGTTCCTGGCGCAGGAGCCGGCGCGCCTGCCACGTGGCCCGAGCGAACGCGGCTGGTACGAGCGCCCGCTTGGCGCCCGCGAACGGCACCATGTCGAGCAGGTGCAGCGGGTAGCCGGCGTCGGGGATGATGCGGCTCTCGAGACCCCGTGGCGTCCCCACGAACGACACTTCGGCCGACGGCTCCTGACGGCGCAGCGCGGACGCCAGCGCCAGTCCAGGAAAGATGTGGCCTCCAGTGCCGCCCGCGGCGATGAGGATCGAGGGGCCCGACACCGGGCGAGGGTATCGTGCCCCGTCCTGGACTTACTCGTTCCTCAACGCATTCACGTCGTCGGCGCGGGCGGTGCCGGAATGAGCGCCATTGCCGATGTTCTGGCGCGCATGGGGCACACCGTTTCCGGCAGCGACCTCAAGCCGTCCGCCAACCTCGAACGCCTGCGCGGACTCGGCGTCCGGGTCCACGTCGGTCACGATCCCGGCCTGGTTGCAGATGTCGATGCGGTGGCCATCTCGACGGCCGTGCCCGCGCGCGACCCCGAGGTGCGGGCCGCGCAGGACGCCGGTACGTCCGTCCTCAGCAGGGCCGAGGTGCTCACGGCGATCGTCGCCACCCGACGGGCCGTGGCAGTGGCGGGCACGCACGGCAAGACGACCACGTCGTCGATGCTCTCCCTCATCCTCGTGGAAGCCGGGCTGCGCCCGTCGTTCATCGTCGGCGGTGAGCTCAACGAGATCGGAACCGGCGCGGCGTGGGACGAGGGGGAGTGGTTGGTCGTCGAGGCCGACGAGAGCGACGGCACCTTCCTGCAGCTGGGCGCGGAAGCGGCCATCGTCACCAGCGTCGAACCCGACCACCTCGAGCACTACGGCGGCGTGCAGGGCATGGTTGACGCCTTCGATCGCTTTCTCGCCCAGACCACGGGCGTGAAGGTGGTGAGCGCCGACGACGAGCTCGCCAACCGCCTCGGGCGCCAGCACGGTGCCGTGACCTACGGCACGGCCGAGGATGCCGACTATCGGATCGTCGACCTGCAGAGTGGCCGCGAAGGCACCTCGTTCGACCTGGTGCGCACGAGCGACGCGACCGTGATCGGTCACCTCCGACTCCCTGTCCCCGGTCGGCACAACGCTCGCAACGCGGCCGCCGCCGCGGTCACCGCGCTCGAGATCGGTGCCCCCTTCGACGCCATCGCTCGGGCACTCAGCCACTACGGCGGCGTCGCCCGGCGCTTCCAGTTCCGAGGTGAGCGCGGTGGCGTCACCTTCGTTGACGACTACGCACATTTGCCGACCGAGGTGCGCGCTGCGCTCGCGACGGCGAAAGACGGCGACTGGCGCCGGGTGGTCTGCGTCTTCCAGCCCCACCGCTACAGCCGCACGCAAGCTCTCGCGCCGGACTTCGCGGATGCCTTCGTCGACGCCGACCTGCTCGTCGTGACCGACGTGTACCCCGCCGGGGAACCACCCCGGCCGGGAGTGTCCGGAAAGCTCATCGTCAACGCCGTGCTCGACGCCCACCCCATGACGAGGGTGGCGTACTTCCCCCGCCGGGAACCGTTGGTGGCCTATCTTCGGCGCACCTTGAAGCCCGGCGACCTGTGCCTCGCCTTGAGCGCCGGTGACCTCACTGCGGTCACCCAGGAGCTCCTGCACGACGCCCCCGCCGCCCTGGCGGGGTGACATCGGACGATCGCGTCGAGGAGGCCGCCCGGCTCCTCGGCGAGCGAGTCCGCCGAGATGTCGCCATCGCTCCGCTGACGACCTACCGGGTCGGCGGCCCCGCCTCGCTTCTCATCGAGGTGACCGGCGACGACGACGTACGGGCGGTGACGAATGCCGTCAGTGCGACCGGCATCCCCGTGCTCGTCGTTGGCCGCGGATCGAACCTGCTGGTGGCTGACGCCGGTTTTCCGGGTCTAGCCGTCACACTGGGAGGCGTGTTCGCCGAGCTGGAGCTGGCGGCCACACGGGCCCGGGCGGGTGCGGCCGTAAGTCTTCCCGTTCTCGCGCGCCGTACCGCGGCTGCGGCCCTCACGGGCCTCGAATGGGCCGTCGGCGTGCCCGGCTCGGTCGGTGGCGCCGTCCGCATGAACGCCGGCGGACACGGCTCGGACATCAGCGAATCACTGGTCAGCTGCCGCATCGTCGACCTGCGCGCCGGGACCGACAGCGAGGTCTCGAAGCCCGACCTCGGTCTCGGCTATCGCAGCTCGAGCGTCAAGAGCCACGACGTCGTTCTGCAGGCCACGTTCGCCCTCGCCGAGGGAGACCGTGCGGCATCGGAGGCTCAGATCTCGGACATCGTTCGGTGGCGGCGCGAGAACCAGCCGGGCGGTTCGAACGCGGGATCGGTTTTCACCAATCCCGCCGGCGACAGCGCCGGCCGCCTCATCGACGCCGCCGGATTGAAAGGTCACCGGGTGGGATCCGCGCACGTGTCGCCAAAGCATGCGAACTTCTTTCAGGCAGATGAGGGGGGTTCCGCCGACGACGTGGTGGCTTTGATCGAGGAGGTGCAGCGACTGGTGCAGGAGCGGATGGGCGTCCGGCTCGAGCCAGAGCTGCGCCTCGTCGGATTCGAAGGCAGGTCCCGGTGAGTACGCCGCCCAGCGCTCCGCCGCGTCCCCCGCAGCAGAAGGCCCTCATCGACCCCCGCTTCCGTCAGCGGCTCATCGAGGTGCGCCGCAGCGAGGGCCGGCGCCGCCTGCGGGTGCTTCTCGTCCTCGCCGGATTCCTGGCCTTCGCTCTTCTGGCGTGGGGGCTGAGCCGGTCTCCGTTCCTCGATGTCGACCACGTGCGAGTCACCGGAACCGTGCATACGACGCCGGCCCAGGTCACGGAGGCATCCGGCGTCCACGAGGGCATGGCCATGTTCGACGTGGACGGCAGCGACGCCGCCGCTCGACTGCGGGCGGCGCCGTGGATTTTGCGGGCCAAGGTGGAGCGCCACTGGCCCTCGACGGTCACCATCGCCGTCGTCGAACGGCTCCCGGTCGCCGTCGTCCCCGCCAAGACGGGCGTCGCCATCGTCGACACGACGGGCCGCGTGCTCGTGAACGCCCAAACCGCACCCCCCAACCTGCCGGTGCTCCTCGGGCTCCCGCCCGCCGGCCCGGCGTCCACCCGCATCGGCGGCCGGGGTGCCGACCTGCTCGCGGTGGCCCTGGCCATGCCGCCCCAAGTGGCCCAGCGGGTGACGGCCGTGGTGGCTGCCGACGGGGGAGAGGTCGAGTTGCACCTGAAGCCGTCCGGCGTCGTCCGCCTCGGCCCGCCCGATCAGCTGGCCGACAAGATGCTGGCGACCCAGACGGTGTTCACCCAGGTCGACCTCGCCCGTCTGGCGGTGCTCGACGTCCGCGTACCAGCGAGCCCGGCGATCACCCGTGCTTGACTCCCGCGAGCACGTTTCGGTAGCGTCTCAACCGCCAGCAGAGGTTGACATAACTCTGAACCTCAAGTTGAGGTTGAGGTCCATGTTGCTGCTGAGCCAGTACCCGAGGGGAGAGTTCCCATGGTGGGCGTACCGCAGAACTACCTAGCCGTCATCAAGGTGGTCGGCATCGGCGGCGGCGGTGTCAACGCCGTCAACCGCATGATCGACGCCGGGCTCAAGGGCGTCGAGTTCATCGCCGTGAACACCGACGCGCAGGCCCTGCTGATGAGCGACGCCGACGTCAAGCTCGACATCGGCCGGGAGCTCACGCGCGGCCTCGGCGCCGGGAGCGACCCCGAAGTCGGCGAGCAGGCGGCCGAGGAGCACAAGGACGAGATCGAAGAGGTGCTCAAGGGCGCCGACATGGTGTTCATCACCGCCGGCAAGGGCGGCGGTACGGGCACCGGCGGCGCGCCCGTCGTCGCCGAGATCGCCAAGTCCCTGGGCGCCCTCACCATTGGCGTAGTCACCCGTCCGTTCTCGTTCGAAGGCCGGCGCCGTTCGGTGCAGGCCGAGCAGGGCATCGTGAAGCTGCGCGACAAGGTCGACACGCTGATCGTCATCCCCAACGACCGGCTGCTGTCGGTCTCCAACGACAAGACGTCGGTGCTCAACGCCTTCAAGATGGCCGACGAGGTCCTCCTGCAAGGTGTGCAGGGCATCACCGACCTGATCACCACGCCGGGCCTCATCAACACCGACTTCGCCGACGTCAAGATGATCATGACCAACGCCGGCTCGTCGCTGATGGGCATCGGCTACTCGTCGGGCGAAGGCCGGGCGCTGAACGCGGCCCGGGCCGCCATCTCCAGCCCGCTGCTCGAGGCGTCCATCGAAGGGGCGCGGGGCATCCTGCTCAACATCTCGGGCGGCAGCGACCTCGGCCTGTTCGAGGTCAACGAGGCAGCCGAGATCATCCGCGGGGTCGCCCACCCCGACGCCAACATCATCTTCGGCGCCGTCATCGACGACACCATGGGTGACGAGGTGCGAGTCACGGTCATCGCCGCGGGCTTCGACCGGTGGGACGAGGCCAAGTCCGGTCGCAGCGAGCGCCGCAGTGCGCTCGGCCTCGAGACCGCGGAGCACGACGTGTTCGGTGGCGCCGACGAGGACGACCTTGACCTCGGCGGTGGCGGCGACGACGACTTCGACGTCCCGTCCTTCCTCAAGTAGTCCTGCTCTCCCTCGACCTCGCGTCCTCCCACATCCGCTTTACCGGGCGGGCTGAGGGCGACATGGGCCACGGCGGCGCGTACGTCACCGAGGTCGCTGCTGAGGTCGAGGCGCGCCGGCGGGCGGTCAAGGACGCTCCATGGACGTGGTTGCGTCAGGTGCACGGCGACACCGTCCTCACCGTGTCGAGCCCAGGTGACGGCGCCGGGACGAAGGCCGATGCCTCGCTGACGAGGCAGACCGGCTGCGTGCTGGCCGTGCTGACCGCCGACTGCGCGCCGGTGGCCCTTGTCAGCCCCGCGGGTGTGGTTGCCGCCGTGCATGCCGGCTGGCGCGGGTTGTTGGGTGGCGTGCTCGAACGCGCCGTGGCGGCGGCGCGCGACAACGGAGCTACCGAGCTGCGCGCCGTGCTCGGTCCGTGCATCCACGCCGAGTGCTACGAGTTCGGCGCGGACGATCTCGACGCGGTCGCGGCCAAGCTCGGCAACGGCGTGCGAGCGCTCACCGCCGAGGGCCGTCCCGCGCTCGACGTGCCTTCCGCCGTCACTGCCGCGCTCAAGCTGGCGGGCGTGACCGAGCTCGAAGACGTTGGCGTCTGTACCGCGTGCAACGAGGACTACTTCTCCTGGCGGGCCCGAGGCGAGATGGGCCGCCAGGCGATGGTGGTGTGGCGGGACTAGGGGAGCGGCTGGCGGCCGTGCGCGAGCGCATCGCGACCGCGGGCGGCGACCCCCGCTCGATCACCCTCGTGGCCGTGACGAAGGACTTCGACGCCGACGTGGTCAACGACGCCATCGGCAATGGGCTCGACGTTCTGGGCGAGAACAGGGCCGACCAGCTGGCCGCCAAGGCCCAGGCCGTAAGCGAAGACGTCCAGTGGCACTTCCTTGGCCGCGTCCAGCGCAATCAGGTGCGCAAGATCGCCCCCTACGTGAGCCTCTGGCAGGCGGTCGACCGCGTGGCCGCTGGAGAGGAGATCGCCAAGCGAGCACCCGGTGCGGCCGTCCTCGTGCAGGTGAACATCAGCGGCGAGCCCCAGAAGCACGGCGCGCACGAGGATGACGTGCCCGCGCTCGTTGACGCTCTCGTCGGCCTCGGACTCGACGTGCGGGGTCTGATGGCGGTGGGCCCGACCGGTCCGCCCGAGACAGCCCGATCGGGCTTTCGCAACCTCACCGCGCTCGCCGATCGGCTCACCCTTCCGGTGCGCTCGATGGGCATGACCGACGACCTGGAAGTGGCGGTGCAGGAGGGCAGCACAATGCTCAGAATTGGTCGAGGATTGTTTGGTCCACGCCCTGATGGCCGCGACCTGCGACGATAGGCTCGCTCAAGGAGGCGACTGAAGACATGGCTTCTGCCTGGCGACGAGTCATGGTCTATTTGGGGCTCGTCGACGATGACGAGTACGAGGAATACGAGCCGTACGACGAGCCTGCGCCCGTCGCGGCTCCGCCGCCCCCTCCCGCGCCTCCGCGCCGTTCCGCCATCTCCTACGTCGAACCCGAAGGCGCTACCGCAGGGGTCCGCACGCTTCCCCGTGAGCCCGAGCCCAACGTCACCGTGCAGCCGCGGCCCGCGCCGCTGCGGCCGGTGCCGGCGGTGCAAACGGCCCGTCCGCATGTCATCGCCCCCGATGGGTTCAACGACGCCCAGCAGATCGGCGACAAGCTCAAGGCCAACCAGCCTGTGATCGTCAACCTGCAGGCAGTCGACCGCGACCTTGCCCGCCGGTTGATCGACTTCGCCAGCGGCCTCGCCTATGGCCTGGGTGGCCAGATGGAGCGGGTTGCGGATCAGGTCTTCTTGCTCACGCCGACCAACGTCGAGGTCTCTGCCGAGGAGAAGCGTCGCCTCCAGGAGCGCGGCCTCTACCGCTCCTGACCGACCCCTTCCGTTGTCGTCGCATCCGATCTCCTGGCTCCTGCAGCTCTACATCATCGTCATCTTCGTGCGCGTCATCTTGAGCTGGTTTCCGATCTCGCCAGAGTCGTCGCTCGCGTCCGCCTATCGATTCGTGTACGCGATCACCGAACCTGTGCTCGGCCCCATCCGACGAGTCATGCCCGGCGTCGGCTTCGGTGGCATGGGCCTCGACTTCTCGCCGATCATCGTTCTGCTCTTGCTGCAGATCATCGTCATTCCGATCGTGCAGCGGGCGGGCTACTGACCGCGCGAGCGAGGGTCAACCAACCCGCATAATTCGGGCGTCACCTTTTCGGCGCTCGCTTCGCTCGGCCGAGCTAATCGTGCTCCGAGCGACCGGCAAAGCCGGCTCGCTCTCCGCGCGTTTCTTGTTCGCCGTCATCCGCAGGGGGGCGCCTTCGGCGCCCGTGAGCGGCCGACGGCGAGGGTCAACCAACCCGCATAATTCGGGCGTTAGCATCGAGGTATGGAGCTGACGCCTCAGCAGCTCTGCGACGTCGAGTTCAGCGAGCAGTGGCGCGGCTACAACCGCGACCAGGTCGATGACTTCATCGAGCGGGTCGCCGCTGCGGTGTCCACGTTGCAGGACCGGCTGCGCAAGATGACCGAACGTGCGGTGCGCGCCGAGCAGCAGTCCAAGGAAGGCAGTGAAGCCGACGGCGCGGCGAGGCGCACGCTCGTGCTCGCACAGCGCACTGCGGACGCCACCGTGGCCGAGGCCAAGGACACAGCGGCCCGTCTCATCGCGCAGGCTCAGGAGGAGGCTCGGGCCATCATCCTGGCGGCCGAGAGCGCGGCGGACACGGTGCCGGCCGCCGAGCCGACCGCTCGCGCCGAGATCGCCGACCTGGAAGTCACGCGTTCGAGGCTGCAGGCCGACGTCGCCGCCCTCGAATCGCACGTCACTGACCGGCGCGCCCGCATCAAGGGGCTGCTCGACGAGCTCCAGCGCCGCGTGGATGAGGGCTTCGACGGCCGCATTGCGCAGTGGCCAACACCTGGTGAACCAGCCGTTGATGACGAGCCCGTTTACGAGGACGACACCGATGTCGTGTTCCTCGACGCGACGAGTGCCGAGGTCGACACGACCAGCGCAGACGACGTGGTCGAAGAGCCGGCCCAAGAGCCAGCCGAAGAGACCACCGACGAGGTGAGCGAGGACGAGGTCGACCTCGAGCCAGCGCCGCCGGAGTGGGAGCCCCCCGAGCCTGTGGCCGAGGAACCACTGCCCGTCCCGGACCCTGAGCCATTGGTCGACGTGCGTGATGTAGGCGACGCGGAGTACGACCAGATGCCTGCGCAGGTGCCGGAATTCACGGAGATCTCACCCCGGGATGTCGACGACGACACCTTCTTCGCCCAGCTACGTGGCGCCCTCGACGACGATGCGCCGCTGGGCCCCCGAGAGGACGCTTCAGGCATGCTGCGGTGGCGGGAAGAGGCCGCCACGGCCGTAGCCGAGGTTCCCAGCCTCTACGATCAAGGCGAACCGGAACGGCGGAAGTTCGGTCGCAAGAAGCGTCGTCAGCGTTGACGGCGCTGATTGGTCGGCCACCTCTTCATTCCGCATAGGATTCCGGCGCTCTGACTTCAACCAATGGGATGGTGACGTCGTGGTCCTCGTGAGCTTCCTGCTCGTGCTGGCCGCTGCGGTGACGCTCGTCATCGGCTTGCTCAACTCGGGCCTGGGGCTCATCTACGTGTCGATCGGCTGCAGCGTGGCCGCCGGCATCGTGCTGGCGCTGGCCGTTGTGCGCAGCCGACCTGAGCGCGCAGCAGCGCCGGCCGTCGGTAGCGAACGGCTCCGTGCGCTCGAGGAAGAAGAAGCTCCGACAGTCACCGTCGTCCCCACCCGAGGCGGAAAGCGCCGTGCCGCACAGCCGGCGGTGGACGGGGAAGAGGAGGACGTCGAGCTCGAGCCCAGTGGCGACGGCGCGGGCGTCTTCCCGATCGCCGACTACGACGACCTGAAGGTCGGCGAGATCGTCTCGCTCCTGCCCGAGCTCGACGAAGACGAGCTGGAGATGGTCCGTGAGCGCGAGGAGTCGGGCAAGAACCGCTCCACGATCCTGACTCGCGTCGAGGCCCTCACGGGCGCCGCCGCGGGTGCGTCCGCGGGCCGGTCCGACGACTGGGGCACCAGCGATCGCCACTGGGATGCGTGGGACGAGGGCGGCGAAGAGCACGACCTCGAGCCCGAGGACGAGGAAGAAGAGGAAGAGCCCGAGGAAGAAGAGGTCGGCGACGAGGCGATCTTCCCGATCGCCGACTACGACGACCTGAACGCGAACGAGATCGTCTCGCTCCTGCCCGAGCTCGACGACGATGAGCTCGAGGAAGTGCGCGACCGTGAGGAGCGGGGCTCGTCGCGGGCCACCGTCCTCAACCGCATCGACCAACTCCTGGGTGTCGAGCCTCCGCCTCCCAAGAAGGCGCCCGCCCGCAAGGCGGCGTCCAAGAAGACCACGGCCAAGAAGGCGCCTACGAAGAAGGCGGCGGCCAAGAAGGCGGCGGCGAAGAAGACCGCGGCCAAGAAGTCGGCCGCGAAGAAGACCACCGCCAAGAAGTCGACGGCGAAGAAGTCCACGGCCAAGAGGGCCGCCAAGAAGAGCTAGCCGGCTCGGCTGATGGAGACCCGCACGGGTTCTCCATCGATGTCGGCCGCATAGCCGTCGTCGACGGCGCCCGGCTCGATCCTCACGGCGAGGACCTCGCCCGCGATCCAGTCTCGGTGCGTCTCTAGAGCGGTGCCCGCTCGCGGCGCCTGGGCGACGTCGGTCGTGATCTCCACCCGGTCGGTGATCGACAGTCCGGCGTCCTTGCGGACCTGGTTGATGGCCCGGACCAACTCCCGAGCCGTGCCCTCGACGCGCAGGGCCTCGTCCACCTCGAGGTCGAGGGCGACAGCCCACGCCCCTTCGCTGGCGAGCGCAAAGTCCTCGTGTTGCGCAGCGCGCATCTCCACGTCCTCGGCAGTCAGACGCTCGCCCGCGACCTCCACCCAGCCCTGTTCATCCAGCGCCGTCTTCAGCGTGGCGCCGTCGGCGTTGGCGAGGGCCTGCTTGACCTCGTTGACCCGGGGGCCGAGCCGCGGGCCGAGCGTGCGGAAGTTGGGTACGGCCGTCCATGACACGAGATCGGCCAGGCTGGCGACGTCTTCGAGGTCCTTGACGTTGAGCTCTTCGCGGATCTGTTCGCGAACTTCCTCGCCAAGCTCGACGGAGGGCGGGTGCACCAGGAGCGCCCGCTTCAGCGGTTGACGTGTGCGCACCTTGGCGTCGGTGCGGGCCGCACGACCGAGTCCGACGAGCTGGCGAGCGGCCGCCATCTCCTCGATGAGTCGCTCGTCGATTGCGCCCGACCCTTCGGGCCAGTCCGATGCGTGGACCGAGACTTCGCCGGTCAGACGCACATACACGTCGTCGGCGATGAACGGCGTGAACGGTGCAAGGAGCTGCGTGGTGACGACCAGGCACCGGTAGAGGGTGGCGAAGGCCGCCGGCTCGTTGGCGTCCCAAAACCGAGGTCGCGAACGCCGGACGTACCAGTTCGACAGGTCGTCGACGAACCTTGCCGTTTCAGTTGCGGCGCTGAGGGCGTCGAAGTCGTCGAACGCTTCGGTGGCCGCACGCACCGTCTCGTCGAGACGCGTGAGGATCCACTTGTCGAGCACGTGGGACGCATTTGGCTGTTCCCCGCCCGGGCTCCAGCCCTCGATGTCGGCGTAGGTGGCGAAGAACGAGAAGACGTTCCAGAGCGTGAGGAGCGTCTTGCGGGTGCTCTCCTTGATCCCGTCCTCGTACACACGTCGGCTCGACCACGGGGAGCCCGCAGAGAAGAAGTACCAGCGCAAAGCGTCTGCGCCGAGGGAGTCGAACGCCTGCCACGGGTCCATCACGTTGCCACGAGACTTCGACATCTTCTGGCCGTCCTGGTCGACGATCAGGCCGAGGCAGACGACGTTGCGATACGGCGTCGACCCGAACACGAGCGTGTTCACCGCCAGCAGCGAATAGAACCAGCCGCGCGTCTGGTCGATGGCCTCGCAGATGAAGTCGGCCGGGAAGTCCTCAGGCTCGTCTTGCTGGCCCATGTAGTGGTGTTGGGCGGTGGGCATCGAGCCCGAGTCGAACCAGGCGTCGATCACCGGCTTCACTCGACGCCCCTCGGCGCCGCAACCCTCAGCCGGGCAGGTGATGACAACGTCGTCGACGTAGGGACGGTGGAGGTCGAGGTCGCTCAGATCTCGTCCCGCCAGTGAGCTCAGCTCGGCGACGGAACTGACGCACGTGTCGTGACTGTTGGTACAACGCCAAATCGGAAGAGGAGTCCCCCAATAGCGGTCCCGTGAGAGCGCCCAGTCGACGTTGTTCTCGAGCCAGTCGCCGAAGCGGCCGTGCTTGATGTACTCGGGGTGCCAGCCGATGCGTTCGTTCTCACGGAGCAGGTCGGCGCGTCGCTCGGCTGTGCGCACGAACCACGACGTCTTCGCCCAGTAGATGAGGGGCGTGCCGCAGCGCCAACAGTGCGGGTAGGAGTGGAGGTACGGCTCCTCGCGCACGAGGATTCCGCGCTGGCGCAGGTCGTCGATGATGGCGGGGTCGGCGTCTTTGACGAATTGTCCCTGCCATGGCGGGACCTCGGCGCCGAACGTTCCGTCCGCGCCGACCGGGTTGATCACCGGCAGGCCTTCCTTTTGGGCCGCCTCCATGTCGTCGGCGCCGAACGCCGGGGCCAGGTGCACGATCCCGGTGCCGTCGTCGGTGCTCACGAATCCGGCGGGCACCACTCGCTGGCCGCGGTCGTCGATGGGAAGGAAGTCGAACGGGCGCTGGTAGCGCAGGCCGACGAGGTCGGTGCCGGTGAAGCGCTCGACGATCTCGGCGTCCTCAGGAGCGCGGGCCGCCGCCACCACTAGGTCGCGCCCTTCGCCGGAATGCACACGCACGTACTCGATGTCGGGGCCCACGGCGGCCGCCACGTTGGAGATCAACGTCCAGGGCGTGGTGGTCCACACGAGGAGGTCGAAGTCGCGGTCGTCGACGGGAAAGCGCACGTACACCGACTGATCGGTGACGTCGCGGTAGGCGCCCGGCTGCCCGAGTTCGTGGGACGAGAGCGCGGTGCCGCAGCGGGCGCAGTAGGGCGAGACGCGGAACCCCTCGTAGAGAAGCTCGTTCTTCCACAGCTGGCCCAGCAGCCACCAGACCGACTCGATGTAGCTGTTGTTGAGCGTCCAGTAGGCGTCGTGCATGTCGATCCACACGCCGGCCCGGTCGGTGAGGGATTCGAAATCCGTGACGTAGCGGCGCACCGACGCCCGGCAGCGCTCGTTGAAGGCGGCGATGCCGAAGGCCTCGATCTCGTGCTTGTTGGAGATGCCGAGCTCTTTCTCGACCTCGATCTCCACCGGCAGGCCGTGGCAGTCCCAGCCGCCCTTGCGGGGGACGTCGTGGCCGCGCATCGTCTGGTAGCGGATGAAGAGGTCCTTGAAGGCTCTCGGCCAGACGTGGTGGAGCCCGGGCCGGGCGTTGGCCGTCGGCGGACCCTCGAAGAACACCCAGCGAGGAGCGCCGGCCCGAAGGCGCACGACGTGGCCCAGGACGTCCTGAGAGCGCCAGCGCTCGAGGGTCTGGTGCTCGAGGGCGACCAGATCGAGCTGGGAATCCACCGGTCCAAAGGTCACGTCGACAGGGTAGGGCAGGGCCTCATTCATCGAGGGGGAGTCCACCGAGGTAGCGCGAGGCGTGTGGTACAGTCCCGCACCCTTTAGCCCCGGGGGGAGTGGGCAGCCATGCCGAGAGCGTCGCGATCAACCTCCAAGCAGCCAGCGCGCGGCCAAGCCCGCGCCGCCGGTCGAAAGGCGACGACGAAGTCCGCCAAGACCACATCCCGGGTCGCCAAGACCACGACAGCACGCCGCACGGCGGCCACCAAGGCCGCCAAGACCAAGCGCACTGCGAGTGCCCCGCCCCCCAAGACGGCGGCCCGCGCTCGCACCACCACCAAGGCGGTGAAGGCCACGAAGACCCCAGCTCGCCCGGCTAAGACGCCGGCCAAGGCACCCGCCAAGGCCCCGGCGCGCCCGGCGAAGAAGGCGCTCAAGCCCGAGGACAAGAAGTTCCTGCAAGAGCAGAAAGAGCTGCTCCTGGCCGAGCGCGCGACCTACACCCAGCAGGCTGAGACCCTGAAGGCGGAGGCCGACCAGCTCGCCGAGGACATGGAGCCCGGCGACATCCAGTTCGACGAGGAGTCGGGCGAGGGCGGCACGATGAACGTCGAGCGCGAGCGCGACCTGGCGCTCAGCGCCCAGGCCCAGGCCGCGGTCGAGGAGATCGACAAGGCGATGGCCAAGATCGCCGACGGCACGTACGGCTACTGCGAGCAGTGCGGCCAGCCCATTCCCAAGGCCCGCCTCAAGGCGCTCCCGTACGCTGCCCTATGCGTCGCGTGCAAGAGCGGGGGCCTGTCGCGCCGGTAAGCATCAAGCAGCGGTACGCCCTCGTGGGGGGCGTGACCGCTGCGGTCGTCGTCGCCGACCAGCTGGCCAAGTGGTGGGCGGTCGACCGTCTCTCGCGCGGGCCGATCACCATCGTCGGCTCCTTCCGCCTGGCGCTGGCCCGCAACAGCGGGGGTGCGTTCGGTCTGGGGTCGGGGTTCCTGCCGATGGTTGTGCTCGCCGTCATTGCCCTCGCCGTGGTGCTCTTCGTCGTGGGCCGGTCGATCGACCGCACCGCCATCGCCGTGGCTCTCGGACTCGTGCTCGGCGGTGCCGTGGGCAACCTGCTGGACCGGCTGTTTCGCTCTCCCGGATTCGGTCGCGGTTCGGTGGTCGACTTCATCGACCTGCGGTGGTGGCCGGTGTTCAACGTCGCCGACGCTGCCATCACCTGCGGCTGCATCCTGCTCGTGCTGCTGAGCTTCGGCCGTACGGCAGAGAAATGAAGGAGGTCGTCCCTCGCGCGCTGGACGGCGAGCGGGTGGACCGAGTGGTGGCCTTCCTGACCGGGTTACCTCGCAGCGAGGTGGCCGACCTCGTCGCAGGCGGTCGGGTGCGGCTGAACGACACGGCGGTCGAGACTCGGTCACGACGACTCGTCGAGGGTGACGTCGTCGAGGTCGACCTGCCGGACGCGACCGACGACCGTCTGATCGCCGATGCCTCAGTCGACGTACCAGTCGTGTACGTCGACGACCACGTGATCGTCGTCGACAAGCCGGCCGGCCTGGTCGTCCATCCGGGTGCCGGCCAGCCCGACGGCACGCTCGTGCACGGTCTGCTCCATCGGTTCGCCGACCTGGAGGGCGTCGGCGACCCGCACCGGCCCGGCATCGTGCACCGTCTCGACAAGGGGACGTCCGGTCTCATGGTCGTCGCCCGCACGCCGGACGCGCTCGCTGCGTTGTCCTCGCAGCTCAAGGCCCGCGACGTGGAGCGCCGCTATCTCGCGCTCGTGGTCGGCGAGGTGGGCGAGGGGCGCGGGGTCGTCGATGCGCCCGTCGGACGTTCGGCGCGCCAACCCACGCGCATGGCGGTGACCGCTCGCGGGCGAGCAGCCCGAACGCGCTACGAGGTGCTCGAGCGGTATACCGAACCGGTGCCCGCCACCTTTCTGGAGTGCCGGCTGGAGACAGGTCGCACCCACCAGGTGCGCGTGCATCTGGCGGCCATCGGACATCCGGTGGTGGGAGACAGCCGCTACGGTCGCGGTGACGCGCTGGCTATGAAACGTCCCTTCCTTCACGCCCACGAGCTCGCCTTCGACCACCCGGCGGACGGGACCCGTCGGCGGTTCCAGTCGCCGCTGCCCGCCGATTTGGAGCAGGTCCGTGAGCGTCTCCACTGATCCTCAGCCGCGCATCAAGCGTGAGCACCTGATCTGGGCGGCAGCCGGGCTCGTCATCGTCGTGCTCGGTGTTGGCCTCGCCGCCCTCCTCGCGCAGCGCAATACCGACAACAAGCAAGCGGCGCAGCTCCTCGGCCAGCAGACCAGTGGCGGCGCCGTTGTCTCCATCGGGCCGCTCGACGGCTCGGACGTCGTGCAATATTCGCAGGACCGGCAGGCCGCGCTCGCGAAGGCGACCGGGGAGCGCGCCGCCGTTGTTTCTCTCGGCACCTACGTCACCCAAGCCGACGCCCGAGCGCTCGTCGGCCAGCTCCATGTGCTCGGCCTCCTCGCGTGTGCTCCTGGGGGAACGCCGTCGTTCGTCAGCGGCGACATGAACGCCTGGGCCCAGCAGCAGAAGGCGAGCGCCGCGCAGGACAAGGACCAGAACCAGCAGTTGCTCAACAACGGCGTGGACGATCCCGACTTCCGCGCCTTCTACCAATCTGAGGTCGCCCGCCTGAACAAGTTGCTGGCCGGCATCAACCCCAACGGGGCCGTTGTCTTCGGCGTCGTCGTCACCGGGCCCGCGACAGACCTGCAAGCACTGGCCAAGAAGAACGGCGTGCGCCTGGTCGACGTCGCCCCGTCAGCCAAGGTCAACGATCAGACGACCTACAGCGGCATCAGGCCGGAGCAGGGGACGACTGTCAACCAGCACGATCCTCGTCCCTTCTAGGGCGCGGTCCGCTCGTAGACCACCTGGCGTAGTCCCCACTCGATCTCGCCCGTCGCCGCCGACGTCGTGAGCTCGGTGAGACCGGCGGCGAGCTCGTCGATGCTCGCCGCGTCATAGGTAGCCACGACGAACGGATCGTGACGCCAGGTGGCCAGGTTCATGGCATACATGCGGGCCGCGTCGGCCGTCGCGACCGGGTAGGCGCGCAGGGAGTTCGAGCGCTGACGCCAGCGGTCGCCGGAAAGATCGCAGATGCGCGGGCCGACGCTGATCTGCGCGCCGCGTGACGCAACCATCGCCGTGACGATCTGTTCGTAGTGATCGAGCACCGGGTTCTCGGTACGAATCCAATCGACCTCGTCGAGGAGTAGCACGCCATGCGGCTGGAGCTGCTCGGTCCACGCGGCGATGACGCGCTCGGGGTCGGGAAGGTGGGCGAGGACGAGTCGGGCGTAGATCAGGTCCGGTGCCGCCGTTGGAAGCGGCGCGGTGACGTCAGCGCAGACAACTGCCGCGCCGGCGGCGCGCGCCGTCCGTAGGAATGGCTCAGACCGATCGATGCCGACGACGCGCTCGGCGTCGGTGACCTTTGCCACCATCCGGGTCGTGCGTCCGGGACCACAGCCGAGGTCGAGCGCCAGTTGCGGGCGGACGTCGACGTGCTCTCGGAGGAATGTCGTCGACGGAACGGCGAACACGTCGGCGACGAGGTCGAGCCGCCGGCGGGCGAGGTCGGTGTCGCCGAAGGTGTAGCGGGGCCCGTTCAGCTCAAGATCGGCGTGGCCGGCTGCACGCCCTGGGCGCGGGCGGCGATGTCGGCCAGAGTGAAGGAGTCGAGGTGCTCACGCATGTGGGAGCCCACGTCGGCCCAGACCGTGAGCAGCACGCACTGGCCCTCGTGATCGCAGGCGCCGTTCTGGTGGGGCTCGCCGAAGTCGCCAGCGGCGATCGGTCCGTCGACCGCGCTCACGATCTGCCCGAGCGTGATCTCGGCTGGATCGCGTGCGAGCACGTATCCACCGCCGACGCCGCGCTTGGAGCGGACCAGACCGGCGCCCTTGAGGGCGAGAAGGATCTGCTCGAGATAGGGCTGGGGGAGCCCGGTGCGCTCGGCGATGTCGCGGACCGAGGTCGGCCCTTCCGAGTCGGCGTGCAGCGCCAACGACAGCAAGGCACGACTTGCGTAGTCGCCCCTCGTCGACACCTTCACGTCAGTCATCGTACCGTCGGGTCGGCCTCTGGCTAGGGGAGCCGCGTGACCTACGGTGAGCCCGTGAGCGGTCGCCCCGACCCTGTCATCCCCGCGTACGGCGGGGCGTGCATCGACGGCATCGTGCGGGCCGTCCTCGAGCGCCAGTTCGGGACGCCGGCGTGGCTGCCCGGTCCTGTCGCCAGTGCCCGACAGGTGGTGTTGCTCACCCTCGACGGGCTCGGGTGGGAGCAGCTGAGCGAGAGGCCGCAACTGGCGCCGAACCTCTGCTCGATGGTCGGTGGACCGGTCACGACCGTCGCCCCGTCCACGACAGCCACGGCGCTGACGTCGCTCACCACCGGCGAGCCCCCGGCGCGCCACGGAGTCGTCGGCTATCGAGTGCGCGTCGGAGGCAACGACGTGCTCAACGTTCTCCGCTGGCGCGTCCCGAGTGGCGACGCCCGCGAGCTCGTCCCGCCCTCGGAGTTCCAGGACATCGAGCCGTTCGAGGGCACGCGGCCGCCGGTGATCACGAGAGCCGAGTTCGCGCAGACCGGATTTACGGGTGCCCATCTCGCCGGCGTCCGGCTCTACGGGTGGCGCATGCCGTCGACGCTTGTCACGTGGGTGCGCAGCCTGCTCGCCGACGGCGAGCCGTTCGTGTACGCCTACTACGACGGCGTCGACAAGGTCGCCCACGAGTACGGCATCGGTGACGCGTACGAGGACGAGCTGGCCGCGGCCGATCGGTTGGTCGGCGACATCATCAGCGTCCTTCCGCCGGGTGCCTGCCTGGTCGTCACCTCCGACCACGGCCAGGTGGATGTCGGCGACCAGATCGTGGCCCTGAGCCCCGCTGTCATGGACGTGACGTCACTGCTCTCCGGTGAAGGCCGGTTCCGGTGGCTGCACGCCCGTCCCGGATTGGAAGGTCGCCTGATCGAGACGGCTCGTGAGTTGTACTGCGCACAGGCGTGGGTGCGGGAGCGCGACGAAGCCGTGGCCGAAGGCTGGTTCGGTGGGCCGCTGTCCTCAGACGCCACCACCCGCCTCGGCGACGTGGTGCTGGCGCCGTTTGAGCCTGTGGCCTTTCTCGACCCTGCCGATGTCGGCGAGGTGAAGCTCCGTTCCCGGCACGGCTCGTTGACGTCTGCGGAGATGTTGGTGCCTCTGCTGGCTGCGGAAGCCTGAAACGGGGAAGGATCGAAGGATGTCCGATCAGCAGTCAGGATCAGCAGGGCCCGCCCAGCCCGAGAACGTCGCCCAGACCGATTCCGGCCTCGTCGTAGTCACCCAGCCGGGTCAGGACGGTGAGGCGGAGGCGACGGAAAGTGTCTCCGAGCCGGCCAAGGTCATGCGCATCGGCGCCATGGTGCGCCAGCTCCTCGAAGAGGTGCGCCAGGCGCCATTGGACGAGGCCGGCCGTGCCCGGCTGCGCGAGATCTACGAGATCTCGGTGAAGGAGCTCGCTGAGGGCTTGTCACCTGAGTTGCGCGACGAGCTCGCCCAGTTCGCCATGCCGTTCAACGCCGACGCGCCCAGCGAGGCCGAGCTCCGCATCGCCCAAGCCCAACTCGTGGGCTGGCTCGAAGGCCTCTTCCATGGCATCCAGGCCACGCTGTTCGCGCAGCAGATGGCAGCCCGGGCCCAACTCGAGGAACTGCAACGCCGCGGCCTCCCGCCCGGTGCGCAGCCCGGCCAGGGCCCCCAGGGCATGATCGACCGCCCCGGCACGTACTTGTAAAACCGCGCACCACCCGACAGCCGTCCCCGCGACCCGGCGCGGGCCCTCACGATTCGGCGTCCGGACGGGTGCTCCACGATCGCGACGCCGGCCTAGCCGCTTTGTGGACTTTTACTGCCGCTATAGGCGCGTAGACGTCCAATAACCGCCTCTTCGTCCTCGTACGCCAGCCGCGGATAGAGGTCGTGGTTCATCGCATCGGCATTTCCGAGGGGCCGACGTTCGTCTCCAACCACTTGATCAGGGGCTTGGCCGCTCGGAAGAGTCCCACGACGCGCTCCTTGGCTTTGGCGGTGCCCAGCCAGGGGCCGGCGGGCCACATCTTCCAATAGATGAGGCCCTTGTGGCGGAGCAGCTCGATGCGCGGGTGGTCCTTCGGGTAGCCCTTCGGCGCCGTCTTCAGCACGTCGTGGGCGCTGACCTCGATGTCGTCCGCCCGCGCCTTTTCGACGAGGCGCACGAGCGCCTTTCCCGTGCGGTCGTCGGCGACTGCGGCCCGGAAGCGTTCGAGCTGGTCGGGCATGAGGCCGTAGTACCCGGAGCCGGCGCCCAGGCCCTCTGACGAAAGGGAGATGTACCCGCCCCTGGAAAGCGTCGCCGCGCAGTTCGTCTTGTACGGCGACTTGTCCTTGCTGAAGCGCACGTCTCGATAGGGCCGGAACACGCGGCCCTCGCCGAACTCCTTCTTGAGCTCCGCGAGCAGCGCCTCCATTGGAGCGAGGACCGCCTCCTGGTACACCGCCTTGTGGTCCTGCCAGTAGGCCTTGGAGTTGTCGGCCTCCAGCCCCTCGTAGAACTCGAGCGCCTCCGCGGGCCACCCTTTGAACGCCATTGGCGGGCAGTATGCCTCGTGAATCGGTTCTCATGGCGGGGCGGACCGGATATCCGTTGCCGCGGCCATGAGCCCCGCGCTACCCTCCAAATCACACCCTTGTAACTTGTCCACAGGCCCCTGTGGGCGTGCTGTCGAAGTCCTGTGGAAGCGGAGGTCTGGGCTGTGGGAGGTGCGAGCGGCGGGGACTCGATCACCCACCTGCACCTGCATACCGAGTTCTCCATGCTGGACGGGGCGGCCCGGGTCAAGGAAGTCATCGCCGCCGCTGTCGAGGACGGTCAGCCGGCGATCGGCATCACCGACCACGGCAACATGTACGGCGTCCTCGACTTCTACAAGGAGTCGAGGAAGCAGGGCATCAAGCCCATCATCGGCTGCGAGCTGTACATGGCCGGGGAGTCCCGGTTCGAGCGCCCCACTCGCCGAGGACGCGTCGACGACACCGGCGGCGACGGCGAAGGCGGCCAGAAGCTCTACTACCACCTGACCGCGCTCGCCGAGAACGAGACCGGTTACAAGAACCTCATCAAGCTGTCGTCCGACGCGTTCCTCACCGGTTATTTCTACAAACCGAGAGTTGACTGGGAGCTCCTCGAGCAGTACCACGAGGGCGTCATTGCGACTACCGGTTGCCTCGGCGGTGTGGTTCTCCAGTCGCTCTTGAATGGCAACGACGAGCAGGCGCTGAAACTTGCGGGTCGGCTGCAGGACATCTTCGGCCGGGACAACCTCTTCGTTGAGATCCAGGACCACGGGCTCGATAAGCAGAGACAGACGAATCCGAAGCTGGTCGAGATCGCCAAGCGCCTGAACGCGCCGCTGCTCGCGACGAACGACAGCCACTACGTCCATCGGGAAGACGCCGTTGCACACGACGCGCTGCTGTGCGTGCAGACCGGCTCGCCCATCGATGACCCGAAGCGGTTCAAGTTCGAAGGCGAAGAGCACTATCTGAAGTCAGCGGCGGAAATGCGCCAGCTGTTCAGGGAGCTACCCGAGGCGTGCGATAACACGCTTTGGATCGCCGAGCGGGCCAATGTCGAGATCGAGTTCGGCAAGCCGGAGCTGCCGAACTTCGAGCTTCCGCCGGAGTTCGCGACACAGGACGAGTATCTCCGCCACCTGACTTACGCAGGCGCCCGCGAGCGTTACGGCGCATCGCTGCCGCCGGAGGTGACGGGCCGCCTCGACTACGAACTCGGCGTCATCGCCGACATGGGGTTCTCGGCGTACTTCCTCGTCGTGTGGGACCTGATCAAGTACGCCCGCGACAAGGGCATTCGCGTCGGCCCTGGCCGCGGCTCGGCTGCCGGTTGCTGCGTCGCCTACTGCCTTCGCATCGTCGACCTCGACCCCATCCGCTACGACCTGCTGTTCGAGCGCTTCTTGAACCCAGGTCGCAAGCAGATGCCCGACATCGACATGGACTTCGACGAGCGTTACCGCGGTGACATGATCAAGTACGCGGCCGAGAAGTACGGGTGGGATCACGTCGCTCAGATCGTCACCTTCTCCACGATCAAAGCCCGGGCCGCGGTGCGCGACTCATCACGCGTTCTTGGCTTCCCGCCGGCCGTGGGCGACCGCATCGCCAAGCTGATGCCGCCGCTGGTGATGGGCCGCGACACGCCGCTGCACGCGTGTCTGGAGAAGACGCCGGGCTTCGAAGAGGGCTACAAGACCGCCCATGAGCTGCGGCAGCTCTACGAGACCGACCCCGACGCCAAGAAGGTCATCGACGTGGCGTTGGGGCTCGAGAACCTGCGCCGCCAGGACTCGATCCATGCCGCCGCGGTGGTGATCACCAAGGAGCCGCTCACCGAGTACCTGCCGATCCAGCGCAAGCCGGAGAACGGCAAGGACCCGTCCGAGTCACCGATCGTCACCCAATACGAGATGCACGGCGTCGAGGAGCTCGGCCTCCTCAAAATGGACTTCCTCGGTCTGCGCAACCTCACGGTCATCGAGCGAGCGCTCGATCTGATCGAGGAATCACGCGGCCAGCGCCTCGACATCGACAACGTCCCCCTCGACGACGAGCCCACACTGGAGATGCTGCGCAACGGCGACTCCATGGGCGTCTTCCAGCTCGAGGGCGGGCCGATGCGCGCCCTCATGCGATCGCTGGCGCCCACGTCCTTCGACGACGTCGCCGCCCTCGTCGCCCTGTACCGCCCGGGGCCGATGAAGGCGAACATGCACAACGACTACGCCGACCGCAAGAACGGACGCCAGAAGATCGCGTATCTGCATCCGGACGCCGAAGAGATCCTCGGCCCGACGTACGGGCTCCCGATCTATCAAGAGTCCGTGATGCGAGTCGCCCAGAAGTTCGCCGGCTACTCGCTCGAAGAGGCCGACAACCTCCGGAAGGCCTGCGGAAAAAAGATTAGGTCCGTCATGGCCAAGGAGCGGGAGAAGTTCGTCGCTGGCTGTGTGGCGACTGGCTACGGCGAGAAGGTCGGCAGTGAGTGGTTCGACATCATCGAGCCGTTCGCTGACTACGCCTTCAACAAGTCGCACTCGTACGGGTACGGGTTTGTCGCCTACCAGACCGCGTACCTCAAGGCGCACTATCCGGTCGAGTACCTCGCCGCCCTCCTCACGAGCGTCAAGGACGACAAGGACAAGACGGCCGTCTACCTCGCGGAGTGCCGGGCCCTCGGCATCCAGGTCCTGGTGCCCGACGTCAACGTCTCCCATTCGGACTTCATCGCTCGAGACGACACGATCCCCTTCGGCCTGAGCGCCATCCGCAACGTGGGGGAGGGCTTGGTCGCCAAGATCGTCGAGGAGCGCGGCGCCAACGGTCCCTTCACCGACTTCTACGACTTCTGCGAGCGCGTGGACCCCATGGTCCTGAACAAGCGCACGGTCGAGTCGCTGATCAAGGGCGGGGCCTTCGACTCCATGGGGCATCCCCGCAAGGGTCTGCTGATCGTCTTCGAGCAGATCGTCGACTCCACCCTCGCCCGCCGGCGGGAGAAAGAGCTCGGCATCATGAACCTGTTCGGGGACATGGAAGGCCCCGACGGCGGCGGACCGATCCACGACGAGCGGGTAGCGATCCCCGACGACGAGTTCGACAAGAGCCAGCGGTTGGCGTTCGAGAAGGAGATGCTCGGCCTCTACGTCAGCGACCACCCGCTCATGGGAGTCCAGGGCGCCCTGGCGCGCCATACCGACTGCTCGATCAACGGTCTGCGAGAGCTGCGCGACGGCGAGACCCGCTGGGTCGGCGGCGTGGTCACCGCGCTCCAGCGCAAGTACACGAAACGCGGCGAGCTCATGGCCACGTTCGTGCTGGAAGACCTCGAAGCGGCGATGGAGGTGATGGTCTTCCCCCGCACCATGCACGAGTACGGGCCGTTGCTCGACGACGACGCCATCGTCTGCGTCAAAGGCCGCGTCGACCTCCGTGAGGAGCCGGCCAAGGTCATCTGTCTGGAGCTGAAGCGCCCGGAACTGGTCGCCGATGAGAACTCCGCCCTGCGGGTGAACCTCCCTGCCAACCGGGTCACGGGAAGCCTCATCGAAGACCTCAAGAAGGTGCTGCTCGAGCACAACGGGCCCGTCCCGGTCTTTTTGCACCTAGGACAGAAGGTGCTGCGCCTCCCCGACCATTTCAACGTCGCCACCGACAACGGCCTGCTGGCCGAGTTGCGCGTTCTGCTCGGACCGAATGGACTATTGAGCTGAATTCGAGCTGAGGGGTCCGACAGAGGGAAACCCCGGCCGGGCCGATTATCCTTGTGGTGCCAGCCGCGTTTCGGGGAGAGCAGAGCAGTATGGCGATCGTCGTTGACACGAAGGACTGCACGGCGCTGAGCGACGCCGAGCTCGGCGAGATGGCTGACATCTCAGCCGACGGGCCCGCCGGCTACGACGTAGGACTGCTGTCAAAGCAACGTGAGGAATGGGTCCTGGTCACCCAGGTGCACGAGTCGAACAAGCTGCTCGGCTATTCGTTCTGCACCCTCGAGCGCATCGGCGGCACGCCGTCGGTCCTCATCGGGTTGGCCTCGGTGAAGCGCAACGGAAAGCGGGACGCGGTCCTGAAGGCGCTGATCGGTGATCAGCTGCGGCGCGCCGTCCTGGCCTTCCCCGACGAAGACGTTCTCATCGGCACGCGGCTTCTCGACCCCGCCGGGTTCCAGGCCTTCAAGGGCCTCGAGGACGTCGTGCCTCGCCCCGGCCACAAGGCCACGGGCGAGGAGCGGGCGTGGGGTCGGCGCCTGGCGAAGCGCTTTGGGTGCGAGGGCCGCATCGACGATCGCACGTTCATCCTCAGCGGCGACGGCAGCATGTCTCCTGCGCTCGACTTCGAGAGCGCCAAGGCCGACGGCATCGGCGCCGACATCGTCGCCTTCTTCAAGCCCTTCAAGAAGGGCCGCGGCGACACGCTGGTCGCCTTCGGCTGGGCTATGGCCGAGGACTTGGTGGCCCGGGCCAACGGCAAGTAGTTCGCCAGGCCCGAAGCCCACACCAGCTCAGCGCCGGGGGAGTACCCCCATCACAGCCTTGTAGCAGTAGCCCTGGATCGGCGCGGTCAGGGCCACGAGGAGTCGGTCGGGGGCGTGGCCGAGGAGCTGGTGGACCTGGCGTTCGCCGCAGCGCTGCACCTGACGGGACTCCAGCGCGGCCAGGAGGCGACGGTCGCGCAGGAACAGTTCGTGGAACGTGCTCTGCCAGATGAATCGGCACACGTAGCCGCCGGGCGCCCGGGCTATACCGATCTCGTCCGGCTCGACCAACGAAACCGACGGGCGGTCACCCTCGAGCGTCCAGTACGGAATGGCGTTGCCGGTGAGCCCGAGCAGCGGTGGTCGGGGCGGGTGGAGCAGCGGCCGCAACCACCGGTCGGCCTTGCGCGGATGCATGCGGTCGCAGGGAAGCGGAGGACCGGTCAGCTCGGCCAGTTCCGGCTGCGCGGCGTCGAACATGTCGCCCAATGCCAGCTGACCGGTGGCGACCGAGAACGGGCGCAGCACTCGGCCGGCGGTGACGGGATGACGCGCTCGCACGAAGGCACCGGAATCGAGGTCGACGCCGATCGAGCCATTGGGCTCGCTCGCGAGCACCAACAGATCGAGCTGCGCTCCGGCTTCTGCGACCCGCTGACGGAGGACAGTCGCCATCGACACCATGGTGATCGAGCCGCGCGTCCGTATGGTGGATGGTCAGATGGACTTCCAAGACGTTGTGCGACGTCGGCGCATGGTTCGCAACTTCGAGGACCGGCCACTCGCGCGCGAGATCGTCGATCGCATCCTCACCAACGGGTTGCGGGCACCGTCGGCTGGCTTCACGCAGGGGTGGGCCTTCCTCGTACTCGAGGGCCGCGAGGAGACAGAGCGCTTCTGGGACGCGAGCTTCTCGTCGCCCGAAGCACGCGCATCGTTTCGGTGGCAGGGCCTCTTCTCGGCGCCGCTGCTGATCGTGTCGCTGTCACACAAGGACGCCTACCTCGACCGCTACGCGGAGCCTGACAAGGGCTTTACTGACCGCAGCGAGTCGCACTGGCCGGTGCCGTACTGGGACGTCGACGCCGGGTTCGCATCCCTCTTGATGCTGCTGACCGCCGTTGACGCCGAGCTTGGCGCGCTGTTCTTCGGCGTGTTCAAGGTCGATCGTTTCAGGGACGCGTTCGGCGTTCCCGACGCCTACATGCCGGTGGGCGCGCTGGCGATCGGTTACCCGCTGCCCGACGACCCGTCGCCCTCGCTGGCGAGGGGTCGGCGAGCTCTAGACGCGGTCGTCCACCGGGGCCGCTGGTGAAAGCTGGGTGAGCAGCTCGTCGACATCTGCGGTGGGCAGCTTGCACGCGTAGTTGCGGCAGACATATGCGAGGCCGTCATTGCGGTCTTCGAAGAGCGGGGAGTCGTAACGCTCGCCCCACGCCAGAACGGCGTTGGGGAGATAGCGCTCCTGGACCGCGGCCACCAGGTCGGAGCGGTCGCCGGTGATGACGACCTCGGTCGTGCCCGCGGTGGAGAGGTCGACGGCCTCGAGGAGATGGGCGAAGGCGCTCGGCTGGCGGCTCATGGGGCCGGCGAGAAGGCGGAGGATCGCGTCGGCGTGGTCCGCGTAACGGGTCTCGCCCGTCAGCGCGCCGAGCCGCAGCAACGAGATGGCGGCGACCGCGTTGGCCGAGGGCAGCGCGCTGTCGAGGATGTCCTTGGGCCGCGTGATCAACTCCTCGGCGTCGTTACCGGTCGTGAAGAGTCCGCCGTTGGTGGCATCCCAGAAGAGATCGAGCATGTCGTCGGCGGTGCGCGTGGCCTCGGCGATCCAGCGCGCCTGCCCGGTCGCTTCGGCCAGGCGGGTGAAGGCGTCGACGAGCGCCGCGTAGTCGTTCGCATAGGCCAGGTGGTTGGCCTTGCCGTCCTGCCATGCGCGCAGCCACCGGCCGTCGGGGCGCCGGAGCTCGCGGAGCAGGAACTCACCGGTCTGCATGGCGGCATCGAGCCACGTGTCGTTGTGAATGGCGGCACCCGCCTCGGCCAACGTCGACAGGAACAGCGCGTTCCACTCGGTGAGCACCTTGTCGTCGAGGCCAGGTCGGACGCGGTCTTGCCGAGTCTCGAAGAGCCGCTCCCGGGCCCGCTCGATGTGGGGCGGCCGGAGGAGGTCGCCGCGGACCGGACGGTGGAGGATGTTGGCGCCCTCGAAGTTGCCCTTCTCGGTGACGTCCCACCACTCGAGCGCGGCCGGCGCCTCGTCGGGGCCGAGGATGTCCTCGATCTCGTGCGGATGCCAGACGTAGAACTTGCCCTCGACGCCCTCGGAGTCGGCGTCCTCGGCGGAGTAGAGGCCGCCGTCGGGGTGACGCAGGTCGCGAAGGACGTATCCGACGGTCTCGGCCAGGACCTGGACGAAGCGCGGCTCTCGCGTGAGCTGCCAGGCGTGGAGGTAGGCGCGCCCGAGCATGGCCTGGTTGTAGAGCATCTTCTCGAAGTGGGGTACCAACCAGTAGGGGTCGACCGAATAGCGGGCGAACCCGCCGCCGAGCTGGTCGTATATGCCGCCCGACGCCATGGCGTCGAGGGTCTCGGTGACCATGGCCAGGATCTCGGGTCGTCCGCCCTGAGCCGCCGCCCTGAGCAGAAGCTCGAGGCTCGACTCCTGGGGGAACTTCGGGGCCTGTCCGAACCCGCCCCACTCCGAGTCGTACTGGCTCCGCAAGGAGGACACGGCGACGTCGAGCACGCTGCGGTCCGCGGCCTGGTCCGACGGCGTCAGCTCGGCGACGTGGCCGAGCGCCTCGGTGAGGCGGCCGGCTTGGTCGTCCACCTCGCCGCGGCGCTCCCGCCACGCCTCGTCGATGGCCTCGAGCACCTGGACGAACCCGGGCATGCCGTGCCGCGGCTCCTTCGGGTAATAGGTGCCGCCGTAGAACGGCTGCTTGTCCGGCGTCAGGAACACCGTCATCGGCCAGCCGCCGTGGCCGGTCAGGGCCTGCACGGCCTCCATGTAGATGCTGTCGACGTCGGGCCGTTCCTCGCGGTCGACCTTGATGTTGACGAACAGGTCGTTCATCACGGCCGCCACCGCGGGGTCCTCGAACGACTCGTGCGCCATCACATGGCACCAATGGCACGCCGAGTACCCGACGCTCAACAGCACCGGCTTGTTCTCCGCCTGCGCCCGCGCGAACGCCTCGTCGCCCCACGGATACCAGTCGACCGGGTTGTCCTTGTGCTGCCGCAGGTACGGACTGGTCTCGTCAGCGAGCCGATTCATGCAGGTCGTTCTACCCCCTCACCCCATTCTGGCGGTCGTGGACGTGGCTATAGGACGGCCACGACCGCCAGAACGTGAGGGGACGCCGTTATCCCCTGAAAAAATCCGGAAATCCTCAGGTTGTTCCTCTTTACTTTCACAACACAACGCGCCGATACTGCAGACAGCCCAAAGCGGAAGCGGGCAAGGCCAAAGAAGGAAGAAGCCGCAAGGTGGAAGCCGGAAGTGGCAGCTCGAAGAAGCTTTGTGGTTAGGACTTGAGTCGTAGCTGGGGCACCGCAAGGTGCCGCAGCAAGCGGAGCGAGTCTGAGCCGGCTTTGACCCCGGGGAGCACGAAGGCTTCGGCCCGACGGTTACTCGGGGTCAAGTCGCGTCTGGGCCCAAGGCGTAGAGTCCGCCCCCTATGGAGCTGAGACTCGACGGCAAGACGGCGCTGGTGACAGGAGCTTCCAAGGGCATCGGGCTGGCGATCGCCAAGGCGATGGCCGAATCCGGCGCCAAGGTGATGCTCTCATCTCGGAAGCAGGAGCAGCTGGAGAAGGCGGCGTCGGAGATCGACGGCGAGGTCGACGTCTTCGCGGCCAACGCCGGCGAGCCCGAGCAGGCCGAAGCGGCGGTCGACGCGACGCTCGCGCGTTTCGGCTCCGTCGACGTCCTCGTCAACAACGCCGCCACCAACCCGTACTTCGGCAAGGCCATCGACATCGACCTCTCCCGCTACGACAAGACCTTCCAGGTCAACGTGCGGGGCGTATTCGTCTGGACCCAGCTCGCGTACAAGAAGTGGATGCAGGAGCACGGCGGCAACGTCATCAACATCGCCTCCATTGGCGGCATGCACTACGGCAGCCTCATCGGTATCTACGACACCACGAAGGCGGCGGTGATCTATCTCACCAAACACCTCGCCGCAGAGCTCTCGCCCCAAGTTCGGGTCAACGCCATCGCCCCGGGACTCGTCAAGACCGACTTTGCCCGCGCCCTCTACGAGTCGGGCGAGGAAGCGGTGGCGTCGATGATGCCCCTGAAGCGCCTCGGCGTCCCAGAGGACATCGGCCCCGCCGCCGTCTATCTGGCCAGCGACGCCGCCAGCTGGGTTACGGGCGAGGTCCTCGTGGTCGACGGAGGGATGCTCGTCAGGCCGTAGGTCCGGGCCACGCCCGAACCGGCAAGCCCGGCGTGGGCATGCCCTCCCACGCCACGACATTGCCCGGAATCGCATCGGTGGCGAACAGCGTGCGGCCGTCGGCGCCGCCGAAGCAGCAGTTGGTCGTCACGCCCTTGCCCGGAATCTCGAGGAAGTCGACGACCGCGCCGTCCGGGTCGACCACCCGCACGCCGTGCTCGATCGTGGCGCACGCGTAGTAGCGCCCGTCGACGTCGACGCAGAATCCGTCGCTCCCGCCCGGCCCCAACTGCTCGATGATCCACTCCCGCGAGCCGTCCGCGTGCACCTTCTGTAGCCCGGTCCGCTCGACAACCACGACCTCTCCGGCCGGCGTGAACGCGATGCCGTTGCAGAACCAGAAGTCGGCGGCGAACTCGTCGACGGTGCCGTCTCGGCGCAGCACCATCACCCGGCCGATCGGGGGCTCCGGCGGGGGATAGTGGCCGGGGTCCGTGAAGAAGACGTCGCCGTCGGGGCCCACCGAGAGGTCGTTGGGCGCGTGGAACCCGTCGTCGGCCAGATACGACACCGAGCCATCGGGCGCCACCCGCTGCAATCCGGGCGTGGCGTACCGCGGCTCGGGAGGCGTCGATGTGCCCCAGATCGGAAAGGCCGAGAAGTCCAGTCCGCCGTTCTGGGTCACGACGAACCCGCCGTCCGCACACGGCGCCGCCGCGTTGGCACCACCGCCGACGTCGGCCAGTAGCTCCTTGGTCCCACGGTCGACGAACACCCGCCACAGCACGCCGTCGCACACGCTCGTCACGACCAACGTCCCCGAGTCGTCGCACCACACCGGCCCCTCGCCGAACCGGATGCCGTCAACGACGACCTCAGCGGCGTTCATCGGCTACCGCTCACGACGACGAGGACAACGGGGCGCCACAGTGCGGGCAGTCGTCGTAGGCCCGCGACGTCGTCCGACCGCACGACGGGCACCGTGCAACTTTGATCTCGCCGCGACGAAGGCGACCGATCGCCGACCACAGGATCCCGCCGACGGCGACGACCAACATGAGCTCGAGCGCGTCCCGGACGAGCGGATTCATCGCCACCTAGTCTGCCGGGACATGGCCATCGACTTCACCCTGCCCCCCGACATCGAGGACATCAGGCGGCGAGTCCGAGAGTTCGTGGAGGGCGAGGTGCGCCCCGCCGAGCAGAAGCTCGAAGAGGCCGGCGACGACCGCAAGGCACTGATCGAGATGATCATCGAGATGCGGCAGAAGGCCAAGGACTGGGAGCTGTGGCTGCCGCACATGCCCAAGGAGTGGGGCGGTCTCGGTCTCGGCCCCGTGGGTATGGCCAGCGTCTCCGCCGAGGCCGCCCGGGCGCGCATGGGCCCATTCCTCCTCAACTGCCAGGCGCCCGACGAGGGCAACATGCATACCCTCCTGCACTTCGCCACCGACGAGCAGAAGGAGAAGTACCTCCGCCCGTTGTGTGACGGCGTGAAGCGCTCATGCTTCGCCATGACCGAGCCCGAGGTCGCCGGCTCCGACCCGACACTCATTCGGACCCACGCCGAGCAGGACTCGAGCACGGGCGAGTGGGTCATCAACGGCCACAAGTGGTTCATCACCGGCGCGCGCGGCGCGGCCTTCGCCATCGTCATTGCCAAGACCGACCCCGAGGCCGACCCGCCCCAGGCCCGCAACTCGGCCTTCATCGTCGAGACCAACAACCCGGGGTGGCAGGTCGTCCGCGACGTCGAGACGATGTCCGGCGGCCACAACCACTGCGAGATCCGCCTCACCGATGTCCGGGTCCCAGCCGACAGCATGCTCGGCGAACGGGGCGGCGGGCACAAGCTCGGTCAGGTGCGGTTGGGCCCGGCACGGCTCGCCCACTGCATGCGCTGGATCGGCCAGACCGAGATGGCCCTCGAGATGCTCGTCGACCGGGCGCTCAACCGCTACTCCCACGGCTCGCTCCTGTCGGACAAGCAGTCGATCCAGTGGATGATGGCCGACTCGGCCATGGAGCTGTACAGCTCAAAGCTCATGGTGCTGCACGCGGCCTACAAGATCGAGAACGGTCTGCCGTTCAAGCAGGAGGTCTCGTTCGCCAAGCACCACGTGGCCCAGAGCCTCTGGCAGACGATCGACCGCGCCATCCAGGTGCACGGCGCGCTCGGGTACTCGACGGACACCCCGCTTGCCGACATGCTCAAGCAGGCCAGATGGGCGCGCTTTGCCGACGGCGCCGATGAGATCCACCAGCAGACGATCGCCAGGAACGTCATCTCCGCGTGGCAGGAGCACGGCTCGCTTCAGCCGGCCCTGGGTGATCTGACCCTCTAGGTGTTCGATCTTCCGCAGCCCGACCGGGCGACATTCATCGACCTCGGCCGCACCACCATCCGGCAGTGGGAGTGGGGCGACCCGGAGAACCCGCCGGTTCTCATGATCCACGGTGGCTGGGACCACGGCCGCATGTGGGACGGGCTCGCGCCTCGAATCGCGAACGACCTGCAGCGCCACGCCGTCGCCATCGACGTCCGCGGTCACGGCGACAGCGGGCGGCTCCCCGAAGCGGGCCCGAGCTGGCACATGTTCATCCTCGATGTCGCCCAGATCTGCCAGCGCCTCGGTCCGCCGGTCACGCTGATCGGTCACAGCTTCGGCGGCGGCGTCGTGCTCTCGGTCGTCGCTGCCTTCCCGGATCTCATCGACCGGGTCGTCAACATCGACGGCCTCGGTCCGCCGCCGGAGATGATGCAGGTGCAGGACCATGCGGCCGTCGCCGCCCAATGGCTCCGCGATGCCGACCGCATTCACGTCGAGGGCCCGCGCGAGTACGAGTCCATCGAGGAGATGGCCCAGAAGCGCAAGGACATCAACACCCGACTGCCCTATGAGTGGTGCCTGCACATGGCCACGCACGGCACCAAGCGGGGCGCCAAGGGCGGCTTCACGTGGAAGGCCGATCCGCTATTTCGCCTGGGCTCCCCGGAACCGTTCAACGACGAAACCCTCGTCGCCCAGTACCGCACGATCCGCCGCCCGGTGATGGCGCTGAGCGGCACCGAGCCCGACCAGTGGAGCTTCCTCCAACCCGAAGACCGAGCGCGCCGTCTGGATGCATTCGAAGACGCCGAGCATCACGCCGTCACGGGCGCCGGTCACTACATCCACGTCGAGCAACCCGACGAGACGATCAGACTGCTCGACGCCTTCCTGCAGAAGTGACCGCACTGCTCGTCATCCACGACACCGGCGACCCCAAGTCGGGGAGACGCTGGGCAGGACTCGTCGACAGCTGGCCGGACGCCGCTCTGGCGCCGGACCTACCCGGCCACGGGGCCACGCCGCCGCCCACCGGTGGGCACTACAAGGCCGGCGACGCCGCCATCTCGGCGTGGCGGGCAGGCGAACAGGCCGGCATCACCGGCAACGACGTGGACGTCGTCGTGCTCGGCCACGGCTGGGGCGGCTTCGCCGCCGAAGTGCTCGCAGCCGCCGGGCGGGCGTCGAAGCTCGTGCTCGTCGACGGGCTCGGACCGCCGTGGTCCTCGGTCGACGAACTCGTCGCTGACCGCCACCGCTGGCTTCGCGACGCGCTCGCGGACCCCGCCGCCCTCGCGCCGCCGACGGAGGCGCCCGATCCCAGGCTGGCGCTCGGCTTCCCCTCGATCTGGGACCGCGAGTTCATCGGGAACCTGCGTCGCTCGATCAAGGTGCCTGTCCTAGTCATCGAGACGCCGGCGTCAAGGACGCCCCGCGCCGAGCGCGACGAACGGCTCGCGGACTACGCCGGCGAGGTGAAGCTCGTCGACGTCGGCTCGATAGAGGCCGTTGCCGCGGAAGTGCTTCAGGCGTAGTAGCGGTACACGACCTCGGCCACGCAGCCGGGCTTGTCCTGCCCCTCGATCTCCACGGTGACGTTCAGCGTGACTTGGAACCCGCCGCCGCTGACCTCTTCGACATTCGCCAGGGTGACGTCCGCGCGCACCTTCGATCCGACAGGGACGGGCGACGGGAACCGAAGCTTGTTGATCCCGTAGTTGAGGCCCATCTTCATCCCGTCGACCTTCCACACTTCGTGCAGGACGCCCGGGATGAGCGACATGGTCAGGTAGCCGTGGGCGATGGTGCCCCCGAACGGTCCTGACTTGGCTCGCTCAGGGTCGACGTGGATCCACTGATGGTCGCCGGTGGCATCGGCGAACATGTTCACCTGGTCCTGGGTGACCTCGTGCCAGTCGCTCTGGCCGAGGTGCTCGCCGACGTGCGCCGGAAGGTCTTTGACCTCGATCGTCTTCGTCATAGACGCGGACGCTAGTCAGCTGGCTCTAGAGACCGACGATCTCGGGTGCTGACCGCACGTCCACCAAATGGGGCACGGCCGGGAGGTCGAGCACGAACGTCGACCCTCGCCCCGGGACGCTCTCGACGGAGAGGATCCCGTCCATCTCTTCGGCCAGCTGGCGGGCGATGTAGAGGCCGAGCCCCGTGCCCGTCTGCGTCGTCGTCTCCTGCACGCGGTGGAACCGCTCGAAGACGCGCTCCCGCTCGTGGGCCGGGATACCCATGCCGTGGTCGGTGACCGCAACGTGGACGCGACCGTCGTGGTGACAGACCGCGAGCTCGACCGGACAGTGCTCGGGGGAGTACTTCACCGCGTTGGAGATGAGGTTGGTGACGATCTGTTCGACCCACAGCTCCTTGGCCCGCGCCCGGAACATTCCTCGGGCCTCCACCTTGAAGGCGCGGTCCGGCGACGACCTCTCGAAGTCGCTGACGACCCGGGTGACAACGTCGCCGACATCGACCTCGGCGTCGGCCGCTTCGAAGATGCCGTGTTCGATCTTCGACACCTCGAGCAGGTTCACGATCAGTCGCTCGAGGCGCTGCGACTGACGCAGGATGCTTTGGAGGGCGGCCCGGCGCTCCTCGGGGTCCAGCGTGTCGCCGACCTGGAGCAGTGTGCTGGCCCATCCCTTGATCGGTGAGAGGGGCGTGCGCAATTCGTGGGACACGGTCGCCACGAAGTCCTCGCGCAAACGCTCGACCTCGCGGACCTTCGTCACGTCGCGGGCGATGACCACCAGCAATTCTCCGGTGCCCTCTGCCTCGATGGCCCTGCTGTACGAGCAAGAGAGCCACCGGCGCTCTCCGGCTTTGGTGAGAATTTGCAGATCGCCGGGCAAGGGGGAATCGGCGGTCGCCCACCGCTCGAGCATGATGTCCCGCCCGTCGGCATCTCGGGGGCGGAGGAGGCCGAACTCGGCGCGCCCGAGCACGTCGTCGGCTGCGTAACCGGTCGCCTCCTCCATCGCCGGGTTCCAACTGTTCAGAACGCCACTTGCTGACATCGAGAAGATTCCGTCCGAGGCTCGACCGACGAGGTCCCGTAGCTTGCGACGCTCCTCGACAACACGCTGAACAAGCGCGCCGCGTTGCAGGGCGGCGACGACATCGGCTGCCAGAGCGGCGAGAACGGAGAGCTCCCCGTCCTCGAAGCCCTCGAGTCCGGTTCGGTTGTACGTGCAGAGCACGCCGATGGTCTCGCCCTCGTCGATGAGCGGCGCCGCGAGGCAATCGCGCCAACCTTGCGGGTGTGCAGACTGCGCCTTGACGCGCGCCGGCTCCGGCAGCGCGAGCAGGGACTGCGTCAATGCGGGCGCGAGCGCTCGCTGTTGGGTTGGAACTCGATGAGTTGTGTAGCTGTCGCCATCAATGAGGACGATCTCGGCTGCTTCCGCCTCGAAGCAGCTGCGCACTTCACTCAGGAAACCATCGATGGCATCAACAGGATCGACGGCAGCACCGAGCAGGGCGCTCGCTCGGTGCAGTGCCCGCAAACGCATCTCGTCAGTGCGCGCTGCGGCGTACGCGGTGCTCGCCCAGTTGAGGGCCATGAGAGGCACGAAGAACAGCGGGAGTACCGCAGGGCTCCATTGATACGCAGCCACGAACAGGAGGCCAAACGCCAGGTTCAGGCCCCCGCCGATAATCCAACCCGGGACTATTACTTCGCGGACACCACTCAACACGGAGCCCACGGAATGCTGCTGCGCCAGGGCGACGACTGTGGCAAAGGCAAAGTGGTTGATAACGAGCACGACGGTCAGGGAAACGGCAAGAGCACCGACGTTGTGTGCGGTGAGGCTGTCGCCTTCGCGTCCAATTGAGTAGACGAGCGCTCCTGCGCCCGCCGCTGCGGCCCACTGGAAGACGTTGAAAGCGCCTTTGACCAGGGTGTTCCGGCGGAAGGTCTCGACGATGGCGTTCGAGACGATCACGAGCGTGACGACGATCCAGCCACACGAGGCAAAGAGGACCGGAGCGAGGACGGCCTCGAACAGATCGAGGGCTTCGATCTCGTCGCGGTAACGGAAGCGGATTTGGAACGCGGCTCCGGCGCAAAGCACCGCTCCCGCAACGGGCAGCCATGCGACCGCCATGTGGCGCGACCCGAACAGCATCAGATCAAGCGCCCCGGTGGTCGCGGCGACGAGCGCGAGCACCGCCGTGAACGCGACGACCGGCCAGGGTTGCGACGCCCGCCGGGTCACCTCGGGGGCGGGTTTACTCCCAGCTTCCATACCAACGAGACCCATACCAGCGAGACCCATACCAGCGGGAGCCGTCCAACTCGCCGTACCAGCGCGACCCGTACCAGCGCGAGCCCGTCATCTGGTCCACGTCGTCGTACCAGCGCGACCCGTACCACCGAGACCCGGCGAAGTTGGTGACGTTCCACGTCAGCGGTGTCCAGACGCCAGCGGTGTAGACGACCTGATTCCAGAGCAGCAGCTGTGCGGTCAGCTGGCCGTTGACGAGCGTTTGCGCCGGGTTCGCGAGCGCGACCTGCACGCTCCCTCGGCTGAGGTCGAGGCTGCCGAGGCCGTTGGAGCGCACAACGCCTTGGTTGGCGAGACCGGCCGGCGCCCGCAGGGCGCCGTAAGCGTCGATGACACCGGCCCCGACTGCCATGGGATCGTCCGAGGCTGCGTTCTGTGCCGTCGACGTCAGCGAGTACTTGATGCGGTTCGGCGTGAGGTTCGGGTTCGCCTGAAGCATCAGGGCGACGGCGCCGGAGACGACGCCCGTCGACATCGACGTGCCGCTGCCCTTGCGATACGCACCGTCGACGTAGGTCGGGAACTGCGTGTCGATGGCGCTCCCCGGGGCCCGCAACGAGACGACGTGGGCACCAGGCGCAACCACGTCCGGCTTGGCCAATCCGTCAGCAGCGGTGGGCCCGCGGCTCGAGAAGTCCGGCAGCTCGTCGTCGCCGAGACCCGGCGTGCCCATGTCGTCGACAGCACCGACGGTCACAACCAGCGGGTCGTCGCCCGGCTTGGAGATGGTGCCGGCGTCAGGTCCGCGGTTGCTGGCGGCGACGACGACGGTGATGCCCGCGTCCCACGCCTTCTCGACGGCGTAGTTGAGGGGGTCGACCGTGTAGCTCTGCGTGGAATCGGTGCCGAGCGAGAGGTTCAGGACCTTGATGCCGTAGCGGTCCTTGAACGAGACCACCCATTGGATGCCCGCAAGCACCGTGCTGACATCGGCGGAGCCGTCGGCGCCGGCGACCTTGACCGAGACCAGGTTGGCGTTGGGGGCCACGCCCGACCAGGCGCCGTTAGACGAGGCACCGTTGCCGGCGATCAGACCGGCGATGAAGGTGCCGTGGCCGTAGTTGTCATCACACGTCGGCTCGCCAGTGAGGTTTTCGCACGGGGACGTGGGATTGAAGAGGTTGAGGTCGTTGCGGACGGGCAGCACGCGCCCGGCGAGATCGGGAACGTTGGCGACGCCGGTGTCGAGCAAAGCGACGGTGACGCCTTGGCCGGTCACTCCCGCCGCCCACTCGCTATCGGCCCGGATCTCCTTGATGTACGCCGAGCTCGGCGGCGACCTGTTGGTCGGCCCGCTCAGCAGGCCTTGGGGGTGGAGCGTCTCGTCGAGGGTGACGGCGCGGATCCCGGGGATGGACGCCAGGTGGGCGGTCGCCGCTGCGGGAACCGTCGCCGCGAATCCGTCCACGATCGGCAGATCGTGAGTGACCGTGCCCCCGAGATTGGAGATGGCGGCCTCGGGGGCACGGTCGGTGGCAGCCAGCTTTTGCACGATGACGTGGACGTCGCTGGTGGTCGCCGACAGCACTCGAGCATCGACGACCGCGGCCGGAGCCGGCGCGCCGGCGTCATTGGCGTGCGCCGCCGGAACCCCGAGCCCGGCGAGCCCGAGCAGTACGGCCAACAGAGCAGCGCAACCGTTGCGCCCCACGTGCATCCCTGGAACCCCCCCACAACAGAACTACATGCAGTATCCGGGGGTTCACTCTGCGGGGTCCATAGCGCGGACGTGTCAATGTGCATGACGCGGGCCAGCCCGGTCTGACCGGCGACCTACGGGGCGCGCAGTCTGGAGGAGTGGTCTGTCAGGGCCAGTGACGGACGCCGCAAGCGCGACGAACTGGTTGAACCGGAGCGCGGAGCCGAAGGGATCGCTCGACGTCACCCACTACTCAGACCGAGATCGTGAAGAAGTACGCCGTTTGCGTGTTCGATGAGCCCGTCACGTTGCAGCCGCCAGGGACAAGGGAACTGGCCCCCTCCGTTGGTGGGCCGTTGAAGCCAGTGATTTCGACCGTGACCGTTTTGGCACCTGGATTCGGCTGGATCCACGTGAGGAACTCGACGGCCCCGGGGGCGCTGGTAAACGACATGATTGTCGATCCGACCTGCCAAGTGTTCACACCTCCACCGGAAAAATTCGTGTCCGGCTGGAAGGCCAACAGGGCTCCGTTCTGGAGCTCCTGGATCTCGTTTCCGTACGTATAGAGAAACGTTCCCCCGCTGAGCGAGACAACAGCGACGCCACCGGTAAGGATCCCCCACGACACCCAGCAGGCCGGCGTGGGAGCGTCATCGATGAAGACGGTCGCGTTGCCGAACGCGCCGGGGCCGAAGCGAGTCCCGGTCCCTTCGCTCTGATAGAAGCCGAGCGAACGAGGCAGAGCTCTGAGCGTGTAATCGAGCGTCGATCCATCCGCGTGGAAGGTGGCGCTCGTCAGCTCGACCGGCAGGACGCGTCGTGTGTTGCCTTCGCGGGCCTCGAGGACGGCATTGGGCGGCCTCGCGGCGAAGTTCCCGGCGCCTTGCCCCCAGCTTTGTACGAACTGCGCTGTGTCCTCCGTGCCGCTCGCACGGGCAGGCCTGTCCGTGAACCAGATGGTCGCAGGCACGCCGACGAGGTGCAGAGCGAAGGAGCCATCGCTCGACGGCGTGAGAGTGCCGGAGAGCGCTGTTTGCACGAAGAGACGACCCGATCCGGCCGCCGTTGCAGCTGTCGGATGGGCGTGGGCCGGGTTCGATGCCGATGAGGCACTTCCCGAGCCGGTGGCTGCTACCGCGACAACCCCACCGGCGCCGACGAGGATCCCCAGGACCACACCGACGAGTACGGGCGACCGGCGCACCAGCTACGACCGGCTATTTGAACCAGATGCGTTGGTAGTCGCGGCTTTGGGGGTGGAGGAGCAGGGCGACCAAGGCGACCTCGAACAGCAGGTTCAGCAGGCCGCCGCTGAGGGGGCTGCTCCTCGTGAGGATCACCAGGGCGAACGGGAGAAGGGCCATGGCGACGCCCAGGATGTAGCCCCACTTCCGCTCGTTGGCGATGCCGTACCCGGCGGCGATGCTGCCGATCGCGATGAGGGCAAAGAGCGGTACGAAGAGCCCGCCGAAGAGCAGGGTGATGGCGCCGTTGATGTACAGCAGGAAGACGGCGATCTGAAGCGTTTGCGGCTGCGTCTGGTTGACCCACCGGCGCTGTTCCATGGCCTCTAGTGTGCCGCAAGTGGGCGAGCTGGCGGCAGTCGTGCTCGCCGCCGGCGCGGGGACCCGGCTGCGACCGCTGACCTGGCTGCGGCCGAAGCCTCTCTGTCCCGTCGACAACGTGCCCCTCATCGACCTCGCCGTGGGTTGGGCGAGGGCGGCGACGAGCGCGGTCGCGGTCAACGTCCATCACGGCAGACTGGCGATGGAGTCCCACCTCGCCGGACGCGTGCACCTGTCGATCGAGGAGCCGCAGGCGCTCGGCACTGCGGGCGGTGTGGCCCACCTCAAGAACTGGATCGACGGACGGGGCGTGCTCGTGACCAATGCCGATGCCTGGCACGACGCCAACCTGTCGGCGTTCGCCGCGGGCTGGGACGAACAGCGGGTGCGGCTGTTGATCGCCGACGACGAGTTCGGGCCCCGCGCCCGCGTCGTCGCGTCGCTGTTGCCATGGTCGGCGGTCGAGCCGTTGGAGGCTCGCCCCACAGGCCTCTATGAGGTGTGCTGGCGACCGGCCCACGACGCGGGCCGGCTCGACGTCGCCCGCCACCGCGGCGCCTTCTTCGACTGCGGCACTCCGGCGAGGTATCTCGCCGCAAACCTGGGAGCATCCGACGGCCGGTCGGTGATCGGCCAGGGTGCGACGGTGGACGGCACGGTCGACGCCTCGGTGGTCTGGCCCGGCGCCGTGGTTCGCAGTCACGAGAAGCTGCACCACGCCATACGCGCGGATGAGCGCATCACAGTTTTGGTGCGGCAGTAGCCTCGCCCCAATGGCCTCGCGTCGTTCCGCGCACCGAACTTCCGACCGTCCCACGATGGAACACCATCACCGCGACATCCGCGGTGGGACGGCGCGTGCCGCTGTGTTCGGGGTCAGCGACGGGCTGGTGTCGAACGTGTCGCTCGTTCTCGGCGTGGCCGCCGGGTCGCACTACGCCCAGGGGCCCGTGCGTCTCGCCGGTTTGGCGGGGCTCATCGCCGGAGCGGTGTCGATGGCCATCGGCGAGTACGTCTCGATGACCGCACAGGCCGAGCTGTTCCAACGGGAGCTCGACCTCGAGCGCCGCGAGATCAAACGCGTGCCCGAGGCCGAACGGCGGGAGCTGGCGCACATCTACCGGTCGCGGGGCGTCGAGCCCGATACCGCTGACGAGCTGGCGTCGCAGATGATGCGCGATCCCGACATCGCCCTCGAGACCCACGCCCGAGAAGAGCTCGGCATCGACCCCAACGCCCTCGGGAAGCCGCTGGGAGCGGCGGTGTCGTCGTTCATCGCCTTCGCCATTGGCGCTCTCGTCCCGCTGCTCCCGTGGTTCTTCGGCGGCGGACGCAGCTATGTCGTGGCCTCGATCGTCCTCGGCGCCGTCGGTGCGCTCGCGGTGGGCGCCGCGCTCGCGCGCTTCACCGGTCGCTCCGTCATCTGGTCGGCCGGTCGCCAGCTGCTGCTGTCAGGCGTGGCTGCCGCCATCACGTGGGGGATTGGTTCCGCCGTCGGAGTAGCCGCGGGCTAAGACCGCGCCGCGACGTCGCCGGTGTACGCGCGGTCGACGTGGTCGACGGTGAACCCCAGCTTCTCGTACAGGTGCACGGCGCCCGCGTTGGCGGCGTCGACGTACAACATGCCGATCGTGAGCCCTTTGCTCGCCAGCCAGTCGAGGCCGGCGAGCACGAGCCGGCGCCCGAGGCCGTGGCCCTCGAAGTCCGGGTCGGTGCCGATGACGTAGATCTCGCCCAGCGGTGGGTCCTCGTCGGCGTGGATCTTCGTCCAGCAGAAGCCGGCGAGCCGGCCGTCCTCTTCGTACAGGAGGAAGCCGGCCGGGTCGAACCACGGCTGCTGCTCGCGGTTCTCGATGGTCTCGAGGTCCCACCCGCCTTGCTCGGGGTGGTGCCGGAAGGCGCGGTTGTTGACCTCGAGCCACGCCCTCTCGTCCTGGCCGGGACGAAAGGCGCGCACGGCCAAGGGTTGGGCGCCGAAGCGATGTTCGTCCTCGACTGGTAGGCGCCTGCGCATCTGCAGCAGCTCGCGGCCGCGGTGCAGTCCGGCGTTCTCGGCGATGGCATCGTGGACCGCTGTCGGCTTGGGCACCCACATGTGCACGTGGCCCCCGCCTTCGGCGGCCACGATGTGGAGCGCGGCACCGACGACCTCAGCACCGATGGCGGCCAGCCGGTCGCGGTGGTGGGGATCGACGACGAATTCCAGGGCCCAGGACTCCGGGCCCCGGGTCACCTGGGCGTAGGCGACGGGATGGTCGTGTCCGGGCTCCCAGGCGACCAGGCCCGCGAAGCCCTCACGCCCGCCCTGCACCAGGTCCAACCACTGGTGCTCACCCAAGGGCCGGTGGCCGTCCACCGACTCGGCCACGTCGAGCAGGGCGGACACGGCGGCGATGTCTCCCTGCCCCATCTGGCGTTTGACCTCCACGCGGGGCAGGGACACGGCCGCAAGTTAGCCACCGGTCGCCGGGCGTGGGATCAGGCGCGGGTGGCCCGCGGCCAGCACACCGGCCACTGGTGGGCTGGGTTGGAGCGGGCGGCGAGCATCTGGGCCCGGGCCGTCTGCTCCTCGAGCGAGGCGGCCGCCGGGTCGCCCGTGCCGCCGACCGACTCCCAGGACGACTGGCTGAACTGGTAGTAGCCGCGGTAGCGGGTGCCGCCGTTGGTCGGGCTCTCACAGGCCCGCAGGCGAGCCCAGACGTCCCCGTCTGAGATCGGAGCACTGACGGCTGCGACCGAGTGGGCCGCCACGGGCTGTGGTTGCGGCGGCGGGGGAGGCTGCGACACGAACGGCGGCGTCAGAACCAGGACCGTCGCCTTCGGGACTGTCTTGTGCCGAGTATCGGCGCGACTCGTGGACGTAATGGGACCGAACCCCAGCTCCGGGCCTACGAACAGCGCTACAAGGGCGGAGACGAGTACGGCCCCGGTGGCGGTGCGGGACATCGAAGCCCTCCGTCATCGGGGTCGGTGAGCGCTCTCGGACGGGGGTCCTCCGCATCGTCGCCGAGCGCTCGGCGCTTGCAATAGTTAGCAGTATACCGGGTTCTGCTAACGGACAGCAAGCATTCCCCGAACCGGGGGCGGCCTAACTTCTTTTTGTGGGAATTCCCAGAACGCCCAAAGGCCGGGCCCGAGAGACGATCGCCCGTCTGGGGCCGGAGTACCCGGGGAGCGCACGTGAGCTCTGCGCCCTCACCCACGTCAACCCGTTTCAGCTTCTCGTCGCCACGATCCTGTCGGCGCAGACCACCGACGAACGGGTCAACATGGTCACGCCCGAGCTGTTCCGTCGGTACCCGACAGCGGCCGACCTGGCAGCTGCCAACCCGGAGGACGTCGAGCGCATCATCCAGTCGACGGGGTTCTTCCGCCAGAAGACCAAGAGTCTCATCGGCATGGCCCAGGCCCTCGACGAGCACTTCGGTGGCGAGGTGCCCCCCAGGCTCGAGGATCTGGTGACGCTGCCCGGTGTCGGGCGCAAGACGGCCAACGTGGTGCTGAGCGTCGACTTCGACCTCCCCGGGCTCCCGGTCGACACCCACGTCCTGCGCCTGAGTCGCCTGCTGGGGCTGACGACCGAGACCGATCCGGTGAAGGTGGAGCTCGAGCTCAACAAGCTGGTGCCGCCCGACGAGCGCGGCAAGCTCTCGCTCCGATTGATCTTGCACGGCAGGCGGGTCTGCATCGCCCGGCGACCTCGCTGCGAGAATTGCGTGCTGAACGATTTCTGCCCTTCGTCCACTGTGCGCCCGCAAAAGCGCTCTGCTCGCTCATAACTGCTGAGGAGCGGGAACGAAATCGCGAAAGGTGGCGTTCTTTATGGGTGCAGGACCAGGTTCCCGCCACCTGATCCTCGCTTGGCGGTCCCCGGGTTCCGCCGCCCGGACCGCCCGCGGTGGCGCCCTTCGGGGCGCCGCCGCTTTTCTTAGGCCTGCCCGATGCGCGCCAGGCGACGGAGCGCCTCGCCGAGGGTGCGCTCGACGTCGAACAGGCCCTGGGCCAACGTCTCGTCCTCGTCGCCGGCGTTGCGTTCGGCGAGCGTGGTGATGCGATGGCGCAACTCGTCCAGCGCCGTGGTGATCGAGGAGAGCTCGGCGTCGTCAGCAGCCATGGCCGAACGGTCTACCCCACGGCCAACAACTAACCATCTCGTACCATTCTTCGATGCTCGCCCGGCTCGATCTCCGCGGCACGGGCACCGACGTCGGTGACCGCCTGCCCCGCCCTGACCTGGGCGGCGCCGCGCCCGTCGAGGCCGTGCGCGAAATCCTGGCCGAGGTCAAGAAGCGGGGCGACGCCGCCCTGCGCGAGTACACCGAGCGCTTCGACGGGGTCGCCGTCGAGCGGCTCTCGATCGGACCGGACGCCCTCGACGAGGCCTTGGCGGCCACGTCCGCGCCACTGCGGGAGGCCCTCGAAGCGGCCCGGGCCAACATCCTCGACTACCACCGCTCCCAGCTCCGGGACGAGGCTGTCCACGAGCGAGACGGCATCACCGTCCGCGAACTGCCCAGACCTGTCGACCGGGCCGGCGTGTACGTGCCCGGCGGGCGGGCGCCCCTGCTCTCGACCGTGCTCATGACCGCCATCCCCGCCCGGGTTGCGGGCGTCGGCGAAGTTGTCGTGTGCTCCCCGCCGGGCCCCGACGGCCGCGTCCCTGCGGGCATCCTCGCCGCGGCCGCGCTGGCAGGCGTCGACGAGGTGCATCCCGTTGGCGGCGCCCAGGCGATCGGTGCGCTGGCCTACGGCACCGAGAGCATTCGCCCCGTCGACGTCATCGTCGGCCCGGGCAACGTCTACGTGGCGACGGCAAAGAGAGAGGTGGGCGCCGAAGGTGCTGTCGGTCTTCCCGCGGCTTTTGCCGGCCCCTCCGAGGTTGTGGTGGTCGCCGACGAGACGACTCCCGCGGACTACGCGGCCATCGACCTGGTCGTGCAGGCCGAGCACGGCCCCGACGGGTTGGCCTGGCTGATCACCTGGTCGGAGTCGGTGGCGGACGCGGTGTCCGACGCCGTCGCCCGACTGGTCGCCGCGTCACCGCGGCGGGCCGACCTGGAGTCCACCCTCGACGGCGGCGGCTACGCCGTCGTCGTCGACGGGCCCGAGCAGGCGGCAGCCGTGTTCAACGCCATCGCTCCCGAGCACCTCGAGCTGATGAATGGCGACCCCGAGGCTTTGCTGCCGTTGGTCCGCAATGCGGGCGCCGTCTTCTGCGGTGTCGACGCGCCCGCGTCGGTGGGCGACTATGTCGCCGGTCCCAGCCACGTGTTGCCCACGTTCGGCACCGCTCGGTTCAGCAGCGCGCTGCGCGTCGACGACTTCCTCAAGTGCATCCACGTGGTGAGCCTCTCCGACGGCACTCTCGAGCGCGTGGCGCCGTACGTCGCCGCGCTGGCGGAGGAGGAGGGCCTTCCCGCCCACGCCGAGTCCGTGCGATTGCGGGAGCGGCGATGAAGCTGCGCGATGACCTCGGCGACCTCGAGGGTTACCACTCGCCGCAAGTCGACGTGGCCGTGCGGCTCAACACCAACGAGTCGCCGTACCCGCCGCCGGACGCGTGGCGCGATGCGTTGCTCGACGAGCTGCGTTCGCTTCCGTTCGAGCGCTACCCCGACCGGGCCGCGCTCGAGCTACGGCGCGCCATCGGAGAGCTGCACGGCGTGGGGCCCGGACAAGTCCTGGCTGCTAACGGTTCCAACGAGGTCATCCAGGCGCTGTGTCTCGCGTTCGGCGGCCCGGGTCGGTCCGTCGCGGTGTTCAAGCCGACCTACCTGATGCACTCCCACATCGCCCGCATCACCGGCACTGCGGTCGTGGAGGGGGAGCGCGACGGCGACTTCGCGTTGGACATGGCCGAGGTCGAGCGGGTCGTCAGCGGTTCGTCTCCTGCGATGACCTTCCTGTGTTCGCCGAACAACCCCACCGGTCAGCTCGAACCTCCCGAAGCGATCGACCGCGTGCTGTCGCTCGGTCCGGGCCTGGTCGTGGTCGACGAGGCCTACGGGCAGTTCTCGCCCCGGTCCGCCATCGAGCAGGTCGCTTCGGGGACGCCCCTCGTCGTCGTGCGCACGTTCTCCAAGACGTGGTCGATGGCCGCGGCCCGTCTCGGTTACCTGGTCGGACCGGCGGAGATCATCGCCGCCGTCGAAGCCGTGCTCCTGCCGTATCACCTCGACTCGATGAAGCAGGCGGCCGGACGGCTGGCGCTTCGATACCGGTCGGAGATGGAGGCTCGGGTGGCGACGATCGTCGAGGAACGCGGGCGCTTGGCTTCTGGGCTGGGTGAGCTCGCCGTCGACCTCTGGCCGTCGGCCGCCAACTTCATCCTGTTCCGGCCCCGCGCCACGGACGGCGACAAGGTGTGGGAGGAGCTCGTCGAGCGGTCTGTGCTCGTCCGCAACTGCGCCAGCTGGCCACGCCTGGACGGGTGTCTGCGAGTCACGGTGGGCACGCCTGCCGAGAACGACGCCTTTCTGTCTGCCCTACGGGAGGTACTGGCGTGAGCCGTGAGGCGAGCTCCGAACGGACGACCAAGGAGACGTCGATCCGGATCCGGTTGGAGATCGACGGCGCCGGCGAGTCGTCGGTCTCGACCGGCCTTCCGTTCTTCGACCACATGCTGTCCCAGCTCGGAAAGCATGGCGGGTTCGATCTCTCGGTCGACGCCAAGGGCGACCTCGACGTCGACGCCCACCACACCGTTGAGGACGTCGGCATCGCACTCGGTGCAGTTCTCGCCGAGGCCCTCGGCGACAAGGCCGGCATCCGCCGGTTCGCGTCGATCTCCCTGCCTCTCGACGAGGCGCTGATCGACGTCGCCCTCGACCTGTCGGGCCGGCCGTTCCTCGCCTACGAAGTGTCGCCCGCGCCGGAGCCGTTGGGCACGCCGCCGTTCGACCCGCAGCTGGCCGAGGAGTTCTGGCGGGCGTTCGCGACCAGCGCCGGCATCACGCTGCACCTGCGCCAGATCAGCGGCAAGAACCCCCACCACGTGCTCGAGGCGTCGTTCAAGGGCGTGGCCCGCTGCCTGCGCGACGCCGTGCGCATCGACGGCTCGTCGGTGCCGTCCACGAAGGGCGTGCTCTAGCCGGTGGAGATCGCGGTTCTGGACTACGGCATCGGCAATCTGCGCTCGGCCGAGAAGGCCCTGCAGCACGTCGGCGGTGACGCGGCGCTGACCGCCGACGTCAAGGAGATCGAGAACGCGGCCGCGGTGGTGCTGCCCGGCGTCGGTCACTTCGGTCGGTGCATGAAGGCGTTGCGGGCCAGTGGGCTCGAAGGCCCGGCGTGGGACGCCGTGCGCGTTGGCAAGCCCTTCATCGGCATCTGCATCGGCATGCAGATGCTGTACGAGAGCTCCGACGAGGACCCCAGCACCGGCGGCATGGGCGTGCTGACCGGGAAGGTGCGGCTGCTTCCCGAGAGCGTCAAGCGTCCGCAGATGCAGTGGAACCAGCTCAACATCCGCGACGACTCACCGATGTTCGCCGGCCTCGAGCGGCCGTTGTGGATGTACTTCGTCCACTCGTACGCGCCCGCCACGACCGAGCACGTGGTGGCGACGTGCGACTACGGCGGTGACATCGTCGCTGCGGTGCAGCGCGACAACCTGTGGGCCACACAGTTCCACCCCGAGAAGTCCGGCGGCCCCGGTCTCCAGGTGCTCGCCAACTTCGTCGCCTCCGTTCGCTGACGGCGCCGTGGAGCTCTATCCCGCTCTCGATCTGCGCGGCGGTCGTTGCGTCCGCCTCTGGCAAGGCGACTTCGACAAGGAGACCGTGTACGGCACCGACCCCGTCGCTGTCGCCCAACGCTTCGTCGCCGCCGGTACGCGCTGGCTGCACATCGTCGATCTCGATGCGGCCCGCGGCGAGGGCAGCAATCTCGACAGCGTGCTCGCCATCAGCGGGGCCGTGTCCGCACGCGTTCAGACCGGCGGGGGCGTGCGCGACGACGCCCTTCTGGTCGCCGGCGTCGATCGGGTCGTGCTCGGGAGTCTGGCCGTGGCCAACCGGTCGTACGCCGCGGAGCTGATCGCCGAGTACCCCGGCCGCGTCGCCATCGGCCTGGACCACCGCGACGGCGAGCTGCAGGTGCGGGGCTGGGAGGAGAAGGGCGACGTGCGGCTGCTCGACGCTGTCCGCTGGCCCGAGTTCTCCGGCGCGGCCGCGTTCATCGTCACCGACATCGGCCGGGACGGGACGCTCGCGGGCCCCGACGTTGACGGGCTGGCGTCCGTGCTCGAGGCGACGACCGTCGATGTGATCGCGTCGGGCGGCGTCAGCTCCCTAGCCGACATCGAGACGCTGACCTCGCTGTCGGCCGGCGACAGGCGGCTCGAGGGTGTCATCGTCGGCAAGGCGCTGTACGAGGGCGCGTTCACGGTGGAGGAGGCGATGGCGGTATGCGCAGCGTGCGCGTGATCCCGTGCCTCGACGTCGACGCCGGCCGCGTGGTGAAGGGCGTCAACTTCGTGAACCTCCGTGACGCGGGCGACCCCGTCGAGCTCGCGGCCCGCTACGACCAGGAGGGCGCCGACGAGCTCGTCTTCCTCGACATCACCGCGTCCTCCTCGGCCCGCGACACGATCGTCGACGTCGCCACCCGTACCGCGGAGCAGTGCTGGATCCCATTCACCATCGGCGGGGGAATCCGCGGCGTCGAGGACGCCCGTCGCCTGCTCCGAGCGGGCGCCGACAAGGTGTCGGTAAACACCGCCGCCGTCTCTCGGCCGCAGGTTGTCACCGAGTTGTCCGACGAGTTCGGCGCCCAGTGCGTCGTCGTCGCGATAGACGCCCGCCGTGCGCCTGGGGGGTTCGAGGTGTTCACCCACGGCGGCCGCAAGCCGACCGGCCTCGACGCCGTGTCGTGGGCGGCCGAGTGCCAGCGCCTGGGCGCAGGGGAGATATTGCTCACCTCGATGGACCGCGACGGCACCAAGGACGGCTACGACGTCGAGCTGACCCGCGAGGTCAGCGAAGCCTGCGACCTCCCCGTCATCGCCAGCGGCGGCGCCGGCACCCTCGACCACCTCGTCGAAGGCGCCGTGGACGGCAAAGCGGATGCGGTCCTCGCCGCCTCCATCTTCCACTTCGGCGAATTCACCATCGCCGAAGCCAAGTCCCACATGGCCGCGGCCGGCATCACCGTCCGACCCGCCTAAAACCTCTCCAAGTCTCGGAGATTGCTCCGATCGTTCCCATTCGAGCCGCGGTTTTCGCGACTTGGAGAGGTTCGTGGCGTTACGCAGGCGACAGAGTTTTCGCGAACGAAAGGAAGAGCTCCACAGCCTTGTCGGTGCGGCCGACGAGGAAGTGGTCGGCGCCCTTGATCACCTCGACGTGGGTGTGCGTCCACGACGAGAGGATCGGCTTGGCCGACGACGGCGACCGGAACTGGTCGTGCTCGGGGACGGCGACCAACTTGGGCCGAGGATCGGCCGCGGCCGCGTAGTCGCCGCCTCGGCGCAGCGGGGGCGCGACCGCGAACCACGCGCTCGCCCGCTCGTCGTCGACCGACAGCGAGGTGTCGGCACCGAAGGACCAGCCGGCAAGCACGAAGGGCAGACCCTCGGTGATCGGGTGGAGCACGTCGATGGCGGCGACGATGTCGTGGCGTTCGCCGCGCCCGTCTTCGAACTGGCCGTCGGAGCCCTCGACGCCCCGGAAGTTGAACCGGAGGGCGGCGACACCGTTCTCGGGCAGGGCCGTGAACAGGGCGCTGATGACGATCGAGCGCATACTGCCGCCGTACTGGGGATGGGGGTGGGCGAGCACCGCCGCGCACCACGGCTCGTCGGGGATGGCGAGCTCACCTTCCAGGGCGAGGCCGTCCGACGTCTTGAGCGTCACGCGTTCGATGGTCACCGCGACGGACGCTACTTTCGGGTTGTGGTCGACGAGGACTCCAAACAACCCATCAAGATGCAGTCCGATCGCCTGCTCGTGCAGATTCCGGGGAGCGACGGCGAACGCAAGTCTCGGGGCGGCATCTTGATCCCGGCCACCGCGCAGCTTTCGAAGCGCCTGGTGTGGGCCGAGGTCGTCGCCGTCGGCCCACACGTCCGCGGTGTGGAGACCGGTGACAGCGTGCTCTTCAACCCCGAAGACCGCTACGAGGTCGAAGTCAGAGGCGAGGAGTACCTGATTCTGCGCGAGCGCGACATCCACGCCGTCGCCTCAGAACGCATCGAGGGCGGCACCGGTCTGTATCTCTGAATTTCGCGCTCGCAAGCGAAGCTTGCTCGGCGAGCTAATCGTGCTGCGGGCTCCCGGCAAAGCCGCTCGCCCTCTACCGCTTCTTGTCCGTCGGCAGCCAGAGAGGCGCCTTCGGCGCGGGCGTGGCCGCCGACAAGGGCAATCTCGTTGTCACTCGTAGGATGGGGCTATGCCCACCGCCACGCCGATCGGGATAAACGAGCACGATCTGAGCCAGGTCGCGTTCAACGCCGACGGCCTGGTGCCTGCGATCGTCCAGGAGCAAGGCAGCGGCCAGGTGCTGATGCTCGGCTGGATGAACGACGAGGCGCTGCGCCGCACGCTTGCCACCGGGCGGAGCTGGTTCTGGAGCCGTTCCCGCCAGGAGTACTGGTGCAAGGGCGAGACCTCGGGCGACCGGCAGTTTGTGCGGGAGGCGTACTACGACTGCGACGGCGACACGGTGCTTCTCGTGGTCGAACAGGAGGGGCGGGGCGCGTGCCACACCGGCGAGCGCACGTGCTTCTACCGCGCCTTTGGTGCGGCTGATGCTGAAGCCCAGTAGGGACGACTTCCGGGCCCTCGCCAGGGACCATACGGTCGTCCCCGTCTGGCGCGAGCTCCTCGCCGACCTCTCCACTCCGGTCTCCGCGTTCCTGCGCGTCGTCGGCGACGAGCCTGGCTTCCTGCTCGAGTCGGTCGACCACGGCGGACGATGGGGCCGGTTCTCGTTCATCGGCCGGCGTCCGGCGGCGACGCTGGTCGCCCGCAACGGGACGATCACCGTCGACAGCACCCTTCCCGAAGGCATCCCGCTCGACCGTGGCGTCCTCGCTGCCCTCGAAGCCATTCTCGCTCGGTACCGCGCGCCGGTGATCCCCGAGCTCCCGCCATTGCACAGCGGCATCGTCGGGTACCTCGGCTACGACGTCGTGCGCGAGGTCGAGCGCCTACCGAACGCGCCGGCGGACGACCTCGGGCTGCCCGACGCCGTGATGTCGGTGATCGGGGACATCGCCGCATACGACCACTGGAACCAGCGGGTGTTCCTCATCGCCAATGCGTGGATCCCCGACGGTGCCACCGACGCCGACCTCGACCGCGCCTACGACGAGGCCGCCGCCCGACTGGAGGCCATCGCCGACGACGGCGCCCGGCCCATGGCCGAGCCAGTTGTGGAGCCTCCCGAGCGCGGCGAGCCGCTGCCCGAGGTGAGGTCCACCATGGGGACGACGGCGTACAGCGCCGCCGTCGAGGTCGCCAAGGAGTACATCCTCGCCGGCGACATCTTCCAGGTCGTGCTCGCTCAGCGCTTCGATCTCGACCTCGGTGCCGACCCTTTCGACGTCTATCGAGTGCTGCGCCAGATCAATCCCAGCCCGTACATGTATTTCGTGCGCCATCCAGAGGTCACCGTCGTCGGGTCCTCACCCGAACCGATGGTGCAGCTCCTCGACGGCCGCGTGATCTCCCGCCCCATCGCCGGGACCCGTCCGCGCGGCAGCACCGAGGCCGACGACCGGCGTCTCGCGGGCGAGCTCAGCGAACACCCCAAGGAGCTGGCCGAGCACGTGATGCTCGTCGACCTGGCCCGCAACGACGTCGGCCGCGTGGTGCGCTTCGGTACCGAGCAGGTCGACGAGCTGATGACACTCGAGCGCTACAGCCACGTCATGCACCTCACGTCGCAGGTCTCCGGTGAACTCGTCGACGGGAAGGGTCCCATCGACGTCCTGCGAGCGACGCTGCCGGCGGGCACCGTTTCGGGAGCGCCGAAGGTGCGGGCCATGGAGATCATCGACGAGCTCGAGCCGACCAAGCGGGGTCCCTACGCGGGAGTCGTCGGGTACTTCGACTTCTCGGGGAATCTCGACACCGCCATCGCCATCCGCACCATGTTCGTGGCGCCGGACGGACGGGCGTCGGTGCAGGCGGGGGCGGGCATCGTCGCCGACAGCGATCCCGAGGCGGAGGACGCCGAATGTCGCGCTAAGTCCGCGGCGCTGCTTGCGGCCGTGCCTGCGGCCCGGCGCATGCACAGGAGAGCGGCGCTTGCCTGATCTCACCGAGGACTACTGGGCGCTTCGCAAGGACGCCGGCGCGGTGTGGCTACCCCGTGACTTCCTGCAGGTCGCCGGCCCTGACGCCGTGACCTTCCTGCAGGGTCAGCTCAGCCAGGACGTCGAAGGTCTCGGCGTCGGGACCTCGGCGTGGACCTTCCTCCTCCAGCCCCAGGGAAAGGTTGACGCGCTCCTGCGCGTCACGCGAGCGGCAGGCGATCGATTCGTGCTCGACACCGACGCCGGTTGGGGGGAGCGCGCCGTCGGGCGGCTGAACCGGTTCAAGCTGCGGATCAAGTGCGACGTGGAACCGTTGGCGTGGCGCTGTCTCGCCGTGCGGGGCCCGGGCGCCCACGAGGTGGCCACGGGTTTCGCGCCTGCGGACTGGCCCGGCCTTCCGGGCGTCGACCTCTGCGGGGGAGAGCCGACCGTGCCTCCCGACCTCCGCGTCTGCGACCTTCAGGCCTACGAAGCGGTCCGCGTCGAGGCTGGCGTACCGGTGATGGGCCGGGAGATCGACGAGAAGACGATCCCGGCCGAGACCGGTGTCGTCGACCGGGCCGTGAGCTTCACCAAGGGCTGTTACACGGGCCAGGAGCTCGTGGCCCGCATCGACTCGCGCGGCGGCAACGTTCCTCGCCACCTGCGGGGCATCGTGGTCGGCACCAATGTGCTGCCTCCGGCGGGAGCCGGCGTAGAAGTCGACGGCAAGGAGGTCGGCACCGTCACGAGCGTCGCCGAGTCTCTCGAACGACGGGCGCCGGTCGCGTTGGCGTATGTCCGGCGCACCGTGGAGCCGCCGGCCGACGTCACGCTGACCTGGGAGGGTGGGTCGGCGCCCGCACGCGTCGAAGAGCTTCCCCTCGTCTCCTAGGCATGCGCCGCTCCCTTGCCGTCTTCGTGCTCGCCGTTCTCGCGGCAACGGTCTTGGCCGCGTGCTCGAAGAAGGGCGGGTACGACTTCCCGCCGCCCCCCTCGACGACGCCCGACCAAAGCACGACCGTTCCCGACTTCAGCGCGGTGCAACTGGCGGACGTTCCGGGTCGCACGACGACGACGATCGACAACGCGCCAGGACAGGCCCACATCTCCGGGTTCGTGGTCGCGCCCCAGGGCGCGGTTCCCGGGGCGACCGTGCACGTCGAACGCCTCGTGGGTGACGCCGTCCTCGCCCTCGACGTGGCGACCAACCCTGACGGTTCGTTCCACGTCGACAACGTGCAGGGCGGGCGGTACCGGCTCCGAGCGTGGCGCGTTCCCGACCTGGCGCTGACGACGCCGGTGATCTTCTTCCTCAACGGCAACGAGAACAAGACCGGCGTCAACCTTCAGGTCACGCAGTACACGGGCACGAACGTGGCACCCGCCATCGCCCCGAATCCGCCGACGGTGGGCGACCCCACCAATCTCGCGGTGCAGGTCACCACTGTCGTCGTCGACCCGACCGGGATCGTGCGGGCCACACCGATGGTCGGCGCCCAGGTCGACCTCCAGGGCAGCGGAAGCTGGCAGCTGCAATCGCCCTCGACCCAGTTCACCGACGCCAACGGCCAGGTCGTCTGGCGCTTGTCGTGTCAGTCGGCAGGGGACCAGCCACTCTCGGCAGCAGTCAACGGAACGAGCTATCCGCTGAACCTGCCGGCGTGCCAGGAATCGATCGACACCACGCCCAGCTCGCCGCCGCCGACGTCGTTCACGCCGACGCCGCGCAACACCACGACCACCCGTTAAGCGGCAGTTACTTCGGCTTCGTCTCGCAGGGTCACGACGAGGCGGGCGCCGCCGTCGGCGCTCGATTCGGCGCGCACGGTTCCGCCCATGGCGTCGACGAGCTCGTGGACGATTGCGAGGCCGAGGCCGGACGCCACGTGTCGCCTCGGTGCTCGAGAGGCCGTGTAGAAGCGGTCGAACACGTGGGGGATCTCGTCCGCGGCGATACCCGGCCCGTCGTCTTCGACCCACAGCTCCACTGTGCCGTTGCCTCGCCCGGTGCCGACCGTGATGTTGCTGCTTGCGAAGTCGAGGGCGTTCTCCACCAGGTTGGCGATGACCTGGGCGAGGCGGTCGGGATCGGCGTCGGCCACGAGCGCGGCGCGGGCGGGCGCATGGACCGTGAGGCGGACGTCGGACGCTTCCGCAGCGGGGCGGAAGCCTTCCGCGGTGTCGTTGATCACCTCGCAGACGTCGGTGGCGCGCATGTCCAGGGAGAAGCGCCGGGCGTCGAGCTTTGCCAGCTCCAGCAGGTCGCCGACCAGCCGTTCGAGCCGTCGCGCTTCGCTGAGGATCACTGCTGCGGCCTGACCGGGCTTGGCCTTGTGCTCGGCGAGCGCTTCTGCGTAGCCGCGTATCGAGGTCAGAGGGGTGCGCAGGTCGTGCGACACGGAGAGAAGGAACTGACGCTCGAGGCCCTTGGATCGTTCGAGGCTGGCGGCCATCGCGTTGATCGACCGGCTCAACGCCGCGAGCTCGTCGTCCCCGCCGTCGGTTGGAACCCGGGCGCCGAGGTCGCCGGCTGCGATCCGCCGCGTGGCCTCCTCAGCCTCGCGCAGCGGCTTGGTCAGGCGCCGGCCAAGGTTGGCCGCGACGGCGACGACGACGACGAGCGCAGCACCGCCGGCGACGAGCAGCCAGAGGGCGGCGCCTCCGCCGACCCGGACGTTCCGGGTGAGCACCAGGGCGAACGGCACCCCGCGCGCGGTCGTCCCCGGAGCGGCCGCGAACGCAAGCGCCCCATTCACACCGCTGACCGTCTTGCCCTGCTGGAGGGCGGGAAAGTCGAGGTCGGACTTCGAGACCCCCTTGGGAAGCGGGTCGAGAGGCTGACCGGCGGCCGAGTACCGAATCACTTCCTGGTCGGTGAGCTTGAGAATCCGCTGCAGCACCCGCTGGCGGAACACCGCGGCCGCGGCGGTGTTGCGGGCCGGGATGTCGTCAACCAACTGGGCGATGCCCTGCGCCTGCTTGCGCAGGTCTCGCACGGTGTCGCGGCGGGACTGGGCGCGGATCAACACGAGGCTGCCGAAGCCGGCGACGAGGAGGGCGCCGGCGACGACGGCAACCATCGTGATCGTGAGACGGCGCGTCATCCGAGGCGATACCCCACACCCCACACCGTCGCCAGCGGAAGGGCGTCACCCAGCTTCTTCCTGAGCTGGCGCACGTGCACGTCGACGGTGCGCTCGTCGCCGTACCAGTCCGGTCCCCAGACCCCGTCGAGGATCTGCTGGCGGCTGAGGGCCAATCCCGCGTTCTCCGCGAGGTACTGGAGGAGGTCGAACTCGCGCGTCGCCAGAGGAACGACGGTGCCGTCGACGCGGGCTTCGCGTCGACCGGGATCGACCTCGACGCCACCCACGAGCGCGATGTCGGGCCTGTCGCGCGGCGGGCCGTCGACGCGACGCAGAATCGCCTTGACGCGAGCGACGAGCTCGCGAGGCGAGAAGGGCTTGGTCACGTAGTCGTCGGCGCCCAGTTCGAGACCCAGGACCCGGTCGACCTCGCCGTCACGCGCCGTCAGCATGAGCACGGGGAGGTCATCCTTGGCCCGCAGCCGGCGGCACACCTCCAAGCCGTCGATCGTCCCGGGCAGGCCAACGTCGAGGATGACGAGGCGGGGATCCTGATCGCGCACTGCGTCGAGACCCTTCTGCCCGTCGGGGGCCTGGATCACGCGGAAGCCCTCCTCGCGCAGGTAGAGCTCGACGAGGTCGGCGATGTGCTGGTCGTCCTCCACGACGACGATGGTCCCGGCGGCCTGAGCGCTCACGCCAGATATCGTGCACACGTTCTGTGAGCGAAGTGTGAGCAACAACGTCCTCGACCGGATCGTGGCCGCACATCGGAAGGCGGCCGAAGCGGACACCCGCACGCTCGATGAGCTGGAGCGGGCCGCGCTCGGAGCCGGACCCGTTCGGCCCTTCCGTGCCGCGCTCGCGGCCCCCGGGATGAGCGTGATCGCTGAGGTGAAGCGCCGTTCGCCGTCCAAGGGTGACCTGGCGCCGGATCTGGTTCCGTCGCTGCTCGCCAAGAGCTACCTCGACGGTGGGGCCGACTGTCTGTCGGTGTTGACCGACGCCGACTTCTTCGGTGGCTCGACCGCCGACCTCGTCGAGGCCCGGGCCGCGTGCGACCTTCCCGTGCTGCGCAAGGACTTCACGGTGAGCGAGGCCGACGTCTACGACGCCCGGGCGATGGGAGCGGATGCCGTCCTGCTCATCGTCGCCGCCCTTTCGCAGGCCGAGCTCGTCGCCTTTCGTCAGCTGGCGAACGACCTGGAGATGGCGGCGCTCGTCGAGGTCCACGACGAGGAGCAGCTCGAACGGGCGTTGGATGCAGGCGCCAAGCTCGTCGGCGTCAACCAGCGCGACCTCCGCACGTTCGAGGTCGACCAGGAGCGCGCCGAGCGCCTCGCCGCGGCCATGCCGCCGGGAATCGTGAAGGTCGCCGAGTCGGGAATCCGAGACGGCGACGACGTCAGCCGTCTCGCGGCCACCGGGTACGACGCCGTCCTCGTCGGCGAGACGTTGGTGAAGTCGGGCGACCCGGCTGCAGCAGTTCGAATGTTGAAGCGGTCCGCAGGTTGAAAAGGAGCACGCTGATGCGCTGGAACCTCCCGCCCGATCGCCTTCCCGATGCGTGGTTCAACGTGCTGCCACACCTTCCAGCGCCGCTCGACCCTCCACTGCATCCCGCGACGCGCGAGCCCGTGGGACCGGACGACCTGGCGCCGCTGTTTCCAATGGCACTGATCGGCCAGGAGATGTCACCCGAGCCGTGGATCGACATCCCCGGTCCCGTCGCCGACATTCTCCGACTGTGGCGTCCCACGCCGCTGGTGCGCGCCCGTCGCCTCGAGGAGGCGCTGGGCACGCCCGCTCGCATCTATTACAAGGACGAGTCGGTGTCGCCGGCTGGATCGCACAAGCCGAACACGGCGGTTGCCCAGGCCTTCTACAACAAGGAAGAAGGCGTGACGCGCCTGAGCACCGAGACGGGGGCGGGCCAGTGGGGGAGCGCGCTGGCGTTTGCCTGCGAGCTGTTCGGGCTCGAGTGCAAGGTGTACATGGTTCGTGCGTCCTACGAGCAGAAGCCGTATCGACGCGTGATGATCGAGACGTGGGGTGGCAACGTGGTCCCGTCGCCCGTCGACGACCCCGACCATCCCGGCTCACTCGGAACCGCGATCAGCGATGCGGTGCGCGATGCGGCGACGCGAGACGACACGCACTATTCGCTGGGGTCGGTTCTCAACCACGTGCTGTTGCACCAGACGGTGATCGGGCTCGAGGCCAAGGAGCAGTTGTTGGCCGCGGGCGAGGAGCGACCAAACGTGGTCATCGCCAGCTGCGGCGGCGGCTCGAACCTGGGCGGGATCTCGCTGCCGTTCGTCCCTGACGCGGGGGTGCGCCTTGTCGCCGTCGAGCCCTCTTCGTGTCCGACGCTCACGGGTGGGCGCTTCGAGTACGACTTCGGCGACACCGCGGGGATGACACCGCTGCTGTCGATGTACACGCTGGGCCACGAGTTCGTGCCCCCGCCGATCCATGCGGGCGGCCTGCGCTACCACGGTGACGCTCCGATCATCTGCAACCTGGTCAAGAACGGGCGCATGGAGGCAATGGCGTATCCGCAGGGCAAGGTCTTCGAGGCCGCGGTGCAGTGGGCCCGGGTCCAGGGAACGATCCCGGCACCCGAAACCAGCCACGCCATCAGGGCCGTCGTCGACGAGGCCCTGGCGGCCAAGGAGGAGGGCGCCGAGCGGGTGATCCTCTTCAACTACTCGGGCCACGGCCTCCTCGATCTCCAGGCCTATGACGACTACCTCCACGATCGCCTGGATGCGTAACCCCCCTCAGTAACCTGAGGGTGTGTTCGTCAAGATCTGCGGGACGACAACGGAGGAGGACGCCCTTCTGGCGGTCGCCATGGGCGCCGACGCCGTGGGGTTCATCTTCGCCCCGTCGCCCCGGCAGGTCAGCCCGTCCCACGCGCGCGACATCGTGCGCCGGCTGCCCCCTGAGGTCCTCACCGTGGGCGTGTTTCGCAACGAGCTGCCCGAGCGCGTGGTCGAGGTCGTCAACGCGTCCGGCCTGCGGGGTGCTCAGCTCCACGGCCGGGAGACGCCCGAGCAGGCGCGGTTCGTGAAGGAGCGGGTGCCGGCGCTGTTTCAGGCGTTCGTCGCCGGCGATCCCAACATCCGCCACGCCCGCGACTACGGCGCCGACGCCATCCTCCTCGACTCGCCGTCGCCGGGCTCCGGTGAGGTGTTCGACTGGCGGCTCGCGGACGGCGTGCCCGACGGCGTGCGTCTGCTGATGGCCGGCGGTCTCGACCCCGAGAACGTGAGCGAAGCCATCGCCAGCGTGCACCCCTGGGGGGTCGACGTCGTGACCGGCGTCGAGTCGCGCCCGGGCCACAAGGACCCCGTGAAGGTCCGCGAGTTCATCGCTGCCGCCAAGCGCACGCAGGCATCGCACAGCGCGGCGCCGGTGGGTGACGGGCCGTACGACTGGGAAGAACTGGGGTCCTGATGGCGGCGCTCGCAGAGCCGAGCCCCGACGGCCGGTTCGGCGAGTTCGGGGGACGCTTCGTTCCCGAGTCGCTCGTGCCCGCGTGCAAGGAGCTCGAGGCCGCCTTCCGCGCCGCATGGTCCGATCCGGCATTCCACGCCGAGTACGAAGCGCTCCTCCGCGACTACGGCGGCCGGCCGACGCCGGTCACCGAGTGCCGCCGGCTATCGGAACGACTCGGCGTGCGCGTGCTCCTCAAGCGTGAGGATCTCGCGCACACCGGTTCGCACAAGCTCAACAACGTGGTGGGGCAGGCGCTGCTGACCAGGCGCATGGGCAAGCCTCGAGTGATCGCGGAGACCGGCGCCGGTCAGCACGGCGTCGCCACGGCGACGGCGTGTGCGCTCTTCGGACTCGACTGCCGCGTGTACATGGGTGAGGTCGACGTCGAGCGGCAGGCGCTCAACGTCTTCCGTATGGAGCTGCTCGGCGCCGAGGTCATCCCCGTCGGCAGCGGAAGCCGCACCTTGAAGGACGCCGTCAACGAGGCCCTCCGCGACTGGGTGGCCAACGTCGAGACGACCCATTACTGCATCGGCTCGGTGATGGGCCCCCACCCGTATCCGTGGATGGTGCGCGAGTTCCAGCGCATCCTCGGCGAGGAGGCCCGCGATCAGTGCCGCGAGCTGCTCGGTGGCAAGGATCCTGATTACGTGACCGCGTGCGTCGGCGGGGGGTCGAACGCGGCGGGGACGTTCGCCGGCTTCGCCGACACTGACGCCCGGCTGGTCGGCGTCGAGCCCGCAGGTGGCGCGGCGATTGGCCACGGCGTGCCCGGCGTCGTGCACGGGATGAAGTCGTATCTCCTGCAGGACGAGGTCGGGCAGGTCAACGAGGCGCACTCCGTCTCGGCCGGGCTCGACTATCCGGGCGTCGGTCCCGAGCACTCACACCTCTCCTCGATCGGCCGGGCGACGTACGTGCAGGCAAACGACGCCGAGGTCCTCGACGCCTTTCAACTCCTGAGCCACACCGAAGGCATCATTCCCGCCCTCGAGTCCGCGCACGCGTTGGCGTGGGTCGCGCGCGCCGCCGGCACCGACCAGCTGCCCTCCGGGTCGACGGTGTTGGTCACGCTGTCGGGGCGGGGCGACAAGGATGTCGCCCAGGTCCGCGACCTTCTCTCTTGACCGAGCTTCGCAACGTCGAGCAGGCGCTGCGCGCGGCGCGCGACGCCGGGCGCAAGCTTCTTGTCCCCTATGTCACCGGCGGATTCGGTCCGGACTGGTGCGAGGTCGTCGCCGCCATCGCCGCGGCCGGCGCCGACGCCATCGAGGTCGGCATTCCGTTCTCCGACCCGGTGATGGACGGCCCGACGATCCAGGAAGCGTCGATGCGGGCGCTGGCCCAGGGAGCGACGCCGTCATCGATCGTCGCCGAGCTCAGCGAGGTCGATGCCGGCGTGCCGCTCGTCGTCATGACCTATTACAACATCGTCTTCCGTGGCGGGCACCGGCGTTTTGCCCGCTCGCTCGTCGAGCACGGCGTCTCCGGCGCCATCGTGCCCGACCTTCCTTTCGACGAGTTCTTCGAATGGGGCCGCGCCGCCGACGATGCCGGCGTCGAGACGATCTTGCTGGCCGCGCCGACCACACCCGACGACCGCCTGGTCGAGATCTGCGCCCGCTGTCGAGGCTGGGTGTACGGCGTCGGACTGATGGGTGTCACCGGCGAGCGAGCGACGCTGGCGGAGTCGGCGACGACGATGGCCAAGCGCCTGAAGGCCGTGACCGACCTGCCCGTCCTGATCGGCGTCGGCGTGTCGAACCCCGAGCAGGCCGTCGAAGCCGCGGCCGAAGCGGACGGCGTGATCGTGGGATCGGCGCTCGTTCGTCGATTGCTCGACGGCGGCGGACCGGAAGCGGCAGCGGCGTTCGTCGGCGAGCTGCGCGCTGCCCTCGATGGCATGAGCACCGCCGGCTCATGAGCTGGCCGGGCGAGGGGCACTGCGAGCTGTGCGAGGCGGCACGGATCACGCCGTGGCACCACGAGGACGACATCTGCTGGGTCGCCGACTGCGAGATCTGCGACGTCCCGATGGTGGTCTGGAAGCAGCACGGCCCGGAGCCGCCGGAGGACCAGCGGGCCCACATGCTGGCCACGCTCGAGCGAGTCGGCAACGAGCGGTTCGGCGAGGGCGGGTTCCACCTCGACGCCGTCATGCGCCAGATCCCCGACCACTTCCACGCCCACGCCCGCGATCCCAACTGGTGGATGCGGCGCTTCGGTAGACGGAGCTAGGTCGCCGCACGGAGCGCGAGAGGGCGAACCCCGGGGCGGCCCGGGCACGGCTGGGGAACGTGCCTCTAGGCCGCCCCAGGAACAGGGGCAGCGCGCGGATCGCTACGTAGTGTGACTATCCGACTGCATGCCAGCGTCCGGTGCCACTCGCAGTGGTCTTATATCCGGGTTGTACGTCGCACGGGGCACGTCGTGTCACGTTTGGCGCGAAGCGGCAGGTCGACCGCCCATTTCCTTCGGGGTGGCAGGAAGGACGTCGCGGGGCCCCGAACACTCCTGAGAACAGCGCTGCCACACGGCGTGGCCGAACGCGAACAGAGGGCGATGGACGAGAGGATCCCGAGCGACCCGAGCGACGACCGCGCCGAGCTGTTCGCCGGGCTCTACGCCACGCACTACCGGCCGCTCGTCGCCTTCTGCCGCCGCATCTCGGGATCGAGCGACGCGGAGGAGCTGGCGCAAGAGGCGTTTCTTCGGGCCTGGTCGTCCTGGGACCGCTACGCCCCCAACCGACCGTTCTGGCCGTGGGTGTCGACGATCGCCCGCCGTCTCTGCATCGATCGGGGCCGTCGCGTGCGACGGGCAGAGGCCAGAAGCCCGTTCGTCGTCGATCTGCAGCGGATGATCCCGACGACCGAGGAGCTCGTCGAGCTCGACCAGGAGTACCGCTGGGCACGCGCCGCGCTCGAGGAGCTGCGGCCCGACCAGCGTCGGGTGATCCGCCTTCGCGACGTCGAAGGATGGAGCTACGACCGCATCGCCGACCACGAGGGTGTCACCGTCGAATCCGTCCGGGGCTCGCTCCGGCGGGCGCGCTCGCGCCTGCGTCTTGTGTACGCGCGCATGTCGACGACCAGCCTGGTGCTCGTCGTGGTGGCGTTGGCGCGTGACCTGCGCCGTCGGGTGGCTCACTGGTCGCACGACCTGCAGTCGAGCGCGGCGGCCGCGGGGATGCTCAGCGCTCGGGCCGCTGAGGGTGTGGCCGCGATCGTCGTGGTCGCCTTGGGCACGGTGCCCGCGGCCGTCACCGGGTCGTCGCCGAGCGCATTGGCCGCGCCCCGGCAATCGGCAGGTGTGGTGACGCCGACAACGACCGGCGGTGGTCTCGGCACCTCGACCACGTCGACCTCGCCGATGCGAGACGGCGGGTCAGGTCCCGGCAGCACGAACGGGATCCTCGGCGGCGTCGTGGGCGACCCGACCGGCCGCGACAGGCTGCCCGGCCCGCTTGGCGTCGTCGTCCCCGGCGGCGGTGGGACGACGCCCGAGTCAGCCACCTTCACGTCGTTCACGGCGTCGCCGAACTATTCGAAGGATCACGAGGTGTACGCGAGCGGCTCGTCCAACCAGGATTGCCTCCTCGCCTGCCCCGAGCTCTTCCGCTCGACCGACGGGGGCGCCACGTGGCAACGACTCGAGGGCGTCGGGTTCGAGGGCGGCGTGGTGATGCTCCCGCCGTCGTATCCCGCCGACAGCCGGATCTTCGTCGGTGGCCCCCACGCGCTGAAGGTCTCGAGCGACGGTGGTCGCACATTCACGGCGCTCACGCCTGCCGGCGGCTACACGGCCATGTCCCCGGCGTTCTCATCCGGCGACGGGCGGATCCTCGTCGGGGCGATCCCGGGCTGGATCTACCACGATGACACCATGGCCGTGACGCCCTTCGACGCGGTCCCCGAATCGACGAGTGCAGCGCTGTCGTTCGCGTACGCGCCGGCGTATCCCCGTGACCACCGCATCGTGATCGGCGGGACCGACACGTCGCGGACGATGGACGGGATCGTGTCCGCGTGCGACGGGTCGAACTGCACGCCGCCCGCCATGTTGCCGGGGGTCTCCGGAACGCCGGCGGTCATGACGTCGCGCAGCTATTCCACGTCCGGTCTGGCCTTCGCCTGGTCGGCCGAGAAGTTGTTCCGTTCGTCCGACGGCGGAACGTCGTTCACCCGGCTGGCGATGCCCGCGCCTGGACGGGTGCAGGCGCTGACCGAGGATGGTCAAGGCACGCTGTTCCTCGCGTTGCTCGACACGACCGCGAGTGGCACCAGCGGCGGTCTGTTCGCGTCGCACGACGAGGGCACGACGTGGACTCGTTTGGGCGCCGGCACAGTCCTCGACCACGGGGTGGCCGGTGTCACCGCCCTGCCGTCGGGCAACATCCTGGCTTCGCCCTACACGGCGGGCGGGGGAGGGCTCCAGTGCTCGTCGGACGGCGGCACGACCTGGGGATCCCGCTGTCCGTAGCCCTAGCTGTGGAAGGCCTGAAGGCCTCCGAAACCTGCGACATAGAGCACGCCGTTCCCGGCGAGGGCAGGTGACGCACTGCTCGACCCGGATGCCGTCCACACCGGGTTTCCGTCCTTGAGCGCGAACACGGTGTTGGCACCGTTCTGGATGTACACAGTCCCGTCGGCTCCGATGGCGGCGGACGAGTCGTAGAAACCGTTGGTGCCATAGGTCCCAGGTGCTTGGTACGACCAAGCGAGCCTGCCGCCCGGTGCGACGGCAACGACGGTCCCGGCGTCGTCGCCGGCTACGACGACGCGGTTTGGCCCGACGGTCGGTGTGGTCTCGAAGGTGCCGTCGGCGGTGTAATGCCACTTGAGCGCACCGGCAGGGCTGAAGGCGTCGATGTCGCCAGGTGTGTCGCCGCTGCTCCCGCCGGTCGCGACGTACACCGTCCCGTCCGGCCCCACGGCGGGACCACTTGCCATGTTGCCACCGCCCGGACCGCTGATCGATGCCTGCCAGCGGAGCCGACCAGCCGTGCTGAGCGCGTACACCACGCCTCCGCCGCTGCCGGCGTAGACGGTTGATCCATCCGGACTGATCGCGGGCGTGCCTCTGAATCCGATCGTCCCCGCGTTCGTCTGGAACTGCCACAGGATCTGGCCGTCACCGGGGCGGACGGCGGAAACCATCGAGTTCGAGTCCTGGAGGTACAGCGTCCCGTCGGGGCCGATGGTCGGCGGCCCGGAGAACCCATGACCGGTGACGTTCCACTTCGTCTGACCGCTCGGGGTCAACGCCACCAGATCTCCGATGTGGGCGCCGGGCGCGTCGAAGGTGATGTACACGGTCCCGTCCAGAGCGACCGCCGGCGTCGTGCGGACGAGGTCCTCGGTGGTGTCGGTCCATTCCCAGATGCGGGAGCCCGCGGGACTCAACGCGTCGACGACGGAACCGCAGTCATCAGCTTGCGGCGTCCTCTGGCACGTCGCGCCTCCGAATGATCCGCGAGCCGTGTAGATGGCGCCGTTGGGTCCGACGACCGGGTTGCTCCGCACTCCCCGATACACATCGCCGGGTGCGTAGGTCCATGCGACCTTCGCGGACGACGGCCCATCCACCGGGCTGAGGCCAGCGTGCTGAGCGGAGCCGTGGAACATGGGCCAGTAGGCGACCGCATGAACGCCCTCACCGGGCCCGGCCCCGCTGCCCGTCGAACTCGACGGCCCGCCCGTTGTGCCGGTGTGCGATCCGCCCTTGCCCGATGACTGATGTCCGGCTCCCGCGGTGGTCCCGTCGGTGCCCGTTACGACGCCGCCGGCCTGCGTCGTCGTTGTGTCGTCTCCTTGGTTGGACTGGACGACGCCATCGCCGGGGACCGAATCGTTGCTGTGGCCGGTGGTCCGCAGGGCCCGGCGGCCGGAGCTCGTCGAGCGGGCGACGAGGACGGGGATGGCCGCGACCAAGCACACCGCTACCGCGACTGCCAGGGCCCGCCTCGTCGTCTGAGTCGTCATCCTCACGCCCATCCAATTTGGGTAATGCGCGAGTGTCGACCGCTTCGTACGGGTCGGTGAGGGTCATTCGCATTATCCCCTCTGCGGACGATGACACCCTGTGGCTACAGGCAGGTGCGGATACGGTCGTCGGCCGTGGCTGGCGGTGACGCGGCGCTGATGCAGGTGGTCCGGGCGATCGGGGCGAAGGACGTGGGCGCGGCGACCCGGTTGCTCCGTGCGGACCCACAGCTCGCCGTCGCGTCCGTGGAAGTGGGCGCCACCCGCCAGGACGCCGAGCCGTATCTGTTCAAGCTCATCAACCACTACGTCTACGCCGGGGACACCGCACTGCACATGGCCGCGGCGGCCCATCGGCCCGAGCTCGTGGAGACGCTGCTCGAACTCGGCGCCGACGTGGCCGCCTCGAACCGCCGAGGCGCGCAACCGTTGCACTATGCGGCCGATGGTGCTCCGGGTTCGAAGGGTTGGGACCCGGAAGGCCAGGCCGCGGTCATCACCGCGCTGATCGCCGCTGGCGCCGATCCCGACGCCACCGACAAGAGCGGCGTCGCTCCGTTGCACCGCGCCGTGCGGACGCGCTGTGCAGAGGCAGTGCGCGCCTTGTTGGAGGCAGGCGCGGACCCGAACCTGAAGAACCGATCGGGATCGTCACCGATGAAGCTGGCGACCCAGACCACCGGTCGGGGTGGAAGCGGCTCGCCTGTCGCGCGGGAGCAGCAAGCGATGATCGTCGAGATATTGGAGTCGCGCCGCGCCCGGCCGTAGCTCGTCGCTCGTCGCGCGGCTGCGCGGCGACAGGCCTAGAAGCGGTTGAAGGAGTTGCCGCCCGGCGCGCCCTTGCCGCCGACACCACCCTTGCCGCCGTTGCCGGCGTTGCGGATGCTCGCGGTCGACGTCGTGTTCCCGCAGTGAGTCCTCGACCTGCTGTTGGTGACGGTGGTGCCTGTGGCCGTGTTCGCGCACGTGTTCACGCTGGTGTTCGCCGACGTTGAACCGGCGCCGCCCGGCGCACCGGCGCCCCCAGGAGCGCCTGCGCCGCCCGTGGGACTCAGCTGGGCGACGGCCATGCCGCCAGCGGCGGCTGCGAGGGCGGCGGCCCCGATGGCGGCGACGATCGTCTTGGGGGTCTGCATGTACGTTCCTCGCTTCTCGGCGTGCTGCGTGAAACGCTGACACACAGGGAAGGTTGGATCAACCACCGAGCGGGTTCGGAGCGATGCCTGATGACGCAACTGGTGCGAGTGCAGAATTTCATGCTGTCGGCGGACGGCTTCGGCGCCGGCGCCGGCCAGAGCCTCGAGACGCCCTTCGGACACGCAGAGAGTCCGGACGTCAGGCTCCCCATCGACCTCGGCTCGTGGGCGTTCGCCACCGCGAGCTGGCCCGGTCGAACCGAGCCCGGTGGCTCCCGAGGCTTGGACGACTACTTCACGCGGGACTTTCCCCGGAACATCGGCGCCGAGATCATGGGCCGCAACAAGTTCGGGCCCCAGCGAGGCCCGTGGGAGAACTTCGACTGGCAGGGGTGGTGGGGAGACGTCCCGCCCTTCCACACGCCGGTGTTTGTCCTCACCCACCATCCCCGGCCCAGCTTCACGCTGGCTGACACGACGTTCCACTTCATCGACGCCACGCCCGCCGACGCGTTGCGGCAAGCCAAAGAGGCCGCTGAAGGGCGGGACGTGCGGATCGGAGGCGGCGTCGCCACTGTGCGCCAGTTCCTCGACGCCGATCTCATCGACACCATGCACGTCGCGGTGGCGCCGGTCGAGATCGGCGAGGGGGAGCGGCTCTGGACCTCGCCCCAAGAACTCGTCGACCGATTCCACCTCGAGTCCGTCCCCAGCCCCAGCGGCGTCACGCACCTCCTCTTCTGGCGTCGGTAAGCACGCGGGCGATGGCGACGACCGCTTTGTGGACGTTTACTGCCGCTATACGCGTGTAAACGTCCAATATCCAGGTGGCACGGAGGATTGCCGATTCCGAGCTGTCCCGTTTCGGCGACGATCCGGACGCTGCGTAGCTAGGAGTACGGTCGCCTCATGCTCAAGCCTGGCGACAAAGCTCCGACGTTCCGGCTCTCCGACCAGTCGGGAAACACGGTGAAGCTCTCCGACTTCAAGGGCCGGAAGGTCCTCGTTTACTTCTACCCGAAGGCCGACACTCCCGGTTGTACGACGCAAGCGTGCGAGCTGCGGGATGCCAGCCCGAAGCTCGGTGACACAGCGGTTGTCGGCATCAGTCCCGACGCGCCGAGCAAGCAGCTCAAGTTCGACGAGAAGTACGGCCTCGGCTTCCCGCTGCTGTCCGATGAGGATCACGCCGTCGCCGAGGCCTACGACGTGTGGGGTGAGAAGAAGAACTATGGCCGCACGTACATGGGCATCATCCGCTCGGCGTTTCTCGTCGACGAGAAGGGCAAGGTCGAAGACGCCTGGTACAAGGTGTCGCCCAAGGCGACGGCCGAGAACCTCCTGAAGGCCATCGGCAAGTGACGGTCAACGGCGCGCACGTGCTCTTGTACTCCCCGGAGGCAGACGCCCTGCGCGCCACGTTGAAGGACGTGTTCGGCTGGGACAACGTCGACGCGGGCGGCGGCTGGTTGATCTTCGCCTTGCCACCGGCTGAGGTTGCAGTGCATCCCTCCGACAAGCCGAGCCACGAACTCACGCTGATGTGCGACGACCTCGACGCCACGATCGCTGAGCTCAAGGGCAAAGGGATCGAGTTCAAGGGCGAGCCCCACGAGGAACGCTGGGGCGTTGTAATTCCGATGGTGCTTCCTGGCGGGCTCGAGATGCTGCTCTACGAGCCCCGGCATCCCACGGCTATCTAATCGGCGATGCCGTGGTCGGCCAGTGGGCCGGCCGTGAGTCCGGCCGCGGCCAGGCGCTCGGCCAGACCTTCGAGGGCGCCGAGGGCCGCCTTCCACGAGCCTGGGGCGGAGGCGCAGTCGGAGTCGTGCAGGAGGACGGTGACGCCGGGGCCCAGGTCCTTGTCGAGCTCCGCGAGCACCGTGTCGGGGGTCGCCTTCTCAGACCAGTCCTTGCCCCACGCCGACCAGAGCACAGTGCGCAGGCCGAAGCGCTGAGCGGCGAGCAGGCCCGCGTTGGAGAGGGTGCCGAACGGTGGGCGGTACCACCGCGGCATCTCGCCTGTTGCCTCTGCGACGGTGTGGATGCCGCGCAGGATGTCGTCGCGCACGCGACCGGGTGGCGAGAACAGCTGCGACCGGTGGTGGTAGCCGTGCGCCGCGACCTCGTGGCCGGCGGCCGCGACCTCGGCCGCGATCGTGCGGTGGACGTCAGCGTTGACGCCCAGCATGAAGAAGGTGGCGCGCAAGCCGAGACGGTCGAGCTCATCGAGGAAATACGGCGTGGTTCCCGGATCGGGACCGTCGTCGAAAGTGAGCGCCACATGGTCGGGCCTGCCCAAGCCGGCGAGGCGGGGCAGATAGCGACGCCGAAGACTGGCGCGGGTCGTCACCAGCGGCACGGCGTGAGCAGCGAGAGCGGCGGCCGCTCCGGCCGCCACTGCCCTACCGCCTCGCATCAGATCTGCGAGAGCGGGGCCGCAGCCAGGCCCTCAGCGGCGAGCGCCTGCTGCACGTCGTAGAGGTTGTGCAGCAGTTCATCGACGGTCTCGTTGCGTCCGTCGAGGACGACGACCTGCCCGGCGTGCAACTTGGGAACGGGCCGGATCTCGGTCAGCACGACCGACGGCATGATGACCCGTTCGTGCACGAGGCGGGCCGAGGCCAGGTCAAAGCCGTCGATGCGCCGCTGAGGAACGAACTCCGTAGGACGTTCGCCGGTGGCCGCGTGGATCGCCTTGGGCGAGCGCATGAGGTCGGAGCGGGCCCGGCCCCAGCTGACACGGTCCCGGTGACCCCACCCGCCATTGGCCATGGGCACGCCGGAGGACTGGAGCTTGCGTAGCGCGCTGGGATCGGCCTCGGCCAGGCGGCCGGGGACGATCGCCGTGGCGTTGGCTTGGCGGAGGACGTCGGGGAGGGTGGTGCTGTTGAGGTCGTCCTCACCGAAGCGCACGGCGAGATACACCGACCCCGACTTCTTCGGGTGGGCGATGCCGATGCCGTGGGCCGCGGCCGTGCCGACGCCCGCGGTGAACGCCGCGTAGGTGACGGCGACGGCGGCCATGCCGGCGCTGATACGGCGGAGTCCGACACGGCGCGGCGCCGGTTCCGGCGCGGCGACAGGCTGCGGCGCGGTGGCTGCGGCTAGGGCGACGACATCGTCGGCCGGATCGCCGGCGAACATGGCGCGGCCCTTGGCCGTCATCGCCCGGCCCGCGAGGCTCGTGGCCCGGTCGATGGCAGGGAACAGCTCGTCCTCGTGCGCGGCGTAGGCGGCGACGCCCGCGTCGGCCATCTGCTCGGCGTTGTCGATGCCGTGGCCGGCGATGGCCTCGAAGCTGACGACCGGAAGGCCCGCCGCGAAGGCCTCCATGCAGGTGAGCCCGCCGGCGTTCTGCACGAGGGCATCGGCCGCCGCCATCAGCGTGGGCATCTCGTCGGTCCAGCCGAGGACGTGGCCTCCGTTGCGCGTGAGCAGCTTCTTGCGCAGGCGCTCGTTGTTGCCGCACACGGCCAGCGGTGTGTACCGGCCCGACTCGAGGATCTTGTCGAACGTGGTGGAGACGTCGCCGATACCCCACGCGCCGGCGACGACGAGCACGAGCTGTTCGTCGTTGTCCAAGCCGAGCGACTTTCGTGCGGTTGCCCGGTTGGGGAGGTCGGCGTGGAAGCGGTCGGGGACCATCGGTCCGGGCGCGGTCGCGGCACGGCCGGAGCGGGCGGCCGCTGCTTCGGCGGCCTGTGGGTGCACGCAGAGGTGGAGGTCGACGCCCGGGTGGGTCCACAGTGGATGCACGGCGAAGTCGGTGATGAATGTCGCCACCGGGATCTTCAGGCGACCCTTCTGTCTGGCCTGGCCCAGCACGAGTGACGCCATGGGATAGGTCGAGACCACGACGTCTGCCTTCGACTCGCGCACCCAGCGCAGGATCTTGCGGTGGGTGAGGAGGTTGATCAGCGCCGCGAGGGGTCCGACGAAGAAGGGGAGGCGGTACCACAGCCGGTACGTCGCGTCGTAGGACCACGGCGCGTAACGGAGCTCGGCCCAGTACCCGAAGCGCACGAGTCGCCCGGCGCGCAGAGGAAACGCGTCGAGGAAGTCGACCATCTGGGCGTGGTGGCCTTGGTCACGTAGTCGGCGCAGTAACTCACGCCCCGCCCCGTCGTGTCCCCCGCCCATACTGGCCGAGATCACAAGGACCCGGCTCTCGTTCACTGTGGAGAAACTACCGTGCGCGGCGCCATGGTGGTGGCTTCTGCTCTCGGTTCGGCGCTTCTTTACGCCCTGGCGGCGGTGGCCCAGCAGCGGGCGGCCCGCGACGAACCGATGGAGCACTCACTTCGGCTGCGGCTGCTGTTCAACCTGCTCCACCGGCCGCTGTGGCTGGCGGGGCTGGTGTGCGACATCGGGGCATTCCTCCTGCAGTTCTACGCCCTCGATCACGGTGCGCTTGTGCTCGTCCAGCCACTCTTGGTGAGCGGTCTGCTGTTCGCGCTTCCACTCGGCGCCTTGGTGTCCCATGAGCGAATGCGGCGTGCGGACTGGATGGGTGCCGGGTTGGTCGTGCTCGGGCTGTCGGTCTTCCTTGTCGTCGCCCAGCCGGACCGGGGCAGTGCCGACGCCTCGTCGAAGGTCTGGCTGATGCTGGTCGTGAGCATCCTCGCCGTGGTCAGCCTGTTCATCTTCCTGGCCCAGCACACCAGCGGGTCGCGCCGGTCTGGGTTCCTCGCTGCTGCGGCCGGCACGCTGTACGGCTTGACTGCGGCGCTGACGAAGGCCTGCGGCAATCTCTTCGACCAGGGCCTCGAGCACCTGTTCACCAGCTGGAAGCCGTACGCGCTCGCCGCTGGCGGGATCTCCGGCACGGTCATCGACCAGAGCGCCTACCAGTCAGGGCCGCTGAACTGGTCGCTGCCGATCCTGACCGTCACCGACCCCGTCGTCAGCATCGCGATCGGCGCCTTCGTCTTCGGCGAAGGCATCAACGTCAGCGGCGTCGCTCCGATCATCGAAGCCATCGCCCTCATCGTGATGACCGTCGGGGTGTTCCAGCTGTCGTCGTCGCCACTGGTCGCCAGGGCCAGGCACGACGGAGCGGCCGAGGACCGCAACTAGCGCCCTACGCTGACCTCGAGCCCGGGTGGCGGAATGGCAGACGCGATGGACTCAAAATCCATTGTCCGCAAGGGCGTGTGGGTTCGAATCCCACCCCGGGCACGCTCAGCCCCGCGGCGGTCCTGACTAGAGGACGTCGTCCTGGACGTAGCGGCGGCGGCGGACGACGGGGCCATCCGAATACACGGTGCGGCGGAAGCCGCCCCAGCTGTTCCAGAAGATGGCCGAGAGGATCACGCCGATGACGCCGACGAGCATGAGGATCACGCCGACCGTCTGCAGGTCAATGCCATTGGTGTGGATGTTGACTGCGAAGGCGAGGATCGCTCCCACCGCGATGAGAAAGATGCTGGTTCCAATACCCACGTTGGTGCCTCCTCGCGGGCCCCTCGGCCCGCCTACAGGAGACGTACCCACTCCGTGGGAGCGCGCAAACGCGCCGCGTTATGCGCGAACCGAGAGGGAAAGCGCGAAGTCCCCACGCTCGTCGGTCCACCAGTCGGCGACTCGCAGCCCTGCGGCGGCAAGCTCGGACTCCACGCCGGGACGCCGGAACTTGGCGCTGATCTCGGTGCGCATCTCCTCGCCGCCGGCGAACTCGACGGTGAGCTCAAGGGCGGGGACGTGCACGGTCTGGTCGACGTCGGAACGCAGCAGCATCTCGATCCACTCGGCGTCCTTGTCGAAGCGCGCCACGTGCGTGAAACGCTCGGGCACGAAGTCGGCGCTGAGGCGGCGATTGACGACGCGCAGCACATTGCAGTTGAACTCGGCGGTGACACCCGACGAATCGTCGTAGGCGGCTTCCAACCGGTCGATGTCTTTCACCAGATCGGTACCGAGAAGGAAGGCGTCGCCCTCCCGCATGCCGGCCGCAATCTCTGACAGGAACGTAGCCCGCGTGGCCGGCGGCAGGTTGCCGATGGTGCCGCCCAAAAACGCAATGACCCGCTTCCCCTCGACGGGGATCCGCGAGAGGTGGTGCTCGAAGTCGCCGACGATGGCGTGCACGTCGATGCCGTCGTACTCGCCGGCCACGGCCTCCGCGGCATTCCGCAACGTCACTTCGTCGACGTCGAAGGGGATGAAGCCCCGCAGGTGCCCGGCCGAGGACATGGCGTCGAGCAGCAAGCGCGTCTTTTCCGATGTGCCCGATCCGAGCTCGACGAGGGTGTCGGCGCCGAACGAGGCGATGTCTGGCGCACGCGCGACCAGGATCTCCTTCTCGCGACGCGTTGGGTAGTACTCGTCGAGCCGCGTGATCTCGTCGAACAACTGCGAGCCCCGCTCGTCGTAGAAGTACTTCGGCGGCAGTTCCTTCGGCTCCGACGTCAACCCGCGCGCCACGTCTGTGCGCAGGGCGGCGGCCAGGTCCGCCTCGGTCAGAAAGGCGTCGACACGAACGGTCATCAGGCATCCCTCGCGCAGCGGAAGCCGGAGAAGATCTGGCGCCGGATCGGATAGTCCCAGTTGCGGAACGTGGTGCGGACCGCGGTGGGATGCGTCGCCCACGAGCCACCGCGCAGGACCTTGTAGTCAGAACCAAAGAACACTTCGCTGTACTCCCGATAGGGGAACGAACGGAAGCCCGGGTACGGGCTGAAGTCGGACGACGTCCACTCCCACACGTCGCCGATCATCTGTCTGCAACCCCAAGGACTTTCCCCCGCAGGAAAGCTGCCGGCCGGTGCCGGTGAGAAGCGACCGCTCGTCGAGAGATTGGCCACCGCAGAGGACGGCTCGTCCTCACCCCACGGGAAGCGGCGCTTCACCCCGTCAGGGGTCCACGACGCCGCCTTCTCCCACTCGGCCTCTGTCGGCAGACGCTTGCCCGCCCATCGGGCAAAGGCGTCGGCCTCGTACCAGCACACGTGCTGTACCGGCTGATCGAGAGGAACCGCCTCGACGCGGCCGAACCGGGTTCGCACCCAGCCGCCGGCGCCGTCAGGCGCCCAGAACTCCGGACCTTCGAGTCCAGCCTCCTGCACCCACGTCCACCCGGCGTCGGTCCACCACCGACGGTCGGCGTATCCGCCGTCCGCGATGAACTCTGCGTACGCGCCGTTGGTCACGGGCGTGGTGTCGATCCAGAACGCGTCGACGTCCACGGTGTGGGCCGGCCGCTCGTTGTCGTACGCCCACGGTTCCAGGTCGGTGCCCATCACGAACGGTCCGCCGTCGACTCGCACTTCGGCCGGTAATCCGGAGAGGCTCCCGTCGGAGGCGCCGTCGACGGAGACGAGGGGATACTCCACCGTGCTGCGCAGTTGCAGCGTCGCCGTCATCGTCTCGTCGTGCTGGTGCTCGTGCTGGACGACCATCCCGTAGACGAACCCTTGATCGAGCAGGGGGCCGTCCTCCAGTTCGACGTGTTCCAAAATGTCGAGCACGCGTCCACGAACGTCGGACACGTACGCCCGCGCCTCGGCTGGGCCGAGCAGGTCGAGCTGCGGACGATCGCGGCGGGGATTGCGGAAGGCGTCGTAGATGCCGTCGAGGTGAGCGGCGACCCTGGTTTCGCCCACAGCACCGAGCAGCCACTGTTCCTCGTAGTTGCCGACATGGGCGAGGTCCCACACCAGCGGCGACATCAGCGGCGAGTGCTGCCGCAAAAGGTCGTCATCAGAGACGGGGTCGAGCAACGCGAGCGACCGGCGACGCGCGCCATCGAGCTCCGTTGCGATGCGCTCTTTCAACTGACGATGTGCTCTTTCAACAGACCCGGCGCTCCTTCAAGGACTCACTCCCTGCAGCAACCGGTCATCGGCCGGGCAACGGCCGCGGGCCACATACCGGTCGAGATAACTGGCCACTGCCGCGATCGAGTCGTCGTCGGCGCCGACCCGGCTCGCGGCTTCGAGTGCAGCCTCGACCGACTCGACGGCCGCCGACGCCAGTGCCGGGTGCTCCAAACCCCAACGGGCGGCCGCCAGCCACAGGTCTTCGGTGCCTTCGGTCGCCCGAAAGGCCGCCGCCTTCGCCGAGTCGTCGAGCAGCAAGGCGGCGACGACGGTCGCGGCCACGCGCCACCACGGGTCGGGAAGGGCGTCGAGATAGCGGAACTCCAACCACCCACGCGGCCGGACGGGCGGGAACAGCGTCGTGAGGTGGTAATCGAGGTCGTCGATCGTGGGGTAACCGAGCGGATGACCGTCGAGGACCCAGCGGGTGAACGTCAACGGCTGGTCGAGCGGGATGTAGCGGTCCGTGCTCTCGCGAATGAACATGACGCGCGCATCCAACGCGTAGGAAGCCCACGCCGCGACCCCTCCACCCAGCGCCACCGGCGCCGTCCGCGTCGGATCGATCTGCCACCACGTGGCCAGGCGGCCCGACTTCCATCCTGTGGCCCGCCCCGCGTTCATCGGCGAGTTGGCGAAGGTGGCGACGAGCGTCGGTCCGAGGGTGTGGGCGAGCAGCCAGCGCTCTTCTGCGGTGCCGTCGCCCTCGCCGAGCCCGACGTTGACCTGCAGCGCTGCGGTGGACGACATCATGCGCTTGCCATCGGGGCCATCGGCGTCGAAGTACGCCTCCATCGCCGCGTAACGGGGCGTGTGCACGACGCGTTGGGGGCGTCGTCCGGGATCCATTCCCTCACCCACGAGGGTGAGTCGGTCGGCGGCGAGGGCCCGTTCCACGGCGACCATGTCGGCGTGCATCGCCTCGCACGCGGCGCCGACCGTCGCGACGGGCAGCCCGCTCAGTTCGAGCTGCCCACCCGGCTCGTAGGTGATGGCGCTCTCGGCCGGGAGAGGCTGCGCCTTCGCCGTCGCCTGCTGCACACGAGCGAAGGGCACGTGGCTCGTCGCGTCGTCACCGCCGACGACCAGCCATTCCGTCTCGAGCCCGATCAGGTCGGGGCCGCACGGCGCAAAGCAGCGCTTGAGAACGTGGTCCCGGGCTTCGCCGAGGGTGAGCGAACGGACGGGCCCGGGCATCGTCGATCAGTCCTGCGTTCCCATCGGCCGCCACGCGTACTGGCTGGCCGTCGCGACGCCGAGAGCGCGGCGAAAAGAGGAGGAGGGGGAGGGGGAGACGTGGAACACGCCGCCCGCGAACTTAGCAACCACGGTGTAGGTACGTGTCAAGGCCCACGGGTGGATGGGTTCTTCCCCGCCTAAGATTCACTTAACCGTCGACGGGGAGGGACCCATGGCAGATATTCAGGTTCGGGACAAGCTCTACATCGACGGAGCGTGGGTTCCATCGACTGAATCGGACACGATCGACGTCATCAACTCGGCCACCGAAGAGGTCATGGGTCGTGTGCCCGAAGCCACTGCCGAGGACGTCGACAAGGCGGTGCAGGCGGCCAAGCGTGCCCTTGACACGTGGTCGACGACCACCGTCGAGGAGCGGTCGAAGTACATCCAGCGCATCGCCGAAGGACTGCAGGCCCGGACGATGGACATCGCCAACGTCGTCGCCCAAGAGCTCGGCATGCCGATCAACCTGTCGATGATCATCCAGGCCGGGCTGCCCACCGTGACGTTCGGTTCGATGCAGCAGCTGATCGACGAGGTGAAGTGGGAAGAGCAGATCGGCAACTCGCTGGTCATCAAGGAGCCCGTCGGCGTCGTGGGCGCCATCACGCCGTGGAACTATCCCCTCCACCAGATCGCCAACAAGGTTGCGCCCGCGCTGGCCGCCGGTTGCACCGTGGTTCTCAAGCCCAGCGAGGTCACGCCCCTCAACGCGTTCATCCTCGCCGAGATCATCGACGATGTCGGCCTGCCCGCCGGCGTCTTCAACCTCGTGACCGGTACCGGTCCCGTAGTCGGCGAGGCGATTGCCGCCCACCACGACGTCGACATGGTGTCCTTCACCGGCTCCACGCGCGCCGGAAAGCGCGTCGGGGAACTGGCTGCGCAGTGCGTGAAGCCCGTCGCTCTCGAGCTCGGCGGCAAGTCGCCGAACATCATCCTCGAGGACGCCAACTTCGAGCAGGCCGTGACCGACGGTGTCGGCAAGGCCTTCTTGAACTCGGGCCAGACGTGCAGCGCCCTCACGCGCATGTTGGTGCCGCGGTCGAAACTGGCCGAGGCCGAAGACATCGCCGTGAAGGCAGCCGAGACGTACACCCCGGGCGATCCCTTCGATGCGGACACGCGCCTTGGGCCGCTCGTCTCCGAGGTGCAGCGCGAGCGCGTGCGCGGCTACATCCAGAAGGGAATCGACGAGGGCGCCAAGCTGCTGACGGGCGGCGCCGAAGCTCCTGAGGGTCTCGACAAGGGCTACTACGTGCGTCCCACGGTGTTCTCCGAGGTCCGCAACGACATGACGATCGCCCAGGAGGAGATCTTCGGGCCGGTGCTGTCGATCATCCCCTACGAGGACGAAGAGGATGCTGTCCGCATCGCCAACGACACCGATTACGGCCTCGCCGGGGGCGTGTGGTCCGGCGACGCCGATCGGGCCAAGGCTGTCGCCCGCCGCATTCGCAGCGGTCAGGTCGAGGTCAACGGCGGTGCGTTCAACCCGATGGCACCCTTCGGTGGCTTCAAGCGTTCGGGCCACGGCCGAGAGCTGGGCAAGTTCGCCATCGAAGAGTTCCTCACCACCAAGTCACTGCAGCTGTAGAACAGCAGCGCCTAGTGGTCCGCGGCCCGGACCTGGCGCAGGGCAAGGATCAGTGCCGGTGACGGCGTCGCAGGCTGCGGCGGAGGCGGCGGTAGCGGCGCGGGCGCCGGAGGCTCGGTGACCGCTGCCGACTGAGGTGCCGGTGCCGGGCGCGGCGCGGTCGTCGTCCGCGGACGGGTCACGCGCGGCGCCGACGTCGCCGGCGGTGACGCAGGCGCGTTGTTCAACTGCATGAAGTCGACGGTCACCCAGATCCGGCCGCCGCTGTCGACGACGCCGATCCCGACGTAATTCCACACCGGGTCGACAAGGTTCTCGTAGTGGTGCGGGCTGTTGATGAACGCGGTCTGGATGGCGCTGACCGACCCGCCGACGCCCACGTTCTCACCGAGCTTTGTCCACGGACCGCTGACCTCGTTGGGGAGGCTCATGTTGTGGGAGATCTGGCCAGCGGCGGCCATGTTCCCCGACCACGTACGGCCGATCGACACGAGCGGGCCGTACGACGCGAGCTGGCTGAGGCCGTGCTGGGCGCGCAGCTGATTGGTGAGGGCGAAGAACTGGGCCTCTTCCGAACCCGGATCGGCGTGCGCGGCGGTGGCGTCGAGGCTCGCCATCGCGGGTGCCAACATCGCGATCGCTATTGCCAGCCCCAGTGTCTTGGCCAGCAGCCGGCGCCCTCTCGCCATTTGCAGTCCCCTTTCGGCAACCCGGCCGCCATGGCGCGATGTGACGCGCTGTAGGCCCGCGGCTTTGCGCACCCGGGTTTCCCCGGGATTGCCCTTTTCGTGGTCACTGCGTTATCGGCGCAGGATGCACCGACCTTTACAGGGACTAGTCAGTCCAAATGTGAAGGTCAGCCCTTTTTCCCGCCATGGCGGTGGCGAGCGGGCGGCGCCGGAGCGTTCGTCCGCGTCGCAGTCGTGGCGGCCGTGGTGGTGGGAACGGTGGCCGCGGTGGTGGGTGGCACGGTCGTGACAGCCGTTGACGGCGTCGTGGACGCCGGCTTCGGGCTGGAGCCCGTCGTGAGGAGGAGGAGGGCGAGGAGGCCGAGCACGGCTGCTGCCGCAATCGCCCCCAGCAATCGCAACGGCGCGCGTCGACGGGGCGACGGGTCCAGCGGCAGGGGCACACCCGTGCCGACGAGCGTCGACGCGGCACCGTCGCCGGCGGCGAGCACCGTGGTGGCCTCGCCTGACAGCGCCATAGGCGCGGTGGCCGCCAAGCCCTCTGTGGCACTCAGCGAAGCCGCCATCTCCTCGGCCGAGGCAAAGCGCCGGCTGGGATCGCGGTCGAGGGCACGCTCCACGGTCGCCGCAATGGTGGGATCGAGGTCCGGGCAGCGCGAAGCCAACGGCACGTGGGTCCCGGCCTGCACCGCTTGGGCGACGGCGATGAAACTGGCGCCGCTGAAAGGTTTCTCGCCTGTGAGCGCCTCGTAGAGGACGACGCCCATGGAGTAGAGGTCCGAGAGAAAGGTGGCGGGTGCACCTGCCAGCCGCTCGGGCGCGAGATACGCGGGCGTGCCGACCAGTTGGCCGGTCAACGTCAGGTCGACAGTGCCCGTGGCCGAGCCGGACGCCATCTCCGCGCTCTTGGCGATGCCGAAATCGGTGATCTTCGCAGTGTCGTCCTCGGCCAGAAGGATGTTCCCGGGCTTGACATCGCGGTGCACGATTCCTGCCGCGTGCGCGGCGCCGAGGGCCGAGAGCACGCCCGTCGCTACCGGGCACAACCAGCTCAGCGAGACAGGTCCCTCGGCAATGACGTCGGCGAGGGTCCGGCCCGGTAGCCGCTCCATGACGATGTAAGGCTGACCATCGTGCTCGCCCGTGTCGAACACGGAGACGGCGTTGGGGTGAGACAGGCGTGCCGCGGCGCGGGCCTCGGACTCGAAGCGAAGACGGATGTCGGTCCGCTCGGCCATGTCGGACCGCAGGAGCTTGATGGCGACCTCGCGGCGAAGCCGGCGGTCCTGGCCGGTGTGGACGTCGGCCATGCCGCCGCGGCGCAGGAGGGGGCCGAGCTCGTACCTGTCGCCGATCAGCACGCCGACGCGCGTCGTCTCCATCGGGCTCTGTGTACCCCGTCGGCCCGGTACCGGAACAACTTGGAGGTCGGGGGCTAGCTTCTCGCTCCATGGACGTACACGGCAGCTGTGACCCTCGCTTCGAACCGGTACGCCAGGCCTTCTCCCGCAACTTCGACGATCTGGGCGAGGTGGGAGCGGCAGTCGCCGTCCACATCGACGGCCAACCGGTCCTCGATCTCTGGGGCGGGCTGGCGGACGCGGGCACCGAGAAGCCATGGCAGGAAGACACGCTCGCCCTCGTGTTCTCGACGACCAAGGGCTGGACCGCGGTCTGCGCGCTGCTCCTTTGGGAGCGCGGCGAGCTCGACCTCGACGCGCCCGTGGCCGACCTCTGGCCAGAGTTCGCGGCGGCCGGGAAGGGCTCGATCACGACCCGTCAGCTGATGAGCCACCAGGCCGGCCTTCCTGCCTTCGACGAGCCGACGTCGATCGAAGAGTGCCACGACCTCGCATGCGTCACCTCGAAGCTGGCCGCGCAAACGCCGCGCTGGGAGCCCGGCACCGCGCACGGCTACCACGCCATCACGTACGGCTGGCTCGTCGGCGAAGTGATCCGTCGCGTCAGTGGCCGCACCGTCGGCCAGTTCTTCGCCGAGGAGGTCGTGAAGCCGCTGGGGCTCGATATGTACATCGGTCTGCCGCCCGAGCTGCACCAGCGTGTGGCCACGTTGTTGCCGATGGACCTGAACAATCTGAATCCTTCGCTGCTCCTGGACGAGAAGGCGCAAGCGATCGGAGCCAAGATCCTCGACCCCGAGTCGCTCACGTTCCAGGTGTTCAGCAACCCGGCGATGCTGAGTGGAGTCGACGCCTTCAACAGCGCCGAGTTGCGCGCTGCTGAGTGGCCGGCGGCGAACGGCATCACCACCGCCCGCTCGTTGTCGAAGCTGTACGGCGAGCTTGCCTGTGACCGGGTGCTCTCGTCGGCGACGCTCGACGCCGCGGAGACGCCACAGGTCGACGGGCCCGACCAGGTCCTGGTGTTGCAGACGCGTTTCGGTCTCGGCTTCGCTCTGCCGTCCGAAGTCGTGGACTACGGCCCGATGGGGCGGGGGTTCGGCCACGACGGCGCCGGCGGCTCGGTGGGGTTTGCCGATCGCCATGCCCGGATGGGCTTCGGCTACGTGATGAACCAGATGGGCCTGTCGCTGGGTACCGACGAGCGGGTCCGCAACCTGACCGAGGCCCTCTACACGTCGCTCGGGGAGGGGTAAGCCCCACCCGCGGCGAACAAAAAGGACATGAAGCGTGTCCTTCTCCTTTGCCTCGCCGCGCTTGTGGTCGGGCTGCCGCTGGCGGCGACCGGCGCCGGAAAGGCCAAGGCGGCTACCTCCCAGGTCACGCAGACCGGCTACATCACCGTCCGGGACGGGACGCAGCTGAAGTACACGGTCGTCCGCCCCGCCGGCCCGGGACCGTTCCCGACCCTGTTCACCTACGACGGTTACGACGCCGGCTCGAACCCCGATCCGGGGTACGTGGCGCAATACGTGCCCGAGGGGTACGCCTTCATCGGCGTCAGCTTGCGCGGCACCGGATGTTCGGGCGGCGTGTGGGACTTCTTCCAGCCCGCAGAGGCCAAGGACGGGGTCGACGCCATCCGCTGGATCGCGGCCCAGCCGTGGTCGAACGGCAAGGTCGCCATGATCGGCAAGTCGTACCCCGGCATCACCCAGCTGTTTGTCGCCGAGGAGGCGGCGGCCGAAGAAGCCGCTGGCCACCCCGTGCCTCTCGTCGCCATCGCTCCTGGACACACCTACGGCGACATCTATAGAGACGTGGCGTACCCCGGCGGCATCTTCAACTACAGCTTCGCCTCGCTGTGGAGCTTCATCGCCCAGCCCGAGCCGTCGTACGCGGCAGCCTTCAACGGCATCACCGCCGGCGACCAGACCTGTGCTCAGAACCAGGCCAACCGGCCGCAGAACGTTCCCAAGAACGCGTTCGTGCAGGCGTTGCAGCATCCGTTCGACGACGCGCTAACGCGCGAGCGATCGCCGATCTACGACATCGGCAAGATCAACGTGCCGACCTACACCGTGATCTCGTGGCAGGACGAGCAGGTCGGGCCGCGGTCGGTCGACTGGCTCACCGACTTCAATCCCAAGGCGCCGCTCTACGCCACCGTCACGAACGGCGACCACGGCATGTACCGCACGACACCATCGCTCACCGACCTCAACAAGTTCTTCGACCACTACCTCAAGGGCATCAACAACGGCTACGAGAACACGCAGCGGATCCGCGTGTGGTGGGAGGCCGGGCGCAACAACGGCAGCCGGGCGCCGGGTTGGGTGACGAGCATCAGCCAGTACCCGCCGAAGACGAATACGCAGCGCTGGTACCTCGACACCGGCAACGCCCTGAGCACGAAGAAGGGCAGCGGCCTGCCCGATCCGTACGCGTATGCGGGACCGACCGGCCAGGGCATTCAGAACCCGGCGTACTCGGGCGTCACCTCCCAGCCCAACGTCTATCTGTGGTCGGTGAAGCCGGCGCCGGGTACGAACGCCGCGTACACCAGTGCGCCGCTGACCAAGGACACGGCCGTGCTCGGGTCCGGGAGCCTCGACCTCTGGCTCGCGTCGACTGCCGTCGACACCGACGTGCAGGTGACGATCAGCGAGGTTCGGCCCGACGGCCAGGAGGAGTACGTGCAGACGGGTTGGCTGCGGGCCTCACACCGCAAGCTCGACCCGACGAAGAGCACGGCCACCCAGCCGTACCAGACGCAGCTGCAGTCCGATCAGCAGTTGCTGACGCCGGGCACGCCGACGCCGATGCGCATCGAGATCTTCCCCTTCGGACACGTGTTCCGCGCCGGCTCGCGCATCCGCATCTCGGTCGAGGCGCCCAAGTTCCTGCCCGAGCTGTGGGGCTTCGCCGCCCTGCCGATCCCGGCGACCAACCTCGTGTACCACGACGCCGCCCATCCGTCGTCGCTCGCGTTGCCGGTGCTTCCCGGCTTCACGGTCCCGACCGCCGACAAGTCGCAGCCGGCCTGCGGCTCGGTGATCCGCGAACCCTGCCGCCCGGCATGACCTCCTCGTTCTTGGCGCAGCAATGTGCGGGATCCGCACATTTCTGCGCCAAGAACGGTTAGGAGGGCGTCCAGAGGCCGCTCGGCGCCGTGCCGGTGTCGGCCTGGAGCTCGAGCAGGAATGGGTTGGTGCGCCGTTCGCGGCCGACGTCGGTCACCGGGCCGTGGCCGGGGAGCACCTGTACGTCGTCGGCCAGCGGCAGGATCTTCTCGGCCATCGACGCCATCAACTCGTCGTACGAACCACCGGGCAGGTCGGTGCGGCCGATGGATCCTGCGAAGAGATGGTCGCCGCTGAAGAGGATCGAGCCCTCGCCTTCGACCTCCATGAGGAAGCACACCGAGCCCTTGGTGTGGCCGGGCGTGTGGATGGCGGTGAACGTCATCCCCGCGCCTGAGACCTGCTGGCCGTCGTCGAGGCCGTAAACGAGCTCGGGCGGTCGGAGCTCGAGACCCTCGGCCTCGAGGAACTGGCCGAAGCCGCCGCTTGTCCCGATGGGGTCGAGCAGCATGTGACGATCGGCGTCGTGGATGTGGACGGGAATCTCGTCCGGGTGCTCCTGCGCGTGCACCACTTCGCTGACGCCGCCGACGTGGTCGACGTGCCCGTGGGTGTTCAGCAGAGCAACGAGGCGCAGGCCGTGTTCTTCGAGGCGGCTCAAGATGGCGCCCGGATCGGGCGGGGCATCGATGAGAACACACTCGCCGCCCGGTCCCGACGGGGCGACCAGCCAGGAGTTGGTGGCGGCGATCCAGAGCGGCAGGCCTTCGATCAGCATCGAAGGTCGAGGCTACCCAGCACGTCCGCGCTGGAGCGCTTCGGCGACGCGCTTGGCGAGCGGACTGGTCTCCAGCTCCTCGAGGGGGAGCGGCAAGGCGAGGCACCAGTTCGGCCACTCGGTCATGGTGCCGGGCATGTTGGGCCGATCGACAGTGGCGATGGCGTCGTCCAAGGTGCCTGACACGAGCAACGACGGTGCCGTCGCCAGCGCCTCGTGCGCGCCGACGATGACGTCGTCGACGCTCGCCTCCTTCCCCACGCCCGCGAGCGCGCCGAGTTGTGTGCGGATCTCATCCCAACCCTCCGCATTCGGCTGCAAGCCGAGTTCCTGCTGCACCTCGAGATCGCGTCCCGTCCAAAGGCCGGCGATCGTCGGAAGGTCGTGCGTGGTGACCGCGGCCATCGCGAGCTTGGGGTACGCGTCGGGCGCTTCGGCTTCGAACCACACCAGGCGGTACGAGAGCAGCTGTCGGTCGGCCAACGCCTCGAGGATCTCGGGCTCCGACGTCCCGAGGTCTTCGGCGACCACGTAGGCGCCTGCGGCCACGCTCTCGCGCGCGATGACGTTGAGGAGATCGGCGAACGGGTAGTGCACGTACGCGCCGTCCGACGGCGGGGCGTCGTCGGGAACCCAATAGAGGCGCGCGAGCCCGAGGGCGTGGTCGATGCGCAGGGCGCCGGCGTGGCGGAGGCTGGCGCGGATGGTGTCCACGAAAGGCGCGTAATTGGCGGCCCGGAGCTTCCACGGGTCGAAGGCGGGAAGACCCCACACCTGACCCTGGGTGTTGAACTCGTCGGGCGGTGCGCCGATCGACATACCGCGCGCCATGAGGTGTTGCCAGGCCCACGCGTCGAACCCACCGGGCGCGAACCCCACGGCGAGGTCGTGCATGACGTCGACGTGGGATGACGCCTGTTGCAGCTGAACATCGAGCAGCCACTGCAGCCACTGGTGAAAGCGAACGCGGTCGTGGTGCTCCATCCAGACGCGGACGACGTCCGGCGTACCCGGACGGCGATACGACGAGGGCCATGTTCGCCAGTCGTCGCCGTGGGTCTCGGCCAAGACGCAGAACGTCGCCCAGTGGTCGATCGCGGTGCCTTGCTCGGCGACGTAGGCGTCGAAGGCGGCGTCGCCGCGGAAGCCGTCCCAGATCCGTCCGAGCGCTTCGAGCTTCAAGCGCAGCACCTCGTCGCGGTCGATCAGGCGTTTGGCGTTGAGCCGCGTGGCCAATGCGGCCGTCGTCTCGAGATCGACGTCCGTTGCTCCCGGGACGTCGTCGACCCGTATGTAGAGGACGTTCCGGAACCGGCGGCTGCTCGGGTAGTACGGGCTGGGGTCTTGGGGGAGAACGGGCGCGGCCGCGTGCAGGGGGTTGATGAGCACGAAGCCCGCGCCCTTCTCGCGGGCCCAGCGGGCGAGTCGGTCCAGGTCCTTCAGGTCGCCGATGCCCCAGCTCGTGGTCGAGCGGGCTGCATAGAGCTGCGCGGCCCAACCCCACGCACGGCGCTGAGGAAGGGGACAGCGTGCGGGATCCTCGGGCCGAACGTGCGGTACTGGCGGCGGCCCGTCGGGCGTGGCGCCCATCGCGTCGAGGATGGCCTCGATGGTGGCGTCGGGTGCACGCCGGCGCTCGCCTCCGGCGTCGACGTACTCGCGCTGGACGCCCCAGGCCTCGGCGTCGACGGGGCGGGGCACGCCAGGACCGTAGCCGTAGCCGTGGAGGTCCCCAGGCTTTACACTTTGCGTCCCATGTCTCGTTGGCTTGTAGAGCGGCGTCTCTCAGACGTGTCGGCACGCCTCAAGCGTCTGCGCGCCGATCTGCAGGTCATCGACGAGCAGATGCTGTTCTTTGCCGACGCCGCCGACGAGACGCGCCTGCGGGCGTTGATGTCCGAGACCCCGCTGGCCGACAAGGAGCATCACGACGCCCAGAAGCACGCCGACGCCATGGCGAAAGAGCGGGCAAACGTGGTTGCATCCATCGCGGAACTAGAAAAGGCCCAAGACGAGCTGCTCGACAAGCTCGTCGCCGAGACGCGCTGACAGCGCAGACCAACCGAGGAGCGTCCCGATTTCCGTCCGCGTCATCCTTGCCGAAGACGAAGCGATCATCCGCCTCGATCTCAAGGAAATCCTCGAAGAGGAGGGTTACGAGGTCGTGGGCGAGACCGGGCGCGGTGACGAGGCCGTGCAGCTGGTGCGCGACCTCGATCCCGACTTGGCGATCCTCGACATCAAGATGCCCGGCATGGACGGCCTGTCGGCGGCCCGGGAGATCGCGGGGGAGCGCCGCGCCGCGGTCCTGATCCTCACCGCGTTCAGCCAACGAGACTTGATCGAGCAGGCAAAGGACGCGGGCGCCATCGGCTACTTGGTGAAGCCGTTCCAGAAGAACGAGCTGATCCCCGCCATCGAGATCGCACTCGGTCGGTTCGACGAGATCCGCGCCCTCGAGACCGAGGTGCGCAGCCTCGAGGACCAGATGGAGACGAGGAAGGTCGTCGACCGCGCCAAGGGCATGCTTATGGATCGCTTCCACTACCCGGAGGCGGCCGCGTTCTCGTTCATCCAGAAGACAGCCATGAGCGAGCGCGTGACGATGAAGGAGATCGCGCAGCGCATCGTCGACGGCTCGCTCGTGCCGCCTTCGTACGAAGGGGCCGACGGCAGCCGCTAAGCGGAAGCTACGAAGAGTTGTTCGGCGAGCTCGGGCTTGAGGGCGATCTCGCCTTCGCCCAGGCGCAGCGTGAGGGTGCCGTCGGACGCCCTGGCCCGCACCTCGGCGTCGACACCCGGGATGAAGCCGTGGGTGTCGAGGTAGGTGAGCGACTTGGTGTCGGTCTCGACTTGCTCGGTGACCCGCTCGAGACGGACGTGGTCGCCGGGCTTTGATTCGACGAGCGCGGTCAGCTGACGCTTCGGTGCAGGTGCGCCCGGAATCGGATTGCCGTGCGGGCAGGTCGACGGGTTGCCGAGCAGCGCGACCAACTTCGCCTCGACGTCGTCGGAGATCACGTGCTCCCAGCGGCACGCCTCCATGTGGGTCTTGTGCCACTCGAGGCCGATGATGTCGGTGAGTAGACGCTCGGCCAGCCGGTGCTTGCGCACCACGCTCTCGGCGCGTTTGCGGCCCTTCGGCGTGAGGCGCAACGAACGACCCTCGGATTCGAGGAACCCGTCGCCGCGCAGGCGACCGATCATCTCCGAGACCGACGGGGGAGCGTGACCGAGGCGTTCGGCGAGGCGGGCCTGGATGACCGGTGTGCCTTCCTCCTGCAGCTCGTAGACCGCTTCGAGATACTCCTCGAGGGGCGGATGAAAGCCGTCGTGCACGTCAGGCTCCGGCGGCGACGAGGATGAAGTCGGTGGCCAAGCCGGCCAGGAACCCGATCAGCAGGCCCCACATCAACATCTCCTTGTGCCCGATCCGGAAGGCCATCTTCACAAGTTGCAGGATGACGTACAGGATCGAACCGGCGGCCAGGGCCAAGAAGGCCACCGAGAGAATGTCGTTGACGAACGACTCGCCGACGATCGTCCCGATGAACGTCGGGCCACCGCCGATGAGACCCAACAGGGCGAGGTAACCCCACGTCGGGCGCACGCCCTCGGCTGACATCGGAGCCACGATGCCGAAGCCCTCGGTCGCATTGTGGAGCCCGAAGCCGATGATGAGCAGCAGCGCAAGGCTGATCTCACCCTTCGCTGCCGACTGACCGATCGCGAGGCCTTCGGAGAAGTTGTGGAACCCGATGCCGACGGCGATGAGCAGGGCGAGACGGGATGCCTCGTGGGTCAGCGTCGACGCTGTAGGCCTCAGGTCCTCGGCCAGTGCCGCGCCAGGCCCCTCGCGCCGGGCGCGGGGTCGGTTTCCGAGCCAGCGGTCGTAGTACACGAGGCTGAGGAGGCCGGCGCCCAAGCAGAAGGTGAACGTCGCAGCCAACTCGGCGAATCGCCCCCAGGTGCCGTTCCCGTCCACTGCTGCGGCGGTGAGCGCGTGCTCCACGGGCTCGATGGCCTGCGAGAGGACGTCCCACAGCAGGAACAACAGGATCCCGATGGCGAGGGCGTTCAGGAAGGCGCGGGTCTGCGTCGACAGGCGTTGTGTGCGGCCCATCGGCAGGCCGAGGAAGATCGTCGCTCCGGCAATGCCGCCGAGGAGAATCACCTGTGCGTCTGACACAGACGTCATGTTAGGCGCACCTAACAACGGGAAGCAAATCGCCGCACTTACGATGGGTCAAGCGATGGCGAAGATCCTTCTTCTCGACGGCAACTCTCTCGTCTACCGCGCCTTCTTCGCCCTCCCTATCGACATGGCGACGGCCTCCGGACAGGTGACCAACGCAGTCTTCGGCTTCACGTCGATGCTGATCAACCTGCTGAAGGACCACCAGCCCGACGGCATCGGCGTGGCCTTCGACCGGCCGGAGCCGACGTTTCGTCACGAGCTCGTCGCCGATTACAAGGCCGGCCGGTCCGAAGCGCCCGACATCCTGCGCCAGCAGATGGGTCTCGTCCGCCAGGTGCTCGAGGCGCTGAAGATCCCGATGGTCGACGCGTCCGGCTACGAGGCCGACGACGTCATTGCCACCCTCGCAACCCAAGCCAAGGAAAAGGGCGACGAGGTCATCATCGTCACTGGCGACCGCGACGAGTACCAGCTCGTCGAGGACCCGTGCGTGAAGGTCCTCTACAACCGGCGCGGCGTCAGCGACTACGTCCTCTACGACGAGGCCGGCATCAAGGAGCGGACGGGCGTCACTCCGGAGCAGTACCCGCAGTACGCGGCCCTTCGCGGCGACCCCTCCGACAACCTCCCCGGTGTACCTGGCGTGGGGGAGAAGACGGCCGCCAAGCTCATCAACACCTACGGCGACCTCGACGGCATCTACGCCAACGTCGACAAGAACACGCCCAAGCTGCGCGAGAACCTGAAGGCGCACGAGGTGCAGGTCCGCCAGAACGCGCAGGCCACTCCGCTGGTCCGCGACGTCCCGCTCGAGATCACGCTCGACGACCTCCGAGAGGGTCAGTGGGACGCCGAGGAGGTGCGCAACCTCTTCACCTTCCTCGAGTTTCGGACGCTATGGGACCGCCTCCTCGAGGCCGTCGGCGGTCCACCCTCCGGAGAAACCGCAACGGCGACCGAGACCCTCGACGTCGAGCTGAAGCGTCTCGCCACCGCGGAGGAAGCGGTCGACGCTCTGCAAAGGCTGGCCGGCTCCAAGGAGCCCGTCGCCATCGCCGCATCGTGGGAGGGCATCGAAGGACGCTCACCGCTGGTCGCCCTGGCGTTCGCGACGGGGGAGAGCCCCGACTCGGCAGAATTCGTCGCCGCCGACCTTCTCGGCGACCAGAAGGTGGCGGCCGCCCTCGCCGCCGTCGTTACCGAGGGCGGGCCGCCCCTGGAGGCCCACCGCGCCAAGGAGCTCATGCGCGCCCTCGAGCCGCTCGGCGTCGACATCCGTTCCCTTGATCTCGACACTGCAGTCGCCGCCTACCTCGTCGATCCCGGCGAGTCGCAGTACCTGCTCGAGGAGCTCAGCGTTCGCTACCTCGGCCTCGAGCTCCAGTCGACCGACGCTGCCCCCGCCGGACAGCTCGACCTCGACGGCAGTGCCGACACGCCGGCCGAGGATGCCGGCCGGCGGGCCGTCGCGGTCGCACGTCTCGCCCCCGCCCTGCGCAGCGCCATGGACGCGCGCAACCTGTTCAAGCTCTACGACGACATCGAGCGGCCGCTGATTCGCGTGCTAGCGCGCATGGAGAAGGTGGGCGTCCGCGTCGACGTCGAATACCTGCGCGGCCTCATCGACGGCCTCGAGATCGAGGTGCGCCGACTTGAAAAGGAGATCCAGGACGACGCCGGCGAGCCGTTCGTCGTCAACTCCACCCAGCAGCTACGCCGCATCCTGTTCGAGAAGCTCGGCCTCCAACCGCAGAAGCGCACCAAGACCGGGTTCTCCACCGACGCAGCGTCGCTCGAGAAGCTCAAGGGTCAGCACCCGATCATCGAGAAGCTGCTGCGCTACCGCGAGCTCGAGAAGCTGCGCTCGACATACGGCGAGAGCCTGCTCGCCTTCGTCTCCGACGACGACCGCATCCACGCCAGCTTCAACCAGACCGTCGCCCGCACCGGTCGTCTGAGCTCGGAGAACCCCAACCTCCACAACATCCCGATTCGGCGTGAGGAGGGACGCCAGTTCCGGCGGGCCTTCATCCCCGCGGACGGCTGGCAGTTCCTCGTCGCCGACTACAACCAGATCGAGCTGCGCGTCATCGCCCACCTGGCCGAGGACCCAGGGTTGATCGAAGCCTTCATGTCGGGCCAGGACATCCACGCCACGACCGCAGCCCGCGTGTTCGGCATCGACCCCGCCGACGTCGACCTCAACCAGCGCTCGACGGCGAAGATGGTCTCCTACGGCCTGGCCTACGGCATGGAGGCCTACGGCCTCGGTCAGCGACTCGGCATCCCTACCGAGGACGCGGCGCTGATCCTCAGCGCCTACTTCACCGCCTTCCCCAAGGTGAAGGAGTACATGGAGAACGTGGTCGCCGAGGCGCGCGACCGTGGCTACACCGAGACCCTGTTCGGGCGACGGCGCCAGATCCCCGAGCTGTCGTCGGGCAACTTCCGCATCCGTCAGGCGGGGGAGCGCCAGGCCATGAACGCCGGCATCCAAGGGCTCGCCGCCGACATCTTCAAGATCGCCCTCGTGCGTCTCGACCGCTCGCTCGAAGAAGAAGGCCTCGAGAGCCGCTTGGTGCTCCAGGTGCACGACGAGGTCATCCTCGAGGTCCCGCCCGAAGAGCGCGACCGCGCTGCCGAACTGACGCTCGCGGCCATGTCCGGTGCCTGCGAGCTGTGTGTGGAGCTCGCGGTGAACGTGTCGTGGGGCGACAGCTGGGCCGACGCCAAGGGTTAGTGGTGCGGGTTGTTCCAAGGGCGCAACTTGCGCACTGAAATAGGCCGTTCAGCTCCTTTCCCACGGCATGCGAACCCGGCACCATGGGACCGTGGCAACGCACTCCCGCGACTTCGCTCCTGGTCACCCCATCTTCTTCTGGGCGTTCATCCTGATCCTGACCTTCACCTTCTATACGGGCGCCAAGGCCATGATCACGAGGAACGATTGCGACAGCGTCAGCAACGGCGTCAAGCACTGGCGCGTGATCCCCGGTGAGTGGGTCTGCAGTTCCGGGGGAATCGAGTTCAGCAGCAACCGGTAGTAGCGGCGAGCCGCCTCGGCACCACTGGTTCGAGCCGCTGGCCGACTTCGTCGGACCCGCTTACCTGCGCTACTCGTTCACCAAGGGCACCGAACAGGAGGCCGCGTTCCTGATTGACGCCCTCGAGCTCGAGGCCGGTGCGCGCGTCCTCGACGTCGGCTGCGGGCCCGGGCGACATTCACACGCGCTCGCACGACACGGCTGCCGCGTCGTGGGCATCGACATCGCCGAACGGTTCGTCACCCTCGCGAAAGCGGAAGCGCGGGTGGGCGCAGTGTTCGCGCGCGCCGACGCTCGGGCTCTTCCCGTGCGCGGCCAACGGTTCGACGCCGCCATCTCCCTGTGCCAGGGGGGCTTCGGGCTGCCCACCGACCCGACAGCGCCCAACGATGCACCGATCCTGGCGGCCATGGCTGACGCCGTACGTCCCGGCGGCCGCATCGCCCTCAGCGCATTCTCCTCGTACTTCATGGTGCGCCACCTCGAGGACAGCGATGACTTCGACGCCGCCGCTGGGGTGAACCACGAGCTGGCGCCGGTGAAAGACGCCGACGGGGATGAACGTTCCTTCGACCTCTGGACCGCGTGCTACACGCCGCGCGAACTCCGTCTGTTGGCTGCGCAAGCCGGGCTTGACGTTGTCGGGCTGTGGTCGGTCACGCCTGGAAAGTACGAGCGACGGACGCCCGATTTGAGTACCCCGGAGTTCCTTCTAATTGCTGAACGTGTAGCCTCGTAAAGCTTCTTTGAGCCCCCAGGGTGGGGGCGGGGAGCAGTCCGGAAAGAAGGCGACGAGTGATGTCCGAGCAGGCCGACCCGCAGTCCGCAGTAGAAGCACCAACCGCTCCAGAGGACGGTGAGTACGTCCCGAAGCAGGTGGTCGCTGACGACCTCGACGGCCTCTCACTCGAAGACGCCATTGCCGGCACGATCGTCAACTTCGACGACGGCGACATCGTCAAGGGCACCGTCGTCAAGGTCGACAAGGACGAGGTCCTTCTCGACATCGGCTACAAGTCCGAGGGCGTCATCCCCATCCGCGAGCTCTCCATTCGCCACGACGTCGATCCCAACGAGATCGTCAGCATGGGCGAGGAGATCGAGGCTCTCGTCCTTCAGAAGGAGGACAAGGAAGGCCGCCTGATTCTGTCCAAGAAGCGCGCTCAGTATGAGCGGGCGTGGGGCACGATCGAGAAGGTCAAGGAGAGCGGCGGCGTCGTCTCCGGCCCGGTCATCGAGGTCGTCAAGGGCGGCCTCATCCTCGACATCGGTCTGCGCGGCTTCCTGCCCGCCTCGCTGGTCGAACTGCGCCGGGTGCGCGACCTGCAGCCCTATGTCGGCAAGTCGCTCGAAGCCAAGATCATCGAGCTCGACAAGAACCGCAACAACGTCGTGCTCTCACGGCGGGCGTGGCTGGAAGAGACGCAGAAGGAGCAGCGCGAGGACTTCCTCGCCAACCTCAAGCCCGGCGAAGTTCGTCGTGGCACCGTCTCGAGCGTCGTCAACTTCGGCGCCTTCGTCGACCTCGGTGGCATGGACGGTCTCGTCCACGTCTCCGAGCTGTCGTGGAAGCACGTCGACCACCCGTCGTCAGTCGTGCAGGTCGGCGACGAGATCGACGTCCAGGTCCTCGAGGTCGACCTCGACCGCGAGCGCATCAGCCTCTCGCTGAAGGCCACGCAGCAGGATCCCTGGCAGGAGTTCGCCAGCAACCACCGCGTCGGCGAGCTCGTCTACGGCCGTGTTACCAAGCTCGTTCCGTTCGGCGCCTTCGTCCAGGTGGGCGACGGCATCGAGGGTCTGGTGCACATCTCCGAGATGGCCGTGCACCACGTCGACCTCCCCGAGCAGGTTGTCACGCCGGGCGAGGAGCTGTGGGTCAAGATCATCGACCTCGATCTCCAGCGCCGCCGCATCAGCCTGTCGATCAAGCAGGCTGCCGAGGGTGGTGTCGTCGCCCAGGAGTACCAGGAAGCTTTCGGCGAGCACGCCTACGACGAGCACGGCCAGTACATCGGGGCTGCCGACTTTGAGCCGGAGACCGAGGCGCAGGCGGCATGGGCCGACCTGGCCGCCGAGTACTCCACGAGCGACCGGCCGCCGATCGCCGCCAGCGAAGAGGCCCCGGCCGAAGCGGTCGAAGAAGAACAGAAGCCCGACGAGACCGTCGAGTAGCCCGCTTAATTAGGCGTCTATCTCTACGGGGACGCCGAGCGGGAGGGTCTGGGCCAGCTTGGTGATGCCGGGGTTGCCCATGCGGATGCAGCCGTGGCTGACGTCGTGGCCGATGGCCGACGGGTCGTTGGTGCCGTGGATGCCGATCACGCCGTCGCCGCCCTCGAAGTCGGTGAGCACGTCGGAGTAACCCGACAGGGCGTAGGCGTACGGGCCGTACGGGCCGTTGGGGTTCGGCGGCTTGTACAGCTCCTTGGTGTAGTAGGTCCCGCCCGGCGTCGGGGTGTCCTTGGTGCCGACGCCGATCGGTTCCTGATCGAAGATGGCGTCGCCCTTGTACACGGTGATCTGGCGGGCGCCGAGGGCGACGACGATGCGGTAGTCGTGCTGGGACAGGTTCACGTCGTTCCGCTCGATCCAGCCGGTGCTGCCGTTGGGTCTGATCGGGAGAAGGACGTGGAGCCTCGAGCCTTCGCCGCCCTGCACGAGGAAGACCAGTGGCGAACCCGACGGCTGCGGGCTGGGCAGCGTCTTGTACGGCGTCGTCGCCGTCGACGTGTCGAACACGGCGACACTCGGCACCTTGGCCTGGGCCACGACGCTCGCCGTGTAGTGGACGGTCGTCGACGGAGCCGCCGAGCCAGACGTCGTTGACGAGCTCTGGGCGGCGGGAGGCTTGCTGCTGCCGGATCCACATCCGGCGAGAAGCACGGCTGCGACCACAAGCGCGAGAAGGCCGCCCAGGCCTCGTTGCCAAACCTGGGCGGCCGTTCTCTTCATCGGAGCTCCCTTTCCCTCAGCAGCCGAGCTCGATCTTTTTAGGTCAGCCCGTCAGCGCCGGCGTGTCATTCACAGCGGCGGCCGTCGGGGACTGAGCAAACGTCTCGCCCAACACGTTGGTCTGCGGCGTCGACGGCTGGGTGGTCGTCGTGGTCGCCTGCGGAACCGTAGTGGTGGAGTGCGGGACGGTGGTCGTCGTGGGCGGCGGGACCGTCGTCGGCGGCGCCGGCGTTGTCACGTTCCATGCGGCAACGCCGCAGTCACCACCCTGCTTGTTCTGGTCGCCGTCCCACGCCTTGATCTTCACGACGTAGTTGCCCGGAGCGGACGGGCCCCAGTTGACGCTGACCAGCGTGCTGTACTTCTCGGGGTGCTGGATGGCCGGCGCCGACGTCGGGGCGGTGCCCGGCGCGCCGGACTGCACGAGGTGGCCGGCGGAGTCCTCGACCGTGTACTGCGGCGTGAACCCCGGGTTCATGTTGATCGGGCTCTCGTCGTTGTAGACGACCGAGAAGCTCTGGCTGCTCCCGAGGGGCACGTTGACCGTGCTTCCGAGGGCGGGCGACCCACCGCCGGCCAAGAAGCTGTCCTCACCGCAGCCCGTGGCCGGGTTGATCTTGCTGGCGGCGTGGGCGGTGTTCTGCAGCGCCTGCATGCCGACGAGACCGGTTGCGGTCAGACCGACGGCGACGAGCAGACCTGCGCGACGACGCGACGCTTGAGCGGGCATTACGTGCTCCCTTTCCCTCGGTGGGGCCGGGTTCACGTGGCTCGACCTCGGCGTAGTGACCAGTAAGCCGCCGAGGCTTCGTCGCCTCCCCACACCTGCTTGTGCTGGTGCGTACTTGCTTTGTCCTGCGAGGCCGCTATCTGTATTGGCCTCGTCACAGAGAGTAAGCAGTGACTCTCTGTGACGGAATAGCCCGCAGCGACCATTCTGCGGGGCCAGGCGGACCACGACACCGCGTGGTCCCGGCCGACTAGTCCTGGCTGGACAACTCCCGCGTGCGGGCCCGAAGGGGGCGCTCGCGACGGGCATCCGCCGCGGGCTTGCGCAGGGGCCGCTCGCGCCGTGTGACCGTCCTCGCCGGCAGCGACGGCGACGGGGACGGGGACACCGGCGGCGCCGCGGGAGCCGGCGTGCCGAGGCGGCCGGTGCCCGGGGACACCATCTCGAGCATCAGGAGCGTCTGGAGCTCGGCCGCGGGCAGCGGCCCGCTGAACAAGTAGCCCTGAATCTGGTCGCACCCGTGCTCGCGCAGGAACTCGAGCTGTTCGTGGTTCTCGACGCCCTCGGCCACGACGTCGAGGCCCAGCGCCTTGGCCAGGGCGATGATGCCGATGGCGAGCGCGGACGCGGCGGCGTCGTCGCCGACGCCGATCTGGGAGACGAACGACTTGTCGACCTTGACCTTGTCGATGGGGAGCGTGCCGAGGTAGCCGAAGTTGCTGAAGCCGACGCCGAAGTCGTCGACCGCGCACTTCACGCCGTACGCGCTGATGGCGTCGAGCGTCTCCCGGATGCCGTCGTTCTCCTGAAGGGCCAGGCTCTCGGTGAGCTCCAGCTCGAGCAGGCTGGGCGGGAGCCCCGTGCGACGAAGCACGCCGGCGATGACGTCGTCCATGGGCTGCAGCTGGAACTGGCGGGCGGAGAGGTTGACCGCCACGGAGAGCTTGTCGTAGCCCTCCTCCCGCCACGCTTTCGCCTGCGTGCAGGCCGCTTCGAGCACCCATTCGCCGAGGGGTGAGATCAATCCGCTGTCTTCGGCTACGGGGATGAACTTGTCCGGGCCGAGGAGGCCGAGCGTCGGATGATTCCAGCGCACGAGGGCCTCAACACCGACGACCTTGCCGGTGCCGATGTGCACCTTGGGCTGGTAGTAGATGACGAGCTGCCCGTCGGTGATCGCCGTGTGCAATGCGTTCTCGAGGTCGAGCCACTCGCCCGCTTTGGCGTTGAGCTCCGCCGTATAGACCTGGAAGTTGTTCCTGCCCTTCTCCTTGGCCAGGTACATGGCCGCGTCGGCGTTCTTCACCAGCGTGTCGGCATCGCTGCCGTCCCTCGGATAGGCGGCCACGCCCACGCTGGCGGTGACGAAGAGTTTGCGGCCCGCGACGTTCAGCGGATCGACGAAGGCGTTGATCACCTTCTCGGCGACGATGGCGGCGTCGTTCTCGTCGGCGATGTCCTCGAGCAGCACGGTGAACTCGTCGCCCCCCATGCGGGCGACCATGTCGGTGCCGCGCACGCAGTGGCGCAGGCGACGGCCGACCAGCTCGATGACTTCATCGCCCACGGCATGGCCGAGGCTGTCGTTGATCTTCTTGAATCGGTCGACGTCGATGAACATCACCGCCATCTTTCCGCCGCGCTGGAAGGCGGCGGCCACGCTGATGGCGACGCGTTCGTTGAAGAGCTCGCGGCGGGGGAGCGAGGTCAGCTCGTCGTGCGACGCGGCCTGCTCGACCTTCTCTCGCGCCTGCACGAACCGCGCCAATCTGGCGATGACGAGGCCCGTGAGTGCGACTGAGCCGATGACGATGGCGAGGTTGCCGTGCTCACTGCCGATGAGAGGCTCGATGGCCAGCAGCGCCGGTCCGATCAGCAGGGCGCCGGCGAGCGCCGTCAGCTGGGCTCGGCTGAGAAGCGGGGCCGTTCCCCGCACCGGCTCGAACAGCCCACCCATCGACGGGTGCAGGGCGGCGAGCGCCCACAACCCGTAAGCGAGAACAAGGGGACCGCTCAGCGCCGCATAGGGCCTGGTGACTCCGTTCAGCACGCCGATGGCCGCCAGACAATGCACGGCGAGGAGCGTGCCGAGGCCCAGGGCCAGATAGCTATAGACGGGCGGGTGGTCCTCGGAGAGCAGCATGAGGCGGGCGAGCAGGGCGAGCACGAACGCGTCGAGCACGGGCAGACCGAATGCGGCCAAGCCCGTGGACAGCTCCAGGTTGTGGCCGAGAGCGGGCTGGAACGCCAGTGTCCACACTGGGAAGGCGACGCTGATCGTGATGATGGCGCTCGTGAGAAGGGCGTCCGCGGTGCGGCCCGGAGCCCGCCCCTGGATCAGCGCCAGCGTCCCGAGGGCCATCAGCCCATAGGCGGGGAGGGCCAGAAGGGCGAAGGCCGCAGCGATCGTGCTTGTGGGCGACGCGGCCCGCCCGGCGTCGACGGCGATGGTCAGGGCCAAGCCCGTGCCGAGCAACACCCACGGCTTGGTCCTGCCCACGTGCCACATCAATGGGTGTTCGAGGCGGTAGCTGCGGACGCCGACGGCCAGGGCGACGACGGCCAGCGCGCCGACGCCGAGAAGCGGCAGCTGCTGATCGGAGCGCCAGAACGAGGCGCCCACGGCGCCGAGGGCGACCATTACGAGGAACGCCCGCCACACCACGGGTTTGATGGGCGTCACTCGCGCCAGCTCACCGGTCGGTGCGCTGCGCGGCTCAACGGCGCCTACTGCGGCCATGCCCGATTTTCGGCACCCTCCGTGCGGTGCTGGAGGCACGAAGGTCAAACCCTCCGTTCGGTGTAACTCCGACGGAGGTTGACGTCTCTAGTTACCGGTGCGGACTCAGGCTTTGAGGACGTGCAGCCGGCCGAGAGTGTGGACGAACGTGTCCGGATCGACGGTCGCCATGGCCGCCATCGCCCAGACATCGCTGGTGCGCACGCTCAGCACCCGGCCGTTGAAGTCGCCCCGCTTGAGCTTGATGGTGTCGATGTAGCGACGGACGGGCCCGAACTCGGGGCCCGTCTGGTTCTCGAGGGCGGCCAGGTCGATGACCACCTTCTCGTTCGCGGCTTCCTGCTCGACGTTGAGCGGACCCCGCTCGCTCTCCCGCACCGGGCTCTCGGGCAGGAAGCGCTCGACGGGGACGCCGTAGAGCTGGGCGAGCTCGGAAAGGCGTTGCACCGAGATTCCTCGCTCGCCCCGCTCATACGTCCCCACAGCGCTTCCGGTGAAGCGGCCCTCCGATGCCTCGTGGACGTCTCGCAGCGACCAACCCCGCTGCTCTCGGATGGCCCGTAGACGGGTCCCGAGCTGGCGGGCGTACTCAGGGTCGCCGACGGACTCGGGGCCGCTGCGGTCTGGCGTGGTAATCACCTTCGCCTCCGTTCTCACGTATCCGCAGCGGCCCCTGTCCCGTCCCCCCTGTCCTATGCGTCCGACCGGCGGTTACGACGGCGCAGGGTCCGGAGACCCACGCCGGCGAACAGCAGCAGCAGCCCGATCAGGGAGCGCCATCCGAGGTCCGTACCGGTCACTGCCAGCGGGGCTCGGACGACGTTCTCGCCCAGGACCTGGGTGACGTCCAAGTGGTGCTTGTCGGTGTTGCAGACCTGGAGCGACAGCGTGTCGGTCCCGCACGCCGTCACCGTGTTGTCGACCGCTGCCACGCCCGACGGCACCGTGAAGTCCTTGGTCAGCGTCACCGACTGGCCAATCGGCAGGGACGGGACTGTCCCGACGTTGCCGAGCTTGTCGTCGTTGGCGACGACGTTGGTCAGGTCGATGTCACCGGTGTTGGTGACCTTGAACGTGTAGGTGATGGTCTGGCCCGCAGTGGCCGTGGCCGGCCCCGACTTCACCACGGTGATCGCCGGGTGCTTCGGCGTCAGGTGGTGGTGGTCGGTGTTGCAGACCTGCAGGTCCAGCGGGTCAGTGCCGCATGCCGTCACCGTGTTGTCGACGCCCGTCGACGGACTCGGGATCTTGTAGTCCTTCGTCAGCGTCGCCGACTCACCCGGGTCGAGCGAATTGAGCGTGCCGATGCCGCCCAGGACGTTGTCGACCACGGGGACCGGGCTCAGTGTGACGTCACCGGTGTTGGTGACCTTGAAGGTGTACGTCACAACATCGCCCTCGTGGGCCTCGGCCGGTCCGCTCTTCACCACCGCGATGGACGGGTGGATGATGTTGACGGTGTGCTGGCTCAGGGCAGACACCGTCTTGTTGAGCGGGTCGACACCCGTCACCTGAGCGTGGTTGACCAACGGATTGTGGTCAGACGCAGTGATGGTGTGCTGGCAGCTGTAGACCCACGTCTCGGTCAGGTCGAGGATGTCGTCCTGGTTGCCACCCGTCTTGCTGATGGCGGCCGGCGGTGCGCTGCCATCGCAGATGGGGTCGAGATCGGACAGCACGATGTTGTGCAGCGGCACGTCACCGGGGTCCGTCACCGTGAACTTGTAGGTGATGGTGTCACCGACGTGCGCCTGGGCCGGGCCACTCTTCACGAGAGCGATCTTCGGGTGGATCGGGTCCAGGTGGTGATGGTCGGTGTTGCACACCTGCAGGCTCAGCGGATCGGTGCCGCAGACCGTCACGGTGTTGTCGATGCCGGCCGTAGACGGCGTCGGGATGACGAAGTCCTTGGTCAGCGTCTGGGAGGCGCCGACGGCCAGACTCGGGATCGTGCCGACGTTGCCGAGCTTGTCGTCGTTGGCCACGACATTGGTCAGGTCGACGTCACCGGTGTTGGTGACCTTGAAGCTGTAGGTCACCTTGTCGCCCTCGTGAGCCTGCGCCGGACCCGACTTCACGACAGTGATGGCGGGATGGACGGTAACGAGGTGGTGGTGGTCGGTGTCGCAGACCTGCAGGGACAGCGGGTCCGTACCGCAGGCGGTGGCCGTGTTGTCGACCGCTGCCAGGTTGGGAACCGTGAAGTCCTTGCTCAGCGTCGTCGAGGCGCCGACGGCCAGCGACGGGATCGTGCCGATGCTGCCGATCTTGTCGTCGGTCACAGCCACGTTGCTGAGGTCGACGTCACCGGTGTTCGTGACCTTGAAGGTGTAGGTCACCTTGTCGCCCACGTGGGCCTGCGCCGGACCGGACTTCACGATGGTGATGGCCGGATGGATCGGCACCAGGTGGTGGTGGTCCGTACCGCAGACCTGCTGGGCCAGCGGATCGGTGCCGCACGCCGTGGCCGTGTTGTCGACCGCCGGGACGTCCGGGACCTTGAAGGTTGCCGACAGGGTCTGTGATGCGCCCGAGGCGAGCGACGAAATCGTGCCGATGGCACCGATCTTGTCGTCGTTGACGGCAACGTTGGTGAGCGTGTCGTCACCGGTATTGGTGACCTTGAACGTGTAGGTAACGGTGTCACCGACGTGCGCCGTCGCCGGACCGGACTTCACGATTGTGATGCCCGGATGGAGAACCACCAGGTGGTGCTTGTCGGTGTTGCAGACCTGGAGGTTCAACGGGTCGGTGCCGCAGGCCTGGACCGTGTTGTCGACGGCCGTCGAATTCGCCGGGATCGTGAAGTCCGCAGTGAAGGTCTGCGAGTCGCCGGCGCTGAGCTGGGCGATCGTCGTGCCGACGGTGCCGAGCACGTTGTCGTTCAGCTTCACGCCGAACAGGGCGGCGTCACCCGTGTTCGTCACCTTGAACGTGTAAGTGACCTTGTCGCCCTCGTGGGCCGTTGCCGGACCACTCTTCACCACCGTGATGGCCGGGTGGATGATGAGAACGGTGTGCTGGGCGGTACTGCTCACCTGACGTGCGAAGTCGTCGGTGCCCGTCACCTTGGCCGTGTTGACCAGCTGGTTGTTGGCAGGGACCTCACCGGCCGTGATGGTGTGGTCGCACGTCCAGTGCCAGGTCTCGCCCTGCTCGAGGAAGCCGTTGCTGTTGGAGTCGCCGGTCGGGCCGGTGAACGGTGTGTCGCACCGGTTCGGGGCGAGCTCGGCGAGCGTGATGTTGTGGAGCTTCGGGCCGGTCGTCGTCGCGTCGAAGGTGTAGGTGATCTTGTCACCGACGTGCGCGAGTGCGGGGCCGTCCTTGACCAGGTTGATGTTGAGATTGCCGACCTTGTTGACGTAGTTCACGACCGCAGGGTTGGCCTGGGTGCTCTTCACCACGGTGATGTCCACGTCGGGACCTGCGGTGGTGTTCGGCGGTGCCTGGGTCTCGTGCACGCGGTAGTTGCCGGGGATGACCGGGCCGATGTCGCACTGGCCGGTGCCACCGGAGATCGTGCAGGTCGCGGGGCCGTCGGCGGGCCACGTCGTGGCCTGCTCGCCGGCGTCGAGGGAGCCGTTGTTGTTCTTGTCGGAGTAGAGGGCGAACGAGGCGCCGTCGAGGACGTGCTTGTCGGCGACCGTCACGGGGTTGCCGTTGCCGTCCTGCAGCACCTTGACGATGCGGGCCCAGCCCGTGTCGCGAGGATCGACGAAGGGGTCCTTGAGATCGATGTTGTCGCCCTTGGCCAGCGTGATCGCCCGGTCGTTGGTATCGGGGCTGTAGCCGGCGGGGGCGGAGATCTCGTGGATCACGTAGTCACCGGGGTTCACGACGCTGAAGTCGCAGTTGCCGCTGTTGTCGCTGGTGCACGTCACAGAGGCGGTCGTCGTCGAGGGGTTGCCCGGGTAAAGGCCGAACTTGGCGCCGGCCAGCGGGTTCGGCGGCTGGTGGTCGTCGACCTTGTGGATCCGAAGCTTGGCGGGCTTGAAGCAGAACCCAGACGTGTTGCTGTTCGGATCGAAGTCGTTCGTCTCGACGGAGTTGTCGTCGTTGTGGTTCGGCCCGCCTGCGATGAAGTCCTTCGGCTGATCTGCCGGGGACTTATGCAGGTCATACATGTTCACGCAGATGTTGCCGATCGGCGTGCCCGCCGCGTACGTGTGCGAGTCACTCCACGGACCGGTCGGGTGGTTGTTGGCATCGCACGTCCCGAGCGGGGCGAGGACGTTGTAGTGGACCGTGTTGTCAGTGGGTGTACCGACGAGGAGAGTGGTCGCTCCCTTGGTCACGGGGTTGCCTGGAGCGTTGGGATCGCCCCACGCCACAGCCCAGCCGGTGCCGAAGCGACCGGTACAGGTCTGGCTGACCCAGCTCCACGTGCCTGAAACGGTGACGGTGATGTCGCCGTTGGGCGCGACAGAAGCGCTGCCGGTTGTCGTCGGCAACGGATTGGCCGCGTTGGCAGAAGCTGGCCCGGCGGTGATGATGCCGGCGATCGTGAGGCCGAGTGCTGCAAGCACTGTGATGAGTGCTGCAAGACGCCTACGAACTGAACCCATGTCGGTACTCCCGCTTTCCGAGTTGGTGGTGCTTCTCGTATGGCGGGGCCGGGTTCACTCTGGCTCCCCTCGGGCGCAGTGACCAGCTTCTGCCCGAGGCTCAACGCCTCCCCATCGGTGCGGTGTGCGCTGGTGTGACGTTGACGCCACTAGCCACACACCGTGACTTGTGTTTCACGCAAAGTAACGGGGTCGCTACGTGAGGGAAATAGCCGCGGAGGGTGGTTTTCCAGCGGCCAACCGAGGGTTGACACCGACCGCCCTGGGTCGGACGACCTACGAAATCAGCTGGTTTCGAGCGCCGGACGGAGCGCGGGGGTGACGCTGGTGCTCGCGGGACGGCGCTCGGCGCGGGTGAGGAAAACGGCAGCGAGCACGACTGCGCCGGCCGCGAAGGCGGCGAGCATGGCCATGTCGTGGCCGGCACCGATCATGGTCTTGTAGAAGAACGCCTCCCGCAGCGCGTTCACGGAGTAATAGGTGGGCGTCAGGCGGGCCGCCTGCTGCACGATGTCGGGCAGGAAGGCCACGGTCGTGAAGCCGCCGCCCAGGAGGAATGAGGCAGCGACGGCGTTGACGCCGAGCAGGACGGCCGTCGTGGCTCGGCGGCACAGAATCCCGATGACGACACCCAGTGCTGTGGCGGCGATCGCCGTCAACAGCAGCAAGCCCGCGATGAATGGCCAGCGGCCATCGGGCGGGTGCAGCACGCCGAGGAGTGTCGCCGGGATGACGACGGCGGCGATGAGGGCCACCGCACCGATGGCGCCACCCACGAGATGCCCAAGTGCCACGTTCACGGTTCGAGCGGGCGAGACCTGAATCAGGCGCAGCGCACCCAACTCCCGTTCCCCGCTCAACGCCAGCGCCGTCACGAGGGCTCCGCCCGTGAGAGCGAGCAGGGCGAGTACGGGGATCAGCTGGTAGGCCAGGAAGCTGGTGTCGGGGTGACGGAGGTCGACTTCGTCGACGCTGACGCCGTAAGGGTTCGTATGGAAGTGACTCCCGAGCACGACACTCTCGTCGCCCGGGAGGACGTTGGTCGGCTGGCCGCCTCGCTCGGCGGCCTCGGATGCGTCGAGCTGCCTGCCGGCGTCGATGTTGTACGCAACGACGGCCTCGGAGACTGACCGGCGGATGTCGTCGGCGAAGTCCAGGTCGACGTTGTTGATCTTGACGTCGACCTTGGCCGTGCCCGTGAACACGTCGGCATCGAAGCGCGGCGGGATCGTGATGACGGCGGCGACCTTTTGGTCCTTGAGGTCCTTCTGGGCCTGCTCGGGCGTGCGCTGTACGAGGAAGAATCCGTCAGAGGTGCTGATCAGCTTGGCGATCTCGGTCGCGGCCTTGCCCTCGCTCTGGTTGACGAGGGCGACGGGCTGGCGACCGACCGCGTACGTCAGCGCCAGCACCATCAGGGCCATGCCCACGGCGGGGATGAGGGTGGCGGCGATGAGGGCAGGGGAGCGCAGCCAGCGCATGACGTCGTGGCGGGCGATGTGCCCGACCGTGCGCATCACTTCACCGTCCCGTTCATTTCACTGCCAGACGCACGATGCCCGCACACGCCGCGACCGTCCCTCCTGCGAGCACGGCGAGCAGCATCCACACCGGCTCAGGCGTCACGGTCAGTCCGTGGAACGCGTGCTCGATGGCCCCCACGCCCCAGTAGGTCGGCGAGAGATGCGCGAGCCAGAACAGCTTCTCGCCGTCGAAGCGCTGGGGCTCGAGGGCACCGCTGTCCAAATAGAAAGGAAGGGTCAGTCCCACGACCAGCGGCACGATCAACAGCGTCTTGCGGAGCTTGGTACCGACCAGCCCGCCGAGTGCGACCGAGCACGCAGTCAGGATCGCAATCGTGCCGATCACCTCGATCGGCGATCGCATCGGCACGCCGTAGCCCCACACGACCACGGCGGCCGTTATCAGGCTGGCCGCCAGAGACACCATCCAGGCCGCGGCCAGTCGGCCAAGGAGGGTGGCGCCGGCACCCGAGGGCGCTGTGCGAAGGAGTCGGTCCTCGCCGCTCTCCCATGTCCGGGCCACGACGGTGCCACCGAGGGTCGCGCCGGCGATCACGGCGGCCAGAGCGATCGCGCTCACGCCCAGGTACTCCACGTAGTTGGTGTCGTGCGAGAGCACGTTGCGCAGCTGCGGCTCGATCGGTACTGGACGGCCGATGTCCTTGGCGAAGATGGCTCCCGCGGCTGGTATGGCGCGACGCACATCCTCCGCCATGTCCCGGTTGACGTTGTCGACGGTGAGGAGCACGAACGGCGAGTCACCATCGCGCACCTGGGCTCCGAACCCGTCGGGAATCTGAATGGTGGCCACGAGACGTCCCGTCTTCAGGTCCTTCGTGGCCTGGTCCGCAGTCATCGGCTGGAGCGCGAACGAGTGGTGCGCAGCTCGGAGGGCGGCGACGAACAGGGCGGCCTGCGGCGAGTTGTCGTCCACGACCAGGCCCGTTGGCGCCCGGTAGCCGGTCAAGGCGAACAAGCTCAACAGCAACAAGAGGTTGAGCGGCAGCAGGAGGGCGAGCAACGCCATCACCGGCGACCGCTTGAACGAGGCCAGCTGGCCCCCGGCTGCGACCTGCGCCGTGCGCAGTCGGTCGCTCATCGCCTCAGTCACGACCCTCGCCGGTGAGGGCGACGAAGACGTCCTCGAGCGTGGGCTCCTCGGTGTGGAGACCGTCGACTGGCGCGGTCGCCGCCGCCAAAGCCACGACGTCGGCGGCGGCGGTCTCGTCGGGAAGCGTGAGCCGCACCTCGTCATCGGAGACGGCTACAGCTGTGACTCCCGGGTGTGACTCGAGCGCCGTGACCAGATCTGGAAGCCGTTCCTGGGACGGGCAGCGCAGGCACAACGTGTACCCACCCATGCGGCGCTGGAGCTCGGCCGGTGAGCCGGCGGCGATGACCCTGCCTCCGTCGAGGATCACGACGAGGTCGCAAAGGGACGCCGCCTCTTCGAGGTAGTTCGTGGTCAGAAGGACGGCGCGATGGTCGTCACGCAACTCGCGGATGCGATCCCACAGGGCCCGGCGGCCGTGCACGTCGACGCCCAGGGTGGGTTCGTCGAGGATCAGCACAGCGGGGTCGTGCACGAGGGCGCGGGCCAGAGCGAGGCGGCGCCGCATGCCGCCCGAATACGAAGAGGTGCGGGTGGTACGCCGGTCCCAGAGGTCGACCAGCCGCAGGGCGCTCTCGATCTTCGTCCCCGGCCGGTGCAGTCCGTACAGAGCGGCCGACAGGCGTAGGTGCTCGAGCGCGTTGAGCTCGGGATACAGCGTCGAGTCCTGGGGCACGACGCCCAGGCGCGCCCGACCCTTCCGGCCCGCGTGGCCGGCCGGGCGCGCGCCCAGCAGGCGCACGTCGCCCGAGTCGGGCTCGAGCAGCCCGCAAATCAGATTGACGGCCGTGGTCTTGCCCGCCCCGTTGGGGCCAAGGAGCCCCACGACCTCGCCGGGCCGGACCGCCAGTGTGACGCCCTCAACTCCTCCGCCCCCCGGGTACTGAAGGGTGGCGTCGATGAGCTCGAGCGCGGGCGCGTTCTCGTGCACGTGTTTTCTCCCCTCCGCTGCCTTGTCCTCAAATCGGCGTTCTCGGACAGCACCTTGAACGACAGCGAGCGCGCCTACAGTGCCGTCCGTGCGGGGCCGCACCAAGGTCGCCCTGGTCGTCCTCGGCGTGTTCGCGCTGATGCAGCTGTTCCCGTACCGCGTGACCAACCCGCCCGAGCGCACTGATCCGCCGTGGGATTCGCCGGCCACGCGGCGACTGGTCGTCACCGCCTGCTACGACTGCCATAGCAACGAGACGCGCCTCGCCTGGTACGACAAGATCGCGCCCGCCTCGTGGTGGGTCACCCGCCACGTTGAAGCCGGGCGGCGGGCCATGAACTTCTCCGAGTGGCAGCGCCGCGGAGCACCGCTGAACGACGCCATCGAGACGGTGCGCAATGGCTCGATGCCGCCCGGCTATTACACGTGGTTAGGACTCCATGCGAGCGCTCGACTCTCGCCCGCCGAACGACAGCGCCTGATCAGGGCATTCGAGGTGCTCCGAGACCGCTCACCGGCAGGCTGACAGGGCACATTTTTCTGAGGCGATTTCGAGCCATGACGTCCTTGACCCGTTCGCAGGCAGTGCGAGGCGTCGCGGTGTTTGCGCCGCTTGCGTACCAGGATTGTCACGCTGCGCGCGCTGTCGGCGGCCGGGCCTTCCAAACCTTCGGAACTCGCTGATCGCGGTTGCCGTTGTCGCGGAGGGTGAGGCGCTCAATGCTTGGCGCAACCCTGCCGAAGACGAACACAGTGAACAAGCGGGGAGTGCACGCACTATGACGCGATTTGCGGCCCGACTCATGACTCGCCGCGCCCGTCGGGCGATGGACGAGGCGGGCGTGACGATGGTGATCTTCTCGCTGCTGATCGTCGCCCTTCTCGTCGTCGTCGCCATCGTGATCGACCTCGGCAACGCGCGCCAGCAGAAGCGTCAGCTCCAGAACGCTGCCGACGCCGCCGCGCTGGCCGGCGCGCACGACATCGGCGTGACCGGCGGCGACCCGTGCGCGCAGGCCGCGACCTACGTCTACAACAACCTCACACTCGGTACGCCCAGCAACAAGACGTGCACGACCACGGTCCCGACGGGCTACACGATCACGATCACCACCCCGTACACGGGTGGCCCGGCCGCGTTTGAGACCGACGGTGGCGCGTCTCTGGTCAACGTCAAGGTGTGCAAGGCGGTCGGCACGAGCTTCGCCCGGATCATCGGCATCACGTCGGTCAATGTCTGCGGCAATGCGACGGCGCGAAAGATCGGCGGATCCACCGGCTGCACCGGCAGCAACTGCGGGACGACCACCGCCGACCCCGACGCGCCGTGCACGGTCGACGCCTTTACTACGAACGGCTACTTCGACCAGAGCGCGCCAGACCACCTGCAAGCGAACCCGCCGGGTATGAAAGCAACATCCGACAACAATCACAGCGGTGGCGCGGCAGGCGGGCCCGCCGCGGAGAACGCATGGATGGGCGCGACGTATTCGAGTACGACCGACATCGACTTGACGAACAATCCGCCGAAGTTCGTCTTGACCAACGTCACCTCGGGCTCAACCGTCGTTTCCAACACCTACACAAGCGGCAACACGGGGCCCGTCTACATCAAGCGGATGACGACCGTGCGAGGCGTCGACGTCTCCGGAAGTTTCGTCTATGACATCGCCTGGAAGGTTCCCGGCGGCAACGTCAACAACGCTACGTACTCGATCAGCATGAGTGCGTACGACTCCACGAGCTCGAGCTACGCGCCCAACGGCAAGTGCGGCAAGGCGCAGTGGTCGTTCACCAAGGGCCACCCGCCGTCGTCGGGTGGCAGCAGTCCATGCATCCCCGGCGCCAGCGGGCAGGTCGAGGACAGCTTCCTCGGGACCCAATTCCCCGCAGCCGGTCAGGTTGTTGGCCCTGGCGACACCGTTGGAGCGACTTTCCAGGACGAGTCGCCGGTCTATAACGGCACCGACACACCATCTCACCAAATCCAGTTCATCATCGACAAGGGCACGTCAAACGAGATCGACTTGACCGAGGCGCCGGCGGGCACAACGACATCTGCCGGGCCGAACACGCTGACGCCCACCAGTGGAACCCAGTTCTCACTGCGCAGCCCGACGACGCTCGTTCACACCAGCGAGAAATACTCCACCGACATCTACTACACGCTGCCGGCGTCGATGACGAACGGGCTGCACACCGTGTACCTCATCGCTTACGACACCGACTCGAACAAGTCGGGTGGAGACTGTGGCGTTGGCACATGGAGCTTCAACCTCTCGGGCGGCGCGCCGAGCAGTTCTGACGTCGAGCTCGTCCAATAACACTGGGGAATCAATGTGATGTCGATACGAAAAAGGCTGCGCGGCGATGACGGTGCTTCGCTCGTCGAATTCGCCCTTATCGCCCCGATCCTCTTTCTGATCCTCTTCGGATTGATCGACTTCGGCTTCATCTACAACGACTTCCTGTCTCTCCGCCAGGGTGTCCGTGACGGCGCTCGCGCCGGTGCGGTCGCCAACTTCGGGACGCAGACGAGTTGCAACAACACGAGCGCTACGAGCGGCATCACCGCGACGCAGACACTCGAGCTTCTGTGCACGGCGAGGAACCGCATCGGGCTCGACTCGTCGAAGATGCACGTCGCGGTATGTCTGCAGGCGAGCTCGACGAGCGTCACGAACGGTTCAACCACCAACGGCGGGAACTGTTCGACGAGTTCCTCGGACTACGTCGACGGTCAAGAGCTGGTCGTGTGCGGCATGTACCCAGCGACGTCTAGGAGCGGCTTCCTCAATCCGTTCTTAGGCAACGGCGTGGTGACGACCCGCGTGGCGATTCGGATCGAGCAGACCTACGCCGAGATCACCAACCAGACAAGCGCGGCCAACAACCTGGTGAGCGGCTTCGAGACGGGGCTGCCTTCGGGCAAGAACTGGAACTTCTGTGTGCCGTGAGACGTGGCAGGTTGGGTCGTTCGACCCAACCTGACGAAATTTGCTTGTGTCGGGCCTCTGGGTAGCCGATGCTCTAGCAGCCGTTCCGGAGGTATGGCGGGTTCGCCACCTCCCCGGACAGTGAGTGGGAGTGGGAGTGGGTAATCGACGAACTGTGATCTTGATCGTCGCCGTGGTGGTGGCCCTCGTGGCCGCCGGCGCGATCTACAGCTATCTCAACTCGGTCCAAGACCGCGCGTACAACAACGCCAAGCTGGTCAAGGTCTACCGGGTCGACAAGGACATCAAGAAGGGTCTCCCGGGCGAGACTGCAATTGACCAGGACTACGTGAAATCCGGTGATATCCCGCAGCAGTATCGCCCGACCACTGCATTGACGGACATCAATGCTATCCGGGGCAAGGTTGCGCTCAACGACCTCTCCGCCGGTCAGATTGTGGTCGACGGCATGTTCGTCGAGCCTCGAGCGGCGACCGTTTCCTTCGCCCAGCGCATTCCACCTGGCCAGGTCGCGGTCACTATTCAGGTCGACAACATCCGCGGCGTCGCGGGCCTCATCGTTCCCGGCGACCAGGTCAACATCATGGCCCAGGCTCAGGACGGCCAGCGCTACCTGTTTCAGAACGTCAATGTGCTCGCCGTCGGCAATACACCGGCGCCACAGCCCGGCGACACCACGGCAACGACTGTGGCCGGTGGTAACGCTGGCGGAGGACTGATGACGTTCGCAGTGCCGCCGCTTGCCGCGGCGAAGATCTCGGTCGCCAGCGGCGTCTACCTGACGCTCGTGCCGCCGGGGAACCAGCCGATAGCAGTGCCTCCGGTCAACCCCGGAAACCTGTTCCAGGGTCCCCTCACGCCGTACGCGTAGGTGAAGAGGGAGACGGCTACGCTGAATTTCGTCGACAGCTACGAAGACCGCCCCTCAGTCGCCGTCGTTGACGGCAACAATAAATTCCGCACCCGCCTCGCTATGCAGTTGAGCGAGGCGGTGGCAGCCGCGTCCTTCGCCACCGTCGAAGCGATGGAGGAGAAGGTCGACCCCGGCATGCCGCTGATCGTCGTCTTCGGGCCGTCCTACTCCAACGCCAACGGCCTGAAGGAGGTGCGCACCCTTACGCGCCGGCATCCTGAGGTTGCGGCCATCATGGTCGTCGAGGAGCTCACGACCCAGATGCTGCAGCAGGCGCTGCGGGCAGGCGTGTCCGATGTCGTCGCGTCGCCGGCCGACAGCGGACAACTGCTGGAGGCCGTGGAGCGGGCTTCCGAGACGTTGAGCCTTGTTCCTTCCACGCCGACGCGCGCGGACGGTGGCGGACAAGAGGGCCGGCTCATCAGCGTGTTCTCCACGAAGGGCGGCGCCGGCAAGTCTGTGGTGGCGTCGAACCTGGCTGTCATCCTGGCTCGCCAGACCAGCGCGCCCGTCGCGCTCGTCGACGCCGACCTGCAGTTTGGCGACGTGGCCGTGATGATGAAGCTCACACCGCAGCACACGATCGTCGACGCCGTGGCCTCCATCCACAGGCTCGACCCTCAACTCCTCCAGAGCCTGCTGGTGCGTCACGACCCCAGCGGTCTCTATGTCCTCCCCGCGCCCGTCGAACCCGCCTTCGCCGACCAGGTGAGCGGCGCCGACATGGTGCGCATCGTGAAGATTCTCCAGTCGTTTTGCGCGTACGTCGTCATCGACACGCCGGCCCACTTCAACGACGTGGTGCTGGCCCTCCTGGAGGAGAGCGACGACATCCTCTTGATCTCCGGAATGGACATTCCGAACATTAAGAACGTCAAGCTCGGACTCCAGACTCTCCGCCTCCTGAATATTCCGGTGAGCAAGCTCAAGTTGGTGCTGAATCGGTCGAATTCCAAGGTGAAGCTTGACATCGGCGAGGTCGAGAGAACGTTGCAGATGAAGGCAGACGCGCTGGTTCCCAGCGACATCTTGGTTCCCCAGTCAGTGAACAAGGGCGTCCCGGTGGTCATCGACGCACCGAAGTCCGGGGTGGCCAGGAGCTTGGAGCAGCTCGCCAGCCTCTTCATCGATGCCAACCAGCGAAGAGCTCGTCGCTAAAGACGAAGGGGAAACTGAGAAATGTCGCTGACCAAGCGTCTTCATGAGGTGCGCACGCCCGCGGGAGGGGCCAGCCGTCGCGATCCCGTCCTCGACGAGCTCAGGCAGAAGATCCACCACCACCTGATCGACGAGCTCGGCCCGCTCCTCTACGACCGGCGTCTCAGCGAGGACGACCTTCGCGTCCGTGTCCAGGATCAGCTGCAGAAGGCGCTGCAGAAGGAAAAGGCGCCGCTTTCGGCCGCCGACCGCGCGCAGCTCATCCAGGACGTCTCCGACGACATCCTCGGCTATGGCCCCATCGACCGCTACCTCAAGGAAGAAGACATCACCGAGGTCATGGTCAACGGGCCTCACAGCATCTACGTGGAGCGCAGCGGCAAGATCGAAACTGCCCCCGCCCAGTTCGTCGACGAGGACCACCTGCGTCGCATCATCGACAAGATCGTCGCCCAGGTCGGCCGCCGCATCGACGAGGCCACCCCGATGGTCGACGCCCGCCTGCCAGACGGCTCCCGCGTGAATGCCGTCGTACACCCGCTCGCCATCGGCGGACCCTTCCTCACCATTCGAAAGTTCGCCACCGATCCCTACACGGTCGAAGACCTGATCGGGTTCGGCACGATGAACGCGGCGACCGCCCGATTCCTCGAGGCGTGCGTGGTCGGCCGGCTCAACGTCATCGTCTCCGGCGGTACCGGCACGGGTAAGACGACGACCCTCAACGTGCTGTCGTCGTTCATCCCCGAGGACGAACGCATCGTCACTGTGGAGGACGCCAAGGAGCTCCAGCTCCACCAGGACCACGTGCTGCCCATGGAGGCCCGGCCGCCGAACATCGAGGGCAAGGGGCAGGTCACCATTCGCGACCTGGTCCGCAACTCCCTGCGTATGCGCCCCGACCGCATCGTCGTCGGCGAGGTTCGCGGTGGTGAGGCCCTCGACATGCTCCAGGCCATGAACACCGGCCACGACGGCTCGATCACGACGGTCCACTCCAACAGCCCCCGCGACTCGCTGGCCCGTATCGAGACCATGACGCTGATGTCCGGCTTCGATCTGCCGGTGCGGGCCATCCGTGAGCAGATGTCCTCTGCTCTCGACCTGATCGTGCACCTGACTCGTCTGCGCGACGGCACCCGCCGCATCACGCACATCACCGAGGTGCAGGGCATGGAGGGTGACGTCATCACCCTGCAGGACATCTTCCTGTTCGACTTCGGCATGGGCATCGACCAGAACGGCCGCTTCAAGGGCCACCTCAAGGCCACGGGCATCCGGCCGCGGTTCGCCGAGAAGCTGCAGGACCTCGGGGTCAAGTTGGGCGCCGAGCTGTTCGCCACCCAGGCGTTCAGCAAGCGCGCCTCGGCCAGGCGATGAAGCGCCCGGTGAAGCGCCTTCTGGCCTTCATCGCCCTCGTCCTCGCCGCGGTGGCGACCGGCGCGGGCGTCGCTCACGCCGACGAGCTGACGATCAAGAAGGTCGACACCACCAAGTTCCCGCAGGTTGCGGTCACCGCTCAGCTCAACTCCAACGCGCCCGCTGACCTCTCGAAGGTGAGCCTCCGCGAGAACGGCCAGTTCATCAACGACTTCAGTGCCGTACCCCTGGGTCGGACCAACACGCCCGTGGGTGTCGTGCTCGTGATCGACACGTCCGGGTCGATGAACCAGAACGGGAAGCTCGACGCGGCCAAGGCCGCGGCCACCCAATTCGTCAACTCGAAGCAGCCCAACGACCAGATCGCGCTGGTGAGCTTCAACTCCGAGCCGCGGGTGCTGGTCAACTTCACCAGCGATCCCACCGCTCTCCTCAACGGCATCAACGGCCTGGCAGCCACGGGTGAGACGGCGTTGTGGGACGCGGTGACGACGGGCGTCGGGCTGTTCGCCAACGCGCCCAACCTCCAGCCCAACATGCTCGTGCTGAGCGACGGCAAGGACACGGTCTCCAAGGCCACCTTCGACCAGGCCAAGAGCGCGGCTATCGGCGCCCACGCCACCGTGTACGCGGTCGGGCTGAGCGGCGGTGACTTCGACGGCTCGGCCCTGCAGGATCTGGCCAGCTCCACCCAGGGTCAGTACGTCGAGACCGCCAACCCCGCAGCTCTCAGTCAGCTCTTCTCGCAGGTGCAGCGATCGCTGCAGAACCAGTACCTGGTGAGCTACGCCTCGAAGGCCCAGCCGGGACCGCTCGACCTGATTCTGACCTTCGGCACGACGCAGGCGACAGCCAGCGTCAACGTCGGCGGCGTCACCCAGGGTCAGAGCACTCAGCCCCAGGCCGTTGACGCCAACGGCGGCTACCTCGGCTTCCTCGGCGGCACACTGGGCAAGTGGGTCGCCGTGTTGCTCGGCCTCATCGCCGCCGGGCTGCTGGCCTACGGCATCATCCTGATCGTTGCCCGTGAGCGCTCCACGCTCGAGACCGCCCTCCAGCCCTATACCGGCGACGAGGAAGCGGATGAGGCCTACTCCGCGTCGACGTCCGAGAACGAGCACAGCATGCTGGGCGACTCGGCGTTCATGCAGCGAGCGCTTGGCATCACGACCAAGTTCGCAGAGGAACGCGGCATCCTCGCCAAGGTCGAGACGATGATGGAGCAGGCCGACCTGCCGCTGCGGGCGGCCGAGGCCCTGTTCATCTATGCCGCGGGTGCCGTCGTCCTCACTCTCCTGACTGCGGTCATCAGCCGGTCGATCTTCGCCACCGTGGCCGCCCTGGTCATCACCGGGCTCATCCCTCCGGCGATCCTTCAGTTCCTCGCCAGCCAGCGGAAGCGGAAGTTCCAGTCCCAGCTCCCGGACATGCTCCAGCTCATCGCGGGCTCGCTGCGCGCGGGCTACTCGCTGATGCAGGGCGTCGAGGCTGTGGCGCAGGAAGTCGACGAGCCGATGGGCGGCGAGCTGCGTCGGGTGCTCGCCGAAGCCCGGCTCGGCCGCGTGCTCGAGGACGCGCTCGACGACATGGCCGAACGGTTGAAGAGCCGTGACTTCGCCTGGGCTGTCATGGCCATCCGCATCCAGCGGGAGGTCGGCGGCAACTTGGCCGAGCTTCTGTCGACGGTGGCCGAGACCATGATCGCCCGGGAACGGCTGCGCCGGGAGGTACGGGCACTCACGGCCGAGGGTCGCATCAGTGCCATTGTCCTGGCGCTGCTACCCATCGGCCTCGGTGTCGTGATGTACAGCATCAACCGCGAATACATGAACGTCCTGCTGCACGACGGGTTCGGTCAGGTGCTGCTGATCGGCGCAGGCCTCTTGGCCGGCGTCGGGTTCTACTGGATGAAGAAGACCATCGAGATCGACATCTAAGGCTCGCCATGCTTGCGCTCACCTTCATCGCTGTCTTCCTTGCCATCTGTCTCGCCACCTACGCCCTCGTCGGGTCGGCGGAGGAGAAGGCCACCATCCGGGAGTCGCTGCGTCAGCTCGGCGGCTACGAGATCGAGAACGAGCGCGACCGGGAACTGCTGAACCCGCTCCGTGAGCGGGCGGTCGTTCCCGTCGTCAACTGGTTCACCGACATCGGCCGGCGACTCACGCCGCAGGGTTACGTCGACGGCATCCGTCGCAAGCTGACACTGGCCGGCCGGTTCAGCCCCGACACCCTCGACCGGTTCCTGGCCATGCGGGTCGTGAGCCTCGCTCTCATCCCCGTCTGGCTCCTGGTGGCCTTCGTGCTGCTCGGTTCGCTCGGCGGCGGGAGCAAGCTGGCGATCTTCGTGCTGCTGACACTGGGCTCAGTGCTCGGGCCTGACGCCATCCTCAACCGCCGTGTCGCCGAGCGCCAGCACGAGATCCAGGTGCGGCTTCCTGACGTCCTCGACCTTCTGACGATCAGCGTCGAGGCCGGCCTCGGCTTCGAGCAGGCCCTCGATCGCACGGTGGCCGCTGTGCCGGGGCCGCTGTCGGATGAATTCGCCCGCATGCTCGGTGAGGTCCGGGCCGGGGCCAGCCGCTCTGACGCCATGCGGGCCATGGACGAGCGCATCGACGTCCCCGAGGTGCGGTCGTTCGTGCTCGCCATCCTCCAGGCCGACACCTTCGGTGTCTCCATCGGCCGCGTCCTGCGGGCCCAGGCCGACGAGATGCGCATCAAGCGGCGTCAGCTGGCGCAGGAGCAGGCGTTGAAGGCGCCGGTGAAGATGCTGTTCCCGATGGTGTTCTGCATCTTCCCCGCCCTCTTCGTCGTCGTCATCGGCCCGGCCGTCATCAACATCTCCAAGAACTTCAAGTAGAACAGGCGCCCGTGCAACAGGCGCCGGAGGCCGAACGCAGACGGCTGAAGGCGCCCGGGCTCGAGCCGCTCTTCATCGGTGCCCTGGCGCTCTTCGGGTTCCGCCTCGGCGCGCGGCCGATAGGCGACAACTCGATGTTCGTGCATCTGCGCACGGGCATCGACATGCTGCGCAACGGGGCCATCCCACGGCGGGACCCCTACTCCTTCACGGCCCACGGCCATCCCTGGGTGGTCCAGAGCTGGTTGGCCGAGTGGACCTACGGACTGGCCCATGACATCGGCGGCTACCGGCTGGTTGTCGTCGAGCAAGCGATTCTGATGGCCGTCCTCGCCGTGCTGCTGGGCCTCCTGGCGCGGGCGGGGACACCGCTGCGGACGGCGCTGGCGGCCGGCATCGCCGTCGGGGCGGGCGCCGCCTACTGGGTGCCGCGGCCGCTGATGTTCGGTCTCATCTGCATGGCGCTCACCGTGCTCGTCGTCGAGCGGCGCTGGAGCCGGTGGCTGCTGATCCCGATCATCTGGGTGTGGGTGAGTACCCACGGCTCGTTCATCTTGGCCATCGCCTGGCTCGGCGGTCGGGGTGTCGGCGAGGCCGTCGACAAGAAGGGATGGCCCTCCGACTCCGTCCACTACGCGGTCGGGATGGTGGCGGGCCTGTTCGTCTCGGCTTTCAACCCTCTCGGTCCGAAGCTGCTCACGTTCCCGCTCGCGGTGCAGCAGAAGTCGTCGGTCTTCAAGACGATCGTCGAATGGCATTCGCCGAACTTCCAGACTGCCGCGGGCGAGTTCACCCTTGTCTTCCTCGTCGCCGCCCTCCTGGTGCTCATGCGCCGGGGCGTGTCCTGGACCGACATGATCCCGATCGTCGGCCTGCTGGCCGCCAGCCTTATCGCCCAGCGCAATCTGCCGCTCGCCGCGGTCGTGATGGCGCCCGCGCTTGGCCGGGCGCTGTCCGTGGAGCGCGATCGCGCACCAACCGCGGGACAGGCTTCGCGTCGCGACCCGGGGATGGTGAACATGGCGTTTGCTGTGGTGCTGGCGCTGGCGTTCCTCTTGTTCACGGCCGGGATCTACCGACAGGCGCCGCTCAGCCTGAAGTCCTATCCCGTCTCCGCCGTCGACTTCCTCGAGCAGTCCGGGCTCCGGGGGCCGACACATCGCGTGGCCCAGCAGGACGTCGTCGGCTGCTACTTCGACCTCCGCTTCGGCGACCAGGCCCGCGTCTTCGTCGACGACCGGTACGACATGTTCCCGTTGTCGGTGTCGAACGACTACGCGTCGTTGCTCAAGGGCAACCAGGACGCTCTGGCCGTGCTCGACCGTCGCAAGGTCGACGTCGTCCTCTGGGACAGAACGCTGCCCCTTGTGACGACGCTGCAGGCCACGGGCAAGTGGCAGCAGGTCTACAAGAAGGGCGACTGGATCGTCCTTCACCGCGATTAGCTCGCGCGGCTTCAGCAGGCCGTCGGGTCCCAGGGCGGGTGCGACGCGGTGCCTGTGCTGGCCGCCGGAACGGTGGTCGTCGCACGTGCGCTGCGTCCGGTGCGGGCCGGTGCCGTGGCGGGCGCCGCCGTTGTGGGAGCAGCCTGCTCGCTGCCCGGAGCGCCGAAGCTGGACCAGGCGGCGATGACCTGCGCGTCCTCGTCCGGGACGGGCAGCAGCACGTCGCCGAAACCGCGATAGCCGTTGGCCTCGCGATACGGGAGCGTGAAGCTCGGAACGCCGGCGGGGTGGAACGAGCGCAGCTTGATGGCCAGCCGCAGCATGTCCGAGCTGGAGAACGTCTTGTCCACGGTGATCGTCTTCACCGCTCGGTTGAGCACGCGGACGCCGGTGAACGGGTTGTGTGCGGCGTGGACGGTCTTGGAGGCGAGGGCCCGCACGAACTCGTGCTGTCGCTCGATGCGCCCGATGTCGCCCGTGCCTTCGGGGTGCCAGGCACCTTTGCTGAAGTATTGGTAGTAGCGGCTGCGCACAAAGGCCAGGGCGTCGGCACCGTCGAGGACGTGCGGCCCGGCGGTGGTGATCGCCAGTCCCGTCTCTGATCCGGTGCCCGTGGGGGAGCTGTCCCGCGCTGGGTACGGGAAGTTCATGCACACGCCACCTACGGCGTCGGTCAGGCTCTGGAGGCCGCTGAAGTCCTCCTGGACGTAGTGGTTGATCGTGATGCCGAAGTCCTGGCTGAGCGTCGCCACCAGCTGGCTGGGGCTGGTGTTGAAGGCCACATTGATGCGGTTGGACGACCGGGTGCCGGCGATGGGCACGAAGGTGTCCCGAGGGATCGACAGCATGGCCGCCTTGGCCGTCCGCGGGTCGAGATGGACGAGGACGATGGTGTCGCTCCGCTGGCCCGACACGTCTGACGCCGATCCGAAGTGCTGGGCCGCTGCTGCGCTCTCGTTCGCCCTGCTGTCGGAGCCGGCCACGAGGATGTTCTGGGGATCGCCCGACCCCACGGGCTGGAGCCCGGACACGGCGATGCGAGGAATCTCGTTCAGTTTGTTGCGGACGTAGATGTAGCCCCACGCCACCGTGATCACCAGGAGGACGACGAGCACGAGGGCCACCACAATCACGATGCGTGGCCACCGGCGGGGGCGACGGCTGTACTCGGAGACCTCAGGGGCCGGCGCGGTCTGGCCGGTGACGCCCGGCACAGAGGAATCAGCCATCCTGAGTAGAACTACCGCGTATGAGCACCGTCCTCGATTCCGAGCAGGCCGCTGACGTTCGGAGCGGCGACGCCTACCAGGGCCTGATCGCCAGGCTCAGTCACCAGTCGGTCGTCAAGCACTTCGATGCCTACGCCGACGTGCCGTGGGACGAGCCTGAGTACCGCATCGACCCCGCGGACCCGCGCTGGGAGATGGATGCCGATGACGGCGGCCTCGGTGCCACGGAGTGGTACAAGGCCCAGCCCCAAGCGGTGCGGGCGCGGATGGGGCTGCAGGGCATCGTCTCGTCCATGAAGACTGGCCTCCAGTTCGAGAGCGTGCTCAAGCGGGGTCTTCTCGAGTACGCCGCGACGCTGCCCAACAATGCGTCGGAGTTCCGCTACGCCTACCACGAGGTCATCGAAGAGGCGCAGCACTCGCTGATGTTCCAAGAGTTCGTCAACCGCAGCGGTCTCAACCCGCCCGGGATGCCCAAGCTCATGCAGTTTGGCTCACGCGGCGTCGTGAAGATGGGTCGCCGCTTTCCCGAGTTGTTCTTCCTGTTCGTACTGGGTGGCGAAGACCCGATCGACTACGTCCAGCGCCAGGAGCTGCGGAGCGACAAGGAGATCCATCCGCTGCTCGAGCGCATCATGCGCATCCACGTCACCGAGGAAGCTCGGCATCTCTCGTTCGCGCGTCACTATCTGAAGCGCAACGTGCCGGAGCTCGGCCGGTTCCGCCGTCGGATGCTCGCCATTCGGATCCCGTTCATCCTGGGGTCCATGGCCGGCATGATGCTGAAGCCGTCGAAGTCGATGATCCGTGAGTACGGGATCCCGAAGTCGGTGATCAAGGAAGCGTTCGACGACAACCCGCAGGCGCGGCAGTTCGTCAAGGACTCGATTCGCAAGGTCCGGAACCTCTGCGTCGAGTTGGGGATCGTCACTCCGATCTCGAAGCAGCTGTGGAAGGCGTTCGGTATCTGGGACGAGCCCGGAGGGGTGCCCGCGGCCGGCTAGTCCTCGAACGTGGGACGAAGATTATGCTTCGTCCCACTTTCTAGAGGAGGCGCGAATGCCGATCGAGGTCGACAAGGTCGTCGGGGCGACGATCCCGGGCGCCGTGTCCCAGTGGGACGAGGACGCGGTGATCCTGTACCACCTGGGCGTCGGCGCAGGCGTGCCGCCCACCGATCCCGGCGAGCTCCAATACACCTACGAGTCGTCGCCCCTGAAGGTGCTGCCGAGCTTCGGCGTCATCCCCGTGTTCCAGATGCTCGGCGGGCTCGTCGGCCTCGAGGGCCTGTCGTTCAACCCGATGATGCTGCTGCACGGTGAGCAGGACCTCGTCCTGCACAAGCCGCTGCCGGCGCGCGCGAAGGTCGAGAACACGGGGCGGGTCAGCGATGTCTTCGACAAGGGCAAGGGCGCGTTGGTCGTCGTCGAGACCGAGACCAAAGACGAGTCCGGTGACCTCTTGTGCACCAACCGCTTCTCGGCGTTCATCCGCGGCGAAGGCGGCTTCGGCGGTGAGTCGGGGCCGGCCCCCGGCAACGAGCCGCCCGCTCGCGAGCCCGACGTGGTGGCGGAGTCGCCGACGCTGCCGCAGCAGGCGTTGTTGTACCGCCTGTCCGGCGACAAGAACCCGCTGCACGTCGACCCCAACATGGCCGCCCTCGGCGGCTTCGAGACCCCGATCCTCCACGGCCTCTGCTCATTCGGAATCGTGTGCAAGGCCGCGGTCGACAAGGCGCTCGATGGCGACGTCACCAAGGTCGCCCGGTACCAGGCTCGCTTCTCCGGCGTCGTGTTCCCCGGCGAGACAATCGTGACGTCGATGTGGCGCGAGGGCGACAAGGTCGTTCTTTCGGCGGCGACCAAGGAGCGGGGCACCCCCGTGATCACCAACGCCGCCCTCACCATCAACAACTAAGGAGCAAGGAATGGCACGCAAGGTCTTCGTCGTCGGCGTCGGCATGACGAAGTTCGAGAAGCCGGGGTCGCGCGAGTGGGACTACCCCGACATGGTGAAGGAGTCGGGTACGAAGGCGCTCGACGACGCCGGCATCGGCTACGGCGAGGTCGAACAGGCCATCGCCGCCTACTGCTACGGCGACTCCACGGCCGGGCAGGAGGCGATCTACGAGCTGGGGCTGAGCGGGATCCCGATCGTAAACGTCAACAACAACTGCTCGACGGGTTCGTCCGCGCTTTACCTCGCCCGCCAGCTGATCGCGGGCGGCATGGCCGACTGCATGCTGGCCGTTGGCTTCGAGAAGATGGAGAAGGGGTCGCTGGGCCTGAAGTTCATGGACCGGCGTCCGCCGATGAGCCGGCACCTCAGCCAGATGATCGAGCTGTATCCGTTCGCGCCGGCGCCGCCGGCCCCGCAGGTCTTCGGAAACGCCGGCCGTGACCACATGGAGCGCTACGGCACCACGCCCGAGCAGTTCGCCAAGATCGCCGAGAAGAACCACCGCCACTCGGTGAACAACCCGTACTCGCAGTTCCGTGACGAGTACACGCTTCAGCAGATCAAGGACGCGCCGACGGTCTACGAACCGCTCACCAAGCTTCAGTGCTGCCCGACGTCAGACGGTTCGGGCGCCGCTGTGCTGGCGAGTGAGGACTTCGTGCGCCAGCACGGGTTGGAGGCCAAGGCCATCGAGATCGCAGGCCAGGCCATGACGACGGACGGCGAGCGGACCTTCAGCGAACGCAGCTGCATCAACCTGGCGGGCGCCGACATGACCCGGCGGGCCGCGCAGAAGGCCTACGAGGAGTCGGGCCTCGGGCCGGAGGACGTCCAGGTCATCGAGCTGCACGACTGCTTCTCGACCAACGAGCTCATCACCTACGAGGGCCTCGGCCTGTGCCCGGAGGGCGCGGGCGGCAAGCTCATTGACGAGGGCGCCGTGACGTACGGCGGCCAGTGGGTCGTGAACCCCTCGGGCGGCCTGATCTCCAAGGGCCACCCCCTCGGGGCCACTGGCCTGGCCCAGTGCGCCGAGCTCACCTGGCAGCTGCGGGGCGAAGCCGGCAACCGTCAGGTCGACGGGGCCAAGGCCGCCCTCCAGCACAACCTCGGCCTCGGCGGCGCCGCCGTCGTCACGATCTACAAGCAGCCCGAGTTCGCCACCACCGCGTGATTCTTTGCGCGTTTTTCGTTGTCAGACAACGAAAGACGCGCAAAGAACGAGGTGGTTAGGCCGCGGTCAGGCGCAGCGGCAGTTTTGCCATCCCTCTGAGGATGGGGTTGTCGCCGCGCACGGGGTCGCCGGCGGGTTCGATGCGGCGTACGCGGCGCGCCAACTCGTGGAGCACGGCGCTGGCTTCGAGCCGGGCGAGGTGGGCGCCGAGGCAGAGATGGATGCCGCTTCCGAAGCCGAGGTGGTCGGACGGGTTGCGGTCGAGGCGGAAGGTGTCCGGATCGTCGAAGTGGTCAGGATCGCGATTGGCCGCGCCGTAGAGCAGCAGCACGCGTTCGCCCACGGGGATCTCGACGTCCTGCACCGCGTGCGGGGCGATCACCGTGCGGAAGAAGCCCTGGATCGGTGAGTCGTGGCGGAGCGATTCCTCGATGGCGCCGCCGATGAGCGGGGGGTTGGCCCGCAGCGCGTTCCAGATCTCGGGCTCAATCGCGAACGTGTGCAGGATGTTGCCGAGCAGGTTGGTGGTCGTCTCGTTGCCGGCGACGAGAAGCAACAGGGTGAACCAGAAGACCTCCGAGTCGCTGAGCGTCCCTTCTGCTCGCGGCTGAAGGAGGCGGCTGAGCAGGTCGTTCCTCGGGGCCTGACGGCGTTCCTCGGCGAGCGCCGTCACGTACTGCTGGAGGGAGAGGATGCCCTGGACGGTGCGGTTGGCGCGCTCGATGTCGTTGGGGTCGTTCAGGGCCAGGCTCTCGACGATCTGGTCTGACCAGAGGCGAAACTGCGGATAGTCCTCCGCGGGAACGCCGAGGATTTCGGCGATGACGAGGATGGGCAGCGGGGAGGCGACCGCGGCAACGGCGTCGGTCGTGCCCTCGTCCAGCATGCGATCGACGGCGTCGCATGCCAATCCTTCGACGAGGCTCCGCCACGCGGCTACGGCGGTGGGCGTGAAATCCCGGGCGACGATGCGCCGGAGGCGGGTGTGGTCCGGAGGGTCCATCGTCAGCATCATCGGCAGCGGTTGCCGCGTGTAGATGATCCCCTCGGCCGACGAGAGCGAGCCGTGGGCCCGGGCTCCGGCGAGGACATCGCGGTAGCGACTGAGCACCCAGAAGCCGAGGGCGTCTTGGCGATACAGCGGTGCCTCGCGCTGGAGCCGGCGGTACCAGGGGTACGGATCGGCGACCGTGTCCGCGGCGAATGGGTCATAGTGGAGCGGCGCCTGCGCGACTGGCATGTGGAATGAAACTTATACTTCGTCCCACATGAGTGCAACGCAGTGGGGTTACCACGGGGCCGAGGATGCGGACGCCGCCCGTGAACGCATCGTCGACGCCGCCGAGCACGCCATCCACCGATGGGGCGTGGCCCGGACGCGCATCGATGACATCGCCACCGAAGCGAACTGCGGGCGCACCACGATCTACCGGTACTTCGGCAACCGCGACAACGTCATCATCGAAGTCATGCTGCGCCAGGCCCGGCGGCTGCTGGCGACGCTCGTCGACCGCTTGGCGACGCTCCCCGACACTCCCGACAAGATCGTCGAGGCCCTAGTGATGGTCGTCGACGTGGTGCGCCGCGATCAGCAGCTGAGTTGGGCGTTCAAGCCCGAAGACGAGCCGTCGCCCGTCGCAGGTATGGCCGAAGCGCTGCACGAGCTGGCCACGTCCACGTGGATCACGTTCCTCCGCAGCGATCCCACGCTGAAGGCGGCGCTGCGCCCCGACGTGGACGCCGCGCTGGCGGCCGAGTGGATGTTGCGAATCATGCTCTCCTACCTCACCTTTCCCGGCCGGTCGGGCGCCAGTCGCCAAGCCATGCGCCGGCAGCTACGGCTCCTCCTCGTGCCTGCCCTGTTCAGGGAGACGTAGAGCGCCAATGCGCTGGACGATCGAGGACAGTCCCGAGCGGGCGACGTTCCGAGGTCAGTTCCGCCAGTGGCTGAGCGACGTTCTCGAGCGCGGTTGGATGGAGACGATCGAGGCGGGCGACGAGGCGGGCTACGCCAAAGTCCGATCGGCAGGCGAGCGCAACGGTTGGAACGTCCTGTCGTGGATGCGCACGATCGGCGAGAGCGGCTACGGCGCGCCACTGTGGCCGAAGGAGTACGGGGGTCTGTCGGGCGAGCCGTGGATGCAGCAGCTCGTTCGTGAGGAGCTGAGCCGGTGGCGACTCCCGCTGTTCGGCCCCAACATCCTCGGCGTCGGGCTCGCCGGCCCGACGATCATCGCCCACGGCACCGATGACCAGAAGGAACGCTTCCTGCGCCGCATCCTCACGGGCGAAGACCTCTGGTGTCAGCTGTTCAGCGAGCCGGGATCCGGCTCCGACCTCGCTTCACTCGGAACGCGCGCCGTGCGCGACGGCGACGAGTGGGTGATCAACGGACAGAAGGTGTGGACGTCGATCGCCCAGTTCTCGACCTACGGGATGCTGCTCGCCCGGTCCGATCCCGACGTTCCCAAGCACGAGGGCCTCACCTATCTGATCCTGGAGATGAACAGCCCCGGCGTCGACGTGCGGCCCCTCCGGCAGCTCACCGGCTCCTCCGAGTTCAACGAGGTGTACTTCACTGACGTGCGCATCGGCGACGACCGTCGCGTCGGTGACGTCAACGACGGGTGGCGCTGTGCCCGCACCACCCTGGCCAACGAGCGGGACACGATCGCCGGCGTCTCACTCGACCCGACCGCTCTGTTCGGGGGCGTGGCCAAAGACCCGTGGCAAGCCTTTCTCGACCACGTCCGTGACCGCACCGATCCGGCCGTCCGCCAGCGGCTCGCCCAGTTCTACATAGAGAAAGAAGTCCGCGACATCACCGTGTTCCGCGCCAACTCGGCGCGTATGCGCGGTGAAACGCCCGGCCCCGAAGGTTCGGTCAACAAGGTCTTCAACGCCGAGCTCAACCAGCGCCGAACGGACTTCGCGGTCACGGCCAGCGGGATGGGAGGTGTGGCCTGGATGCCGGGCGACAAGGCCGCCGAGATGCGGGCCCACGGCTTTCTCAGGGCGCGGGCGAACACCATCGAGGGCGGCACCTCCGAAGTGCTTCGCAACCAGGTGGCCGAACGGGTGCTCGGGCTTCCTCGCGACGACAACACCGAACGCGGCCTCCCGTGGCGGGAGCTCAGACGAAATTGAGGCGGTCCGCCTCTCAGGCCTCGAGCTTGGCACCCAGCTTGTCGATCAGGGTCTTCTCCAGTGCCGGGTCGAACGGCTGGGAGAGGTTCGTGAACGTCCCGGTGACCTCGGCCTTGTTCTTGCCCATGGCCACGGCGTCGATGACCAGCGTCACCGTCTGGCCCGAGACGGTGAGTCCGGCGCTCATCCGCAGACCCACGGTCACGTCGCCGAACGTCGGCACCGTGAGTGGAGAAACCTGCACATTGGTGGGCGTGGCACCGCCGGCAGCTTGGGCCAGCGCCTTGGTGAGGAACGTCTGCAAGCAGGGCTGGAACTTGTTTCCCTTCAGCGCGGCGACGTCCTTGCGGTACGTCGCGTCGTCCTTCGCGATCTGGGCCTCTGAACCCACCTGCGTCGCGGGGGAGCCCTGGCCGAAGTGGTCGCCCTTGACGTCGGCGACCTTGTCCGCGTCGCTCGATGAACCCGTGCACGCGTTGAGCTCCTGGGTGGCGGCCTTCTCCTCGGGCGTGTCCGGCGTCGGCGGCGTGCCCGTCCACCCGGCGGGGAAGTCGGCCTGTATGAACACGAGCTTCTTGGCCCTGGCGTCGGCCGCGGCGTCGCCGGCCGTGCTGCCCGGCGTCGACGCTGCCGTCGTGGACGTGGCGGAGGCCGACGTGGTGCTCGACGACTTGCTGCTACCGCCGCCGCCGCACGCAGCGAAGATCAACGCCAGCAGGGGAATGATTGAGAGAATTCGAAGTCGCACGGCCGAGAACCATACGTGGTCCTCGTCAGCGGCGCTCGGTTCTCTTCGGCTGCTCGCCGTCTCGCCACGACTCGATCACGAGGTGGTCGCCTCCGGGCTTCAGGAACATGAGCTCGATGACGTCCACCTTGAACAGGTGGTACGGCGGAGGAGGGGCGTATCCGGTCTCGGCCTGGAAGGCGCGGCTGAACCGCTCGAGCGACTCCTCGTCGGTGAGCTCGATGGCGCGGCCGGAGATGCGCGCGTCGCCGTTGGTCACCTCCTTGTCCTCGGTGGCGTTGTGCAGCGCCAGCCGGGGATCGCGCCGGAGGTCGAGCGCCTTGCGAGAGTCGAGCATCATCCCCAGCCACAGCTCGTCGAGCGCGAACAGGGGCTCGATGCCGCCGATGCGGGGTGAACCGTCCTTGCGCAGGCTCGCCAACAACGCGAGCCCCGTCGACTGGAAGCGCTCCTTCACCCGCTCGGCCAACTCGGGTGCTGCCGCTTCCACTTCCGCCCAGGACGCCACGACCGCGAGCGTACGTTTCAAACGAAGGAGGAGCACATGCCCTACCCGTTTCTGTCAGATGAGTGGTTCTCGGCGGCGAAGGTCATCCGCGAAGAAGCGGGTGACATCGGCCCGCCGGGTGGCAACGACATCAAGCTGAACGTCACCGTCGTGGAAGGTCCCATGGGTGACACCGACGTGCACCTTGCCGACGGCGTGTTCGACCGGGGGCACGTCGAGGGCGCTCCTACCAAGGCGACGGTGCCCTACGACGTGGCGCGCCAGCTGTTCGTCGACGGCAATCCCCAAGCAGCCATGCAGGCCTTCATGAGCGGCCAGCTCCGCATCGAGGGCGACATCAGCAAGATCATGGCGGTGCAAGGCGCGGCCATGAGCCCCTCACCCGAGCAGCGTCAGCTGCAGGAGCGGCTGCGCGAGATCACCGCCTGACTCGCTCGGGCAGGCAGGCACCCGGCGTTACCAGCTAGAACCTTCTTCTATGCACGACACGGTGATTCGAGGCGGAACAGTTGTCGACGGGACGGGCGCGCCGGCGCGCACCGCCGATGTTGCGGTCGACGACGGCGTCATTGTCGCGGTGGGACAGGTCGACGAGAGTGGCCATCGCGAGCTCGACGCCGACGGGCTCCTGGTGACGCCCGGATGGGTCGACATCCACACCCACTACGACGGCCAAGTCACCTGGGACCCCGACCTGACGCCGTCCAGCTGGCACGGCGTGACGACCGTCGTCATGGGCAACTGTGGTGTCGGGTTCGCACCAGTGCAGCAGGGCGCCGAGGCGTTCCTGATCGAGCTCATGGAAGGCGTCGAGGACATCCCGGGCACCGCTCTCCACGAGGGGATCGACTGGCAGTGGAACTCCTTCCCCCAGTATCTCGACGCGCTCGACGGCATGCCCCGCTCGGTCGACGTGGCCGCCCAGCTGCCCCACGCCGTGGTGCGCGCCTACGTGATGGGGGAGCGGGCCCACGACGAAGCGGCCAAGGGTGACGAGCTCACCGAGATGGCGGCCATCACCGAGGAGGCCCTCAAGGCGGGAGCGGTCGGCGTCACGACCAGCAGGACCATCCTCCACAGCTCACGTCACGGGTTCGTGCCGGGCACGAACGCCCCGCCCGACGAATTGCTGGCCCTCGCCGACGCCGTGCGCCGCGCCGGCCACGGCGTGTTCGAGATGGTGTCCGACCACCAGGGTGGCGAAGGTGATCGCGCCTGGTTCCTCGACTTCACCCGAGCGAGTGGCGCACCCGTCACTTACGCGTTGGCGCAGGCCCCGTATGCGCCGGCGGCCTACAAGGACGCGCTCGCCGCGGCCGAACGCGACCACGCCGATGGACTGCCGATCGTGCCCCAGGTCTCATGTCGCCCGACGGGCATGCTGTTCGGCCTGCAGAGCAGCCTGCACCCGTTCATCACCCATCCGACGTACCGGGCGATCGCAGACCTGCCCATCGACGAACGGGTGGCCAAGCTGCGCCAGCCCGACGTGCGCGCTGCCCTCTTGACCGAGGAACCGGCGACGGGCAGCCCGGTGGCCCGTGTCCTCATGTCTCGGTGGAACCAGATCTTCCCGCTGGGTGATCCGCCCGACTACGAGCCGCCGGCGTCGCGCGCCGTGCAGGCAGTCGCCGACCGCGAGGGTCGTCGACCCGAGGAGGTCGCCCTCGACTGGCTGCTCGAACGCGACGGGCGGGCGTTGCTGTTCGCGCCGCTGGCGAGCTATGTCGACTACGACTTCGAGGCCATCCGGGAACTGATGATGCACCCGCGTACGGTGCTCGGGCTCTCCGACGGCGGCGCCCACTGCGGGCTGATATGCGACGCCAGCATGCCGACGTTCCTGCTGACCCACTGGGCGCGCGACCGTTCGAGGGGCGAGCGCATCCCGCTCGAGGACGCGGTGCGTCTGCAGACGTCGGCGACCGCAGCCCTCTACGGCTTCAACGACCGCGGCGTCGTCGCCCCGGGCAAGAAGGCCGACCTCAACCTCATCGACCACGATGGCATGCTCCTGCACGCGCCGGAGATGGTCTTCGACCTGCCTGCCGGCGGTCGCCGCCTGGTGCAACGGGTGGACGGCTACGTCGCCACGCTGGTTGCCGGCGAGGTGACGTACGAACACGGCGAGCCCACGGGGGCGCGACCGGGCCGGCTGGTGCGCGCCGGTCACGCCAACTAGGGAACGGCTTTGGACCGCATCCGCATCGGGTGCTTGGGGGCGGCGCGCATCGCGCCGGCCGCCCTGACCAAGCCCGCGGCCGGCAACAGCGACGTCGAGGTGACCGCGGTGGCGGCGCGGGACGTCACGCGCGCCCGTGCGTTCGCCGACAAGCACGGCATCCCCGTCGTGCACGATTCCTACGACGCGCTGCTCGCTGATCCCGACGTCGACGCCGTCTACAACCCGCTACCGAATGGTCTCCACGGGCTGTGGACCATCCGAGCGCTCGAGGCCGGCAAGCACGTCCTGTGCGAAAAGCCCTTCACCGCGAACGCGGACGAGGCCGAACTGGTCGCGGGCGCGGCCGAGCGCAGCGGGCTGGTGGTCATGGAAGCCTTTCACTGGCGGTACCACCCGCTCGCCGCCCGCATGCTCGAGATCATCGACAGTGGGGAGCTCGGTCCGGTCAAGCACATCGAGACCTGGATGTGCTTTCCGCTCTACAAGCGCGACGACATCCGCTGGCAGCTCGACCTGGCCGGTGGTGCCCTCATGGACGCCGGCTGCTACGCGGTGCACATGCTCCGGACGTTCGCCGGTGCCGAGCCAGCGGTCGTGTCGGCTCAGGCCAAAGAGCGCTCCCCGGGCGTGGACCGTGTCATGCGTGCCGACATGCGCTTTGCGGACGGACGCACAGGCCGCATCAACACTTCGATGTGGGGCACGACAGTCCTGAAGGTCGCCGCACGCGTCGAGGGCGAGCGCGGTGTGCTGAAGGTGTTCAACCCGACCGCTCCCCAGTACTTCCACCGCATGACGGTGAAGGCGGGCGGGCGCACCCGTCGAGAGAAGGTCAAGGGCGGCGCGACGTACTCGTATCAGCTGGCTGCGTTCGCCGGCGCCGTCCTACGGGGCGAGCGCACGCTGACGCCGCCGGCCGAAAGCATCGCCAACATGCGCGTCATCGACGACATCTACCGGGCGGCGGGCATGGCGCCCCGTACCGGTGCCACCGAGCTGACCAGCTAACGCCCGGACGCGAACGACGGGCCCTGTGGGGCCCGTCGTTCACTACTAGCTGTCGGACGGGACTCAGCCGCCGGCGTTGCCCACCTGGGACGCCACGTTGCTGTACTTGGACGACGTGGCGCTTCCGAAGAAGACCAGTGCGGCCAGACAGACCATGGCGATCAGCCCAACGAGAAAGGCGTACTCGACGAGGCTGGCGCCGCGTTCACTGTCGACGCGACACCGGTACGTCAGGTACCTGGCGATAGCAACGATGTCCATTGGCCCGTCCCCCGAAGCCTTCTCAGTAAGTGCTAGCTGCCGACGGAGGAACCGACGGTGCTGAACTTGCTCGACGCGCTCTTGCCGAGGAAGGCGATGGCCACGATGCAGATGACCGCGATCAGGGCCACGAGGAGGGCGTACTCGACGAGGCTGGCGCCCCGCTCGTTACGACCGAACTTCGCCCGCAGGTACGGGGCACAGTGCTGCTGCCAATAGGCAACGATATCCATGGTGAGCAATCTCCCAATTGTCGACGCCCCGCCGCCGGGGCCTGGCTGCTGTTGAGATTTCTTCGGCAGCAGCGGGCCTTGCTTTGATAGGACTATCGACCCATTGAGCGTCGGAACCACCACATAGCGTGGCGAAATTCCTAATCTAAACGCACGATCCCCATGCGGACGGCCTGGAGCACGGCCTGCGTCCGATCCCGGGTGTCCAGTTTCTGGTAGATCGACGCCAGGTGGTTCTTCACGGTTTTGACGCTGATGTACAGCTTGGCCGCCACCTCGGTGGTGGAGAGCCCGTCGGCGATGAGCTGGAGGACCTCCTCCTCCCGCTTGCTGATGATCGGCTCGGTCCCGCCCGCCTCACGCTGCACGAGGTCGCGCACCTCGCCGAGCATCGACGCCGCTAGCTCGGCGGACAGGGCCGTCTCGCCGGCCGCGGCCTTGCGGACCGTGTCCACCACTTCCTCGGTGGAGCAGTCCTTGACCAGGTAGCCGGCAGCCCCGGCCCGGATCGCGTCGACAAGGACTTCCTTGTCGGCGTGCATGGTGAGGATGACCACCTGGGTTCCGGGGACCCGGTCCCGCACCTGGCGGGTGGCCTCGACGCCGTCGAGGACGGGCATGGTGACGTCCATCAGGATGACGTCGGGGTGAAGCTCCTCCGCGAGCCGCACGGCCTCGGCGCCGTCCGGCGCCTCGCCGACCACGTCGAACCCGTTGTCCTCCATCGCCCGTCGCAACGATTCCCGGAGCATGCGGTGGTCGTCGGCGAGCAGCAGCCGGATCGGTTGGTCGATCTTGTCTGCAGCCTCTGTCATCAAATTCTCGCTCACGGGTTCTCCAGCCGGCAGCGCACGGTCGTGCCCCGCCCTTCTTCGGACTCGAACTCAAGCACGGCGCCGATGGCGTCGGCTCGTTCCCGCATGCCGAGCATGCCGTAGGAGTCGACGCGTCCGGCCCGACCGATCGGGAAGCCCAGGCCGTCGTCGGTGACGACGAGCAGGGCGCTGCTCCCATCGCATCGCCACTGCACGTTGAGGTGCGAGGCGCGGGCGTGACGCTCGACATTGCTGATCGCTTCCTGGGCAATGCGCCACATCTCGCGCTCCTGGGGCACGGGGAGCCGGGCGCCCTCCTGGTGCCGGAACGACGTCTCGATGCCGGCCCGATCGCGGACCCGCGCGAGGAAGCCTTCGAGGGCGTCGACCAGACCGCGGGTTTCTGTGACGTCGGTGCGCATGTCGTAGAGGGTCTCGCGCACTTCGCCGACCACCGAGCGGACGTCTGCACGCAGGCGTTCGAGGTCGTTGTGCACGGTCTGGCCCTCGGCCTGCTTCAGGATGCGGTCGAGCTCGAACGCCACGTAGGCCAGCGACTGGCCGATGCGGTCGTGGAGCTCGCGGGCGATGCGGGTGCGCTCCTCGGCCGCACCGACAGTGCGCAGACGGGCGAACCAGCGGGCGTTGTCGATGGCGAGGGCTGCCGGTTCCATGAGGCCCTCGACCAGGCGCGCCTCGCGGGCGCCAAGGTGCCCCTCGTTGGTGTGTTCCAAGGCAAGCACGCCGACCAGTTGGTCGCGAGCTCGCAGCGGCGCGTACACCCCTGACCGCGACGTCGACGCCAAGCCCTCACCCTGGGTTCCGCCGAGCGAGGGGGCGCCATAGGGCGTGGCGGTGGTGATGGCGATGCGCGCCGCCGGCGGGAGGTCGCCGTCGGGGAGTTCGGAGGGCAGGCGAACGCCTTCGACGACGCTCACCGTCCAGGGTCCGCCGGTGCCGTCGCCGAGCAGGATGGCGACGACCTGGCAGTCGATGAGCTCGCGCACCCGTCCGACGGTGGACTCGAGGATCTCGTCGAGGTCAAATGACGACGGCAGGCTCTGTGCGACCCGGTGCAGAGACGAGAGCAGGGCGTTGGCTTCGGCGAGCCGACTGATCCGGTCGAGAGCGAGGGAGTGCCGGACCTCGGCTTCACCGAAGAGGCGCCGGGCGTACCCGGCCACGAGCGCCACGAGCACGAGCTCGGCCGACCACTGGGCCGAATCCTGGAGCCGGACGCTGCGGCTTCTGCCGCCGTTGGCGTTGACGACATACGGGATGGTGAGCGCCAATGCGCACGCCACCGCCAAGCGGAGTGCGAAGCCGAAGCCCCGCGCGAACCCGGCGGCCATGACTGCGCTGATGACGGTGAAGACGAACGGCGAGTTCCAGTAGCCGGTGGCGGCCACGGCGATGACCGTGAGCGCCAGCTCGCCGAGCAGCTGGAGCAGGCTCCACGGATCATCCTCGTAGTAGCGGAGGGGGAAGAAGGTGCGGACGGCGGCATAGACGACGAGCGCCGTGCCCCATGCCCCGACCGTCGTGTCGATGGGGCCGCGCAGGGCGGCGATGACGAAGCCAACGACCACCGTTCCCCAGCGGATGCCGGGGATGAGCGGCGAGAACGCCGCCAGGCGGTCAGCGGGATCTAGCGGAGGGCTTTGCCGATCGACGAGCCGGCCGGGCCCAAAACGATGACGAGCACGGCGGGGAAGATGAAGCAGACCAGCGGGAACATGATCTTGACCGGGAGCTTGCCGGCCTTCTCGCGTGCCCACTGACGCCGCTTGTTGCGCATCTCCGCGGCTTGCGTCTTGAGCACCCGACCGATCGGGATCCCGAGAGCGTCGGCCTGCAGGAGGGCGAGAACGAAGTTCGATAGCTCCGGTACCTCGGTGCGTCGCTTGAGGTTCTGGAACGCGTCCCGCCTGGGCAGGCCGAGCTCCATCTCCCTCAGCGTACGGGAGAACTCGTCGGCCAGGGGAGACGTGAAGTTCTGGCACACAACCTCCAGGGCGCCTTCGAATCCCATCCCGGCCTCGACCGAGATGGCGAGCAGGTCAAGGGTGTCCGGCAGGTCGCGGAGGATCGCCATCTTGCGCTCGCTCACCTTCCGGTTCAGCCACGCCGACGGGAACAGTGCACCCATCGTCGGCAGGAGGACGAGGAACAGGATGGCCTTGTTCGACGCCGGGTGCGTGAGCAGCACGATGGCGACCGCCAGCAACCCCATGAAGAGCGTCAGCGCCGCCTGCGCGGTGACGAACTCTTCGGCCCGCACCGTGCTGGCCATGCCGGCGAGCAGCAGCTTCTTGTGCACGCTGTCCAGGTAGTTGGACGGCGTCAGCCCGCTGATGGCCTTCAGGCCGCGCTCGCCCAGGGGGCGCACGATGCGGGTCAGGAACGGCTGCTGCAGCCTCGCCTCGTAGTCGCCGACGTCGAACTGATCGGCGTCGAGCTCCTGGAGGTATTCGACAGCGTCCGTCTCGGGACGATGGCGGCGGGTCAGAACTTTCATTCCTCAGACCTCGATCTTGATCATTCGGAAGATGATGGACGTGCCAACGGCGACCGATGCCGCCGTGGCGGCGAGCACGGCGATGCCCCAACCCTGGAACATCGGCTTCATGTACTCGGGGTCGATCACCTGGATGGCGAGCAGCAGGAAGAGCGGGAGTCCGCCCAGCACCCATGCCGACATCCGGCCCTCGGCGGTGAGCACCCGGACCTCCCGGCGCACCTCCTCGCGAGCCCGGATGAAGTCCGCGAGGGTGTGCAGGAGGTCAGCCAGCTTGCCGCCGACGGTCTGCTGGATGCGGATGGCCTGCACGACCCAGTCGAGGTCACGCAGTTGGAGCCGCTGCGCCATGCGGGCGAGGGCGTCGACGACCGAGTCGCCCAGCCTGGTCTCGGCGACCACCCGTGCGAACTCCTCGGACATGGGCGGCTCGGACTCCTCGCACATCATCTGGATGGCCCGTAGGAAGGTGTGGCCGGCGGACAGCGACGAGGCGATGAGGCTCAGGGCGTCGGGCAGCTGCTCGGCGAATGCGTTGCGGCGGGACGTGATCTTGCGCTTGAGGAACGCCACGCCCCCGACCGGACCCATGACCAGGCCGATGACGCCGAAGATCCAGGTTCCGGTGATACCCGTGAGGACGGCGCCGATGGCCAGCCCCGCGGCCAGCGACACGATGATGAACTCACCGGGCCGCATCGGGATGTGTGCTTCCTCGAGCTGGCTCTTCAGGGAGCCGCCGGCGTCGACGGTGTCGACCATCTTGCCGGCGAACGACACCGTCCCGGCAACCAGCCCTCGCTCGGTGGCGGCCTCGATGGAGACGTCGCGTTCGCCATAGGGCAGATCGAGGATCTCGATCAGCGCCTTCTCCCGGCGCCGGGCTCGGACGAGCCAAGCGACGACGAGGGCGAACACGAGGAGGCCGCCGCCCACGACGAGCAACGTGGTCTGGGTACTCACTTCGCACGCTCCGCAGTTGCGAGCTCGCGTGCGCTCGGCACACGAACCTGACGGGTGGATTTGCTCCGACCGTCGACGGCGGCGGGCGCCGGCGTGCGGTGGAACACCTTGGCCGGGAGCTCGATGCCCATCTCGTTGAGCTTGTCGATGAACTTGGGCCGCAGACCCGTCGCCACCAGCTCGCCGGCGGGACGGCCGTCCCGGGACGGGAGGTTCCGGTAGTGGAAGACTTCCTGCATCAGGATGGTGTCGCCCTCCATGCCCTGCAGCTCGGTGACCGACGTGACGACGCGGCGGCCGTCGGGCATGCGATCGAGGTGCACGATCAAGTGCAGGGCGGCCGCGATCTGTTCGCGGATGGCACGCACTGGCAGGTCGTAGCCGGCCATCAGCACCATGGTCTCCAAGCGGCTGAGGGCGTCGCGCGGGCCGTTGCAGTGGACCGTGGTCATCGACCCCTCGTGGCCGGTGTTCATCGCCTGCAGCATGTCGAGGGCCTCGGGGCCGCGAACCTCGCCGACGATGATGCGGTCGGGGCGCATGCGAAGGGCGTTGCGGACGAGGTCGCGGATGCGGACCTCGCCTGAACCCTCGGCGTTCGGCGGCCGGGCTTCGAGGTTGATGACGTGCGGCTGCTGCAGCTGGAGCTCGGCCGCGTCCTCGATCGTGATGACGCGCTCGCCGTCGGGGATGAAGGATGAGAGGACGTTCAGGTTGGTGGTCTTACCGGTGCCGGTACCGCCGGAGACGAGGACGTTCATCTTCCCCCGGACGCACGCCTCGAGAACCACACTGAGGTCGAGCGTGAAGGTCCCGAAGTTGATCAGGTCCTTGACCGTGTAGGGGTCGGCGGCGAACTTCCGGATCGTCAGAACCGGACCGTGGATCGCCAGGGGCGGCACGATGGCGTTGACGCGGGAGCCATCTGGCAGGCGGGCGTCGACCATCGGGGAGGACTCGTCGATGCGCCGGCCGACGGCCGACACGATCTTCTCGATGACGGCCCGGTACTGGACCTCGTCGGTGAACGACGTGCCCGTGTGCTCGATGCGGCCTTCGCGCTCCACCCAGATGTCGTCGTAGTTGTTGCACATCACTTCGGTGACGCTGTCATCGGCGAGCAGCGGATCGAGGGGTCCGTACCCGAGGGTGTCGCGGATCACCTCGTCGACGAACTTCCGGCGCTCGATGGGGGAGACCTTGACGTCCTCGCGCTGCACGATGCGGTCGAGGGCGCCACGCACCTCCTTCATGAGTTCGGCGTCGTTGAGGCCACTCATCTTGGGGGCGACCTCGGCGAGCACGAGCTCGCGCACCTTGCGCTTGTTGGACGCCCAGCCGGTGGTGGACGTGCTCTTGGCACGGCGGCTGCCCTTGGCGTCGGTGCGGGCGCGGACCTTGGCGGTCCCGCCTGCGGCCTTGCGCTCCTGTTCCTCCAGGGCGGCCAGCTTCTCGGAGAGCTTCACTCCAGGACCTCCTAGGCGTTGCTGTTCGTGGCGACCGCGGAACGCCGGAAGATGCGTCCGAGGAAGCCGTTGTGGGAATTGGAATTCATCTCGGGGACCCGCTCGCGCACGTCCTCAGGGAGGTACGAGCGCAGCCCTGACGTGATGCGGCGGCTCACCTCGGCGTTCGGGTTGAACGCCATCACCGGCATGCCGACGTTGATCGACTTGCTGACTTCCTTGGCGTACGGCAGCACCGACATGAACCCCTGCGGGAAGAGCTTGGTGATCTGCTCGATGTCGATGCCGACGTCCTTCTCGGCCTTGTTGAGGATCAGCTGGACGTGCTCGGACGGGATCTTGAGCTTGTCGAGCGTGTTCAGGAAGACGCCCATGTTGCGCACGCTGGGCAGGTCGAGCGTCGCCAGCGTGAACAGCTCGTCCGACAGGTCGAAGGCGGCGAGCACGATCTCGGTGAGGGCGGCCGGCGTGTCGACGATCACGTAGTCGAAGCGCGTCCTGATGGCCTCGATGATGCGGGTCACGTCGGGCGGCGTGATGCGGTCGGCTTCCGAGGGGTCCTTCGGCGCGGGCAGCAGATAGATGCCCGTGTCGTGCTTGACCATGTATTCCTCGATGTGCTCGGCCAGCTCGCTCTCGTTCTCCTCGTCACGCTGGAGGGCATCGAAGATCGTGAAGCGGGGGCGGAGGCGCAGGGCGGTTGACACCTCGCCGAACTGCAGGTCGAGGTCGACGATGCACGTGCGCTTCCCCGTGTAGTGAGTGAGGAAGTACGCCAGGTTCGTCGCGTAGAAGGTCTTGCCGCAGCCGCCGGTGGCCGACGAGGTCGTGAAGACGCGGCCCACGCTGCTGCCGGCTCCTGCCGCCGCGGTCGCGGGCGCCGTTGACCGCTGCTGGCTGCTGAGCTCGACGGCGCGCTCGACGCTCTCGCGCAGCTCCTCGTCCTTAGCCGGGAGCTGCAGCAGGTCGATGGCGCCGGTGCGCACGATCTCGCGCAGGCGGGCCTCGGGGCGGCGATTGAAGGCGAGCAGCACGCTCATGCCCGGGAGCTCGTCGTGGATGACCTCCAGGCGAGCGAGCCCGGCGCGGGTCCCGAGGCTGGGGCCGGCGATAAGGACGTCGAACGGACCTTCCTCAGTGAGGACGTCGCCGACCGATCCCACGCGCGTGCAAGGGGTGACGTCGGGCCGAGGCCGGATGTCGTCGGCCACGGCGCGCACCTGCTCGGCCAGCGTGTCGGCCCGGTCGAGTACGAGGATCTTCGGATTGCGCATCAGATCACGCTGGTGAGGTTCGAACGGATTTCCATCGGACTGTGGGTCCCCCTTAGGGAATGGAGCGCTGGCGAGCGGGTCTCATTCGGTTCCGCCAGTTGTCCTGTCACCGTCCATTTTCGGCGCTCAGCCCCAAACCGTGCATGGTCCGTTCGAACGATTTCCGTATGGCCCGGTTGGACTATGCACTTGAACGGGGATCTGGGGCGCCCTGTGCCGATCATGCATGGTTTGACCAGCACTGTGATCACCAGCAAATAGTCCGCTGGGACTATGGAGTTACCGTCTATAGGGCTCCGATAATTTCGTCGTGACCACGAAGCTCGCTCCTCAGGACGCTTCCCGACGGGTGCAATCAAAACGCCTACGTGGGGAAAACGGCGTCGAAATGCTCGAGTTCGCCCTGGTGATCCCCATCTTTGTCTTCGTGCTCTACGGCTTGATCGCCTTCGGCATCATGCTCAGCGGGAAGCAGACGATGACGAACGCCGCGAGTGAAGGCGCCCGCGCCGCAGTCGGCGCCGTGCCGAACGTCGGCGAGTCGCAGCAGGACGCCGAGGTCCGGGTGGCCAAGGCTCGCGTCGACCAGGCGCTGCAAGGTCAGCTGTCGGGCAACTACACGTCGAGCATGACCTCCGCCACAGTCGCGCAGTGCTCGAACACGAGCGGCAACTGCATCACCGTGAAGATCACCTACCCGTACTCCTCGAAGCCGTTGATCCCGACGGCACCGGGTCTTGGTCTCGTGATGCCGAACACCATCTCCGCCACCGCCGTCGTCGGGGTGCCGTAGCCGTGGGCTGGCTCTCGAACGCTCTCTCGGCGCGTCGAGACGAGGAGCGAGGCGCGATCCTCGTCCTCTCGGCCGTCTTCATGGTCGTCATGGTCGTGCTCGTCGCCTTGGCCGTCGACATCGGCTTCCTGGGCAACGACAAGCGCGACGACCACAAAATGGCCGATCTGGCTGCCCTCGACGGCATGCGCTACATGATCGACCACTCCTGTCCCGGATCGAGCCAGCAGCAGACCGATGTCACCAACGCGGTGAACCAGAGTCTGGCTCGCAACGGCTACAGCACCAGTGGCCACGGCAACAGCGTGACGGTCGAGTTGGGGACTGTCGATCCCACTAGCAAGGTGTTCTCGTTGGTTGCTGACAAGTGCACGGCGACCGCGGTCCGCGTGACCGTCGGATCGGTCACCGGGTTCCGGTTCCAGCCTGGGAGCCAGGGCGCAAGTGCGAAGGCCGTCGCCGACCGGGCCGACATCGGCGGCTTCTCGATCGGCTCGAATGTTGCGTCGCTGAGCACGAACGAGGCGGCGTTGCTGGGCCCGATCCTCAGTCAGATGATCTGCAATCCGGGTGACGTGAGTTGCAGTGTGACGGCAAACGCCGTCGGCTGGGGTGGGCTCCTCAACGGCACCGTGACGCTCGGCGCCCTCCAGCAACAGTTGGTCAACGGCGGCCTCGACGTCGGCAGCTTCGACAAGCTGATGAACACGAACATCACCCTGGCCCAGCTGTACACGGCCAGCGCCAGCGCGCTGAACAACCAGGGCGACGCCGCCGACTACAACATCTTCAACACCATCGCCGGCCAAGCGAAGTCCACGCAGAGCTTCAAGCTCGGCGACTACATCACGGTCGAACAGGGCGGTGAGACGGCGGCGCTGGCCACGGGTCTGAACCTGTTCCAGTTGCTGGTTGGGTCGGCCGAGATTGCCAACGGCAACAATGCGGTCAGTGTGCCCAACATCAGCGTGACCGTGCCGAGTGTCTCGTCCACGTCGCTGTCGCTGACGGCCGTCGAGAAGCCGAAGATCTACATCGGTCCCGCCGGTGGCTCAGTGTCGACGAGCCAGATCAACATGACGGTCACACCGAACCTGAACATCGGCATCCCCCTTGTCGCCACGGTCACGGGCGGCGTCCCGCTCCACCTGACCGGCGGCGGCGCGATCGGCACGCTGTCGAGCGTCGCCTGCCAGGGCTCGCCGCAGTCGATCACGGTGGGAGCCACGACGCAGGCGTATGCCGCCACGGCATCCCCGACGCTGAGCGTCACGCTTCCGCTGGGGTCGCCGCTCAACGTTCTGAACCTGAACGTCAACTCAACGGGCGGGAGCGGAAGCGGGTCGCAGGTGTTCACGACCGCCGACCAGTCCAAGACCTGGACGCCGAGCACGGCCCACATCGGAGCGACAACGCTTTCCCTGTCCGCCAACGTGACGGCGTCGTCGTCGAACTCGGTGGTGAGCAACCTCATCAACGGCAGCCTGTTGCCCGCCATCAAGCCGGTCCTCGACACAGTGGACTCGTCGGTGATCCAGCCCTTGATGAAGGCGCTGGGGGCGGACGTCGGGTCGGCCGACATCGTCCCGCTCACCGTCAAGTGCGGGCTGCCGCAGCTGTCGAGCTAGTCGGTCAGCTTGGGCTGGGAGCCGAGCGCAGGAAGGCGAGCATGTCTTCCTCTCGATACAGGTTGTGCATGGTGGGGTGCTGGGGTGCCTTGCCGATGGTTACCCCACCTGCACGCTCGGCCCAGAACCCTTCGTAGACCTGCCCCTCGCGGTGCGGATCGTGGATGTAGTGCGGCACGGGCTTGGCCGAGAGGCCCGAGCGTTCCCATGAGGGTTCGTCGAGGAAGAGGATCTCTCTGGGTTGGCACAGGTCGAGCGCCTTCTGCAGACGACTCGGGTCGTCCGCCTGGTGGATGAGCGCGGTGACCGAGAGCGCCTCGTTCACGCCCCAGTCCGGTGCGTACGGACGAATGAGCTCGAGCGTCCATTTCCTGATCTCGGCCCAGAAGCCCAACGGGTCGGGATAGAAGAACCCCTCGTGGGCCTCGCCGATCGTCAACGGTCGTTCCTGCCACAACACGAGGTCGTCCTGCCAGGCCGGCGGCTTGGTGGTGACCAACAGCAGCCAGGCGTCGACCGAGCCGGGGGAGTAGGGCGGCCAGTCTTTGGCGCGTTCGAGCAGCGCCTTGCGCCCTCGGCGGTTCAGGTCTCGGGCCCCAGCTAGACGTTCGACGGGGTCGTTCGCGTACGGATCGGGAGCTATGCGCCGATGATACGGTCGCCGCCCATGCTCGTTGTCGGACTCACGGGAGGCATCGGCGCCGGGAAGTCGACGGTGTCGAAGCTGCTGGCCGAGCGCGGGGCCGTCATCATCGACGCCGACCTCATCGCCCGCCAGGTCGTCGAGCCCGACGGACCGGCGTATCAGGGCGTCGTCGACCGCTTCGGCAAGGAGGTGCTCCAGGACGACGCCACGCTCGATCGGGCCGCACTGGCGGAGATCGTGTTCAACGACACCGACGCGCTCAAGGACCTCAACGCCATCGTGCACCCGGCCGTCGGGGCCGTGATCGCCGAGCGCCTCGCCGAGGAGGCGTCGACCGACCACATCGTGGTGCTGGACGTCCCCTTGCTCGTCGAGTCCGGCCGGGGCGACATGGCCGGCACCATCGTCGTCGACTGCCCGCCCGAGGAAGCCCTGCGCCGAGCCGTCGCCCGCGGCCTCCCCGAGGACGACGTGCGCCGCCGCATGGCCAACCAGGTCTCCCGCGACGAGCGCCTGGCCAAGGCCGACTTCATCGTCGACAACAGCGGCCCCGAATCGGCGTTGCCGGCCGAAGTCGACCGGGCCTGGACCTGGATCGAGTCCCTCCCCCGGCCCTGATCCGTTCTCGGGGTGGATAGGGCCCTGACAGGGCCTTATCCAGCGCAAGAACGGCAAGGTCGGGTTGTCACACCCCGTCACTACGATTGGGCGGTGCCCCCGTTCAAGGTTGTGTCCGACTTCGCTCCGGGCGGGGATCAACCGCGGGCGATAGCCCAGCTGGCTGAGGGGGTGAACCGGGGGGACCGGTTCCAGACCCTTTTGGGCATCACCGGAAGCGGGAAATCGGCGACGATCGCCTGGACGATCGAGCAGGTCCAGAAGCCGACGTTGGTGATTGCCCCCAACAAGTCGCTCGCCGCCCAGCTGGCCAACGAGTTCCGGGAGTTCTTCCCGCACAACCGGGTCGAGTACTTCGTCAGCTATTACGACTACTACCAGCCCGAGGCGTACATGCCTGCGAGCGACACGTACATCGAGAAGGACAGCTCGATCAACGACGAGATCGAGCGTCTGCGCCACAGTGCGACGTCCGGCCTGCTCGCCCGCAAGGACATCATCGTGGTCGCGAGCGTGAGCTGCATCTACGGGTTGGGTTCGCCGGAGGAGTACGCCGAGCAGGTCCTTCGAATCGTGCAGGGGTCCACGCACGACCAGCGCTACATCCTGTCGAAACTCGTCGACATGCAGTACGAGCGCAACGACCTCAACTTCATCCGTGGCAAGTTCCGTGTCCGGGGCGACACCATCGAGATCTTCCCCGCGTACGAGGAGACCGCGATCCGTCTGGAGATGTTCGGCGACGACCTCGAGCGGGTCAGCAAGGTCGACCCGCTGACTGGCGAGATCCTGGGCGAGATCCAGGACACCACGATCTTCCCCGCGACCCACTACGCCACCGGCGAGGAGCGCATGCGCCGGGCGATCGTCGGCATCGAGCAGGAGCTGCAGGAGCGCCTGGCCTACTTCGAGAAGGAAGGCAAGCTGCTCGAGGCCCAGCGCCTCCGCATGCGCACCCAGTACGACCTCGAGATGATGCAGGAGGTCGGCTTCTGCAGCGGCATCGAGAACTACTCGATGCATATCGACGGCCGCACCTACGGCGAGCCGCCGTACACGCTGCTCGACTACTTCCCGAAGAACGAGTGGCTGCTGGTCATCGACGAGTCCCACGTCACCGTGCCCCAGCTGCACGGCCAGTACGAGGGCGACCGCTCCCGCAAGGAGACCCTGGTCGACCACGGCTTCCGCCTGCCGTCCGCAAAGGACAACCGGCCGCTGCGATTCGACGAGTTCTACGAGCGCGTCAACCAGTGCATCTTCCTCTCGGCCACACCGAGCGATTACGAAATCCAGCAGTCGACGCAGGTGGTCGAGCAGATCGTGCGGCCCACCGGGCTGGTCGACCCCGAGGTCATCGTCAAGCCCACCAAGGGCCAGATCGACGACCTCATCGAGCAGATCAACCAGCGCGTCACCAAGGGCGACCGTGTCCTCGTCACCACCCTCACCAAGAAGATGGCCGAGGACCTCACCGACTACCTGCTGGAGATGGGCATCCGCGTCCGCTACCTCCATAGCGAGGTCGACACCATCCAGCGCATCGAGATCCTGCGCGACCTCCGCCTCGGCGAGTTCGACGTCCTCGTCGGCATCAACCTCCTGCGAGAAGGCCTCGACCTCCCTGAGGTCTCACTCGTCGCCATTCTCGATGCCGACAAGGAGGGCTTCCTCCGCAGCGAGACGTCGCTGATCCAGACGACGGGCCGGGCCGCCCGCAACGTCGACGGCCAGGTGATCATGTACGCCGACACCGTCACCGACTCCATGCAGCGGGCCATCGGAGAGACGAACAGAAGAAGAGGCCTGCAAGAGGCCTACAACAAAGAGCATGGCATCGACCCCCAGACGATCCGCAAGGCCGTCACCGACATCCTCGCCCACCTGCGCCCCGACGACGAGGCGCCGCGGCCGGGCAAGGATCGCCGCTCCCGACGCAGGGACCGGGCTCGCAGCGACTTCGCCGAGCTACCTCAGGACGAGCTGGCCCGCCTCATCCGCACGCTCGAGGAAGAGATGCACGAGGCGGCCACCGACCTCCGGTTCGAGTACGCCGCTCGCCTGCGCGACGAGATCCACGACCTCAAACGGGAGCTTCGAGAGGTCGGCTGACCTCTTCGTCGCGGCCGCGCTCCGACGCGAGGAACTCGAGTACTCCCAGCCACACGGCCGTGATGATCAGGCCTTGCGGAAAGCTGTATCCGAGATGGTCGAGCTGGGTGAACGGGATGTACACCAGCCAGAGGGCGAGTCCCACCCGGCCGGCGCGTAGGCCCTGCCACCCCGCGCCGAGCAGTAGCGCCGTCATCAGCAGGCCGCCCGGGAGTCCGCCCTCGGCCGCGAGCAGGATCGGCAGGTTGTGCACGGGCTTGAAGACGGCGACCGTGGGATTGCGCTCGTAGCCGTACCGCTCCTGCAAGGCGATGACGTACCGACCGGGGCCGACGCCGGCGACCGGATGCGCTCCGATCAGCAGCTTCGCCTCGTGTATCAGCCAGCCCCGATCGGTCGTGAGGGAGGCCGCGCCCGACGCCGTCACCGTCTGGTGGGTCCGGTTGACCCAGCCCGCGTTCCAGATGCCGGCGGTAAGCGCGGCGCCGACGCAGATCCCGATCACCGCCGGGGCGTAGCGCGAGCGGTCGGCGGTCAGCAGCCCCGTGCCGAGGCAGATGACGGCGGCGGCCAGTCCCAACAGGGCGGCGCGTGAGAACGTGAAGCCGACAGGCGCCACCGCCACCGCGGCGATGATCGCCAGACGCCACGAGCGGCGTTGCACGGATGCCACCGCGAAGACCAGCCCGGCGACCAGAGCGAAGGCGGCGAGCACGTAGGGGTGCACCAACGTGCCCTGCGGAGCCAGCGCCGAACCGAAGTTCCAGAACGGATCCTTGAACTCACCAACGGCGTTGAGGCCCGCGGGCGCCTTGGTGATCAGCTGCACCGAAGCGACGACGGTTTCGAAGACGGCGACGACGCCGAGGGCACCAAGGACGACCGTCCGCTCGAGTTTCGTGTGCAGCTCCTGAATGGCGACGATGATGGCAACGATGCCCGCCAGCCGCACCAGGTCCGCGACGCCGCGCTGCGACGGATGAACGACGAACGCCACCGCCATCCACGCGGTCAATGCCAACGTCAGCCACGCGCAGATGCCGAGGGTCCGCGCTCGTATCCGGCCGACCAACTTCGGCACCATCACCACGATCAGGAGGATCAGCGGCAGGTCGGACGGGAAGAGGATCGCTTGGAAGTCATAGCCGGCGTTGCTCGACGTGAACTTCTTCAGCACGAGCGGGAACGGCATGAGGAGAAGGACCAACGCCAGAAGCACGGCGTGCGGCGAAGGCTGCTCTTCGGGTGCGCTCGTGTCGGCGTCACCTTCACGTTCCGCGGAGGGCGTGGGCGTCCGGGCGCTCACGGCGAGCGATGGTAACGGAGGAACAACTGCGGACTCGCCGCCGGGTTGCGGCGGTGGCCATCGTCATCCTCGGCGCTGTCTTCCTCTTCTCGGCGCCGCAACAACCGACTCACTACAACAACGACGAGTTCATCTACGCGCACACCGTCGCCCGTATGAAGCGGGGCGAGAGCTATTACCGGGCGGCGTCCGACTCCTACAGGGAGGTCGGTGGGTCCGTCGAGACGACTCGCGCCTTTCGCCCGCCGACGGTGTACCTCTTCTGGCGCTGGGTACCGACGAACCTCCTCTGGCCCACCTATGTCGTCCTGGTCGCCGTGGCGACCGGCCTGATCCTGCTGGGCGCGACAACCGAACCCTTCGTTTTGCCGCTGGTGACGATCTACCTGTTGGCGCTGGGACGGGTCAGCGTCGAGTACCTCTTCGCTGAGGTGTGGGCGGTGCCACTCGTTGCCGCGACCGTTCTCGAGATCGACCGGAGGCGCTGGAGGTGGGCGGCTGCTTTCGCGGTCGCCGCCACCGCCGTTCGCGAGTTGGCGGGCGGCCTGCTCGCCGGCGGCCTTCTCGCCGCGGTGTTGCGCAAGCAACCGTGGCGCCCCTGGGCCGTCGGCCTGGTCGTGACCGGGGCGCTCTACGCATTGCACGCCCGCCTGCTCGAGCCGTACCTCAACGCCCACGGCACCGAAGCCAAGCTGCTGGGGACGGGTTCGGTGGGCAGCGTCCTCCACATGGCCGGCTTCCAGCTGCCGGGGGGTCGCGCCCTCGGCCTGGTGATCTGGGTCTTGGCGACCGTCAACGTCGTGAGAACGGGCCGCTTCCCGAACCTGGCGTTCTTCGCCACGCTGCCGTTGCTCGGCCTGCTCGTCGACCGCCCCTACTGGGGGGCGATCGTCGTGCCCTTCCTGATCCTGTGGGCCGGCGAGGAGGTCGTCACGATTGCGGGACGAGCACGAGCCGGCCGCCTGCGAACCGGTACACGGGCCCCTGGGCACCCTTGAACCCGGTGGCGGTGACGGCCATCGCCGCGCGCGGGAAGGGTTCGCCCGTGTTGTACCGGAGCGCCAGCGCGGCCGAGATGTCGTAGTCGGCAAGGAACGTGGCCACGCCGTCGTAGTCCCGAAGAGGAAGGAACGTCACCGGACCCCGCGTGCGCAAGCCGACGGGCAGCTGGTCCATGGCTGCGAGCAAGCGGCGGCCATCTCGCCCGGCCCGCGTGTAGGCATGGACGGATCTGACGTTCGGCGCGGCGATGCCGGCGAGGGCCAGCACGGCGGCCGCGATGGCGACGGCCCGCCACCGAAGGCGGAAAAGCATCGCCAGCAGCGAGCCGTACACGAGCGCGGTGCCGAGGTTGGCGTACAGGTTCCCGCGGTCGAAGAATCCGCTGCTGCTGAACGGAAAGCCGACGACGACGAACGGTGCTGAACCCAGCAGGATCACGCCCAATCCCACGACGACCAGCTTCTGTTCGAGCCACGCTTCGAAATGGGGCAACAGCACCACAGCCACGCACCAGGCGACAGCGCCGAGAACGATTGCGGCTACGAATCGATTGCTCAGCACGGCGTCGCCGAAGTGTGCGCTCGTCAGATGGCTGAGGTTGCGAAACGGCGGAGGAGACGTGCCCACCTTCGGGCTGCTGAGAAGCACCCAGCCGCCGACCGCGCCGATGACGCCGACGGTCGCCGCGCTCCAGCGGAGGCGCCGCCCTGACGGCGCGCGTGTCCAGACCACCGCTAGCAAACCGGCCACGCCGATGCCGATGCCACCCTCGTACGCGAGTGCGCTGAGTACGACGAGGCCGATCGCGGCGCCCAGGCGACGGCCTGTAAATGGCACTCCGCTCGCGACGAAGAGTGCAGCGAGGAGGAGCACGAGGCTCAGCACGAGCGGCGTCGTCGTCACCCACAGGCGGGTCGATCCGCGGTTGGGCAGAGCGACCCAGGCCACTGCCGTCAGGGCCGCGATTCGGCGCGGAAGCCACCGATCCAGGAGGTGCCAGAGCAGCACGGCGGCCGCCGCATTGAGGACAGCCAGGACCATGAGGTGGGGGACCGGGTGGGTGCCGAAGAGGTGGAACAGCGTCCAGTCCGAGACGCCCGAGAGTGGTCGCTGCCGAGTCTGGGTCCCGAACCCTTGGGTGAAGGTGTTGAACCGCGCGGCAGCCGCGAAGCTCCAATCGTCCAGCGCCAGCCACGCGCCGAAGGCGGCACCGGCGAGGGTCGGAATTGCCGCCGCCAAGCCCAGGGCAACGTCGAAGCCAATCCTCGGACCCGGTAGCGAGAGCAACCCGTCGTCGTCGTTCATGAACGGGGCTGACCGAAAGCGTCGTCCCGTCGCACCAGGTGATCGCCAACGAGTTGGAACACCGGACCTTCCGGCTTCGTGAACCCGGTCTGGGCGATGGCCATGCGAGCGCGGGGGTACGGCCAGCCCGTGTGGTAGCGGAGGGCGAGGGCGCCGCTGATGTCGTAGTCGGCGACGAACTCGGCCACGCCGCCTCGCAGCGGAAGGGGAAGGAACGTCATCGGCCCCTTCGTGCGCAGGTCCGGAGGAAGCGCGTCGACGGCCTTCAGCAGTCGCGTCCCGTCCGGGCCGGCCCGGACGAAGTTGCTGACGTCGCTGGCGTTCGGCACGGCGAAGGCGATCAAGACTCCGGCCGACAGCGCCGTCGCCACCGCCGGCCACCGCAGGCGGAAGAGCATGGCGAGTATCGAGCCGTACACGAGCGCGGTTCCGAGGTCGGCGAATAGGTTGGCCCGGTCGAAAAACCCCTCGGTGCTGAACGGGAAGCCGCTGGCCATGAAGGGGGCGGCGCCGAGGACGAGGACGACGAGCCCGACGAGGACGCAGCGTTCCTCGAGACGAGCCTTGAATCCTGGCAGCACGACGCTCGCCAGACTCCACGCGACGACCAGGAGCGTGACGGTGGCCAGGATCGTGGAGTACCCGGGCAGCACGCCTTCACCGAAGTGGCTGCTGATGAGGTGGGTGGCGTTGCGGAGGGGCGTCGGCGACGTCCCGAGCTTGGGGCTGGTGAGCAGCGTCCAGGTGCCCGCGGCGCCGAGGACGACGACGGTGATCGTCAGGAGGAGGTTGCGGCGCTCGCGCTCGGCGCGCATCCACACCAGCAGGAGCAGCCCCACCCCGCCGAGGGCGAGGCCACCTTCGTAGAGGAACGTGGCGGCAACGAGCAGGGCCAACACGGTGCCGAAGCGCCGGCCGGTGAACGGCTCGCGGCTGGCGATCAAGCCGGCGGCGAGGAGCAGCACGAGGCTGAAGACGGCGTGGCTCGTCGTGTACCAGAGGCGCATCGAACCGCGGTTGGCGAGGACGACCCAGACGAGCGCGCTGAGCACGGCGATGCGCCGGGGCAGCCACCGGTCGAGAAGCTTCCAGTAGAGGACGGCGGCCGCGGCGTTCACCGACGCGAGCACAAAGGCGTGGGGGAGGGGGTGGGTACCGAGGCTCTTGAACTCGGCCCAGTGCCACAGCCCGCCGAGCGGCCGCGAGCGGGCTTCGCCACCGAATGCGGCGCCGAAACTGCGGTACCGGGCACCCACCGCGAGGCTCCAATCGTCGTAGGTCAGAGGGGCGCCGAGGAAGCCGCCGACGAGCGTGGGAACGGCCGCGAGCACGCCTACGAGGACCGAAAAAAATCTCTCGATCGAACGTGTGTTCAAGCCGCTCAGACCTGTAGTGTCGCCATCGTGGCTGACATGCTTGTGATTCGCGGGGCGCGCGAGCACAACCTGAAGAATCTCGACCTCCAGCTGCCCCGCGACAAGCTCATCGTGTTCACGGGTCTGTCGGGCTCAGGCAAGTCATCCCTCGCATTCGACACGATCTACGCCGAAGGGCAGCGACGGTACGTCGAATCGCTGTCGGCGTACGCCCGGCAGTTCCTCGGCCAGATGGACAAGCCGGACGTCGACTTCATCGAGGGCCTTTCGCCGGCGATCTCCATCGATCAGAAGTCGGCCTCGAGGAACCCGCGGTCCACGGTCGGCACGATCACCGAGGTGTACGACTACCTCCGCCTCCTGTATGCCCGGATCGGCGTTCCGCACTGCGCGAAGTGTGGCGCTGTCGTCTCTCGGCAGACGCCGCAGCAGATCGTGGACCGCGTGCTGGAGCTGCCGGAGGGCACCCGGTTCCAGGTCATGGCGCCCGTGGTGCGCGGGCGCAAGGGCGAGTACGAGGGTCTGCTCCAGGAGCTCGCCTCCCAGGGCTACGTGCGGGCGCGTGTCGACGGCGAGATCCGCGAGCTCTCCGAGGAGATCAAGCTCGCCCGCTACGAGATGCACACCATCGAGGTCATCATCGACCGCCTGGTCCGACGGGCGGGCATCGAGCGGCGACTCACCGACTCGTTGGAGACCGCCCTCCGTCTGGCCGAGGGCGTGGCCGAGGTGCAGATCGTGCCTCGCGACGAGAACCCTGATGCCGAGCCCGAGATCCTCACTTTCAGCCAGCATCTGGCCTGTCCGAACGACGGCACGTCGTTCGAGGAGCTCGCGCCCCGCAACTTCTCGTTCAACTCTCCCTATGGCGCATGCCCGCATTGCGACGGTCTCGGCACCCGGTACGAGGTCGACCCTGAGCTCGTCGTCCCCAACCCGGACCTGACGCTCGAAGAGGGCGCCATCGCGCCGTGGGCCGGGGCGCGGGGTGAGTACTTCCACCGCGTGCTCGCTGCCGTAGCCCAGACCTACAAGTTCAAGACGACGACCCCGTGGAGCAAGCTGAAGAAGGCCGACCAGAAGGTGTTGCTGTACGGGTCGGGGACGAAGCAGGTCCACGTGCAGTACCGCAACCGGTATGGCCGCACCCGCTCGTACCATACGCACTACGAGGGCGTGGTGCCGTACCTCCAGCGCCGGCACTCCGAGGCCGAGTCCGACTACCTGCGGGAGCAGATTGAGGGCTACATGCGCGAGGTGCCGTGCCCCGACTGCGGCGGGTCGCGGCTCAAGCCCGAGTCGCTCGGTGTCACCGTCGACGGGCGCAACCTGTTCGAGCTCGGCGATCTCTCCATCCGCAAAGCGGCCGAGGCCCTGCTCAACCTGGAGCTGTCCGAGCGCGACCGCATGATCGCCGAGGGCGTCGTGAAGGAGGTCAACGCCCGCCTCAAGTTCCTGCTCGATGTGGGCCTCGACTACCTCTCGCTGAACCGCTCGGCCGGCACGCTCGCGGGTGGCGAAGCCCAGCGCATCCGGCTGGCGTCACAGATCGGCAGCGGGCTGGTCGGCGTGCTGTACGTGCTCGACGAGCCGTCCATCGGGCTCCACCAGCGCGACAACCGGAGGTTGCTCGACACACTCGTGCGGCTGCGCGACCTCGGCAACACGGTGATTGTCGTCGAGCACGACGAGGACACGATCCGTAGCGCCGACTACGTCGTCGACATCGGGCCCGGCGCGGGCGAGCACGGCGGCGAGATCGTCTCCGCCGGCTCGGTGGCCAAGATGACGCGCGAGAAGCGTTCGATCACCGGCCAGTACCTGAGCGGCAAGAAGTCGATTCCGGTCCCCGAGATGCGGCGGGAGCCAGGCGAGGAATGGCTGGTCGTCCGCGGCGCCCGCGAGCACAACCTCAAGAACATCGACGTCGAGTTTCCGCTCGGCTGCTTCGTGGCGGTCACCGGCGTCTCCGGTTCCGGCAAGTCCACCCTCGTCAACGACATCCTCTACCGCGCCCTGATGCAGCGGGTGTACCGGTCGAAGGTCGTACCCGGTCGTCATCGCACGATCGAGGGCGACGAGTTCCTCGACAAGGTCATCGACATCGACCAGTCGCCCATCGGCCGCACGCCTCGGTCGAATCCAGCGACGTACACGGGCGTGTTCGACTCCATCCGCAAGCTGTTCACCCAGACCCAGGAAGCCCGCGTCCGCGGCTACCAACCCGGTCGGTTCTCGTTCAACGTCAAGGGTGGACGCTGCGAGGCGTGCGCCGGCGACGGAACGATCAAGATCGAGATGCACTTCCTGCCCGATGTGTATGTCCCGTGCGAGGTCTGCAAGGGCGCCCGATACAACCGGGACACGCTCGACATCACCTTCAAGGGCAAGAACATCGCCGAGGTCCTGGACCTGTCGTGTGAGGAGGCGCTGGAGTTCTTCTCCAACCAGCCGACGATCGCCCGCCACATGCAGACCCTGGTCGACGTCGGCCTCGGCTACGTCCGGCTCGGCCAGCCCGCTCCAACGCTGTCCGGTGGCGAGGCGCAGCGTGTGAAGCTGGCCAGCGAGCTGGCCAAGAAGGCCACGACCCACACGATCTACATCCTCGACGAGCCCACGACAGGCCTGCATTTCGAGGACATCCGCAAACTTTTGACCGTCCTGAGCCGTCTCGTCGACCAGGGCAACACCGTGCTCGTCATCGAGCACAACCTCGATGTCATCAAGACCGCCGACTGGATCATCGACCTCGGGCCCGAGGGAGGCGATGCTGGTGGGGTGGTGATCGTCGAGGGATCCCCGGAAGTGGTGGCCAAGACGCCGGAGAGTCACACCGGCCAGTTCCTGGCGCCGCTGCTCGGGGACAGAGCGGGCTAGCCCGTGCGGCGGGCTGCGCGGCCCCTGCTCTACTTCGGAGCGGCGGTCGTCGTCCTGGGCCTCAGCAAGTACCACGCCGCGTACATCGGGCACTACGACTTCACGAACTCGTTCCGGTTCGCGTGGTCGATCGTCTACATCGGCCTGCTGTGCCTGGCCGCCTATGCCGTCGGGCTTCCCGACCTGGCTCGCGGAAGGTCTGCTCTCATCGCGGCCCTGGCGGCGTCGGCCGCCGCCGCTCTCGGCATCTCACTCCTCCAGCTGCTCGCCGGCTCGAGCCTCCTGCCGCGGTTCGTTGTTCTCGGCGCCGCCATCATCCTCGTGCCGTGGGACATCGCGTGCACGGCGCTGGCCACAGGCGGTCGCACGCGCGCCGAGGAGCGCGATCGGGTTGTGGCCGTGGTCAGCCTCGACGAGGCGGACGCCCTGCGCGCCGAGTTGGGCCAGGCGCCGGAACGCAACGCGGCGATCGTCGACGACCTCCGGCTCGCCGGCGCCCGCTCCGATCAGCCCCGCCAGCGGCCGCTCGTTGAATCCGTCGTACGCAACGGCGCCAGTGTCGTCGTCCTGGACCGTGAGGCGCAGAACGACGAGTCCATCGTCGGTCAGGCCGCGGCCTTGCACGAGGCCGGGATCCGGGTGCGCACGCTCACGCTGTTCTACGACGAATGGTTGGGCAAGTTGCCGGTGTGGGAGCTCGAGCGGGTGTCGCTGATGTTCGACATCGGGGAGCTGCACCGGGCGCGGTACGGGCGGTTCAAGCGGCTCGTGGATCTCGCCATCGCCATCGTCGGACTGCTCTTCCTCGTCGTCGCAGTGCCCATCGTCTTGGTCGGCGACCTGATGGCCAACCGGGGGCCTCTCTTCTACCGTCAACCGCGCGTGGGTAAGAACGGGGCCACCTTCGAGATCTTGAAGTTCCGAACCATGCGGCCCGTAGGGGAGGACATGCCGAACGAGTGGACCACCGAGGACGATCCTCGGATCACGCCGTTCGGCGGCCTGTTGCGCCGTACTCACGTCGACGAGTTGCCGCAGCTGGTCAATGTGCTGCGCGGCGACCTCTCGGTTGTCGGGCCTCGCCCCGAGCAGCCCCAGTACGTTCGCGAGCTGACCGGCAAGATCCCGTTCTACGACCTCCGCCACCGCGTGCGCCCCGGGCTTACCGGATGGGCACAGGTGAAGTACGGGTATGCCGGTTCCGAGAGCGACGCCCTTCAGAAGCTCCAGTACGACTTCTTCTACATGCGTCATCAGAGCCTGACCCTCGACGTCCGCATCATCGGCCGCACGCTTCGTAGCGTTGTTCGGAGAGGAGGCCGATGAGCGCGGTTGATTGGCGTTCGTACTACGAGTCGAAGTCCCACGACCTCGACGAGCACGCGGCGACGTACGGATCGAGCGTGCCGCTCGCCTCACAGTTCTACGGCGCTCGCTGGGAGGCTGTAGCCCAGGCCGTCGAGGCCAGCGGGACGTCGACGCGCAGCATTGAGATCGGCTGCGGCAGCGGCGCGTACATGCCGGCTCTTCGCAAGGTGACCGACGGCCTCGTCGTCGCCGTCGACCTCTCGGGTGGCTATGTGCGGCAGACGGTGGGCCGCGCTCCCTTCGCCGCGGGTGTTGAGGGCGACGGCGCTCGGCTCGGGTTTCGCGACGGAGCGTTCGACCTCGTCCTCGCCACCGAGGTCATCGAGCACCTGGAGCGCCCCGTTACCTTGCTGGACGAAGCGCGGCGCGTGCTGCGAGCGGGCGGAGCGCTCGTGCTGTCCACGCCGAACCCCATTGCGATCCACGACCTCATGTACCGCGTCAAGCGCAGGATTCGGGGGTACGACGTAAACGAGCACCCGGGCCTGATGCTGCCTTGGTCGTTGCGCCGCGCTCTCACAGCACGCGGGTTCCGCATCGAGCAATGGCGAACGTGCAACTTCGCCTATCCGTACCCCGTCGGCGACCTCCTCGGGAAGCTGCCGCGCCAGGAAGCGCTCGCCCGGGCAACGGCGCGCCTCGAGCGCACCCTCCAACGTGCACCGGTCGTCGAGCGCATGGGCTGGACGCAGGTCGTGCTGGCTCGCCGAGAGGGCGAACCGTGACTCGGCTGATGATCGTCGGCCTCGGTCGGCAGGGTCAGAGGCACCTACGCGCCGTGCAGCAGGTTCCCGGTGTCGACGTGGTGGCAACCGTGGACCCACTCGCCGCGGATACGGGCGCCGCGCCCCACTTCGGAACGGTCGATGAAGCTCTCGAGCGGGCTCCGGCGGACGCGGCGATCGTTGCCACACCCAGCAGCTTGCACGTGGCTGTCGGCCGCCAGCTGCTGGAGGCTGGCGTGCCGACCCTGATCGAGAAGCCAATCGCGTCCTCAGTCGAGGACGCCCGCGATCTCGTGAAGCACGCCGAGACGCACAACGTGCTGCTCGCCACCGGTCACGTCGAGCGGTTCAACCCGGCTGTCCGGCTCGTGCACAATCTGCTGGAGCAAGGCCGCCTCGGGCGCCCTGTGGCGTTCTCGTTTCGCCGCGTCGGACTGCCGCCGCCCGGTCCGGTCGATGTGAGCGTCGTGCACGATCTCGCCGTGCACGACATTGACGTCTTTGCTCTGCTCACGGGTGCCGCGCCAGAGCTGGCGGGCGCGAGTGGGTGGCCGGCTTCGGGCGCCATCGAATCGGCCCACATTCTCCTTCTCGCCGGCGGCGCCCAGGGTCTCGTCGAGGTCAACTGGAGAACGCCGGTGCGCTTGCGACACTTCACAATCACCACCGAGAGCCTCTACGTGGAAGCGAACTACACGACGCAGCGCGTCGAGCTCGTCGAAGCGTCCGACCCAACCGAGTTCATCGACTTCGAGGAGTTCCAGAGCCACTACGGATCAGCCCGTCGTGTCCAGCTGGAGGCTCGCCCCGCGGAGCCCCTTGTACTCGAGCTGGCTGCCTTCGTCGGCGCCGTTCGCGGGGAAGGACTCGGTGCGCTCGCGACTGGGGTCGACGGGCTGCGTGCCCTCGAGATTGCCGAACAGTCCGTCGAGAGGATTCGGGGTGGCTGAACCCATTCGCGTGCTTCTCACCGGGGCCGGAGGCCCGGCAACGAGAAACGTGATCCGCAGCCTGCGCCTGGCGAAGCAGGAGTACTTCGTGGTCGGCACCGACCGCGACAAGCGCTTCATCGCCGCCAGCGGTGCCGATCAGGTTGCGACGGTTCCGTCCGCAACAGACCCCGCCTTCGTCGCCACCATCAAGGAGCTCGTCGCTGAGCACGATGTCGCCGTGGTCCACCCGCAGCCGGACCCCGAGGTGCAGGTGCTCGCCGCGCACGCCGCCGATTTACCAACCGGACTGCCGCCCGTGGGCGTCATCGAGACCTGCTCCGACAAGCTCCTGACGGCCGACGCGCTCACCGCCGCGGGAGTGGGGGTGCCTCTCTCAATGACGGCTGCAGACCTGGGTGGCGCCTTCTCGGAGTTGGCGTCGCTCGGCGACGGGGTTGTCTGGGTCCGTGCCCGGCGCGGTGCGGGAGCACGAGCGAGCCTCCCGACCCGCTCAGTCGACGAGGCGCGGGCGTGGATGGACTACTGGACGAGCCGGGGCTTAGCCGCCGAAGACTTCATGCTCGCCCAGTTCTTGCCCGGCCGTGAGTTCGCAGTGCAGACGCTGTGGTGGCGGGGCCGCCTCATCGGCGCGCAGGCCCGCGAACGGCTCGAGTATCTCTTCGGTTATCTGACGCCGTCGGGGCAGACGAGCAGCCCGTCGGTGGCGCGCATCGTCAATGACGACAATCTCTATGCCATCGCCGAGGCGGCGGTGCGTGCCGTCGGCGATGAGCCGCATGGTGTGTTTTCGGTGGACATGAAGTCGGACGCCGGAGAGAAGCCGCTCGTCACCGAGATCAACGCCGGGCGCTTTTTCACGACGAGTCTGTTTCTCTCGACGGTCGGCGCGAACTTTCCTGATCTCCTGATGCGACTGGTGGCCGGTAACGACGTCGAGCGCCTCGGTGTCGGTCCCGTGGCCGAGGGCGGCGGCCTCTGGGTCCGGTCCGTGGATATGGAGCCGATGCTGGTTCCCGAGCACTGATGGACGCGTCCGTGCTCCTGGTCGACTTCGACGGCACGCTCGTCCACATCGAGGCTCCGTGGGCCGAGGCCCGAGCCGAGGCGAAGCGCCGCGGCCTACCGGAGTCGGTGCGCGCCGCGCTCGATGCCGACACGACCGGTGAGTACTGGAGCTGGCTCGACCAGTTCGAACTGGAGGCGCACGTGACTGCCGTGGGTGGCGCCCTCGTGCCGCTGATCGGTGAGCGGCCGTGGGCGATCGTGACTGACAACGGCTCGCCGCTGGTGGAGCAAGCAGTCGGCGGTGGCGTGGTGCCGCGTCCGACGGCGTACGTGTGCAGGCGCTTCGGTCGGGCCCTGAAGCCGTCGCCCGCCCCCCTGCTCGAGGCGCTGACCTTGCTTGACGTGAGGCCGGTCGACGCGTTGATGATCGGCGACTCCGCGCTCGACGAGCAGGCGGCGACCGCGGCCGGTGTCGCGTTCCTCGACGTCGGGGAGCTCGTCTCCTGAGCGCCGACGTTCGGGTTCCGATCGCAGCCATGGTCGTCACCGATGAAGAGGTGGCGGCCGTCGGTGAGGTGTTGCGCAGTGGGGTGCTCGCCAACGGTCCTGAAGCCGCGGCCCTCGAGCGCTCCTTCGCTGACTATTGCGGACTGGACGACGCCGTTGCCGTCTCGTCAGGAACGAGTGCACTGGTTCTGGCTGGACTGGCAACCGGACTCGAGAGCGGTGCGGTGGTGGCCGTGCCGTCGTTGACGTTCGCAGCTTCGGCCAACGCCTTTCTCTCGATCGGTTGCCGGGTCGTTCCCATCGACGTCGACGAGACCACGATGAACATCGACCCTGAGTCGTTGGAGATCACGGTCGAACGGACGCCCGGCGTCGCGGCCGTCGTCGTCGTCGACTTGTTCGGGAGCACGGCCGGCACCGACGCCGCCATGGAGTGGGCCCGCCAACGGGGCCTCGTCGTCATCGAGGACGCCGCTCAGGCCCACGGCGCACTCGACGGGAGGGGGAAGCGGGTTGGTGGCCGCGCCGACATCACGACCTTCTCCCTGTACGCGACGAAGAACGTGGCCGGAGGCGAGGGCGGACTCGTGACGGCGACGACGGCGGACGTGCTCGACATGGTTCGACGCCTCCGAAACCACGGTGGCTTTGAGGCCTATCGCCACGAAATGGTGGGCCTCAACCACAGGATCACCGAGGTGAGCGCGGTACTCGCCAGGTACCAGCTCGACCGCCTGGAGGACGGGAACAAGGTCCGTCGCCGGAATGCCGCGGCCCTCGCCGAGTGGTGCGTCGAGGCGTGGGGTGACGCCGTGGCCGTACCACCGGAAGCAACGAACGGTGACCCAACCCACGTGTTCCACCAGTTCACGGTGCGCTTCCGCCGGCCGGAGCAACGGAATCGCGCGATGTCCGCCCTCCATGAGCTCGGCGTTGACGCCCGACACTTCTATCCCTACGTCATCGGCGAGCTTCCCGGTGTCGACTCTGCAGATGCGCCCGTTGCGGAGTCGCTGCGGGACAGGGTGCTCTCCCTTCCGGTTCATCCGGCGTTGACCGATGACCAGCTCGTCATCCTGCGGGATGCCGTCCTCAGCACGTCGTCGGATGTGCGCAACGCATGACGCGGATCAGCGTCGTGATCCCGTGCCACAACTACGGGGCCCTCCTCGAGGACGCGGTGGCGAGTGTGGAGAGGCAGACGCGACCGGCCGACGAGGTCGTGATCATCGACGACGGCAGCACTGACGAGACGCCCGAGGTCGTGGCGCGCCTCCAGGCTCGGCTCCCGCAACTTCGTGCTGTCAGGCGCGAACCGGCGCGAGGCGCGGCGCGGACGTTCAACGACGGGGTGCGTCACAGCACCGGCGAACTGGTCGTCATCTTGTCGGCCGACGATCGCCTCTCGGACAACTACCTGGAGTGCATGGAGGCGGCGCTGGCCGACCCGACCGTGTCGTTCGCCTACGCCGGGGAGAGAATGTTCGGCGCCGTGGAGCGCTGGAACCCGCCGCTCCCGTTCGACCGGAGAGAGGTGTTGCGCGAGAACCTCTTCAACGGCTCAGCAATGTTGCGCCGCGAGCTGTTCGACCGCGTCGGCGGATTCCGCGAGGACTTCGAGGCGATCGGCCTCGAGGACTGGGAGTTCTTCGTACATTGCATCGAAGTGGGTGCCGTTGGCGTTCCCGTACACGAATGCTGGCTTGAATATCGCCGCCACGAAGCGGGTTCGAGGAACACGATGCCGCGTGGCCGAGTGCTCCGGGCCCATCTGAAGGTCTGGCGTCTCCACCCAAAGGTGATGGGGGTGTCGGACATCCTGGCGTGGATGGCTCGCAGTGTCCGACGCAACGTCCGGCGTCTCGCTCTCAGAACATGAGCCGGCGGCAATTTGCTCGCGGATCGGCCATTCAGGGAACGGGGTGGGGCGTCTCACTTGTCCTTCAAGCCGCGCACTTCGCGGTAGCGGCCCGGTTCCTGACGCCGACCGAATTCGCGGCGTACGTCGCCGCCCTCGCCCTCTACGGGATCACTGGTGCTCTCAGCGAGTTCGGCTTGCAGCAGACCAGCGTCCTGGCATTCCAGACGAGCGACGAAGCGCGCGTCATGCGGGCATCGGTCGTGGCGTCAGTGCTGTTGGGGGGCGCGTCGCTCGTAGTGGCGGTCGTCATTACTGCTCTCGCGCTTCCGCGGAGCGTGCAAGATCCCGCGCTCCTGCTGGTTCCGGCTTTCGTGATCGCCCGGGCCGAGCTCCCCTTCCAGGCGCTGCGTCAGCACCGGCTCCAGTTCGGACGCGTGGCATCAGCGGAAGTGGCGGGGCGGGTCGTTGCGCTCGCCAGCCTGGCCGTCATCGCTCTCGGCGGAGATTCGCTCTCGACCACGGGTCGCTTCGCCGCCGTCGGGCTGACGCTCGCGTTGGGGTTGTCGGTGAGCGTCATCATGCTGATCGGACGCCCGAGTCCGCAGCCGGACGGTCGGCACGGGAAGCCCCTTTCGGCGCTCAGGCTGATCGTGGAGGCGGTTCCTCTCGGGCTCACCAACGCCGCATCGTTCGTTCACGTCCGGATCGACCAGGTGATCCTGGCCGCCTACGGGGTGACCATCGCGCTCGCCGACTACGCGATCGCCTATCGGCTTCTTGACGCTGCGGTGGCTCTCGTCTCAGCGGTGGGCATGGTGGCCCTGCCGTTGCTGGCGCGCCGGCCACGTCACGAGCGGGCGCAAGCAAGCCGAGAGTTCGGGGACCTCTTGAGCGTCCTCGCCGTCGTGATGGGGATGCTTGCGTTCATCTTCGCTCCGCAGCTGGTCCTTCTCCTCGGAGGGCACCAGTACACGTATGCAGCCTGGCTGGCGCGCCTTCTCTCGCCCGCGCTCGTGGTGTCGGTGCTGAACGTGAGCGGCGCCCAGCTCGCAATCGTCGAGCGACGGGCGAGCGCGCTGCTACGTATCGCGATCTTGGGTGTGGCGCTGAACGTCGCCCTCAACGTTGCTTTGATCCCGCGTTACGGGGTGCGGGCGTCGGCGGTGGCGACTGTCGTCACCGAGACGATCGGCGCTGGGCTCGTCGCCAGGCTCGCCGAGATGCTCGTGCCTGGCAGCATCGACTGGGTCGGCATGCTCGCAGCCCTTGGCGGGTTCCTGATCGCGTCGTTCGGCGGTCTGGCCGCCTGGCGAGAGGTCAGCATTTTCGCCGGATGCGTGGTCGGTGTGGCCGGTGTCGTAGTCGCTCTTCTTCCGCTACTGGGGAGCGCACGGCACGCGCTCGCAGCTTGGCGGGCGCGCGGTCGTCGGGATGAGCCGCCGCCTAGTGGTGACGTCGACCCACCAACGCGCTCTCTGCCCATTCCGCCCACGCCTCCGGGACGTACTCAGCACTGACGTGTGCTCGCGCTTCTTCCGCTTCACGGGTTCTGGTCGGGGCGTCCTCGAGCAGGTCGACAAGTGCGTCCACGAACGCCCGACCCGGTTCGGCAACCCGGATCGGGAGCCCGGGCCGGAAGCCGGCGACGGCCTGCGGCGTCGCCACTTGCGCGACACCGGCCGACGCCGCCTCCAGGACCTTGTTCTGGATACCGGCTGTGTGCACGAGAGGAGCGACCGCGACGCGGGCTCGCCGGCACAGCGTGACCACGTCGTCGAACGGGCCCTCGACGTCCCAGTCGTGAGCGCGCGCTATGCCCAGCACCTCGGGCGTCGGGTTCGCTCCGGCGACGAGGACCGAGGTCTCCGGACGGCGGGCACGAACGTCCGGCCACAGGTCGCTCAGCTGGTGGAGGGCGCTCACGTTTGGCGGGTAGGCGAGGTTGCCGAAGAACAGCACGTCATGATCCGGGGTCGGTGCCGTCGAGGGCTCGGGCGGGACGGTCACAACGTTCGGCAGCCACTCGGCCTCGAGCAGGCCGGCGTCGTTCCACCCCGCAGCGACCCGCCGCACCGCCGGCCGAGGGCGCGCTTCGAAGCGGGCGCTGGTCCTAACGAGGGCGCGGTACAGGGTGCGCTTCCCCCACGCCTGCTCGACGGCGGCCCGGTCCCGGTAGCTCGTGGCCAGGCGGTCGACGTAGTCGAGGATGAACACCGGCGCGGACGCGGTGAGGGTGGGATGGAACGCTCGACCGGTGACGCTCACGACCGCGTCCGGGGCGAGCGCCCGCAGGGCCTCGCGGACCGACGGCAGCGACCAGGCGAGGGTCTCGGCCATGGCGTGGCCCCGCACGACGGCGCCTGCCTGCGAGGGTGCCGGCGGTCGCGCCATTCGAACGCCGTGGTCGCCGAGGAGCGGGACCGCGACGACGCGCGCCCCTGCGGCCTCGAAGATCGACTGCAACGACCCGACCCGACGCACCTCTCCCATGCCCTGCTTTCGGCCCAGGTACAGAACGGCGACGGTCGCCGTCATCGGGCCAACGATCGCTCGCGGAGGGCGACGCCGGCTGCGCTGACGCGCCATCTGGTGCCGTGTTCGCGCGACGCCCAGATGCGGCACGAGCGGGCGTAGTGGCGATCGACTTCTCTCGACCGGCCGGTGTCGCCCGATCCGCCGACGCCGTGGACCGCGGGGGCCACATCAGCGATGCAGGCCCGCATGTCCTCGAAGCTCGCCGACAGACGCCGGCAGAGATCGGCGTCCTCGAGATAGAGGAAGAAGGTCTCGTCGAAGCCCCCGATCGCAGTGATCCGTTCGGTCGCCACCGACAGCACCGCACCGGAAACCCAGTGGTCGCGAAGGGGCCAGCACCCGGTCGCCCGAGTCAGCTCGACGTGGGTTCGGCCCCACGACCCGAGCGCGCGCGAGAGCGTGTTGCGGGTTGCTGTGCCGCGGGGAACGAGGCGGCCGGCGCGCCACGCGGTGAGCGCCAGACTCGCCGGAGTCGGATAACGACTGACGACCGCCGTTGGCGTGCCGTCCGAATCCACGAGGGGCACGGTGACGACGTCATCCGGTGGCGGCGCCGCCAGCGCGTCCCAATGGCTCGCGGCGAGGACGGTGTCCGGATTGACGAGGACGACGCGCGCCGTCTCGACGAGTGGCAGTGCCGCGTTCACGCCCGCTCCGAACCCGATGTTGTCGGAGCTGAACACGTGCTGGACGTTGCCGTGCTCACAAGTCGCCGGATCGAGCAGGCGGTCGTTGTGCACTACGACGACGCGCTCGAACTCCGGGATCCACGACAGGTCGAGCCGTGCGGTCCTGTAGACGACGTAGATCGCCGTTGCCCGCGGGTCGGTCAAGCGGTCTCCGCCAAGACGGTGCGCAGCGCCGACACCACGACGTCCTGGTCGTCGTCGGTCAAGTCGGGGTACATCGGCAACGACAGCAGCCGCGCGTAGGTGGCTTCGGTGGCTGGGAACGAAGTGGGATCGAACCCGAGCCTGGCGTAGAGCGGGTGTCGGTAGATCGGGACGTAGTGCACCTGCACTCCGATGCCGGCCTTGCGAAGCCCGCCGTACACGGCCCGTCGGTTGTATACGCGGATCGGGAACAGGTGATACCCGTGACGCCAGCCGTCGGGTGCTGCGGGCGGCAGGTCGACGTTCAGGTCGGCCAGCAGATCGCGGTACCGGGTCGCCAAGGCGTTCCGACGTTCGACGAAACGGTCGAGCTTGGCCAGCTGCGACGTGCCGAGCGCGCACTGCACATCGGTCAGCCGGTAGTTGAACCCCACGTCTTCGATTTCGTAGTACCAGCCGCCCTTTTCGGACTTGGGCACGATGCCGTGATTGCGGAAGCGCCGGAGACGGTCGGCCAGATCTGGCGAGTTGGTGGTGACGGCGCCGCCTTCACCGGTCGTCACCGCCTTCACCGGGTGGAACGAGAACACGGCCATGTCCGAGTGGGCGCAGTTGCCGACTGGGCCGTCGGGCGTCAGTGCGCCGAGCGCGTGGGCCGCGTCCTCGATGACGACCGGCGGTCGGGACGGCAGCGTCGAGAGGTCGACTGGGAGACCCGCAAAGTGGACGGCCACGACTGCGCCGGCCTCAGCGGGGACCTGCGTGAGGTCCATGTTGAGCGTCGCCGGGTCGATGTCGACGAAGGTCGGCGTGGCACCGACGTAACGGGCGCAGGTGGCACTGGCCGCGAACGAAAGGGGAGACGTGACGACGACGTCACCGGCGCCGAGCTCGGCGGCGGCCGCCGCTCCGTGCAGCGCGGCGGTGCCGCTGCTGAAGGCCACCGCATGCCGAGCATCGACCTTCGCTGCGAGCGTTTCCTCGAACTCCGCGACGTGTGGACCCGTCGTGAGCCAGTCGCCCTTCAGGACGGCGACGACGGCGGCGATGTCGTCGTCGTCCACGGACTGGTGTCCGTAGGGGATCACGTCCGCGGCTAGGTGATGTCCAACATGCGCTGGAGCGCCACCCGGGCCCACTCGGTGGTGTCGGGATCGACCGTGATGCGGTTGACGACCTCGCCGTCGACCAGGTTCTCGAGGACCCAGCACAGGTGGGCGGCGTCGATGCGGAACATGGTCGAGCACGGGCAGATGAGCGGATCGAGCGAGAACACCGTCTTGTCCGGATGCTCGGCGGCCAGCCGCTGCACGAGGTGGATCTCGGTGCCGATGGCCAGCGTCGACCCAGGAGCAGCGGCGTCGACGGCCTTGATGATGTAGTCCGTCGAGCCGACCTGGTCGGCGAGGTCCACGACCTCGTGGGCACACTCGGGGTGCACGATGACCTCGACGTCGGGATGCTCGGAGCGGGCGGCTTCCACGTGCGCGACCTGGAAGCGCTGATGCACCGAGCAGTGGCCCTTCCAGAGCAGGAAGGTGGCCTCCTTGGCGTCGACCTCGTCGAGGCCGCCGAAGTCACGCTTGGGGTCCCACACGCGCATGTCGCCGGCGCCGTAGCCGAGCTGATAAGCGGTGTTGCGGCCCAGGTGCTGGTCGGGGAAGAACAGCAGCTTCTCGCCCCGCTCCAGTGCCCACGTGATGACGGCCCGGGCGTTGGACGACGTGCACACGGCGCCGCCATGGCGGCCGACGAACGCCTTCAACGCCGCACTCGAGTTCATGTAGGTGATCGGCACGAGCCGGTCGACGTCGACCACACCCTCGAGGCACTCCCACGCCTCCTCGACGGCGTCCAGGTCGGCCATGTCGGCCATCGAGCACCCGGCGTTGAGATCGGGGAGCACGACCTGCTGGTGGTCGGCGGTGAGGATGTCGGCCGACTCGGCCATGAAGTGGACGCCGCAGAACACGATGTACTCGGCGGCCGAGTTGTCCGCGGCCAACCGGGACAACCCGAAGGAGTCACCCCTGGCGTCGGCCCAGCGCATGACCTCATCCCGCTGGTAGTGGTGACCCAGGATGAACAGGCGGGAGCCGAGGGCGGCCTTGGCCGCTCCGATCCGCGCCGCGAGATCGTCTGGGCTTGCGTTCGTGTACCGCTCAGCAAGCGGTGCTTGCACCCGGAACATTTGTGGAGTCGCCCCCCTATTGAGGAACTCCGATTCACGGCCGGCGGGGACAGCCTGGTCGCCCATCCGCGGGGTTGTCGGCCTCGGAGTTGATATGTCGCCGGATACCAGGCCGGCGTTGGGTGCATTGTACGGCGTTTGTGGGTAGTCGGCATGGCGATGCTGCGGCAGCGCGCCGAGACGGCGCTGCGCTGGGTCTGGCCGTTTGCCCTCTGGGTCGGACTCTTTCTCGCGACCGGCGCCTATGGGTTCAATCCGACAGACGAGGGCTACCTCCTCGCCCAGTCGCAGCGGTTGCTGCGCGGCGAGGTCATGCACCGCGACTTCATCTCCCCGCGGCCCGTTGGATCGCCGCTTCTGCACGTCGTCGACTTCGCCGTCCCGCTCCCGCTCCTGGATGCCTCCCGCTTGATCACCCTCGCCGAGGTGATCGGCACGTCGATCCTGTTCACCTGGTTCATCTTCGGGGTCTCACCCCGGCGATGGCGGGTGTGGCAGGTGGCCGCTGCGGTCGGATCTGTTGTCGTGTCGCTTCACGCCTTTCCGCTTACGGCGTGGCACACGATCGACGGGTTGCTGCTCATCGCCGCCGGCCTAGTCCTGGTGGTCCGCGTCGAGCGGCGTGGGACCACGGCGGTCGGCCTGGTGCTGCTGGGCGCCGCCGTGATCGTGAAGCAGAGCTTCTTCCTCGCTCCTGTCATCGGCATCGTTCTCGCCGTCGTCCGTGACAGGAAGGGCGGTCCGCTCAAGCAGATCGTGACGTCCACCGCATGGGCTGCGATTGTCCCGGTCGTCTATGTCGCCGTCGTTGCCGGCGCAGGTGGATTCGGGTCGATGCGGCGTCAGCTTCTCGGCGCCGGATCTCCCGACCTTCACTCACTGACCGACTCACTTCGCTACGGCCACGGAGTGGCAGCGCTTGTGATCGCCGAGATCGGATTGCTCGCCATCTTCACGGTTCTGCAGCGAGCCGACGAGCGAGCCAGATTGGCCGCATTCGGCGCCGGGGTCGCCGTCTCTGCGGCCGTGGTGTGGGCGGCAATCGGCGGACGCCTCGTCATGAGCGGCGTCTGGGGCTACGAGCTCTTCTGGCTCCTGGTCGTCATCGTCGGCTGGCGGTTGGTCGCCAATCGAGTGTTCGACTGGGTCGCCTTCGTGATGCTGCTTGTGGCCTGGATGGTCACGTTGTCGTGGGGGTACGTCGTGCCGAACCTGGCTGGTGGGGCGTTGGCGCTTGCCGCGCTGAACGCGGTGTGGTCGGACTACGCGAAGACCGGCCCCATCCGCCTCTCGCCAGCGGTCGCAACCGCTGCCGCCTTGGTACCCCTCGTTGCCCTTCCGGTGCTCTCCGTGCGTGATCGCCGGTTGTCCGTCTACAGAGATCGCCCCGCGTCCGAGTTGTCCTATTCCCTGAACCGCGTCGCTCCGGACTTCGGGGTTGCGAAGACCAACCCGCAGACGGGCGCCTACCTCGACGAGATCGCACGATGCGTCCGGATGCATCCAGCGCGTGAGGTGGCTGTCCTGCCCGACAACGCAGCGCTTTATCCGATCTTCGGCTGGCGGAACCCCTTCCCGATCGACTGGATGACACCTCCGGAGTTCGGCGACGAGAAGCAACGCCTCATCGACGCCGCCACCGCCCTCCGTCATCGTGGCGATTACGTCGTACTGCTCCAGCACCAGTCCGCTGAGGACCTCGCCCGTAAGCCGCGTCGCGCGGAAAGCGATCCGATCTTCTTCTACAACCACCCCGCGCTGCTGCATGCGATCCTCGCCGCCCTGGACGGCAACGTGTCCTCGTGCGGACCATTCACGGTTGTCACCCCCTGACAGCTAGGCGGCGAGGGGCGAGCAGAATGTACGCATGACGCTGGCCCGGCCGCCTGCCGGCACCATCCCGGATGCCCCTGGGTCCTACCAGTTCAAGGACCGGGACGGCCGCGTCATCTACGTGGGCAAGGCCAAGTCCCTGCGGTCGAGGCTGTCGAACTACTTCGGAAACGCTGCCCTGCTGCCGCCCCGTACGGCCCAGATGGTGGGGGCGGCCGAGAGCGTCGAGTGGATCCAGGTCCGCACCGACGTCGACGCCCTCATGCTCGAGTACAGCCTCATCCAGCGGCACAAGCCCCGGTTCAACATCCGCCTCCGGGACGACAAGAGCTACCCGTTCCTCGCCATCACGCTGGACGACGAGTGGCCGAGGGCCATGGTGATGCGGGGAGCGAAGCGGAAGGGCGTCCGCTACTTCGGGCCCTACGGCCACGCCTACGCCATCCGGGAGACGCTCGACCTCCTGCTCCGTACCTTCCCCATCCGCACGTGCTCGGAGAACAAGTTCAAGCACCACCACCGGCTCGGTCGACCGTGCCTGCTGGGCCACATCGAGAAGTGCAGCGCCCCCTGCGTCGACGCCATCGACAAGGAGACCTACGACCGCCTGGTCGACGACCTGATCGAGTTCCTCGACGGCGACACCCAACCCGTCGTCCGCCGACTCGAAGAGCAGATGCAGGAGGCGGCCAGCCTGCTGGAGTTCGAGCGGGCGGCCCGGCTGCGGGACCGGCTGGCGAGCGTGCGCAAGGCCATCGAGAAGCAGGCCATGGTCACCGAGCGGCCCGAGGACATCGACGTCATCGGCATCGCCGACGACGAGCTCGAGGCGGCCGTGCAGGTGTTCTACGTGCGCCGGGGCCGCGTGGTCGGCCGCAAGGGGTTCGTCGTTGACAAGGTCGAGGACGTCACGCCGAGCCAGCTGGTGAGCCACGTCATCGAAGGCCTGTACACCGAGACGCCTCCGCTGGGTGTGCCCAAGGAGGTGCTCGTCCCGGTCGAGTCCGACGACACCGAGTTCTACGAGGAGTGGCTGTCGCTGCTGCGGGGGTCCAAAGTGCGGGTGCGCATCCCCAAGCGCGGCGACAAGCGCGGGTTGCAGGCGACCGTCGAGCAGAACGCCAAGGAGGAGTTCGTCCGTCACCGGCTCAAGCGGGCCTCGGACCACAACGCTCGCGCTCGCGCTCTGAACTCGCTGCAGGACGAGCTCGACCTGCCGTGGGCGCCGCTGCGCATCGAGTGTTACGACATGAGCCACATCCAGGGCAGCGATTACGTCGGCTCGATGGTGGTGATGGAGGACGCCCTTCCGAAGAAGAGCGACTACCGCCGCTTCAAGATCCGCACCGTCGCCGACAACGACGATGTCCACGCCATGGAAGAGGTGCTGACCCGAAGGCTCACCGCCCTCATCGTCGAGCGGGAGAAGCCGTTGGACGAGCGGCGCCGCAAGTTCTCGTACCCGCCGAACCTGCTGCTCGTCGACGGCGGCAAGGCCCAGCTGAACGTCGCTGTGAGCGTCGTGGAGGAGTTGGGGCTCGGCGACGAGATCGCCGTCGCCTCACTCGCCAAGCGCTTCGAAGAGGTCTACCTGCCGGGCCAGGCCGACCCGGTGCGCATCCCGCGCCAGTCGGAGGCGCTGTACCTGTTGCAGCGGATCCGCGACGAGGCCCACCGTTTCGCCATCACGTATCACCGCCAGCTGCGCGGGAAGCGCATGACCAAGAGCGCCATCGACGACGTGCCCGGCCTCGGTCCCGGTCGCAAGAAGCGATTGTTGAAGGAGCTGGGCGGCATCACCGCCGTGAAGCAGGCCAGCCTCGAGGATCTCGACAACCTCTCCTGGTTGCCCGAGAAGGTCGCCCACGCGCTGTACGCCAAGCTCCACGGCCCCGCGGCATGAAGCCGTGACGCAATCGGAGTGGGAGCAGCACGCATCCTGGTGGCAGGAGGGGTTCACTGCCGGCGCCGACCCCGAGTACGTCGAACAGATCGTGCCTCTGGCGGCCGAGCACCTTCGCGGCAGCGCGTCGGTGCTCGACGTGGGCTGCGGCGAAGGCCAGATCAGCCGTCTGGCGGGACACGTGGGCGCGACGCGAGTGGTCGGCATCGACCCCACGTGGGCGCAGCTGTCTGTCGCGCGAGTGCGGGGCGGTATTGCTGCCTACTGCCGGGGCGTCGCCGACACGCTCCCGTTCCCCGACGGTTCGTTCGACGCCGTCGTCGCCTGCCTCGTCTTCGAGCACATCGACGCCGTGGACGAGGCCCTGGCCGAAGTCGGCCGAGTTCTCAGACCCGGCGGACGCTTCCTGTTCTTCCTCAACCACCCGCTCCTGCAGACGCCAGGGAGCGGCTGGATCGACGACCGCATCCTCGACGAGCAGTACTGGCGCATCGGCGCCTACCTGGTGGAGGACAGCGGGCTCGAGGAGATGGACAAGGGCGTGTACATCCCGTTCGTCCACCGCCCGCTCAGCCGCTACGTGAACGCCATGGCCGCCGCCGGCCTCCTGATCCAGCGCATGGAAGAGCCGCCGCCGCCGCCCGGGTTTCTCGCCCTGGCTGAGGAGTACAAGGAGGCGGCGACGATTCCGCGCCTCCTCTTCCTACGCGCCGTCAAGCCGTACCCTTGAACCAACGATGACCACTGAGTTCCTCCTCATCACCGGCCTCTCCGGCGCAGGGCGCTCGAACGCTGCCAACACGTTCGAGGATCTCGGGTGGTTCGTCATCGACAACCTGCCGCCGACGCTCATCTCCAAGGTGGCGGAGCTCGTGCGCGCGCCGGGGTCCACCACCGAGCGCGTCGCCTTGGTCGTCGGCTCGGGGCCGCTCCTGGAGTATCTCGACGAGCTTCCGTCTTCGCTGGAAGCGTTGCGGGCCACCGGCTCGCGCGTGCGCATCCTTTTCCTCGAGGCGTCCGACGAGGTGCTGATCCGTCGCTACGAGAACACGCGACGTCCCCACCCGCTCGCGGCTGAGCGTGTGTCGGAGGCGATCGACCTCGAGCGTGTCGCGCTCGACGAGGTCAAAGCCCAAGCCGACGTCGTCGTCGACACCACCGACCTCAACGTCCACCAGCTGCGGGACCGGCTGCTCGAGATCTTCGCCCACGACGCCGAGCACGACCTGCAGACCAACGTCGTGTCGTTCGGCTTCAAGTACGGCGTCCCCCTCGACGTCGACATGGTCTTCGACTGCCGCTTCCTGCCGAACCCCCACTGGGTCGACGAGCTGCGGCCCCAGACCGGACTCGACGACGCCGTGCGCGACTACGTGCTCGACCAGCCCGAGAGTGGCGAATTCCTCGGCAAAGTCGACGACCTCCTCGGGCTGCTCCTGCCCGCCTTCGTGAAGGAGGGCAAGTCATACCTGTCGGTCGCCGTCGGCTGCACGGGTGGCCGCCATCGGTCGGTGGTGATCGCCGACGAACTGGGCAAGCTCCTCGCCAAGCGTGGATACGAGCCGACCGTCCAGCACCGGGACGTGAGTCGTTGAACAATCGTGGCCCCGCAGTCGTCGCCCTCGGAGGCGGCCACGGTCTCTCCGCGACCCTCCGCGCCGCTCGCTTGTACGCGGGCGACATCACTGCGGTCGTCTCGGTCGCCGACGACGGTGGCTCGAGCGGACGGCTGCGGTCGGCGTTCGGGATCCCCGCGCCCGGCGACCTGCGCCGGTGCCTGGTGGCCCTCGCCGAGGACTCGCTGTGGACCGGCCTCCTCGAGCACCGCTTTGCCGCCGGTGAGCTCGAAGGCCACGCCTTCGGGAACCTCTTGATCGCGGCGCTGGCCGACTACACGGGGGACTTCGGCGTCGCCCTGCACGAGACCGGCACCCTGCTCAGGCTCCGGGGCCAGGTCTTTCCCGCCACCCGCGAGCCGGTCGTGCTCAAGGCCGAGGTCGAAGGGTCGTTCGTCGAAGGTCAGGTGGCCGTTTCCAACGCCGGGCGCATCTCGGGCGTCTCGGTGGTGCCGCCCGACGCCCGCACGCCCCAGGGCGCCCTGGACGCCATCGCCGCCGCCGACCAGATCGTGGTCGGGCCCGGTTCGCTGTTCACCAGCATCCTCGCCGTGGTCGCCGTCCCCGCCATCCGAGAGGCGATCGCCGCCGCGAAGGCCCGCACCGTGTACGTCTGCAATCTCCGACCGCAGATCCCCGAGACGGCGGGATTCGACGTCGCCGCCCACCTCCGCGCGCTCGCCGCGCACGGGCTCGCGGTCGACGTGGCCCTCTGCCATCGGGGTGCCCTGCCGATGGGCGAGGTCGACGTGCCGTGCTCAGAAGAGGAGCTGGCCGCGCCCGACCTGACCGAGCACGACCCGGTGCTGCTCTCAGGTGCGCTTTCGAACCTCCTCTAGGTAGGGTCGGAGGTAACGGACTACAGGAGGCTTGTAGGTATGGCAGTACGGGTTGGCATCAACGGCTTCGGCCGCATCGGACGCAACTTCTACCGGGCGGCGAGGAAGTCGGGGGCCGACATCGACCTGGTTGCCGTCAACGACCTGACCTCGCCCGAGATCAACGCCCACCTGCTCAAGTTCGACTCCACCCACGGCAAGCTCGACGAAGAGGTGAAGGTCACCGGCGACGGCATCGCCGTCGGCAACGACTCCTTCAAGGTCCTCTCCGAGCGTGACCCGAAGGCCCTCCCGTGGGGCGACCTCGGCGTCGACGTCGTCGTCGAGTCCACCGGCATCTTCACCGACCGCGACAAGGCCGCCATGCACATCGAGGCCGGCGCCCCGCGCGTGGTCATCTCCGCACCGGCCAAGGGCGCCGACGCCACGTTCGTCCTCGGCGTCAACGACGACACCTTCGACCCCGCCCAGCACACGGTCGTGTCCAATGCCTCCTGCACGACCAACTGCTTCGTTCCGATGATCAAGGTCCTCGACGACGCCTTCGGCGTGGAGAAGGGTCTCATGACCACGGTGCACGCCTACACGAACGACCAGAACCTGCTCGACCTCGTGCACAAGGACCTGCGCCGGGCCCGCGCCGCTGCCATCAACATCGTGCCCGCATCCACCGGTGCCGCCCGGGCCACGAGCCTCGTGCTGCAGTCGATGGAAGGCCGCCTCGACGGCACGGCGTTGCGCGTGCCGGTCCCTGATGGGTCCATCACCGACTTCACGGGTGTGCTCAACAAGGACGTCACCGTCGAGGAGGTGAACGCCGCCTTCCGCGAGGCTGCCTCGTCGGGGCCGCTGGCCAAGGTCATCGAGTACTCCGACGAGCCCATCGTGTCCTCGGACATCGTCGGGTCGCCGGCGTCGTGCACCTTCGACGCCCCCCTCACGATGGCGATGGGCAACCTCGTCAAGGTCCTCGGCTGGTACGACAACGAGTGGGGCTACTCGAACCGCCTCGTCGACATCGCCGTGATCATCGGGCAGGCCAACCAGAAGTAGTGCGGCTCCCGCAACTCGAAGACCTCCCCGACCCGAAGGACAAGCGCGTCCTCCTGCGCGCCGACTTCAACGTGCCGTTGAAGGACGCCCACATCGAGGACGACATGCGCATCCGGGCCGCGTTGCCCACAATCAGGTGGCTCCAGGAGCACGGCGCCCGCGTCACCGCGTGCAGTCACCTTGGCCGGCCGAAGGGCAAGGCCGATCCCAAGTACTCGATGGATCCTGTGCGCGAGCGACTGGCCGAGCTGGCCCCCGGCATCGAGCTCATGGAGAACCTGCGCTTTGACGCCGGCGAGGAGGCCAACGACCCGGCCTTCGTCGACCGGCTGGTCGAGGGCCAGGACCTCTACGTCGACGACGCCTTCGGTGCCGCCCACCGCGCCCACGCCTCCATCGTCGGCCCGCCGGGCCGGCTGCCGAGCGCGGCCGGGCGCCTGCTCGCCAAGGAGGTCGAGGTCCTCGGCGGTCTGCTCGACAAGCCGAGGAAGCCGTTCGTCACCGTCCTCGGCGGGGCCAAGGTCAGCGACAAGCTCGGGGTCATCGATTCCCTGCTCAAGCGTGTCGACCGCCTGGTGATCGGTGGCGGAATGTGCTTCACGTTCCTTGCCGCCAAGGGAAACTCGGTCGGCGACTCACTGCTCGAGCCCGACCGGATCGACGACTGCCGCCGGCTACTGGAAGAGAGCGGCGACAAGATCGTGCTCCCGTCCGACATCGTGGCCATGGGTTCGGCCGACGAGGTGCGCACCGTCGGCACCCTCATCCCCGACGGGTGGAAGGGGCTCGACATCGGGCCCGGCAGCGCAGCCGAGTTCTCCGACGAGGTGACCGCGGCCGGGACCGTGCTGTGGAACGGGCCCATGGGCATGTTCGAGGACGACCGCTTCGCAGCGGGGACTCGTGCCCTGGCCCACGCCATGGCTGATGCCCGCGGCTTCACCGTGATCGGCGGAGGCGACAGCGCCGCCGCCGTCAGCAAGTTCGGCGTGGCCGATGAGATCGATTGGGTGTCGACGGGCGGGGGAGCGTCGCTCGAGTTTCTCGAGCACGGCGACCTCCCCGGCCTGGAGGCGCTGCGAAAGGCGAGCAATGCACCTGGAAACTGACAATGCACCAGCCTGAACGGAAGCCGCTCATCAGCGGCAACTGGAAGATGCACTACAACCACCTGGAGGCCATCCAGGTCGTGCAGAAGTTGTCGTACCTGCTACGGAAGTCGGACTACGACGCCGTCGACGTGTCCGTGCACCCGCCGTTCACGGCGTTGCGGTCGGTGCAGGTCGTGCTCGAGAGCGACAAGATCCCCGTCGCCCTCGGCGCCCAGAACTGCTACTGGGAGGAGAAGGGGGCGTACACCGGCGAGGTGTCACCCTCGATGCTGGCCAAGCTCAACACGTCGTACGTGATCGTCGGGCACTCCGAGCGCCGGCAACTGTTCGGCGAGACCAACGAGGACGTCAACCGCAAGGTCAAGGCGGTCATCGCCGCCGGCATGACGCCGATCATGTGCGTCGGCGAGACGCTCGAAGAGCGAGATGCGGGCGGCGCCGTCGACAAGTGCGGCGGCCAGGTCGAGGCCGGTCTGGCGGGCGTTTCGCGGGAACAGGTGGCGGCGATGGTGATCGCCTACGAGCCCATCTGGGCCATCGGGACGGGCCGCACGGCAACACCTGCTGACGCGCAGGAGATCATCGCCAGCATCCGCGCCAAGGTGGTGGCCACCCACGGTGACGCGGCGGCGGACGCCGTCCGGATCCAGTACGGCGGCTCGGTTAAAGGGGCGAATGCGGCCGAGCTGATGGCCGAGCCCGACATCGATGGTGCGCTCGTCGGCGGCGCCAGCCTCGACCCCGACGAATTCGCGCGCATCGTGAGGTATCGAGAAGGGTAAGAGCGTGGGTGTTATCTTGCTGTCGGTGGTGGTCCGGCTGACAAGGAGTGAACTCTCGTGGTGACGTGGATCATCATTGGTATTCACGTCATCGTTTCGTTGCTGCTCATCCTGCTGATCCTGTTGCACAGCGGTCGCGGCGGCGGACTGTCAGACATGTTCGGCGGTGGGATGGGCGGCAGCGCCGCAGGATCCACCGTTGTCGAGCGCAATCTGGACAGAATCACCGTGGCTACGGCCATCGTCTTCGGCTTCACCACGATCATTCTTTCGATCCGCATCACATAGCAGTTGGTGAGGGAGCCTGAGGGCGTTGGTTTCACTGACGGGACACACGGGAGGTTCCGAGAAGGTGCGACACGTCCGACACAGCTCACCGCTACTTGTAGTCCTCCTCGCTCTGGCGTTGGTGGCCGCCGCGTGCGGCGGGAGCAGCAGCAGCAACAAGGCGTCCTCGAACACAGGCAGTAACGCCAACGTCCCCGCAGGCGGCACGCTCGTCGTCGGCGCGGAGCAGGAACCCGACTGCCTGGACTGGATCGGCAGTTGCTCCGGTTCGAGCTGGGGCTACTGGATCGCCAACGTGGAGACCACGCCCCGCGCTTACAACGTGGTGAAGATCGGAAACGGGTGGGGCTACCAGGTCAGCAACCTGCTCACCGGTGAGGCCGATCTCAAGACGTCGCCCCAGCAGGTCGTGACGTACCACATCAACCCGCAGGCCAAGTGGTCCGACGGCCAGCCGATCACCTCGGCCGACTTCAAGTACATGTTCGACCAGATCACAACCGGCAGCGACATCTACGACACCACGGGGTACGTCGACATCCAGAGCGTCGACGACTCCAACCCGTCGACGGCCGTCGTCACCTTCAAGACCAACTATGCCGACTGGAAGAGCCTGTTCGGCGGCCAGTACGGCCTGATGCCGTCGCACCTCCTGCAAGGCAAGGACCGCGACAAGGAGACGGCCGACGGCTACACGTGGTCGGGCGGCCCGTGGATGATGCCGGCGGGCGGTTGGGAGAAGGGCACGCAGCTCACACTGGTCCCCAACCCCAACTACTGGGGCACCAAGCCCAAGCTCGACAAGATCGTCTACAAGTTCATCACCGACACATCGGCTGAGTTCCAGGCGTTCAAGTCGAACCAGACGATGATCATCTACCCGCAGCCCCAGCCCGATGCCGTCGACCAGATCAAGGCCGGCATACCGGGGGTCAACCAGTACTTCACCGACCAGACCGGCAACCTCGAAGCGCTCTGGTTCAACAACGGGGTTCCGCCGTTCAACGACGTCAAGGTCCGCCAGGCCTGGGGCTATGCCCTCGACCGCACGGCGATCGTCAATCGGCTGTTCGGGCCCCTGGGCGTGAAGACGCCGATCAACACCATCAATCCGACGATCCTGAAGGCGTATGCCGACCCGACGGCCTGGGCGAAGTACACCCTCGACCTCGGCAAGGTGAACGACCTGATGACCTCGGATGGCTGGACCAAGGGTTCCGACGGGATCTGGGCCAAGGGCGGCCAGAAGTTCACCGTGGTTTTCCAGACCACGGCCGGGAACAAGCGCCGCGAGCTGACCCAGCAGATCGTGCAGCAGCAGCTGCAGGCCGCAGGCTTCGGGATGACGATCCAGAACGACAAGGCCGGCGACCTGTTCGGGAGCATCCTCCCGAAGGGTGCCTACCAGGTGGCGCTGTACGCGCAGGTACTGACGTCGTACTCGCCGTCCAACTGCAACATCATGTGCGTGCAGAACATCCCGACGGCGGCCAACCAGTTCTCTGGCCAGAACTGGGGACGGGTGAATGTGCCGCAGCTGACCACGCTGTATACGAAGGTCGACACCGACCTCGACGAGCCGTCCCGGCAGGCGGCCAACAAGCAGGCTGACCCGATCGCTGCGGACAACAACGTGGCCCTGCCGCTCGACCCGCTGCCCAACATCCTGCTGTGGAGCAAGAAGATTGCCGGTCCGGTCGGTGACAACCCGATCATGGGGCCGTTCTTCAACAGCAACCTCTGGGGCCTCAACAAGTAGCGAGAGGTCCGCTGAACGTGTGCACTGGGGCCCGGTTTCTGCCGGGCCCCAGTGTCTTAACAGCAGGCGTAACGTAAACAGCAGATGTTCTCGTACGTCGCGCGTCGACTGGCGTACTCGATCCCAGTCCTCCTGATCGCGTCGTTCCTTCTCTTCGCCTTCGTGCGCGCGACCTTCGACCCGACAGCACGGCTCCGAACGTCCCGTGATCCCCACGCCGTGGAACGGGAGCGGGCCCGCCTGGGGCTCGACAAGCCGATCGTCGTTCAGTACAAGGACTGGCTCGTCAAGTTCGTCCAAGGCGACTGGGGACAGAGTTCGCGCTCCCACGAGTCCGTCTACCCGATGATCAAGCGGGCGATGTGGAACACGATCCAGCTGATCTTCTGGGGCATCCTCATCTCGGCGCTGATCGCCATCTTCATCGGGATCTACTCAGCGGTCCGGCAGTACTCCTTAGCCGACTACGCATTTACCAGCGCGTCCTTCATCGGGTTGGCGATGCCCCCGTTCTGGTTCGGGCTGATCGCCATCTCCTTCCTCGCGGTCGGACCGCGGAGCTGGTTCCACCTCAACGACCCACCGCTGTTCTTCGTGGGGCTCCACTCCGTCGAGAACACGGGAATCCTGGACTATCCGCGCCACCTGGTCCTGCCGGTGCTCACGCTGACCGTGCAGATCATCGCCAGCTGGAGCCGCTACGAGCGGGCGTCGATGCTCGACGCCATCAACGCCGATTACGTACGCGCCGCCCGGGCCAAGGGTCTGTCGCCCCGCCAGGTGATCTTCAAGCACGCCTTCCGCAACGCGTTGATCCCGCTGGTCACCGTCATGGCCCTGGACATCGGGCTCTTATTCGGCGGCCTGATCATCACCGAACAGATCTTCTCCATACCGGGCATGGGCAAGCTGTTCTTCGACTCGCTGTTGCAGGGCGACACCAACGTGCTCGTGGCGTGGACCGTGATCACGGCCGCCATCGTGATCATCTTCAACCTGCTCGCTGACGTCGCCTACGGCGCCCTCGATCCCAGGATCAGGCTGGCGTGACCGCCGTTCCCAACCGGGAGATCCTCGACGTCCCCACCGAGGAGAACGAACCGGCGCCGCACACCGGGGAGTTCATCGACGACGAGACCGTCGTCCGGTCGCAGTGGCAGCTGTTCTGGAAACGGTTCTTCCGCCACCGCATGGCCGTGATCTCAGCGATCGTCCTCCTGCTGATCATCTTCGTCTGCTTCGCCGCACCGTGGCTGGCGCCCTACCCGAAGAACCACCAGAACCTGACCCTCGGCGCCGTGGGCCCGTCGGCCCAGCATTGGTTCGGCACCGACGATCTCGGCCGCGACCAGCTGACCGAGATGATGTACGCCGGTCAGATCTCGCTGAAGATCGGCCTTGCCGTCGCCCTGATCTCCACGCTGATGGGCACGCTGTTCGGGGCGCTCGCCGGCTACTTCAGCGAGTGGACCGACCAGGTCCTGATGCGCGTCACCGACCTGTTCCTCGTGGTGCCGGCCATCGCCATCCTCGCCATTGCCATCAAGAAGTTCGGCAACAGCGCGACCACGATCATCCTGATTCTCGCTGGCCTCGGATGGATGTACATCGCCCGGGTGGTGCGCAGCCAGATCCTGTCGATCAAGGAGAAGGAGTACGTGGAGGCGGCGCGCGCGTCGGGCGCCTCGCACAAGCGCATCATCACTCGCCACCTGATCCCGAACACCATCGGACCCATCCTCGTGAACGCAACACTGGCCATCGCAGCGGCCATCATCACCGAGTCGACGCTGTCGTTCCTCGGGTTCGGCGTGCAGCCGCCGACGACCTCATGGGGCCGCATGCTGGCCGACGCCGAGGGATACGTGGGGACGGCCAAGGCCCACCTGCTGTACTTCCCGGGCCTCGCCATCCTGATCACGGTGATGTGCGTCAACTTCATCGGTGACGGCCTGCGCGACGCCTTCGACCCCCAGTCCTCCCGGTGATTAGGTGAGCCGGTGAGCACGACCGACGACGTCCCCGTCGACGAGCTGCAGTCCGTGGAGCCGGAGCGGCGGGCCGACGTCCCCGTCGACGCCGTGCTCTCGGTCCGGAACCTGCGCGTCGAGTTTCCGAGCGACGACGGCATCGTGCACGCGGTGGATGACCTCTCCTTCGACGTGTTCGAGAACGAGGTCGTCGGCATCGTCGGCGAGTCCGGCTCAGGGAAGAGCGTCACCTCCATGGCGATCATGGGCCTGCTTCCGAAGCGAGCGCGGATCAGCGGCGAGGTCTTCTACCGCGGCCGCCCGATCAGCGGCCTGGCCGAGAACGACATCCGCAAGCTGCGGGGTTCGAAGATCGCCATGGTGTTCCAGGACGCGCTGACGGCACTGGACCCGGTGTACAAGGTGGGCGACCAGATCGCCGAGGCCATCACCGTGCACGACCGCCACATCGACAAGAGCGTGCTGCACGAGCGGGTGGTCGAGCTGCTCAACCTGGTGGGTATCCCCAACCCGGTGCAGCGGGCCGAGCAGTACCCCCACGAGTACTCGGGCGGCATGCGCCAGCGGGCGATGATCGCCATGTCGATCGCCAACGAGCCCGACGTGCTCATTGCCGACGAGCCCACGACCGCCCTCGACGTCACCATCCAGGCCCAGGTTCTGGAGGTCATGGAGCGCATCCAGGAGCGCACCAACTCGGCCATCGTCCTCATCACCCACGACATGGGCGTGGTGGCAGGCGTGGCCGACCGGGTGGTCGTGATGTACGCAGGCCGGGCCGTGGAGGTCGGCAACGTCGACCAGATCTTCTACGAGCCTCACCACCCGTACACGCTGGGATTGTTGGCCTCGTTGCCTCGTCTCGACGAGGACCGTTCCGACGTCCGGCTGCACCGCATCAAGGGCCAGCCGCCGTCGCTCGTGCACGTCCCGCCCGGGTGCGCGTTCCATCCCCGATGCGAGTTCGCCCGGTGCCCCGACCCGTGCAGCACCGAGGTCCCGCAGCTCCGCGCGCTCGGCGATCTCGACCACATCGCCGCCTGCCACTTCGCCGAGGACGTGGCCAAGCTCAGGCCCGACGATCTGAGGACAGAAGCGTCATGAGCGAGGTCGCCGCACCCGCCGACACGATCCTGTCGGTACGGGATCTGGTGAAGCACTTCCCGATCCGCGCCGGGTTCTTCCGGAAGACCGTCGGGTTCGTGCACGCCGTCTGCGGGATCTCCTTCGACGTGGGCGCGGGCGAGACGCTGGGCTTGGTGGGGGAGTCGGGTTCCGGAAAGTCGACGACGGCGCGCCTGCTGCTCAGGTTGATCCCGCCGACGGCCGGGTCGGTCCAGTTCCGCGGGGCCGACGTGCTCGCCCAGAACGCCCGCGCTATGCGCACGTTGCGGCGGTCGATGCAGATCGTCTTCCAGGACCCGTACGCGTCGCTCAATCCTCGGATGACCGTCAACGGCATCATCTCTGAGCCGTTGCGCGTCCACAATCGCTACGGCGCCGCCGGGCGCGACCGGGTGCGAGAGCTGATGCGCCTCGTCGGCCTGAACCCGGAGCACGCCAACCGGTACCCGCACGAGTTCTCCGGTGGGCAGCGCCAGCGCATCGGCATCGCCCGGGCGCTGGCCCTCGACCCCGACCTGCTGGTGCTCGACGAGCCCGTCTCCGCGCTCGACGTCTCCATCCAGGCCGGCGTCATCAACCTGCTCGAGGACCTGCAGGAGCAGCTCGATCTGGCCTATCTCTTCATCGCCCACGACCTGTCCGTCGTGCGCCACGTGGCCGACCGTGTCGCGGTCATGTACCTGGGCAAGATCGTCGAGATCGGCACGCGAGACGACATCTACCGTCGACCGGCGCATCCCTATACTCAGGCTCTGCTGTCGGCGGTGCCGATCCCGGATCCGCGACGAGAGCGGCAGCGCAAACGCATCGTGTTAACGGGTGACGTTCCTAGTCCGGCCGATCCGCCTTCGGGGTGTCGTTTCCGAACGCGCTGCTGGAAGGCCCAGGCCATCTGTGCCGAAGAGGAGCCGGCGCTGGTCGACAGAGGGCAGGGGCACCCGGTCGCCTGCCACTTCGCCGAAGCCCAAGACGTCGTCTGAGCGCACCGTGAGACGGCTTGTCGCTCTTCTGGTTGGCGCGCTCTTGGTTGGCGCCTGCACCGGCGGCGGAGGGTCCAGCGCGGACAACGGCAAGCCGCACACCGGCGGCACGTTCCGCATGGGCATGGAGCGGCCGCGCTCGCTCGATCCCGCGCAGGCGAACACGCCCAATGAGGTGCTCCTCGCGGACCAGATGTTCGACTCGCTCACCTCGTACGACCCGAACACCCTGGCCGTGCAGCCGGCGGTGGCGGGGTCGTGGACGGCGTCGCCGGACCAGATGCACTGGGACTTCACGATCAGCCCGAACGCCAAGTTCAGCAACGGACGGGCGATCACGTCGGCTGACGTGAAGTACTCCCTCGAGCGCGTGTCGCATCGCGGGTCGACGGCCACGACGTCGTTCCTGCTCGAGCCCATCACCGGGTTCGCGGCGTTCAACGATCCCAAGGGCACCGCCACCGAGCTGGCCGGCATCAAGGCGGCGGTCCCCAACGTCGTGCACTTCGACTTGGACACGCCGCTGTCGACGCTGCCCGCGCTGTTGGGAAATCCGACGTTCGCCATCGTGCCCAAGGAGGCGGTCGAAGCGACGCCGCCGGCGCCCGACTTCAACCACGATCCGGTGACGAGCGGACCGTTCCGGGTGAAGTCGAGCGACGACAGCCTGCTTCGGCTGGTGCCGGCGCAGGGTGTGAAGGCGTTCGTGAGCGAGGTCGACGTCCACTTCTACAGCGACGACCCCGGGGCGTACGCGGCGTTCAACCGCAAGTCGGTGGACTGGAGCCCGGTGCCGCCCGACCGGGTCGACGAAGCGGCCGAGAAGTTCGGCCGTGGCGGCTTCGCCCCGTACGCCACCGTCGGCTTCTACGGGTTCAACCTCAAGAGCCCGAAGTTCGCCGACGTGAGGTTCCGCGAGGCGATTCTCGCCGCCATCGACCGCGACGCCATCGTGCGCGGCATCTACAACAACACGGTGCGGGTCACGAGCAAGCTCGTGCCCGACGGCATCCCCGGCACGCAGGCCAATCCGTGCGGCGCGGTGTGCGACCACGACCCCGACAAGGCACGGGCGCTGCTGAAGGATGCATTTCCTGCCGGTAATCCGCCCCCGATCTTCATCGACTACGACGAGGACACCACCCAAGAGGCGATCGCCAAGGCCATGCAGGCGAACCTCAAGGACGTCGGGATCACCGCCAACCTCCGGCCCCATCCGTACACCGACTACCTGAACTTCGCGCTGGGGGGAACGCAGGAGCTGTTCCGCCTCGGGTGGGGCGGTCTCACCGCCTACCCCACGCCCGATGCCTTCCTGACGCCCCTGTTCCTCACCGGTTCACACGAGAACGTCACCCAGTTCTCCAACCCCGTCGTCGACGCGTTGTTGAAGGCCGGCCGGGCCGAGCCCGACGAGGGCAGGCGCACCGCGGCCGATCAACAGGCCGAGCAGCAGATCCTCCAGCAGGTGCCGGTGGTGCCCATCTTCGAGATCGAGACCCACACGGTCGTCGCCACTCGCGTCAAAGGCCTCGTGCTGACCGCGCTGGGCACCTTCGACGCCACCCGGCTCTGGCTCACATCCGGCCCCGGCGTCAAATAGGTCAGCCGCTCCCGTCATTCCGCATTCTGGGGATGAGAATCGACGCAGAGCGTCGATTCTCATCATGAGAACGCTGGGTTCAACGGTTGATGATCACCGTGATCGTCGCCGACGCACTGCCGCCGGCCTGAGCGGGCGCGGTGGTCGTCGCCGGCGGTGGGGGAGCCGTTGTCGTGGTCGTCTCCCCGGGGATGCTGACCGGGGGAGCGTCGATGACCGTGACGACTCGGGTGCCCGTTTGCGGCGGGGCCGGGGGCTGCGCGTCGGGTTGGACCGCCACCGCGGCGCTGATGCCGCCGGCGAGGAGCAACGCGACGGCGGCAGCGGCGAGGAACGTTCCCCCCTTGCCCAACACCCTGCTGCCCCCCTCGTACGACGATTGCTACGAGGTAGTTGTTCGCTCGTCGACCGCCGTTGTCCTGCGCACTTTCGTCGCGATGACTGGTCCGATCGATGGCCAAATTTCGGTGCGATGGCACCAATAGCGGCTTCGGACGGCCGACACGCGTGGCCCCTTCCAACCACGCCGTGCCCGACAAACCGGTCGATAGCGGCGCGCGCACGACCGCTACAATCGCCATCCCACGTCGGAGTGGCGGAATAGGCAGACGCGCCAGCTTGAGGGGCTGGTGCCCTTCGGGGCGTGGGGGTTCAAGTCCCCCCTCCGACACGGTTCTGATGTCTCGGGACATGGATGCACGCGTGTCTCGGGACCATTGCCTCCCGACGGTGGTCCGGTGTTCCACGCCGTGACGATCGTGCTGCTGGCCACGTTGGAGCTGGACCTACGGCGTGATGTCGACGTCCAGCAATGTGCCACGCGGCTTGGGCTTTACTGTTTGCATGCGGTCAGCGCCTCCTACGCGCTACGCGCGCAGCGGCGACGTGAGCTTGGCGTACCAGGACTTCGGGGACGGCCCGGTCACTTTGGTGGCCGTGCCTCCGCTGGCCCGCAACATCGAACTGGCGTGGGAATGCTCCCTGTACCGTCGCTACTTCCGTCGGATCGCCGGCTTCAGTCGCTACGTGCACTTCGACAAGCGGGGGACGGGCGCTTCTGACAGGACCCTGCCGATGCCGTCGATCGATACGCGTGTCGAGGACCTCAGGGCGGTGATGGACACCGCTGAAGTCGAACGGGCATTCCTGTGGGGAAGCTCCGAGGGTGGTCCCATGGCGATCCTCTTCGCTGCGGCCTATCCCGAGCGCGTCGAAGGCCTCGTGCTCGATGGCACCGCGGCGGTGCTCGCGCCGGCGTCATCTGCCGCCGGGCGGCAGCAAATCGCCCGGAGGGACAAGTGGCTCGATGCCTGGGGGACCGACCGCTCGAACACCCTCGCGTTCATGGCGCCCTCGGTCGCATCCGATCCGTGGTACCGCGCCTGGCAGCCGCGCTTCGAGCGACAGTCGGCGAGTCCCGCAGCGCTACGTGAGCTGATCGCCATGAACGACGAGATCGATGTGCGTCCCCTCCTGTCCTCGATCGAAGTGCCAACGTTGGCGCGTCACCGCATCGGTGATCAGGTCGTGCCGATCGAGCGCGCCAGGGAGACCGCAGCAGGCATCAGTGGCGCCCGTCTCGTCGAGTTCCCTGGCAATGACCATTTTGCTCATGTGGGCCCCGAACTGTTCGAGTGGCTGGGTGTCCTCGAGCAGTTCGTCACCGGCGCCGCCCGGCCCGTTCCTCGTCGCCGCGCTCCCTACCGATCGCATCAAGGCGATGGAGTCACCAGAATCCAGACGCTCGGGGGATTCGCGGTCGTCGTCGACGGCGACGAGGTTCCGCTCTCTGCCTGGGGATCCCGGCGGGCGCGCCAGCTGTGCAAGCGGCTGGTCGCAGCCGGCGGGCAGCCCGTTTCGCGCGACCAGCTCATCGATCTTCTCTGGCCCGACGCCGTCGAGTTCGACCGCCTCGGTGCACGGCTATCGGTCCAGCTCTCGACCGTGCGGCGAGTGCTCGGTCGGGGCGTGATCGCCGATCGCGACTCGGTGCGGATCGACGTGTCCGAGGTGCAGGTGGATGTCGTCGATCTCCACGCCGCCGCCAAAGCCGGTGACCTCCAGCGAGTCACCGAGCTTTATCGAGGCGAATTCCTCCCTGTTGACATCTACGAAGACTGGGCCGTGCCGGAGCGGGAACGAGCCCGTTCGGCCTTCGCCCTGGCCGCCCACGAGCTCGCCTTTACGGCATCCGCCTCGGGCGATCACGACCGGGCCGCCGCCCTCGCGCGCAGGATCCTCGCCGCCGACCCGTTCGACGAGGACGCCCACCGCCGACTGATCACCGCCCTTCTCGCCGCCGGCCACGCCGGAGCAGCCCGCCAAGCTCACGTCTCGTACGCCCGCCGCATGGACGAACTGGGGGTGCCCTTCGTGCCGCTTGCCGAGATGGACGCCGCCTCTCGCTGACCCTGGCGCGTCGAAAGGAAATCGGAAGGCCGCTCGCGAGGATGCGCGGCATGGACGGACAAGTCACACCAGAGTCGATCTTGCACCTGGGCCTGGGATTCTGGGCCTCTAAGACCCTCCTGAGCGCAGTCGAAGTCGGGCTGTTCACCTACCTGGCCGACGGTCCCCGCGATGCCAAGACCGTCGCGATGGACTTGGAACTTCACCCGAGGGGCGTTCGCGACTTCCTCGACGCGCTGGTGTCGGTCGGCATGCTCGAGCGAGCTGACGACCAGTACACGAATTCGGCTGCTACGGACCTTTTCCTCGACCGGAACAAGCCCTCGTACGTCGGCGGGATGCTGGAGATGGCCAACGCCCGCCTCTACCCCTACTGGGGATCCCTCACCGAGGCGCTACGCACTGGCAGGCCCCAAAACGAGGCCAAGGTAGGCGAGAACTTCTTCACCGCGCTCTACGACGACGCGGAGCGGCTCGAGCAGTTCCTTCACGCGATGACCGGTATCAGCATGGGCGACGCCCACGCAATCGCCGAGAAGTTCCCGTGGGCCCGCTACCACACCGTCATCGACATCGGGACCGCTGAAGGCTGCGTGCCTGTCCAGCTCGCGCTGCGCCACCCGCACCTGGCGGGCGGCGGGTTCGACCTGCCGCCGGTCGGCCCGATCTTCGACAAGTACGTGGCGTCATTCGGTCTCGCCGACCGTCTCCACTTCCATCCCGGGGACTTCTTCGCCGACCCGTTGCCACCGGCCGACGTGTTCATCATGGGTCACCTGCTTCACGACTGGAAGCTCGACGAGAAACTGATGCTGCTCCGCAAGGCGTACGAAGCTCTCCCCGCCGGCGGAGCGTTGATCGTGTACGAGAGCATCATTGACGACGACCGTCGAGCCAACACCTTCGGCCTTCTCATGAGTCTCAACATGCTCATCGAAACCCAAGACGGCTTCGACTACACCGGCGCGGACTGCCAGTCGTGGATGGCCGATGTCGGCTTCAACGACACCTACGTCGAGCCACTGGCCGGCCCCGACTCGATGGTTGTGGGTATCAAGCCGCACTAACTCAGTGAACCCGCGCTCCGGCGCGTGCCGGGTGCGACGATCGTCGACGGAGGGCTCGCAATGCGAGGCCCGTGAGCGCGACCAGGATCCCGGCCCAGCCCAACTCGCTCGGAGCGCCGGTAGTCGGGAGACTGCCGCTCCCGCTGCCCACCGCTGCTGCGGCGGGCGCAGGCGCCGGCGCGGGTGCGGCTGCGACCTGGCGGCCGACGGGGAACGACACGACCTGCTGGAACGTGGGCCGGTTCTGCCAGTCGATGTTGGGCTGGCCGACCACGCCGACCGCTTGGAACCCGATGTCGTCGAAGGCGGGCATGTTCTGGCCGGTGTTGTGGGTCGCGGTGTCCTGTGTCCAAGCCGAGACGTTCGTCGACCCCCCGTTCGCGCTGACCATCGCTGCGTAGGTGGCGTTGAGGGCGTTGGTGACGGCGCCAAGGCAGTCGGCCATGCCACCCGGACCGCAGACCCGGGCGATGGCCCCGGGCGAGAACGGTTGGCCTACGGGCTGGTGCTGCAGTTGCCGGAGGAGGCGTAGCTCGTGCCCCGCCCAGCCGGGGTCGTCGTAGGCGCTGCCCAGTCGTCCGCCGTCGTTGTTGGGCGTGTTGACCCACTCCATGGGCACGATCGAGTAGCGGTCATCGGCCCCGGCGTAGCTTCCGACGCCTCCGGCCGCAAAGATCGGGTCGAAGAACGCCCGGATCAAGCGGGGCTCGAGCTCGTCCATGATGGCGACCCCGGCCGCGTCGGCGTATTGGGCGTCGCCCGGCTTTGCGCGCCGCCGCAGGGCGCCGCCCGCGGCCCACGACTGCAGCTGCGTCAGCATGGCGGCGTCAGTCGGCGGCAACGCCACGCCGCGCAGATACGAAGTGAGCTCGGGGACGAGGTACCGGCCGTCGAAGTCGGTCACCGCCCCGACCTGCATGGCGCTCACCACATTCGCGCGCGTCAGCTTGCCACCGTGGATCGCGAGCTGGTGGTGCAGTTCGTCGACCAGGGTCATCGACCGGTAGAGCGGGCCGTAGCTGTAGGTCGAGTCGGCGGCCGAGAACCCGGGCGCGGGCTTGTTGTTCCAGCTGACGATGAGGCCTGAGGGTGGATCGGTGGTGTGGGGGTGGTTCTGCGGCGCGAGCCAGCCCTGCCACTCGGCGTTCCCCGTGCCCCACGTCGGCAGGTTCGGGTCGACGTTGCCCGGCCGCAGGGGGTCGAGTCCGCTGGTGAACTCGGCGATGTCGCGTGTGTCGACGTAGAGCCAGTTGAACGTGTAGTCGATCTCGGATGCGCCGACCATCCACGACGCGGCGTCGTGGGTGACGCTCGGGTCGGCCCAGTCGAGGAAGCCGATGGCCGAGTCGAGCTCGTGGTTGAACGTGGAGCGCTGATTCACGACGGCGACCGGTTGACCTCCCGCCGTCGTCCATCCCTGCACGACACCGTCGCCGGTGATGTAGATCGTGTGGGTGATGACGGCCGGTGCGCCTTGGCCGCCCGCCTTGGGGATGCCGACCTCAGTGAAGTTCTCCTTCTGCATCGGCACGCACTGACCGTTGAACAGGTAGGAGGTGCCCTGCGGCTGCGGGGCGCCGCCGTTGGGGTTGCAGATCTGCTCGAGGCGCTGGTCCTCGATGTCGCTCGTGGCCGACGTCGCCGACCAAGCGAAGTCCACGCCTCGGCCGAGCTCGACGAGGCCGGTGCCCGGGATCGATGCCCCTTCGGCCTGGTAGCCGGGTGCGTGCACATCCTCCTCGGCGAGGATCTGGGGTGCGAAGTAACCCACTTGAGGCCCGAACACCGCGATCGGGTGCCCGCTGGCGGAGTGCTGGGCGTCGACGAGCAGAGCGTTGCTCAGGGTCTTCGGGAACTGCAGTAGCGCTTGGACGGCGGTGACGCCGGGAAGACTGGGTGGGTTCAGCTCGCAGTTCGGGGTCGTGTTGGTTGGGCCGCCGGTCAGCGACGCGCTCGCGTTGTCGGGCATGGCGGTGGTCGACGGATCGACCGGGCCGGGGATCTCGTACGGGAACGAGCGGTCGCTGACGGTCGTTGGGGCGTCGGGGTCGTTCTGCTCCTTGAAATCAGTGAAGGCACCGCTGCCGGCGACCGCGCCCAGCTGTTGTTGGAGGTACTGGAGAAGGGCAGCGTTGCCGACCTCATTGCCGCCGCCCTTGCCGAGGATGCCGCCGATGACGGCCGCCACGTAGATGGTGTCGGTGGGCTGCCACGCCGCCGGAGGTCCGTCGGCCGCCGCGTAGTCGGCAGGAAGCAACGAGGGGTCGGTATCGGCGGCGTGGATGTACGCGTTGACGCCGTCGCTGTAGGCGTTGAGCAGGTCGAGCGTCCGCTGGCCTTTGGCGCCGTATTCATGGGGCAGAGCGTTGAGCTGGGCCTGGGCCTGGGCCGCGGTGTAGGGCGCAGTCAGCAACTGGTCGTGGTCCATCTGCTCGAAGCCGCACGACGGCCCGAGGAAGCTGCTCAGCGTGCCCTGCCCGTAATGGCGGAGCACGTCCATGAGGAACAGACGGTCTTCGGCTTGCGCATAGCCGATGCCGAACCCGGCTCCGGCGAGCGTCGACGAGTAGATGTGGGGCACGTCGTGGGCGTCGCGGTAAATCACGACCGGGACCGAGCTCGACGGCGTCTCGACACGGGTCACGTTCCCGGGCGGAATGCCGAAGGACTCGTCGTTGTAGTACGTGCTCAGTTGGCTGTCATCCAGGTTGGGCGGCGCGTAGGCGAGGTTGGCGTACTTCGCCAGTTGGTCGTCGCTGTTGGGGGGGCGGGCGCCGTTCAGCTCGAAAGCGAGAGCCTGCGGCGCGTTGACGAGCCCGTTCTCGCCGGCCGGCAGGATCGAGAGCGCCTGGCCCTGCGCGTAGTCCCCAGCCTGATACGTCGGTTGCGGCAAGGCCGCAGCACCGGTCGCAGCGGACCGGGCCACCACGATCGGCGCCGCGGCCAGGGCCAGCGCCAGACCGCTGCTGATTACCGCCCATCGGTTGGCGACTCTCGGCCGTCGCATGTCCGCTCCCCGTCGGCCGACGAGCCGTCCCGTCGTGCGCCGCTGGCCGCCCGACGTTAACCCGACCGATCAGGTCGGGTCGCTGCCGTCCTTGCTGCGCTCTGCCTCGTGATCGCCTGACTAACGACGCGTGCGGGCTAACGGTCCACTCGTTCAGTGCGTGCGGCTCCCGCTAGAGCGCTATCGGCCGAATGGCCGATAGCGCAGTCGCATTACCCGCCCCAGACTTTCGGCACGGTCCACGCGAGGAGGGGGCGGGGGATGGATACGGCGGACATCGACGACGCGACGAAGCAAGCGCGTCAGCGATTCGACAGTTTCACCGCAGCTCAAGTGATTGAGCGCGCGCCCCGCCTGTCGGTGAACGGCCTGCAGCAGGTGCTCATCTATGAACAACAAACCAAGGCACGCTCGACCGTGGTGGACGCGGTCGAACAAGAGCTCCGCAGACGCGCTCACTCGGAGCCCCATGCCGGCGTGCAAGACGGATCTGCCTTCGGGTCGAATGGGCGAGGGCCGCTCCGTCTGCCACCGAAGCCACAGACACCACAGCGGCAGGTCCGATTGTCGAGGGCGAGGAGCGCGACCGCGATAACACCGTAGGTGCCGCACCGACTCCCGCCTCCGACGATCAAGCGACGAAGACCGAGCCGCTTCCTTGGCTTGTTCCGGGGCCGTCCAACGGCGAGCCGCCGACTGCCCAATCCTCAAGCGCCTGGGAGCCAGCGCCCAAGACGGAGAGTTCCTTCGCTCGCGCACGACGGGCCGCGGCGGCAGCACGAGGAAGGACAATCGCTGTCGCCATCGGACTCGCGATCGTCGCGCTCCTCGTCGGTGTCGCGATTGGCAAGTCCGGCACTGTGACCCAGTCAAAGTACGACTCTCTCCGCGCCGAACTGACCAAGTCACAGGCCGCCACAGCGACAGCTCGACAGGACGCTGCGCAGGCTGATTCCAAGGCGCAGGCGGATGAGCAAACCCAGCTCAGCCAGGCGCGCGCTCAGGACCAGGCGCAGCTCCAGCAACAGCAGGAGGCGCTGGCCAAGCAGCAGTCCGATGCTCAGGCTGCGCAAGCGGCCGCGCAGCAGCAGTCTCAGCAAAACGCTGCACAGAAGGCTTCGCTCGACCAACAGCAGGCCGCAGTGGACGCGAACAGCTTCGGCGACGGCCTCTACCAGGTGGGCCGCGACATTCAACCCGGCAAGTACCACAGCAGCGGTGCTGGCGGAAACTGCTATTGGGCGAAGCTGGGTTCAAGCAATACCGACAACATCATCGACAACAACAACTCGACCGGGCCGCAGACCATCACGATCGACTCGCCGTATTTCGAGTCGAACGGTTGTGGGAACTGGACAAAAGTCGGCTGATACCGCTGAAGGCAGTTCTCACGGGACAGCCAGCGCCCCCCGCGTCGCCATTCTCACGACCTGGCACTCCGACGATTATGTGTACGACGTCTCGGCGAGAATGCATCGTGTGATCTGGCGTGATGTCGAGGTCTGGCGGGGGTAGATCGCGTTTGCTACGTACCGACGATTAAGGAGTTCGCATGTCGGTGACCGCGTTCCAAGACCTGCCTCTCGCAGACCGTGACCGTGAGTGGGACGGCGACGCAGCCGAGCGCCGGGTCCGCAAGTGGGCGAACGCCGAGGATGGGCCGAACGAGAAGTATCGCGACGCCCACGTCTGGTACGACAGTGAGAAGAAGGACAACTTCGGCGCGTACAAGCTGCTGATTGCCGACGTCATCGACGGAAAGCTCCGGGCTGTCCCCCGAGGTGTCATGGCCGCCGCCGCGGTCATGCAGGGCTCACGCGGCGGCGTGGACCTCCCGCAGAAAGACATCGACCGGGTCAAGTCTCATCTCGCGAAGTACTACGCGAAGATGGACGACGCGGCCCCGTGGGACGAAGACAGTTGACGAGCAGCGCCGAGGGCTAACCGCTGCGGTCGAGGTCGATGAGGGCGAGCCCGATCTCGGGCCGACTCGTCTTCCGCAGCGTCGCGGGCGCCTCCCGTACGACGACCTCGAGCGTCGGCCACACGTCGCCCGCGAGAAAGTGCCCGCCGCGGACGGAACCATCCTTCAGTCCGAGGACTACGTGAGCATGGACCTTCGGGCCGTCGGCTGCGACCGCGATGTCCCCGACGAGAGACAGGAGCCTCGCACTGCTCGTCAACCTCGATTCGTCGGTATTCCTTCGCGTCGCGGTCGAACCATCCGACTGTCGCTCGGCTGAAGGCGCCGACCGCAGTCAACTGGGCTGCGGTCACCTTCTCCTCCTCGGCGAATCGCCCGAGCTCCGCGAATGCCTCGTCCCCCGGATCGCCGATAAGCACAAACGTGGTCTCTGTGGCGCTGTCGATCTTCGTCCGTTGCATCGAAGCCTCCGGGCCTGACTCTTACCGTTCACGACGGCGACCTAACAGCGACGCTCGGATTCGGCGGCCGGTCAGCCGGGCAAGGTCAGCGCGAAATGTGATGGCCATCGATGCTGCGACGCCTCTCGATGAGTTCCTCGTGGTGGCTCGTCAAGGGAGCGGTGGAGCGACTGGCACTCATCGTCCTCGTCCTGCACAACAACGACCTCAACCAGGCCAAGGCGATGATGCTCGCCGTCATGCACCACGACCCGACAGTAGGCAGATGGTGCGTCAGGCGGGGAAGCCGGAATTGCCCGGCTGGCTGCCGGGACGGGGGTAGCCGGCTCTGTCGCGACAGGGGAAGACTGGGCTGGATGACATTCCTATTGCCGGCCCAGCCGATCACGTCGCTCGACGCCTGGTTCGCCACCGACGTCGGCGGCCTGGGCGTCGACACCGCCCAGCGGATCGGTCCAGCGGCGACGATTGCTGCGATTTCGCAGTCCGGATTGCGCGGGCGCGGCGGTGGCGGGTTCCCGACCGGGCGGAAGTGGTCCGGCATCGCCGGCCAGGCCGGGACGCGCCGGTACCTCGTCGTTAACGGAGCCGAGGGTGAGCCCGGAACCTTCAAAGATCGGGCGTTGCTACGAGCGAACCCGTACCAGGTCGTCGAGGGGCTGATCATCGCCGCGTTCGCGGTTGGCGCCGAGGAAGCGTTCCTCTGCCTCAAGGCGAGCTTCGAGCGCGAGCTCGCGGCGGTGAGCCGAGCGGTGCAGGAGTTCCAGACCGCTGGGATCTGCAGGGACTGCACGGTGAATATCGTCGCTGGGCCCGACGAGTACCTCTTCGGAGAAGAGAAGGCGATGCTCGAGGTGATCGAGGGCAAGCCGCCGTTGCCCCGGTGGTTCCCGCCCTATGAACACGGGCTGTTTGCCGGCGGGCCACAGGAGGGCTGGGAACCGACCGGGGCGCGGGGCCGACGCAGCACCCAGGGCCCGAACCCGACGCTGGTCAACAATGTCGAGACCCTTGCGAACGTGCCCCACATCCTCACCAAGGGTGCCGATTGGTTCCGGTCCATGGGCACGGCCGACTCGCCGGGCAACGTCGTGGCGACCGTCGTCGGCGACGTCGTCGCACCCGATGTCGGCGAGGTCGAGCTCGGGACGCCTCTGCGGGACGTGATCGAGGCCGTCGGCAGCGGTCTGGGTCCGGGCCGCACGGTCAAGGCCGTCTTCTCGGGCGTGGCGAACGCGGTGGTCACCGCCGATCAGCTCGACGTTGCGTTGAGCTACGAGGGGTTCGAGGCCATCGGCAGCGGCATGGGCGCCGCCGGATTCATCGTCTACGACGACACTGCCTGCATGGTCGATGCGGCCTATCGCCTGTCGCGGTTCCTGTTCATCGAGTCCTGCGGACAGTGCCCGCCCTGCAAGATCGGATCGAGTGAGATCACCGTCGCCCTCGAGCGCATCGAGTCGGGCGCGGGCGACGACGATGACGTCGCCGCCATCGAGGGATGGCTCGAGAGAGTGACCGACGGCAACCGCTGCTACCTGGCGGTTGAGGAGCGTCTACTCGTCGGCAGCGTGCTGCGGGCGTTCGCCGAGGAGTTCGCCGAGCATCTCGATCTCCATGCCTGTCCGAGGCCAGGCCGCCGACCGCTCCCCAAGCTCCTCGACCTGGGCGGTGGCGTCGCCACCTATGACGAGCGCTTCTGGAACAAGCGACCCGACTGGACATACGCGGAGGGTTAACGGAGCGCTAGGCCTCCAGTACCGGCACGACGAGTGACGGTGCGGTCGACGTGCTCACGATCTCGGCCGCCGCCGCGCCCATGCGCACGCGTTCGAGGCCGCTGCGAGCGTGGGTCGTGACCGCGACGAGACCGCTCGGCTCTGCCGCCAGGTAGCTGCGCACGCCCGACGCCACCCCGATGGGGTCGGCAACCACCTCCGGGCGCGCCCCTGGAACCACCTCGGCCCACCGGTCGGCAAGCCCATCGACGTAGGCCCTCGGATCAGGCGGGCCGAATCGATTCGGCGCCGGACCGCCGCCGGCGACCACCGTTTCCTCGGCGACGGTCAGGATCGACAGCCTCATCTCGAGAAGCGTCGCCCACCGCGCCGCTTCGGGCAGCACCGCTTCGGACGCCTGTGAGCCGTCGACGCAGGCCACGAGATGGCGGACCGAAAGCGGCTCTGGCCAGCTCGCTGGTCGCCGACGCGGTCTGCCGACCAACGCTCCTGGGCGATCGGCCTGGGGCCCGACGGCGACGACCGGAACGTTTGACTGTGTCAGAACCGCGCGTGCCACTGACCCGAGCAGGGCGCCGGCAATGCGGCCTCGACCCTTGGTCGACATGCACACCACACACGATCCCAACGCTCGGCGACGTTCGGCGATGGTTTGGGCGGGATCGTCTCCGATCGCGACTTCCACGCCACCGCCGGATGGGCCGTCAGCGAGAGTCTCTTCCGCGTGACGGCGCAGCCGCGTCGCGTCTTCCTCGTCGTCGGCGACCGAGATCGTGGACAGCTCCGCCCCGAACCTCGCGGCAAGGGCGCGCGCGGTCGGCAAAGCGGCGGCCGAGAACGCCGACCCGTCGAGCGGCAAGAGCACGTGCTCGGGGATCAGCGGCAGAAGGGGCTCGTCCATGGTCAGTCTCTACCGGCTCCGGCGGGGCGAAGATCGAGGCGGCGCAGCAACTGTGCGTTGAGTGCCACGACGACCGTCGATGCCGACATCAGGACCGCCGCGAGGTACGGAGGGAGGGAGACCCCGGCCCACGCCAGCGCCCCGGCGGCCAGCGGGAGCGCCACGACGTTGTAGCCCGCCGCCCACGCAAGGTTCTGGACCATCTTGCGATACGTGGCTTCCGACAGGCGCACGACACTCGCCACCCCGCGTGGGTCGCTGGAGGCGAGAACCACGCCGGCCGACTCGATGGCCACGTCGGTCCCCGCACCGATCGCAAGCCCGACATCGGCGCGCGCCAATGCGGGCGCATCGTTCACGCCATCGCCGACCATGGCGACCGCGCGACCCCGCCGCTGCAGCTCGGAGACAGCCTTGTCTTTGTCCTCGGGGAGGACCTCGGCGAACACCTCGTCGATCCCGAGCTCCCCGCCCACGGTCGTGGCCACCTGGCGAGCGTCGCCGGTGATCATCACCACGTCAATGCCCCGCTTGCGCAGCTCGTCGACGGCGTCGTGGGCCTCGGGCCGGATGGCGTCTTCGACTGCGATCGCCCCGACAATCCCGCTGTCGCGAACGAGGTACAGGACGGACGCTCCTTTTGCCCTCCAATCCTCGGCGCTGCGCTCGATCGTCGTTGGGATGTCGAGGTTGCGCTCGCGGAGGAGGGACGGGCCACCGACCGCGTAGCGCGCGCCGTCGATCGTCGCCTCGACCCCGCGGCCCGTGAGCGCCCGAAAGCCAGCCGCCGCCGCGACGCCGCCACCCCGTTCGGCCGCAGAAGTGATCGCTTTCGCCAACGGATGCTCGCTGTCCGATTCCACGCCTCCGGCGAGACGCAGGACCTCTGTTTCCGCAAGGCCGTCATCGGCGGCGACTCCGGTGACGATATGTGAGCCCTGCGTCAAGGTGCCCGTCTTGTCGAACACCACCGTGTCGATCGTCCGCATCCGCTCGAGGGCCATCCGGTCCTTCACGAGGATCCCCGCTCGCGCCGAGACGGCGGTCGAGATGGCGATCACGAGGGGGATCGCCAAGCCCAGTGCGTGGGGACAGGCGATAACGAGAACGGACACGGTGCGTACGACGGCTTGGTCGAAGTTGCCCGCCGCCCACCAGGCCGCGAACGTCACCAGCGCGGTGCCCGCGGCGACGTAGAACAGCAGCGCCGCGAACCGGTCGGCGAGCGCTTGTGCGCGGCTCCGGCTGGCCTGGGCCTCGGCGACGAGGCGCTCGATGCCTGCCAGCGCGGTGTCGTCTCCTACGGCTTCGACCCGCACCCGCAACGCCGAGTCCGTGGAGACGGTCCCGCCGACCACGCGGTCGCCGGTTGACTCCCCGACCGGCGTGGACTCACCCGTGATCATCGACTCGTCCAGCTCGGCGGTGCCGCTCACAATCTCGCCGTCGGCGGGGACGCGGCCGCCGGGGCGAACGAGGACGACGTCGCCAACCTGGAGGTGGGCGAGCGGAACCGTCGAAAAGTCACCTGATGCGTCGACCACCTCAGCGTCGTCCGGCAGCAGCTCTGCCAGCGCACCCAGCGCCCCTTGCGCGTTGCCGATGGCGTTCATCTCCTGCCAGTGGCCGAGGAGCATCACTGTGACGAGCGCCGCGAGCTCCCACCACAGGTCCATGTCGAACCACCCGAGGCTGGTTGCGATCGAGGCGGTGTACGCGACGCAGATCGCCATTGCGATCAGGAGCATCATCCCTGGCTGTCGCGCTCTGGCTTCGTCGACGCCACCGCGTAGGAACGGCCAACCACCCCAGAAGAAGACGATCGAGCCGAGGACGGGCGCCAACGTCTCTCTGCCGTAGAAGTTGAGCTCGTAGCCGACCCAATGCATCACCATCTCGCCCGTCACCACGAGGGGCACGGTCAATGCGAAGCTGAGCCAGAACCGACTCCGGAACATCCCCGCGTCGTGGTGAGCATGCGCGTCGTGGGACCCGTGCTCGTGCGACTCGTGGCCGGCGTGAGCAGTCGCCGTGACCGAACTGCTCATTGGGCCAGTCTTACCTTTATCGCAGCTGTCGGTGTCAGCGCGAACCTCCTGCGCTAGCCGCGATCAGGTAGGGACACACCGTCGATACTGTGACGCCATGGCTCGGTGGCGCCACGCGCTGATCGTTGGGGCCGTCGTTGCCCTCGCTCTGGCAGGGGCGAGCGCGGCGACGCAGGCGACGTCTGCGCAGTCCGGGCCGCAAGGAGGCGCGGCTGCCGTCACACCCGCCACCGTCCTGCAGCCGGCGGCGTTGCTGAAAGCCGTACCTCGGATCGATCCGGGCGCCGTCCTTCGGGCGGGGAAAGCGCACGGGCTCGACACCGCCGGCAGCGTGCCGGCGCTGGCGGTGCTCGCGTGCGCCTTGCTGTTGTGGTCGATCGCTGGCCTCGGACGGGCGACCCCGGCACTTGCGGTCGTCCGGACCACGCCGTCGCGCGGCCCGCCGTCTCCCTTCACTCGCTGACCAGCTGAGCGTCGCCGACTCCTGGTCGGCGCGGAGTGAAGGGAAAATCGCATGTCCAAAGGGCTGCGCTGGCGCGCCCTGCTCGTGATCGCCGTCGTAGGTGCGGCTGCGGCGCTGGCCGCGTTCGAAGAGCCGCGGCTGGGTCTCGACCTCCAGGGCGGAACACAGATCGTTCTCGAGGCCGAGGACACCGACCGCGTGAAGGTCGACGGCGACGTGGCCTCGCGCACCCTCGAGGTTCTCCGGCGCCGGGTCGACGCCCTCGGCGTGGCCGAGCCCGCGCTGCAGCGGTCGGGCGACCGCCGCATCATCGTCGAGCTACCCGGGGTGTCCGACCCCGACGAGGCGCTCAGCGTGATCGGCAAGACGGCGCAGCTGGCGTTCCATCCCGTGCTGGGCGAGGACAGGTCGACCCCCGACCCCACCTCGCCGCCCCCGTCCGACGAGCGAATCTTTGCTGGCGAAGGCGGCGCGCGGCTGCGCCTCGGTCCCGCCGCGCTCACCGGCGAGGCGGTCAGCGGCGCCCAAGCGTCGCTTGCCGGCGAGTTCGCGGTGCAATGGCAGGTCGCGGTCGACTTCCGCGGTGACGGCGCCCGTGAGTGGGCGCAGCTGACCGGCCACGCCGCATGCGCCTCGCCCGGCGATCCCCAGCGCCGGGTCGCGATCGTGCTCGACGACAAGGTCATCTCCAGCCCGCAGGTGGCGCCGGAGATCCGCTGCGGCGAGGGCATCGCGGGCGGCAAGACCGCCATCACCGGCCAGTTCAGCGATCGTGAGGCCAAGGACCTCGCCCTCCTGATCCGCGCCGGCGCCCTGCCCGTTCCTGTCCACGTGGTCGAACAGCGCACCGTCGGCCCGACCTTGGGCGACGCGGCAATCGACGCCAGCGTCAAGGCCGCGGTGATCGGGGCGGCACTGACCGTCCTCTACATGGTCGTCTACTACCGGCTCCTCGGCGTGCTGGCGGCCGTCGCCCTGGCGGTGTACGGGCTCTTGTCGTTCGCCGTGCTCCTGCTGCTTGGCTCGACCCTGACGTTGCCGGGCATCGCAGGGTTCGTGTTGGCGATCGGTATGGCTGTCGACGCCAACGTGCTCGTGTTCGAGCGAATCAAGGAGGAGCGGGCAGCCGGGGTGAGCATCCCGACTGCTGGCCGCAACGGCTTCCGGCGGGCGTGGACGGCGATCGCCGACTCCAACGCCACGACCGTGCTCGCTGCGGCGCTCCTCTTCTTCTACGCCTCCGGCGCCGTCCGGGGGTTCGGCATCACGCTGACCGTCGGCGTGGTGGTGTCGCTGTTCACCGCCCTCGTCGTCACCCGCGTGCTGGTCGAGGCTGCCCTACGGTCGCGGCGCATCACCGACCATCCCAGGCTCCTGGGCCTCGAGGTCGGGTCGGGATTCCGCTCGTGGATCGATCGGCGACGGCCCAATGTGCTGCGCCGCTCCCGGCGGTGGCTGGTGGTGTCGGCCCTCGCCCTCGCACTGGCGGGCACAGGGCTCGCGACCCGGGGGTTGACGTACGGACTCGAGTTCTCGGGCGGCCGTTTGATCGAGTACGACACGGCGCGCCCCGGCGACCTCAACGGGATCCGGGCCGCCGTAGCCGACGCAGGTTTCCCCCGCGCCGTCGTCCAGGAATCGGGGGACGGCAACGTCACCGTGCGGACACAGCAGCAGACCGAGGCGGAGACGGTGCGGGTGCAGGACGCGGTGGAGCGCGTCGCAGGCGAGGCGACCGTCGTTCGCGACGAGTTCGTGGGCCCGACGATCGGCGACGAGCTCCGCCGCAAGGCCGCCATCGCGCTGGGGTTGGCGCTGGTCGCGCAGCTCGTCTACCTGGCGGTGCGCTTCCGGTGGACCTACGGGGCGGCGGCCGTGGTGGCCATGTTCCACGACGTCGTCATCCTGCTCGGCGTGTTTGCCTGGCTGGGCAAACCTCTCGACGGCGTCTTCCTGGCCGCCCTCCTCACGGTGATCGGCTACTCGATCAACGACTCGGTCGTTGTGTTCGACCGAATCCGCGAGCTGCGCCGGGCGCGCCCGCGGGACGCGCTCGTGGATGTGGCGAACGACGCCTGCCTCCAGACCGTCCCACGGACGATCAACACTGGGCTCGGGGCGCTGTTCATCTTGGCGGCGCTCTACTTCCTCGGCGGTGACACGCTCACCGACTTCGCGTTCGCGCTCCTGGTTGGGATCCTCGTCGGGACGTGGTCGTCCGTGTTCACGGCCACACCGCTGGCGGTGCTGTTCGCTCGGGAGAAGGCGCGGCGCGTCCCTGCGCCCTCACCTGAGCCGAGGCTCCTCGTTCCCGCGGCGGCGGTGGCCGGCGCCGGTGCGTCCTCCCCCGCGCGCCGTGCCACACCGCCGCCGCGGTTGTCACCGTCGCCGCGACCGCGGCCGCGAAAGCGGAAGAAGCGGGGGCACAGATGACCATCAAACGGTTTCTCATCGCGTTGGTCGTACTGGGTGTCGTGGCACTGGCCATTGTCGGTCCGAGTGTCATCCACGGTCCGAGCCACGTCGCTTCGGTCACGTTCGTCAACCCGACGCCGTACGACCTGGACGTCGATGCGGCTCGCGTCGGTGGCGCGAGCTGGGTTGGGATCGGAACGGCTCACGCCGGCGCGACGAACATTGCCGAGGAGGTCGTCGACCTTGGCGACACCTGGGTGCTCCGGTTTTCCTACGGCGGTCAGGTCGCCGGAGAACTGCACCGCACCCGTCCCGAGCTCGTGGAAGCCGGATGGCGCGTGGAGATCCCGCCCGAGTTCGTGCATCCGCTGGAAGCGGCGGGCATAACGCCACCACCGCCGCATTGATCCGGTGTTATGACCCCATGACCGCTTCCGTCGGGTCCCGTGAGTCGCTACGCGAACGCTCGCGGTCGGCGAAGCGGGCCGCGATCGGTCCTGCGAGCGCAGTCAGCAAGACGAACGCGGCGGCCACCGCACCCAGATCGCGTCCGTCGCGCAGGCCCACGCCCAGGCTCGCGATCACGATAGAGAACTCACCTCGGGCCGCGAGTGTGGCCCCGGCTCGCCGACGCCCCGACGAACCGATACCGGCCCGGCGACCCGCGAACCACCCGGTCGCCATCTTCGTGGCGATCCCGACGGCGGCGAGCGCCACCGCGGGCGCGAGGACGTGAAGGAGCGTCGCGGGGTCGATCTGGAACGAGAAGAAGACGAAGAACACGGCGGCGAAGAGGTCTCGCAGCGGACCGACGAGCGCCCCGGCGCGCTGTTGCACCGGACCGGAGAGGGCGAGCCCGACGAAGAAGGCACCGATCGCCGCGGACACCTCGACCTCCTGCGCCAGCCCGCCGACGACCAGCGTCAATCCGAACACTGCGAGCAGGAGCGATTCGTCGCTGCCTCGGTTCAAGAACGCGCTCAGCCGTGCGCCGAACCGCAGCGCGAGCACCATGATGAGGACAAGGGTGGCAAGGGCAACGGCGATCGTCGCCGCCGTGGCGTCCAGCCCGCGACCGATCACCAGCGCGGATGCGACCGGCAAGAACACCGCCATCGCCAGGTCCTCGAACACAAGAAGATTGAGGATGACCGGCGTCTCGCGGTTGGCGAGGCGATCGAGGTCGGTCAGGACCTTGGAGGCGATTCCCGACGACGTCACCCACGTCACGCCGCCCAGCAGCACCGCCGCGGGCGTGGACCATCCCAGGACGAGACCTGCCGCGAACCCGGGTAGGAAGTCGACGGCGGCGTCGAACACGCCCGTCGCCGCTCCGGTTCGCAGGCCGTGGCGCAACTCGACCGCCGAGTACTCGAGCCCGAGAGCGAGCAGCAGGAGGAGGACGCCGATCTCGGCCACCACCTCGATGAACTGGTGGGAAAGGTCGAGTGGGAAGACGCCTCCCTCGCCGACGGCCAAACCCGCCAGCAGGTACAGCGGTATGGCGGTGAATCCGAAGCGCCCAGCAACCCGGGCGAGGATGGCCAGGACGAGCGCGAGTGCCCCGATCTCGAGAAAGACCTTCGCGGCATCGCCGCTCGCCGCGGCCAGCGTCACGAACCGAGGCTCAGGCCGAGCAGCTCACCGAGCGTTGTCGTGTCGTCTTCGCTCAGGTGGAGGACGGTCCGGCACGCATCGGGGTCGTCGCGGTCGTACACCGCGAGTTCCCGCCGACCAGTCCGGTGCGTCACGAGCGCGACCCGTTCACCGCTCGCCGTCGTGAACTCGTGGCGCACACCGACTCCCGGAAGGAGCGTCTCCTCGATATCAGAGCTCATGCGTTCATCGATCGGTAGGGACGACGAGGCACGTCACCCCCAGGTACCCGTCCGCATCGGCCGACACGTCGAGGAGTGCCGGTCCGCCGCCCTCGGGCGCGATCGCGTCGGCGTCGTTCGTGGTGTCACGACCGCGATGCGAAAAGTAGGGGTCGCGGTTGAGCACTTCCTCGTTGACCTCCTCCGGGAAGTAGAGCTGGCTCGTGAACGTCTGTCCCCGGGCAAGGGCCCGCACGTGGATGTGGACCGTGCGTCCGGGGTACCAGCCGGGATAGACGGTTCGGAACTCGACCGTGCCACCGCCGTCGGCTGGCTGCGCCCCACGCAGAAACATCCGATCGGCGACGTACTCCGTCGGCGGCGCGGGGGGAGGGAAGCCCGAGTACCGCCCGAGGGCGTCGCAATGCCAGATCTCCACGGTCGCGTTGGTCACTGCCGCTCCGTCAGTGTCGACGAGGCGCATCCCCAATGCGAGCGGCAAGCCAGGCGCGTCCTCGGTCACGTCTCTTCGGACGGGGGCATCAGCCCGGTGATACGGACCTTCATCCTGCTCAGGCCATGTCCGACATGCGCTCAGCGACAGGTCGAGCGCCGTCCGGATGGAGGTGCTGAGGCCTCTTTCGGCTGCGTCATTCGCCACGTCCGTCTCCTTGCGCAAAGCCTCGCGCAAGGAGAGCGTCCCCGGATTCCGCTCCGGATGCCAGTTCCGCCTTCTCGACCGCTCGCGCGTCCCGCCGCACTGTCGTCGTCCAGAAGTCGACCTCCATCCGGGTCAATACAGATGGCTCCTGGCGGTGGGCGGCGCGAGCCTCTTCGAGCTCAGCGCGCGAGGCGCGCAGACGGGCGCGCGCTGCACTGACGTCGTTGTTTGTGACGATGGTCGGTACGGCGGTCAACATGGTGTTCTCCTTTGGCTCGTCTATGGAGCATCCAGCGGTACTTCTCGAGGCCCTCGGCGACGTCGGCCGCCCCTTACCATCCTCCTCATGCGTGGACGGACGGCCACTGGCCGAATCTGACGTCGTTCGTCGCCTGGCCTGTGGGGTTCGCACAGCGCGCTCGTCGAACTCAAGCCTCGCTTTCCCAGGGGACGTCGTAGTGACGGTTGACGTAGATCGCCACCTCGCACTCGAGGGAGCGGGCAGCATCCGAGAGCACCGGCCCGAGGATCGCCTCGATCCGATCGAGCCGATTCTTCATGGTGTTGTAGTGCACGTGCATGCGCCTGGCCGCTTCGGCCATGTTCCTCGTCTCCAGCCACATCGCGAGCGTGTCGACGAGCTCACCCTGGTTGTTCCGGTCGTAGACCACGAGGGGGCCGATGGCGTGCTGGACGAACTCGCTGAGATCATCGGTCGGAGTCGCTGCCAGCAGGCGCTCCAAACCCAGCTGGTCGAATATCTCGGTGACGTGACGGCCCTTGGCCCACCGACCGACTTCGACGGCGCGAGTGGCTTCGGCGAAACTACGGGGGAGTAGGGAGGGTCTGTCGACGCGTCGCCCCACACCAATGCTGACGTTGACTGACCGCAGGCGTACGTCGAGTTCCTCGCGCAGGTTCTCGGCGATTTGTCGCCGCTCTGCGGCGGTGTCAGTCTCGGGGGCGAGCAGGACGGCGATGGTGGCAGTGCGGGTCCACACGATCGCATCGGGGCCAAGCGTGGCCCGGGCCGCAGCGGCGATCGTGTTCAATGCACCCGGGGGGATTGTGCCTCGCTCGGGCGGATCGATTGACGCCAGTAGAACGGCTCTCGGGCGCTCGAGATCCCAGCCGAACGTGATGGCACGCTCGATGACGTCGGCCACGCTGCCCGCGTGCCCGGAAATCAATTCTTCGAGCGAGACGGCCGCGAACCGCTCCTGGGCCTCGGCGACCGCACTCGCCTGGGCCAGGCGCACGGCAATGCCCGTGCTGGCCCGCTCCAGCGCGACCAGTGAATCGGCGTCGAGCTCGGCTCCCTGGGTGACGACGATGATCTCGCCATAGTCCTGGTCGCCGGCGCGGATCGGCTGGCGCGCCGTCGCCCCCTGCTCGGCCGCTTCGGGCATGGCGTCGGACGGCACGCTTACGGTCACGTGGCCCTCCGGACTCACCACCGCCACCGGCCGGCGCAACACATCGTGGAGGGTCGCAGCTATCTCGGGTACCCCGCCTCCCGCGAGGACGATCCGGGTGAAGCGTTGGTGGATGTCCAGCACGTGGTCGAGGCGCTGGCGCTGTGCTTCGAGGAGCGCGTCGAGGACCGCGGAAGTGACGCTCGCGAGCGCCGCCGACGGGGGAAAGGTGACGACGGGCAGTGACACGCGGTCGGCATCCGCGAGGAGCTCATTCGGCAGCCGGTCGGAGTCGTCCAGCCGCACCGCGACACCAGCGACTTGAGCGGCATTCAACCGAGCGATGAGCTGTGAGGGGCTCTCGTCCGCGCTGAGCAACGTGGCCGCGGTCGTGACGACTAGCTCACCCGGTGCGAGCCGCCGGAGATGATCGGCACTGGCCGCCAGCTTTGCCGTAGTGACTTGCCTACCGACTCCGTCGGCCCCCGCCACGACAACCGCATCGGCGACGGGCAGGAATCGCAGCACGGCGCCGATGTCGAAGTTCCGCCACATGACGAATCAGGTGAGCCCGAGAGCCAGCATCGCCTTGCCGAGGTGCAGGAAGGCGGCGATGTTTGCCCCGGCGAGGTAGTTCCCGGGCGCCGCGTACTCCTCGGCCGTCGTCAGGCACGTCGCGTGGATGGCCGCCATGATCTTGGCGAGGCGCTGCTCGGTGTACTCGAAGGACCAGGAGTCTCGGATGGCGTTCTGCTGCATCTCCAACGCCGAGGTGGCCACGCCGCCCGCGTTCGCCGCTTTGCCGGGCCCGAAGGCGATGCCGACCTCAAACAGCGCGCTGACACCGTCGGGGGTTGTCGGCATGTTTGCCCCCTCGACGACCATGCGGCACCCGTTCGCCGCGAGGGTCAATGCGTCGCTTGCGGTGAGCTCGTTTTGCGTCGCGGCTGGGAGCGCGACCTGGCACGGAACATCCCAGATGTTGCCCCCTTCCACAAACGTCGTCGTCCGCCCGCGCCGGTGGGCGTAGTCGCTCACGCGGCCGCGTTCGACAAGCTTGACCTCCTTCAACAGGTCGACGTCGATTCCGCCTGGGTCGAGCACGTACCCGTTCGAGTCCGAGCACGCCACGACGAGACCTCCGAGTTGTCGGAGCTTGTCGATCGCGAAGATGGCCACGTTGCCGGAGCCGGACACGACGCAGGTCTTGCCATCCAGGTCGTCCCCTTGGCAGCGGAGCATCTCCTGCGCGAAGAAGGCGGCGCCGTAGCCCGTTGCCTCTGTGCGGACCTGAGATCCGCCCCACTCGACGCCTTTCCCCGTTAGGACGCCCGACTCATACCGGTTCGTGATCCGCTTGAACTGCCCGAACAAGAAGCCGATCTCGCGCGTCCCGACGCCGATGTCGCCTGCGGGGACGTCGGTGTGCTCGCCAAGATGGCGGTACAGCTCGGTCATGAAGCTCTGGCAGAAGCGCATGATCTCCCCGTCGCTGCGGTCCTTCGGATCGAAGTCGGCGCCACCCTTCCCTCCGCCGATTGGCATCCCCGCCAGCGCGTTCTTGAAGGTCTGATCGAATCCCAGGAACTTGACGATCCCGAGGTTCACCGACGGGTGGAATCGCAGGCCCCCTTTGTACGGCCCGAGCGCTGAGTTGAACTCGACGCGGAACCCTCGGTTGATCTGGACGTCGCCGCGATCGTCCTGCCATGGGACGCGGAAGATGATCTGCCGCTCCGGTTCGCAGAGCCGTTCGATGATCTTGTGGTGCCGGAGATCGGGGTTCTTGGCGAGGACAGGACCGAGGGTGGCGAAGACCTGCCGTACGGTCTGGTGGAACTCAGTTTCACCAGGGTTGCGCCGAAGGACGTCGGCGAACGCCTCTTCCAGCTTCTCGTCCAGAGGCGGGTCGGGCAAAACAGTCATCGCAGCGTCCTACAGTCCGACGGGGCCACGCCGATCCTCCGTCTTAGCGTGGGAGCAGCGTGAGCGCCATCTCGGCGGTTCGGAGCCCCTCGGTGGCGGCGTAGTCGTCACTTCTCAGGTGGAGACGCCGGACGAAAGTCCCCCGCAGCCGCTCGAGTTCCTCGCGGCTGCGGCCTGCGATCGCCACCAAGCCGGCGGCGCGGCGGCGCCTGTCATCGCCCGCGTCGCTATCGGTGCCGACCTGGAGCGAAGGCAGCGCCGGCGAGGTGACCAGCGGCGGCCGCGCTGCCTGGCGGTCAGCGACCGTTCGCGTGTCGTAGAGCTTCTGCGGTGTGGTGATCATCTCCGTTCCCTTCCAGCTCCAGCCTGCCCGCTCGGGGGCCCGCGAGCGATGGTCGGAATGAACAGCCAGCAGCCGAAACGATGTGGAGTTCGGCCAGGGCGCGGTCCGGCCCGATCGGAGACACTCACGTCTGTCCCATCCGAATCGAGGAGCAGATCATGAGCACCGAGTATCTGGCACCGGGCGGCGATGCGCCGCTGGCGTCTGCGGCTGGACTTGCAATTCTTCGGGAGATCTTGGAGCGAGAACGGGAGCTGCAAGCGACGGCCCTCAAGGAGTCGTTGGCGACCGTTGCGGAGCTCACGGGCCAGGGCGACGTCGACAGCATCTTGGAACGCGAGCTGGCTGAGGCGTCCATCGGTCGTGCTCTTGACATCATCGCCGACATCGACGCGGCGCTCGCACGGATCGAACAGGGGACGTTCGCCGGAACCTGTGAGGACTGCGCTGGCGAGATCGCCCCCGAGCGCCTCGAGGCCATCCCGCAGACGCGCTTGTGCGTGCGCTGCGCCGCCGCGAGCCGGCCCTCCCAAACCCGACCGCGAGGGGCGCCGATCCCCGCGATCGGGTAGATCGGGGGTCATGAGCGCAGGCCCCGAATCCACCCTCCGTGTGGGTGTGCGATGGGCTCGTTGTCGATGACTACGGACACCGTCGGATGCCATGAGGTTGAGGCGGAGGGCGCCGTGGGCTCACCACCCCTCCCCAAGGTGCCGGCGGACGCAACGAACGTCTGATGGCGAGATGGGCCGCTGGTAGTCGAACCGATGCCCCTCACCCGCGGGCGGCCGCGGACTCATCGAGGCGGTTTCGAAGGGAGGCCAAGGTCCGTGCCAGGAGCCGCGACACGTGCATCTGGCTGGAGCCGATCTCCCTCGCGATGGCGGCCTGCGACATGGAGTCGCCGAAGCGCATCCGCACGACGGTCCGTTCGTCGTCGGAGAGGAGGCGGAGGGCAGATGTGAGAGTCACCCGGTCTTCGGCTCTGCGCAGATCGTCGTCGTCGCGACCGATGGTTTCCGAACGCGCTTCCTGGCGGCTCGGCTTGGGTTCATCCAGTGAGGCAACGACGCGTCGCTCGCCAAGCTCGCGCCCAACCAGCACATCCTCCACCGTTACTCCGGCACGCGACGCGAGCTCGGGAAGCGTGGGCGCTCGTCCGAGCTCTTGGGTGAGGTCTTCGAGCGTCGACTCAATCGCCAAATAGAGGTCGTGCGAGCGCCGAGGGGGCCGTATCACCCATCCTTGGTCTCGCAGGTTCCGTTTCAGCTCGCCCAGGATCGTCGTCGTTGCGTAGGTCGAGAATCGGAACCCGCGACTCGGATCGAAACCGTCGACGGACTTGATCAGACCGATGTAAGCAGCCTGGTCCACGTCGTCCTGGGTTTGACCGCCCCTCGGCGCGAACCGCTTGGCGAGGTGGCGCGCCAAGGGAAGGTGCGATAGCACGAGCCGATCACGGAGTGCGCGGCTACCCGTCTTGGCGTACTCCCGATGCATCTCGTCGAGGGCCGCCCTGTCGATTGGCTCCCGCAAGGTCGTGGTCGTCACAGCATCATTCCACCTCTCGGCTTCATGCTGCTCGGGGCTCGGGCGTCTCGACTCTCGCCTCGAGCTGAAGGACGGCCCCAGCCGTCTTTTCGCGCTCCGCCGCCCGCATGAAGTAGACGGTGCCCGCGTAGAACCAGCCGTCGAAGAAGGCGGGGACAAAAGCGATGAGTGCCGCTTCTTCCATTGAGAATCCCGCTGCGAGAGCGACGATCAAGGCGACCACGAACAGCGCCGGCAACCCGACGGCCAAGCCGATTGCAATGCTGCGCCCAAGGTCTTCGTCGGCCATGTCGTACATAGCGGGGACTCCCTCAATCTTTCTCTAGTAATTACTAGAGATACTAGTCATAGGTACGAGGGTGCGCAATGGCGCCGAGAAGGGGTCAGTGGACCCTGCGCTTCGTGCGAAGTTTCCGCGCGAGGTGGTCCTCGAGCACGGTGGCACCGGAGTGCTCGATGTCCCGAGTCGCAGTCAGCAAGATCACGACTGTCCGACGACTGCGGGCGACGAGGTCGGCGACGGCATCCACCGCCGAGCCGGTACCCAGCTCAACCCGGTAGCGGCGAGCGAAGTCGTCGAAGCGGTCGGGGTCGTGGCCATACCAGCGCCGCAGTTCGGTGCTGGGCGCCACGTCCTTGGCCCATTCGTCGATTGCGAGCTCCGACTTCTTGATGCCGCGGGGCCAGAGCCGGTCGACGAGCACGCGATAGCCGTTCAGGTCCTCGGAATCCTCGTAGACACGTCGGACGTGGAAGGCCGGCACCGCGGTCATTCTTTCGCCCGGGCGTCTCGCAGCGCGAGGGCCGCTTGTACAAGGGCGGCGTGCGTGAGGGCTTGGGGAAAGTTGCCGAGTTGGTGGAGTGTGGCGGGATCCATCTCTTCCGCGTACAGCCCCAGGGGGCTGGCGAGCGCGATGAGGGCCCGGAGTCGGTCGGCCGCTTCGGCGGTCCGGCCGATCCTGGCGAGAGCTTGTACGAGCCAGAACGCGCAAGGCATGAACGCGCCCTCCGTGCCGGGCAGCCCGTCCTGTCCGGGCGGGTATCGGTAGAGCAGTGGCCCGCCTGCATTGAGCTCGCTGCTGACGGCGTCGATCGTCCCACGGACCCCAGGCGAGTCGTCACTCTCGATCCCCACGAGAGGAAGGACGAGCAAGGCAGCGTCGACATCGGGCGAGCCGTAGGTGCGCGTGAAGGTGTCCCGAGCAGCATCGAAGCCTTGTGCCGCGATTTCGGTAGCGAGGGTCTCCCGCTCACGTGTCCATACCCTTCGTCGGCGGGCCCGCGTGTGTTGATGCTCTGCGATGCCGAGTGCTCGGTCCAGGGCCAGCCAGGCCATGAGCTTGGAATGGACATGGTGGGCGGCGTCGCCCCGGATTTCCCAGATCCCGGCGTCGGGATCGCGCCAGTGAGCGGCCACCGTGTCGGCGAAGGCCGCCATTGCCCGCCATGTCTCGGAGTAGAGGCGGTGCCCCGATCTCGTGAGTAGCCATGCGGCGTCGAGCACCCAGCCATAGCCGTCGAGCTGGTGCTGGTCGGCGGCGCCGTTGCCGATACGCACGGGACGGCTCTTGAGATACCCCGGCCAACCGGTGAGAGCGCGCTCGGCACGCGCGTGACGGCCGTCGAGCGTCAACAGGACGGGGAGGCGGGGGCGGTCGAGACGGCTGGCGTGGAGCAGCCAGGCGAGGAAGTGGCGGGCTTCCTTGACCTTGCCGACCCCCAGGAAGGCGCCGATGCCGATGCTCGCGTCACGGGGCCAGGCGAATCGGTAGTCCCAGTTGCGCACGCCGCCGGGGTCCTCTGGCAGTGACGTGGTGGGTGCGGCCACGGGAGCGCCCGACGGCGAGTAAGTCAGCAGGCGCAGAGTGAGGAGGCTGCGCACGACCGCATCACGCTCTGGTAGCTCGCTGTCGATGTCCCGGCACCAGGCGCGCCAGTGTTCCTCGTCGGCCTCGAGCTCGGCCCACGCCGCGTCCGGACCCACGTACACGAGCGGTTCGCGGTCCGCGACGCTCATGGCGATGGTGAGTGGCCGATCGGGAGTGATGGTCACCGTCGTCTGCCGACCCGGGACTACCGGCACCGGCGGGGAGGCGCGGAGCGCGAGGGCGACCGACGACCACGAACACACCAGCACGTCGTCGCGTTGTTCCGCACGAGGGGACAGGTGGCGCTCGCCGAGGTGCGGGTCAAACTCGACGACGGCTTCGACCCGCCCGCCCTTCGCCGACAGGCGCCGGACGAGGAGTGTCGTCGGTAGGAGCTTGCTGCTCAACTCGGCGACCATGCCCTCGGTGAGCGTGAGTTCCGCGTCGTCCACCTCCCACGTGGTTTCGAGGGTGACCGACTCGGGGCGGTAGCGGCGAACGATCGGCGCCAACCCGCCCGCTGGGCCGAGTCGGAAGGTCCCTGCACCCGCGCCGCCGACCAACCGCCCGAAGATTGGCTCGCCGTCGAAGCGCGGGACGCAGAGCCAGTCGATAGAGCCGTCAGGAGCTACGAGGGCGGCCGAGCGAGTGTCGCCGAGCAGTCCGTAGTCCTCGATCGGGTGCTCGCGTTCAGTGGGCATGGAGCAGGACTCCGAGCGCGATCCCGTACACAAGGTGGGCGACGACGGCGACGGCCGGTGTCTCCGAGCCGTAGTTCAATCCCAATAGCCCTGGCGGCTCCAGTAGCGCGGTGGAGGCGGGTCCGGCCCGCGACGAAGCCATTCGGGGGTGCACGCCGGCGAACAGCGGGACGAGGACGGTGAGGGAGACGGCGACGTGCAGAAGCGCAAACAGGGCACCGAGCCACCAACTGGCCTCGTCAAGCAAGGCGAAGCTGGCGGCGTAACCGAGGGCGAATCCCTGCCCGATCGCGAGGTGGATGAAGAAACCTGTGAACCGTGCCTTGTCCGGGTCTTCGGTCACGACGGTGCCGAGCAGCAGGGGGAGGTCGAGGCGGGTGAGGCCGACCAGCTGAGCGGTGATCATGACCAGGGTCAGTGCGGTTGTCGCGACCAGCCCGAACAGCGCCCAGCCCGACCAGTCCACCGCTACCGCACGTCGATGTTCATGACGCGAGCTTTTCGATCGGCGCGTCGTGATGCAGTGAAAGGAATCGTTCTGGTCCTGGAAGCTCCGGCCCGCCCGAGTCGATCCACTCTGCGGTGGCCCGGTGGGAGCGCTCGATGAGTGCGCCGGCTTGGGTGAAGTCCGTCGGGGACACGGCGAGCGGGCACACTGGTGGCAGCACCTTGATCTTGGCGCGGCCTCTGAATTGGGCGACGTCGATCACGAGCCGCTGCTCGACCAGAAGCGTGAGCGCCTGCATGGCGACGCCGAGTGCGTTGGTCGGTGGGTGTTCGAGAGCGCAGGCGAACCCTGTCGGGAGCACGTAAACCTCGTCTGCTCCCAGCGCGACGGCCTGGGACAGCGCGGCGTTGTCGGCGACCCCGCCGTCCACGAGGACGAGCCCGCGACGCTCCACCGGGGGAAACACCCCCGGGATGGCGGCACTGGCCATGACCGCGCTTGCGGCGTCGCCGGTGGACAGCAACACCTCGCGCCCGCTGAGCAGGTCAGTGGTCACGATGTGGATCGGGATCGTCGCCTCCTCGAGATTGCGGAAGGGGAGATTGGCTTCGATGAGTCGGCGTAGGTTCCCGCTGGAACACAGCGAAGGACGGGCGCCGCCGATCGCGAGCGCGTGCCGCAGTGGGGCAAACGGGAACACTGCTTGGCGCCGGAGTCCCCGCCAGATTTCAGCAAGCTCATCGAGGGAGGCCTGGCCGGTGCCACGTCCAGCGACGTACGCGGCGTTGATGGCGCCGGCGGAGGTCCCGATCAGGAGGTCAGGGCGGACATCACGCTCGGAGAGAGCCTGGAGCATCCCCACCTGCACGGCGCCGAGGCTGCCCCCACCGGCGAGCACGAACGCGGTCGTCATCGGTCAAGCCCTCTCGGCCGCCGGTGCGGGCGAGGGACGGAAGGCGGTGGCCAGTCGGGCGAGCGCGAGGGCGGCGACGAAGAGCCCGAAGTCACGCAGGGCGATGTCGTAGTAGTCGCCGATCAAAAGCAGGTTGACGATGATCCCGGCCAGCCAGACGGCGACGAGATAGCCGCCGAACCGGGGGCGGAGAGCGACGACGAGTCCTGCGACGATCTCGACGGCGCCGACGACATACATCACCTGATGTGCGGTCCACGGCAGGTGGTTCACGATGTCCGGCGCGAGATACCGGTCCCAGTTGACGAGCACGTGGAAGTACTTGTCGAGCCCGAAGGCGATGGGTGCGACGGTGAAGGTCACCCGCAATAGCCAGAACGCCTGATAGGCCGGGTCGGTACGCCACTTGTGCGCCGTGCTCGCCGTTGAGCCGTGCCGCGCGGCGGCGGAGGGCCGGGTCGTCAGGGTGCTGGCCATTGGGGTGCCTCCTCTGTAAAGGACAGTAATTTTGACGATAGAACCATGAACCGATTTCGTCAACCGGTTTGTCTTTTAGAGATGCCGCGGGGTAGTTTTTCTAAGACAAACTAGAATTACTTTCGAGCCCTGGAGGAGTGATGCGGCTGATCGTGTACGGCGACTTCAACTGCCCATACAGCTGCCTGGCCAGCGCACGGGTCGACCGAGTCCTTGCTGATGCCACCGCCGAGGTCGAGTGGCGGGCTGTTGAACACGACCCGACGATTCCGGTGCCCAGCCTCACCGTCGAAGGCGAGGTCGAGACGATGTTCGAGCGCGAGGTGGCGGAGGTGACGGACCAGCTCGCGCCCGGTGAGGAGCTCCCTATCAGGCGCCCGCTCGTTCGCTCGAACACGCGGGCGGCCATCGCCGCCTTCGCCTCGGCAAACGCCACGGTCGCGCACGCGCTCCGCCGTCGGCTCTTTGCCGCCTACTGGTACGACGGCCGGGACATCGCCGACCTGTCCGAGCTGGAGGCGCTCGGAGCCGCTGCTTGCCGCGGGGGCTACGAAAGGGCGGCCCGCTGGCGGGCGGAGTGGTTGGGCCTGGAGCGGACTGTCGTGCCCATCCTCGTGCTGCCGGACGGCTACGTGTCGAGGGGCCTGGGCGCCCTGGCCCGCTTGGGAGAGTTCGCCGACAACGGACGCAAAGAGGAGACCAGATGACCACCACCGAGCGAGAGGCCGCGTCATTCGACTGGGCGGGCGTCGTGGACTACGCCGTCCGCTACACGCACGAAGCGCCGATGACCCAGTACGAGTTGCCGGGCATAACCGAGGAGCTGCACGACGTCGCCTGCGCGGCGGGCGACGGCGGACACGACCGAGTCCCGGTGGCGGTCGTCCCGTTGTGGCACGCCATGGTCACGGCCAGGCTCAAGATCCCGGCGGGGGACCCCCAGGCGTTGCAGGCTGCCCAGCACCGCCTCAGCGCCGCCCTCGCCGAGATCGAGCGGCTGTACCCGCTCTCGCCGGCTGGCCTGCTCCCGCAGGTGGCGTGGGGCCTGCCCTATTTCGGGCGCTATTTGCCCGACTCACTCGTCGCCGAACACCTCCCGACCTCGACCCGGCCGGGCACCGAAGGAGAACCCGTCCTCATCGAGGCCGTTCGCTTTCCCCGTGACCCGGAGGACATCGTCATCGAACAGAACGATGTCTGCTTCCACTTCAAGAGCGACTTTCGCCACCACATCGATGAAGCCATCAGCGCCCTCTTCGAGCCGGGCAGAGCCGTTATCAACGGCATCTCTGTCTCGTCCGTGTTCATCGGCGACCTCCTCAGCGTCACTTCGCTCCGCCGGGGGTTCGCGGGCCACGGCATGCCCCGGCGGGTCGGGATGGCCGCCGGAATCCCTGGGGCCGACAAGATCCCGGAGGGCGCCATGCTGTTCATGGGTTTCACCTCGAGCCACGTGCACGGGCTGGCCGCGGGCAACCTGGCCAGCTATGAGACCGTCCCCGGCTGGACGGACTGCACACCCGACAGCTACATGGCCGGCGGGGCCAACATGCACGTCTCTCACATCGGCATCGAACTCGACCGCTGGTATGCGCTGTCCCACGTCAAGCGACTGCACCGCATGTTCGACCCCCGCCGCAGTGAGGGCGAGGAGATCCTTTCGCCCGACCAGTGCCCGGCTACGTCCACCTTTCAAGCCCAGCGCGATCGGGACGTCGAGGAGTTCGGGGTGGTCGGCCACAACGAACAGATGCAGTTCCTCTCCCGCGTCGAGGAGGAGACCACCACCGCCTACGGCCAGAAGCTGCGCCGGGGGACCACATTCTTTCTCCGTCAGGACTTCGACACGGTGGACAACCCATTCGAGTTCTCTTCGGACGGGCCCGTCAGCCCCGTGCCCCGGGCCGGTGTCCACTTCATCGGCATAGGGCCTTCGGCCCAGCACTTCCATCTCATGCGCCGGGAAATGGACAGCCCGGACCTGGCCGAGAAGCACAAGTTGCCCGGCGAGAACGTGGGGTTCAGCGACTTCCTCGTCAACACCCATCGTCAGAACTACTGCCTGCCCCCGCGAGCCCATCGGTGCTTCCCGCTGGCCGAGCTCCTCTGAACCGGAAGGAGGAAGCGGTCGCACGCCCGGCGATCGACCTGGCCGCTGAGGTCGTCGAGGTGATTGCCGAGACTGCCGACGCCACCACCCTCCGTCTGCGCCTGCCCCAGCCGGTCCAGTTCCTCGCTGGCCAGTACTTCACCGTACGTCTCGACCTCGAAGGCGTGGCGTGGCCTGTCACCCGGAGCTACTCGGTCGCATCCTCGCCCTTCCCACCGACGTCGACGATCGACCTGACGGTGAAGGAGACGCCCGACGGCCTCGCCTCGCGAATCCTCGTCCGCGACATTGCCGTGGGAACCACGTTGGATGTGGAGGGACCGTTCGGCTACTTCACATGGGAAGAGAGCGACGGTGGACCCCTGCTGCTCGTGGCGGCCGGCAGTGGGATCGTTCCCCTCATGTGCATCGTGCGCTACGAGGCGGCGCGGCGTCTGGAGGTTCCCACGACGCTTCTGTACGTGAGTGCCGACCGTGCCCACGTGATCTTCGGAGATGCGCTGGACGAACTTGCTGCCCGCTCGCTGTGGCTCTCGGTCACCCATGCCTTCACGAGGGACGACACCGACCCCGCCGCCCGCTACCACGCGCGCGTCGATGCGGGCATGCTTGCCGAACTGGTGGGCGACACCTCACCGTCGCTCCTCGTCTATCTCTGCGGGCCGCCCGAGTTCGTCAAGGACGTCGAGACGATGTTGATTGCGGTGGGCGTGCCGACGACGCGGATCCGCACCGAAGACTGGTAGTGACCGAGCGCTTCGAGAGCCGTCAGCAGGTCATTGTGGCTGTCGACCATGCGGGAGAGGGAGACGGTGTCTTGGACATGCGTCCTCACAGGTCGTTCGAGGGAACGTGCCATTCGAGATCGAGCAGTCGTCGAGCCAAGGATCCGGCGATCCGGGCAGCATGAGTCTTCGCCCGTTCGGTGACAGGTCCGCTCCACCCCTGGTCGACCGTCTGGACGAACAGGAGATACCAGCGGTCGAAATACTCCTTCCGGAAGCGCTCGACCGCGTGCACCTCCCGGTGGGCGGCGAGGATCTGCCCCTGGTAGCCGGCTCGGCCGAGGAGGACTCGACACCAGTAGTCGATGAGCCTCGGAATGTGGATTGACCAGTCGACCTCAGCGACCTCGGTGAACACCGGTCCGAGCAGATCGTCGAAGGCGATCTCGCGGTAGAACCGAATGACCAGGTCGTGGATCTGTGCGCGCGTGTCGAGATCCCCGCTCGTCGGGGCCGCGACGGCGTTCATCGGGGCGCGGCCCCGCTCGGGTAACGGTCGAGCTGGGCGCAATGCAGTGCCCAGGTGATGAATCCCTCGACGTCACCCCGTCTGTGCTCCGCGATGAAGTCATCTGCGAGACGGTCGATCACGTCGTTACTGAGTCCGGCAGCCAGGAGTCGGGCCCGGGCCTCGTTCGCCAGCAGGTGGGCCGATTCGATGCCGCCGGTCGGTGGGACCATGTCGCCGCAGTCGTTGGCGCTGCTCGGCGAGGTCGTCGTTCCGGGATGGGGAGCCATGTGCACAGGCTATCAAATTATTCTAGTAACTGATAGAATTACATGCGCGGCTCAACAAGACGGACGGAGGTCTCCCGATGGCGAGCTACCTGTTGCCGGCGAAACCGATTACGTCGCTCGATGCCTACCTGGCTACCGAGACCGGAGGGCTCGGGGTGGGTCGAGCCCAGCAACTTGGCCCAGCGGCGACCATCGACGAGATCCTCCGCTCGGGGCTGCGAGGTCGAGGTGGCGGGGGCTTTCCCACCGGGCGGAAGTGGGCCGGAGTCGCCTCCCAGACGGGGACGCGACGCTTTGTGGTGTGCAACGGGGCCGAGGGCGAGCCTGGCACCTTCAAAGACCGCGCCCTGATGCGGGCCAACCCGTACCAGCTCGTCGAAGGGCTGATCATCGCCGGCTTCGCGGTCGGCGCCGAGGCGGCGTTCATCTGCGTCAAACGCAGCTTCGGGCGCGAGCGCGAGGCTGTGACCCGGGCCATCCAGGAGTTTCAGACTGCCGGCATATGCCGGGAGTGCTCTGTCACGGTCGTGGCGGGGCCCGACGAGTACCTGTTCGGTGAGGAGAAGGCCATGCTCGAGGTCATCGAGGGCAAGCCGCCCCTGCCGAGGATGTTCCCGCCCTACGAGCAGGGCCTCTTCGCCACTGGCCCCCAGCTGGGCTGGGAGGTCACAGGGCGCATCGATCGTTCTGCTGCCCCTGAGCCGAATCCCACGCTGGTCAACAACGTCGAAACGCTGTCGAACGTCCCGCACATCCTCGCTCGAGGTGCCGAGTGGTTCCGGTCGATGGGGACGGCGCAGTCGCCGGGCAACCTCGTCGCCACCGTGGTCGGAGACGTCGTCGCTCCCGACGTTGGCGAGGTCGAGCTGGGTACCCCGCTGGGCACCGTCATCGAGGTCGTGGGGAGCGGGCTGTACCCAGGACGAAGCGTGAAGGCCGTGCTGTCGGGGGTGGCGAATCCGGTTGTCACTGGTGCCGATCTCGACACGGCCCTCAGCTATGAAGGGTTCAGGGCGATCGGCAGTGGCATGGGTGCCGCCGGCCTGATCGTTTATGACGAAACGGCATGCATGGTCGGCGTTGCCTACCTGCTGTCCCGTTTCCTCTCGGTGGAATCCTGCGGGCAGTGCCCGCCGTGCAAGATCGGCTCGGGCCAGATCACCGACCATCTGCAAAACCTCGAGACCGGAACCGGCACCGACACCGACCTCACTGAGATCGGCCGCTGGCTGGACCACGTCACCGACGGCAGCCGTTGCTTCCTGGCCGTCGAGGAGCAGGTGATGGTCAGCAGCATGCTGCGGGCGTTTCCCGAGGAGTTTGCCAAGCACGTCGAGTTTGGCCGCTGCCCGAGGCCCCGTGACCTGCCGATCCCCAAACTCATTGACCTCGATGGTGGCGAGGCTGTCTACGACGAGTCGCTCTGGCGCAAACGACCGGACTGGACCTACGAACCGGCGCTGCGCTGAGCGGGCATGTGCGGGCGTCTACGCCATCTTCTGGAGGCGGACGCAGCAGCGACCCGGCGCAGGGTCGAGTAGCCCTTCGAGGTTGGAGTGGCCGAGGCCTTCGACTAGTCCCTCCATCAGATCCAGGTTCATCCCGCAGACGAGGTCGGTGTACTCCTGGGAGAGGGCGTGGAACGGGCAGTTCCCGAGCGTGATCCCTGTCTTGTCGACGTGCGGTTCGTAGCCGCGTTTGCCGAGGATCTCACTGATGGCTTCGAGCAGCGTCGAGCGGCTTGCTCGTGTCCCGGCGCGCTCGCGGGCCTCCGCGCCCAACGATCGGCCAGTCTCTCGCGCCACCTTGTGCAACGCGTCTCCCACCGGGACCCCGTCGCGTTCAGCGTCGGTGATCGCCCGGGCGAGCAGTCCGCCGGCCAACTGGTAGTCCCGTTCGGGGAGGCTGACGCTCAACTCCCGCCCCGAACGCCGGTAGAGCTTGGCGGGACGGCCGGCACCCGGGCCACCGCGTCCGGCGGGGCGGCTGAACTCCACAGCGAGCAAACCGTCGTCGACCAGCTTGTCGAGGTGGAACTTTGCCGTGTGACGGGGAATCCCGACGCCCTCGGCCGCTTGGTCGCGGTTGACCGGTTCGGATTGTGCGGCCACGAAGCGGTACAGGGCCCGGCGTATCGGCTCGCCCAGCGCTGCGAGGCCGGCGATCCGGGCGTCCAGGTCGTCGGACATTCTAAAGTTCAGAGTACTGTCCTTTAGACATCGCGGCAAGGACCAGATTCCTGTCGTCGAGTCTTGGCTAGAGCAGGCCCAGTTCGAGCCGGGTCGCCTCCGACATGCGATGCATCGTCCACGGTGGGTCCCACACCAGCGCCACCTCGACCTCGTCGACGCCGGGTACGGCACGAACGACGCGCGTCGCTTCTTCACGGAGGATGTCGCCCATTCCGCAGCCCGGCGCGGTCATCGACATGTCGATCTCGATCCGTCTGGCGCCGTCCGAACCACGACGCTCCTCGCAGCGATACACGAGTCCGAGCTCAACGATGCTGACGGGGATCTCGGGGTCGTACACCGTGCGCAGCGCTGCGGTCACGAGATCCATATCGAAGGTGCTCTCCTCTGGGTCGACGCGCTCGAGTTCGTCCGACACGGCATCGGCATCCGCTCCATCAACGTCGACGCCCAGGGCAGCCGCGTCGGCCCGCGCGATCCGCATGAGCGAGCCTTGTTCGGTACGAACGGTGAGGCTGCCGCCGAGTTGTTGCACGATCCGGACACGTTCACCGGCGGTGAGCGTCACCTGGACGCCGAAAGGGACCATGGTGGCCGGGCAGTCACGGAGAACCTCGATCACCGTCGGGGCCGGACTCATCGCGCCGCCATCACATTCGCGAGGTGGGATCGCAGTGCAGCGTCCGTGATGTCATCGACGATCTCCCGGATGAATGCGTCGATCAGCATGGCCCGTCCGACGGCGACCGGGATGCCTCGGCTGCGGAGGTAGAACAGCGCGTCGTCGTCGAGGCGTCCGACGGTCGCGCCATGGGTGCAGCGCACGTCGTCGGCGAAAATCTCGAGCCAGGGCCGGGTGTCAGCCTCGGCCGTCTTGGTCAGTACGAGGTTGCGGTTCACCTGCGTGGCGTCGTTGCCAACGGTGCCAGCCCGCACGATCACGTGTCCGCTGAACGACCCGCGGCCGTGATCGTCGACCACCCCGAGGTACCGCTGGGCGCTCCTGCCTCCTGAGGCGGTGTGGTCGACGGTGACCACGTTGTCGTGACGCTGGCGCCGGGCGGGCAGGTACAGGCCGTCGAGGTCGGCGCCGGCGTCGGGCCCGGCGAGGCGGACGTCGAGCGCGTGCCGGGCGATGTCAGCACCGATCATCACCGAGGTGAGCCGCGTCGTCGACGCCGCGCCCTGCTCCACGAGCGTGTGCCCGACGTGGACGGTCTCGTCTCCCTCGGACTGGATGCGAACGTGGTCGACGGCGGCTTCTCGGCCGGCGCGGATCGTCGTCGACGCGTTGGTGAACGCGGGCCCGGGCAGCCCGCCGTAGGTCTCGACGAGGGCAACGCGCGCGCCCTCGCCCACGTCGACGACCGTGCGCGGGTGCGACACGGTCCGCAGGTCGCTAGGGGCCGACAGGTGGACGAGGTGGATCGCTTCGGGGACGGCTACGTCGGCACGAACCACGAGGTTTGCCGTGTCCGTGGGGGCGGCGTTGTTGAGGGCCCGGAACCCGTCGACGTCCTCGCGCCGCTGTCGCTTCCCGGGCGTGAGGTCGAGGATGACGCCGTCGGGGAGCACACAGTCGGACGCGTCCGGGACGAATACGCCGTTCACGAACACCAACCGCGGGCAGCCCAGATCGCCCGCGAGCTCGTCGACGGTGCTGGGGCTGACGGGTGGCGCGGCACCGGCCACCGCGTCCCTAAGCGAGGCGACGATCTCGTCGACGGGTGTGTACTTCCATGCCTCTTCCCGGCGGGAAGGGAACGAGACGATGTCTATGAGCGACGTCATGCCGGCGCCGCGGCAAGCGTCGGGCCGTAGCCGCTGGCCTCGAGCTCGACCGCCAGTCGATGGTCGCCCGAGCGCACGATGCGGCCCCCGTTCAGGACGTGGACCCGATCAGGCCTGACGTCCTCCAGCAGCCGCCGGTGGTGCGTGATGATCACGAAGCTGCGCTCGGGACTGCGGAGGCGTTCGATGCCGTCGGCGACCGCGCGCAAGGCGTCGATGTCGAGACCGGAGTCGGTTTCGTCGAGGACGGCCAGGCGAGGCTCGAGGAGGGACATCTGGAGGATCTCGTTTCGCTTCTTCTCCCCGCCGGAAAAGCCGTCGTTGACGAAGCGGGTGAGGAACGCGGGGTCCATCCCGAGGACGGCCATCTGGTCCCGGGCCAGCGTCAAGAACTCCCGCGCCGCGACCTCGGGCAGCCCCTGCTGCTCTCGCACCGCGTTCACGGCCGTCCGGAGGAAGTACATGTTCCCCACACCGGGGATCTCGACCGGGTGCTGGAACGCGAGGAACAGGCCGGCCGCGGCGCGGGCCTCCGGGGTGAGAGTCAACAGGTCCAGCCCGTCGAAGGTGACCCGTCCGTCGACGTCGTAGCCGTCGTGTCCGGCGAGCACATTGGCGAGCGTGGTCTTGCCCGCGCCGTTGGGGCCCATGATCACGTGTACCTCGCCTGTCGCCACTTCGAGGTCGAGGCCATTGAGGATCGCCTTCGCGCCCACGGAGACCGTGAGGCCGTCGATGCACAGCATCAGCCCACCGCTCCCTCGAGCGTCAGCCGCATGAGGGCCTGCGCCTCGACGGCGTACTCCATTGGCAGCTCGTCGAAGACTTCTCGGCAGAACCCGTTGATGATCATGGACGTCGCGTCCTCCTCGGAAAGGCCTCGTTGACGGCAGTAGAAGAGCTGGTCGTCGCTGACCTTGGAGGTCGACGCCTCGTGCTCGACCTGGGCGGTGTCGTTCTTCACCTCCACGTAGGGGAAGGTGTGAGCGCCGCAGTTCGATCCGATGAGCAGGGAGTCGCAGCGGGTGTGGTTGCGGGCGCCAGAGGCCGACCGCAGGATCTTGACCAGTCCGCGGTAGGTGTTCTGCGCGTGTCCGGCGGAGATGCCCTTGGACACGATCGTGCTGGTCGTGTTGCGACCGATGTGGATCATCTTCGTGCCCGTGTCGGCCTGCTGATGATTCGTCGTCACGGCGACGGAGTAGAACTCGCCGACCGAGTCGTCGCCCTGGAGGATGACGCTCGGGTACTTCCACGTGATCGCTGACCCGGTCTCGACCTGGGTCCACGAGATCCGCGCTCTTGCGCCGGCTCGCCCCCGCTTGGTGACGAAGTTGTAGATCCCGCCGTTGCCGTCGGCGTCGCCGGGATACCAATTCTGCACGGTCGAGTACTTGATCGACGCATCGTCGAGGGCGACGAGCTCGACCACGGCGGCGTGCAGCTGATGCTCGTCGCGCATCGGTGCGGTGCATCCTTCGAGGTAGCTGACGCTGGCGCCCTCCTCGGCAACGATGAGCGTGCGCTCGAACTGGCCGGTCTTGGCGGCGTTGATGCGGAAGTAGGTCGACAGCTCCATCGGGCACCGGACGCCAGCCGGCACGAAGCAGAAGGAGCCGTCTGAGAACACCGCCGAATTGAGCGTGGCAAAGAAGTTGTCGCGGCTGCCGACCACCGACCCGAGGTATTCGCGCACGAGGGCAGGGTGTCGCTGAACGGCCTCGGAGAACGAGCAGAAGATCACGCCCGCCTCCGCCAACTGCGCCTTGAAGGTGGTAGCCACCGAAACCGAGTCGAGAATGGCGTCTACCGCCACGCCGGAGAGTCGTTCCTGCTCGGCGAGGGAAATGCCCAGCTTGTCGAAGGTGGCCCGGATTTCGGGGTCGACCTCCTCAAGGCTCTTCGGTGCCGGCCCCTTGGGTTTCGGCGCAGCCCAGTAGTGCATGTCCTGGTAGTCGATCGGGCGGTGATGCACGTTCGGCCACGTCGGCTCCTCGAGCGTCACGAAGTGGCGAAAGGCATCCAGCCGCCACTGGAGCAACCAGTCGGGCTCCTGTTTCTTGGTTGAGATGAACCGGATGACGCCCTCGCTCAGACCTTTCGGCGCGAGGTCGGTTTCGAGGTTGGTGTGAAAGCCGAACGCGTATTCCCGATCGACCAGGCCGTCGACGACGTTGGACACCGTGGCTCCTGACTGGGCGTGGATATATTTCTAGTATATACTAGAAATAACTCGTTGGCGACAAGAGGATCACAGATGCGAGATGCCCCACGGCCGACGCCGACCCGAGACCTCGATACCCCGGAAGAGATCTACGAGATGGTGCGGCGGTTCTACGCGGACGTCGCTCAGGACGACCTTCTCGGGCCGATGTTCAATGACGTGGCCAAGGTTGACTGGTCCGAGCACCTGCCGAAACTCACGGCGTTCTGGTGTCGGGCCCTTCTCGGTATCACCGGGTACGTAGGCAATCCTTTCCAGACCCACGCGCGCGTCCACGACAAGCGCGCCTTCACCCCTGCGCACTTTGAACGCTGGCTGTCGCTGTTCTGCGACACCATCGAGCTGGGATGGGTCGGCACGAATGCACTGCGCGCCCTGGAGTTGGCGGAGAACGTGGCCAGGGTGCACAGCCGTCAGCTGATGGGCGAAACGGTGTCGCTCGGTCCGAAGGGAGGATCCTCGTGTTCACCGGCCGTATGTTCTTGATCGCCGTCGGCATATTGGGAGCGAGCATTTGGGTCGGGAGCCTCGTGTGCCTGGCGATCGTGGCCGCCGCTGCCCGAGAGGCACTCGACGGGCAGTCGCGGGTCGCACTGTTCCGGCGTGTAGGCCGTCTTTATGGGGTCGTAGGCACGGGGTCACTGCTCGCAGCCATCGGGGTCGGTCTGACTCTCGCGTGGCCGCCATCTCAAATGGATGGCACCGTCGTCGCGGTCTTCGTACTTGCCGCCCTGTTGGTTCTCGCCACGATCGCCGGAATGGCGCAGGCGCGCCGGATGACGGTGCACCGCCAGCGGCGGCTCGCGGCTCCTGGTGATCAGGCAGCGGCGGACCGCGTGCGGCGGGGTGCCGGAGTCGCCGGCGCTCTGCGCGGGTCACTCGCGCTGATCACGATCGCGATCGTCCTGATCGGCGCGCACCTGCTCGGGACGGCGAAGTGAAGTGAGCGCCTTCCCGCCGGGTGTCTCAGTCGCCATAGCTAGATGTTGAGGAGCCACAGATGACGCAGACCGCGCTTGACTCGTCTCCGGCGCTCGAGCCCCTGCCCGAAACCGAGTCCCAGCGTGTCGAGCCTGACCAGTGGCTCAGGGACCGAGAAGTTCGCCGCGACGCCTGGGTGATCTGCACCTTCTTCCTTGCTGCAGCTGCCCTCATCGGCGCCATTCTGGGGATCGGATTCGGTATCCGGGCGATCGACGAGTCGACACATTCGTCGGTGCCGGCCGGCGCGTCAGACGTCGCTGAGGCGGCGCCGACGTCAGCGATGGTTCATCTGAGTGAATTCGCCATAGAGCCCAAGGTGGTGACGGTGGCCCAAGGCGGGGCTCTCCAGGTGATGAACATGGGGACGATGCAGCACAACCTGGCCGTCAAGGACACGACGCTGGCCACGGCGATGATCGACGCCAACGGCAGCGCCAACCTGAGCCTGGGCGGGCTCTCGGCGGGCACCTATCAGATCTACTGCCAGGTTCCCGGTCACGAGGCCGCGGGCATGGTTGCGACGCTCAAGGTCGTACCGCCCGGCGGCGGTTCAGCGCCAGCCGCAGCAGAAACGTCTGCGCCAACCGTCGAATCGCCGCCGTCCTCGAAGGCTGAAGCCAAGATCGACTTCAACGCCAAGCCCGGCCCCGACTGGCACGCCTTCGACCCGACGCTCAAGCCCGCCGATGGGGCAACGGTGCACAACGTCACGTTCCACGCCACCGAGAAGGTCATGGAAGTTGCTCCTGGTGTGCGCCAGGAGATGTGGACCTTCAATGGGCAGGTGCCCGCGCCCACGCTGCGGGGCCATGTTGGCGACGTGTTCAACGTCACGCTCGTCAACGACGCAAAGATGGGCCACTCGCTCGACTTCCACGCCTCGAAGGCCTCGCCCAACGTGGCTATGCGAACGATCAACCCGGGCGAGTCGCTCGTCTACCAGTTCAAGGCCGACTACGCCGGGGCCTGGCTGTACCACTGCGGCACTGCTCCGACGCTCATGCACCTCGGCAACGGTATGTACGGCGCCGTCATCATCGACCCGCCCGGCCTCGCACCGGTTGACCACGAGTACGTCATGGTCCAGTCCGAGCTGTACCTGGGGCCGCCGGGCCAACCCGGCGACTACACCAAGATGCAGGCGGCGAATTACGACGCCGTGGTGTTCAACGGCTACGTCAGCCAGTACAAGTTCTCGCCGATCGTGGTGCAGCCGGGTCAGCGCATCCGCGTGTGGGTCGTCGACGCCGGTCCCAACGAGAACTCCTCGTTCCACATCGTCGGCACGATCTTCGACACCGTCTACAAGGAAGGCCACTACGAGCTTCGTCCCGACGGCACCCACGGTGGTTCGCAGTCGCTCGACCTCCAGCCCGCACAGGGTGGCTTCGTGGAATTCACGCTCAATGACCCAGGCCAGTACACGATGGTCGACCACAAGTTCGCCAACGTCGGGAAGGGTGCCGTGGGGACCTTCCAGGCCGGCGACGTCGCAGGCACGATGACCCACTGACCCGGCCGCCCGGCTCGCGTTTGCTTTTTCCCTGACATAGTTCTATCGCAAACTAGAAAAACGCTGCTAACATCGTGAAGACGAAGGAGAAGGCCATGGCTCTGCAACTCGGTGATACGGCTCCGGACTTCACGGCTGAAACGACGGAGGGCCCGATCACGTTCCACGACTACCTCGGCGAGAGTTGGGGACTCTTGTTCTCCCATCCGGCGGACTTCACTCCCGTCTGCACCACCGAGCTCGGCGAGTTCGCGCGCCGGAAGAAGGAATTCGACGATCGCCAGACCAAGTTGGTCGGCGTCAGCGTGGACTCTGTCGAGTCGCACCGAGGTTGGTCAGCCGACATCGCCGATACCCAGGGCCACGGCCTGAACTTTCCGCTGGTCGGAGACGAACAGCGCGAGGTCGCGCAGCTCTACGGCATGATCCACCCGAAGGCGCTCGAGACGGCCACCGTCCGGACGGTCTTCGTGATCGGGCCGGACAAGAAGGTCAAACTCACTCTCACGTATCCGGCGGCGATCGGTCGCAATGTGGATGAGATCCTCCGGGTCATCGATGCGCTCCAGTTGAGCGCTGCGCACTCCGTCTCCACGCCCGTGAACTGGAACGTCGGCGACGATGTGATCATCTCACCGGCCGTCTCAGACGACGAAGCAGCTGATCGATTTCCGAAGGGTTTTACGCGCCTCAAGCCGTACTTGCGCCTGACGCCCCAACCGGAGAGGTAAGAGGGTTCCCGTTCGTGGCACCGGGTACGGGCACACTGTTGTCCCGAGAGCAGATGACGACGACGACACTTCAAGAGCAAGCACGAGCGCTCGGCGATCCGACACGCCACGCCATCTTCCGCCATATAGCGGACGTCGCGCGTCCGATTGGGATAGCAGAGCTCAATGACCAGTTCCCGCTGAACCACAACGCCATCCGTCAACACCTCGCCAAGCTCTTGAGCGCTGAGCTCATCGTTGAGTCCAAGGTTCAAGGCGGACGCGGGCGGCCACATCTCGTATATGAGATCAACCCGGCGGCCGGGGGCCAGTGGGGGACCGAGGGACCCTACGAACGTCTCAGCCGGCTTCTTGTCGAGATCATCCGGAGCGGAAGAGATCCGGAGGACGTCGGGAGGGACGCGGCGCCGACGTTCCGCGTGCCTTCACCGTCTGGGGACGTCGTTGCGGATATCAGCGCAGCCATGGCACGCCAGGGATTCGAGCCTGACGTCCGCCCAGCGCGGGACGGCGCCGACATTGTGTTGCACAACTGTCCATTCTCGAGCGCAGCCGTGGCCGACCGCGAGACGATCTGCTCGCTGCATCTCGGGATCGCTGAGGGTCTCGCCGACGACACATCTGCGGCCGTGACCGAGCTCGTCGCCTACGACCCGCGAAAGGCAGGCTGCAGGCTGCGTGTACGTGTCGTCTCGGAAGATGATTCCAGTCCGTCTGTCGGTCCCGGCACCTTGTCGTTGCGCGGACGGAAGACCAGCCGGGGTCGGGCTTGATTCGCCATTCGCTGTTGTCGTACGCGGATAGATCCGCGAAGAACTCTCACTGACGCACGCACGTGCCGTATCGAGCGCACGCGGACCTGTGAACCGGTGACAGGGAGAGTCCGTCGGACGTGGCGATGGTTGTGCTCCCGAGAACCACCGCGAAAGTTGCACGAGACGTGGAACTGTCCCAAACGCGGGCGGAGCGTGGAGGTGCCGTCCAGTAGCTCGGAGATTGGTTGGGCAGCGGGCAACTACCTTCCGCCCGACCCCGGCGAGATCAATCGGTTGTGTGCGTCTCGGAACGACTCGGAACACGAGCGATAGCCGCACTCATACCGCGTGTCGTTTGGCGAGCGGGCGACGGCGATGGCGGCGACCACCAGCGGCGCGAGGCAGACGCCGACGAAGATGCCGATCCACAGCGCACCCCGGACGACCAGCTTCACGGACCGCCGAGCCTACGGCGCGGGCGTGCTAGCAAGACGGCGTGCTCGAGCTGGAACCGTCGTTTCGCCCGGTAGCGGATCACGACGGGTATCCGGCTCTCGAGGATCTGGGTCTGCTCGGCGACGGGGAGACGGCCGCGCTCGTCGGCCTCGACGGCAACGTCTGGTGGCTGTGTCTGCCCCGGTTCGACGCCGAGCCGTTGGTCTGCGGTTTGTTGGATCGGCGGCGAGGCGGCCGCTTCGTCGTGGCGCCCGCGGACGTCGTCGAGGCGCGGCACTGGTATGAACTCGACACCGCCGTTCTCGTCACCGAGCTCCGAACGCCGACCGGGTTGGTGCGGCTGACGGATGCGTTGGCAGTCTGCGCCGGCGCCGACCTGCGCGATGACTCGTCGGCGGCGCGCCACGAGTTTGTTCGCTCGGTCGAGGTCCTCGACGGCCACGTCGAACTGCGCGTGCTTCTCGAGCCGAGAGGCGGAGCGACGACGCGAGCCGGTCGTGGGGGCCTCGAGGTCGAGCCCGGGGGCTCGTGCCAGGTCCCGATGCATCTGCGCGCAAGCCGGCCTCTGGATGGCCTGTCGACGGCGTGGTCGCTGTCCTCGGGTGAGCGTGTCCACGTGGTGTTGTCGTGGGGCGGAGCCCGCCGCCACCACCGTCTCAGCGGCGCCGAGATGCTGGCGGCGACGGCCGACGCGTGGCGACGTTGGCTCGGGCCGTGCTCGTACACGGGGCCCGAGGCGGCCATGGTGCGCCGCGCCGCCATCACGCTGAAGCTCTGCGACCACTGGCACAACGGTGCTCTGGTGGCGGCGCCGACGGCATCGTTGCCGGCGCCGGTGGGTGGCGTCCGCAACTGGGACTATCGCTACACGTGGGTCCGCGACGCCGCATTCTCGGTGTACGCGCTCCGCCGAATCGGGTTCCCCGAGGAAGCAAACGCCTTCCTGGGCTGGGTGCTCGACGCCTTCGAGAGCAGCGGCACCCCCCGGATCATGTACACCCTCGCGGGCGAGCCGGTACCCGAGGAATGGACCGACCCCGAGCTCGAGGGCTATCGCCGGTCGGCGCCCGTGCGGTGGGGCAACGGCGCCAAGGACCAGCGCCAGCACGACGTCTACGGCGAGGTGTTGGACTGCGCGCACCAGTGGGTGTCGGGCGGAGGCACGATCGAGCCGCACCTTTGGGCGGGGCTGACCGCGCTCGCTGACACCGCCGGCGAGGCATGGCGGGAACCCGACCAGGGCATCTGGGAGGTGCGCAGCGAAGGCCGGGTGTTCACGTACTCCGCCGCCCTCTGCCAAGTGGCGCTCGACCGGGCGGCGCGCATCGGCGCGCGCCTTGGTCTGCCGGGACCGATCGAAACGTGGCAGAAGACCGCGACCAGCCTGCGCGATCGGATCGTGGACGGTGCCTGGGACGAGGATCACCAGACCATCACCGAGCACCTCGACGGCGGCGGGGGCGTCGACGCCAGCCTGCTCGCGCTGCCGATCCGGCGCGTCGTCCCTGCCGACCATCCTCGGATGGTGGCAACGACGAATGCCATCGCGGCGCGACTCTCCGCCGGCGACGGTCTGCTCTACCGCTACCTGCACGACGACTCACCTGATGGGATCGCCGGCGACGAGGGCGCCTTTCTCCTCTGCAGCTTCTGGCTCGTCGAGAACCTCGCCCACCAAGGTCGGCTCGAAGAGGCCGCCGACCTGTACGCCTCGTTGTGTGCGCGCGCCAGCTCAGTTGGGCTCCTCCCCGAGCAGATCGACCCGACGACTGGCGGGTTCGTCGGCAACTTCCCGCAAGCGTTCAGTCACATCGGCGTGATCAGCAGCGGTGTGACGCTGGCCCGCCTGGGAGTGACCTCGTGATAACCCGGCTTGTCGTCTTCGGTGCGACCGGTGACCTGACGGGTCGGTACCTGATGCCGGCCCTTGCCGCCTTGCGTGCCGGCGGCCAGCTCGACTCCCGTTTCCAGCTCGTCGGAACGGGCCGCGCCGCATGGGATGACGACGAGTTCCGCCGTCGGATGGCCGCGCAGCTTGACCAGCATGCTGCCCACCTCCCCGACGAGGCGCGGACCGCGGTGGTGCGGGCGTCCCGCTACCGGTCCAGCGACTTGGGCGACCCCGAGAGCGTCGCCGAGGTGATCGCCGGTGACGGGCCGGTGGTCGTCTATCTCGCCCTTCCCCCTGCAGTCGCGCCGGCGGCGGTTCGGGCGCTCGACGCCGCTGGGTTGCCACCCGACAGCCGGATCGTGTTCGAGAAGCCGTTCGGCGAGGATCTTGCGGGCGCGGTCGAGCTGAACCGCTTGCTCGCCCACACCGTCGACGAACAACACGTGTTTCGCGTCGACCACTTCCTGGCCATGACGACGGTGCAGAACGTGTTGGGAACGCGTCTGGCCAACCGCATCCTGGAGCCGATCTGGAACAGCGCCCACATCGCCGCCATCGACATCGTGTGGGACGAGACCCTCGCGCTCGAGGGCCGCGCCGGCTACTACGACCAAGTCGGGGCGCTCGAGGACATGCTCCAGAACCATCTACTCCAGCTCCTCTGCCTCGTGGCCATGGAGCCGCCGATCACCCTCGACGAGCGCACCCTGCGAGACCACAAGGTCGACGTGTTGCGATCGATTCGCCCGCTCACCGACCAGGACGTCGTCGATCACACACGGCGGGGCCGCTACACCGCGGGCCGCATCGGTGGCCGCTCCGTTCCCGCGTACGTCGACGAAGAGGGCGTGGATCCCGACCATCGGACCGAGACGTTCGCCGAGGTCGAGCTCCACATCGACAGCTGGCGGTGGTCAGGCACGACATTCGCGCTCCGCACCGGCAAGGCTTTGGGCCGCGAGCGCAAAGAAGTGGTCGTCCGCTTCCGCGATGTGCCCAACCTTCCTTTCGGTCCCGACGCAGAGGCGGTCCCCAACGTCCTGCGCTTCAGCCACGAACCCGAAGGGCTCACCCTCGAGCTCTCCGGCATCGGGCCGGGTGCAGACTTTTCCCTCGCACCGCTCACGATGAGCGCCCGGCTCGACACCCCCGAGTTGCCCGCCTATGGGCGCCTCCTGCTCGACGTGCTCAATGGCGATACCACGCTCTCCATCCGCGGCGACGAGGCCGAGCAGGCGTGGCGGGTGCTCACGCCGGTCGTCGACGGCTGGGCGAAGGACCTCGTCCCGATCGACGACTACCCGGCTGGATCCCAAGGACCGCCAACCCGACCCGTCTGAGGTCGTCGCACCTACACGAGTCCGGATCCGTCGAGGTCGCGCAGGATCGCCGAGACGTCGGGGTACACGGCCGCGGCGCCGGCATCCTCGAGCTCGGCTTGTCCGATCCCGCCGCTCAGCACGCAAACGCAGCGGAGGCCGGCACGGGCGGCGGCCTCGACGTCCCAAACGGTGTCGCCCACTGCGATCGTGTTCTCGGCATCCAGGCCGGCCTTTTCCATCGCCATTTGGAACACGTCGGGCGACGGTTTCGCATCCGAGACGTCGCCCGCGCTCGTGACCTCTGAGATGGCGTCGTCGGCGTCGATCGCGGCCAGGAGTGCATCGACGTCCTCCTGCTCCGAAGACGACGCGAGAACGACCGTCGCGCCGCGGTCCTTGACGGCACGGAGGAGCGCGGCTGCGTCGACGAACGGACGGATCTCGGATTTGAGATCGTCGAAGTGGCCACGCCAGGCCTTCTTGACGTCGTCGCGGACGTCTCCGACGAGCTCACGAAGCAACACCTCGGATCCCGCGCCGATCATCCTGTGGATCCGCGCGGTGGCAACGTCCTCGCCGCAGTCGACGAAGGCTCTTCGCCAGGCAATGGCGTGGAGATAGTTGGTGTCGACGAGCGTCCCGTCGATGTCGAAGACCACGCCCCGCTTACGGTTCATCGTTGAGCCCTACCCTCAGCCCTGCCGGCTGAATACATCGCCGGCCGGGTTCGCACGCTTCTAGCGGCGGTTGGCCCGGAGGAGCCCCTCTTGCATCACCGTGGCGATCACGGCTCCGTCCTCGCGCCGAAAGCTTCCGGCGGCGAGGCCCAAGGCGCCGTTGTTGGTGGCCGGGTCAGCGGAGAACAGATGCCATTGGTCGGCGACGAAGGGCCGGTGGAACCAGACGGCGTGGTTCAGGCTCACGGCGGCCGCCGGCGGGTCGGGGAGCGGAGCGCGGGCCGCAGCGACGATGCCCATGTCCGACATGAAGGTCAGGACACACCTGGCTGTGATCTCGTCGCCGCCCAGCGGCTCACGCGCCCGAATCCAGTACGGCGGCAGCGAGAACCCCGAGGCGGAGGGCGTGAGCGGCCGGATCTCGAAGAACCCCGTGCTCGGCCGGTCGAGGCGGGGCGGCAGGCTGGGAAGATCATCCGGCGACGGCGGCGCCGGCGCCGGCGGGTACCAGTCGATGCCGGACTCGGGCGTGTGGAAGCCGGCGGTCATCTCGAACACGACGTCGTGCTGCACGGCGATGACCCGCCGCGTCGAGAACGATCGTCCGTCGCGGGTGCGCTCGACGTCGTACTGGACGGGGAGCCTCGACCTCCCGACGCGCAGGAAGGTCGCGTGGAGCACGTGCGGGACGCGGTCAGCGTCGACGGTGGCGGCCGCCGCCGCGAGCGCTTGCGCGGCTACATGGCCGCCGAACAGCCGCGGACCTCCTGCAGTTTGTGGCCGGCCCTCGAAGGAGTCGCCCTCGCCGAGAGGCGACAGCTCGAGCAGCCCAGATACCCACTCGGGCTGTGCTCCGACGTGTTCGGTCGACGCGGCCACGGCTCAAGAATAAAGACTTTTCGCAACCGCCCGGCTGGCGTAGCCTCGAGCACGTGAGCGACGCCGACGCGAACCGCGACGACCTGGAGAGCGAGGCGGCTGATCCCCTGCGCGAGCAGCTGCTGGCGGCTGCTTCCCGAGTCTTCGCGTCAAAGGGCTACTTCGGCACGAAGATCATGGACATCGTCAAAGAGGCGGGCCTGTCGAGCGGCGCCGTGTACGGGCGGTTCAACTCCAAGAACGAGCTGCTGACCGAGGCGATCGTCAGCGCCACGATCGACAACGCCAGTCGTGCCACACCTGAAGAGGACCAGGTCGGCGACATGCTCATCCGGCGCACGACAGAACGCCGGGGACCTCTCAACGAGCTCGAGGCGCTCGAACTGGAGGCGTTTGTAGCCGCCCGCCGTGAGAGCGAGGTGGCCGACGCCCTGGCCGAGGCGAGACGGCGATACCGCGAGGCCATCGAGCCGCTCGTTCAAGCCGCGCTCGAGGACGGCACGGCCTCGCCGAATCTCGACATCGAGTCGGTCCTCTACTTCATGGAGGCCGTCCACCTCGGGCTGCTTCTCAAGCGAGGTGCGGGAATGCAGCCACCGCCGCCCGAGCAGTGGCAGGCGTTCATCACCGCTCTCGTGCGCAGCATGGCCGGGTCGGCGGGCCGGGCCCGTCGCTCCCGCAAGCGCGGCTGAGACCCTTGCCGCGTCTGCGAAGAAAAGTTATTCTTCGGTCATGAGCGATCTGCCGTCGAGCTCCGAGGTCGCGTCCACGATCAAGTTCGTCACCGACAACGCGCCTCGGACCTTCCTGTGGGACTACGACCGGAAGAGGGGGCAGCTGGTCACCCTCTACAACAAGGGCATGGCGTCGCAGTGGAACTCGGTGACCGACCTCGACTGGGACACCGACGTCGACCCCGAGCGACTGGTCCGCGAGTCGAAGACCCCGAACATCTTCGTGGACCTCGCGCGCGGGGCGGCCGAGGTTCCGGGCTCGCCGTTCGCGTCGTGGACGGAGAAGGAGTTCACTCAGCTCGGGATCGAGACCTTCAAGTCCCAGCTCTCGCAGTTCATGCACGGCGAGCAGGGGGCGATGATGGCCGCGGCCAAGATCGTCGAGACCGTGCCCTGGATCGACGCCAAGTACTACGCGGCAACCCAGACCATGGACGAGGCCCGTCACACCGAGGTGTTCGCCAAGTACCTGCACACCAAGCTGGGTGACGCGTACCCGATGAGCCCGTTCCTCGAGGACCAGATCATGGCGCTGGTGGAGGACGGCCGTTGGGACATCACCTACCTCGGTATGCAGATAGTGATCGAGAGCCTCGCGCTCGCCGCGTTCGGCAGCATGATCAAGGCGACCGAGGAGCCGCTGCTCAAGAAGCTGCTCCGGTACGTGATGTCCGACGAGGCACGCCACGTGGCCTTCGGCGTGCTGACGTTGCACGAGTACTACCAGGAGCTCAGCGCGGCCGAGCTGAAGGAGCGCCAGGAGTTCCTGGCCGAGAACACCCTGCGCAGCCGGGCCCGTTCGATCGCGCCGGAGATGTGGGAGCGCATGGGGCTCGACTTCAACGAGTCCCTGCCGTCGCTCATGGAAGCGGCGTCGAAGAAGGGCAAGAGCGCGTTTCGCGGCTTCGAGAAGGGGTTCTTCTCCAAGCTGGTGCCGAACGTCCGCAAGCTCGGTCTCATCGACGCCAACGACGGATACCTCCGCCGCCTCTGGGGGGACGCCGGCCTGCTCAAGTACGAGTTCGCCGACAACACCGGCGACGACTACGACTCCTACGACGAGGTCGCCCGGGACCGGGCCGCGGCTGCAGCTTCGGCTTCGGCGAATTGAGCGCCCGCACCGATCGCAGCCTGCGGGGAGCGGCCGCCCTGGTGGGGGTGGCGGACGCCGTCTCTCCAACAGGCGTTCTCGACAGCCACGGCCGCGCTCTGGAAGCGGCCGTCGTCAAGGAGGCACTCGCTGATGCGGGGCTGACGCTGGCCGACGTCGACGGCGTCTGCCATCCGATGTCGTCCATCCAGTTCGCCGAGTACCTCGGCATCCGCAATCCGGTGTTCACCGACTCCACCATGACCGGCGGGTCGAGCTTCGAGGTCCACGTCGAACACGCCGCAGCAGCGATCGCAGCCGGGCTGTGCGACGTTGTCGTCGGTGTCTACGCCGGAACGCCGCGCGGCGACCGCGCTCGCGGCAGCCGCCGAGGGCCTCGGGGCGCTGGCAACGAGCCCCTTCTCGAGTGGGAGTTGCCCTACGGCATCCGGATGCCCATGGGCCCGTACGCCCTCGCCGCGGACCGGCACATGGCGCAGTTCGGGACCACGTCCGAGCAGCTGGCCCAGATCGCCGTGACCACACGGGCTTGGGCGGCCATGAACCCGAAAGCGCGTTACCGGGAACCCATCACCGTTGACGACGTGCTGGCCTCGCCGATGGAGTCGTCGCCGCTGCACAAGCTCGACTGTTGTCTCGTCACCGACGGCGCGGGCGCATTCGTGCTGACCAGCGTCGAGCGCGCCCGCGACCTGCCCAAGCCTCCGGTGTACGTGTTGGGCGCCGCCACCTGTCATGGGCACTCGATGATCAGCCAGATGGCGGACCTGACCGTTACGCCGGGCGCCGTGAGCGGGCCCGCGGCCTTCGCCATGGCCGGGGTGAAGCCGGGCGACGTCGACGTGCTCATGGGCTACGACAGCTTCACGATCACTGCGCTCCTCCATCTCGAGGACCTCGGCTTCTGTGCGAAAGGAGAGGGCGGGGCGTTCGTGGAGGACGGCAAGACGGGACCGGGCGGGTCGCTGCCGATGAACACCAACGGCGGCGGGCTGTCCTACACGCATCCCGGGATGTACGGCATGTTCCTGATCGTCGAGGCGGTCCGCCAGCTGCGGGGCGAGTGCGGCGACCGCCAAGTCAGTGGCGTGGAGATCGCGGTAGCCCACGGCTCGGGGATGGTCCTGTCGTGCATGTCGACGCTGGTGCTCGGCACCGAGGCCGCCCTGTGACCGCGCCCGAACCGACCCGGCTCGAGCCGCCCCCGCCGTCGGAGCTCACCGCCCCGTTCTGGGACGCCACCCGCCGTCGCGAACTGCTCGTCCAGTGGTGCAACAGCTGCGACCACGCGGTCTTCTATCCCCGCGAGGTGTGTCCGACGTGCCTCGGCGACGACCTCGAATGGCGGACGGCGGCCGGCACCGGCACCGTGTACGCCGTCACCGTCGAGCACAAGCCGATGGACCCGCGCATGCGCGATCAGGCCCCGTATGCGATTGCGCTCGTCGACCTGGAGGAAGGCGTGCGCATGATGACGAACGTGGTGGGGTGCGATCCGGACTCCGTCACCGCCGGGATGCCCGTCAGGGTGACCTGGGAGGCGCTGTCGGACGGCCGCAACCTTCCGCAGTTCGAGCCGGCGGCGGGGTGACATGCCCGAGCTGAGCGACTGGGCCGCGTCGACGCCGGACGCCCTGGCGCTCATCGCTCCGGCCGGGACTCGGACGTTTGCCCAGCTCGATGGCAACGCCAACCGTCTGGCCCACGCCCTGCGTGCCCGGGGCCTCGTCGCCGGCGACGCGGTGGCGTTGATCGCCGGCAACCATCCGGCGTTCGTCGAGACCGTCTACGCCTGCCAGCGCGCCGGCTACCGGCTCACACCGGTGAACTGGCACCTCACGGCGGACGAGGCGAGCTACATCGTCGACGACTGCGAGGCCAAGGCGCTGATCGCGACGATCGACGTCGCCGATGTGGCGCGGGGCTGTCTGGCTAACGCTCCGGCATGCAAGGTCGCCATCGTCGCCGGCGGCGACGTCGAGGGCTTCGAGCGGTTCGAGGACGCACTAGCCGGGGAGTCGGACGAGCCGTTGCCCGACCCGTCCCCGGGGTCGACGATGCTCTACACGTCGGGCACGACCGGTCGGCCCAAGGGTGTCCACCGCCCCGCGGGGGCGACAACGATTCGTGCGGTCAACGTCGGGGGCCACGAGAGCGGCGACGTCCACCTCTGCACCGGCCCCCTGTACCACGCCGCGCCCCTGGCCTTCTCGTTGTCGATTCCCCTCGCCTTCGGCGCCACGGTCGTGCTGATGGACCAGTGGGATGCCGAGCGCACGCTGCAGCTCATCGAGGAGCACGGGGTCACGCACACGCACATGGTGCCGACGATGTTCCACCGGCTGTTGTCGCTGCCCGACGACGTTCGCAACCGGTACGACGTGTCGACGTTGCGGTACGTCCTGCACGGCGCGGCGCCGTGTCCGGTGCCGGTGAAACGGCGCATGATCGAGTGGTTGGGCCCCATCGTCTGGGAGTACTACGCAGCGACCGAAGGGGTCGGCAGCTTCGTCGACTCCCAAACGTGGCTCGCGCACCCCGGCACCGTCGGCAAGCCGTTCCTCGACGACCAGGTGATCGTCGGCGACGAGGAGGGGACCCGCCTTCCGGCCCGAGAGATCGGCCTCGTCTACATCAGGTCACCCGAGGCGGCGCGGTTCACGTACTTCAAGGACCAGGAGAAGACGGCGTCGAGCTTCCGCGGTGAGTACTTCACCTTGGGCGATGTCGGCTATCTCGACGAGGAGGGGTTCCTCTACCTCACCGATCGCAGCGCCAACCTCATCATCTCGGGTGGGGTGAACATCTACCCGGCTGAGGTGGACGCCGCCCTTCTCGAGCACCCGGCGGTGGCGGACGTGGCCGTGATCGGGGTGCCCGACGACGAGTGGGGCGAGGCCGTCCTGGGTGTAGTCGAGCTGAAGGACGATGTCGACCCGTCGGACGCGTTGGCCGCCGAGTTGATCGAGCACTGCCGCGTTCGCCTCGCGCACTACAAATGCCCGCGTCGCATCGAGTTCGTGGCGTCGCTCCCACGCGAGGACAACGGGAAGATCTACAAGCGTCGCTTGCGTGACGCGTATCGCGCGTGAGCAGGCGCTCGATGTTCGCATCGCTGCGTGTGCGCAACTACCGGCTCTACTGGGGTGGTCAGCTGATCTCCCAGGTCGGGTCCTGGCTGAGCCTCACCGCCGTGTCGTGGATGGTGCTCACCGAGCTGCACGGCGGCGGCACCGACATCGGATTCCTCGCCGCCGCCCAGTTCCTGCCCACGCTCCTCGTCGGCACGTGGGGCGGCGTCACGGCCGACCGCGTGCAACTGCGTCGGCTGCTTCTGGTCACGCAGTCGGCGCTCGCGGTCGCGGCCTCGCTGATGGCCGTGCTGACGTACACGGGCGTCATCAAGCTGTGGATGGTGTTCCCGTTGGTCGGCCTCCAGGGCCTGGCCCTCGCCTTCGACAACCCCGCGCGCCAGGCGTTCGTCAGCGAGCTGGTCGGGCCCGCGCTCGTGCCCAACGCCGTCGCCCTCAACAGCGCTGGGTTCAACAGCGCCCGCATCGTTGGCCCGGCACTGGCGGGCATCCTCATCGAGCTCGTCGGCACCCGCCTGTGCTTCGCTCTCAACGCCGTCTCCTATCTGGCGGCCATCTGGGCACTGGTCGTCATCAATACGAGCCAGCTGCACGCCCGCGCTGTGGTCGCCCGGGCCAAGGGCCAGATCCGCGAAGGCCTGCGGTACGTCCGTGAGGTCCCCGTGCTGCGCGTGGCGCTGTTGACCATGGCGGTGGTTGGCACGATCTCGATGAACTTCACGGTGCTCGTGCCGCTCCTGGCCCGTACGACGTTCAAGACCGGCGCGGGAGCGTTCGGCCTGCTGACGACGGCGATGGGCGCCGGCTCACTTCTCGGCTCGCTCCACGTGGCCCGCAAGGAGGAACCGACGTTGACTCAGCTCGGGGTGGCGTCGGTCGCGCTCGGGGTCGCCATGCTTGCGGCGGCCGTCTCGCCCAGCCTGCCCGTGGCCATGGTCGCCATCGCCGCGTGCGGTGTGTGCGTGATGGTGTTCCTCGCCACCACCAACAGCGTGCTCCAGCTGTTCTCCCGGCCGGACATGCGGGGCCGTGTGCTGTCGCTCTACCTGGTGTTGTTCATCGGCACGTCGCCGTTCGGCAGCCCCATCGTCGGCTGGATCGCCCAGGCCTTCGGCACGCGCGTCAGCTTCGTGTACGGCGCCGTGGGCGCTCTCGCCGGCGGTGTGCTCGCTCTCAAGCGGCGGCATGCGTTCGTGGCGCGCCACCAGACCCCACCCACCCCCGAGTCAGCGTCGGTACTCAGGCCGACAGGAGCGCTGCCATGACCGTGACCGACGTCCGGACCATCACCGATCCGATCGACGAGCTAAGGGCGTGGCTCGACGACAATTGGAATCCGGACCTGTCGGTCGCCGAGTGGTGGGATCGCCTCGGCCTGGCTGGGTGGGCGGCGCCGATCCTGCCCGCCGACCGCTACGGCCGGGGGCTGAGCCGCGGAGACGCCGTGCGCGTCTCCCGCGAGCTTGCCGCCGTCGGCGCTCTCGCGCCGCCCCTCGGCCTCGGGCTCGCCCTCGCCGCACCCACCATCGCCACCCACGGCACACCCGAGCAGATCGAGCGTTACGTGCGCGACCTCGTCACCGGCCAGAAGGCGTGGTGTCAGCTGTTCAGCGAGCCTGGTGCGGGATCTGACCTCGCCGGCCTGTCGACGCGCGCGGTCAAGGACGGCGATGTCTGGATCGTCAACGGACAGAAGGTTTGGACGTCCGGCGCCCAGATCGCCGACTTCGGCATGCTGCTGGCGCGCACCAACTTCGAGGTCCCCAAGCACCAGGGGATCACCTCGTTCGTCATCGACATGCACCAGCCTGGCGTCGAGGTCAGGCCGCTGCGGGAGATGACGGGCAACGCCATGTTCAACGAGGTCTTCCTCACCGACGCGGTGGTGCCCGACGACGCCCGGATCGGGGATGTCAACAGCGGGTGGAAGGTGGCGAACACGACGCTGCTCCACGAGCGGTCTGGGATGGGCGCCGGGGGCGGTCCGCCTCGAGTGGGCATGGCCCGGCCGGGCACGGTGGCCGGCGATCTGGATCGGCGGGCGGGTGACCTCGCGAGGCGGTCACGTTCGGACCTGCCCGAGGCGGGCTCGCCGAACGCGCCGTCGCCCGCGCAGCAGTACATCGACCTCGCCCGGGCATTCGGTAAGGACGCTGATCCGGTCGTCCGCCAGAAGCTGGCGCAGGCCCACACGCTTGGGACGCTGGCCCGCCTCAACACCGAACGCCACAAGGCCGTGCGTGCGGCAGGCGGCGACATCGCCGGCATCGCCAATTTCTCGAAGCTGTTGATGGCTGACATCCTGCGCCTGAACCGCGACCTCGGACTCGAGATTCTCGGCCCTCGCGGCATGCTGCACGCCTACGACGGTGCGGGACGCGACGCGCTGGCGCAGACTGTCGGTGGTTCTGCTGCCATCGCAGCCACCTCGCAGGCTCTCAGCGCCCAGGCCTTGCCGATCTACGGCGGCACCGACCAGATCCAGCGCAACATCCTGGGGGAGCGAGCCCTCGGGCTGCCCAAGGAGCCCGGCGATCTGTCCAAGGTCCCGTTCAACGAACTGCCACGGAACGGCTGAGCCATCGCCACACGCGCGCGGGCCACAGACCGTCAGTGGGTCACGTAGCGTTGGCGTCGACGACGGAGGATTCGCCACATGGCTCGAGCGACACCGCAATCGTTGACCGCCAAGGAGCGGACATTGTTGATGGAGACGGAGACCGATCGGCTCCGGACCATGGACGAAGACGCTCTCATCGACCTCCTCGTCAGGGTGCGCCGAGCGCGGGACAAGTCGGTCCAGCTCCATCGCCGTGAAGTGGCAGAACAAGTCGACGTGGCGCGTGCGCGCGGCACCGCGAGCGTCGCTCCGCGCCAGAGCGCATCGAAGGCGGAGATCTTCGAGGGTGCGCTTGCCGGGGTCAGCTCGAGCCTGGCCCGCGCTGCCCGGGCCACGGCCGCGGCATTACGAACCGAGCGTCTGGCCGCAGCCCGAAAGGGAGGACGACCGGCCGCGCCGGGCGGTCGCTCCCGCGGGCGATCGCGGACGAAGTCGGGCACACCGAGGGCTCGGACCAGACGGCCGATCGAGAAGCGAGCGGGGGCGTCGAGCCGCGCATCGAATGCCCGCCGCCAAGCCAAGCGTGACGCCTCCTGATCAACGAACCGGCGCGTAGTCTCCGGGCGTGACGAAGCTCGCCGTCGACCCTCTCACTCCACTGCTCGGTGCGGAGGTGTGCGACATCACGCTGGGGCCGGATCTGGACGACGCCACCATCGGCGTGATCCGTGACGCCCTGCTCGAGCACAAGGTTCTCTTCTTCCGGCGTCAGTCCTTCGACGCGCGGGCGCTGACCGAGTTCGCTTGCCGCTTCGGTGAACCCACGCCGGCCCACCCCGTCGAGCCAAGCGTCGAGGGGCACCCCGAGGTGCTCTCACTGGACTCAGATGAAGGGGCCCGGGCCGACGTATGGCACAGCGACCTGACGTTCCAGGAACGACCACCCCTCGGTGCCATGCTGCACGCCGAAACCGTTCCCGACGTCGGGGGCGACACGGTGTGGGTCGACATGGCCGCGGCCTACGAGGCGTTGAGTCCGCCGCTCCAGGCCTTCCTCGAGGAACGTACGGCGACACACTCGCCCCTGAAAGCGGGCGACTACTTCGCCGCCCGCGACGTCACCAAGGGGGAGAAAGCGGCCGAGACCGCAGGCGCGGCATGCCGTCACCCGGTCGTACGGGTGCATCCCGAGACCGGCAACAAGAGCCTGTTCGTGAACCCGTTGTTCACGGACAAGATCGACGGACTCCGCCGCCAGGAGAGCGACGCCCTGCTCGCGCTCGTGCAGGAGGTCGCCACCCGGCCCGAGCACATGCTGCGCTGGCGCTGGGAGACCGGCGACCTCGCCTTCTGGGACAACCGCTGCACGATGCACTACGCGCTGCGGGACTTCGGCGACGCGCCCAGAAGGATGATCCGCGTCGCGCTCGAGGGCGACCGGCCCATCGGGCCGGCGTAGCCCGCGGTCGACTAGCTCGACGCCAGTACGCGGCGATCGGTGTTGCGCCGGCGCCGCAGCTGGCGACGTTGGCGTTCGGTGGTACCGCCCCAGACGCCGATGCAGTGGTGTTCGAGCGCGAAGTCGAGGCACTCGGCCCTCACAGGGCAGTGGTCGCAGATGGCCCTCGCGTCCTCGACGGACTCGCCCCGCGCGGGGAAGAAGATCGCTTGGGACTCACCGAGGCCAAGGCCGCGGCACGCCGCCTCTCGCTGCCACGCCAATTCGGTTTCCAGGGGGAACAGCCCGGTGTCGCTTCCCGACGGCACAACCCTCACAGCACGCCACTCCTTGATCGATCGGCTGTCGACTCCTGGACGCCGCGCCAGACCTCTTGGTAACTGCAGCGGGGGCAGACGAAGAGGTCGGCCGCGCCCATTCGCACGACTCCCACAGCGACGGGAACCCTCAGTCCGCAGTTGCGACAGGCCATCTCTGGAAGAGCCCAAGAGCGCTGGTCACGCATCGTCCCTCCTCGCCGTGAAGAAGGGTTGATCGTGCGCCCGCGGGCCTGTGGATCGCTAGAGCCGCAACATGTGGATCTTCGGGCGACTCATCCACAGCCCGTCCACAGGCGGGCGGTCAGGAGGCGCTGTGTGCGACCGCCGCTCGCCCGTTGGGCGTCAGCCGGATGTCCTCGAAGTACGGCTCGGTCTCGCCCTTGGTCTTCTTGGCCGTGATCATGCGTCCGCGGCGTTGGGCGTCGGAGAGCCGGTCGGCCACCTCCTGCGGTTCGAGGCCCATCGCCTTCGCCAGCGCGGCCGTGTCGCAGGGCTTGCATGCGGATGCGGAATCCTTGACCGATTCGTGGTCGCGCACGACCTTGAGAACGGCGAGCACGTCGTCGTAGCGGGTCACGCGGCTGAGGCTACGCGGTCACTTCGACGACACTCGCCAGAGCCTTGGTGGGGCCGGTTGTCTCGCCGCCGAGGAGCCACGCGGTGCTGCCGATTACCGCGACACCGGCGTCGGCTCGAGGACCCGGGAGCGCGCCGAAGGATGACGCAGCTCCGTCATTCGAGACGGCGAGGATGTCGCTCAACGGCCCGCTGGCTGTCCGGCCGCCGGCCACATAGAGGTCGCCGCCCAGGGCGAACGCCATGGCGTGAGCCATGCGATGGGGGAGATGACCGACCACGGTCGAGGCACCGCGGTCCACGTCGAACCGCTGGATGAGGTCGACCTCGGTGCCGGTCGCTCCCTCCGCGGTCCCTGTCTGTCCGCCGAGAATCCAGATGCTGTGTCCGACGGCGGCGACCGCCGGGTATCGGACGCCCTGGTTCAGGCGCCCGACGACGCGGTAGTGAACGCCGTCGGTCGTCGCCAGCACGTCGGGTGTCAACGCGGTGCCGTCGAAGCCGCCGACGACGTACGCGGTGCCGTCGATCAGCGCGCTGGCCACGTCGGATCGGGCCTGGGGCAGGTGCCCGATGACGTGCCCGGTCGGTGCGCTGAACCCCTGCACGATGTCGACCGTCCGCGCCGCGCCGCCGCCGAAGACCGTTGGTGCACCACCGACCGTGGCGCCGGCCGCGTCATGCACTGCTTCCGCGAGGGCGCCGGCGACCGATGTGTGGCCGGCGGCGGGATCGACGGAGACGACACGGGCGGTCGACTGGTCGGCGGCCGTGAGCCCCGCGAGGAGGAAAATGTGATCGCCGCTGACCGCCACCGCCGGGCGACTCAACGGCGCGGGGAGGCTCCAAGAAGCGACGGTTGCGCGCAGCGACGCAGGGCGCGGCGCCGTCGTCGTCGTCGAGGACGACGGCGAGGACGCTGACGATGCCGCCGATGTGTGGCTGGCTCCGCCAGACGACGAGCACCCGCCGACCACCGCGGCCGCGAGGACCGCAACGAGCAAGCGGCGCATGGGACCGCGACCTTAGGCGTCCGATCCTGAAAATCGGCTGAGGCCGTCTAACTGGCTGGGGATTGCTGGCCGGGCGCCGGCGGATCCCACGCCGTGCCGCCGGTGCGACCGCCGAGCTCGGGACACTCGGGAGCGAAGACGCCCCATGAGCATTCGAACCCGGGGACGACCCAGTCATGCAGCATCCACGTGTCGATGAGCTCGACCTTCCTACCCCCGAGCGCGCCGCACTGCGCCTGTGACAGCGACTCCGAGCCGATCACCTGGCCGAAGGCGTTGAAGCAGAGTCCGCCGTTGAAGTTGTGCTGGTGCCAGATGTCGTTGGGTCCCGCGAAGCCACTTGGCGCGCCGCCCGGGTTGTACACGAGGTAGCTCAAGCCGACGATTCGTGACGTTGGCGTCGTCCCGTCGTAGAGCAACTCTGAAGGCGTCGTCGGATCGAAGCTCCTCGACAGAGCGATGTTGGTGTAGTGGGCGCCGATGCACGGGACGTAGACGGTCGACTGGACGTACCCGGCGCGCTCGGCGTCGGCCACGGTCGGGTACTTGTCGACGACGGCGCGCGCCTGCTGTTGCTGTGTCTCGAGCTGTGCCCGGGCTGCCTCGTCGATCGGTGCCTGCGGCGCTGGACCGCGGTGGAAGTGCCCCTCGGTGTCGAGAACCTCGCCCTCCGACGGCGGAGGTCCCGACTTCTCACAGGGCGTCTCACCGGTGAGGAGCGGCGACGTCGCGTGGTTGTGGCCCGCTGCGGTCGTATGGACGTGGGCCGCGGTGTAACGGGGCGTCAGCGCGTACGCGGACGTGCCCGCGATCAGCAGGAGCGCACAGCCGATGGCCACGAACGCGACGCGACTCGCGGCCAATCGGGCCTTGCCCAACCCAGAGAGCAGGGCAACACAACCCCACACGACGAGCACCTCGAGGGTCGTGCACAGGACGTCGGGGAACCGCACCGCCTCCTTGACCGTCGCGTTGGGTCCGATCCAAACGCCCGAGGTGCGCGATGCAGCCCAGACCGCGACCACAGCCGTGTTGAGGACGACGGCCGCCACCAAGACCGACCGCGATGGACGCAACAGGAATGCAGCGGCGCACGCGAGCTGCAGCCAGGCGGCGCCGACGAAGAACACGCCGTAGAGCCAGTACTGGTCGAAGTGGGCCGGGGCGTATCCGAAGTGGATAACGGCCGCGGCCGCGGAGCAGCCTGCGAGCAGCCATCGAAGCGGGGCATCGAGTGTTGACGCGCCGCCCTCGACCGGCGGACCCGGCTCGGGAATGTCCGAGACAAAGACGGGCTCATCCGTCAGAACAGCCAAAATCTCCCCTGACCGCGGCTGGGGCGCGGCCTAACCCTGACGAGCGACGGTCAAGAGATCAAGGCACAACTCTTCGAGACGTTGACGCCCATGGCCCTTCGGGTCAGACGTCGCCGCGGCGAGCATGTCGCCGGGCGACCCGGCGCCGGTGACGCCGGAGGACCCCCACGCCCAGCCACACGATGGCGCCGAGGAGTGCGGAGCCGAGGATGACGAACCAGAGCGGCAGCTTGGCGTGCCAGAACAGGAAGTTGATCTTGACCTCTGCCCTGTTCTGCAGCATGAAGATCAGCAGGACGACGGCTCCGCTGAGGGAGATGATCGTTCCTGCGCTCAGTGGGGAGCGCTCGACAGGGGGCCCCGGTTGCGGCTGGGCGGGCGGCTGGTTGCTCATGGCTCTCTCAAGCATGCCCCGCGGGCGAGGCTCGCATGAGATCTTTCGGGACGACGCGAGCCGGAACCCACCCCAGCTCACGCACCTGCGTGCTCGTAAGCGTGGCCATGCACGCCACGAGCGGCACGGCGGTCAGGAGGGCCATCGCCACGTGAGGACCGAGGGTGTCGGCGAGCGGCCCGACGAGCAGGTAGCCGACGGGCAGCAACAGGAACGTCATGAAGTCATCCATCGAGTTCACACGCGAGAGCGAGCTGGGCGCCACGTGGTGCTGCACCATCGAGATCCACGTGATGCCGGCCATCGCCATGGCCATTCCCGCCACGAAGCAGAGGGCGGCGATGATCGGGAGCCGGAGGCCGCTAGCGAGAGCGGCCGGCTCGCTACCCGCGATGGCGAGCAAGAGGGCAACGGCGGCGGCCGGTCGGCCGATGCGCACGCGGAGGCTGGCGATGCTGCCGGCGACCGAGCCGGCGCCAACCATGGCGACGAGGAGCGACCACGCACCGACGCCGCCCAGCTCGGACTGCGCCAGTTCGGGGCCGAGCACGACGATGGCGGGCACGGCGAGAGCGTTGAACAACGTGGCGTTTCCGATGGTGAACGAGAGCCACCGCCGAGCGCGGATCTCCGCCCATCCCTCCTTGAGGTCGGCCACGAGGCGGACGGGCTGCCGTTCCGCAGCTGAGCGGTCACCAGTCCGCATCTGGGAGAGGAGCATGGCGCTGATGGCGAACGTGGCCGCGTCGGCGACGATGGCTCCTTCGGGTCCGGTGCGAAGGATCACGAGCCCGCCGAGCGCGGGCCCGACGACCAACGACAGAGAGAACGTCGTGCGGAGCAGCGAGTTGGCGACCTGGAGGTGGCTCGCTTCGACCATGTCGGGGACCAGGCCGGCGACGCTCGGCGTGAAGAACGCTTCCGCCGTGCCGTAGACGGCCTGGAGGATGACGATCTGCCAGACGTGGGCTGTGCCCGAGAGCAGCAGAACGGCGAGCACGGCCTGGGAACAGGCACGCACGACGTCTGACGAGAGCATCAGGCGCCGGCGGGGGAGTCGGTCGGCGACGACGCCGCCGACCAACAGGAACCCGGCGAGCGGCACGTAGCGTGCCGCCAGCACGATGCCGAGCTGGCTGGCGGAGCCGCCGATGCCGAGCACGGCGAAGGCGACGGCGATGGTGGCCGCCGCGTCGCCGAACGTCGACAGCGACTGGCCGATGAACAGAAGACGGAAGTCGCGGTCGGCGAGCAGGCGCAGCCGTTCGGCCAAGGTCACGCGGGCTCCTGGATTTCCTGATTGAGGCGGTGGCCGAGCCAGTCGCGCACGATGGCGGCCGCGTCCTCGGGATCGGGAAGCGAGAGGCCGACGTCCTTTGCGCCCTTCCACATGTGATACGTCGTCGTCTCGACAGGGTCGATCACGGTGTTGCCCTCCGACCGCAACTCGCCGATCCGGCGCTGGATCACGGGCTTGTTCCACATGACGGGGTTCATGTGCGGGAAGTAGAGGACCGGCGCCGGTGAAGCGAGAAGCGCGGTCTGCGCGGGCGTGGCGGCCAGGCCGAGGGCGGCCGACGAAAGTGTGTTCGCGGAAGCGGGCAGCACAACGATCGCCGAAGCGGTGAGCGCCAGCTGCACGGGGTTGAGCCCCGGCGTATCGCACGTGAGCACGTTGTCGGCGAACCAGCCGACGACCTCGGGCTGGACGAAGCGCTCGGCCGAGGCGGTCATCAGAACGGTGATCGGGTAGGCGACCTCGGCTCGAAGCTCTGTCAGGTAGGAGCTCAGAACGATCGAGGCGCTCGAGCCCGAGGCGATGACGACGAGGGATCCGGATTCCATTGGTGATCCTTCCGTGGAAAGTGAGAGGGGGCCTGGCTCAGCGCGGTTGGCGAGACCAGGCCCCCGTGGGGATCGGTGTTGGGAACTAGCACTGGGGCTGCACGGGACGACGCATTTTGGAAAACCTCCTTTCAGGGATCAGTGATGGCAGTTGACGGGCCGGGTCTGCCACGTGCCTGGCTGGCTGCCCTTGGGCCGCAGCGAGACGCCGTAGATGACCAGGTCCCTCTTGCCTTCGTTGCGAGTGGTGTGGATGACGCCGGGCTGCTCGACGAACGCGTCGCCTCGCCCGATCGTTCGGCGGCTGCACGAGTTTCCGTGCGCCTCGTAGAAGGTGGCGGTGCCCTGCTCGACGTTGACGAGCACAGGACCGGCGTGGGAGTGCCAGCCGCCGCTCCCGCCGGGATGGATCGTGAGCTTGAAAACTTGCGTCTCCGCGTTTTCGGGCACGTGGAGCTGCGTGCTCTCGGGCAGCTTGGCGTTGGCGTAGACCTCGCCCGAGAGCTTGGCGGCGTCGGCGTGCTTCCTGGCCGCCATCCACGAGACGGAACCGGTGAGGATGACCGTGGCGGCCACCGCCGCCTTGAGGCCCTTGGTTCCGGTCATCTGCGATCCCTCCTCTCCGGCTGCTCCGGACGCCCGGTGCGTCCGTGTTCGATCTGTTAGATGCACCGGCCCCGGGCGCGAGTTCGCGGGAATCGAAGAAATTCCCCGCCTACGCTCACCGGCGTGGAAGGGGACCTGGCGGCGCTGGTGACCAGTGCGCTCGGCGGCGGGCCGACTCGGGCGCAGCTGTTCGAGGTCGCAACCGCCGGTCGGACGACCAACGACGGGTCGCTCGACGTCGTGCTGAATGATCTGGCGGCGCGGGCCGCGGCGGGCGACGAGGCGGCGACCGAGCTGGTCCTCGAGCTCGTGCACCGACTCCGGTTGTCACGCAGCGCCATCGCGCCGATCGTCAGCGACCCGACGATGGCCGACGACGTCGCCCAGGCCACGCTCGTCGCCGTCGAGAGAAAGATTGGTTCCTACGAGGGCCGCTCCAAGTTCCGCACGTGGCTGTTCACCGTGGCCCGCAACGAGGCCCTGATGGCCGTTCGCCCTCGCAAGTCAGATGCCGAGCCCGTCGCCGAGCCCCCGGCGGCGGCCGCCCGCTTCAGCTCGATCATCGCCTTCCGGGTGTCCATGGAAGCCCTCGTCGACGGATTGCCTGAGCCCTACCGGGAGACCCTCAAGCTTCAGGTCTTCGACAACCTGGATTACGACGCCATCGCCGAGCGGCTGGGCGTTCCCATCGGCACCGTGCGCTCGCGGCTGGCCAAGGCCCGCCAGCTGTTGTGGGACGCCATGAAAGCTGAGCGCGAGCGCCAGACGATCTGAGGGGCCAGCCGGGTCGGGGGAAACGCTCAGCTGATCACTTGCGCAGCCGCCGAAGAAAGGGCTCGATGTCGTCAAGCGGCGCTTCGCCGTCGAACTCCCCGTCGGGCCGTGCCGGCGGTGATTGTGCGATCCGGAGGAGCTCGTCGGGTGTAGCGGCTCGGATGACGCCGGTGTGCTCTATGACGGCGGTGGCGACGTCTTCGGGCACGCTGTCGCCCTTGAGAAGAGCGACGATCGGCTTTGTGCGGGACAGGCGCTGGGCGATGCGCGCGAACTTCCGTGGGTTCCCGAACGATTCGATCGACAGGGCGATCACGTCGGTGTTGTGGTGCTGTTCCCAGAACAGCAGGAGATCGTTCCCGCTGACGTCGGCCTTCGCGCCTGCGGACACGAACATCGACAGCCCAACTTCGAGATCGGCGGCCCGCTCGAGGACGGCGATTCCCGGTGCCTGCCCCTGGGAGAAGACGCCGATGTGACCGGGACCGACTGACAATGGTGCGTTGAGCGCGTTCAGCCGTACATCCGATGCGGTGTTGACGACGCCGAGGCTGTGCGGCCCGATCAGACGCATCCCATAGCCGTGAGCAAGGCGTGCCAAACCGTCCCCTGCCGTCGAAGTGACGACAACACCGCCCACACCGGCTCGGCCGCATAGTTCGACAGCCGACGCCACGTCGGCCTCGCCGACCGCCACAACTGCGACGTCGGCAGCGCCGGTGAGATCCGCAGGATCGTCGACGACGAGGAGCTCACCCTGGAACTCGGCTGATGCAACGTTGTCGCGGATCCTGGTGGCGTCCGGGGTCGCGCCGAGGACAGCGATCGACTTCGGTTGCAGGATCGGCAACAGGGACGCGACATCGGCCCGGCGTTCGCGCTGCTCCATCGCCTGCAGGAATGCCTCGTCCGCCGCTATGGGAAACGAGACGTGTACGACGTCGTGCTCGAGGGACGACCTGGTCGAGAACCCGGCGGCGTGGAACAGGTCGAGCATTCGGCGGTTTTGAGCGAGCGTCTCCGCGACAAACCGGACGATGCCGTGGCGACGGGCGATCGCTGCCAGGTGCTCCAGGAGGAGTGTGGCGATGCCGCGACCCTGTTCGCGGTCGTCGACGACGAATGCCACCTCGGCATCGTCGGTCCCTGCGTACCGGTCGTAGCGGACGACGGCGACGATGTCGTCGCCGCGTGTGGCGACGAGCGCGGCCCTGTCGCTCCCGTCGACGTGCGTGAATCGGGCCACCTCGCTCGCGCTCAGTCGAGGATGGGGGCTGAAGAAACGGAGGCGGATGGTCTCGGGGGATAGCCGGGCGTGGAATGCAACCAAACGGTCCCCGTCGTCCGGCCGGATGGGGCGGACGTGAATCGTGCGTCCGTCGCTCAGTACGGCGTCGAATTCCTCCGGTGTGGGTGAGGGAGCGTCCGCCACGGAGTTAGCTTGCCCCGCGCCGCCGGACTCCGCGATCTTCGAGTCTCCACGCCGTCTCCGTAGGCTGAGGCCGTGAACGGGGACCGAGTGCTCACGCTCGCCGGCCAGGACGTTCCCGTCGTCGGCACGGCGAGGATGTACGTCTGCGGGATTACGCCCTATGACACAACTCATCTCGGCCACGCCTCGATGTTCGTGTGGGCCGATGTCGCCGCCCGCGTGCTCCAGACGACCGGGGTCGACGTCGCCATCAGCCGGAACATCACCGATGTCGACGATGAGCTGCTCGCGCGGGCAGAAGCGGAGAACGTCGGCTGGCGGTCGCTCGCGGTGCAGCAGACCTACCGGTTCGAACGCGACATGGCCGACCTCAACGTGGCCAAACCGACCTATGAGCCGAAGAGCTTCGACTACGTCGCCGATGTTCTCGCACTCGCCCAAATCCTCATGGGGCGAGGCGTGGCCTATGAGCGCGAGGGAAATGTCTATTTCCGGGCCGCAAGCACGGCTGAACGAGCCGGACTCAGTCGCGACGAAGCCCTTGCGTTGGCCGCCGAGCGCGGCGGGTACCCCGACGACCCGCTCAAGGACGACCCCCTGGATGCAGTCGTCTGGCAGCGTGCATCCGAGGACGAACCCGGGTGGCCGAGCCCGTGGGGGAGAGGACGACCGGGCTGGCACGCCGAATGCACCGTCATGGCGCTCGCCACGCTCGGTCCCGGGATCGACGTACACGTCGGCGGTGCAGATCTGGCTTTTCCTCACCACGCCGTCGAAGCGGCGCAAGGTGAGGCTGCGCTCGACGTGCATCCGTTCGCCCGTAGTTGGTTGCGGGTGGGAACTGTCCGGGTGGGCGGCGAGAAGATGGCGAAGTCCGCCGGCAACCTCGTCATGGTGCAAGAGGTGCTCGACAGTTCGTCGCCCGACGCTGTCCGGCTCATGATCCTCGACCGCCCGTGGTCGGAGCCGTGGGAGTACTCGAAGGAGGCGCTCGCCGACGCCTCCGCTCGGCTCGAGGGCCTCTGGCGGGCGGCCGGGCGACGCGACGGAGATGACGCGGCGACGGACGCGGCCGTAGACGCCCTCCTCGACGACCTCGACGTGCCGCGTGCCTTGCGCATCGCCGAGGAGGCGGGAGGCCGCACAACGAGGGCGGTCGCCGGTCTCCTCGGGCTGACCTGACCTAGCCCAAGCCGGCCCGCTCCGTCAGGCCTCCTTGACGACGGCGTACCAGACGCGCTCGGCCACAAGGACAAGGGCTTCCCCGATGCGGGCGTATCGCCGGTACATCTCCCGCCAGGCCGTGACCTCACAGACGTCGCTCACTTCACGGAGCCCCGACATCGCCGTGCGGTAGAGGCGCTCGATCTCGCGCTCGCACTTGATGGCGGCGTCCGCCTCCATCGTTGCTGCGTCTCCGCCCTTGGTGATGACTGCGAAGGCGTCGGCGATATGTCGGATCCCCGCGGTCGCCTGGGCCGCCATCTGTGCGAGGGCCGCGTCCGGCACGAGATCCATCACGTCCGCCTCGCGGACTGCGTTCTTGGCCGCATTGAGCACGATGTCCAGGCGCTCAGAGAGCTCGTAGATGTCCTCGGGGTCGAGAGGGGTGGAGAACGCGGCTCGAAGCTCGCGCTGCAGGTTCCTTCGGGCATCGTCGGCGTCGTGCTCGGCCTGCCGGAGCTCATCGCCTTTGGCCTTGTCACCCGCGGACCAGGCCGCAAAGGCATCCATTCCCCGAATGGTTACGTCGGCCTGCGCTTTGAGAAGGCCGATGAGGTCTGGTGTGTGAGGAAGGAACCAGTGACTCATGCGATGAACCGCCATAGCGGAAGGGCGAGCGCCGCAAGTGCGGCCGCGGCGGGAAGGGTAATCAGCCACGCCAAGCCCATCTCTTTGACGACCGCCCAATGAACGTGGTGGCTGCGTTGGGCGGTGCCGAGGCCCACGACCGACGACGCCACAACATGCGTCGTGCTCACCGGGCCTCCGACGACGGCGGCGCCGAGAATGACCGCGGCCGAGCTGCTTTGACTCACCAAGCCGTCGAGCGGGCGCAATCGGTAGATGCCTCGCCCGATGGTTCTCACGATGCGCCATCCCCCGAAGGCGGTGCCGATGGTCAGCGCCCCCGCGGCTGCGAGCTTGACCCACAGCGGCACCGCGAAGGTTGGGAGGTGTCCCGTGGCAACCAACAGCAGGGTGATCACGCCCATCGCCTTCTCGCCGTCGTTGGCGCCGTGGCTGAACGAGAGCGCGGCCGCCGTGCCCCACTCACTTCGCCGTATCGTCGAGTTGACTCGCCGGCGGGCGCGGCGCAGCGACAGCACAGCGAGCCGGTCGAGGACGAATGCACCCGTGAATCCGAGGACCGGCGAAACCGCCAGCGCGATGAAGACGCCGAACACGCCGACGGGGTGGATGCCGTCGAGACCGCCCCAATTGATGGCGTCGAGGCCGCCGGTGAGGACGCCGGCACCGACGAGGCCGCCGACAAGCGCGTGGCTCGAACTCGACGGAAGCCCGCGCCACCACGTGATCATGTTCCACGCGACAGCACCGGTCAGCGCCGCACCCACGGCCGCCAGCACCTGGTCGTTGGGGAGTTGCACGATCCCGCCGACAGTGTTCGCCACCGCCGTTCCCACGAGTAGAGGCCCGAGGATGTTGAACGTGGCGGCCAGGATGACCGCCGAGAGCGGCCGGGCCGCGCCGGTCGCCACCAACGCGGCGATGGCGTTGGCCGAGTCGTGGAAACCGTTGGTCAGAGCGAACAGGAGGGCGACGCCTATCGCCAGCGCCAACACGAGCATGCCCCGCCATGATGCCGAACGGCGGGGTTCAGGCGGCGGTGCGGAGACCGATGACCTCGCCCGTCCCGTCGTCGTTGATGACGTAGGCGCCGTAGCCGTCGAGGGTGCGTAGCCAGGAAGGACCGTCCGCCCCGAGGGCGAAGGCGGCTGTCGCGAACGCGTCGGCCATCCCCAGGTCCGGTCCCACGACCGTGACGCTCGCCAAGCCCGTTGCACTTTCGCGCGTTCGCGGATCGAAGATGTGCCCGCCCCGCTCGTAGGTGCCGGACGTCGCAACCGCGCCGCAATCGACCTCGACCACAGCGCGCACGCGGGACCGATCGAACGGGTCCTGGATGCCCACTCTCCAAGTCCCGTGCAGTCGCCACGCGGCGACGTCGCCTCCGCCGTTGACACAGACGGCGCTCGCCCCGCCGGCGACCAGGATGTCGGCTGCGCCCTGCACGGCCCAGCCCTTGACGTATGCGGCAGGGTCGGGCGGCCGACCGGGATCGACGGCGATGTCGAACGCGCCGTTCGTGGCGCGCACAAGATCGCGGACGCGGTCGAGCACGTACCGCGTATCGGGATGCAGCTCCTGGTCGGACAACTCACCTGCGCAGTAGCGAAGCCATTCACTGCCGTCTCGGTAGGTGGTGAACCGATCATCGACCTCGTGCAGCCAAACGACGGCCTCGTCCATTGCGTCATTGATGCGCGCGATGCCGTTGGGCGAAGCATCGACCAGCAGCGATACGGCCGTACCCATGACGTGCTCGACGCGGCGCACGGCGCTCACTGGCTCACGAACCCCGCGCTGTCGAGCGCGGCCTGAAGTGACTGCTCGTACGCGTCGGACGTGTAGGTCGCGCCGCTGATCGTGTCGATGCTTGCGCTCTGTGCCTGGATGACCTCGTCATGGAGCATCGGCAGCGCCTGTTCGTTGATGAGCTGTGAGCGGCGGGCCTCGTTCGGATACTCCGGGGTCTTCACCTCAGTGATGCGTCCACCGGACACGACGAGCTCGACCTGCACGGGCCCGTAGCGGGTGTCGATGACCGGTCCGTCCACGGTCCGGCTTCCCGACGACGCTGGCGCGTGTGTCGTCGGGGGTGCCGACTGCGGCGTCTCGGTGGGCGGCGGTGCACCGTCGGAGGGCGGGGCCGTGGTCGGCGACGCGGCGGTCGAGTGACTAGCGGCCTGGGTGTCGATGACGCCCTGGGCGTGGAGCAGCCAGGTAAGCCCGGCGGCGGAGAGTGCGATGGTGGGAAGTGCTTTCTTCATGACCGTTTCTCAGGTATCGAAGCGCTCGGTGTGAATGCGTTCGGATGGGACGCCGTTGGTCTCAAGCGATCCGACCACGGCGTCGACGAACCCGGAGCGGCCACAGACATAGGCGTCCCGGGCTGGGGCATCCGGTACCAGCTTTCGGAGCGACCCGGGGGACATGACATCGCTACGGGGATCGTGGTGCCGGCGGCCCAAGAGGTAGTCGACCTCGCCGCCTCGGTCGGCCGCGAGTGCGTCGAGCTCGGGTTTGAGCATCAGGTCCTCGGGACCGCGTGCCCGGTACACCACACGGACGTCCGTGCCCGGCGGACACGCCTCCAAGAGTGCGCGGAGGGGCGTGATGCCACTTCCGCCGCCGATCAGCAACACGCGATCGGAACTGCGCCTGACAGGCGTGAGGTGACCGTAAGCGCCGCTGACGACGGCCCGAGTGCCAGGCCGGATGCGCTGAAGGTGTGACGTGTAGTCGCCGCTCTTGGCGATGGTGATCCGCCAGGACGTCGGTGTAGGGACGGCCGAGAACGAGAACGGATGGGACTGCCACCAGCCGTTGCTCGTGAGGAATCGCGCGCGCACGTGCTGACCGGCGTGGGCGCCGTAGTCGTCGAGGCGCCGGCCGCTGAGCGTCAGCGTGACGGCCGCTTTTCCTTCGTGACGTACCTCTTCGACGACCAGCTCGTGCGTCAGCATCTGCCAGGCCGGCAGCATGACTCGGTACCACACCAGCGCACAGCCCACGATCAGATGGAGCCACGTCCACAGCAGCGTGGGCGTAGTGGCGTGTATGAAGCTGGCCCCGTCGGTGATCTCGTGCCCGAAGGCCAAGAACATCGCCGGGTACACGTACCAGTGCGCGAAGAGCCAGGTCTCGTAGCGCATTCGCCGACGAGCTCGCTGCACGGACATTGCGGTGACGCCCAAGAACAACACGGCGGCGACGGTTGCGGCGAGCATCCACGGATAGGTCGAGATCAATGTCGACAGCTCGTGGGCGAAGTTCACCTTGTCCGCAGCCGCGTAGCCGACCACGACGGCGACGATGTGGAGGCCGAGCAAGACGACGGTTGCCGCCGCAGCCCAGCGGTGCCAGCGCACGCTGCGGTCTGACCCGATGACATTGGTCACGATCGGGATGCGCGCCATCAGGGTGACGGCGAGCAAGGCTGCGAGCGAACAAGCGAAACCGGCGAGCTGGCCGATGGCCGTTGCGCCCGCCCCCGCGCCATTGGGGAGATTCGCGAGCCACGACCCGAGCACGGCGACGGCGACGACCGTGGCGCTCGCGATCGCGGCGCGTCGTCCCATCAAAGAATTTTCGGCTCGAAAGCTGACGACTTCCTGAACGTCAGCTTGAGACGACCTGGGGTCGGTATCCCTTAGCTGCGCAAGCCGGCGAGGGCGAAGAACTCCTGACGGGAGCGGGCGTCGTTGCGCAGCAGGCCGTGGACGGCGGAGGTGATCGTGCGCGAGCCCTGGGCCCGGACGCCGCGGTGCGACATGCAGAGGTGCTCGGCCTCGATGATGACGCCGACGCCCTTCGGCTGGAGATTCTCGTCCAGCCAGTCCGCGACCTGTTGGGTCAGGCGCTCCTGGACCTGCAGGTCCCTGCTGAAGAGCTCGACGACGCGGGCCAGCTTGGACAGGCCGAGGATGCGCTCGCTGGGCACGTAGCCCACGTGCGCGGTGCCGTGGAAGGGGAGCAGGTGGTGCTCGCACAACGACTGGAAGGGGATGTCGCGGGCGAGCACGAGCTCGTCGTATCCCTCGTCGTTGGGGAACGTCGTGAGGTCGAACGCCCGCGGCGTCAACAGTTCGGCGAAGGCGCGGGCAACCCGCCGCGGCGTGTCGGCCAGATGCTCGTCGCTGGGATCCCGGCCGAGGGCGACCAGGAGATCGCTCACGGCGTCCTGGGCTGCGGCCAGGTCGATCGTCGGCCGGCTCTCAACGGCGACCAGATGGGGAGAATCGTCGGTGCGCTCGAGGCGGACAGCGCTCACAGTGCTCCTTCGTCTAACAGACAGAGATTCGTACGTTAGACTACCCACAGTGGATCGCCCAAACCTCGACGCCCAGCTCGATCAAGTGGCCGCCCTGGGCGATCCCGTGCGCCGTTCCCTCTACCGGTACGTCGCCGCTGCTTCCGCCCCCGTGACCCGCGACCAGGCTGCTGCCGGCGTGGGCGTCGCTCACCACGTGGCCAAGTTCCACCTCGACCGCCTGGTGCAGGATGGTCTGCTCGTCTTCGAGTACCGGCGTCCCGCCGGCCGCGGCGGTCCTGGCGCCGGCCGCCCGGCCAAGCTCTACCGGCGTGCTGAGACGCAGGTCGAGCTCTCGCTGCCCGACCGTCGTTACCAACTGGCAGGTGAGTTGCTGGTCGAGGCGATGTCGACCGGGCGTGACCTCGCCGACGTGGCGAGGGAGACCGGGCGCACGACGGGATCAACCGCTCGTCGTTCGCGGTCGAGTGTCCCCGAGATCCTGACCGAGCAGGGCTACGAGCCCCGGGCCGACGGACAGGACATCGTCCTCACCAACTGCCCCTTCCACGCGCTCGCCCACAAGGACACGGAACTGGTCTGTGGAATGAACCTGGCGTTCGTGGAGGGCGTGGTCGACGGCTTCGGTCGGTCCAAGTTGTGCCCTCGACTGGACCCCGGTGACGACCGCTGCTGTGTCCGCCTGGTCCACACCCGTCCCGCGAAGGCTGTGTAGCGTTCTCCCCAAATCGGCGGAGGTGGGATATGAGCGTCACTCGGCGGGCCCAGGTCGTGCTCGGCGCCTTGTTGGCAGTCATCATTGCCAGCGGCTGGGGCTGGGCGGCCTCTGCCCAGACAACCACCAGTCCGACGACCACCCCGACGACCGAGGCGGCCACGACTACGACGCACGCGGCCACGACTACGACGCGGGCATCGACCACGACGACCACCACCCGGAAGCCGACCACCCGTCTCACGTTCACGGCGTCGCCCACGGTGGGCGCACCGGGTACGACCGTGTCGGTCTCGTCGGTGAACCAGTGCCGCGGGACCGGCTCGTTCTTCGTGCTGCTGTCCATCGGCCCGAACCGCCTGGGGAGCGGGCCCGCCGACAACGTCGGCAACTGGCACTTCAACGTCACCATTCCCCAGATCGCGCCGGGCACGTACGGACTCGCGGCCACGTGCCTCATCTCCCGTAACGGCGTCGACGAGAACGCCGGCATCTACGTCGGTCCCGACTTCCTGGTCAGGGCCGGCTCAGGCGGGCCTCCCGAGCCGACGACCCCCGACTCCAACAAGAGCAGTAGCAGCAATACGGCACTGCTCATCGGGCTGATCGTCGCCGTCGTCATCGCCATCGCCGCCATCGCGTGGGCGCTCTGGCTGCGGAGCAAGCACAAGAAGGAACTAGCCGCCGCGTCGGGCCGTCCGGGACGCGGTCCCGGTGGTCCACCGGCGGGCGGCGGGCCCGGCTCGACACCCCCGGACACGTTCGCATAGTCATAGCCACCGCATCGCTCGGTAGCGTCCCGGCGCGGTGAAGCGCACGATCCCGCTGATGTTTCGGGCGGCGGTGGAGGACGCGGGCGATCGCACCTGGCTGCTGGCCGGTGACGACACCTATACCTACGCGTCAGCGTTCGATCGTGTCCTACGGGCCGCGGCCGGTCTGCGCGAGAAGGGCGTCGGCAAGGGCGACCGTGTGCTGGTGACAGCGCGCAACACCGCCGACTACCTCTTCACGTGGTTGGCGCTCATGGAGGTCGGTGCCGTCCAGGTCGCGATCAACCCCGCGGGTACCGAGGACGAGTTCGAAGGCTTCGTCCGTCAGGTCGACCCCCAGCACATTGTGACCGACAACGAGGTCGGCGCCTTGTTCGACGCAGACGTCGACGACGGCGACACGCGAGGTCCCGCGGACGTCGACCCCGAGGACGTGGCCGTGATGATTCCCACGTCGGGCACAACCGGCCGCTCCAAGCTTGTCATGCAGACCCACCTGGCCTACGTGATGGCGGGTGAAGGCTTTCCCTACTGGATGCAGCTCACCGCCGACGACCGATTGATGACGTCGCTCCCGCTGTTTCACATCAACGCTCCGGCGTACACGACGCTCGGATCGGTGGCGGCCCGGGCGAGCATGGCGCTGCTTCCCGGGTTCTCGGCTCGTTCGTTCATCGACGACGCCCGTCGTTATGACGCGACCGAGTTCAACTCGATCGGGGCCATGCTCGAGATCCTCATGCGTCAGCCGGAGCGCGCCGACGATGCCGGCAACCCGCTGCGTCGCTGCTACACGGGGCCGTCGCCGACGAAGGAACGCCAGGAGGAGATCGAGCGCCGGTTCGGCATCGAGATCGTGTGTGGCTACGGGCTGTCGGAGTCGCCGTACGGGCTCATGTGGCGGCACGGGACCAGGCCGTTCGGCACGCTGGGCTCGCCCCGCCAGCACCCGACGCTCGGCACGGTGAACGAAGCGCGTGTCAATGGCGACGGCGAGCTCGAACTCCGCAACCCGGTGATCATGAAGGGCTACTACGAGATGCCCGACGAGACGGCCGCGGCGCTCGTCGACGGTTGGCTGCGCACCGGCGACCTCGTCACCGAGAACGAGGACGGCACCTACACCTTCGTCGGTCGCAAGAAAGAAGTCATACGCCGGCGGGGCGAGAACCTGTCGCCCGCCGAGGTGGAAGCCGCCCTCGAACGCCACCCGGCGGTCGTCGAAGCGGCCGTCGTCGGGGTGCCCTCCGACCTGTCCGAGGAAGACGTGAAGGCCTTCATCGTGGCTGCGTCGGGCGTGCCGCTCGACCTCGATGAGATCCGCGACTTCGCGGCGCAGCACCTTGCCCGGTTCAAGGTCCCGCGGTACTTCGAAGTCGTCGACGAGCTACCGCACACGCCGACGGGGCGGTTGGCCAAGCACCAGCTGCCGCTCGAACGTACGTCCGAGGAGGTTGATGTCGATGGCCCCTGACCGCGATGAGATCACCACGTGGATCGGCTCGTCCACGGCCGACAGCATCACCGTCGCCGGCCGTGACCTGGCCAGCGAGCTCATGGGCTCGGTGAGCCTGACCAAGCTGACGTACCTCCTGGTGACGCGGCGTGAACCGACACCCGGGCAGCGCCGTCTCCTCGACGCGGTGCTGGTCTCACTCGCCGACCACGGTCTGACGCCCAGCGCTCTGGCGGCCCGACTCACCTACACGGGCGCGCCCGAGGCCATTCAGGGTGCGATCGCCGCCGGCCTTCTCGGCGCCGGCAGCGTGCTACTCGGTCCTGCGGGCGATACTGCGGTCTTCCTTGCCGATGCCATCTCGTCGGGTGTCACGGCAGCCGACGCGGTGGATACCCGGCGCCGTGCTGGCTTGCGGGTTCCCGGCCTGGGGCACCCCGTGCACCGGGTGGAGGATCCGCGTACGCCGCGGCTCTACGCGCTGGCGGAGGAGGAGGGAGTGCTTGGTCCTCATCTCCAATTGTTGCGCGCTGTCGCCGACGCGTACGCGGACGCGTCGGGTCGCCCGCTTCCGATCAACGGCGCCGGCGCCGCGGGCGCGGCGTTGGTCGACATCGGCATCCCACCCTCCAGCGTGCGCGGCGTCGTGCTCGTGGCGCGCACGGCGGGGTTGGTGGCGCATCTCACCGAGGAGGCAGAGTCGCCCATCGGGATGACGCTCTGGCATCAGGCTGAAGGACGAGGCGGCACGCCTCAGGGGTAGGAGGCGACCACCGCCGGGTTCTCGGGGTGCTTCTCGCTCGACGGGGTAGCCCAGCGTTCGACGCGAGTGCCGGGAATCGGGCGGTGCCCGATGACGAGGTTCACCTGCCAGCCGCGATCGGTGGCGTGCAGCATCACGTACGACAGCTGGAGCTTGGCCTCGTACACGTGCGGAAGGTCGAAGCGGGCGTCGACGGCCTCCACGATCTTCGTTCCTGACCCGGTGTTGGCGTAGAAACCCTGGCCGAGCGCGCTCAGCTCGGGATGGTGGGTGTGGCCGCTGACCATGCCACGGTAGCCGGTGGTCACGAGTTGCTGGGCGGCGGCGCGCGCGTTGTCGTTCTGGCCCTTGCCCCGCTTCTCCGTGACGGCTGACGCCGCGCCCTTCCACGCGTGCCGTCCGGCCAGCACCATGACCAGCGCGGCCACGAGGGCGAGCACGACGATCGCCACGTCGAGCACCACGAAGTCGCGGGGCCGGAGGCGCAGATGCAGCGGCGTGTCGGCCAGGTCGAGGCCGAAGTGCACGGCGATGGCCAGGATGACGGGGATGAGAAGCCAGCGCGTCTCCTTGACCAGCCGGCGGTAGAAGACGCGCGACGTGATGAACGACGGAAACGTGCGTGGGTCCTCGAGGGATTCAACGCCGGCCAGCACGCCTTCGGCATCTGCGGTGGCGATGTCGGGCAGCAGCTCCTTCACGATGTGCTCGCCGAGCGGGGTGTCGACGGGATCGCGCGGATTCTGAAAGGCGTTGGCCGGGTCCCAGCGGTGGCCGTGCTCGATGTGCACGCGTTCGCCGCCCTGCTCACCGGGGAGCACCAGGTCGACGGCGAACGCCATGCGCGCACCCATCCGTTGGGGGACCTCGGCGGCGACCGCGTCCCAGCCGAGGGAGCCGTCGTGGTTCCCCGGCAGGCAGACCACGTGGCGGTCGGGACCAGATGCGAAGTCCTTCACCGCCGCCGCGAACCTCGGATGCGACGCCATGGCCTCGTCGGCCGTCGGGTTCGTGCCCGCCCAGAGCTCGAACACGTCGCCCGCCATGATGTAAACGCCCGGGCCCTGGGTGCTTTCCAGCGCCTGGGACACCTCCTGCTCGGCCCACACCGAGGCTTCGGTGCGGGTTCGCGCGAAGTGCAGGTCGCTGGTGATGACCACCGTCGTGCCCGGCTGGACCTCGATGGTGACGGTGTCCGGAACGTCCAGCGCTGGCATCGCAGAAAAACTAGAAGACGACTTCGTCCTTGCGCAGGGCTTGGATGCGCGCCTCGTCGTAACCCATGTCGCGCAGCACGGCGTCGGTGTGCTCGCCGGCATCGGGGGCGCGCTCGGGTACGGGGATCTCGGCGTCGGTCACCTGCGCAGGGAAGGGCAGCATGTCGGCTTCGAGGCGGTCCGCCGCGATCCACGGCAGCCGGTGCTGGAACTGCGGGTCGTCGGCGATCGACTTCGGGGTGTTTACCGGTGCGATCGGCGTGTTGTGCGTGCCGCCGAACTCGAGCCACTCCTCAGCGGTCTTCTGCTTGAAGATGTCGGTGAGGATGCCTTGGAGCTCGACGTTGTTGCGGGCGTGGTCAGCGAACTTCGAGCCCGGCCAGCGCTCGAACAGATCGAGGCGGCCTACGCCTTCGCAGAAGTTCTTCCAGAACGCCTGCTCGCTGGCCATGAACAGGACGTACCCGCCGTCGGCGGCGGCGTACACCTGGTAGCGCACGCCCTCCTTCATGCCGGCAGTCCCCGGCGCTCGGCGTTCGTAGTTGTCGCTCTTGTTGCCGTACACCTCGTCGTCGGGCCGCTCATACGCACGCCACGACTCGATGCGGTACCAGTCGAAGTAGGCGGCGGCGTCGGCTTGGGCGACGTCGAGGTAACACCCCTCACCGGACTCGCGCGCCTTGATGACGGCGGCGAGGATGGCCAGGGCGCCGTACAGCGGTCCGGCGTGGATGCCGATGCTGGTGTGCTCGGGCAGGTACGTGTACCCGCGCTCGTCGGTGGCGACGGGGACCTGGCCCGCCCACGTGTCGTACGCGATGCCGTGGCTCGGGTACTCCTTGTACGGGCCGGTCGCGCCGTATCCCGAGATCGTGCAGAACACGATGCGGGGATTGATCTCCCGGAGCCGGTCGTACGACAGGCCACGTTTGGCCAGCGCGCCGGGGCGCATGGCCTCGATGACAACGTCGGCGTCGTTCACCAGATCGAGGTAGATCTGCACGCCTTCGGGCTTGCGCAGGTCGATGGCGATCGAGCGTTTGCCGCGGTTGACGTGCAGCGAGAGCAGTGAATTTTCGCCTTCGCCCGTCGATGCCTTGATGATCGGCCACGTCATCTGCCGTCCGTAGTCGCCCTGCGGCGGCTCGACTTTCACCACGTGGGCGCCGAGGTCGGCGAGCAGACCGCCCATCTCGGCGGGGCCGAGCATCGAGCTCTCGACCACTCGGACTCCCGACAGCAGGGCACGGTCTGGCATACGGCGCCGAACCTACCGGTCACCCCAAGAGGCGAGGAATTCTGCTCGCGGCCGTTACACACCGGACGTTCGTGGCAATAGCAATTACGTGACCCGTCGACAGTCGCGCTGGCAGTTGCTGATTCAAGATGCTTCAGCAATGGCGCTGCAGGGTACGGGTACTCGTCGGGCGGCACGCACGCTGAGCGACGAAGCAAGCGGCGACCGTGTCGCTCTGGAGACAGCGCGGGAGCACTTCGTCGCTCGTGTCGCTGAGGGTGACGACGTCCACGCCGAGAAGGCGATCCGCTACCTCGACGCTGCTCTGGCTCAGGGCACGACACTGGCTGCGGCCCGCCACCCACTGCGCTCACTCGCCCGTCGCTAAACGCGGAGCAACTCCGCTTCGAGGGGTATAGGGTCGGAGACGTCACCGATCAAAAGCAGTAGCGAGCCCCTTTGCGTTTTGCGAGGGGCTCTTCGCTTGGAGAGAGGAGACAGACAAATGGCCCGATCTACGTGGCATCCGTATGCGCCCGACCAGGCGTTTGGCCACCAGGCTGCCGTCGACGAACAGCTCCTCGACGAGGCGCTCACGCAGCTTGAACAGCACCGGCAGCATCCGCCGCGCGCGGGAAGCAAGGCCGAGCCGTCGCGCGATGGAACGACAGGCACGAGCAGACCTGCCATGGCGATGGCCGGATGGGTCGGCAGCGCCGCCGGCTTGCCGGTCACGACCAACGTCGCCCTCGACGCCGCCGCCCGCGTCCGGTCAGAGGTCGACTAGGGGCATTCCACCCATTGGGGAAATGCACGTTCTCCCCGGATGGTCGAATCCGTCATCGGTGGCTTTCGTATCGATAACGGAGAGTGAAATCGAGGTCGCACCTCGGCATTGAACATGCAGGGCTCCACATCCGGGGCCCCCATGCCGAGGAGATCCATAGATGCGCCACTTCCATCCCCCGATTCATACGGCCGTCGTCGCCGTCGCTCTCGTGGCCGGGCTCGCCTCCTATCAGGGTGTCGACAAGCTCGTGCTGGCCAAGGGCGGCGCCACGTACGGGACGACAAGCGAGCCCGGCCATGACTCGTCGAGCACGAGCACGACGACTCCGAAGGCGCATCACGAGACGAGCTCCACCACGTCGACGACGACCCACAAGGACACGCCGCCGCCGTCGACCTCGTCGACGTCCTCCACCGTCCCGCACGAGCCGGGTACGACGACGTCGACCACGACCCACCACGAGACGGGCTCGACGACGTCGACGACCACGCACACGGAGACACCGCGGCCGACAACGCCGCCTTCCACGACGCCGCCGACGACGACCCCGCCGACCGCACCGCCGGCGGGCGTTGCCCAACTCAGCTTCGGATGCATGTCGGGGTTCACCGGCGATCAGGGCTGGGCCAAGTGCGGATGGTCGAAGAGCAAGGCATCGAACTTTGACCACTACCTCCTCACGCGCGAGGTCCCGGGCTCGTCCCACGTCGTGATCTTCCAGACGAGCGACGTGGCGAGCACGTACTACGTCGACGGGCCGCTGCAGGGCGGCGCCCAGTACACCTACTGGGTCGGCGCCTTTGACTCCGCAGGTCATCTCATCGGCCAGGGCGGTGGCCCGATCCATCTGGTCTGCTGCCCAGGGGGTGTGGCAACACCTTGAGTGTGGCGGCCTCGCTTCCGCTGCTCGTGGCCGACGAGGTCGACGAGCGCGGGTTGGCCGAGGCCGCTCGGACATCGCCCGACGCCTTCGCCGTGCTGTACCGGCGCTATGTCGCCCGGGTGCATGCCTTCGCCTTCCGCCGCTCGGGGTCGCGCGAGGTGGCCGAAGAGGTCACCTCCGCGACCTTCGAACGCGCCTGGCGGGCGATGCCGTCGTTCGAATGGCGGGGTGGCGGATTCCAGGCGTGGGTCTTTGCCATCGCCGCCCGCGAGCTCGCCGGCTGGTACCGGCGGGACTCCCGGGCGAGCAGCGTGCGCGCTCAACGTGCCCTGCGGCTGCTCCATCCCGGTGACACGGTCGACGACGACGGCGCCGGTGCGGAGGTCGACCTCGCCGTGCTGCGGGACGCGTTGTCGACGTTGCCGGAGCGTTATCAGGAGGTCATCTCGCTGCGGCATCTCGCCGGGCTCGACGCCGAAGAGGCGGCCGCGGCCATGGGGTGCACCAAAGCGGTGCTTGCCGTCACCCTGCATCGGGCCACCAAAGCGTTGCGCCGCGCCATCGAACGTCGGAGGACCGAACAATGAAGACGAGCGAGCTGCGCGAGTGGTTGGAGGATCTGGGCGAGACGTCGGCGCCGGAGCCCAGCCCGGTGTTCGTCGCCAAGTTGGAGGCCGACCTGCGTTCCTTGGACCAGCTCGGTGAGGCCGAGGTCCAACAACCGCGGCGGCGGGAGTCGCGCAGCAAGCGCGCCCGGCTGCTGATCGCCTCCGGACCGGTCGCGGCGTTGACCGCAGCGGCGGCCGCCGCCGCGGTGACGCTGCTCCCCAGCGACCCCCATCCCCGTCAAGTGACGACCGCCGATCCCGATATCACTGTCCCCGTGCCCGCTCCGCAGTCGACGGACGCACCACCGTCTTCGGTGCCGACCTCCCCGCCCACGAACGTCGCCCCGCCGCCTTGGCTTCCCCCCACGGCAGCGCCGACTCCGGCGTCGACGCCGACGACTGTTACCAACAGCCGTACTGAGCCGACGACGCCAACGCCCGCGCCGGCGCCCGGCCCACGCGCCACTCCTACGGTCGCTCCGCCGAGCGAGCCGGTGCCGACGACGGTCCCGCCCGCGACGACGACGACCGTCCCCGCCCAGGAAACGCTTTCACTGCACTGCCAAGGCGCCATGGTCAGCGGTTCACCGGCCGTTTCGTGCGCGTGGTCCCAGAGCTCGTCGCCGTCGTTCGCCTGGTACCGCCTCTACCGAGAGGCCCCAGGCTCGAACCGGGTGCTGATCTTCTCGAGCGACGCGCGCACGAAGACGAGCACCGGCGACACGACCCCCAGCGCGGGGACGACGTACAACTACCAGGTGGTGGTCACCGACAGCGCCGGCAACGTGATCGGTAGCAGCACCGTGTCCACCGTCGCCTGCTGCTGAGGGCTCCTCCTCTCCGTTCTGGTGACGATTGACGGCCGTATAGGCCGTGGATCGTCACCAGAACGGAGTGGGTCGGGTAAGAACTGCACGTGCTGGAGCGGAGTCCGTGGCGTCGCGTGCGCCTGGCGATCCTCGCCGTGGTGGTCGTGCTGGGGGCGGGCACGCTCGGGTTCTCGCTGATCTTCCACGTTCGACCGTTGCAGGCGCTGTTCGACACCGTCACCGTCGTCAGCACGCTCGGGTACCGGCAGGTCCCTGATACGACGGGCGAGGAAGTGTTCGTCATCGCGCTGATCCTGCTGGGGGTCAGCACGGTGCTCTACGCCTTTGGAGTGGTCCTCGAGGCCCTCCTCGAAGGCGGTCTGCGCGACTTGTTCGGGAGGCGGCGCATGGAACGGAAAATCGCAGGGATGAGCGGTCACGTGATCGTGTGCGGCTGGGGACGCGTCGGGCGGGCCATCGCCGACAACCTCGGGTCCGACCAAGAGCTGGTCGTGGTCGATACCGATCCGGTGCGCGTCGCCGAAGTGCCGTTCCCCACGGTGCTCGGTGACGCCACCGACGACGCTGTGCTCGAAGAGGCCGGGATCCAACGGTGCCGCGCGTTGGTGGCCGCGGTCTCCAGCGACGCCGACAACCTCTACCTGACGCTGAGCGGCCGCACCCTTCGGCCCGACCTCTTCATCGTGGCCAGGGCGCGCATCGCGTCCTCGGAGGACAAGCTCCTCCGGGCCGGGGCCAACCGGGTCGTCAATCCGCAGGCCATCGGTGGTGCCCGCATGGCGGCCTTCGTGTTGCAGCCCCATGTCACCGAGTTTCTCGACGTGGTCATGCACGGCACCGACGTCGAGTTCCGGCTCGAGGAAGTCGAGCTCACGCCCGGGTCACCGATCGGTGGGCAGACGCTGCGCGACGCACACGTGCGCGACCGCACGGGCGCGCTGGTACTTGCCTTACGCGATCCCCATGGGGCGTTCACCACCAACCCGCCGCCGGAGACGGTCATGCAGGCCGGCCACATCCTCATCGCCATCGGCACCCCGACCCAGCTGGCCGCCTTGGAGAACTTGGTCGCCGGCGGTCAGCTGGGTGACGGCGGGATGCCGCGCAAAGCTTCCGCGCCGTAGACGGGCTCGGCGAACGGCGTGTAGTCGGGACCGCGCCGAAGTGAATGGCCGCCGTCGATGCCGATGGCCTGGCCCGTGATCCACGCCGACTCCGGGCCGGCGAGGAAACGGATGAGCTCGGCGATCTCGTCCGGTGCGCCGGCCCGTCCGAGGGGCGTCTGGGTCAGATAGCTGTCGAGCACGTCCTCGGTGGCGAAGATCCCCGCCACAAGCTCCGTGTCGACGAGACCGGGGCGCACGGCGTTCACCCGCACGTTCGAACGGCCGAGCTCGTCGGCCGCGATCTTCACCAACATGTCGATGCCCGCCTTCCCGACCGCGTACGCGCCGAGATACGGATGACTGACGGCGGCCGCGATCGACGACACGGCCACGATGCTCCCGCCGCCGTTGCGGACCAGGTGGGGGGCGGCATGTTTGATCGTGAGAAATGTGCCGACGATATTGACGTCGACGGTCGCTTTGAAATCATCGAGTCCTGTGACGACGAGCGGGGCCATGTGCGACGAGCCGCCGGCGTTGGCGACGGCCATGCGCAGCCCGAGCGGAGCTTCGGCCGCCGCACTCACGGCCGCGATCACGTCGTCTTCGACCGTCACGTCGGCGACGACGGTGTTGACGCCGCCGCCCAACTCGTCGACCGCGGCCTCGAGCCGCTCCTTGCTGCGCCCGCAGATGGTTACGACGGCGCCGTCGGCCTTGAGGCGGCGGGCCACGGCCAGACCGATGCCGCTGCCCCCGCCGGTGACCAGGGCGCCCTGGCCGTCGAGCACGTCGTCGCTCGAGGTGGCGTTCGGCGTGCTCACGACTTGAACTTCGGGATGACTTCGGTGCCCATGAGCTCGATGGTGCGCATCACGGTCTCGTGCGGGATCTTCCAGGGATTGACCAGGCAGAGCAGGAGGTCGACGCCCGCGGCCTCGTAACGGCGGCACGACTCGATGCATTCGGCGGGCGTGCCCACGACGCAGGCGCCCTCGTCGATGAGGTACTCCATGCTCAGCAAGTCGAGCATGCCTTCGTCGTCGGTCTTCTTCATGTCGGCCGCGTAGCTGTAGTTGCCGAGCTCCTCCTGGCGTTCGGCCATCCACTCGGCCACGGTGGCGATCTGGCGGGCGCCGGTCTTCGGATACCACTCGAAGGAGTCGCGCGCTGCGGCGATGGCGGCCTCGCGGTCGTCGCCGCACAGGGTCATCGTGAACGTGGCCGCCGCGTTGTGGACGTACTTGCCGATCGGCTGGTCGCAGTGCTCGACGGCCTCTCGGTAGATGTCGATGCGGCGCTTGACCTCCTCGGGGGACACCCCGACCGCGAACGAGCACAGCCCGAGGCCTAGCGAACCGACCTGGCGGTGGCCGTCGTCGCTCGTGGTCGCACCCCACAGGGGTGGATGCGGCTTCTGGATCGGCTTGGGAATGACCCGCCGCTTCGGCATGTCCCAGTACTCGCCGTGGAACTCGTACTCGTCGTTCGTCCAGCAGCCAACGACGTGGCCGATCGCCTCCTGCCACATCGCCCGCGTCTCGTGGGGCTCGACGCCGAAGCCCTCGAGCTCGGGCCTGGTGGACGAGCGGCCGGTGCCCATGTCGACCCGTCCGTTGGAAACGAGGTCGAGCACGGCGACGGACTCGGCCGTGCGCACCGGGTGGTTGTAGGGCTTGGGCATCAGGCGCACGCCGTACCCGAGACGAATGCGCTCGGTGCGGGCGGCGATGGCGCCGTAGAGGACTTCGGGGTTCGAGCAGTGCGAGTACTCCGAGAGAAAGTGGTGCTCGACGGTCCAGAAGGCGTCCCAGCCGAAGCGATCACCGGCGACCGCCTGCTCGATCGTGTTCTGATAGGCCCGCAACTCGCTCTGCTCGTCCCACGGGCGGGCGACGGGAATCTCGTAGAAGAGGGCGAACCGCATCGCCCCACTATTGCGCGACGGAGGGATTCGTGGCTCGGTTCGATGGCAAGACGGTGGTCGTGACGGGGGCGGCGTCGGGAATCGGGGCGGCCACGAGGCAGCGGTTGCTCGACGAGGGGGCGACGGTGGTGGGTGCCGACCTCAACGCCACCGACGGCGTCCGGCCGCTCGACGTCACCGACGAGAGTGCGATCGCGGCACTGATGGACGACGTCGGTCACGTCGACGGCGTGGTGAATGCCGCGGGCATCGCCGGGGCCGGGCCTGTCCACCTGCTCGACGCGGCCACGTGGCATCAGGTCCTCGACGTGAACCTTACGGGCACGTTCTACGTGGTGAAACACGCCGTGCGGCGCATGCTCGAGCAGGAGCCCGTCGACGGCGAACGCGGCTCAATCGTGACCATCGCCAGCATCGAGGGACTCGAAGGGACGGCCGGCGGCAGCGCCTACAACGCGTCGAAGGGCGGCGTCGTGCTGTTGACCAAGAACGTGGCGATCGACTACGGCCGGCGGGGGATCAGAGCGAACGCCATCTGCCCTGGCTTCGTCGAGACTCCGATGACGGCGATGATCTTCGACATGCCGGGAATGGAGGTGCCCAAGGCCGAGATCGTCCATGAACACAAGCTGGGTCGTTGGGCACGTCCAGAGGAGATCGCCGCCGTGGCCGCCTTCCTCCTGTCACCAGACGCGTCCTTCATCAGCGGCCAGGCCCTGGCCGTCGACGGCGGCTACCTCGCGGGACGCGATCACGGGGTCACTGAGCTACTCGGCCTGGCTTGAACACCTCGCGCACGGCTTCGGCGAGAACGAGGGCGGCGGCCACACGCGGGTAGCGCTGCCAGCGCCGCGCGCCCACGGCCACCGGCTCGACTTCGGGCTCGCTCGGTGGGTGGGGCAGCACCGCGGGCGGCGTCTCGGGATCGGTCACGGGCTCGGCGAGTGGGTCGGGCGTGGGTTCCGGGTGCGGCGGCTCGGCCCGATCGCCCACCGTGAACAATTGGGCCCCGCCGATCCAGTCGGCGGTGAGGTAGTGCGGTTGCTGCGTGGTCGGTTCGTCCAGCCGGGCCTCGCGGCGAAAGCCCATGGCGACGCCGAAGGCGACGGCGGTGACGCCGGCGAGCACGACGACCCACGCCGCGAACACGAATACCTGCGCGTCTGGGGTGGCCACGAGGGCCACGACGAGCGCGGCGAGACCTGCGGCCGCGACGACGACACCCCGGGGTCGGTGATGCATGGCAGCAATCTGCCCATACGGGCCTGAGTGCAATCCACATACTCTCTTGGCAATGGATGAGATCGGGTCCATCTACGCCGACGGACGGGTGAGGCTGAGCGACCTGGTGTCGTCAGAGGACCCTTCAGGGCAGACCCGTCCCGTGCCCGGCTGTCCTGCATGGGCGGTGCGCGATGTGCTCGCCCACGTCACCGGCGTCTGCGCCGACGTCCTGTCGGGGAACCTCGAAGGCGTGACCACCGAGCCGTGGACGGCGGCCCAGGTCGCCCAGCGCAAGGACAAGAGCTTGGCCGAGATCCTCGACGAATGGGCCGCCGTCGCGCCGCAGGTGGAGGCCATCGCTTCACACTTTCCTGGCCGCACCGACGAGCAGTGGGTCCTCGACCTCACCACCCACGAGCACGACATCCGGGGTGCGCTCTCGTGTCCAGGTGGGCGCGACGCCGCCGGTGTGCTCGTCGGGCTCGACTTCGCGGCGACGATGGGTCTGGCGGCCAGCGTCAACGCCCGTGGCCTGCCCGCATTGCTCGTGAAGGCGGGCGACCGCCAGTGGGTGATCGGTGACGGCGAGCCTGCTGCGTCTGTCGAGGGATCGCCCTTCGAGCTCCTCCGGGCCATGACCGGGCGGCGCAGCGAGCGTCAGGTGCGGGCCCTGCGCTGGGAGGGCGAGGTCGACCTCTTCGTGCGGGCGTTCGAGTTCGGACCGTTCACGTTCCCGGAGAGCGATCTCGTCGAGTAGCCGTTCGGCGGGCTGTCCGATTTGTCCGCATAATTGAACGCGCAAGTAGCGCGGCGTAGCGTTGGCGTCGATGGCTACCGACGGGGACGGGGACGGAGCCAGGGCGAGGGTGGTGCTCGTCGACGACGAGCCCGACATCGTCTTTCTGGCTCGGACGTTGTTCGAGCGCGACGGGCGCTTCGACGTGGTTGGCGAGGCTCTCGACGGAGCTGAGGCGGTGCGGCTGGCGCAGCGATTGCAGCCGGAGGCCGTCCTGCTCGACATTCTCATGCCGGGGATGGACGGGTGGGAAGCGCTGCCGCTCATACGCCGGGTGGCACCGGAGACGGCGGTCGTCGTCGTCTCCGCGTTGGGTCGGCGCCACGACGTGGCCGAGCGGGCCACGCAGCTGGGTGCAGCGGCGTACGTCGAGAAGGCCAGGCTCGGGTCGACGCCGGGCTTGATCGCCTCGGTCTGCACTGACGGCTGACAGCTACTGTCCTCGGCTATGACGCTCGAAGGGCGCGTCGCGCTCGTCACCGGCGGCGGACGGGGCATCGGCAAGGCCATCGCGTTGGGACTCGCGGCGGACGGGGCCGACGTCGCCATCAACTACCGGCGTGACGAGGAAGCGGCGCGCGAAACCGTGGGTGAGATCGAGGGCCTTGGGCGCAAGGCGGCCGCCTACAAGGCGTCGATCGACGACGTCGACGAGGATCAGGCCATGGTGGACGCCGCCTTGGAGACGTTCGGCCACATCGACATCCTCGTGAACAACGCCGGCATCGCCAGCCGGGGTGGTTCCGTCGCCAAGACCGATCCAGCTGAGGTTGTGCGCGTGATCGGAACCCACGCCATCGGAGCCCACCATTTGTGCCGCATGCTCGTGCCTCAGATGCGACAGCAGGAGCGGGGCGACATCGTCATGATCTCGAGCGTCGCCACGCGCGCGATGGCCGGCGGAGGAGCGCCGTACAACATGGCCAAGGCCGCCCTGGAGGCGCTGGCGATGACGCTGGCCAACGAAGAGAAGACCAAGGGCATCCGCGTGAACGTCGTCGCGCCGGGCCTCGTCGACACCGAGATGGGCCGCCGCTTGGTCAAGGGGGCGATGGGTGTGGAGGACATCCGCACGCTGGACGCGGGGATGCCCTTCGGCCGGGTGACGGCGCCCGAAGACGTGGCCGATGTCGTCCGCTTCCTGGTCTCCAACGCGGGCGCGTTGCTCACCGGTCAGCGCATCTACGTGGACGGCGGCGCCGGTTACTGATGGTCGAACAGCCGCTTCCCCCGGTCGAACGAGTCCGCCCGGGACTGTGGAGCGTTCCCGTACCGATCCCGAACAACCCGCTGCGGTACGTGCTCGTGTACGCCTTCGAGACCGACAAGGGTCCGTATCTCGTCGACGCCGGGTGGAACACCGACGACGCCTACGACGAGCTGTGCCGGGGCCTGACGACGGCCGGGTTCGACATCGCCGACGTGCAGGGCGTGCTGGTGACGCACATCCACCCCGACCATTACGGGCTGGCCGGTCGGATTCGTGAGGCATCGGGCGCGTGGGTGGCGCTCCACCCCGCCGACGCAGCCCTCGTGCACGACCGCTATGAGGAACCCAAGCCGTTGGTCGAACGGATGGGGGAGTTGCTGCTACGGGCCGGCGCTCCCGAAGAAGAGGTGCGGTCGCTGAAGGGAGCATCGATGCCGGTGCTCCCGTTCGTCGTCACGACGCATCCCGACGTCCTCCTGGAGGACGGGGACAAGCCCGAGGTGCCGGGCTGGGACCTGGTGTCGATCTGGACGCCTGGCCACACCGCCGGTCACCTGTGCTTCTACGAGCGGGACCTGCGTCTGATGCTGTCGGGCGACCACGTGCTGCCGCGAATCACGCCGAACATCTCGGTCAACCCCCAGGCCGAGAATCCACTCGTCGACTATCTGGCCTCGCTCGACAAGGTCGGCCAGTACGAGGCCGACGAGGTGTTGCCCGCGCACGAGCACCGGTTCGTCGGCCTGCAGGCGCGCGTGAACGAGTTGAAGGCGCACCACGAGGAGCGCTTCCAAGAGGTCATCGACGCCATCAACTCGGGCTCCGACACGGCGTGGGACATCACTGCCCGCATGCGGTGGTCACGGTCGTGGGACCGCATCAACGGCTGGATGCGCCGCGCCGCGTTGGGCGAGGCGCTCGCCCACATCCGGGTGCTCGAGTCGCGGGGCGTCGTCCGCATGATCGAGGGCACGCCCGTCCGCTGGCAGGTCGTCAGCTGATTTGGCGGTGATCAAGGGGGTCATGACCCCCTTAATCACCGCCAAGTGAACGTCAGCAGGTGCCGAACCGGGACTGGTCGGTGAACGCGGCCGAGTTGCCCGACGCCGTCCAGAGCGGGTTGTTGGCGCCGGCGCCGCCGCAGAGGATGCTGCCGCCCGAACGGTCGTTGACCAGGCTGCCGCCGCCGGTATTGCCGCTGATGTTGATGTTGTCGCCCGACCGGCTGTTGGCGAAGGTGACGTTGGCGTGGTTGAACTGAATGCGACTGACAAGGGCGACGTTCGTGCCACCGAAGCTGCATGTGGCCCCGCCGATGTCCCACGGCGCGCTCGCTCCGCTGTTCGTGACAATCAAGTTGTCACCGGTGACCTTGCTTCCGTTGCAGATGTAGTTCTTCGTGAACCCAGCCGGAACCGAGGTCGTGCCGTCGATGCTCGCCGTTCCCCGGATGATGCTGGGCGTGGCGCACGACGTGCCCGCGCATCCGAGCGAGTCGATGCGAATGGACGCCGGTGTCGTCGCCAGCAGGTTGCCGGCGACCGTCGTCCCCAACATCACGAGATTGCCACCGGGGTCGACCAGTACCCGATTGGCGACGGTGACGTTGCTGAGCGTGCACGTCGCCCCACCCGGAACCTCGACATCACCGGCCACGCGCACGTTCGCGATGAGCCCGGTGCAAGGCGTCGGCACCGCATGTGCGGCTGGAACAATGAAGGCGAACGCCCCTGCGATCAAGACCGCGACGAACCCGGCCCTCGCGAGCTTTCCCATGTCAATCCCCCCGTCTGTTGCCCCAGCGCGGAACGCTAGACACGGCACCGGAGCGCGGCAAGGACGTGTTTCACGCATTTCACACGCATTTGCCGAATCACTCGACGCTCTTGATGCCGTCGGCGTGGTCGCAGTAGGCAGCCCTGGTGCGCCGGATCAGTATCGAGGAGCGGCGGGCCCGGCTGGCGCGACGCCACCGGCTCGTCCCGTCGGCGAAGACAAACGACGTCGCCGCGATCGCCCGCGACCTGATCGGGCTCCACGCCACCGACCCGGCGTCGCTGTACCTGTCGGCGGCAGCGCGGATGAAGAAGCCGTCGATCGAAGCGGTCGAGGGTGCGCTGTACGAGGACCGGACCGTGCTCCGGATGCTCGGCATGCGGCGCACGCTGTTCGTCGAGCCGGTGGATCTCGTGCCGACCGTGCAATGGGCCGCGAGTCATGCCGTGGCCGTGCGCGAACGCGCTCGTCTCGTCAAGTTCCTGACTGACGCCGGTCTTGCCGCCGACGTGGGCCGGTGGCTTCGGAAGGTCGAGAAGGCGGCGTTGAAGGCGCTGGCCGCTCGGGGCGACGCGACGGCCGGGGAGCTGGCGTCGGACGTCCCCGAGCTGGGGGAGAAACTGGTGCTCTCCCGAGGCAAGAAGTACGAGGCCACCGTCAGCGTCTCGAGCCGGGTGCTGCTGCTGATGGCGGCCGAAGGTCACGTCGTCCGCGGACGGCCGCGCGGCTCCTGGATCAGCACCCAGTACCGATGGACGACGGCCGAGCAGTGGTTGGGCACGCCGATCGATCACGTGTCCGTGGACGAGGCCCGGGCGTCGCTCGTGGGTCGCTGGCTGCGCTCGTTCGGCCCCGCAACCGTCGATGACATCAAGTGGTGGACGGGGTGGAACGCCGGCGATGTGCGAAAGGCGCTGGCGTCGGTCGACGTCGCCGAGGTGCCACTCGAGTCCGGCGGCGACGCCGTCGTGCTGGCCGACGACGTGGCGTCCGTCCGGTCGCCCAAACCGTGGGTGGCGCTGTTGCCGGCTCTGGACGCCACGACGATGGGCTGGAAGGAGCGGGAGTGGTACCTCGGCGAGCACGGCCCGCAGCTGTTTGACCGCATGGGCAACGCCGGGCCGACGGTCTGGTGCGATGGCCGCGTGGTCGGCGGCTGGGCCCAGCGTCGCAACGGCGAGATCGTCTACCGACTGCTGGAGGACATCGGCCGGGAGGCCATCGCGGCGGTCGACGCCGCCGCTGAGCAGGTCGGACGCATCGTGGGTGACATTCGTTACACCCACCGCTTCCCGACGCCGCTCGAGAGATCGCTGCGGGGATGATCCCGGCCTTGGGTAGCGTTGACCACAACGTGGACGTAGAGCAGACCCAAGAAGCACTGACCGACGACGAGCGCAAGCAGCGGCTCGATGACCTCACGGGGCTCATCGACCTGATCCGGCCTGCCGTGCAACAGGACGGTGGCGACCTCTTGCTGGTCGAGGCCGACGTCGAGAAGGGCGTGGTGGAGGTCATGCTCCAGGGCTCGTGCAGCTCGTGCGCCATCAGCTCCACGACGCTGCAGGCCGGCGTCGAGCGCATCCTCACCGACCGGTTGCCCTGGGTCACCGAGGTCCGAGGCGGCATCGACGAGTCGATGGACCTCGAGGAGAGCGCGGCCCTGGGCCGCGGCGCCTACGTCCCCAAGTACGACTACGAGTACTGACCCGCCGAGCTCAGCAGAGCACTGGTAGGGACTGGGGGGCCCTGAAGGCGCGGCCGTGGATGTGGATGTCCTCGGCCGTGGGGTCGAGACGGAGGTTGGGGAGGCGGTCGAGGATCGTCTCCATCGCCACCGTGGTCTCCATGCGGGCGAGATGCATGCCGAGGCAGGTGTGGGGGCCGAGGGCGAAGGACACGTGCTGCAACGGCGGCCGGAAGATGTCGAACTGCTCGGCCCGTTCCCAGCGCTTCTCGTCACGGTTGGCCGAGCCCATGTTGACCTGAATCACCGACTGCGCGGCGACGGGGACGCCGTCGACCTCGACGTCTCGGGTCGACCAGCGGGCGATGCCGGTCAGCGGCGGCTCCCAGCGGATGCCCTCTTCGATGGCCTGCGGCAGCAAGGAACGGTCCGCCTGCAGCGCCGCCAGCTGGTCGGGATTCGTCAGCAGGCCGAACAGCAAGTTCGACGACGACCGGTAGGTGGTCTCCGCGCCTGCGGGCAAGAGCAGACGGAGGAAGGCGAAGATCTGCTCGTCGTCGAGCGTGACCCCGTCGAGTTCCGCGTGGGCCAGGACGGAGATGAGGTCGTCCTGGGGTTGCGCGCGCCGCGGCGCGAGCACGCTGGCGAAGTAGTCCCGCAGCTTCTGCGAGGCGGCCATCCCCACCTCGAGGTCGAAGCCGACGCTGATCAGCTCGACGGCCCAGCGGTGGAACTGGGGCAGGTCCTCGGCCGGCAAGCCGAGCATCCCGGCGATGACGCGCACGGGGAACGGGAACGTGAGCTCGCGCACCAGGTCGGCCTGCCCGCGCGACGCCATGTCATCCACGATCTCGGTGACCATCGGCCGCACCAACTCGTCGCGCCACCGATCGAGGGCCTTGCGGGTGAAGGCCTGCTGGATGAGGCCCCGGTAGTGGTGGTGCTCGGGTTCGTCCATCTCGAGGATGGAGTGGCCCATCACCATCCCCATGGTGTCTGCGTAGTACGACGACGAGAACGTCTCGGGGTCCCGGAGCACCTGGGTGACGCCGTCGTAGCTCAGCACGTGGAACGCCCGCGGCAGCTCCATGTCGAAGTCCTCGCCCAGTCCGTACTCCTCGCGCAGGTCGAGCTCGTGGACGGGGGACTGGCGGCGCATCTCGGCCCACTCCGGGTACGGGTCCCGGACACCCTGCGCCATGGCCTGCTCGAACGCTTCGAAGGGATCTACGGCTTGATCGGTCATCGCCTCACGATTCTCCCCTGACTCGCGCCCGTAGGACGAACTTCTGCACCTTGCCCGACGCCGTGCGCGGGAAGTCGTCTACGAACCGGAGCTCCTCGGGCCACTTCTGCCGGCCGAGCCCTTCCGCCGACAGGTGGGCCTGGACGGCGTCCATCGACAGCTCGGCATCGGACGATCCCGGCAGCAGCCGCACGAACGCGCACGCGTGCTCACCGAGGCGGGCGTCGGGCGCGGCCACGACCGCGGCTTCGGCGACACCCGGCATCCGTAATAGCAGCTCCTCGACCTCGGCGGCGCTGACGTTCTCACCGCCCCTGATGATGATGTCCTTCTTCCGATCAGTGATCGTCAGATAACCATCGGCGTCCAGCACGCCGATGTCGCCGCTCACGTACCAGCCGTCGTCGACAAAGCCCGACGCCGTCAACGCCGGGTCGGTGTAGCCCTCGCAGAGATCGGGGCCCCGGCTCAGGATCTCGCCGGGGACGTCGGTGTCGACGTCGCGGCCGTCCTCGTCGACCAGTCTGATGTCGACGCCGGGCAGCGCCCGCCCGTCGGTGTACCGACCCTTGTCGGGCGGGTCGATGCCGTTGCGACTCCCGGTCGTCGACGGATGCTCGGTGGAGCCGTACATCCGGACCATCGTCATCCCGAGCGCGGCGGTGCGATCGGCGACGGCGCGGGGCACGGGCGCGCCCCCCATCGCAGCCACGGGCATCAACGAAAGGTGCTCGGGCCCGAAGTCCGGATGGTCGAGGAGGCTCGTGAGGAAGAAGGTGGCGCCCGTCGCCGCCGACACCTTGTCCTCGAGCATGGCGGCCAGCACCGCAGCAGGATCCCACTGGTCGATGAGGCCGACCGGCTGCCCGTCGAGGACGGGCACCATGAGCGCGCCCAGCATTCCGATGGCGTGTCCGAGGGGCGCGCCGATCAGGGTCGGCGGGCCTGACCGCGCTGACGCCAGTTGACGAGCCTCGGCGACGATCGTGCGGTGGGAGTGCACGACGCCCTTCGGCTCGGCCGTCGTCCCCGACGTCCACGCCACCAGCGCCGCGGACGCGGGATCGACGACCGCGGGCGCATCGACCTCGCCGGCCGAGAGCAGGTCCGCGAACGGCGTCCAACGGCCCGCGGCACCCGGGGCAGCCGGGGCACCAATGGAGTCGCTGACGACGTAGACGCGCTCCAGCGCCGACAGATCGCCGGCAAAGCCGTCGAGGGAACCGAGATAGTCGATGCCGCGGAATGAGTCGGCCGTTACCAGCACCCGTGCGCCTGAGCGGTCGAGGATGTAGCGGACCTCTTTGGCGCCGTAGAAGTGGACGATGGGCACGACGACGGCGCCGAGCAGGCTGGCGCCGTAGAAGAGCAGGGCACCCTCGATCCAGTTCGGCAGTTGGAAGGCGACGACGTCGCCGGCGCCCACTCCGGCGTCGGCCAGGCCCTTGGCGACGCGGCGGCTGCCGTCCAGTACGTCACCGAACGTGCCCGTCCACGGGCGCAGGTCGGAACGGAACTTGAACGTCTGTCCCGAGTGGGCGGCGAGGCGTCCGGCCAGCAGTGCCCCGAGGCTCTCGTCGGTCCAGAAGCCGTCTTTCCGATACCCGGAAACCAGCTCGCTAGGTACGGATCGGGGCTGCCAATCGAGGCCCATGTGGGGGCGACGCTACCGGGCAGAAGCCCTGGTCAGCGTCCCCAGGACGTCCACCGCCAATCCACCGAGTTGACGTGGATATCCACAGTCTGCTGGCTTGGTGGGGTTGAGCGGGCGGCAGCACCGGGGTTCGGTCCTGTCCCGCGGGCGGGGCCACGGTAATCGGAGGGCTAAGGCCGTCCGGTTGATAGTCGCGGCCATGGGCGCCTTGATCGTCTCGGTTCTGGTCAGTTTTCCGACCGAATCCGCGTCGCTGATCTCGGCGCTGACGCCGCCGACCAAGCAGAAGACGGCTCCCGATCCGAAGTCCTACCAAGGGATGTACGAGCACGCGGCCGCAAGTTGCCCCGGCCTTTCGTGGACGGTCGTGGCCGCCGTCGGTGAGGTCGAGAGCCAGCACGGCCGCGACGCGGTCCGCTCACGAGCGGGCGCCATCGGGCCCATGCAGTTCCTGCCGTCGACGTGGTCGGCCTACGCCACTGACGGAGATGGCGACGGCAGGATGGACGTCCACGACCCTGCGGACGCCATCGCCACCGCCGCCAAGCTGCTGTGTGCCAACGGGGGTGGCGACCGCACCACACTCGCCACGGCCATCTGGAACTACAACCACTCCTGGGCCTACGTGGCGCGCGTCCTCGACGTGGCCGCCCAGCTCCAGACGGCCAAAGGCGCCGACGCCTAGCTGTAGGCCCCCCGGTTCGCATACACCGGGCCTGAGCCGGGAAGGTACCTATGTATGGACCACACCGGCGTGACTCCGCCCGTCGCGATCTCGGCGCCCGACCTGGTCGACGTCGTGCTCGGCGAGGGCCCGTTCCTGTCCGTGTATCTGACCACCGAGGCGGGCGTGGAGAACGCCGCCCAGCGCTCTGAGCTGCGGTGGAAGGACCTGCGCCGTGACCTGGCGGGCCACGGTGTCGACGAACCGATCCTGGCGAACGTCGATCCGCTCGTCGCCGACGCCCACCTACGGGGCGAGTGCCTGGTCGTCATCGCCAACCGCGGCGGGCTCCAGCACGTGGCCTACGAACCTGATCCGCCGGTCCGTGACCTCGGTCGGTGGGCGGCCCTCCCGGTCGTGGGTCCGTTGCTCGAATGGCGACAGTCGCAGGTGCCCCATGTCGTCGCACTCGTCGACCGTCGCGGCGCCGACCTGTTCGCGTTCCACGCCGACGCCGGCGCCGGTCTCGACGCTGCGGACGACCACATCGAAGTCGAGGGCGGCGACGATCCCATTCACAAGGCCAAGGCCGGCGGCTGGTCACAGAAGCGGTACCAGCGCCGAGCCGAAAACACATGGGAGGCCAACGCCCACGAGGTCGGCGAGGCCCTCGTCGATCTGGTGGACAAGGAGCAGCCGCGCTTCGTCGCTGTCGGCGGCGACGTGCGAGCCGTGGAGTTGCTCAAGGAGGCGCTGCCCAAGCGCGTCAGTGAGCTCGTGCATGACGTGCACGGCAGCCGCGCCGCGGACGGGTCGGTCGACGCCGTTGTCGGCGACGTGACTCGGCTGGTCGCCACGATGGTGGCCACCGACACCAAGGATCTGCTCGCGAAGTTCAAGGAAGAGCGCGGGCAAGGTGACCGCGCCGCCGACGGGCCGGCGGCAACCCTCGATGCGCTGAGTCGCTCACAGGTCGAGGTGCTGCTCGTGCACGCCGATCCCGACGACACCCGCACCGCGTGGTTCGGGGCGCCCGCCATTCCCGTCGCGGAGCGGGCCCCCGACCTGACCGAGCTGGGCGTGGCCGATGCCCGGGACGGCGCCCTCGTCGACGTCGCCCTCCGCGCCGCCCTCGGAACCGGGGCCGGGATCCGGATAGTCCCCGGCGCCGGCGGCCCGACCGGCGGGATCGGCGCCATCCTCCGCTGGGGCTGAGCGCCCGACCACCCGCCAAACAGACCTACCGCCCAAAGGGAAACAGCTACTGACAAACCCCCTCAGAGCAAGTACGCTCTTGTAGGGGTTCGGCCACGTTGCGTGGTCGCAGGGGAACACGCTGGGGGCGACTATCGACCGGCCGTCGATCAAGCTGGGTGATCGTCTGCTCGACAGGCACTACCGCATCCTGCGGGCAGTGAAGACGGGCGCGGGCGTCCAGACGTTTCTCGGTGAAGACATCCGCGACGGTCGGCGCACGATCGTGAAGACGGCGCCCGCGGCTGCTGTGCCCGCGGCGTTGCAGATGCGACTCGAGCACGAGGCTGAAGTGCTGCGCACGCTGAACCAGGCCGGCGACCTGCCGCGGTTCGGCCGCGATGACGACTTGGTCTATCTGATCCAGCCGTTCGTGCCCGGCACGCCGCTCGAGACGGTGCTGACCGACGGCCCGCTCGCGCTCAACGACGCGCTCGTCGTCGTCCTCGACGTCCTTCGCAGCGTCGAGTCCGCGCACGACCGCGGCGTCCTCCACCGCGACATCAAGCCCGCCAACGTTGTTGTCGACCCGAGCACACCACTGCGGTGGGCCGTGCTCATCGATTTCGGACTGGCACGCAGCGGCCGTCTCGACGAGTCGGTTCGCGACCAGGCCGTCGGCACGGCGCGCTACGTCGCCCCCGAGCAGGCCGGTCTCCTCGACGTCCCCGCCGACGAGCGCGCCGACCTCTACTCGATCGGCGTTCTGTTGTTCGAATGCCTCGCCGGACGCCCGCCGTTCGAAGGCCGGAGCGTGGGCGAGGTGCTCCGGCAGCACCTATCCGTTGCGCCGCCCGAGTTGCGGGGCCTGGGAATCGACGTTCCGCGCGCTGTCGACGCCGTCGTCCAGCGACTGCTGCGGAAGGATCCGTCCGACCGCTACCAGTCGGCGAGCGGCGTGCTGGCCGATCTCGAGGAGATCGCCACCGCGCTGCGGGCCGGTGTCGGGGACCCCCATGTCGTCGTCGGCCAGAGCGATCGGCGCCACACCCTCACCGAACCTGCCTTCGTCGGCCGGCAGGCCGAGCTGACGATGCTGACGGCCGAGCTCGAACAGGCCGGCCACGGTCGCGGCGGCCTGGCCCTGGTGCAGGCCGACTCCGGCGGCGGCAAGACCCGCCTCCTCGACGAGCTCGCGCAGCAGGCGGCGCAGCGGGGCGCGTGGGTCGTACGCGGCCAGGGCGTCGACCAAGCTGCCCAGCGTCCGTTCCACCTGCTCGAAGGCGTCGCCAACGATCTCCTCGCCGCGGCCGCCGCCGACCCGCTCATCGCGCCCGCGGTGCAGAAGCGACTGGGCGACCACGCCGGAGCGGTGGTCGCCGCCCTGCCGGAGCTGGCGCCGCTGTTCGCGTCCACCGGCGAAGCCGACGCGGGGCCAGAGGCGTACGGCGAGACGCGCAGTCTCCACGCCTTGCCCGCGTTGCTCGACGCCCTCGGGTCCGAGCGGCGGCCCGCGCTCGTCCTCCTCGACGACTGCCAATGGGCTGACGGGCTGACGATCCGTCTGCTCGAACGGTGGCATCGCCAGGCCGCCGAACACGGGACATCGGTGGTGGTCGTCGCCGCTTTCCGGTCCGAGGAAGTCCACGCCGACCACGCCCTGCGTGCTCTGCAGCCGGAGCTCGACCTCACGCTCGGACCGTTCGGCGACGACGACGTGCGCAGCCTCGCCGAGTCGATGGCCGGGCCGTTGCCCGAGGAGGTGGTGGACACCGTCATCCGGCTTTCGGAAGGCAGCCCGTTCATGGCGTCGGCGGTGCTGCGGGGCCTCGTCGAATCGGGCGCGCTCGTCGACACCCCCACGGGATGGCAGACGGCGCCGGACGCCACGGCGAGCGTGCACACGTCTCGGCGGGCCGCGGCCTTTCTCATTCGTCGTCTCGAGCTGCTCTCGGCCGACGCCCTCCATCTGCTGTCGGTCGGCGCCGTCCTCGGCAAGGAGTTCGACCTTTCGTTCGCGGTGTCGCTGGCCGACCAGCAGCCGGGCCAGGTGGTCCCAGCGCTCGACGCGGCGCGCCGGCGACACATCCTCTGGGTGGGCGAGGAGGACGAGCGGTGCGTGTTCGTGCACGACAAACTGCGGGAGGCGTTGCTCGAGCGACTGCTCCCGGCAACCCGCGCCCAACTGCACCTCGCTGCGGCCGAACGCATCGAGGAGGTCGACCCCGACCGCGTCTTCGAGCTGGCGTACCACTTCGACGCCGCCGGCGAACCGGGGCGCGCTCTTCCCTACGCGCTGGCCGCGGCCGAACGGGCCCGGTCGCAGCACGCTCTCGAAGTGGCCGAGGCTCAGTACCGAACCGCCGATCGCGCCGCGAGGGAGACGGTCGCCGGGAACGAGACCCAACGGCGTGTGGCCGAGGGGCTCGGTGACGTGCTCAGTCTGCGCGGCTCGTACGTCGAGGCATCGGCCCAGTTGCGCCGGGCGCGCGCCCTCGCGGCCGACGACGTCAGCCGGGCGCAGCTGGACTGGCGCCTGGGCGAGGTCGACTTCCGATGCGGCGACGTCGCCAGCGCGCTGTCCGAGCTCGAGCAGGGCCTGCGCCGCCTCGGCCGGCGGGTGCCGAAGCGTCGGCTCCCGTTGTTACTTGCGACCCTGCGCGAAGTTGCCATCCAGTTCCTACACTGCGTTTTCCCCCGCCTGTTCGTGGGGCGGCGTTCGCTCGATGGGGCCGACGCCGAGCTGCTCGCCATCCGCATCTACAGCCGGCTCGCGTACGTGCACTGGTTCCACAGCGGCAAGGTCGCCTGTGGCTGGGCTCACCTCCGGGGGATGAACCTGGCCGAGCGCTACCCGCCGACGCTCGAGCTGGCCCAGGCCTACTCCGAGCACGCGCCGGTGATGACGATGGTCCCGTGGTACGGCCGCGGCATCGCCTACGCCAAGAAGTCGCTCGCCATCCGCCAGTCGTTCGACAACGTGTGGGGCCAGGGCCAGTCGCTGCACTTCTACGGCGTCGTGCTCTACGCCGCGTCCCGGTATCGAGAGGCGCTGGAGAAGCTGCAGGAGGCGGTGCGCCTTCTCGAGCGAACGGGCGACCGTTGGGAGGTCAACACGGCGCGGTGGCACATGGCGTTCGCCCGCTACCGGCTGGGCGAGCTGGACCAGTCTGTAGACCAGTGCCGCCGCCTGTACCGCGAAGCGATGGAGATTGGCGACCAAGCGGCCGCGGGTATCTCTCTCGGCGGGTGGTCACGGGCCTCGGCCGGCCACGTCCCCGCTGACCTCGTCGCCGCCCATCTGCACGGCAACGTCGACGACGCGCACACCGCGACCGAATTGCACGTGGCCGAGGCCGTGCGCCTTATCGCCGAAGGCAACTTCGGGCTGGCGGCGGCCACGCTCGAAGTGGCGAGGACCATCGTGCGGCGCGCGGGGCTGCGCCAGGAGTACGTCGCCATCGTCCTTCCGTGGCTGAGCACGGCGCTGCGCCTGGACGCGGAGCACGTGCCTGCGTACGCACCTCGGCAACGTGCGGTGCTGCTGCGGCGTGCGTCGCGCACGGCGCGCCGCGCCTGCCGGCTGTCGCGCTCGTACCGCAACAACCTGCCGCACGCGTTGCGCGAGAGAGGTTTGATCGCGGCCGAGCGCGGCCACGCCCGGCGGGCGCGAACGCTCCTCGGCCGGAGCCTCGTCGTGGCCAGCAGCCAGGACGCGCGCTACGAGTACGCGCTCACGCAACTGGCGCGAGGCGAACTCGGCGTCTCTCGCGGGTGGGCCGGTGCAGAGGCAGAGCGCCGCTCGGGTCGCAACGCCGTCGACGGCATGGTCGCCCACGCCGTCGCCACTGCCGCCGTCGACCCCGGCGCAGGCCAGGAGACGCTCTCGCTGGTCGATCGCTTCGCCACGCTTCTCGAGGTGGGGAGGCGAGTGGCGGCCGCGCCCTCGGCCGAAGGTGTGTGGGATGCAGTCCGCGAGGCTGCGTTCACCCTGTTGCGGGGCGAACGCTGCTACGTCGTCGAGCTGGTAGACGGCGATCCCGACCTCCTCCGCACCGAGGGATCGGAGCGGGGCGGCGACCTGAGCCTCAGCCGCACGCTCATCCACCGAGCGGTGACGTCCGCTGGGCCGGTCGTGTCCGAGGAGGCCATGGGCGGCGACGCCAGCGAGAGCCTCGAGCTGTCGGGTGCCCGGTCGGTGTTGTGTGCGCCGATCCACGTGGAGGGCAAGGTCGCGGCGTGTCTCTACGTCGTGCACGGCCAGGTGGGCGGTCTGTTCGGCGCCGAAGAGGAGCAGCTGGCGGCGTTCGTGGCCACGCTCGCGGGGGCCGCCCTCGAGAACGTGGCCGGCAGCGAGGCCCGCTTCCGCTCCTTGGCCCAGAACTCGACCGACGTCATCACGATCGTCAATGCCGACGGCATAGTCGACTATCAGAGCTCGTCGGTCGAGCGGATATTCGGCTTCGGCACCACCGACCTCGTGGGCCGGCCGCTCACCGCGTGGGTGCATCCCGAAGACTCGTTCCGTTTCGAGGGGCTCCTCGATGGGTCGGCGCTGGGGCCGGAGGGCACGGCGCTCGTTGAATGTCGGCTGAGGAACAGCGACGGGTCGTGGCGCCACGCCGAGGTGGGCGTGAGCAACCTTCTCGACGACCCCGGCGTCCGGGGCGTCGTCCTCAACGCGCGCGATGTCAGCGAGCGCAAGGCGCTCGAGGAGGAGCTGCGCCGGCAGGCATCCCACGACAGCCTCACGGGCCTCGCCAACCGCGGTCTGTTCACCGACCGTGTCGCCCACGCGTTGGACAGACAGGAACGTCACTCTGGGACCGCGGCCGTCCTCTTCCTCGACCTGGACGACTTCAAGATCGTCAACGACAGCCTCGGCCATAACGCCGGTGACCTACTGCTGGCGAGCGTCGCCGAGCGGCTGCTGTTGTGCGTTCGCCCCGAAGACACCGTCGCCCGGTTCGGCGGCGACGAGTTCGCGGTCCTGCTCGAGGACGCCGACGAGGAGGAGGCCGTCCGCGTCGCGTCGCGCATCGCCGAACATCTCGGGCGGCCCTTCTCGGTCCTGGGCCATGACGTTCGGATCCACGTCAGCACCGGCATCGCCGTCGGCGGCGACGACCCCGACGAGCTCATCGCCAGCGCCGATGCCGTCATGTACGCGGTGAAAGGTCGGGGCAAGGGCAGCTACGGCGTCTTCCGGCCCGAGATGCGCGTCGCCGCCATCGAGCGGTCAACGCTGAAGACGCAGCTGGAGACAGCGCTCAACGACCAGCAGTTCGACCTCCACTACCAGCCCGTCGTCGAGCTGTCGACGGGGAAGGTCGTCGGCGTCGAGGCGCTCCTGCGCTGGCGTCACCCAGAGCGGGGCCTACTGCGGCCGGCCGAGTTCATCGCCCTGGCCGAAGAGTCCGGAGCGATCATCGGCATCGGCCGGTGGGTGCTGGTGCGCGCCTGTCTGCAGGCACGGGCGTGGGAGATGGAGTTCGGCCTCGCCGACCTCGAGGTCAGCTGCAACGTTGCGCCGCGACAGCTGCTCCACGGACGGCTCGTCGACGACGTCCGCGCCGCGCTCGCGGTGTCGGGGATCGCACCGGAACGACTGACACTGGAGATCACCGAGAGCGCCATGGTCGGCGACAGCGACGCAGCCATCGCCAGGCTCGACGAGGTCAAGGCCCTGGGCGTCCGGCTGGCGATTGACGACTTCGGTATCGGGTACTCGTCGCTGAACTATCTCCGCCGGCTTCCCGTCGACCTGATCAAGCTCGACAAGTCATTCGTCGACACCGTCGTCCCGGGCGCTCGGGGACCTGAACAGCCGGTGCTCGTGGAGGCCATCCTCCAGATCGGGCGCACGCTGGGGCTGTGCACGGTCGCCGAGGGCGTCGGCCATCCCGGCCAGCAGGCCCGGCTCCTCGAGCTCGGTTGCGATCGGGGACAGGGCGACTACTTCGCCCCGCCGATTCCGGCCGACGAGCTGGCCGCCTTTCTGCTTCGCCGCCATCGCAGCTGACAGGAAAGAACCCCCTGGCGAGGAGGAGGGGGTTCTTTCCCAGGGCTTCGAGCCAGCCTGTTCGAAGGCGGAACCGACAAGGAATGCTCATCAGTTCTCGGGAACCAGCTCCCGGCCCTTAGTCGGGCCGCGTGCACGGCCCGGTTCTGGAAACAGGAAGACCGGCCCACGGGGGACCGGTCTCCTGTCTCGATCGATCGGTTGTACTCCCCGCAAAAGCGTACCTGGGCGTGGATGGTGCGTGCCTGCGCCGGTCAGGACACCGTGACGACGCCGCCCATCCCTGGGTGAATCAGGCACACATAGGTGTACGTACCGGGCTTGCTGAACGTCAGCTGGGGCGCCACCAGCGCCGGCGGGAAGCTCTGGACCACGCCCGTCGACTTGAAGGACGTGCCATCGTAGGTGCCGCCGTTGACCGGTGTCATGGCGATCGGTGCATTGGGTGGCGTGTTGCCCGGCTGCGGTGCAGGCGGGAACCCGGCGGGCGCGAACCCCTGGTTGATGTGCCAGGCCCCGTCAGGCGTCTTCTCGTAGAACTTCCCGGGCTCGATGGGCGTCTTGCCGAAGCTGATCGTGTGGGCGCCGATCATGGTCCAGGACACGGGCTGACCGACCTTGGCCTGGATCGTTGACGGGATGAACTCGTTGATCCCGACGTTCTGCACGTCGGGCGACCCGTAGCCGGCCACGTTCTTGACGCCGGGCACCGGGAACTTGCCGGCCTTGGCGTCGTTGTAGGCGGGCAGGACCTTGTTGACCAGCGCCGTCTTTTCGGTCGTTGCCTGGTTGTTGACGGTGTCGGCCGAGGGGATGCTCTTCCCGCTGTCCACGACGGTGATCGTGCCGGACATCATCGGCCCGTGCAGCAGGCAGTAGTAGCTGTACGCGCCGGGCTTGATGTTCGACGACAGCTTGACCTTGAAGTCCGCACCCTCGGGCAGGAATCCGCTGTTGTAGAAGCTCTGCGTGCCGTCGAAGTCCGTCTGCGTCTGCTGGTTCTTCGCGCACGGCGTCTTGGGATCCGCCGGCGGAGACCCGCTCGGCAGGTAGCAGGGCTGGGCCGCGTTCTGGCCGAAGTCCTCACCGGGGATGAGGTTGGGCAAGCTCTGCTGCGCGTTCGGATCGGCCTTGGCCGCCGAGAGGTCCTTCTCGGCGAGTGTCCCGAACGTCACCGTGTGCGGCTCGCCCGTCCAGTTCTCTTTGAAGTCGACGGTGTCGCCGGCGTGCACTGTCACCTGGTTCGGGAAGTACGCCAGAAAATCACCGTTGAACTTGTCGGTCTTTCCGTCGACGTGGACAGCGCGCGTCTGCGCACTCGAACTGCTGCTGCCTCCGCACGCTGCGATGCCCAAGCTGAAGACCGCGACAAAAACACAGAGCAAAGCTCTTCGCATTCCCACCTTCTCCTTGTCCGCCAAGTGGCTGCGACCATACTGCTCAGATCGCGCCCAGAGGTGACAAGGGTGTTCTCACCCCTCTCTCAGGTCGGGCTACCATGCCTGCGCACTTCGGCCCCGTAGCTAAGGATGGCCCCTGTGAAAACCCGCACTGTTGGTGTTGTTGCCGCGCTCGTCGCTCTGCCGACGGTCGCCGCGCTCCTTCCGAGCCGCCTCGACGCGCTCGTGGGGGCGAGGGCTACGAGGGTTGCGAGGGTTGCGAGCACACCGGTCGTGAAGAGGGCGACCTCCGCCGCCAACACCCGGCGCCCGACCCCCAAGGGCACGGCGACGCTGTGGAGCGTGACGGTCACCACCGGGAACGAGGACTTCTCGCCCGGCACCCGTGACGCCGTACAGGCGGCGGCGCGCAAGCGCATCCGTGGCGCGGGCTGCACCAACCCCGGCCCGGGGACGGGTGCGTACACCCTCGCCGGCAACCGGGTGACGGGTCCCACGACCGCGCACCTGAACCCCAGCCGTGGGCCTGCCGGGGCGGCGTCGGTGTTCCAAGCCGCCTTCAACAGCTGGGCGGCCGCCGACGGCAACGCGCCGTCGATCGCGGTCGCCACCGACAGCTCGGTGAGCAGCCCACAGGCCGACGGTCGCTATGAGCTGATGTTCGCGCCCCTCACAGGCCGGACGCTTGCCATCACCTACACCTGGCACTGGAGCAGTGGCGCGTGGGAGAGCGACGTCGTCTTCAGCACCAAGGCCCCGTGGTTCATCGCCCCCGGCGAGGGCGACGGCTGCTACGAGGGTGTGGCCGCGTACGACCTGCAGAACACCGCCACCCACGAGTTCGGCCACGTCTACGGCCTGAACCACGTGAGTTCGCCGTTCAACACCATGGCGCCGACGGCGACCATGGGTGAGACCTACAAGCGGTCGCTGGCCTCCGGCGACGTGGCTGGCCTGCGGGCGAAGTACTAAAACGTCGGCGGCGTACTAGCGCTCGTAGAACGCGGCTCGCCACCAACCGGCGAGCTTCAAATGGCTGGCCAGCGCAGTGCCTGCTCTGATGAGCCAGTCCAGTACCTGCTCGTCGGCGACGCCCTCGGGGGGAACGACGACGAGGCCCCTCTTGGAGTGGTCCTGGGTGACGCGCCAGCCGTCGGGCACCGGTTCGGCGAGGTTCTTGAGAACCTCCTTGGCCTTCGGCCCGGCCGCGTGCTGTATGCCGATCTGAACCGGCGGGCCGGGGAGCCAGGTGCACAGGGGAACGTCGGGGCCGCGGCCGCCGAAGAGGCCGAACATCCCGGAACGGGGCGGCGGCTCCTCGTCCTCGTCGATCGCGGGACTGAGGTTGATCCAGCCCTTCTTGCTCGCCTTCATCTGCGCCATGCGGTTGAGGACGGCGGCGCGGTCGCTGAGGGCGAAGTCGATCTGCTCGGGCGGCGGCGGCGGCACTACCGCTAGAACGTGACGCTCGGGTAATAGTTCTCGGCGCCGATCTTCTTGACGTCCTCGATCCACGATCCGTCGTAAGCGTCGGTGTGGCCTTGGCGGATGGGGTCCTCGAAGTTCCACGCCTGACGCTTGTAGGTCCAGTTGTCCGGCTGGAGGCGGTGGGCCTCGCGCCAATGAGGGATGGCCGCGGCGTGGTCGCCGTTGCGGTGCAGATGTTGACCGAGCTCGAAGTGGGCCGCGGCGCGGGCCTGGTCATCGGTCCTCGCGTGCGACCGGGCGACGACCTCTTCGGGCGTGAGCGCGTACGGACTGTCGGCGCCGCGCTCGACCCAGTCGAGGAGGGCCGCCTTGTAGGCCTCGGGATCGGTCTTGATCTTCTTGACCTCGGTCATCATGTCGGCGATATCGGGGGGCAGCGTGGAGACGTCGAGCTTCTCGAAGCTCTCCATGACTGGGTTGCGGCCCGGGAAGGCGGGCTCGGCCGGCCGCACGATCATCTGGTCTTCGTCGATCCAGACACCGTTAGGGACGTTGACGACCCCGAACAGCTCGTCGACGACGTGCGCTTGATCCAGCAGCGACGGATGTTGGGCGTTGGCCCTGTCGACGAACTCCTTGGTCGCCTCCACGCCGCCGACATCGAGAGCGACGGTTACGACTTCGAAGCCTTTCGAGTGCAGTTCCTCACGCAGCTCCTGCCACACGGGCAGGTCGAAGCGGCAGCCTCACCATGAGGCCCATGCCAGGAGGAGCACCTTCTGGCCTTTCAGGGAGGAGAGCCGGAAGAGCTCGCCGGTGCGCAGGTCGGGGAGCTCGAGCTCGGGCGCGTGCGCAGTCGTGAGAACGCGGCGTTCGGCGCCCGCCGCAGGGCCCAGGGCCCAGAGGTCGTGGGTTTCGTCGTGCACGAGCGGCATGCCGGCGCGTTCGGCCACTTGTTGGACGTCGAGTGTGCCGTCGGCTGTGCGCGCTGTCTCCGGAAGCGGCAGACAGACGTCCCCCTGGCAAAGCCCTTGGGGTTGGACGCTCCATCCCGTGCGTGCTTCGAAGTCTTCGACCGGCACTTGTAGGGAATCGAGGAGCACGGCCTGTAACCGTAGCCTTCAGGTCTCATGGATGAGGGGGCGTTTCGGGCTGAGGTGCGGGAGGCCTTGTCCGGCTTACTGCAGCCTCGGTCTGCTGAAGCCGGGTTCTCGTTCCTCGGCGCAGGACAGGACGACTTGGAGGCGGGCCGTTCCTTGCTGGCGACGCTGGCCGGTGGCGGATGGGGCGTGCCCACGTGGCCGTCGGAGTGGGGCGGGCGGGATGCCACACCCGAACAGGCGGGGGTCATCGCTGCCGAGTTGGCGCGCTTCGAGGTCCCTGATCTCTATCCCTTCATGGTCGGCACCGCGCTGGTCGGGCCGACGATCCTGACCCACGGCTCCGAGTCGCAGAAGGCCCGCTGGTTACCGGCGATCGCCAGCGGCGAGGAGATCTGGTGTCAGCTGTTCTCGGAGCCGGATGCGGGGTCGGACCTGGCGGCGTTGTCCTGCCGGGCCGTGCGTGATGGTTCGGAGTGGCGGGTCACCGGCCAGAAAGTGTGGAGCTCACGGGCCCACTACTCGAAGTGGGGATTGCTGCTGGCGCGGACGGACGTGGACATGCCGAAGCACGCGGGGATCACCGCGTTCGCGTTGGACATGTCGGCGCCCGGCGTCGAGGTGCGTCCGTTGCGACAGATGAACGGCGACGTCCACTTCAACGAGGTGTTCATGGACAGCGCGGCCGTCGTCGACGACGACCGCATCGGCGAGGTGGGCGACGGTTGGCGCGTGGCGATCACCACGCTGATGCACGAGCGGGGCGCGTTGGGTCCCGGCGGGGGACCGGGGCGGCGTGAGCTCATCGAGTTGATGCGCTCGCAGGGCGTGGGGGCGGACTCCTTGGTCCGCCAGCGCGCTGCTTCGGTGGTGTCTGAGCTCGAGGTCGGGCGTCTCACGAACCTGCGGGCGAGGGCCGCGATGCAGTCAGGTCGGCCGCCCGGGCCCGAGGGATCGGGCGCCAAGCTCCGGGGCGCGGCGGCGATCAAGGATCTCGCCGGTCTGGCGGTCGACGTCCAGGGTCTCGGCGGCCTCGTGGGAGAAGATGAGTGGCTGACGCTTTTCCTTACGGCACCGTCGATCTCCATCCGGGGCGGCACCGACGAGATCCAGCGCAACATCCTCGGCGAGCGCGTGCTGGGCTTGCCAGGGGAGCCTCGGGTCGACAAAGGCGTGCCCTTCAAGGAGGTCCCCAGGTCGCCCTCGTCGTAGTCTGACTGACATGGGCGTCATAGTTTCATACGGGACATACATCCCCTACTGGCGGCTCGACCGGTCGAAGATCGGCGAGGCCCTCGAGACCTTCGGGCAAGGCACGCGAGCCGTCGCCTCCTACGACGAGGACACGACGACGATGGGCGTCGAGGCGGCCCGGGCGTGTCTGGCCGCCGCTCCTCCCGGCGTTCGGGTCGGCCAGGTTCTCTTCGTCACGACCGAGCCCGCCTACCTCGACAAGACCAACGCCACGGCCATCCACGCCGCGCTGGACCTCGATGCGGGGGCGGTTGCCTTCGACATGGTTGGCTCGGTCAACTCGGCGAACGGCGCCTTCGCGGCTGCCAATGCCGCCCCGATGCCGACGTTGGTCGTGCTGTCCGACCTCCGCACCGGACTTCCCGGCGGGGCCGACGAGGCCGGTGGAGGTGACGGCGCCGTCGCCTTTTTGTACTCGCCTGACGGCCCGTCGTTGCTCGACTTCCTCGGTTGGGGAGCGTCGACGGAGGAGTTTCTCGACCGCTACCGCCAGCCGGGTGACGACCATTCCCACCTCTGGGAGGAGCGCTTCGGCGAGGCGGCTTACACACCGCTGGCCGAGCAGGCCGTCGCCGAAGCCCTCAAGCAGGCGGGCGTCTCGCCGGGCGACATCGACTACGCCATCGTCACCGGTGTCCATCCGCGGGCCGTGCGGGTCGTGGCCAAGTCACTCGGCGTCGGCAAGGAGGCATTGGTCGACGACCTCACGGGTGTGATCGGCAACACGGGCGCCGCCCATGGCGGGATCGTGCTCGCCGACCTGCTTGACCGAGCGGAAGCCGGAAAGACGATCCTGCGGGTGACGCTCGCCGACGGCGCCATCGCCACGTTGAGCAGAACGACTGACGCGCTTGTCGACTGGCGTTCCCGCCGCCCGGCGATCGCTTCGGTCGCCGGCCAGATCGCTGCCGGCCGCAACGATCTGTCCTATACGAAGTTCCTGACGTGGCGCGGCCAGCTGCATCGGGACCCACCGCGGCGTCCGGATCCGACGCCGCCGGTCGCGCCCGCGTCTCGACGCAAGGAGACGTGGAAGTTCGCCTTCCACGCGTCGCGCTGTGAAGAGTGCGGCACGCGCCACCTGCCGCCGGCGCGAGTGTGTGTGAACTGCGGTGCCGTCGACCGGATGTCGCAGGAGCGGCTCGCAGAAACGCCGGCGACGATCGCCACCTACACGGTCGACCGGCTGGCGTTCTCGTTGTCGCCGCCGATCGTCGCAACCGTCGTCGACTTCGACGGCGGCGGCCGTTTCCGCTGCGAGATGACCGACGTCGACCCCGCCACCGTCGCCATCGGCAACCGGGTCGAGATGACGTTCCGGCGGATCAGCACGGTAAACGGCATCCACAACTACTTTTGGAAGGCACGCCCTTCACGTGAGGAGGCTTCGTAATGGCATCCAAGGGCATCCGCGACCGTGTCGCCATCGTCGGCATGGGGTGCACGCAGTTCGGCGAACACTGGGACAAGGGCGCCGAGGACCTGTTGGTCGACTCGGCGACCGCCGCGTTCGATTCCGCGGGGATCGCCAAGGACGACGTCGACGCGTTCTGGCTGGGCACGATGGGCTCGGGCATCTCGGGCCTGACGCTTTCGCGGCCGCTGAAGCTCGACTACAAGCCGGTCACCCGGCTCGAGAACATGTGCGCTACCGGCTCCGAGGCGTTCCGCAACGCCTGCTACGCGGTGGCGTCGGGCGCGGTCGACACGGCCATGGCCATCGGCGTCGAGAAGCTGAAGGACTCCGGGTTCTCCGGGCTGGTTGTGTCGCGGCCGCCGGATGACGGGTCGGCCGCCGAACTGTCGGCCCCCGCCCTGTTCTCGCTGCTGGCGCCCGCGTATTCGAAGAAGTACGGCGTCGACAAGGACGAGTTGAAGAACGTCCTCACGCGCATCGCGTGGAAGAACCACAAGAACGGTGCCGTGAACCCGCGTGCGCAGTTCCGGCGTGAGGTCCCGATGGAGACCATCGCCGCCTCGCCGATCATGGCCGGCCAGCTCGGCATCTTCGACTGCTCGGGTGTGTCGGACGGGTCCGCGGCGGCGGTCATCGTGCGGGCCGAGGACGCCCACCGGTACACCGACAAGCCGATCTACGTGAAGGGTCTGTCGTTCGTCGCCGGCCCCGCCGCCGGTGTCATCGACCCCGACTACGACTACACGACGTTCACCGAGGTTGTGCGCGCCGCCGAGGACGCTTACCAGCAGGCGGGCGTCGAGGATCCCCGTGCGCAGCTGGCGATGGCCGAGGTCCACGACTGCTTCACGCCGACCGAGCTCGTCCTGATGGAGGACCTGGGCTTCGCCGAGCGGGGGACCGCTTGGAAGGAAGTCCTCGCCGGCACGTTCGACCTCGACGGCGAGCTCCCGGTCAATCCCGACGGCGGCCTCAAGGCCTTCGGCCACCCCATCGGCGCCTCCGGCCTGCGCATGCTGTTCGAGTGCTGGCTCCAGCTGCGCCAGGAAGCCCCGCCCGAGCGCACCATCAAGTCCGTGGCCGCCGGCAAGAAGCTCGCCCTCACCCACAACCTCGGCGGCTCTCCCGGCGAATGCGTCAGCTTCGTCAGCGTCGTCGGCAGCGAACCGAGCGCCTAGGCGCCCGAGCACCTGCGTTCTTGCGCTGGATAGGGCCCTGACAGGGCCCTATCCACCCCGAGAACGGCGTAGACCCTTCTCTTCCAGCGTCCGGATGACGTAGCCCCGCCGATTCTGGACCTGGTGTTCGCTGAAGCGGACGACCTCGTAGCCGAGGGCGCGGAGTCGCTTGTCGCGTAAGGCGTCGGCTTCCTCGTCGAGTGGTGCCGTATGGAAACGGTCGCTGTCCACTTCGGCGATAACCAGCTGCGGCCCCCAGACTGCATCGACCCGTCCGATGAAGCCGTCGTCGTCGTAGAAGTCGACCTGCAGATGGGGCTCGGGGAAACCGGCATCGAGCACCAGAGCTAGGAATTCGATTTCAAGTCCGCTTTCCGGGTGACCTCGCGCCCGTTCGAGCTTCTCGACGAGCAGACGAAACTGTCTTGTGCCGGGGCGCCCTCGCTTGCCCAACTCGGTGAGCATTCGCCGCATGCCGACGACGCTGACGAGCTTCATGGCCATGGTGCTGTTGGCCGTTCGTTCGAGACGCTTGAACCGAAGATCGGCTGCGAGGTCGAACAACATTCGGGCCGGGGTCGTGACAGCGATCCCGTCGATGGTGGTGATGTGGTGGGCCGGCAGCCAGCAGCTCTGGTGAAGCTTGCCGAGTGTGAATTCGTGGTCACAGCCGTATGGCGTTGCCACCTCGACTGGCAGATCGCGATAGCCGGGAATCGCAAACAGCTCCGCCGCGCTTCCTCTGGACGCGGCTGCATCCGCGCCAGCGGCGAGTACCGCACCGCGTATTGCCTGGCGTTGGGTTGCGGGCGTCCCTGCAATCACGAACAGCTCGCGCTCAAGGCGATGGAGAGACCCACTGTTCACGAGGTGCTTGATCTGCTTCTTCGTGTATCCCGTGGCTCGTAGTTGCGGAAAGATCAGCAGGCCGTCTTGCCCGGCCGCGAGGCGTGTCGCCTCCTGGTTCATGGGCGCCAAGTGAACCAGGAGGGTGTGACAGGTTTGCGTCCGCCCTGTTCTTGCGCTGGATAGGTCCCTCACGGGGCCCTATCCACCCCGAGAACGGGAAGGGGGGAGGAGGAGAAGTTAAACAAGAAAAGACTTGTTTAACTGTTGGAGGGGGCGCATACTCGGGGTATGAGAACTGCCCTGATCACCGGAGGGTCCCGGGGGTTGGGACGGGCGCTGGCCCGTGCATTGGCTGAACGCGGGTGGCGGCTGGTCCTTGATGCCCGAGGCCCGACCGACTTGGAAGAGGTGGCTGGCGAGCTGTCGACCAAGACCGACGTGATTGCCGTGGCCGGCGACGTCAGCGACGAGGCGCACCGGAAGGCGCTGATCGACGCCGTGGGCGGCGGACGGCTGGACCTGCTCGTGAACAACGCAAGCCTTCTCGGGTCGAGCCCGCAGCCGAACCTGGTCGACTACGACCTCGACACCCTCAAGCAGGTCTACGACGTCAACGTGTTCGGGCCGCTACGGCTGACGCAGCTGGCGCTCCCGCTGCTGCGTGCGAGCGCGGGACACATCATCAACGTGACCTCCGACGCCGCCGTCGAGGGCTACGAAGGCTGGGGTGGCTACGGCTCGTCGAAGGCCGCGCTCGAACAGTGGAGCAAGGTGCTGGCCGCCGAGGAGCCCGCGGTCCGCGTGTGGTGGGTCGACCCCGGCGACATGAACACGCGGATGCACCAGGAGGCCTTCCCGGGGGAGGACATCTCCGACCGCCAGCCGCCGGAGGCGGTGGTGCCCGCGGTCCTCCATCTGATCGACAGTGATCCTCCGAGTGGGCGGTACCAAGCAGCCGATCTCGCCCCGGTGCCGGCATGACCGCCGCCGTCGTCACCGTCGACAGCCTCGACTTCGACCTGCCGCCGGCGCTCGAGGCGACCGAGCCTGCGGAAATCAGAGGCCGCGGCCGCGACGACGTCCGCCTCCTCGTCGCCCGCCGTCACGACCTGCACCTGGCCCACGGCCGCTTCTGGCAGCTGCCCGACTACCTCGACCCCGGAGACCTCGTGGTCGTCAACACGTCGGCGACGCTGCCCGCGGCCGTCCCCACCGACAACGGCCTGGAGCTGCATTTCTCGACGTCGCTGCCCGCGGGCCTCTGGCTGGTCGAACTCCGCGAGCCGCGTGGCGCGGCCAGCGCCCCCTACACAGACGGCGATCCGGGCGACCGCCTCCTTCTTCCACAGGGTGCCGAGGTCGAGCTCCTGGCTCGGTGGTCGGGCGGCTACCGGCTCTGGGTCGCCAACGTCACCATCGACCACGACGACGTGCCCGCCTATCTCCAATCGAACGGCCATCCCATCCGTTACTCGCACGTGACGAAGGCGTGGCCGCTGAGCGCATACCAGACGACCTACGGCACCGAGCCGGGCAGCGCCGAGATGCCGAGCGCGGGCCGGGCCTTCACGCCCGACGTCTTCACCGCCCTCATGACGAAGGGCGTCGCGGTGGCGCCGCTCGTGCTGCACACCGGAGTCTCGAGCCCCGAAGCGGACGAGGCGCCATATCCCGAGCCCTACCGCGTGCCGAACAGCACCGCCGCCCTCGTGAATCACACGCACGCGCAAGGCCACAAAGTGATCGCCGTCGGGACGACTGTCGTCCGCGCGCTCGAGACCGTTGCCGACGAGACCGGCACGGCCCATCCCGGCGAGGGGTGGACCGAGCTCGTCGTCACCCCCAAACGCGGAGTTCGCGTCGTCGACGGTCTCCTCACGGGATGGCACGAGCCACGCGCATCGCATCTCGCCCTCGTCGAGAGCGTGGCCGGCCGCGAGCTCCTCGAGCGCTCCTACGAAGCCGCTGTCGAAGCCGCCTACCGCTGGCACGAATTCGGCGACCTGCACCTGGTGCTTCCCTAATGTTGATGGTCATGGAGGAGCTCGCGGCACCGACGCTGTCGACACTGGCGCCCACCCGGCGACAGATCCTCGAAGCACTGAAGAAGCGCGGCGAGCTCAGCGCCGACGACCTCTCCGCGCAACTCGGCCTGACGACGAGCGGCGTGCGTCAGCACCTCGTGGCCCTCACGTCCGACGGTCTGGTCGCGCACAGCCAAGTGCGAGAAGGCCCCGGCCGGCCCCGGCACTGCTATCACCTCACGTCCGCGGCCGACGCTCTCTTCCCCCGGGCCTACAGCGACCTCACCAACGAGCTCCTCGGGTACGCCTCGGACGACGACCCCGAGCTCGTCGAGCGACTCTTCGAGCGGCGACGCAAGCGGCGGGTCGAGGACGCCAAGCAGCGCCTCGCGAGCGGCGGCAAGGACTTCGCACAGAAGGTCGAGGAACTGGCGAAGATCCTCGACGAGGACGGCTACCTCGCCGACTTCCAGGCGATGCCGGACGCCGAAGGCTTCCTCATCACCGAGCACAACTGCGCCATCCTCGGCGTCGCCCGCCGCTACGGGCAGGCGTGCTCGAGCGAGATCGGCTTCCTTCGCGAAGCGCTACCCGAGGCCAAGATCGAGCGGGTTCAGCACATGATCGCCGGCGCCCACTCGTGCGCCTATGAAGTGACGCCTAAGCCGAAGCGGAAGCCGCGCACTCGCAACTAACTAGGTGACCGGCTGCACCCACTGGTCCCACGGCAGGTTCCAGTCCATGGTGCCGGCGTCGGATGCCGACGGGCCGCGGGGGGTGCCGGTGATGTTGATGATGTCGCCCGGCATGGCGAAGTTGTAGAACCACGTGGCGTCGGAAGGGCTGAGGTTGACGCACCCGTGGGAGACGTTGCGGTTCCCTTGGGCACCGACCGACCACGGCGCCGCGTGCACGTACTCGCCGCCGTTGGTGATGGCGACGTTCCAGTACACGTCTTCCTTGTAGCCGTCGGGGGAGTTCACCGGGATCCCGACCGTCGAGGAGTCCATGACGACGTGGTACGACTTGTCGAGGGCGATGTGGATGCCGCTCATCGTCGGGTACTTGTCTCGCCCGGCGCTGATGGGAAGCGTCCGCAGCACCTGCCCGTTCGACGTCACCGTCATCGTGTGGGCGTCGGTGTCGACCGTGCTCACATGGACGTCACCGATCTTGAACGTGACCGACCGGTCGACGTCACCCCAGACATTGTCGCCGGCGTCGACGTTGGTGAGCTTGGCCTGCATCGTGATCTGCTCACCCGCGGGCCAGTAGTCCTTGGGCCGGTAGTGGACTTCCTTGTTCGAGAACCAGTGCCACGCGCCGTCCACCGGCTTCGACATCGACACCGTCAACAACGGCGTGATGGCGTTGCGGTTGGTGACGGGGCTCTGGAACCGGATGATGATGGGCTCGCCGACCCCGACGGTCTGGTTGTCGCCGGGGGTGACGAACGGAGCGAGAAGACCGTTCGGTCGCACCGTGGAGAACTCCGAGGTGCGCACGACGAGCGGGTGCTTGTTGTTCTTGGTGCTCTTGGCCACGCCGCTGATCTCGACGGTCAGCTTGTAGTCACGGGCGAGGTGGAGGTACGCCGTCGAGTCCCACTGGCGGCTGAACGGGGCGATGACGCCCGGGATCTCCTTGCCCTCGTTGTCGACCAGGTGCGCCGACACGATGCGGCCCTTGTTGGCGACGAGGGTGATCTTGGAGTTCGGGTTGACGCCAGTGGTGCCCGAAGGCGGCGACACCGTGATCAGCGGCAGCGCTGGTGCCGCCGGCGCCGCCGTCGAGTCGCTGTGCCGGCTCCACGCCACCCCCGCGGCAACGCCGAGCACGGTGAGTCCGGCGATGGCCAGGACCACGTACATGAGGATGTGGTAGCGCCGGCCGGGCTTTCCTCCCGACGGCAGGATGTCACCCGACGTTGGCTCCGCTACTTCCTCCGTCGCATCCATCACGCCCGCCGCCGGCACGCCACTGTTTTACCCCACGCTCGTACCTACATACGCTCACCCTTGCACCCGGGACTGCACCCGGGACCGCACCCGGGACTGCACCCGGGTAGAACGACCCGAGCGGACGTGGGAGGCGGCGTGGCAGGTAGCAGGGCTGGCAGCAAGAAGGAGCGGGAGGAGCTTCTCCAGAAGGTGTCGATGTTTTCGGCCCTGAACAAGAAGGAGGTGGGCAGGCTGGCCGCCGTCGCCGAGGAGCGGCGGGTGCCGTCGGGCACCGTGCTCACCGAGGAGGGTCAGCCGGGCGACGAGTTCTTCGTTGTCGCCGAAGGCATGGCCGAGGCGACTATCCGGGGTCGCAAGGTGGGCACGATCCCCGCCGGCTCCTTCTTCGGGGAGCTGTCCCTGCTCGACAGCGGACCTCGGTCGGCGACGGTCACGGCCGAGCTCCCGACGCGCCTGGTGGTGCTCCACGCCAAGGACTTCGGCGGTGTCATCGACGATGTCCCTGCCATCTCGTTGAAGATCATGCGCGGCCTGGCCTCCCGGATCCGCCAGGCCGACAAGGACTGGGGCTAACCGGAGGCGAGCCCGCGGCTGCTGGGGACCCCGGCCACGACAGTGTCGTTGCCGCCGCGGTTCTTCGCCCGGTACAGGGCGAGGTCGGCGCGCTCCATGAGGGCGGTCGCCTGCTCGGACCCGTCCCACGACGCCAGCCCGGCCGAGAACGTCAGGTCGGGGGTCGCCCGACGAAGCCGGTCGAGGATCTGCACGGCCTGACCCTGGCCGCAGTTGGGCAGCACCAACCCGAACTCGTCGCCCCCGGGTCTGGCGAGCACGTCCTCGTCGCGGATGGCCTCGCCCCACGCGGTGCTGGCGTGCTTGAGCACCTGGTCGCCGGCCTGGTGCCCAGCGCGGTCGTTCAGTGTCTTGAAGTGGTCGAGGTCGATCACGGCCACGGTCACCGACAGGTGCTGGCGCCAGGCCCGGGCCAGCTCACGCTCGAGGCTCTCTTCCCAGCTCCGGCGGTTGGCCAGCCCGGTCAGCACGTCGGTTGCGGCCTGCTGGCGCAGCCGGCCGACCAGCGAGCCGACGACCAGGCCGCCGGCTGCCGCCGTTCCCATCGTCACCAACCACTGGCCTGGGCCACCGCGGGCGTGCACGGTCCACAGGGCGACCGCGTATACGACCCCCATGAACGCCAGGTGGGCGAGGGCGACCCGTCGGGCCAGGAAGTAGAAGGCGAAGATCGAGATCCACGTGTAGTAGCAACCGGCGGCCGCGGTGGCCGCCCCGGCCCCGAGGAACGGGATGGCGGCCGACAGCTGGAGAGTCGCGAACACCAAGAGGATGTGGATGACGCTCTCGGGGATGCGCTCGGCGAACACGTAGAGCAGGGCGGCCGTCGGCAGGGCGGGCGCGGCGAGCAGGGCCGCCTCGGCCGGATGGTCCATGTGCCAGTGGGGGACGGCGAGGCTGAGGAGGGCAAGCGAACCGCCGGCGGCAAACAGCACGGCGGCGGCACGAGCCATCGTGACTCGAGGGACTTCGATCCTCGTCCCGAGAGGCTTCACTCCGGAGGACTTCACTGACAAAACGGACTGTACTGTCGCTGCGGACGAGCACGGCCCAAAAGGGGGGCGCATGCAAGGACTGATGCAGGACTACCCGCTCGCTCTGCCGCACATCTTCCACCGGGCGGAGCGGATGTTCCCGGGTCGGGAGATCGTGACGGCGACAGCGGCGGGGCGCGAGCGCACGACCTACGGACGGTGGGCCGACCGCACCCGCCGCCTCGGTGGCGCCCTCGACCAGCTCGGCATCTCCGCCGACGGCCGCGTGGGCACGTTCGGCTGGAACACCGCCCGCCACCTCGAGCTCTACTTCGGGGCCCCGTGCAGCGGGCGGGTCCTGCACACGCTCAACATTCGCCTGTTCGCCGAGCAGCTGACCTACGTCGTGAACCACGCCGAGGACGAAGTGATCTTCGTCGACCGCAGCCTGATCGAGCTCCTCTGGCCACTCGTCGGCGAGTTCAAGAGCGTGCGTCATTACGTGGTCATGGACGACGGCAAGGGTGAGGTGCCCGACGATCCTCGGATCGTCGACTACGAGGAACTGATCGGGCGCGCCAACCCCGTCGAGTTCCGGGTCGACGACGAGAACCAGGCCGCAGCCATGTGTTACACGAGCGGCACTACCGGGAACCCGAAGGGCGTCGTCTACAGCCACCGGTCGATGTTCCTGCACTCGATGGCCGTGCTCATGGCCGACGCCCTCGGCATCTCCGAGAGCGACGTCATCCTCCCGGTTGTCCCGATGTTCCACGCCAACGTGTGGGGCCTCGGACACGCGGCGCCGTTCGCGGGGGCCAGCCTTGTGATGCCCGGGCCCGACCTTTCACCGGGCGCCATCGCCGACCTGCTCGAGTCCGAGAAGGTCACCGTCGCAGCCGGCGTCCCCACCATCTGGATGGGGGTGCTCCCTGTACTCGAAGGCCGCGACCTGTCGTCGCTGCGCAAGATCATCTGCGGCGGCTCGGCCGTGCCCCGTGCCTTGTCAGAGGCCTTCCGCGAGAAGGTGGGACTGCCGATCACCCAAGCGTGGGGGATGACCGAGACCAGCCCCATCGCATCGGTCGGCCACATCAAGGCCGCGCTCAAGGACAGGCCTGAGGACGAGCTCGCTGACCTCCGCGCCAGCCAGGGCCTCGGCGCGCCGGGCGTCGATCTGCGCATCGTGGATCCCGAGTCCGGCGACGAGCTGCCGTGGGACGGCAAGACGTCGGGCGAGCTCCAGGCGCGCGGCCCGTGGATCGCGGCCGACTACTACAACGATCCCCGGTCTCGTGAGTCGTTCACCGACGACGGCTGGCTCCGTACCGGCGACGTGGCGATCATCGACCCCGAGGGCTACATCCGCCTCGTCGACCGCACCAAGGACCTGGTGAAGTCGGGAGGGGAGTGGATCAGCTCGGTGGAGCTCGAGAACGAGCTCATGGCCCACCCGAAGATCGCGGAAGCGGCGGTCATCGGCGTGGCCCACGAACGTTGGGTCGAGCGTCCGCTGGCGTGCGTCGTCGTCGCCGAAGGTGAGGAGCTGACGAGAGATGAGGTCATCGAGTTCCTGACGCCGCGGGTCGCCAAGTGGTGGCTGCCCGACGACGTGGTGTTCATCGCCGAGGTGCCGAAGACGTCGGTCGGTAAGTTCTCGAAGAAGGACCTCCGCGAGCGCTTCGCCGGCTACAAGCTGCCGACGTAGACCCCTCTGGGCGCGGATGCGGGGCCGTCACTCGTACCCGATCGCCTCGACCACGTTGAGGCGCGCGGCGCGCCATGCGGGCGCGATCGAGGCGAGGACCACGATGGCGGCGGCGGCGACGGCGGCGACGACGATCGGGACGGCCAGCAGCTGATAGTGCACTGCGAAGCCGGTCAGCTTCTTGTAGGCGCTGATGGCGACGTAGTGGCCAGACAGGCCGAAGGCCACGCCCAAGACCCCGCCGACGACGCCGATGGCCAACGCCTCGGTTGCCACCATCCGTTGGACGCGCCGGCGGCTGGTGCCGATGGCGCGGAGGATGCCGAGCTCGCGGCGCCGTTCGACGACCGAGATCAGCAGCGTGTTCAGGAGGGCGAGGGCGGTGGCGCCGACGATGACCCACTGCATGGACAGGAAGATGCCGCTGCTCTGGTCGAGACCCCGTCGTGACGCGGCAGCCATCTCGGCCCCCGAGTACACCCACATGGGGAAGGCCGCCCCGTTGGCCATCGCCGTGACCTGCGCGCGCACGGCGGCCCGGTCGGCGTCCGGTCGTTCGTAGATCTCCAGCCAGCCCGCGCCCGGGCGCGCGTACCAACGTTGCAGCCTGTCGAGGGACATGGCGATGCCGCCCGCGGGGACAGGCACGAGGGCGTTGGCGACGCCCGCCACGCGAAGGCGCTGCGGTCCGGCCGCGGTCGGCAGCGTGAACAGGTCACCGGTGTGCAGTCCGTGAGCGAGGGCGAAGGCGCCGCTCACGGCGATGGCGCGTCCGGCGACGACGTCGGCCTGGGCCGCGGGCGGCAGGTCGGCCGCGACCGCCGCCGTCGGCGAATCCTGGACTCCCTCGAGGACAACCCGCTTGCCGTGGACGCTTGCGTAGAAGGCTTGGCCGGCGCGCACCGACGCCACGCCGGGGATAGCGGCGACCCGGTCGAGCCAGTTCGCCGGCATCGTGACCTCCGGTGGGAAGTCCTCGGCGCGCGCCGTCGTCACGAACAGATCGGGACGAGAAAGGCTGGCGACGCTGTGGCTGAACGAGTCCAGCTGGTTGCGAACTGAGCCGCTGAACGTGAGGACGATCCCGACGCCCACGGCCACGGCAACAGTCGTGGCCCACACGCGGCGCGGCGCGCGTTCCAGCCCTGCACCCGCGAGTCGTCCGACGCTTCCCATTCGGTTGGCGACGGCGGCGACCCACAGCGCCAGCGGGCCCATGACGCCGACGGTGGCGACGATGAACCCGAGGTTGGTGAGCGCGAAGCCGGCGACGAGCGTCGACGAACCCGTGCCGGCGATGCACAGCACGTAACCCACGGCGAAGGCGACAAGACCGATGGTCAGGGCGACGGGCTTCAGAGCCGGTGAGCCCGTGGCTTCGAGCACGCCCTCGGGCCGCATGGCGTCGACGGGCGGAACCCGGCTCACGGCCCGCGCGGGCACGACGGCGGCGACGACGGTTGCGATGGTGCCGATGGCGACGCCCAACGCCAGCTCCCAGGGGGCGATGGTGAACGTCGGGCGCACACCGACGGCCACGATCAGCACGGGCGGCACCGAATTGATGGCCACCCGGCCAGCGAGCACCCCGGCGACCGCGCCGATGCTGGAGCCGATGATGCCGAGCGTCGCGGCCTCTGCCAGCACTGTGCTCGTGACCTTGCGTCGTCGAGCGCCGAGCGCTCGGAGGGTCGCCAGCTCCCGCCGGCGCTCGAGGGCGGCCATGCTCACGGTGTTGTAGACGAGGAACCCGCCCACGATGAGGGCCAGGGTGACGACGATCAACCCCGCCTGCTGGAAGATCGACGCTTCGTCGCGTGCTTCGTTGACGGCCTCGCGAGGAGAACCGACGTTCACGCCGGGGCCGGCGACGGCGCGTACGCGACCCATGACGTCGGTCCGTGACGTGTCGGGCGTGTCCGCGATGAAGATCACGTCGGGCCGTCCGGCATGGCCAGCCAGAGCCTCGGCCTCGGGGAGAGGCGCGGCAAGGAACCATCCGTCGTTGATGTGATTCACGCCGGCGCAGCTGACGTGCGCCGCGACCTGCACGTTGACGGTCGCCGAACCGTTGTAGAGAGCGGTCTGGAGTCCCTGCGCTATTGCATGCATGTGGCGGGCCAGCGCGGGTCCGACGGCGACCGGGGCGGCGCTGCCCGTCGGTGGGGCCGGCGCCGAAGCACGGATGCACGAGGGCGTGATCGGACTGCTGATGGCGGTCGCTCGCTCGTCAGCGCCGAGTAGAAGTACTCGCTCGCCCGCGACCACCACCGACGACTGCGTGGCGGGCGCGGCGACGCGCACGCCGGGCACGGTGGCGACCCGTTCGGCGAGGCCCTCGGGCAACGGGGCGCCACCGGGGCCGGAGAGCTGGAGGTCGACGCTGCCGGCCGTCGCCACCAAGCGGTCGACGCCCGACGTGAGCGACCCGATGAGCCCGAGCATGGCCACGACCAGCGCGCTCCCGGCCGCGATGCCGACGAGGGAGAGCGCTGTCCGTCCGCGGTGGTCCTTCAGATGGCGGAGGTTCAGGGCCGCCAGTCCGCCGGCGCCGCGGATCGGGCTCACCTCAGGACAGCACGGACTCGACGAGGCGTCCGTCGACGAGATGCACGCTGCGGTCGCCGCGGTCGGCCGCGTTGCGGTCGTGGGTGACCATGACGACGGCGGTGCCGCGCTCGGCGCAGCTGCGTTGCAGGACGTCGAGCACGCCTGCGCCGGTCTCGGAGTCGAGGTTGCCGGTCGGTTCGTCGGCGAGCACGACGAGGGGGTCACCCACGAGCGCCCGGGCGATCGCCACCCGCTGGAGCTCGCCGCCCGAGAGCTCGGCCGGCCGGTGGTCGACCCGGTGGCCGAGCCCGAGCGACTCCAGCAGGGCGACCGCTCGGGGTCTCAGGCTGGCGAGTCGCTGTCCGTCCAGCAGCAGCGGCACGGCCACGTTCTCCCACGCGGCCAGCGTCGGGAGGAGGTTGAAGAACTGGAACACGAACCCGAGCCGGTGGCGACGCAGGTCGGTCAGCGCGTCGTCGGACAGCGCCGCCACGTCCACTCCCGCGATGCGGACGATCCCTCGGGTGGGGGTGTCGAGGGCGCCCATCAAGTGGAGCAGCGTGCTCTTGCCCGATCCGCTGGGCCCGAGCACAGAGACGAACTCACCCTCGTCGACGGTGAGCGAGACGTCGTCGAGGGCCCGGACGGTCTGCGTACCCCGCCGGTACTCCTTGACGACGCCTTCGACGTTCAGCACTCCCACGGCAGCCCCTCCGCAGGTCCTTGTGCAGGGTTTCACAAACGGTGCCGAAGGCGCCAATCGGTTACGGCAGGCGCGCACCGCATTCGAGAGACGCCTAGGTGGGCGTCACCTCGACGTACACCACGGGCACACCGCGGCTGAACGCCGTGTAGATCCGGCGCCCGATGCCGTAGTTCGACTGAAGCGCCCGCTCGGCCGCGGGCACTTCGTCGTCTGCCACCACGCGAGCCTTGCCCATGAACGGTGGCCCGAGCGGCTTCCCTCGGCTGTCGCACGGGGCCACGCGGACCTCGGGGTTGTTGCGGATGCGCTTGACCTTGTAGCCGTCGGGGCTGGTGAGGAAGTACACCTTCCCGTTCGCCGTGCCGAACCACACTGGCGACGGCATCGGCTGGCCGTTCTTCCGGTAGCTCACGAGAACGCAGTACTTGCGCCCTTTGAGATCGTCGATCGTGCCCGTGGGTTCCGTCTCGGCGACGGTGCTCGCGTCGGCGTGGCGCATGCGGTCGTAGAACTTGTCGCTGGCCCTCGCCATGCGCTCCTTGATCCCCATGGCGCAGACGCTACAGGTGTGATGTGAACCACGTCGCTGCCAGTTCGGCCACCCGTTCGAGGGCGGCCGGCTCCTCGAAAAGGTGGGTGGCACCGGGCACGATGTCGAGCCGCTTCTCGGATCGGATCTCGTCGAGCGCCTGCTCGTTGAGGCCGATCACCTGCGTGTCGTGCCCGCCGACGATCAGCAGCGTCGGAGCCTTCACGTTTGAGAGAGCGGCGCCTGCGAGGTCGGGACGGCCGCCGCGGGAGACGACGGCCCTGACGACCTCGGGACGGTCGGCGGCGGCGATCAGCGCCGCGGCCGCGCCCGTGCTGGCACCGAACAGGCCCGCGTCGCCCGACACCCAATCGATCAGAGCAACGACACGCGTGGCGAGCAGACCGATGTCGAACCGGTACGCGCGTGTGCGAGCGTCGATGCGATCCTCCTCGGCCGTGAGCAGGTCCGCAAGCAGGGTCGCGAAACCTGCAGCGTTGAGTGCCCGTGCCACGAACTGGTTTCGGGGGCTGTGGCGGCCGCTGCCGCTGCCGTGGGCGAACACGATGACGCCACGTGCAGAGTCGGGCTCGGTGAACGTGGCGTGGAGAGTGGCGCCGCCGGCGGCGATGGAGACCTCGCCGTCCATGAGGACGACCCTACGTCCGTCCACCTACGGTGAAACCGTGCGACTGCTGAACCAGGCCCATGGCGGGGGGACCGAGCGGATCCGGCGGGAGTTCCCCGAGGTCGACGTCGTCGAGGTGCCGATCGAGGGTGACGTGGACCCAGACCTGACCGGCGACGCTCTGCTGTGCCTGACGTTGGCATCGAATCTCGACCAGCTCGTGCACCGGGTCAAATGGGTGCACAGCTTCAGCACCGGTGTCGACAGCCTGCCCGAGGCTGCGTTCACGGCGGAGGTGCTGACGTGCTCGCGTGGCGCCGGCGCCATCCCCATCTCGGAGTTCGTGCTGGCGGCCATGCTCGCCTTCGAGAAGAACATCCCTGACGTGTGGATTCACGAGGTCCCCGAGCACTGGAACTTCGCCGACCTTGGCGGCCTGTGGGGACGCACGGTGGGCCTGATCGGGCTCGGCGGTATCGGCGAGGCGGTGGCCCGGCGGTCGCTCGCCTTCGGGATGGACATCACGGCGTACCGCCGACGTCCGTTGCCGAGCGCGGTGCCCGAGGTGCGGATCGTTTCCTCGCTGGATGAGGTGCTGTCCACGGCGGACCACCTTGTTGTCGCTGCGCCTTACACGCAGCGCACCCATCACTTGCTTGACGCTGCGGCCTTCGCCCAGATGAAGGAAGGGGTCCACCTGGTGAACATCGCCCGGGGCGGGCTGATCGACCAGGACGCGCTGCGAACTGCCCTCGACGACGGGCGAGTGGCGATGGCCACCCTCGACACCGTCGATCCCGAGCCCCTCCCCGAAGGCCACTGGATGTACACCCACCCGCGTGTGCGACTGAGTCCGCACGTCTCGTGGAGCTCGCCCGAGGGTGGCCGCAAGATCTTCGAGTTGTTCCTGGAGAATCTCGGCCGGTATCTGCGGGACGAGCCGCTCGAGGGCGTGGTCGACAAGGACGAGCGTTACTGATGCGCCTGGGTGCGTTGCTGGCCGAGCCGGGGGTCGAGGAGGTCGTGTCGTTCGCGGGCCCGGTCGGGTTCATGGCCCTTCACGGCGGCGGCCAGGATCGGGTCACCGACGAGATCGCTTCGGCGGCCGCGTCGCGCTCGGGCGCCTCGCTGTACGCCGTCGTGCAGCCGCCGACGTTGCGGTGGCACATTCCGTCGTATCGCTATTCCCTCGATGAGGCGCCGTCCCTACGTAAGTTCGTCGAGCACGTGCGGATCGTGATCTCCGTCCACGGCTACGGCGTCGACAACTGGCGCATGGACTGGCGCCCGCCGGGGTTCGAGGAGACGAGGCTCGGCCAGTTCCACGCCCGCGAGGCGTTCCTCGTCGGGGGTCGCAATCGTGAGTGGGCCGCCGATCTTGCCTCTCGGCTGAGGGTCGCTCTTCCCGACTACGAGGTGTGGGACGACCTCTCCCGCATCCCACCCAAGGCGAGTGGCCAAGACCCGCGCAACCCGGTGAACCTCCCCTCGGAAGGTGGCGTGCAGGTCGAATGCCCGGCGCGGGTGCGCGGTCTCGGCCCCCGCGCCACGCCGGAGGACACTGCCGTCCTCATCGACGTGCTGGCCGAGACGGCGCTCGCTTGGGCATGACTCCGCGTATCGGTGTCCTCCATCCGGGCGCGATGGGAGCCGCCGTCGGCGCCGCACTGCGGACGACGGGCGCGGACGTCGTGTGGGCGGGGGCGGGTCGGAGCGCCGCGACTCGGGGTCGGGCGGATGCGGCGCGGCTCCAGGATGTGGACACCGTCGATGGCCTGGTCGGGGAGAGCGACATCGTGCTCAGCATCTGTCCGCCGCACGCCGCCGTGGAGGTGGCCGAAGCGGTCGCCTCCGCACGGTTCGATGGCACGTACGTCGACGCGAACGCGGTGTCGCCGGCCACCGCGTTGCAGATCGCGTCGATCGTCGAGGATGCAGGCGCAACTTTCGTCGACGGCGACATCATCGGTGGACCGCCGCGGCCCGGGGGGCCCACGCGCCTCTATCTGTCCGGTGAGGCCGCAGAGTCGGTGGCCGACGCGCTGAGCGGACCCGGGCTCGAGTCGGCCGTCATCGACGGCGATTTCGCCGCGGCCTCAGCCCTAAAGATGTGTTACGCCTCGTGGACGAAGGGCACCGCCGCATTGCTCTTGGCGATCCGTGCCGGCGCCCGAGCTCTTGGCGTCGAGGACGCGTTGCTCGCCGAGTGGGATCGCACCCAGCCTGGTCTGCGGGCCCGCTCCGACGGCGCGGTCGGATCGGTCCCCAAGGCGTGGCGCTTCATCGGCGAGATGCACGAGATCGGCTCGACTTTTGCCGCCCTCGGCTTGCCAGACGGCTTCGCCGAGGGCGCGGCTGACATCTACCGCCGCCTCCAAGAGTTCGCGAACGCCGATGTCGGATTGGATCAAGCGCTCGAGGCGGTGCTGCCGGGTGCGGATCAGGAGGCGTGGCGCTCGGCGAACCGTCGCAACTGGGACGACCGCGCCGCCATCCATCTGCGCTCGCAGTTCTACGACGTGGAGGCCTGGCTGCGTGATGCGCCCGGTCCGCGCCCCTGGGAGCACGCGGCGCTCGGTGATGTCACCGGTCTGCGGCTCGTCCATCTGCAGTGCCATTTCGGGCTCGACACCCTGGCATGGGCCCGCGCGGGCGCCACCGTGGTCGGCCTCGACTTCTCGCCCGTCGCCATTGCCGCGGCACGGGAGCTGGCGGAGAAGGCCGGGCTAGCCGACCGGGCCACGTTCGTGGAGGCCGACGTGGAGGAGGCAGCGCACACGCTCGACGGGCGGACCTTCGACATCGGCTACGTGAGCCTCGGATCGTTGTGCTGGTTGCCAAGCGTCGAGCGCTGGGCCGAGCAGCTCGGGCGTCTCGTGCGGCCCGGCGGGCGGCTGTACGTCCACGACTCGCATCCACTGTCGTGGGCCCTCGCCGACGACCACCTGGCCGTCGAGCACACCTACTTCGAGGACCAACGGCCGTTCGTCAGCGAGTCGCCGTGGACCTACACCGACAGCGACGTGCCGATCGAGAACCAGCGGGCGTACGAGTGGAACCACTCACTGGGAGAAATCGTCAGCGCGCTCGCGCGGCAAGGCTTCAGGATCGAGTCTCTCGAAGAGCACGACTGGACCGTGTGGCGCCGCTTCCGCTGGCTCGAAGAGCAACCCGACGGCCGCTGGACGACGCCAACCACCCGCCCGCGCACGCCCCTCAGCTTCACCATCCTCGCGTCGAAGAGTTGATGGCGCTGCGGGTTTGGGTGTCACACCCCCCTGGCAACATGGCCGGTCATGACGCAGGCCATCTGGGCGCACAAACCCACCTCAGCGGTGGCCCAGCACACCCAGAAGCAGGAAGGGGTCATCACTCTTGACCAAGCGCGCACGGCGGGCCTTTCGGATCGACAAGTCGAAGGCATGGTGCGGCGCGGCGAGTGGCGGCGGCCTTTTCGCGCTGTGTTCATCGACAGCAGCGCCCCAAGGACGCCCATGCAGGGCGTTATTGCCGCGAGCTTCGCGTCGACAGGGCTTGCGTCGCACCGCCTCTGCCTCTGGCTGTGGGGCCTCCGGCCTCACCGGCAGCCAGAGGAACTGGAATTCTCTGTCTCCCACGGCAGGAGCGTGCGCCTTCCGGGCGTGAGGATCTACCGAGTCCGACAGATGCCCCCGGGGTACTGGAAGGGCGTTGTCGCATTGACGAGCCCGATGCGGGCGCTCCTCGACACGGCGGGTGTGGCTCCCGACGTCGTGTCCGATGCCATGACCCGGGCCTTCAGTCTGAAGCTGTTCACGCCTAGGGCGCTCGAGGCGGAGCTGCAGCGGGCCGCAGTAAATGGCAAGCCGGGCGTGAGTGTGCTGCGCGCCGCGCTCAAGGACCTCGGCGTTGGACGGTTCACGCCGAGCGAGCTCGAGCGACGGGCGCGCCGCTTGTTTCGCGAGTGCGGCTTGCCGGAGCCACAGGTTGAGGTCGTCTTCGGGGAGCACGGCGAGTACCGGCTTGACTTCTTCTGGGCTGACGCCGACGTGGTGGTGGAGGTCGACGGACGGAGCGTCCACGCGACCCCAACAGCGCGACGCCGAGACTTCCGTAAGCAGAACCGCATCGTGATCGGCAACCCTGGATCCTCCGTTACGACTGGGTCGATGTCGTCGAAGCGGGCGAGCGAACGGGCGCCGAGATCATCGAGGCGTACGCGGCGCGCACTGCTCTCCCGCTGCGAGACGGTCCGAACTGAGCGGGCGCGACCAGAATTCGGTGATGGGATCGCTGCTTGTCGTCACTGGGCCGCCGGGGGCGGGGAAATCGGTGGTGTCGCGTGCGGTTGCGGAGCGGTTCAGTCCGAGCGTGCTCGTCGAGGGCGATGCGTTCTTCGCCTTCCTTGCGAGCGGCCGAATCGAGCCATGGCTGCCGGAGTCGCAGGCGCAGAACGAGATCGTGATCCGGGCGTCCGCGGTCTCGACCGGTCAGTTCGTGCGCGGTGGCTATGAGACCGTGTACGACGGCGTTCTCGGTCCGTGGTCCCTGCCGACGTTCGCCGCTGCGGCCCGCCTCGAGTCGCTGCACTACGTCGTCCTGTTGCCATCGGTTGACGTGTGCGTTCAGCGCGTGCAGACGCGCGTCGGCCATGGCTTCGACGACGAGGCCGCAACCCGCAAGATGCATCAGGAGTTCGCCGACGCCGTCATCGACGAGCGCCACGTCCACCGCTACTCCCTGGACGGGGTGCGCGAGGTCAGCGACTCGATCGTGGCGGGCCTTACCGCGAACCGCTTTCGGTACCCGAACTGATCGGATTTTCAGTCGGGCATGGGTGACCCGAATCGGATCACGTTGTTGTCGGGGTCCACGATCGCACCCTCGTGCTGGCCCCACTCGGTGTCCTCGGGCCCGTGGACCTCGAGGCCCGCGGCGCGCCACTCCTCGGCGAGCGCATCAGCGTCGTCGACGAAGAGGTACGCGGAGTTCCGATGGTCAGCTTCCTCCCCGGCGACGCCCAGGTGGATTTCCAGGCCATCGCGGACGGCGAACCCGTAGCCGCCTTTGTCGTAGGCGCGCACGGCGAATCCCATCCGCGCGTAGTGCTTCAGAGCAGCGTCGACGTCCTGGACGCCGAAGATCGGAGCGATGCGCTTGAGCGCGCCCATCCGTCTACGACCCCACCCGCTCGCCGAAGGCGTCGCAGTCGGGGTTCTCGCAGACGAAGTCGGTGTCGATGACGTTGGAGGGGTCTGCCGGCAGCGCGGTGACGCCGCAGTGGGGACAGATCGGGGCCCGCCCCTCGTCGGCATGGTTCCCGCTCAATCCAGCAGCTCTTCTCGCAGATCTCGCTTGAGCACCTTGCCTGCCGGGTTGCGGGGAAGCGGTTCGTCCCGAAACCAGAAGCGGACCGGGACCTTGAAGGCGGCCAGGCTCTCGGCGACGTGGGCCTTGAGCTCCTCCTCGGTGACGCTGGCACCGGCCCGGAGCTGGACGACCGCACCGACCTCCTCGCCGAGCACCGGATGGGGGATGCCGATCACCGCCGCTTCGGTGACGGCCGGGTGCTCGAAGAGCACGCCCTCGACCTCGACGCAGTAGATGTTCTCGCCGCCGCGGATGAGCATGTCCTTGGCCCGGTCGACGATGTAGACGAAGCCCTCGTCGTCGAGGCGGGCGACGTCGCCGCTGTGCAGCCAGCCGTCAGTGAACGTCTCGGCCGTGGCCTCGGGCTTGTTCCAGTAGCCCTTGACGATGTTCGGTCCGCGGATCCAGAGCTCGCCGACCTCACCGGCGGGCAGTGCATTGCCGTCGCTGTCGACGACCTTGACCTCGACGACGGGAACCGGCGGTCCGACACTGTCGGGCTTGCGCTCGTAGTCGATACCGGCATTCATCGTGCTGACCGACGAGGTCTCGGTGAGCCCGTAGCCGTTGGACGCCGAGCCCGTGGGGAAGTGCTCTTTGATTCGCTTCACCAGTTCGGGAGGCGCGGGAGCGCCGCCGTAACCGATGGCTTTCACCGTGGATGTGTCGCGCTTGGCGAAGTCGGGGGAGTCGAGCACCTGCCAGACCATCGACGGGACGCCACCGAAGTTGGTGACCTGCTCCCTCTCGATGAGCTCGAGGGCCCGCTCGGGGTCCCACTTGTACATGATGACCAGCTTCCCGCCGAAAGCGGTGTTGGCGACCAGCACCGAGTGGCAGCCCGTGGCATGGAAGAACGGCACGCTGAGGAGCGACGAGTTCTGCTGGCCGCCGCCCGCCGCGAGTCCGCCGTCGTCGGGGCCTTTCGCCTGTAGGCCGCTGCGCATGGCGACGAAGCCCAACGACATCAAGTTGCCGCAGATGTTGCGGTGGGTGCCGAGCGCGCCTTTGGGCCGCCCGGTCGTGCCCGACGTGTAGAAGATGGTGGCGTCGTCTTCGGGGTCGATGCTGACGTCGGGGAGAACGGCGTCCTCGGGAACGTCGCCCAGCACATCCTCGAAGCGTTCGTGGCCCTCATCGACGCCGCCTTCGGAGCGGGCGACGATGACGGCCTTGAGGTCGGGGAGCTCGGCGAAGTGCGGCCGCAGCCGCTCCTCCCGCTCGGCGTCGGCGAAGAGCACAACCGAGCCGGAGTCAGCGAGGCCGTAGGCGAGCTCTTCACCGGTCCACCAGGCGTTGAGGGGGACGACGACGGCGCCTGCCACGGCAGCGGCCCAGAAGGCGATCGGCCATTCGGGGAAATTGCGCATGGCGATCGCCACGCGATCGCCCTTCTTGACGCCGTAGTCGTCTACCAGCTTGGTGGCCAGGTGGGCGGCGGCGCGGAAGTGCTCCTCGAACGTCATGCGCTCGTCCTCGTAGACGAGGAAGGTCTGGCCGCCGTGGCCCCTGCTCATCTCGAGCACGGCGCGCAGGGACGGCGGCGCGTTCTTCCAGACCTTCATCGGAATGCCGCGGACCGTCTCGTCGCCGACCTCGAAGATCTGCCCCGGTGCGATGAGCACCTCAGTCGCTTCGGCGATCGTCATGGTCATAGCTGGACTTTACGAGCGAACACGAGCACGCCGCGCTTGGTGACGTCGAGTGGGGTGTCGATGCGCTCGGCGGCCCGCTTGGCTTCCTCGGGCGGCATGAAGCGACCGACGAGGTAGTCGCGCACGGCGTCGCGGTCGGGCAGGTGGATCAGGGGCGCGTCCCAGCGGTCCAACTCGACCTCGTCGAAGTGGCGGCCGATGATCTCCGGCGCGTTCTCGGCGTTGAAGCTGACGACTCCGATGCTGTGTACGTGGGCCAGCTCGGGCGAGTCGTGCTGGCTGTTCGTGCACGCCATAAGAAGGCCGCCGGGCTTCAGCACGCGTCTGGCTTCGGCAACGGCCGCTTCCGGATCGGGCAGGTGGTACAGCATCCAGAGCATGGCGACGGCGCCGAACGCCTCGTCGGGGAACGGGAGCGACCTCGCGTCGGCCAACGCGTTCGGCCTCGGGGCGTTCGCCAGCATGGTGGACGAGCGGTCGACGCCCACCCACGGCCAATCGTTGGGAAGCATCCGGGGCAGTCGCCCGTCGCCACAGCCGACGTCGAGCACTGGCGCCAACCCCTCGCGCACGATGCGATCGGCCGCGGGCCGGTGGGTGTCACCGGTGCCGAACCTCTCGCTGACGCTCACGGTGGTCTGCCAGCGGTCGAGGTTGTCGTCGTAGTCAGACTCGAGGTGGCGCATAGCGTTCCTTCCGTGGCTGTCGACGCCGCCGCCTCGTTTTGTTATCTCACCACGACGGGCCGGCGCACCGGACAGCCTCACACGATCGAGATCTGGTTCGCGGTGCAGGGCGGGAGGCTGTATCTGATGAGCGGAGGCCGGGAGAAAGCTGACTGGGTGCGCAACATCCAGACCGAGAGCCGAGTGACCGTGCGCGTTGGCGACGAGGAACTCGTGGGCCATGGCCGGATTGTGGAGCCCGGAGCCGACGAAGACGCCCTCGCCCGCCGCCTCCTCCTCAGCAAGTACGAGCCGCCTGGCTCCGACGAATTGAAGAGTTGGGGTCGGAGCGCGCTCCCCGTCGCAATCGACCTGGAGGAGGCGCCGTGACCGAGGGCGATAGCGGCAAGGTCGTCGAAGAGCGCTGGGCGACCGTCGCCGTTACAACTGTCGTCGCCGTGGTTCTCTATGCGTGGCGATGGCGCCGACGACGGAGGAGGGGCGATGGATGAGCGAACGAGCAAGGTCAGCGCTCTCTTGCACGAGGCCGGTGAGACCCACCATCAGGTGTTCCGCATCACCGACGGCGCCGACGACGACTGGGCGACGTGGTACTCGGACTGGTTGACGAACCACTCCGAATTGCCTGAGCTCCTCGGCCGAGACCCCGTGCGGAGCGAACTGACCTGGATGCTCGTGCAGCTGGACAAGGACTTCACGGCGCAAAGCCCGGGCGGCAACTGGGAGGACTGGTACGCCGAGAGGGTCGTGGGTCACTTCGGCTCTTAGCCGACGACAGCCTCGAGCACGCGGAGGAAGTTCTCGCCCATGATGCCGTCGACCTCGGTGTCGGAGAATCCGGCCATCGACAGCCGTTTGGCGATCAGGGGCACGTCCTTCTCGCTGCGGTAGCCCTCGGCCAGGCCGGGGACGCCGTTCATGTCCGTGCCGAGACACACGTGCTGTGCACCGACGAGGTCGGCGATGTGGCGGGCATGGGCGGCGACGGCGTCGAGCGTTGGCGTGCCATTGCCGCGCATGAAGTAGGGCCACAGTCCGATCACGCCGTCGGTACCGGCGACGGCTTGGATGGCGTCGTCGCTGAGGTAGCGCTCGAAGGACGACACCGCCTGCGCTCCTGCGTGCGAGCAGATGACAGGCGCCGAGCTGTGTTTGACCATGCCGAAGAGCGTGGGCTCATCGGCATGCGAGCCGTCGATGACGATGCCGAGCTCGTTCATGGCCCTGACCACCTCGACGCCAAAGGCCGTGAGTCCGATTTCTTGGCGGCGGACGGGTAGCGGTCCGACGTACTTCTGCCACGGCAGGCACGTCGTGCCGATCTGGTTGTCTCCTAGGTGGACCGGCACGATCACGCGCAGGCCGTCGCCCGCCAACTGCGACAGCAGGCCGAGGTCGGTGCCGATGCAGTCGGCCCCCTCGAGACCAAGGATGACGGCGAGCACATCGTCCGCCGCCGCAGCGCGGACGTCGGCGGCGGTGCGCACCACCCGGGCACCGGAGCGCTCGGCCTCGTCGATGATCGCAGACAGCTGGTTCTGCACGGCCTGGAAGGGTGAGCGCAAGTGCCAGCGAGTCACGATGGGGTCGCCGACCGCTTTGGCCACGATGGCGTCGACGCCGCCTTCGGGTACCTCGGCCAGCCCGACGTCGGGTGGCCGGCCGCGCAGGACGCTGTGATAGGCCGCGGCCGCGAACCGGGGGAGCATCGTCGTCGCGTGCGTATGGGTGTCGACGACGACTGCCGGGCTCAACGACCCCACACCTCGTGGATGAGGCCGTAGGTAATCGCTTCCTCGGCGTCGAGGAAACGGCCGGCGCCCGTATCGGCCTCGACCTGCTCGAGCGGTCGCCCCGTCGCCGCCGCCAGGTGACGGTGGAAGTCGTCGAGGACCCGCTGCTTGTGGGCCACCCAGGTCTCGATGTCGCGGGCGACACCGCCGACCCGCTCGTCGGGCTGACTGAGGCGGAAGCGCGCGTGGGGAGCCGCCCGCCGCAGCCCGGCGGCCACCAGCACGCCGACGGCGGCGCCTTCGGCGCGGCCCACACAGGTTGCGTGTACGGGCACGCCGAGGAGGCCGATGGTGTCGATGAGCACGAAGGCCGGCTCGAGGGGGCCGCCGGGGCTGTCGATGTGCAACTGCACGGGTTCATCGCCTGAGGCGTCGAGCGTCATCAGCTGGGCGGCCACGTCGCCGGCGAGGGCATCGTCGAGCGGGCCACGGAGGAAGACGATGCGACGTTCGAAGAGTTGGGCGCGCAAGAGGTCCTCGGGTGACCTCACCGCTTCGGGCCTTCGAGGCGCACGTCGAGGACACTGCCCAGGGCGGCGGCGTAGCGCTCGAGCGTGGAGAGGCGGATGTCGGCCTCGCCGGATTCCAGGCGGGCCACGGCCGATTGCGACGTACCCATACGGGCGGCCACCTCGGTCTGGGAAAGACCGAGCTCGAGGCGCCGGGTCACGAGATCGTCGACCATCCGCTCGCGGCGGGCGGCCATCTCCTTGAAGCCGGGGAAGACGGGGTCGTGCTTCCTGGTAGTCATCTCAACTGTGCTATCTCTAGAATGATATATCGAGTTCGAGATCGCAGCGATGGAGGTCTGCTGACATGAGCGTAATCCCCACTGTTCTGGAGCAGTCGGCTCGAGGCGAGCGGGCCTTCGACATCTACTCGATGCTCCTGAAGGAGCGCATCGTTTTCCTGGGCCAGCAGGTCGACGATCAGATCGCCAACCTGATCGTGGCCCAGATCCTCTACCTCGAGGCCCAGGACCCGGAGAAGGACATCAACCTCTACATCAACTCGCCCGGGGGAATGGCGTACGCAGGCATGGCCATCTACGACGTCATCCAGCACGTTCGCCCCGAGGTCGCCACCATCTGTATCGGCATGGGCATGTCGGCCGCGGCGATGATTCTGGCCGGTGGGGCCGAGGGCAAGCGCCTGGCGCTTCCCAGCGCCAAGATCATGATCCACCAGGGGTCGGCGGGCTCGAGGGGTGCGCCCACCGACATGGAGATCCAGCTGCGCGAAGTTCTGGCCACGACCAAGCGCATGGCTCAGGTGTTGGCCCACCACACGGGCAAGCCCATCGAGGAAGTCGAGCGCGACCTCGAGCGCGACTACTACATGACTGCGGAGGAGGCGCGGGAGTACGGCATCGTCGACACCGTCATCGCTCCCCGCCGCGGCGTGTCCGCCGAGCTCCTGGAGCTCGCCGCCCAGGTCTGACCTCTCGGTTCTTTGCGCGTCTACTGGTGTATGACAACAGAAGACGCGCAAAGAACGAGGGCGGTTACTTCTTCTTCGTCTGTTCGAAGACGATCTTCTTGGGTCGGCGGCGGCCGATGAGGAAGCCGCCGGCCGCGGCCGCAGCGGCGCCGATCGCGGCCAGCGCCCGGTAGGCGGCTGACCGGCCCGGTTCAGGGGCCGCGGAAGCGCCGGGGATGGCGAGGGCGGGCTGGTCGGTGACCTGGTACGGCGTCTTGGCCTTGGGATAGGGCCGCGGGTAGTCCTCCTCACGCGCACCCTTGTGCTGGAGGTCGTGGCAAGTGCGCCAGGTGAAGAAGGCGATCAACAGCGGCAGCACAATGAGCAGCACGCGCAAGGTGTTGGTGACCGTGGGGATCCCCACGCCGAGCTTCTGGGCGACGATGTCCTGGGCGCCGGCGACGACCAGCACGATGTAGAAGGTCAGCACCCCGACGCCGATGGCGGTGCGCACCGGACGCTCTCGGGGGCTGTCAAGCAGGTTGTGCTCGAGATGGTCGCCGGTGAAGCGTGCCTCGAGGAATGGCCATAAGAACAACAGGCCGAACGTGATGCCCGGCAGCACAATGCCAGGCCAGAACACCTCGGAGATCGTGTAGCCCGCGATGTGCAGGCGCCACGGCCCGGCCAGCCGCAGCGCTCCCTCCAACCAACCGACGTACCAGTCCGGCTGGGCCGCGGTCGAGACGGACGGCGCCTTGAACGGTCCGTAGAGCCACACCGGGTTGATCTGGGCCAGGCCGCCGAGGGCGCTGAGGACAGCGGCGACGCCCGCGAACAAGCCGATCGAGCGCAGCGTGTACGTCGGCCACAGATACGACCCGACGACGTTGCGTTCAGTGCGACCCGGGCCGCGGAACTGAGAGTGTTTTTGCCGCCAGAGGATGGCGAGGTGAACGGTGAGGAGACCGATGATCAGCGCGGGCACGAGCAGCACGTGCAGCACGAAGAGACGGCCTTCGAGAGCAGGCGATGGAAACTCGCCGCCGAAGAAGAGGAACGCCAGCCACGTGCCGACGAAGGGGATACCCAACACGATCGAGTAGGCGATGCGCAGGCCCGTCCCCGACAGCAGGTCGTCGGGAAGCGAATACCCGGTGAAGCCGTTGGCGATGGCCAGCAGCAGCAAGGACACGCCGACGATCCAGTTCACCTCGCGGGGTCGGCGGAAGGCGCCGGTGAAGAAGATGCGGCAGAGGTGGGTGACGATGGCGGCGATGAAGATCAGCGCGGCCCAGTGGTGGATCTGGCGGAACACCAGTCCGGCGCGTACGTCGAAGCTGAGCTTGATCGTCGACTGATACGCCTCCGACATGTGCAACCCGCGCAGCGGCCCATAGGTGCCGTGGTACACGACATCCTGGGTGCTGGCGTTGAAGAAGAACGTGAGGTAGATGCCGGTCAGTATCAGGATCACCAGGCAATACATGGCGATCTCGCCCAACATGAACGACCAGTGGTCGGGGAAGATCTTGTCGAGGGCGGTGCGCGCGAAGTGGGCGGCGCCGACACGCTCGTCGACCCAGTGGCCGACGCGGTAGACGACGCCCGGCTTGCGGGCCGACCGGCGACGGGTTGCCACTACTGGAGGCTCTCCAGATAGGCGGCGATGTTGCGGGCGTCGTCTCGAGCGATGCCCAGCTTCGGCATGTCGTTCCCCGGCAACATGTGCTGCGGGTCCTGGATCCAGTCCGTCAGGTTGTCCGGTGTGTTGGCCCAGTAACCCGCAATCGTGCCCCGCTTACCGAAGTGGATCAGAGGTGGGCCCACGAGTCCGTTGGCGTTCGTCACGCCGGGGATCTGGTGGCAGGCACCGCAGCCGTAGCGGATGATCTGTGACTTGCCTGCCTCGGGGCTGGCGCCCCGGACGACGCGGGACCCGGTCGAGTCGGCGCTGCCTTGGTTGCTGCACGCGGCCACTGCGAGGGCGGCTGCGATGACCACGGCCAGGAGCGCTGCGCGCATTCTCTGCTCCTTCATCCTGTCACCAGCTCTCCGGGTGAGGTTCGTTCGAGGCGGGCCAGCCACGTGAAGAACAGGATCACGGCGCCGATCAGATACGCCGTGCCGACGACCGCCCACATGATCACACCCCCCATGGCCTGGTCGCTGCTCGAGCGGTACGCCGGGTACCAGGTGTGCGACGCCAGCGTGAGCCCGGCGCCGAGAGCTGAGCACACCCCGGTGGCGAAGAAGAGGGCGACGATCGCCACCGCCACGCGGTTCGAGCCCGCCGAGAACACGACCCACCAGAAGAAGACAGCGGTGGCGAGCATGGTGATGTGCTCGAGACCGTGGAGAGCGTCGTGCTCGACGGCGGCCTGGAAGGCGGGCGGGATGTGCCACAGCACCATCGCCGCCGACTGCAATCCGAGGGCGACGAACATCCACGCCACCCACGACGGACCGGTCACGGATTCGGCGGCTCGCTGCCACCTGTCGGGCAGACGGGTGAGCACCACGGGCGCGCCGAGGGCGAGCAGCGGGGCAGCGACGACGGTGAGCAGCATGTGCTGGACCATGTGCCAGGTGAAGCTGGTCTCGGACACGCGCTCCAGGCCGACGATGGCGACGGCGAGAACCACGAGCCCGGCGACCAGCCACATGACCGCGTGGCGGTCCCTCACGCGTGGCACCCCTGGCGGATGAGCGCGGAGAACGATCCTTCGCCGAGGATCAGGAGCAGGTTGACGGCGCACACGAGGATCCCGACGACGCCGATGAAGTTGTTGGCGCCGAAGCGTGTGCCCGCGTCCTCGGAGTCGGTGCGACCTTCCCGGTAGAGCCCATAGGCGATCCAGCCGGCGTGAATTGTGATCGCCGCGCAGACCGCCGTCGCCAGGTGCTGGTACCAGAGCGTGCCGTGGGCGTTGCAGCTGTACTGCACGAAGCTCGACGCGAAGAACAGATGCGCCATCCACGCGCCGGTGCTTCCCGCGAAGACGTAGGCGACGCGCAGCCCGCGATGGCGAAGCTGGACTGGGGAGCCGGTATCGGTCGCAGTGCTCATTTGATGTGGGGCGAGAGGATGAAGGTCGGCATCACGAACAGCCAGACGGCGTCGACGAAGTGCCAGTACATGGCGTACACCTGCACGGTGAGGTGCCGCTCCGCCGAGAACTTGCCTTGCCATGCCTTTATCTGCACGACCGCGCTCATGACCAAGCCGACGAAGACATGGAAGGTGTGCAGCCCGACGGTCGTGTAGAAGATCGAGGCGTAGGCATTTTCGGTCCAGTCGAACTTCTCCAACGAGAAGTCCTTCATGCTGTAGCCGAGGAAGGCGGCGCCCATGATCCAGGCCATGATCAGGCCGAATCGGAGGGCTCGCTGATTGCCCTTCTTGATCCCGCGCTCGGCGACGAGCATGGGGATGCTGCTTCCCCACAGAACGAAGCTCATGATGATCGTCAGCGTGAGCTTGGGCTCTTCGATGCCCGGCGGTGGCCACTGCTTGGCCGCGGCCCGGTAGAAGAAGTAGCTGGCGATGAGCCCAGCGAAAATCGTGGACTCGGTCATGATCAGGCAGACCATGCCCCACCACGCCGTGGGCCGACCTTCGCCACTGACCGGCTTGGTCGCTTCGGCCAGCGGAACGGCGACGCCGCTGGATGCGGACACGGTGCTCATGCCAGGTCCACCTCCGTGCGCCACGCCCACCATGTGAGGGCGACGACGAGGGCGCCGACGCCGATGATGCCGACGAGGACGGCCTTGATCAAAAGGCCGACGAAGAACACTGCGATCCCGCACGCCAGCAGGAATGGCAGGTACGTCGGGTGCGGTAGGTCGAGGGTTGCCTCAGGCCGGGCGTCGAGCCCCGTGGTCTCGGGCGTCTCGTGGTGCTCGGCGCCCTCGGGCCCGAGGCTCTTGGTGGCCTCGTCCCCGTTGGGGTTCGCCGTGGGAAGCGGGCGCTGGTCCCAGAGGGGATGGCGGCTGGCTACGACCGGGATCGACGCGAAGTTGAACTCGGGCGGCGGCGACGTCGTGGCCCATTCCAGGCTGTCGGCGTCCCACGGATTCGGTCCGGCCGGCTTGCCCCACCAGCGGGCGTGGAACCAGTTGACCAACGTCACCCCGGTGCCGATGGCGAAGATGAAGGCGCCGATCGTCGAGATCAGGTTGAGGTTGTCCCAGCCGAGACCACTGGGGTACGTCGAGATGCGGCGCGGCATGCCGAGGAAGCCGAGGAGGTGCATGCCGAAGAAGGCCAGGTTGAAGCCGATGAACATCAGCCAGAAGCTGATGTGACCCCACTTCTCGCTGAGCTTGCGGCCCGACATCTTCGGATACCAGAAGTAGATCGCGCCGAAGATCGGGAACACCACGGCGCCGTTCAGCACGTAATGGAAGTGGGCCACGATGTAGTAGCTGTCGGTGACCTGCCAGTCGAACGGCATGGTGGCCAGCGTCGCCCCGGTGATCCCGCCGAGTAGGAAGATCAGGAGGAAGCCGATGGCAAAGAGCATCGGCGTCGTGAAGCGGACGCGTCCCTTCCACATGGTGGCTATCCACGCGAAGAATTGGACGCCGCTCGGTAAGACGATGATCAGGCTCACCGCCGAGAAGAACGACATGGCCTGGACCGGCATCCCGGTGGCGAACATGTGGTGCACCCAGACGCCGAAGCTGATGAAGGCGATGGCGATGAGGGCGGTGGCGATCCAGAGGTAGCCCGCCAGCGGCCGCCGCGACATCACCGGGATGATCATCGAGATCATGCCCGTGGCCGGCACGAACAGGATGTAGACCTCCGGATGGCCCCAGAACCAGAACAGGTGCTGGTACAGCAGCAGGTTGCCGCCGTGCGCGGGGTTGAAGAAAGCGGTGCCGAACAGACGGTCCAGCTCGAGGAGGCCGGCGGCGAGGGTGACGGCCGGAACGGCGAACAGCACCATGAACGCCATCGAGAGGATCGACCACACGAAGATCGGGACCCGGTTGATCGTCATGCCCGGCGCCCGCATCTTGAAGGCGGTGACGATGAAGTTGACGGCGCCCACGGTCGTCGAGATGCCGACGAATACGATCGCTAGCCCCCAGAAGTCGAGGTTGATCCCTGGGGAGAACGCTTTGGCCGTCATCGGCGTGTAGCCGAACCAGCCGCCGTCGGGTGCTTTGCCGAGCAGGAAGCTGGCGTAGAAGAAGAGGCCGGAGAGAACGAAGATCCAGTAGCTGAAGGCGTTCAGGCGGGGAAACGCCATGTCGCGCGTGCCCAGCTGGAGCGGAAGGATGTAGTTGCCGAAGCCGGCCAGCACGGGCGTGTTGAACAGGAAGATCATCGTCGTCCCGTGCATCGTCATCAGCTGGTTGTAGAGCTCGGGCCCGACGACGTGGTTGTTGGGCGCAGCCAGCTGGTCACGCATCACCAGCGCCATGAGGCCGCTGGTGAAGAAGAAGAAGAAGGCCGTGTAGATGTAGCGCATGCCGATGCGCTTGTGATCGACGGTGGAGAAGAAGCCGGGGACGCCAGGAGCGTCGGCCCAGATCTCCTCCAGCTCCTCGGTGTCGATCTTGCCGTGGGTCTCTTCGCTTGGGGTGTGGGTGACGGCCATCGGCTACTTCAGGCTCCTCAGGTACGCGAGCAGGGCGTGGAGGTCATTCGACGACATGGGGATGGGCGGCATGAGGTTTCCCGGTTTGATCGACTGCGAGTCGACGATCCATCCAGCGAGGTTGGCGTCGGTGTTGGCAACGGTGTTGGCGCCGAGGGTGCGGCGGCTGCCGATGTCGGTGAGGTCGGGGCCGATCGTGCCGTTGGCGGTCGTTCCCCGAATGGTGTGGCACCCGGCGCAGGGTTCCCGCATGAAGATCGCCTGACCGGCGGCGGTCAGTTCGTCAGAGGGACCCGACGGCGGGTTCTGATGGCGCACGACCCACTGGTCGAACTCGGCGGCGGGCTGGGCGACGACGAGGAAGTTCATCTTGGCGTGCTGGAGGCCGCAGTACTCGGCGCACTCACCGCGGTAGACGCCCGCCTTGGTGGCCTTCACCCGCCAGATGTTGTGCTGGCCGGGGATCAGGTCCACCTTGCCGCCCAGCTGCGGGACCCAGAAGCTGTGAATGACGTTGTCGGAGTCGAGCCCGATCTCCAGCGGCCGTCCGACCGGGATGTGGACCTCGTTGGCGGTGGTGATGTTCTGGTCGGGGTAGCTGATGTCCCACCACCACCGCTTGCCGACCACTTCGATCTTCAGCGGGTCCTTCTCGGGTTGGCGCAGGTTGTTGCTGGCGTACACGACGGACGCGCCCAGGACGAGAAGGATGATCGACGGCACGATCAGGCCGCCGACAACGATGAAGGTGCTGTCCCGCACGCGTGACGGCTTGCCCTCCTCGCTGCGGCGTCCTCGGAAAGCGGCGACGACGATGAAGCCGCCGACGATGAGGTAGACGGCCGACGCCATCCCACACATCAACCACCAGATGCCCGAGATGGTGTGGGCCTCGTTCCCCTTGGGGTCGGTGATCGCGGGCGAGTTCTTCGTCGAGCAGGCGACGAGCGTCAACAGCACGAGCACGGCGAGCGCGAACCAGATTCGACGTCGCTTCGCCATCACGACTTTCTCCAGAACGACGGGCCGACGGGCTCTGAGAAGTCGCCTTGAGCACGGAGGAAGTCGTCGGTTCCCAGCTCCAACGGAAGTTGGGGGAGCGGTGCCGCCGCGGGTCCGAACACGGGCTTGGCGTGGTGGAGGACGTCGAACGTCGACTGGTGGCACGGGCACAACAGCTGTTGGGTCTCGCGCTGGAAGAGGCCGACAGGACAACCGGCGTGCGTGCAGATCTTGGAGTAGGCGACGTACCCGTTCGGGGCCCACGTCTCCCGCCCGGGCAGCGGCACGATCAGCCCGGGCTCGACGCGCATCAGTACGGCCTGCCCGTCGGCCGACCCGGCGTGCCCCTCGGGGAACACGGTGACGAGACCGCCGATCGGGACCTGGCTGGCGATAACCGGACGACCGTCATCGGTGACGAGCCGCAGGCCTTTGCGCCACGGTGTCACGAGGAGGCTCTTGCCCGGCGCCGGTCCGAGGGAGCGGATGGGAAAGACGGCGGCCACGCCGAGGCCACCCGCGGCGAGGACCAGCGTCCGCACGAGGAGCTTGCGCCGGGTCAGCTCCTCGCCGCGGCTGAGGTCGTCCTCGAACAGGGTCTCCTGGGACTCGTCGCCGAACTGGTGGCGCTCCTCTTCGAACGGCCCCTGCGGCAGGAGGTGGTTGCCCCACGTCACCAAGCCGTACGCCAGGCCGGCGAAGCCCGTCGCCAGCAGCGCGCCCTCGGCTTGCGGCTGACCGCCGCGCCAGTACACGACGGCCAACCCGAGGAAGGCGGCGAACGACAGCACGAAGGCGAGCGCTGACGTCCGCTCCGCGAAGCGCTCGGTGGCGCCTGGCCGGAGCCCGGTGCGCTCGTTGCGCTCGTTGGTCTGGTCGCCGTGCCCCGTCACTTGCGCTCCCCGATCCACCGGATCATCAGGATGAGGACCGTCATGCCGATGGCCCAGGCGATGAATCCCTCGGCGAACGGCCCGAGGTGCCAGAGAGGATCGCCGCCCCGGTCCTCCGGGTGGGCGAGGTACCGGACATATTCGGCGAGCTGGTCGAGTTGGCGGTCGTCGATGGCGGCGTGGCCGAAGGCGGGCATGAGGCCGGGCCCGGTCCGCACCGCCTCGCCGATCTGCTCGCGCGTGGCGTCGTGCAGCTGGGGCGCCTCGCGATGCAGCAGTGCGCCCCCGTCGCCCGCCCACGCGTGGCAGGCGGCGCACTGCAGACGAAAGATCTCACCGCCCGCCGCCCGGTTGGCGCGGGGATTCATGTCCGGGATCGGCGGACCTTCCGGGCCGGTCAGGGTCGCGATGTAGTCCTCGAGCGCGCGGATGGTGGCCGGCGGGTATGCGGGCGGCTGACGTTTGATCTCCTGATTGGGGCTGCCGAGGAAGAAGGCCGGGTCGGTGATCGGCATGCGGCCCGTCGTCAGCTGGTAGTCGACCGAGGCCCGGCCGACGCCGACGAGCGTCGGTCCGCGGTTGGTGCCGCGGGCGTCTGCTCCGTGGCAGATGGCGCAGTCGGCGAGAAAGATCTGGCGGACGTCGGGCGCCTGCGTCTGGGCCAACGGCGCCGCACTCGCGGGGTCGCTCGCGTGGGCTCGCGGGACGAGGATCACGGCCGCCGTCGCAGCCAGAAGGAACGGAGCGGCGAAGAGCAGGCGCGTGCTGGCGATCCTGGACGTCAATCGCGCCGCGCCACCCGCCGCCACCGCACCGGGCGAGACCATACCCACTCCGCGCCCCCACCTACCGGTCAGACGCCACAGCGTTAATCTCCTGACGTCAGCGTCAGCAAAGAGAGCAACGGAATCGTCGAGAGGTTCCTCGACAGCATGGTCGCCCACGACTGGGATGCCATGGCCGCGTGCGTCACCGATGACATCGTGCGCACGGGTCCGTTCTGCGACACCTTCAGCGGCAAGGAGGCGTACGTCGCGTACATCAGCGATCTGATGCCGCAACTGCGTGGCTACGCCATGAAGGTGGACCGGGTCGTGTACGCGGGACCCGTTGCGGTGGCCGAGCTGACCGAGAGCGTCGACGGCACCGACACCCCCGAGTCGCTGGTCTTCGACCTGGCCGACGACGGCCGCATCCGCCGGATCTCGATCTACATCCAGCGCTCGGAGTTCGCCCTCTAAGAGGAGGCCCTCGCCCGTGAGTAACCCCATGGCCCCCGCTCTGCCCGAGCTGCGTCCCCGTCAAGAGGTGGCCCTTCTGGCCCGCATCCTCTATCGGGAGGGCTACGACGACCACCTCGCCGGCCACATCACACTGAAGCTTGACGACGACACGTTGCTCGTGAACCCCTTCGGGATGCCGTGGGACGAGGTCAGGGCGGCCGACATCATGCGCATCGACCTCGACGGCAAGGTGCTCGAGGGCCCCTGGACGGTGACGCCCGCCATCACCCTGCACCTCGAGCTGCACAAGATGCGCCACGACGTCGGCGTCGCCGTGCACAACCACCCGCGCTGGGGAACGATCTGGGCGGACATCGGGCGGGCCCCCGAGATCTACGACCAGACCAGCGCCATGTATCACGGCGAGGTCGCTGTCTACAGCGATTATCCGGGACCGGTGAACGAGCCGGCCAACGCCCAGGACATCGCCAAGGTCATGGGGTCGGCCAACGTCTGCCTGCTCGCCAACCACGGCGTGCTCATCGTCGGCTCCGACATCCGCTTCGCCTATCTGCGCGCCGCCGTCTTCGAATGGCGCTGCCGCCAGGCGTGGCACGTCGCCGCGGCCGGCGGGGGCCACCCGATGCGCGCCGAGGTGGCCGCCGAATTCGGCGAGATGTTCAACCACGTCCCCTTCCCCGGCCTCTTCGACGCCATGGCCAGGCGCGAACTCAGGGCCGATCCGACGATCCTCGACGAGTAACTGCCCATTCTCGAGGTGGAAACCGGCTCCCAGCCGGCTATCCACCTCGAGAACGCAGCAGGAGGCGGCGGCGCATCACGGTTGTCACCGCGATGGCGTCGATGGCGAACAGGACGGCGGCGAGGGCGACCGGTAGGAACGGGCGGTCGTTGGGGCTCTGGTCGTTGCCCAGCGCGATCTGCTGGCCCGCTTCCTGGATCTGGTCGTTGATCCAGGGCATCGACGGCGCGCGTTCGCTGATCGAGTGAAAGATGGGCAGCGCCTTCTTGAACCAGTTCTGGCTCATGTCGACCGCGGCCTTGCGGTAGTCCTTGGTGACGGCGTTGGTGCCGGCGCGGGCGTGGGCGTCACCGAGGGCGCGAATGACGTCAGCGAGCGGGGCGATCGCACTCGGGCCGCCGTCCCGTTTCACGGCGACCCCGACGACCTGGCCGTCCTCGTCGAGCACAGGCCCACCGATCACGCCTGCGGTGTAGCCCGCGCTCGTCAGCGCGCCGCCTGCGGGAACGCCATCCCCGACGGTGCCGCCCACGGCGTCTGGCGCGACCGGCGCCGAGGAATCGGGTCCACCCGACTCGGCCTCGGCCGCCTGGTAGCCGGCCACGACCACTGGAGACCCGGGGCTGAGCGTCGACCCGAACGCCAGCGGGATCGACGCCAACTGCTGGCCTTGAGTCGAGATCTGCAGGACGGCCACTCCCATCCCATGAGCGCTGCTGTGGTCGATGGCAATGCGGGCGTCAGGCGGCGAGTCGGGATCGCCGGGCGCGGCGGGCACGACCGCGCCCAGTTGCACGATCGTGTGGCTGGCGATGCCCGACACCTGGATCGTCGGGACGACCCGAGCCAGGGCGGCGTTGACCAGGTTGGCCTTCTGGGCGTCGCTGAAGGGAACGGTAAGGCCGAGGTCGGCGGGCGTCAGGTCGTCGAGGTCGGCGGCGATCGCCTGTCGTTCCCGCTCGGTGGCATCGGCCGTCACCGCGGCCTCGTCGAGCAGCACGTCGGACGCGGTGACGATGAAGCCGTCGCCGCTCACGAGCCAGCCCGAACCGACGCGGGCTGAGTCGTAGGGGTCGGTGACCCGGTCACCGAGCTGGAGATAGGGCGCAGGGTTGGCGACGAACTCGTGCTCGAGGTCGCTGGTGATGACCTGAGAGGCGGCCGCGAGGGTCGGATACCGCTGTCCAGACGCGAGCAGCCGGTCGACGTCGCGGCGGGCGAACGCCTCGAGGGCGTTCTGGTCGAAGCCGATCGTGGCGGTCGACACGGATGCGGTGGCGTGCGTCTCGATCCTGACCAGGGCGGGCTTGATCAGGCGCAAGACTCGCGCCGTCGATTCCTCGGGCGGGCGCGGTGCGCTCGCGCCCGGCACCAACGCCAGCGCGAGCGCGGCCGCCATGAGCCGCACCGCTGACCCCTACCCGAGGATCCGCACGACGCCGTTGGTCCCGTCGACCTCGAGGTCGGCCCCGTCGGGGATCACCGCGGTCGCGCCGGTCGCGCTCACGACCGCCGGGATTCCGAGCTCTCGCGACACGATCACGGCGTGGCTCATCTGTGCGCCGACGTCGACGACGACCGCCTCGGCTGCAAGGAACAGCGGGGTCCACGAAGGATCGGTGATCGGCGCGACCAGAACCTCGCCGCTCGAGAGGCCGCGGGGGTCGAAGGGATCGAGGACGACCCGGGCGCGGCCGCGCGCGACACCCGGACACCCGGGGATGCCACGCAGCACCGCGCCTGGTCCGAGGAGGTCGATGGGACGCTCGCGCGATTCCCACGTCGAGACCGGGGGCTGCGTGGACTCGAACACGAACGGCGGGACGAGCGCGGCGAGCGTCTCCCTGAGTTGGCGCCTCTCTTCCATCACGGCCTTGAAGCCCTCCGGAGCGGCGACGTAGTCGGGCAGCTCGGCTTCGGTCACGAGCCACATGTCGGCTAGGTCGTCGGGGCCGCCCCGCTCGCGTGCGCGGCGGGCCAGCTCGAGCTGGGCCAGGCGAAGGCCGTGGATCGCCCGAATGATCGTGGTCTTGCTGCGCTCGCGGCCCTGCGAGAACAGGTGGGTGGAGCGGACGGCCCGGTCGAACTGCAGCCGGCTCAGCGCCGAGAGCCGCGATCGGGCGGCCGCGGTGGCCGCTTCGCGTTCCGATCGCAGTCGCTGCTGCTGGATCTGCGGGTCGTGCGACGCATCGGCCACGCGCATCCGGTCGATGGCGGCCAGCGCCAGCCGGGGTGCCGTGCCCCACGTGGGCGACGAGCCCTCCCACTCGTTGGGGCCCCGTGACCCGAAGTCATCGAGAAAGGCGACGAGCGCCTGGCGGAAGGCGGCGGCCCCGGGTTCGGCCTCCAAGCGGTTCTCGAGGTCGTCCATGCCGGCGTCGAACACCGCGGCCACGGCGGGGTCGGACGCCGCCATGCGCCCGAGGCGCCACATCGCCCACGAGGGCTCGGCCGATTCGACCGACCCGATCCCCGACAGCAACGGCGCGAGCAGCGTCGGATCGCCGAGCTTCTTCTCGCAGATCTGTGCGAGCACGCCGCTGCCCACGAACACCCGGAACGTCGTCAGGATGTGCCGCCGGTAGAGGTGCCGGAACAATGGGCGGAAGCTGTCGGTGACGGCGAGGAGCTCTGCGTCTGACGCGGTGTTGACGTCGGGCAGCGTCGCCAACCACGAACGCACGCGCGCCTTGTCGTCATCCAGTTCGGGAACGGCCTTGGCGGACAGCGTGCCCAGGATCGTGCGGGCGATCCGGAGCGAGGCGATCGAACTCCTGTCTCCCGGTCGCGGGCGGTACGGCGGGGCCTCGGACTCGCCGAAGAACAGGGCGTCCATATCGGCGACCTTGATTCCCGGTGTGCGCACGGCGAACACGCGGATGTACGACGCGTTCAAGTAGGCGTAGCCACCGAAGCAGCCAACGATGACCTTGTCTTCGCGCTCGACATCCCGGTCGAGAAGGACGCCGTAGTCCCGCCATGCCTCCCGCCACCCGAGCTCGGCCTCGCCCCCGTAGGCCGACCAGCTCAGCGGGCTGACGACGTCGGGAAACACCTCGCCGACGTTGCCGCGCGTGTAGATCGGAAAGCGGACGCTCGGCGTGTCGTCGACGACCCAGACCTTCTCAGTCACCGGCACCTAGTCTCACAGCCATGGCCGACCACGACCACACAATCGATACCGGGAAAGGCACGTTCAGCCTCGAGGATCTCGGGCCGCTGATGCCGGGCATGGCGGAGATCATGCCGCTCGTCGGGAGCCGGATCTGGAAGTGCTTCTACGCGGGCAAGGCCCACAACCGGCCGCTCGCCGCCTTCCAGCTGAAGGAGGCGGTGAACCTCATGGAGAAGGGCGCCTTCCTTCGCCCCAAGTACGTCGACAACATGCACAAGTTCATCGAGGAAGAGGTCGCGGCCGTCAAGAAGACCATCGACGCCGAGGATTGGGACGCCTTCGAGCCCGCGTTCGCAGCCATGGTCGACGCGGCCAACGCCTACCACGACGTCTACGACAAGCCGTACCTGCGGTGGAAGGTGCCGGAGATGCCGCCGCCCGACCTGGACATGACACCCCGGGGCTGACGTCCCACCAGCGCCGCGCTGCCTAACTGGCGGCGGGCGCGGGCGCCGCGACCCGGATCACCACAACGGCCACGTCGTCGCGCGGTTGACGGCCGCTGAAGTCGGTGACGGCGCCGACGACGCGGTCGACGATCTCCGCTGCGGACTGGCCGCCGCAGCGTCCGAGCACCTCGCGGAGCTGCTCCTGGCCGAACGTGCGGCCGTCGTCGTCGCGCTCCTCGACGACGCCGTCGGTGTAGAGGATCACGGCGTCACCGACGGCCAGATCGATCACGTCGTCGTGGACGTCGCTCTGCGGAAAGACGCCGACGATGAGCCCTGCGGTGCCGACCTGCTCAGTGGTGCCGTCGCTGTGCAGGACCCAGGGGAGCGGGTGGCCGCCAGTAGCGAGCGTCATGCGCGCGCCATTGCGGTTGGGACGCACTAGCGCCGTCGCGACCGTGCAGAAGCGGGCCTCGCTGACGTCGGCGTCGGCGACAATGGCGTCGTTGAGCATCGAGAGCATGCGGCTCGGTCGCCGCTCCTTGAGGGCGGCGGCCCGGATCGTGTGCCGGGCCAGGCCGGCGATGGCGGCCGCGTCGGCGCCCTTGCCGCAGACGTCGCCGACGACGACGGCCCACGTGCCATAGCCCACGTCGAAGGCGTCGAAGAAGTCACCGCCCACCTCGTTGCCCTCACCGGCGGCCTGGTAACGCGCCGCCAGTTCCACCCCCGGGATCTCCGGAAGCGAATGGGGGAGAAGGCTGGCCTGCAGCGTGCGGGCCACGTACGCCCTCTCGGAGAACAACCGGGCATTGTCGGCGGCCAGCGCCGCCCGCCACGCCACCTCTTGGGCGATGGCCAGGTCGGTGGGGCCGAACCGCCGTTCCGGCGAGCACGACACGACGGTGAGACTGCCGAGGGACCGGCCCCTCGCCACCAGAGGAACGGTGATGTACGACGAAAACTGAAGGTCGCGCACGAGCCGGAAGTGCTCGTCGTCGCGGCACGTCGCACGGAGGAACTCGTCGGTCATCTCCGGCGATGCCTCCGGCACTCCCGTCCTCATCACCCGCACCGCCGGGTGGCTGCCGAAGGGGTCGGGGGCGTAGCGCGCCAGTCTGTCGACGAGTGCCTGTCGGGTGGGATCGGCGTGGGCGGCGGCCATGCGCGTGATCATGTGGCCGTCGCCGATGTCGACCAAACAGATGTCGCCCAGGAACGGAACGGCCGCGGCTGCCAACTGCCGGAGGCTCTCGCCGTAGTCCAGCGAGGTCATGAGCAGCGTGGTGGTGTCGGCGAGGAATCGCTGCACGTCCTCGGCCCGGCGCCGGTCGGTGACGTCGAAGCTCACGCTGACGACGCCAACCGCGACGCCGTCGTCGTCGTAGAAGGGTGAGTCGACGGCGTGGGTCACGATCGTCGACCCGTCCTTGCGCCGGACCACGACGTCGGTCTCCCACGGCTCGCCGGCGGCGATGTGCGCGGCCCACTGGGCTTTGGTCGTCTCGTCGAAGGGCTCGGCCGCCAACTCCTCGGTGCGGCGGCCGACGAGTTGGTCGCGGGACCATCCGAACAGCGTCTCGGCGTGGCTGTTGCAGGTGACAAGGCGGCCGTCGAGATCGGTGAACAGCACGGCCACGCGGAGGCGGTCGAGAGTCTCAGCGTCGAACGCCGCGAGCTGTCTGATCAGTTGTCCTCCGCCACTACCTGACGCGGTCACCTCAGGTTACCGAGGTGGTAGGCAAACACTTCATGGAATATCGGCAGCTCGGCCGCAGCGACCTGAACGTCTCGGAGATCAGCCTCGGCTCGTGGCTCACCTATGGCGTCGGGGTCGAGACCGAGGCGGCCCGGTCATGCGTGGAGAAGGCCTTCGACGTCGGCATCAACTTCATCGACACGGCCAACGTCTACGGGCGTGGCGCGGCTGAGGAGTTCCTGGGCGAAACCCTCGACGGCATGGAACGGTCCTCCTACGTGCTCGCCACCAAGGTGTACTTCCCGATGTCTCGCAAGGATCGGGGCCTCTCCGCCGCCCAGATCCACAAGCAGATCGAGGCGTCGCTGCGCCGCCTTCGCACGGACTACGTGGACCTCTATCAGTGCCATCGCTACGACCGGGACACGCCCCTCGAGGAGACCATGCAGGCCCTGACCGACGTGGTGCGGGAGGGCAAGGCCCGCTACGTCGGCATCAGCGAGTGGAACGCGCCGCAGATCCAGGGCGCGCTCGACCTTCCCGGCGCGGTGCGAATCGTGTCGAGCCAGCCCCAGTACTCGATGCTCTGGCGCAGGCCCGAGCAGAAGGTCTTCCCGCTCTGCGAGGAGGAGGGCATCGGCAACATCGTCTGGTCCCCGCTCGCCCAGGGCGTGCTCACCGGAAAGTACGCGCCTGGCGAGCCGCCGCCCGAGGACTCACGGGCGGCCAGCAGATCGATGGGCCAGGACATGGGCAGGTGGCGAGACGTCGACGTGCTCGACGCCGTGCAGCACCTGAAGCCGATCGCCGACGAAGCGGGTCTGACCATGGCCCAGCTGGCGCTGGCGTGGGTGCTGCGCCTGCCGGTCGTGTCGTCGGCCATCATCGGCGCCACCCGCCCCGAGCAGGTCGAGGCCAACGCGGCTGCCTCCGGCGTCAAGCTCTCCGATGACGTCCTGAAGGCAATCGACGAGACGCTGGCGTCGGTTCTCTAGAGCGCGGCGGCCAGGCCTGCGGCCACGGCGGCCCCGAGCTCCCAGCACGAGTCCCGATCCTCCTTGGTCACGTCGCCGACGACGATCACCGGGCGCTGGGCCAGCTTCCACTGAAGACCGGCCGTGATCGTCTCGATGGCGCGCGCCGCGCCCGTCGTATCGCTGTTCCCGTGGAGGTAGAAGCCGAAGGGCCGGCCGGCGCTCTCGTCGAGGCACGGGTAATAGATCTGGTCGAAGAAGTGCTTGAGAGCACCCGAGATGTACCCGAGGTTGGCGGGCGACCCGAGGATGTACCCGTCGGCTGCGAGCACGTCCACCGCGGTGGCGGCCAACGCGGCGCGCGCTTTCACCTCGACGCCTTCGATGGCGTCGTTGGTGGCGCCCTCCATGACCGCGTCGAACATGGTGTGGAGCGTCGGCGACGCCGTGTGGTGGACGACGAGGAGCCTCAAGTGGCGGGGTAGCGGCGGACGAAGCCCTCGTACTCGGCCGCGAGTCGCTTGGAGAAGTAGGCCGCGAGCGCGCGTCGCACGGCCCAGGGTGTCCTCTCGGGGTTTTCGCCGATGAGCTCGAGATAGCGCTCGGCCATGTCGTTGGTGTCGAGCAGCTCGACGACCTCCGCGGCCGTGAGGTCGTGCGCCGAGATGTGGCGGCGATGGCCCGGGTAATGACGCTGCAGATCGGTCAGTGCCTCGTTCATCACTCGGCGCACGAGGGGCTCGACCGGGGGAGTGGCCTGCACTGGGGCAAACGGTAGCGTTCGCCATGGTGACGGTGACCGAACCGCTCGGGTTCAACCCCTTCGATCCCGGCTTCCGCGTCGACCCGTATCCCGTCTACCGCCGGTTGCGCGCCGAGGACCCCGTGCACGAGACGCCGTTCGGGATGGTGGTGCTGAGCCGGTACCGGGACTGCGCGGCCATCTTGCGTGACCCGCGATCGAGCAGCGATGCCAGCAACTCGACCATGTACCAAGCGTTCATGGCCGGCCGCGATCCCGAGGAAGTGTTCGGGGCCATGGCCGGCATGCGGCCGTTCCTCTTCATGGACCCGCCCGACCACACCCGCCTGCGGGGTCTGGTGCAGAAGGCCTTCACCCCCAAGACCGTCGAGAACCTCCGACCCCGCATTCAGGAGCTGGTCGACGACCTCATGGCGCCCGCGTTGGAGCGGGGATCGATGGAGGTCATTGAGGACGTCGCCTATCCGCTGCCGGTGCGTGTGATCACCGAGCTGCTCGGTGTCCCGCACGAGGATCACGACACGTTCAAGGGGTGGTCGAAGGAACTGGCGGGCGCGCTCGACCCCGACTTCGCCACGCCCGACGCCGTGCTCGAACGGCGGGAGCAGGCCGCCACCGCATTCATCGACTACTTCCGGAGTCTGATCGCCAAGCGGCGGGCCGATCCCCAGGATGACCTGCTCACGGCGCTGATCACCGCCGAGGACGAGGGCAACAAGCTCACCGAGAAGGAGCTGCTTTCGACGCTGATCCTGCTGCTGGTGGCGGGCCACGAGACCACCGTGAACCTCATCGCCAACGGCGTGCTCGCCTTCACCCGCCATCCGGATCAGGTGCAGCGCCTGCGCGAAGATCCGACGCTCGTACGCACCGCGGTCGAAGAGGTCCTGCGGTACGACCCGCCCGTGCAGTTCACGGCGCGCGTCGCCCTCGAGGACATGGACGTCGGCGGTCGCACGATCCCGAAGGGGAGTCAGGCGATAGTGCTCGTGGCTGCCGCCAACCGCGACACCGAGCAGTTCGACAACCCCGAGAGCTTCGACGTCGGCCGTCAGGACAACCGGCATCTGGCGTTCGGCCTCGGCGCACACTTCTGTCTGGGCGCGCCCCTGGCGCGCGTCGAGGGCCAGGTGGTGCTCGAGGCGATTGCGACGCGCACCCGCGATCTGGCCCGTTCCGACGACACCCCGGATTACAAGGAGAACATCGTCCTCCGCGGGCTGGCGTCGCTCCCCGTGACTTTCACGCCGGCCGGATGAAGATCCGCATCGGCTTCGGGCTGGGCACGCGCACGCCGCTCGACGCCGAGCCCTTCATCGAGCTGGTCGACACGCTCGAGAAGTTGCGATTCGACTCTCTCTGGCTTTCGGAGCGCATCACCGGCCCGGCGCCCGACCCGCTCGTTGGTCTGGCCGTCGCCGCCGGACGCACGAAGAAGCTCAAGCTCGGGACGAGCGTCATGGTGCTTCCCGGTCGCAACCCGGCACTCGTCGCGACCGAGTGGGCGACGCTGGACCGCCTCTCGGGCGGCCGCACGCTGCCGGCCTTCGGGTTGGGCGTCGCCGACCCCGCCGAGCAGCAGGCATTCGGCGTGGAGCGGAGCGAGCGGGCCGCGTGGTTCGACGAGGCGCTCCCGTTGATCCGGCGCTTTTGGACCGAGGACCACGTCGACCACGACGGAGCCCGCTTCACCTTTCGGGACATGAGCGTCCGGCCCAAACCCGTGCAGTCGCCCCCCGACGTCTGGCTCGGCGGGATCGCACCGAGCGAGCTGCGTCGTGTCGGCCGGCTCGGTGACGGATGGTTGCCGAGCTTCTGCACAGCGGCCCAAGCCGCCGACGGCCGCGTCGTGATCGAGGAGTCGGCCACGGCCGCCGAGCGCTCGATCGATCCGGAGCACTACGGGGCCCTCCTCTTCTATGCGCGCTCGGGCGTGCCCGACGGGCTGGCCCGGATCGTCGCCGCCCGGCGTCCGGGGCTCGACCCCTCGGAGTTGGTGGCCGTCGGCGTGCCCGCGCTGCGGGCGACCGTCGAGCGGTTCTGCGAGGCCGGCTTCTCCAAGTTCGTCGTCGTCCCGCTCGAGGACCCGCCCTCGTGGGCCGACGAGCTGGCCGAGGTGGCCGAGTCGTTGCTGCCCCTCCAGGCCGGGCTACCCGCCGCCCAGTCGTAACGCCGCGCTCGGCTCCGGCGATTACTGGGTAGGCACACAAATCACACAAAATGGATGGGTCGTGACTTCTGGCGTGATGCCTTCGGGCGGACAACCGGTTTTCGTCGACCCCTACGGACACCGTCTGCGTCGGCTGCGCCACGTAGCGAGAGTGCTCGCGGGGGCAGCGGCGGTGTACCTGGCGCTACTCGCCCTGGGCCTGGCCGGGCCTGCCGAGTCTCCCTTCTCGCTGTTCCCGGGTTCAGGCAAGGCGGGCGAAAGCGGCACGGAGGCGGTCCGCAGCGGGTCGGGCGCGGCGCCCAGCAGCAACCTCGCGCGCGACGCCAGCGCCGGTCCCGGCGTTTGGTCGGTCGGCCCCCGTCTCGACGGTGCTGTCCCTGACGCCGCTGTCCCCGACGCCGCGGGCACTGATCCCGCCGCACCGGCGGCGCAGTCCACCCCGGCCGTACCTGGATCTTCCGCGGCGCCGGCTGCCGCACCGGATGGGCAGGGGCCCAACGGCCACGCCCCTCCGCCGTCGCGATCGGCGCCGCCGCCGAAGTCGTCGCCTCCGCCCGCGGCGTCGCCGGGTCCGGCATCGCACGGCAACGGACCGCCCGCGGGCCATGTCCCTCCGGGCCAAGCCAAGAAGGCTGACGGTGCGCCCGGCAACGGGAACGGCCCAGGTAACGGGAACGGGCCGCCGAACAACCACGGCCAGCAGATGGCCGCGCAGCACTCGCAGTCGCCGAATCACTAGCCGTGGCTGACGGCCGCCGGCGGTTCAGTAGACGCCAGCCGCGCTCGCACTGGGTCGTCGTGGGTGTCCTCGTCGTCGCCCTTCTCGTCGCGTTTCTCGTGCAGGGGTACGCCCGGCGCCAGGTCGGCCGGTCGACGACAGTTTCACCCGGCGCGCCGGCGCCCGGGGCGCCCGGTTCGCTGATCTCGTTCTCGGGCGGGGAACTGCACCGGACGTCTCCGCCACCGATGACCGTCGCGTTGACCTTCGACGACGGTCCCGACCCCACCTGGACGCCGAAGATCCTCGACGTGTTGCGCGCCAAGCACGTCCCCGCGACCTTCTTCGTCGTCGGCGCGCAGGCTGTCTCCCATCCGGACCTCGTCCGCCGTGAACTAGCCGCGGGCCACGACGTCGGGTCGCACACGTTCACCCACGCCGACCTCGGCTCGCTGCCTTCGTGGCGTCAGAAGCTCGAACTCTCCCTTACGCAGACGGCGCTGGCGGGTGCGGCGAGCGTGCACACGGCGCTGTTACGGCCGCCGTACTCGTCGACGCCTGCTGGTCTCACCCGCCCCGAAGCCGATGCGGTCACCCGCGCGGCCCGGCTGGGCTACCTCGTCTCCCTCGCCGACCGCGACGGTGAGGACTGGCGCCGTCCGGGCGTCGGTCACATCGTCGCCAATGCCGAGCCCGATGGCAACAACGGTGCTGTCGTCCTGTTGCACGACGGCGGAGGTGACCGGTCGGAAACGGTCGCGGCGGTGAGCCAGATGATCGACGATCTCCGGTTGCGGGGCTTCCGGTTCCGAACGGTGTCTCAGATCGCAGCCGAGGGCGGTCGTGCGACCAGCTCGGTCCAAGGGCTGGCCCACGAGCGGGGTCTCGCCCTCGAGTTCTCCTTGCGTTCCGCCTTCGCCCTCGTCGACGTGCTCACATGGCTTCTGCTGCCGCTCGGGTTGCTCGTGCTGTTGCGGGCGCTGATTGTCGCCGCTTTCGCCCGGCGCCACTCGCGTCGCCGCGACATCGACCCGCTCGACAGCGTCCAACCACCGGTCTCGATCATCGTGCCCGCTTACAACGAGTCGGTCGGCATCGCCGCCGCCGTCGCCTCGCTCGCGGGCAGTCGTTATCCAGAGCTCGAGGTGATCGTCGTCGACGATGGCTCGTCGGACGGCACGGCCGACATCGTCGACGGCCTCGGGCTCGACGGAGTGCGCGTCGTCCGTCAGGCCAACGCGGGTAAGGCCGCGGCCCTCAACAACGGGCTGCGGCTGGCGCGCCATGAGCTGATCGTTTGTGTCGATGCCGACACCCAGTTCGAGAGCGACACCCTCGGTTGGTTGGTACGGCCCTTCACCGATCCCGGCGTCGGTGCCGTGTCGGGCAACACGAAGGTCGCCAACCGCGGTCGCCTCATCGGGCGCTGGCAGCACATCGAGTACGTCATGGGCTTCAACCTCGACCGGCGGCTCTACGACATCCTCGACTGCATGCCGACGGTGCCCGGCGCGGTGGGGGCGTTCCGCAGGCGGGCGCTCGTCGACGTCGGCGGCATCAGCGAGGACACGCTCGCTGAAGACACCGACGTCACGGTCGCGGTGAACCGCGCCGGCTGGCGGGTCGTGTACGAGGAGCGGGCCCGGGCCTGGACGGAGGCTCCGGCGACGTGGGGCGAGTTGTGGCGACAGCGATACCGCTGGTGTTACGGGACGCTGCAGGCGATGTGGAAGCACCGGGCTGCGGTGCTGGAGCGTTCAGGCGGCCACGTCGGCCGTCGGGGCATTCCCTACGTCGTCGCCTTCCAGGTGCTGCTGCCCTTGCTGGCGCCGCTCGTGGACCTGTTGGCTCTCTACGGCCTCATCTTTTACGACCCCTGGCTCGTCCTCGCCTACTGGTGCGGCTTCAACGTGGTTCAGCTGGCGCTGGCCGCGTATGCCTTTCACCTCGACGGTGAACCACTACGGCCGCTCTGGGCGCTACCGCTCCAACAGTTCGTGTACCGCCAGTTCATGTACGCGGTCATCGTGCAATCGGTGGTCGCCGCCATCGCCGGCATCCGCCTCCGCTGGCACAAACTCGAACGCACGGGCATCGCCGTCCCCGCCGCCGACCGCTAACTCCCTCGTTCTTTGCGCGTCTGTCGTTGTCTGACAACGAAAGACGCGCATAGAACGAGGAGCTCTAGGTCAGCTGGGCGAGGGCTTCGTCCATCGACAGGCGCTCGGCGATGAGCCGCCGGCACTGGAGGACGAGCTTGGGACGGCTGAAGCCGAGGGCGCCGACCAGCCGGCCGGCGTGCTCGTAGAGCGCCAGGAACTTGCGGTCCTCGATGGAACCGTCGACGACGCGGACCTCGTCGCTGTGGTGGGCGTGGCCGACGTACTGGATCTTGGTCTTGTACTGGTCCGACCAGAAGTAGGGGACCGGCGCGTAGGGCTCAGCCTTCTCCGGTCCAGCGAGCAGGGCGCGGGCCGCGGCGATCCCGCCTTCGGCTGCGTTGGTCCAATGCTCGACGCGCATCTCCGTGTCGAACAGCGGGTTGTGCCAGCGTGCGACGTCACCCGCCGCAACGACGCCTGGAGCGGCGTGACCGGTGGTGTCGCACACGACGCCGTCGTGGACCTTCAACCCCGAAGACTCCAGCCACGCCGTGTTCGGGGCGACGCCCACGCCCACGACGACCAGGTCGGCTTCAACGGTGGTCCCGTCGTGCAGCAGCACCCCTTCGACGCGGTGCACCCCGTGGAAGCCGGAGACGCCGGTACCGAGACGGAGGTCGACGCCGTTGTCGTAGTGCAGCGCCGCGCACGCGGCACCCATCTGCTCACCCAGGGCTTTGGTGAGGGGCGTGGCCAGCGCCTCGAGCACGGTGACCGGCGCGCCCGCGGTGTGGCTGGTGGCGGCGACCTCCGAACCGATGAAGCCGGCACCGACGACGACCGCCCGCCCGCCTCCGGTTACGACGCGGTCCAGGTCGGCGCGGATGGCGAGACAGTCGTCGACCGTGCGGAGGAGATGAATGCCCTCGAGGGGTGGAACGCCCGGCAGCTGGCGCGGTGACGCGCCGGTGGCGATGACCAGGCCGTCGAAGGGGATCCGCTCGTCGTTGTCGACGACGACCTCACGAGCATCCATGTCGAGCGCCGTCGCCCGCTTGCCCAACTCGAACTCGAGATCGAGCCCGTCGAGGCGATCACCGGCGCACAGAGAGACCTGGTCGACCTCGACCTTTCCAGCCAGCAACTGCTTCGACAGTGGCGGCCGGTCGTAGGGGAGGTGGTCCTCCGCCCCGACGAGCACGATGCGGCCGTCGTAGCCGTCCTGGCGGAGGGTCTCGGCGGCCCGCAGTCCGGCCAGCGACGCGCCGACGACGACGATGTTGCGCAACGATGCGGTTAGGAGCGAGGCGAGGTGCGCTGACGCAGGACCTCGAGGGCCTGGTCGGCGTGGGTGTTCATATTGAGCTCGCTCTTGATCACGTCGAGCACGGTGCCGTCGGTGTCGATGACGAACGTCGTCCGCTTGTTCGGGCCGATGCCCCGCTTGGCGCCGTACTCCTTGGCCACCGTCTTGTCGGGGTCGGAGAGCAGCGGGAAGTCGAACGTGTACTTGTCGGAGAACTGCTTCTGCTTGTCGACCTTGTCCGCGCTGATGCCGACCCGCTGGGCACCCACCTCAGCGAACTCCTTCTTCAGGTCGCGGAAGTGGCAGCTCTCCTTGGTGCAACCCGGCGTCATGGCCGCCGGATAGAAGAACAGCACCACGGGTCCGCCGGCCAGTAGGTCGCCGAGCTTGCGGGTCGTGCCGGTCTCGTCGGGCAGGGCGAAGTCGGGCGCCTTGTCTCCAGGTTTCATGACAGGACGGTATCCCCGGGCCCGATCAAACAGCGAGCCGGCGAGCGGAGCGCGCCGCCCTTCCGGTCCCGCATCCCACGTCGAGCACGTCGCGCGGCTCGAAGGCCATCAGATCGTCCAGGAGCGAAGCCGGATACGAGGGCCATGTCCGCTCATAGCCCTCGGCGTCCTCCCCGAAGGACAGGGCGCCGAAGGACTCGGCGCGAGCCCTGTCCTCGTGCATCACCGCACCATTCTCTCGCTGACGCCGTAACCTTCGGAAGCAGTGGACGTCCTCGTCGTCGTCGGCGACGGACAGCCGCCCGAGCGGCTGTCGGCTCGGGCCACTCACGTCGTGCGCACGAAGACGGCCGAGCTGGCGCCCGACGTCGTCGCCGACCTGCGCACCCGCATCCCCAGACACGTCGGCGTGGTCGGACCCGTCGACCTGGCGAACGAAGCGGCGACCAACCTCCACCACGCCGGACTCCCGGTGACGATCTACGCCGACGGCCATGTCGACGCCCACGACGGGGTCGACGTGGAACCACTCACCGACCCGGGACCGGCGATGGAGACCGCCGACTCGCTCCTCGACCTCGTCGGCAACACGCCGATGGTGCGCCTCGACCGCATCGGCCGGTCCCTGAGCTGTCACCTCCTCGGCAAGCTCGAGTTCCTCAACCCCGGCGGCAGTGTCAAAGATCGCCCGGCTGTCGCCATGGTCGAAGCGGGCGAGCGCGCAGGGTTGATCGGCCCCGGGGGCACGATCATCGAACCGACATCAGGCAACACGGGCGTGGGTCTCGCCATCGTCGCCGCCCGCCGCCGCTACCGGTGCATCTTCGTCATGCCCGACAAGATGAGCCAGGAGAAGATCGGTCTGCTGCGCGCGTACGGAGCGGAGGTCGTCGTCTGTCCGACGACTGTCGCGCCCGAGCACCCCGACTCGTACTACTCGGTGGCCGACCGGCTGGCGCGCGAGATCCCCGGCGCCTTTCAGCCCAGCCAGTACCACAACCCCGAGAACCCGATCTCCCACGAAGGCAGCACCGGTCCCGAGATCTGGCGCCAGACGGCGGGCCGCATCACCCACTTCGTCGCCGGCATCGGCACGGGTGGCACGATCACCGGCGTCTCCCGCTACCTCAAGGCGCAGAATCCGAACGTGCAGATTGTCGGTGCCGACCCAGAGGGGTCGGTGTACTCCGGTGGCAGCGGACGCCCGTACCTCGTCGAGGGCATCGGCGAGGACTTCTGGCCGACGACCTACGACCCCGCCGCCGTCGATCGCGTGGTGATGGTGAGCGACCGCAACTCGTTCCTCACCGCCCGCCGCGTGACGAGAGAAGAAGGCATCCTCGTCGGCGGATCTGCGGGCACCGCGGTGTGGGCCGCGCTCGAAGTCGGCCGCGACCTCGGCCCCGACGACGTGGTCGTCGTGCTCATCCCGGACTCCGGGCGGGGGTATCTCTCCAAGCTCTACAACGACGAATGGATGGCCGACTTCGGGTTCCTACGCGCTGGTGGTCAGACCGTCGCTGACGTTCTCGAGCGAAAGGCGGACGAGCTTCCGACCCTCGTGCACGTGCACCCGGACGAACTGGCCCGTGACGTGATCGCCGTACTCCGCGAGTACGAGGTGTCGCAGGTGCCGGTCCTCAAGGCGGAGCTTCCGCTTGCGGTTGCCGAGGTGAGCGGCGCCGTCCACGAACGAGACCTGATGGAGCGGGCGTTCGCTGACCCAGCCATCCTCGACCGTCCGGTGGCCGAGGTGATGGGCCCGCCTCTTCCCACCGTCGGGAGCGGCGAGCCGGTCGAGGCCGCCGTGGAGCGGCTGGACGAGGCGGCTGCCGTCCTGGTCGTCGACGCCGGCCACCCGGTCGGCATTCTCACCCGGTCCGACGTTCTCTCCTTCCTCGCCCAACGGCCACCGAGCGCGTGAGCACGTCTGACTACGGGTTCGAGACCCGCGCCATTCATGCCGGACAGGCACCGGACGCGGCGACCGGTGCGGTCGTGACGCCGATCTACCAGACGTCGACGTACGCGCAAGAGGAAGTCGGCGTTCACCACGGCTACGAGTACTCGCGCACGGCCAACCCGACGCGCACGGCGCTGGAACGATGTGTGGCCAGTCTCGAGGGCGCGGCCCAGGGTTTCGCCTTCGCCAGCGGCATGGCCGCGGAGGACGCCGTCCTCCGCCTGCTTCCGGCCGACAGCCACATCGTCATCCCCAACGACGCGTATGGCGGTACCTACCGGCTGGTGAGTCAGGTGTTCGCGCCGGCCGGCTTGAAGTACACGGTCTCCGACCTCTCCGATCTCGAGTCGCTCGGCCGAGCCTTCCGACCGAACACGCGGCTCGTGTGGGTGGAGTCCCCGACCAATCCGCTCCTCCGCATCGTCGACATCGCGGCCGTCGCCCGTCTGGCTCACGAGCGCGGCGCCCGATGCGTCGTCGACAACACCTTTGCCACGCCGTATCTGCAGCAGCCGCTGGCGATGGGTGCCGACCTGGTCGTGCACTCCACCACCAAGTATCTCGGCGGCCACTCGGACGTGGTGGGCGGGTTCGTCGCCGTGAACGACGTCAACCTCGCCAGGCACGTCGCCTATCTGCAGAACGCGGTCGGTGGTGTCCCCGGCCCGTTCGACTGCTTCCTCGTCCTGCGGGGGGTCAAGACGCTCGGCGTGCGCATGGAGCGGCACTGCGCCAACGCGGCGGCCGTCGTCGACATGCTGGAGCGCCACCCCGCGGTCTCGGCTGTGCGCTACCCGGGCCTGCCGACCCACCCCGGTCACGAGATCGCCGTGCGACAGATGCGCGCCTTCGGCGGCATGGTCGCGTTCACCGTCGCCAGCGGGGAGGAGGCCGCGCTCAAGCTCGTCGGCCGCACCCGCTTGTTCACGCTCGCCGAGTCGCTCGGGGCCGTCGAGTCGTTGATCGAGCATCCCGCCCAGATGACGCACGCGTCGGCGGCCGGCTCCGAGCTGGCCGTCGACCCGGCGCTCGTCCGGTTGTCGGTCGGTTTGGAGACCGCCGAGGACCTGGTGGACGACCTGCGCCAGGCGTTGGACGCCGTCTAATTGGGCTGATCGGCCCCTTCGCAGCGACCGTTCTGACCGGTACGCTCCTTCGTGGGGTGCACCGTGCAGGCCATTAGGCGTTTTTGGCTTCGGCAGCGCGCGATGTTGGGGCGCGCGATCACGATTCCTCTCACCGCGGTCGCCTTCTTCCTGCTCCACCGGTGGGGCTGGATCGCCAGTATCCCGTTGTGGGAGCTGTACCTCATCCTGGCGGCAGCCGGCCTGGCCAGTTTCCTGGCCGAGCGGCGGTGGCCCCCGCCGTGCACGCGCCGCCAGCTGCACGTACGCGTCGCCATCGACATCGCGGCCACGACGTCGGTCATCTACGCCATCGGCTGGGGACCCACCCTGGCCCTCGGTTACGTCTTCGTCGTCGCCAACGAGTTCCGCGAGCACGGCTCTCGGGTCTGGCAGCCCGCGTTGGTGTGGACGGCGATCGGAATCGGGCTGGGTGAATTGGTCATCGCCGTCGGTATCGCGCCGACCATCGTTCCTGAGCCCGAGGTACACGGGCTCGCCGTCCTCGCCATCCTGGGCACGGCGTTCATCATGCGCCTGCTCGGCTGGACGACGGCGTCGAAGGAGCGAGCGGAGGCCACCGTTCGGTCGTCGGAGGAGCGTTTCCGCTCGCTTGTGAGAAACGCCTCGGACGCCGTCTGCGTCGTCGATGGCGATGCGCGGGTCACGCTGATCACACCCGCGATCGAGCTGGTCACCGGCTACCCGCCCGAGGAGTACATCGGGAGGATCGGCTTCGACTTCATTCACCCTGATGATGTGGATCCGGCTGCCCAGCTGTTCGCCGAATCGTTCGCCAATCCCGGTCGCGCTTTGCGCATCGAAATCCGCGCCCTTCACCGCGACGGCACGTGGAGGTGGGCCGAGGTGAGCCTCACGAACCAGCTCGACGATCCCGCCGTCCAGGGCGTGGTGGCCAACTTCCACGACATCACCGAGCGCAAGCAGTTCGAGGAGAAGCTCGCGTTCGACGCCTACCACGACCACCTCACCGGGCTGTCGAACCGCACTGCTTTCCACGAGGCGCTCACGCGGGCGCTCGCGCGCTCCCGTCGCCACAGTCGCCTCAACGCCGTGCTCTTCCTCGACCTGGACCGCTTCAAGCTCATCAACGACAGCCTCGGCCACGAGGTGGGCGACCACCTGTTGATCGAGGTCGGTGCCCGGCTCCGGACCTGCCTCCGACCTGAGGACGTGGTCAGCCGGTTCGGCGGCGACGAGTTCGCGGTGCTGCTGGAGGACATCGCCGGCAACGACGACGCCACCCAGGTCGCCGACCGCATCATCGAGCTCTTGCGCCAGCCGCTCCCTATCGCCAGCCGCGAGATCTTCCTGACGACGAGCATCGGCATCGCCGTCGTCAGCGACGGCGCCTGCGAGCCCGGCGAGGTCATGCGCGAAGCCGACCAGGCCATGTACCGGGCCAAGGCCGCGGGCGGGTGCTGTTGGGAGCTGTTCGATGAGAATCTGGCGCCGCGGATGGTCGAGCGGCTGGAGCTGGAGGCCGAGCTGTGGCGGGCGGTGGAACGAGGGGAGCTGCTGCTCCACTTCCAGCCCGAGGTCAGTCTGTACAACGGCGACATGCTCGCCGTCGAAGCGCTGATCCGTTGGTCCCACCCCGAGCGCGGTCTGCTCTCGCCCGGGTCGTTCATCCCACTGGCCGAGGAGACCGACCTCGTCGTCGCCATCGACCGGTTCGTCCTGGCCGAGTCTTGCCGGAACGCGCGGGGATGGCAGTCGTCACTGGGCCCCGTCGTCGTGAGCGTGAACCTCTCGCCCCGCTGGCTGCGCCGCCCGGCGTCGAGCGACGAGATCCTGGAGATCGTGTCCGCCAGTGGCCTCGACCCCAAGCTGCTGCAGATCGAGGTCACCGAGCGGCTCGCTCTCGGTGACGATGGCGCCGTGGGTGCGCTCGAGCACCTGCGGGCCGCGGGCTTGCGGGTCGCGGTCGACGACTTCGGGACCGGACACTCGGCGCTGGGGTATCTCAAGCGGTTCCCCATCGATGTGATCAAGCTCGACCGGTCGTTCGTCGAGCGCGTCGACCGCGTCTCCCCGGAAGCCGCCATCGTGCAGGCCGTGATCGCCCTCGGTCACGCCCTCGACATGCACGTCACCGCCGAAGGTGTCGAGCGGGCCGAACAGGTCGACCGCCTGCGCGCCATGGGCTGCGACAGCGCCCAGGGCCATTACTTCTCGACTCCCGTCCCGGTCGAGGAGCTGGGATCGATCCCTTCCTGGGCGCAACGCCCGAGCACGCTCGCGACATAGCACGCCAGTGAGCGCAAGGAGGATCGTTGGGTCGATCGCCCTCGGACTCCTCGCCGCGGCAGCGTCGTCTGTCTCGTCGTCGCCGGCGCGGGCCGCCGCACCGAGCAACGACTACTTCTGGAGCAACCCGCCGGTGCAATGGGGCCTCCTGCAGGTCGGCGCACCCGCGGCCTGGGCGGAGTCGACCGGCGCGGGGATCACCGTCGGCGTCGTCGACTCCGGGATCGAGGCCAGCCACGAGGACCTCGTCGGCAAGGTCGTCGACGGCGTCAACTGCGTCAACTCTCAGGGCAATCCGGCGGCCTGCGTTCCGGGTGGGACGACCGACGCCCTCGGTCACGGCACGCACGTCGCCGGGATCATCGGCGCCTTGACCAACAACGGGATCGGCGTGGCGTCGATGGCACCCGACACGCCCACCTGCTGAGTGCGCAGGCCGTCGACAACCAAGGCGTGGGCACCGACGCCGATGTCGGCGCCGCCATCCGCTGGGTAGTCGACCACGGGGCCAGCGTCGTCAACCTCAGCCTCGGGTCGGAGCGGACACGGGTGACGTTCGGCCCGGGTTTCTCGTCGGCGGTGGAGTACGCGTGGTCGCACGGCGCAGTTCCGGTCGTGGCCGCGGGCAACGCGGCAGCGACGCCCGTCTACGGCAGCCTCCACATGCTCGTCGTGGCGGCCACGACACCGACGGGCGCGCTGGCCTCGTACTCGAATCGAGTCGACAACGCCATGTGGGGCGTCGCCGCGCCGGGCGGCGCGTCTGACGGGAATCCATACGACGACATCGTGTCGACCTACAACCAGAACAGTTACGCCACGATCGCGGGTTCGTCGATGGCCGCCGCCCACGTCTCGGGTGCGGTCGCCCTCCTCCGGGCCAAGGGTTTCAGCGCCAACGACGCCGTGCAACGGTTGCTGGCGACGGCGGTTGCTTGCGGCGGATGTGGCAGCGGCCGGATCGACGCCGCGGCCGCGCTCGGCGCAGGCCCGGCCCCGGCACCGGCCATGCCTCCGGGTGGGGGAGGGTCCGGCTCGTCCACGCCCGGCGCGGCCACGGTGGTCGGCGGTCCGGCCGCCCATCCGGCGTCCGGCACCCAGCCCAAGCCAGTTACGCCGCGCACCACGTCGCCGTCGACGACCGTCGCGGTGACCCAGCCGCCGACGTCGGTGCCACCCACGTCGCCGCCGTCGGGTCCGGTTGACGCCGCACTTGGAGCGCCCGAGCCTGGTCAGGTGCAGGTGAACAACTCGCCGCCGAGCGGTGGTGGCAGGTCGGGCCGCGCCCTGCCGATCGGCTTGGCCGTGCTGGGGCTCCTAGGTGCGGGGGGTGCCCTCGGCGTGCAAGCCTTGAGACGTACGAGTTGACGATGGGGGCGCGGGGTACATAGCGGCAATGAAGAACCCGCTGACGGGCGTGATCGACAAGCTGGACGGCTACCAGCGTCGCCACACATGGCTCGGGTTCCCGATGGGCGTCGTGAAGAAGTTCGGCGACGACGAGGCCGGCAAGCAGGCGGCGTTGATCGCCTATTACGCCTTTTTCTCGCTGTTCCCGCTGATGCTGGTCTTCGTGACCGTCCTCGGGTTCTTCTTGGGCAACAACTCCCATCTCAAGGACGAGGTCGTCCACTCGGTGGTGTCGCGCTTTCCGGTGATCGGCGACCAGATCAAGTTCGGTTCGTTGAAGGGCAGCGGCGTCGCGCTCGTGGTCGGCATCGTCGGCGCCCTGTGGGGCGGCATGGGCGTCGTGCAAGCGGGCCAGGGGGCGATGGACACCGTGTGGCACGTCCCCCGCAAGAAGCGCCCCAACTTTCTGACGTCTCGGGTGAGGGCGGTGCTGTTGCTGCTGGTGCTCGGCGCCGGTGTGCTCCTCTCGGTCCTGCTCACAGGAGTGGCGACTGCGGGCACGGGTCAGACGCTGGCCACGAAGATCCTCGCCGTCGTGATCTCCACGATCGTCAACTTCGCCGTGTTCCTCGCCGCCATGAAGCTGCTCACGGTGGCCAAGGTGACGTGGAAGCAGCTGCTCCCCGGTGCGGTCATCGCCGCCCTGGCCGGCGTCGCCTTGCAGTCGCTCGGCGGTTACATCGTCGGGCACACGTTCAGAAACGCCAGCAACACCTACGGCGTCTTCGGCGTGGTCATCGCACTGCTGTCGTGGATCTACCTGCAGTCACAGGTGTTTCTCTTGGCCGCTGAGGTCAACACGGTGCTCGCGTTCCGGGTGTGGCCGCGAGGCCTCAACGCCGACCGGCCCACGGACGCTGACGAGCGGGTGCTCGCCGGGCTGGCCGAGGCCGAGGAGCGCAGGCCCGACGAGGACGTCGACGTGCGCTTCAAGCGGGTGAGCTGAGGGTTCGCGCCGCGATCGGAGCGGATTCCAAGGGGTGCCAGAGCGTGGCCTGACGCCCGGCCTTGATCCTGCTCATGACCCGAACGGTTCGGGTGTGTGAGAAAAGGAGAAGGGCCAATCCCATGAATTTGATCCGAAAAGCCGCTGCGGGTGCCGCCATCGTGGCGACCGCTGTCGCAGGCGGCGCCATCGGAGCGAGCCTGCTCGGCAGCGCCGGCGCCCAGACGTCGAGTGGCCCCAGCACGACCGCCCCCGCGTCCGCGCAAGGTGGCGGCGGCGCTCCGGGTAGCCAGTTCGATCCCACACAGGGCGGTCACGTCGGTGCCAACGGCACGAAGGAAGTGCTCCTCACCGGCGATACCGCTGACAAGGTGAAGGCGGCCGCGCAGGCTGCGGTGCCGGGCGCCACCATCGAGCGGGTGGAGACCGACGCCGAGGGTTCGCCCTACGAGGCGCACATGGTCAAGAGCGACGGCACGCACGTCACCGTCAAGGTCGACAGCAGCTTCAAGGTCACCAACATCGAGAACGACGGCGCAGGCCACGGTCCCGGTGGTCCCGGTGGTCCCGGTGGTCCGTCGACGCAGTCGGGGTCGGGGACACAGCAGTCAAGAGGTACCTCGACAACGACGACGAGCTGACGTATGGATTCTGGCGGTCCTAGGTGTTGCTATACGACGTCTAGGACCGCCAGAACACTCAGGAGCCGGGGATGGGCTGAAACTCCAGGACCTCGATCGCGGTCTCTCCCGGCGTGTGCGAGTGCGGATGGTCCTCGAGCAGTTTCGTCACCGCGTTCGTCGAGTCAGCCTCGAGTATGGAGAACCCCGCGATCGCAAGGTCCTCGCCGCCGCTCGTGCCTAGCGTGGCCACTGATTGAAGCGGCGCGCCCAAGTCGACGAGCGAGCCGCCTGCTTTGCCCGCCCACTGCATCCAGAGCTCCATGCCGGCTTGGGCCTGTTCAGGTGTGGTGTTGGCCATCTGCTCTTGGGCGTCGGAGGAAGCGCGATAGAGAACGAGATACGTCGCCATTGGAGCGTCCTTTCGTCAGGATCGGGATCGGAGGGTCGCCACCCCGTCGCCGGTGAGCGAGTCCAATGCTGCTTTGCGGCCTGTCATGGCCAAGAGCAGGTCGAGCATCGGGCCTTCGACCGTTGGGCCGCTGCCGTGCTGCCAATCGACGTCGGTGGCGTGGAGGCTGAGTCCGGCGATGCGCCGCTTGCTGCCGATGATCAGGTTGGACTTCTTGTAGGAGTCAGCCACGCGCACGACCGCTTCGGTGGGGTAGTTGTGCCGGAGGTCGAGCGGGCGCCTGATGTCTTCGGCGTGGACGATGGTCTCGCCGAGGATCGTCTCGATTGGCCCGGGCGGGCGGCCCGTGGAGTCCAACTGCGCCTTGAAGTTGGCCAGGGTCTCATCGGATGACGCGCCACGGTTGGCGGCGATGCCTTTGGCCTGCACCTTCTCGAAACTGAAGCCCGACCCGATCATGGTGCTGAAGAACTTGGGCCCGCTGAGCTTGCTCGCAGCGGTCATGTGAGCCACGACATCGCGGACGGTCCACCCCTCGCACAAGGTCGGCGTCTCCCATCCCCTGGCCGGCAGACCATCGAGGTCCGCGGCAAGAGCCTTGCGCTCGGCGTGGATCGTGGGCCAGACGTCGGGTGCCATCTTGCGCCTCCAGATTCGGGAAAGATCTAATTAGGCTGGCGCCGAACAATATCGACAGGGCGGAAAGGAGGCAACGGGTGCGCGACATCAACAAGGTGATGGGAGCGCTCCGCTCGCCCATTCGGCGGGAGATCTTGGGCCTGCTCTGGTCCCGTGAGCTTCCGGCCGGAGAGATCGCCGCCGCGTTCGACCTCACCAAACCCACGATCTCCGAGCACCTGAGTGTCCTGCGCGACGCCGGTCTCGTCAGGATGACCGCGGCCGGGACATCGCGGCGCTACATCGCCCGTCAGGACGCCCTCGCTGGTTTGCACGCCGCCCTCGAGGGCTCGCTCAAGTGGACGCCCGCCGACGAGATCCCTGAGCGCGGGGCTGCGGTCGTACGCACAGTGCCAGCCGTCGTCGTCGGCGTCGACGTTGGCACCGACCAGGCGACGACGTTCGCGGCGTTCACCGACGCGGAGATCTATTCGCGCTGGCTCGGCGTTCCGGTCACGATCAAAGACGGCCATTTCGCGGCGACGATGGAGTGGGGCACAGAGGTGCGTGGCACCTACGACGTCGTCGCCCCACCGCACCTGCTGGCCATGCGGTGGGATTTCGAGGACGACAACGTTCCGCTTCCAGGCCACGAGCTTGTCGGGTACGTGCGCATCGACGCCACGAGGACGGGCGCGCATGTCGAAGTGCACCAGCTGGTGGACGACGCCGCGCAGGCGTCATTCATGGAGGCGGCCTGGGGCTTGGTGCTCGGACGCTTGAAGAAGGGCGTCGTCGCCGCCTCCGACCGGGCCGCGTCGATGCCCAAGCGACGCCGCCGCCCGAAGTATCGAAGCTCGGCGTGACAGCCGTCGACATCGCCGGTGCCCTACGGTGACGCCATGCGGGCTCGTCTGATCATCGGCGTCATCCTCATCCTCGTCGGCGGGGTGTGGTTCGGGCAGGGGATCGGCGCCATCGGCGGCTCGTTCATGACCGGTGAGGCGCTCTGGGCCGTCATCGGCGCCGTGTGCGTGTTCTTGGGCGCCATGCTGCTCATCGGTGCGCGCCGCGCTCGGGCGCGCGAGCGGTAGACAACTCACCATCGACCCCGAGCATCCCGAGCACCGGCGCGTGGCGCATCACGACGCACGGCTGCCGATCGACCCCGACCTCGCGCCGGACGATCCGGGTGAGCCGTCTGCGACGCACCAACCCGTCGTCCATGTCCGTCGGAGCCGGCAGGTGGACGTCGTCGCCGCGGTGGCCGTCGGGGGCTTCATCGGCGCGCTGGGCCGGTACGAACTCGGGCTGGCGTGGCCGACGCCCGCCGGACACTTCCCATGGACGACGTTCACGATCAACGTCTCGGGCGGCTTCCTCCTCGGCTTGGTCCTCGCCCTTCTTCTCGAGCGCGTCGGCGTCACTCGTTACGTGCGGCCCTTCTTCTGCGTCGGCGTGCTCGGCGCGTGGACCACGATGTCGACGTTCGCGGTGGAGGACGACCTGCTGTTGAAGGAGGGACACATCGCGACCGCCATCCTGTATGTGCTGGCGACCCTCGTCGTCGGGATCGGCGCCACGTGGGTCGGCTTCTTCCTGGCTCGCAGCTTCGACCCCGTGCGCGCGCGATGACGCTCGCGCTTGTCGTCGGCGTCGCCGGAGCCGTGGGTGCGGTCGCGCGGTACCTCATCGACGGCGCCGTGCAGGACCGATCGACCGGGCCCTTTCCGTTCGGGACGCTCGCTGTGAACGTGCTCGGTTCGCTGATCCTCGGCTTCTTGGCCGGCTACGTGCTGAGCCACGCCGGCGGCCGCACGGCAAAGACGATCATCGGAACGGGCTTCTGCGGCGCCCTCACCACGTGGAGCACAGCGTCGTGGGAGGGCGTGCGTCTCGCCGAAGAAGGCGCCACATCCACGGCGATCACCTTCACCCTGGTCAACCTGGTCGCCAGCTTCGTTGCCGCAGCCGTCGGCATCGTTCTGCTCGCCTCGTAGATTCAGCCCATGAGCACCTTCGTGTTCCGGCTGCAGGCTCCGAGGCCGAACTTCGCGCTCGACATGACCGACGAGGAGCGAGAGATCATGGGGCGCCACGCCGCCTACTGGCAGCCACTGGTCGAGGCCGGTCAGATGGTTGTCTTCGGTCCTGTCCTCGACAGCACGGGTTCGTGGGGCCTCGGTGTGGTCGAGGCTGACGACGAAGACGAGCTCCGGGCGTTCGCGGACGGCGACCCCGTCGTCACGACGGGCACCGCGACCATCGAGATGGGCAAGATGCTCGCGGGCTTCATCCGCCCGCGCTGATCTGCCTGACTCAGCAGCCCACGCAGTTGTCCGGCGTGTTTCCGGCGACGTTGGTCCCCGGCAGGGTCAAGGTGCCGAAGTTGCGAACGCCGCCACCGCTGCCCGCGCCGCCCGTCGCCGTGTTCTGAATGACCGACGAGGACTTCAGCGCCAGGTTGCCGTTCACCGTGTTGAACACGCCGCCGCCCTGCGTGGAGGTGTTCCCGAGGATCTCGTTCGAGCTGACGGTCGCCGAGCGGTCGTTCCAGAGGCCGCCGCCCTCAGCGCCGCCCTGCTGGTCGTTGTTGTTGATGTGCGACCCCTTGACGGTGAGGGTCCCCCCGGTCGAGTCGTTGTAGACGCCTCCGCCCCTCGTGGCGGTGTTGTTGGTGACGAACGAATTCACGAGCGTGAGGGTGGCCAGCTGCGAGTTGATCACGCCGCCTCCTGCACTGCCGCCGCCGTTGTGGTCGATCGTCGACGAGGAGATCGTGGCGACGCCGCTCCCAGCGTTGTAGAAGCCGCCGCCGCCGATGCGGTCGAGGTTGCCCGTGATCGTCGAGTTCGTCAGCGTCATGGTGCCGAAGTTTGCGATGCCCGCGCCGGGGCTCGCGTTTTGGTTGCCTCTGATCGTGAGGTAGTCGCCGGTCACGTTTCCGCCGCTGGCGATGCCGGCGCCCGTGCCGTTTTGCACCGTGATCGAGATCAACTTGATCTTCGCCGTGGGCTGGACGTTCAGCGTGGTGCCTGCGTGGTTGCCGTCGAGGATCGCCGGGCCGTCGAGTGTGAGCGACTTGCCCCCAGGCACCGTGAAGTTCCCGACGCAGGTCCCGTCGACGATGAGCATCGCGTTGAGGGATGCAGCATTGATGGCCGTCTGCAGGTTGTTGGCCGGGCAGTGCACGAAGGTCACGGCCGCCGCGGTGCCCCCGGTGACAAGCGCGATCCCACCCGCGGCCAGGAGCGCGGACGCCGCGCTGACGGACGCGCGTCGCGAAAGCTTTCTAATCGTCCCCATTTGTTCCCCCTTGTGGCCGTGGCCGCGAGCGACGGTAGCTTCCGTCCTGATCACCTACAAGGGTTTGAGGAGGTTGTCGGATGCCGGTTCGTAAGGCTGACGCTCGGTGGGAGGGCGATCTGCCCAGTGGTAAGGGCACCATGCGCTTCGGCGGTGGCGCGTTCGAGGGGCAGTACTCGTTCAGCTCTCGCTTCGAGGACGGCGCCGGCACCAACCCCGAAGAGCTCATCGCCGCGGCCCACGCAGGCTGCTTCTCGATGGCGTTCTCCAACGGCCTGGCCAAGGCCGGGTTCACGCCGACTCGCGTCGACACGACCGCCAATGTTCACCTCGATAAGACCGACGCCGGCTTCGGCATCACCAAGATCGAGCTGACGACGGAGGCCGAGGTGCCGGGCATCGACCAGGCCGCCTTCGACGAGCAGGCGGCGACGGCCAAGAAGAACTGCCCGGTCTCCAAGGCGCTCTCCGCCGTAGACATCACGTTGGACGCCAAGCTGGTGTAGGAAAACCTCGTGAGGGACCGCGTCATCGACGTCCTGAACGAGATCGGGGCCCGGCTTCTGCAGCTGCTGGAGCGGCTGATCGTGCGCGCCTCGCTGGTGCCGACGACGCCGTTCCTCGACCCGGACATCTTCTCCTGGGTCCGCACCCTCGAGGACAACTGGAAGACGATCCGCGGCGAGCTCGACGACGTCCTCACGTACCGGGAGCAGCTCCCGAACTTCCAGGACATCTCCACCGACCAGGAGTCGATCACCGACGACGATCGGTGGAAGACGTTCTTCTTCTTCGGTTACGGATTCAAGTCCGACGCCAACTGCGCCCGCTGCCCCGAGACCACGAAGCTGCTCGAGCAGATCCCGGGGATGACGACGGCGTTCTTCTCGATCCTCTCACCGCACAAGCACATCCCCGATCACCGCGGTCCGTACAAGGGTGTGCTCCGGTACCACCTGGCGCTGATGATCCCCGAGCCTCGCGACTCGTGCCGCATCCGGGTCGACGACGAGTACCGGCATTGGGACGAAGGCAAGAGTCTCCTCTTCGACGACTCCTACGACCACGAGGCCTGGAACGACAGCGACGGCATCCGCGTCGTCCTGTTCATGGACGTCATCCGCCCCCTCAAACCGCCGATCAAGCAGCTCAACCAGTTCGTCATCAGCGCCATCTCGAAGTCGCCTTACATCGGCGACGCCAAGAAGCGCCATCTCGACTGGGAAAAGAAGTTCGAAGAGCTCCGCGCCCGCCACTGACGCCGTGAGCCCGCATTCGCTGGCTCGTGATCTCCCATTCTTTGAGCACTAAGCCACGTCACACGTGGCTTAGTGCTCACGGAAAGGGTGCGCCGCTACCAATCGGGGCGATCTGCCCGCGTCACTCTGAGTCTGGCGGCGCGTCGAACAAGGCCAGCTCGGCGGCGTCCGGTGGCTCGAACACGGCGATCCACCTGTCGAGGTCGGCACGGGCGATTGGGTAGCCGCTCCACGGCGGTTCGGAGTTTCGGGCCTCGATGCGCCGCCAGAGCTCTTCGGTCGGCACGTCGACGAAGTGCAGTTCGACGGCGACACCAAGGCCACGCGCCGCGACTCGCATCTCGGCGCGCTCGACCCGCGTCCAGAGCCCAAAGTCGAGGACGACGCTCAGACCGAGACGCAGGATCTCTTGGGCGAGGCGCCAGAGCTCGCGTTCAACCTTCTCCCGGGTCGGCGTGTCCCACGGGCTGGAGCCGAGAGCGATCAGCCATTCATCCTTCGTCAGGCGCACGGCGCTTCGGTCGGCGGCCAGCTGGCGTGCGAGCCCGGTCTTCCCCGCCCCGGGCAACCCACAGGTGAGAATCAGACGAGCCTCGCTCACGTCTCCCAGTCCAGCAGGCGCCAATGTCGGCGCCGTCGACCTTTCATGGATCGACGTGCACGCGGCACACGTCGATCCTGTCCCCGGACTTCTTCACCCGACGATGCTCACGCTGGACCTTCGGGACGGCTTTCGGATTCAGATCATGAGCCGGCTGCCGCCGCGAGCGCGACCGTTTGGCGCGCCGTTTCTGTCGGAGATCTATCCGGTTTGTCGGAATTGGCACGACAGGAACGTGCGGGGAGACGGCGAGGAGTAGAGAGAGAGAGAGAGAGAGAGCGAGAGGCGTCAGGCGAGGGCGAGCGGGAGCTCTTGCAGGCCCCGAATGGTGAAGCTGGGGCGCCACACGGGCTTGGGGTCGACGAGGCGGAGGCGGGGGAAGCGGCGGGCGAGGGCGCCGAGGGCGATGCGGGCCTCGAGGCGGGCCAGGGCGGCGCCGAGACAGAAGTGGGCGCCGCCACCGAAGCCCACGTGCGGGTTCGGGTTGCGGCCGAGGTCGAGGCGGTCGGGGTTGGCGAACACCGCCGGGTCTCGGTTGGCAGCAGCGGTCAGGCACACGACGATGCGGCCGGCGGGAATCTCGCGATTGCCGATGCCAACGGGGTCGAGGGTGATGCGCTCGACCATCTGGATGGGCCCGTCGAAGCGCATGAGCTCCTCGACCGCCGAGCGGTCGAGTTCGGGGTCGTCGTTGGTGCGCAGCCGCAGAAGCTGGTCGGGGTGGCGCAGCAAGGCGAGCGTGCCGTTGCCGATCAGATTCGCGGTGGTCTCGTGGCCGGCGACGAGCAGCAAGAGGATCGTCGAGATGAGCTCGTCATGGCTCAACGACTCACCCGACTCCTCGGCGGCGATCAGCGCCGAGAGCAGGTCGTCCTTGGGCGAGCGCTTCCGTTCGGCGATCAGCCCGTCGAGGTAGTCGACCAACGCGTCGGTGGCGTCGTTGGCGGCGGCAACGCTTTTCGGCGTACGCATCGGCGCGGGGTCGAGTCCGGTGCCCAGCGCGGGCGCCTGGCTGACGATGAACCGCTCGTCTTCCTTCGGCACGCCGAGCAGCTCGCAGATCACCTGCGCCGGCAGGGGATAGGCGAACTCGTTCATGAGCTCGATACGACCTCGCCGCGCGGGCGCCTCGAGTAGCTCATCCACCAACTCCTGCACGCGGCCCGTCAGCGCTTCAACGCGCCGAGGCGTGAACGCCTTGGAGACCAGCGCCCGAAGGCGCGTGTGGTCGGGTGGATCCCGGAACAGCATCGTCTGGTCGATGACCTCGATGAACCGTCCTTCGACGCGAGCCTCAGACTGCCGCTTGATGAACGGCTTCAGGGGGCCCGGCGTGAGCACGGACATGTCGGCCTCGTCCTCGTTGTTACCCATGTGGGGCGACCGCAGGGCGGCCGTGACATCGGCGTGCCGGCTGAGCACCCAGAGACCGAAGGGGCTGCGGTGCACTGGGTCGACCACGCGCACCATGCGGTATTGCCAGTGGGGTCGGCGCCGGACCCGGGGCACCAGCACGAACGCCATCAGCCAGGGCATCGTCAGCGCCGCTCGGGCATCCACCGCACCGGATCGTCGCACACCTGTTCGGATCTGGAAACGTGACTGTTGCCACCTCCCTACCGGTAGGTAGGGAGGTGCCCAACCCGGCTACCGTGGCGCGATGGCCATCCCCGATGTACGGCGCCCGGACGAGCGTCTCAACTGGGTGACGTCGATTCCCTTCTTCGTCGTCCACCTCGCGTGCCTGGCCGCCGTCTTCACCGGCGTTCCCGCCCGCGCCCTCGTGCTGTGCGCCGTCCTCTACTTCGTGCGCATGTTCTTCATCACGGCGGGCTACCACCGGTACTTCTCCCACCGCAGCTACCGCATGGGCCGACCGATGCAGTTCCTCATGGCGCTCGGAGGCACCACCGCCGCCCAGAAGGGCCCGCTGTGGTGGGCCGGGAACCACCGCGATCACCACCGGTTTGCCGACACCGACCAGGACACCCATTCGCCGCTGCGAGGGTTCTGGTGGAGCCACGTGGGTTGGATCCTCTGCGACCGTTTCGGCACGGTCGACTACGACGAGAAGATCAGCGACTTCGCCAAGTACCCGGAGCTGCGACTCGTCGACAAGTACAACATCGTGCCCGCGTTCGCCCTGGCCATCGGCTGCTACCTCTTTGCCGGGTGGGCAGGGCTCGTAGTCGGGTTCTTCTGGTCGACGGTGCTGCTGTGGCACGCCACCTTCACGGTGAACTCGCTGGCGCACGTCGTCGGCTACCGCCGCTACGCGACCGCCGACACCAGCCGCAACTCCCTGATCATCGCCCTCTATACGGGTGGCGAGGGATGGCACAACAACCATCACTACCGACCGTCGTCGGCGCGCCAGGGCTTCTACTGGTGGGAGATCGACACCAGTTACTACATGCTCCGCACGTTGAATCTGTTCGGGCTCGTCCACGACCTGCGGCGTCCCACGCGCAAGCACCGCCTCGCCAGCCGCATCAAGGACGGCAACTTCGACTTCGGGATGTTCCGCGCCTACTGGACCAAGGCCAGCGGTGCCATCGCGACCGCGCGCGCCGACGCGGGCGAGCGCATCGGCTCCACGCGGCAGTCGCTCGACGACGCCGTCCACAACGCGCTCGAGTCAGCCGAAGAGCTGGCGCGGGTCACGCGGCGCACTCGACGGGCGGGCCTGGCACCCGACTGACTTTTCCACAACGTTTGAGACGGGTGGGGCGTTGGGTATGCGCGTTAGTGATGATGGATCCCCGTCTGGAAGACCATGCAGTGGGTCTCGAGCTCCAGATCGTGGAACTCGAGGAGCGTTGTCAGCGAGCACTCGTGCAGGGCCGAGCGGAGGACGCCGCCCGTCTCGAACGGGAGGCCGAGACTCTCCGCGCCGAACTGGCGAGCACGGCCGAGCTTCTTTCTTCCTAGCCACTTCCCCGTCAGACTGACCCGGTGTCGACCACCGGTCAGGCCTTCCCGCCCCACCACCTGCGGGCGCGCAACGCCGCCACCGCGTCGGAGAACAAGATCCACGACGACGCCGTGGCCCGTCAGCACGGGTTCTCCGGCGGCCTCGTCCCCGGCATCACGGTTTTCGGTTACCTGACGTCCCCGATTGTCCAGGCGTGGGGCGAGCCGTGGCTCGAGCGGGGCTTCTTGACCGCCCGCTTCCGACAGCCCGTCTACGACGGCGACGACGTGACCGTGGTGACGACCGCCGTGTCCGAGGACAGCGACGGTTCGTTGACGGCCGACGTCGAGGTGCACAACCCCGCCGACGCCGTGTGCGCCGTCGGTCAGGCGCGCCTGCCAGCAGGTGCGCCACAACCGCCGTCGCTGGAGGACTTCCCCGAAGCTCCGCTTCCTGACGTGCGACTGCCACCCACGCCTGAAGCGATGGCGACGATCGACGTCCTCGGCAGCGTCGGTGCCGGATTTCACGCCTCGCGCATCGACGACACGATGGCGCTGGTCGGCGACGACCTCCCGATCTATCGCGAGCTCGGTGTGGCCCACCCGGTGTGGCTCCTGTACTTCGCCAACACGCTGCTGGCGGCCAACGTCGCCCTCGGGCCCTGGATCCACACCGCGAGCGCGGTCCAGAACTTCGACCTGCTGCACGACGGCGAGCGCCTGTCGGCCCGCGGTCGAGTGGCGGGTCTCAGCGAGCGCAGTGGCCATCAGGTCGTCGAGCTCGACGTGCTGTTCGTCGCCGACGGGGTACGCCCGGTGACGCACGTCCACCACTCGGTGATCTACCGGCTGCGAACAAGCGGGCAAAACGAGTAACCGGTAGGCCACAATGGTGTGCAGGGTTGCTGCACAGGGGGACTGGGATGGTCGATAGGGCGCCGTCGGGCATGCGCCGCTTCACGATGCGGCGTGAGCAGGACGTGTCGGGCGTCTCGGGCACGGGCAATGTGCTCGAAGGCGTGCTGTTCTCGACCGGCGTATGCGTGATCCACTGGCTGACGCCGCCTCCGCGGGGCTCGATCAGCGTCTTCGACTCCATCGACCAGTTCCTCTCGATCCACGTCACGCCCCATCCCGAGAACGGCACCGTGCTGACGTTCGAGGACGGGGAACGGCTGGAGCCGGCCGACCTGGTCGTGCTGCCCGGATTCTGACGAGGGCGCCCCGGCGCGCGCGTTTCGCCCTACTCCACAGCGCCGCCGTGCTCGATACTTGAGTATCGACAGCCCTTCTGAGAACAGCAGCGCTCCGGACCTGGTCAGGACCTTCCGCGAGCGCGCCGTCCGGATCGGCGTGGTGGCCACGCTCCTCGCCATCGCCGCCCTTGGCGTGTTCCCGTTCGTTGCCGGTGAACCCGGGATCGACGCCGGTCCCTACGCCGCCATCGTGGCGGTCGGCACCGTCGGCGCGGTGGTCGTCACGGTGCTTCCGTGGCAGCGTCTGCTGCAGACGTCGGCAGGCGACTACCTCTTCTACCTCTGGTCGGCGTTCGACATCGTGCTCATCGCCTTCGCCGCCGCGGCCAGCGGGGGAGGGCAGTCGCCGGTCGTCCTCCTCTACTTCGCCACGACGCTGTTTTTCGTCAGCTCCTATCCACGCGTCGGACAGGCCGTGCTGCTCGTCCTCACGTTCGTGGCCTGGCTGTTGATGGTGGCGCTCACCGGCGACAGCCCCGGCAGCGGCGTGCTCGTGCTGCAGTTCGCCAGCCTCGGCGTGGTCGCGTTCCTCGGATCGTTCCTTTCGGGCGAGCTCGTGCAGCAGATGCGGGCGCTCGCCGGAGCGCGATCTGAGTCCCAACGCCGAGCCAAGCTGCTGGCGACGGTCGCCAGCGCGGCCAGCACCATCAGCGTCCTGGACCCCGACGGGGTTCTGGCCCACGTGGTGGATGCGGTGGCCGACCTGGGCTTCGACGCCGCCAACCTCTGTGTGTTCGAGGATGACGGCGCCAGCTATCGCGTCGTCCACGGACGCGGCCTTCCGGGCGAGTACGAGCAGGGCGTCCATCCCTCCAACGTCGGGATGCCGGCACTGGTCCGCGAGATGGGCACGACCGTGCTCGTCAACGACTACGCCGCCGATCCTCGAGGCGTGCCTCAGTTGCGGTCCCTCGGGTTCCGTGCCGTGGTGGCCACGCCGATCTGGGACGACGACGAAGAGCTGGCCGCGGTGCTCGTCGGTGGCAGCCGCACGCGAGGGCGGATCTACCCCGAAGAGGTCGAAGCCTTCGAGCTGCTCGCTCGCCAAGCGGAGGTGTCGCTTGCCAACGTGCGTCGCTACGAGCAGGAGAGGTTGTTGGCGGCACGCCTTGCCGAGCTCGACGAAACGCGACGGAACATCATTGCGAGTGTCTCGCACGAGCTCCGTACACCCCTGACCGTGATCCAGGGCATGGGGAAGACCCTCGCCAACCGCTGGGGTGACCTGCCAGACGACACCCGCACCGAGTTGCTGGGCCGGGTCAACCGGAACGCCGAGGACCTTGCGGGGATGATCGAGACCCTGCTGGATGTCGAGCAGGTGAAGGCCGGGCGTCTCGCTTTTCGACCCGAGGAGTTCGACCTCGGTGAGCTGATTCGACGTGCGGTGGACCGCCTGTCGACGCACTTCGGCGCCCGCGAGGTCTCACTCGCGTTGGAGAGCGACCTCTTCGTGCTTGCCGACCCTCATCTCATCGACCGGGTCGTCGACAACCTGGTCACGAACGCGGCCAAGTACACGCCCGAGACTGCGCACATCACGGTGAGCGCCTCGAGGCTCGACGGGACTGGTCATGCGCGTGTGGCGGTCGCCGACGACGGGCCAGGGATCGCGCCACAGGACCTTGCCCGTCTTGGCGAGTTGTTCTATCGGGGCACCGATGTCGTCGCCCGCCAGACCCGAGGCATCGGCTTGGGCTTGGCGTTCGTCCGCCAGCTGATGGAGCTCCACGGCGAGCAGCTCGAGATCGATAGCGAACTCGGCCGAGGGTCAACATTCGCATTCAAACTTCCGCTTGTGGGGAAAATGGACGAAACCTGACTGCGGCCTGAGCTCGTGCTCTCTGATTGACGAACTTCTTCCGGCCGTTCTAACGTCCAAGGCAGTATCCGATAGAAGAAGGGATGCCATGCGGAGGTTCTCGTTTCGTCCGTCGCTGACGCTTCGGGGTCGGAAGTTCAAGGGACTCCGGGGCTTCGCCGGCAAGCCGTTCCACCCGCCGCTCACCGACGTGCCCATCGGCGCCTACACCGTGGTCGCCGGGATGGACCTGTTGTCGCGGATCCTGGCCAACAGCCACAAGATCGTGGCCCTCGAGCTCTACAAGGGTGCGACCTTCGCGTTGTGGGGCGGCTTCATCGTCTCTGTGTTCACCGCCCTCACCGGCCTGTGGGACTGGTGGAAGTCCAGTGAACCAGGCACCCAGGCCCGGCGCACGATCAACGCCCACGCCTGGACGATGGTCACCGCGACCATCCTCGTTCTCCTGAACCTCATCATGCGCACGTGGATGTACGACAACGCCGGTCACACGCCCGGACGCGTGCTCGTGGTCTCGCTGGTGGTCTTCGTCCTCATCGCCATCGGCGGCACGATCGGTGGCGAGCTGACCTACGACTACGGCTTCAACGTCGAAACCGCGGGCGACTCACCGGTCTGGGCCAAGTCCGAAGCCGACGTGATGCCGGACGGCTCGGTGAGGGGCGGGCCCACGCCGGTCCAGCCGGGCTAAAGGCGCCCGCCCTCGAGGGGCGGCGGGCCATGATGTGGCCCGGGTGCGACGCTGGGTCTCAGTTTTCGACTGGCTGCCGGGCTACCGCCGCGCCGATCTGTCCGGCGACCTGATGGCGGGTCTCACGGGCGCGGCCGTACTCGTCCCGCAGTCGATGGCATACGCACAGATCGCCCACCTGCCGCCGGTGGTCGGTCTGTACGCCTCGGTGGTGCCGTTGCTCGTGTACGCAGTGCTCGGGCGCGTCCCTCAACTCGGCGTCGGACCGCTCGCATCGATCTCGATCCTGTCGGCGGTCGGCGTGGCGAAGCTGGCGCCCGACACGACGGTCAAGTTCATCACGCTCTCGGCGACGCTCGCGATCATCGCCGGCGCCGTGCATCTCGCGATCGGTCTGGCGCGGTTGGGCTCTCTGATTCGATTCCTCTCCGAACCGGTGATGACGGGCTTCCTCGCGGCGCTGGCGGTGCTTCTCATCGGGACCCAACTCGGTGCCCTGACCGGTACGCACATTCCGGCGACGAGCACGCGTGCCTACGAGGTCTTCCGTGACTGGATAAACGGCCTCGACTCGGCGAGCGTGACGAGTGCCGTGTTCGGCGCCGTTGCCGTGGCCGTCCTTTTGGTTCTGCGGCGATGGCGACGATTTCCGAGTGCGCTGGCCATGATCATCGTGTCGTCTCTCGCCGTCGTGCTCTTCAACCTCGACGCCCACGGCGTCGCCATCGTCGGCAAAGTTCCCAGTGGCCTGGCCCTCCCCAGGAACCCGATCTCGTCACTCCACGATGTCTGGGTCCTACTGCCAACCGCCTTTGCGATCACCTTGATCAGCGTGCTCGAAGCGATGTCGTTGGCTCGCGAGTTCGCGGACAAGCACGGCTACGACATCGACGCCAATCAGGAGATCGCCGCCCTTGGAGCCAGCAACATCTCGGCCGGCTTCTTCCAGGGCATGGTCGTCACCAGCGCCATCACGCGCTCGACGATCCTCGACGAAGCGGGCGCCCAGACGCAGCTTTCCGGTGCCGTGTCGGCGGTGGTCGTCGCCTTGCTCGTCATGTTCGGCACGATGCTGTTTCGATACATCCCGATCTGCGTCCTCGGCGCGATCGTCATCGTGGCCGTCCTGCCGTTCATCAAGATCGGCGAGGCGCGACGGTTGTGGCGGGTGCAGCGGGCCGACTTCTGGGTCATGGCGCTTGCTTTCGTCGGCACCCTCGTGCTCGGCCTCGAGCTGGGCATCCTCGTCGCCGTCGTGACCTCGGTCGGACTGATCGTGTACCGGGTGAGTCGCCCCCACATGCCAGAGCTCGGACGCCTGCCGGGCACCCACGCGTTTGCCGAACTTGCGCGCCATCCGGATGCCGAGACCTACCCGGCGACGGCGATCGTGCGCGTCGAGGCCGCGCTCTACTTCTCGAACGCCGATGTCCTCGCCAACCGGCTCCGACGGCTCGAAGCCGAGCGCCCCGGACTCCGGACCGTCGTGCTCGACGCCAGCGGCGTAAACCACCTCGACGCCACCGCCGACCACGAGCTGCGGAAGCTGGCGAAGCACTTTCGGGACAATGGCACTGACCTGCTCTTCGTGAACGTCGATGGCGACGTACGCGCCGTGATGGAGCGTTCGGGGCTCGCGGACTTCATCGGCAGCGACCGGTTCTTCGCGACGGACGCCGACGCCGTCGCTCATCTGGCGAAGGCGACCGACCGGCCGAGCTCCTAGGTCGTCCTCTTGCGAACCGGGCGCTTCTTGGCGGGCGCCGAACTGGCGCGGAGTGGTCGCTTCGCCGCCTTCTTCACCGGCTCCTCGGAGGCAGTCTCGACAGAGGGCGGCGGCTCGTCGATGCGGGCCTCAGGCGCCGGGGGCGGCACCGCCTGGCGCGGACGCCGACAGACCATGCAGTTCTTGGAGCCGAGGTTGGTATAGCCGCATTCGCAGCGCCAGGCGTCAGGCATCTATCCCAGGGTACGGCCCCGCGCCGCGGTCCCGCCGCCATCGACGGGGAGCACGATGCCGGTGACGACCTCCGCCTCCCTGCTCGCCAGGTACAGCGCGGCGTTGGCGATGTCGCGGGCCTCGGTGAGCCGGGTCAGGATCATGCCTTCGAGCTGGTCCCGTCGTTCGTCGGACAGGTTGGCGTCGCGGTGCTCGTTGAGCACGTAGCCCGGGCTGAGGGTGTTGCAGCGGATGCCCTGCTCGGCGTAGTCGACGGCGATCGAACGCGTGAGTGCCTCGAGGGCGCCTTTGCTGGCGATATAGGCAGCCAGCCGGTGAGGTGCACGCTGGGCCGCCTTGGACGAGACGTTGACGATCGACCCGTGACCGGCGGCGGCCATCTTCGGAATGGCGGCCCGACACAGACGAGCGGCGGCGACGACGTTGACGGTGAGCACCCGCTGCCACGTCTCATCGGAGACGTCGAGGACGGTTCCGTCGCGCGCGTCGCTCTCCATGGCGTTGTTGACGAGCACGGTCAGGGAGCCGAAACGGTCGACGGCCGCGTCGACCAGCACATCGGCCGCCTCCGGCGATGCCAGGTCGGCGGCCACGAACGTGGCTCGGCCCTGGGCGCTCTCCACTACCCGCGCCCCGCGCTCTTCGTTCCTACCGGTCACCACGACGGCCGCGCCTTCCGACGCGAACAGCCGGGCGACCTCGGCGCCGATGCCCGACGTCGACCCGGTGACGATCGCCACCTCGCCGTCGAGCCGGGCCACGTCAGGCCCCGAACACGTCTGCCAGCTCGGACGGGACGACAACCTCGAGCTGGTCATAGGTGCACGACTTGGGGTCGCGGTCGGGCCGCCAGTGCTGGAAGTGGGCGGCGTGGCGGAAGCGGTCACCCTGCATGTGCTCGTAGGAGACCTCGCACACGAGCTCGGGGCGGAGAGGCTCCCAGGACATGTCCTTGCCCTGGCTCCAGCGGCTGAGGCCGCCGGGCATGCGCCCTCCGGACGCGGTCATCGCCTCGACCCACTCGGCCCACGGGTGTCCATCGAGGGCGTTCTCGCGATACGGCTCCAGCTCGTCGACGAGCTCTTTGCGTCTGGCCATGGTGAAGGCGCCCGCGACCCCGACGTGGTGCAGGTTCCCGTCGCCGTCGTAGAGCCCCAGCAGCAGCGACCCGATGACGCCGCCGCTCTTGTGCCAGCGGAAACCGGCGACGACGCAGTCGCACGTGCGCTGGTGCTTGACCTTCAGCATCACCCGCTGGTCCTCGCAGTAGTGGAGGTCCTTGCGCTTGACGACCACGCCGTCGAGGCCGGCGCCCTCGAAGCGCTCGAACCAGTTCCCGGCGAGCGTGACGTCGTCGGTGAGCGGTGTGACGTAGACGGGCGGCTTGAACTTCTTGCCCATCTTTTCGAGCTGGGCGCGGCGCGTGGCGAACGGTTCTTCGCGCAGGTCCGTGTCGTCGAGGGCCAACAGGTCGAAGGCCACGAACGACGACGGGATCTCGGCCGAGAGCTTCTTCACGCGGGACTCGGCCGGGTGGATGCGCATCTGCAGGGCGTCGAAGTCGAGACCGTGGTCGGTGGCGATGACGATCTCGCCGTCGACGACGCAGCGGTCGGGGAGGTTCGTGCGCAGGGAATCGCAAAGCTCGGGGAAGTACCGGTCCATCGGTTTCTCGTTGCGGCTGCCGAGCGTGACCTCGTGACCGTCGCGGAAGACGATGCAGCGGAACCCGTCCCACTTGGGCTCGTAGAGCAGGCCGTCGCCCTCGGGCAGGTCGCGCGAGAGCTTGGCCAGCATGGGCTTCACGGGGGGTTGGACAGGAAGCTTCATCGGATCGTTATGACTTGGCCCAGGCCACCAACTCATCGGCGGACCGGGTGTTGACGATGGTCTCGACCGGCACGTCACAATCGGCGGCCCGGGCGCAGCCGTACACCTGCCACTCCAGCTGACCGGGGGCATGAGCGTCGGTGTCGATGGAGACCTTGCAGCCGGCGTCGATCGCCTTGCGCAGCAGGCGTCGCGGTGGGTCGAGACGCTCGGGCCGGCTGTTGATCTCGACGGCGGTGTCGTGCTCGGCGCACGCCGCGAAGACGGCGTCGGCATCGAACTGCGATTCGGGCCGTCCGCGGCCCACGACGAGGCGTCCCGTGCAGTGCCCGAGGATGTTGACGTGTGGATTGGAGACGGCCTTGATCATCCGGGACGTCATCTCCTTCTCGTCCATGCGCAGCTTGGAGTGCACGCTGGCGACGACGACGTCGAGCTGGTCGAGCAGCTCCGGCTCCTGGTCGAGAGAGCCGTCGAGATTGATGTCGACCTCGATGCCCTTGAGGATGCGGAAAGGCGCCAGCTCCTCGTTGAGCTTGTCGACCACCTTCAGCTGCTCGCGCAGCCGCTCCGGCGACAGGCCCGATGCCACCTTGAGGCGGGGGGAGTGGTCGGTGAGCACGATGTACTCGTGCCCGAGGTCGCGGGCGGTGCGGGCCATGACGTCGATCGGGCTGCCGCCGTCGGACCAGTCCGAGTGGGTGTGGCAGTCGCCCTTGAGGGCGGCTCGGATCGGATCGCCCTTCTCCAGGCCTTCGCCCGGGGCCGGGGCGTTCTTCAGCAGCTCACGGAGGTAGGCGGGCTCCTCACCGGCCAGCGCCTCTCGTATGACGCGCTCGGTCTTGGGGCCGACGCCGGGAAGGTCGCGCAGCCGGTTCCCGTCGGCAAGGGTCTGGATCTGCTCGACGCTCATTCCCTCGATGGCGGCCGCCGCGCCCCGGAAGGCGCGTACCCGGTAGGTGGGCTCGCGAGCGCGTTCGAGCAGATGCCCGATGCGCTCGAGGGCTTCGGCGGGGTCCACGATCGGGCAGGCTAACGGGCATGTCGCGCGTGATTGTGCTGGCCGACACCCACATCCGTCGGGGCGGGAAACGCCGTCTCCCCGACGTCGTGTACGGCGCGCTGGACGCAGCCGACCTCGTGCTGCATGCCGGCGATCTGGTGAGTGGTGAGGTGCTCGAGGACCTCGAGCGCTTCGCACCGGTGCGGGCGGTGCTGGGCAACAACGACGTCGAGCTCGACGGCACGCTGCCACTGCAGCAGTCCTTCGACGTCGATGGGGTGTGCGTGGCGATGATCCACGACAGTGGGCCGCGGCAGGGTCGGGCCGGCCGCATGCATCGACGGTTCCCCGACGCCGACGTGGTGGTGTTCGGCCACAGCCACATCCCGTGGAACGAGGAAGGCGTCGACGGGCAGCTCTTGTTCAACCCGGGTTCGCCGACCGAGCGACGGCGGCAGCCCCGATGCACCTATGGCGTCCTCGAACTCGATTCGGGCGCCGTGCGCCGCTCGTCGGTCGTGCCCGTCTGATGCCAGGCCGACGGTTGTTTCATCTTCGTAACAGTCGGCGTACCGTTGCCGCATGGCTGCTGTGGCGGGAGCTTCCTATCCGGTAACGCTCGAGCTCGACGCGCCGCTCGAGGTCGCGCGCTGGCGTCCTCTCGTGCATTGGCTGTTGAGCATCCCGTACTACGTGGTCCTCTACATCCTGCAACTCGCGCTGGGCGTGGTGACCTTCGTCGCCTGGTTCATCATCCTGTTCACTGGCAACCTGCCCGACGGCGTGTTCGCCTTCATGACGTCGGTTCACCGTTTCCAGTGGCGCTACAGCTCCTACGTCCTGTTCCTGCGCGAGCCGTATCCGCCCTTCGAGCTGACCGGACCCGATGCCGATCCGGGTACCGATCCGCCGACGCGGTTCTCGATCGAGCGCCCCGATCGCCTGAGCCGGTTGTTGATCTTCGTGAAGTGGCTGCTCGCCATCCCGCACTACATCGTGTTGCTGTTCCTCCTCATCGGCGCGGCCATCGCCAGCCTCGTCGGCTTCTTCGCGGTGCTCATCACCGGCCGCTGGCCCGAGGGGCTCCGAGCGTTCATCGTCGGCGTGCACCGCTGGGCGTACCGCGTGCAGGCCTACGTGTACCTGCTCACCGACACGTACCCGCCCTTCTCGCTCGAGTAGTCAGTCGGTCGGCGACTCGTCGACCGCGAACGCGTCGGCGGCCTCGTTCTCGTTGTCGTCGTCATCGTCAGCCCCGCGGCCGAAGCGCGTGAGGATGATGACGCCCGTGGCGAGGACCCAGGCCAACAGTCCCAGGAAGGCGGCGAAGGGCAGGGGCCCGGTCGGGGAGCGCACGCCCTTGAAGTCGGAGATGGCGCCGGCGGCGAGCAGGTCGAAGACGGCGAGGACCACGCCGGCCGCACCGAGCCAGGGTGCACCCAGGCGCCGCACGAGCAAGCCGCCGCCGGCGAGGAACACCGCTGCCGCGAAGAACACGAGCGCCAACGTCAAGGCTTGGCCGGCGTAGAGCGTGCGCACAAGATCCGTCGAGTTCTGGATGTTCCGGGCGAGATAGACGAGCGTGAGGTTCAACGCCGTGCCCGCGAGGGCGCCGGCGGCGAGGACGACGCCACCGCCGAACGCCACCGCCGACAACTCACTGGCGGAGCCCGGTTCGCGTGTCCACGCGCCGCGGAGGCTGCCGACGAACCACAGGAACAGGGCGATACCGAGTCCCGCCAGCCACTGCGAGAACACGAGCGTCCGGCGGTGATCGATGTAGTAAGCGAGGATCTTCGCGGTCGACGCGCCGACCTTGGGTGGCTGCGGCACGATGAACGCGCTCGCCAGCAGCGCGATCACCGCGGCGATGGCACACAGGGCACCGACCCGCAACCACGTCGTCGGCCGGGTCACCTCCACCACTGCAACGTCCGCGTCGAGCTCTGGGTCCACGCCTCCCCTTTCGCCGGATGTCGGGTCAGCCAGTGACTATCGCGTCGGCCGGTCCGTGGCGGCGATGACGAGGCCGCCGAGGATCGCCAGGTTCTTGAGGAAGTGCGTGCGCTGCATGGCCTTGGACTGCGGCGAGTCCTCCTCCCAGAAGCGATGACCGGCGACCGTCGTCGGGACCAGCGATGCCGCGAGGGCCGCGGCCGAGATCCGCGGGAGCTTGCCCGCCGCCAGCATGGAGCCGGCGACGATGTGCACGGCGGCGTTCAGCCTGACGAGGGTCTCGGTGTCGTCGGGCAGTGGCAGCGTGTCGCTCATCTTGCCGATGACCGGCTCGACGCGCTGGGCCCGCGGGGCCGGATTGCGGAACGTGTCGATACCGCCCTGGATGAAGATCCCCGCCAGCAGCGGTCGGGCGATGCGGCGGGTCAGCCGGATCAGCATGCCCTGTGTCTACCCCGCGGTGGCCGTACACTCCGATACTGACGGGTATGTCAGGGAGGCGCAGATGACGACAACCGAGCCTGTCGACGATCTCGGGTACGACCCCGTCGCCGCCTCCGCGCTGATCGCCGGCGACTTCCGCGACCCGTACCCCGACCTCGCCGCGTGCCGGGCGGCGACGCCGATCCAGGTCGGGGATTTCATGGCCGACGTGCCGCGCGATCCGGACGGCCCCGACGTCTTCACCATCTACAGCAATGAGTTGGTGAGTCAGGTGCTGCGCGACAACCACCACTTCTCGAGTCAGGTGTACGCCGAGATGATGGGCCCGGTGATGGGCCACAGCATCCTCGAGATGGACGAGCCCGAGCATCGCCTTCACCGGGCGCTCGTGTCCCAAGCGTTCCGCCACAAGGCCCTGGCGCGATGGGAAGAGGAGCTGGTCGGCCTCGTGTGTGACTCACTCATCGATCGCTTCGTCGATGCAGGACGGGTCGACCTTGTGCGCGCCTACACGTTCCCGTTCCCCGTCCAGGTAATCGCCCGGATCCTGGGCCTGCCGCGTGAGGACTACCCGAAGTTCCAGCGCTGGTCGATCGAGCTCATCAGCGTGGGGTGGGACTGGGACCGCGGCGTCGCCGCGTCGAACAGCCTGCGCGACTACTTCAAGGACGTCGTCGATCAGCGCCGGCGCGAGCCCCAGGACGACCTGATCAGTGACCTGGTCTGCGCCGGGGTCGACGGCAACCAACTCACCGACGAGGAGCTGTTCGCCTTCCTGCGGTTGTTGCTGCCCGCTGGCGCCGAGACCACCTACCGGTCCAGCAGCAGCCTCCTGTTCTGCCTGCTGAGCAACCCGGACCAGCTGGACGCCGTGCGCAACGACCGGTCACTGCTCCCTCAGGCCATCGAAGAAGGCATCCGGTACGAGCCTCCCTTGCTGTTCATCGCCCGCAGTGCGGTGGCCGACGTCGAGCTCGGCGGGATGCAGATCCCCGCTGGGTCCGCGATCGCCGTCTGCATCGGTGCCGCCAACCGGGATCCGGCCAGGTTCAAGGACCCGGACCGGTTCGACATCTTCCGCGATGCGCAGCAACACATCTCGTTTGGCTTCGGCCCGCACATGTGCTTGGGGATGCACCTGGCCCGCATGGAGACCCGCGTCGCCCTCAACCGGCTCCTCGATCGCCTTCCGAATCTGCGCCTTGATCCCGAAGCGGACGATCCCCACGTCCACGGCCTGATGTTCCGGTCGCCGAAGGCCCTTCCCGTCCTCTTCGACCCCGCATAGCGGTTCGATCCAGCAGAGCGCCGTACCCTTCGGGCCGTGCCGCCCGAGGTCACCCGCCGGCAGATCCTGCGGTGGGGAATGGTCGCCGGCATTGGCGCGGCCGCCTCGCCGGTGCTGGCCGCGTGCTCGAGCGGCTCGAGGTCGTCGTCGAAGGGGGCGGGTGCGAGCGACACGATCAAGGTCGGCGCCATCGCGCCGTATTCGGGCATCGGCAGCTTCGTCGGCACGATCACCAAGAATTCGTTGGACGCAGCCGTTCAGCAGATCAACGCCACGGGGGGCGTCGGCGGTCGCAAGCTCGAGGTCGTCGCGCGCGACGCGGGCCAGGAGACGACGCAGGGCATCAAGGCGTACCAGGAGTTCGCTGGTGACCCACACGTCGCCGGCGTGTTGTGGTGTGGCGGGCTCGGTTTCGACGAGAGCCGCAACCTGATCAAGCGCGATCAGATGCCGTCGATCGCGGTGTTCGAGGACCCGTGGTCGAGCAACGACCTCTACCCGGCCGTACCCGAGCGCTCGGTGTTCCAGGTCGACATGCCAGAGACCTTGGAGATAAAGGTGCTCTGCCAGTACCTGGCCCATGACCGTGGCTACAAGCGCGTCGGCCTGTTGTTCGACTCGACGATCAGCTCGGGTGTGAAGACCGAGTTCACCGACGCCGCGGCCCAGGCGGGATTGACGCCAGCCGGAATCGAGGACTTCAACGTCTTCGCCAACGAGTTCGGTCCGCAGCTGCAGCGGCTGAAGCCGCAGAAGTCTGAGGCGCTGATCGTGTGGGGCCTGGCCGCCAACACGGCCGGTGTGGCCAAGCAGCTCGCCGAACTCGGCGCCGCGTACGTCGACACACCGACTGCCAAGGGCGCCGACTGGCATCCGCACGTGGTCGGTGCCCCGACCGGCACGGGTGACAAGTCGTTCGCCGAGCTCGCCGGACCGGCGGCCAAGACGGGCACGGTGACGGCCTGGCATCTCGGCGGTCTCGTCTACCTGCCGACGTTCGCCATCGGACAGTGGATGAAGAAGTATCTGCAGAAGACGCCGACCGGGGGGGAAGAGCTCCCGGCCGACGGTCTCGGCACCCTCGTGCGCGCCATCCAGACGGGAAAGAGCATCGATCGGGCCCACATCATCGACACCATCGAGACGATGGGGCGGTTCAGCTTCGCGTCCGTCGAGTTCGGTTTCACTCCCCAGAACCACCTGGCGCGCACGGAGGACGAGATGATCATCGTCACCCTCGAGCGTTCGTCGGGCCCGGTGGCGACAGACCCGGCGTATCAGCTGGGGCGGGAGTGGAAGGACGTCTTCCCGCCCGGTTACGCGGGTCCGACTCAGCTGGTGCGGCCGACCCTCGACGCCAATCGGCGAGCCCATCCCGACGTCGTCGCCCAGGTCCTCGCCGACGGCTGGGGCACCCAGTGCACGCGCCACCCCGACGGCTCACTCGGCGGCGAGTGCAAGATCCACTGACGCAGTACGACCGCGGCACCGAGCGGCATGAGGGCCCAGCCGAAGAGCGCTGGGCCACCGGTGTTCGCGAGCCCTTGCGAGGCGGACGCGGCAAGCACGTGCGCGGCAGCCGTCGTCGTCGGTGATTGGGGCGCGGCGGTCGTCGAGGACGGTGAGGGCGCCGGCGTCGCCGCCTCGCCCTCGACGACGATCGTTCCGTTCATGTTGGTGATCGGGTTGTTCTTGCCCGTCGCCGTCGTGCCGCCGTGGTACACGCAGTAGTAGTTGTACGTGCCGGCCTTGGTGAACGTGAACGAGTACGAGGCGCCCTTCTTCTTGAGCGTGCCCGAGTCGAACACGGCTCTGCCGTCGGGACCCTTGGTGGATGCCGTCGCCGTGTGCCCCGGGCACGCCAGCGACACGCCGGGCGTCTCACAGTTCGGGATGGGATCGGTGGCACTCTCGTCGTAGGTCCATGTCACCGTCGTGCCCACCTTGATCGGCGGCGGCTTGGCGGGCATGAACATGAATTCCTTCATGCTGATCTGCAGCGTGGGGCCCGCCTGAGCCGCTGCGGGGCGGACAAGGTGCAGCGGCCCCCAGGCGAGCGCGAGGGAGAAACCCACGACCATCGCGGGGACGACGAGGCGGCGGGAGCGACTCCCCACCAGTGCCATATGCGCAGATCCTCCCTCTCGCTGGATCTACGCGCCATGGACCGGGCCGGATGATCTACGGTATGGGCCACAACAGCATCACATGGAGGTTTGCCCATGCCCCTGGAAGAGGTGGTCACCGAGCACTTCCTGGCCCGTTACCGGGCCCTCCTGGATGCTGAGGACTGTGCTTTCGACGAGCTCGAGCACGCCTACGAGGACGGCGACCGGGATCACTTCTCCTTGGATCTGAGCGCCTGGCAGGCCGCCGTGGCTCGCCGCCTCACCTATCTCGAGCAAGCCGGCGTCGAGCTGAACGGGGCGCGGGCCGCTCTCTAGGTCCGGCCTGGGCCTGTGAAAATGGGCCTGCAGTGCACCGTTCTCTCGCAGTCGCCGTCGCCCTCCTCCTCGTCGCCGGGCTGAGTTCCGCCGCGGCCGTCGGCGGGCGGGAGTCGGCGTCGGGCGTCGCCCCGGTGCAGCCCCGTACGGCGGCGGCCAGTGGAGCCCCCGTCGATCCCGCCGGATCGGTCACTCCCGCGCCCGAGGTGCCGGCCACGACCGTGGCGCCGCCGCCTGCGCCCCATCCGTCGGGCCCCGTGCCCCTCGCCGGGTGCCCGCCGCCTCCGGCACCCCCGGGCCCGCCGTCGGCCCCGCCCTGGCACCCGGCCGTGCTCGTGCCCGAGGCGGCACTCCCGGCACCGGCGCCGGCTGCGCCCCGCTCGGTTGCCCTCGACGCCTTGGCCGGCAAAGGGATGTGGGTGTGGAAGTTCAAGTCGACGGAGAATGGCGACGCCGGCGCCATCGTCACGAAGGCGGCCGCGGCCGGCCTGCGCCAGCTGTGGGTGCGCATCGGTGACTCCCAGGACGGCTTCTACGGCGCGTCGATGCTCGACCAGCTCGTACCGCGGGCGCACGCGGCGGGGATCAGCGTCATCGGGTGGGGGTTCCCGTATCTCTACGACCCGGCGTTCGACGCCCGCTGGACGGCGGAGGCGCTCTCCTGGCGCGGAGCCGATGGTGCCCGCCTCGACGCCTTCAGCCCGGATCTGGAGACGTCATCGGAGGGCGTGATGGTCACCGAGCGCCGTCTGCAGGTGTACCTGGGCCAGGTGGCGCAGGCCTCGCCCGACCGGCCGGTGATCGCCACCGTGTTCCGCCCGACGGACCGCCTGTGGGGGAGCTACCCGTACACGGCCATCGCCCCCTACGTGGATGCGTTCGCGCCGATGGTCTACTGGGGCTGCACGGAACCGGGCGCCGCCGCGACGCAGGCGATGGCCCGGCTGGCCGCCCTGCGACCGGTGCACCTGATCGGGCAGGGTTACAACATGGCCGACGAGGGTGGCCGCCGGGTGTCCCCGAGCGGCGACGAGACGTGGCGCTTCCTCGACGTGGCCCAGGGCGGCGGTGCCGTCGGGGCGTCGTTCTGGTCGTGGCAGGAGATCAGCCAGGAGCAGTGGACGGCGATGGCGCAGTTCCCGTGGTCCGTGTATCAGAAGTCGGTCGGGAGGAGCTGATGTCGGACATCTCGTTCACCCAGGGTCCGCCGGAGACCGTGCTCGACCCCGAGCCCTCCGACGTGCGCAGCGCGCTCGAGGAGGCGGTGGCGTCGGGTCAGCGGGACGCGGTCGCCGCCGTCGCCGGCCGCTGGCCGAGGTCACTCGACGCCTGGTCGCAGCTTGGCGAGACGGCTCGGGACGACGTCGAGGCCTATGCCTACTTTCGCGTCGGCTACCACCGCGGCCTCGACCGTCTGCGGCAATCGGGCTGGCGCGGGTCGGGCTACGTCCGCTGGCGCCACGAGTCCAACCGCGGGTTCCTGCGTTCACTGGACGGCCTGCAGCGCATGGCGGCCGCCATTGGCGAGGACGACGAAGCCGAACGCTGCGCCCAGTTCCTCCACCAGCTCGACCCCGACTGGCCGCCCCCCGACCGTTAGGGACGTCGGCGCAGGGGATGGTCGTCGGGGACCTCGACGATGACGATCGTCAGGCCGTCGGGGTCGCGGATCCACATCTCGATCAGACCCCACGGCTTGCGCTCGGGTGGGTCGACGATGTCGACGCCCGCGGCTGCCAAGCGGTGGTGGACCTCTTCGATGTCCGGCACCTGGAGCCACAGCGAGACTTTGTCGACGTCGACCGCTGACGCGCGGCCGGTGATCTCGAGGTACCCGCCGCCGATGAAGAACACGACGCCGCGGTCGGACCCGCTTCCGTACTCGCGGTACACGCTGAGGCCGAGGGTCTCGCCGTAGAAGCGCAACGACCGCTCGAGGTCGACGGGGCGCAGGATGACGCGGCCGCTGAGCACTTCCATCGAAGGGCGAGCGTAGGGTCGATGTCGATGGCGGTGCGACGCCGGGTGGTGGCCCACGGACGGGTGCAGGGCGTGTTCTTCCGCGACAGCGCCCAGCGCATGGCGTCCTCGGCGGGCGTCTCGGGTTGGGTGCGCAACCGCAACGACGGCGCCGTCGAAGCCGTGTTCGAGGGGGAGCCCGACGCGGTCGAGCGCATGGTCGGCTGGATGCGACAGGGCCCGCGCCGCGCCGACGTCGAACGGGTCGAGGTCGCCGAAGAAGAGCCCGTGGGGGAGTCCGGCTTCCGCGTGCGTTAGACGCGGCGCCGAACTCGGACAAACCCCCAGAAGCTCGGCGCGCCGTTGGTAAAGACACGGTAAAGACCGCGAGGTGGTTGTTGCCGCGGCGTCGAGCGCTGCGTACGTTCCTCGTCGCCGTCTTTGCGGCTGGGAGGGGGAGGACAACATGAAGAAGCTCGCGATTTTGGGGGCCACCGGCCTCGTCGCATTGGTCTTGGCGTCGGTCGGAACCTCACCGGCCGGTGCCGCGGTGACCGGGACGTGCAACGAGTCGGTCGTCGGTGCCACCGGCACGGTGACCTGCACGGTCGGTAGCGGCACCTGGACGCCGCCGGCCGGGGTGACCTCGGCCTCGGTCGACGCCGAAGGGGCTGGCGGCGGCAGTTCAGGAAGTGTCGCCGGCGGCACGGGCGGCAGCAGCGTCACGACCTTGACGGTCTCCTCGAGCAACACCTACACGGTGCTGGTCGGAGCCCAAGGCACGAACGGCAGCGGAACGGGCGCCGGGGGCGGCGGCGGTCGCTCTGAGATCGATCTCAGTGCCACCCCGCTTGTTGTGGCCGGCGGCGGCGGCGGCGCTGGTGGCACGGGCGGCCTCAGCAGCAACGCCGGTGGCAGCGGGGGTGCCGGCGGCGGGATCAGCGGCACCGCCGGCAACTCAGGCTCCGGCATCTGTCCGGGTGGCGCAGGCCAGCCGGGCACCGACACCGCTGCAGGCCACGGCGGCGGCGCTGGCAGTGGCGGGGGGTGCAGCGTCGCAGGGCAGGCCGGGTCAGACGGCCTTGGGTCATCGGGCGGTGCAGGCGGAGCGGGCTTCGGCACCGGCGGCGACGGCGGCACCGGCGGCGACGGCTTCTTCGGCGGCGGCGGCGGTGGCGGTGGCGGGAGCAACAACGGCACGGTGAACGCTGGCGGCGGCGGCGGTGGTGGCGGCTCCGGGCACCTCGACCTCGCCACGACGACCGGCGGCTCGACGGGTCCCGGTGCCAACACGGGTAACGGCACCGTCACCATCACCTATTCGCTTTGCACCCAAACGACGTCGGGTTCGAACACGAACCTCACCGTTGGGTCCACGGGTGTCACGTGCGGCTCCGGTGCGAGCGTGGGTGGCAACCTCACCGTGCCCGCCGGCGGTTCGTTGTTCCTCGCGAACTCCACCGTCACCGGGAACGTGAATGCCAACGGGGCCAAGAGCGTCACCATCTGCGGCAGTCACATCGGCGGATCGATCAACATCTCGCATTCGACCGGACCGGTGCTCATCGGTGATGGAGGCGACGACGGGTCACCGTCCTGTGCGGGCAACGTCGTCGGCAACGGTGTCACCCTGAGCGCCAACGCCGGGACCGTCGAGCTGGGCGGCACCCGGACGGGCGGAGCCGTGAGCGTCAACAACAACACTGCGGCGGCGACCACCGAGCCAGGTACCGAGGTCGAGGCCAACACCATCGGCGGCAGCCTGAGTTGCAGCGGCAACACTTCGATCGGCAACGACACCCTGCACAACGCCGTCGGCGGCAGCCGAGGAGGTCAGTGCGTCGGGTTCTAGGACGTCAGGGGTAAGTCCGGCTGTCGCGTCCGCCGAGTGAGGTGTTGCCCCGGGTCTCGCGGGGAACTCATTGGACGTGGCGACGAGCATCGCCCGCCGAGCGCGGACAGGCAGAAGACATATCGAGCGGAGTCGAGCGCTCGAGCTCGCGGGTCGAGTCGGGCTGTCGGCGCGCGGGGTCGTTTACTGCGTCTCGGCCGCGGTGGCGGTCCAAATTGCATTGGGCCGTGGTGGCCGAGCAGACCGCCAGGGCGCACTCAAGAGCGTGGCGGACGAGCCCCTCGGACACGCACTCGTCGCCATCCTGGCGGCGGGATTCGCGGCGTACGCGCTGTGGCGGTTCGCCAAGGCTGCCGCGGGAGCGGGGGAGGGTACGGGCCACGAGACCGGCGGCGCGGGCGTCGCCAAGCGCCTTGCCGACGTCGGTCGGGGTGTCATCTATGTCGGGTTTCTCTACGCCGCGATCCGCCTACTTGCGACTGGCGCGGCGAGCGGCGGTAGCGACCAAGAAGCGAAGACGTGGTCGGCCCGGCTGATGGCGCACGGTGGCGGTCAGTGGGTGGTGCTCGCCGCCGGTGCGGCCCTGGTCATCGCGGGGGGCGTGCTCATCATTCGCGCCTTTGCCCAGAAGTTCGAAAGCCACCTGGATCTGGCGCATATGAACGGGTGGGAACGTGGCTGGCTTCCGCGGCTGGGGGTCGTCGGGTACGCGGCGCGTGGTGTCGTGGTCGCGCTCATCGGCGCCTTTGTCGTTCAGGCGGCGGTGACGTTCGACCCCAACAAGGCGGCCGGCGTGGACGGCGCCCTCAAACGTCTCGTGCGGGAGCCGTATGGGGCGCTCCTGCTCGCTCTCGTAGCGCTCGGGCTCCTCTCGTTCGGCCTGTTCTCCTTCGTCGAAGCTCGCTGGCGGAAGGTGCTGGACGACTAGGACGTCAGGCGAGGGTGTCTTCGAGGAAGTCGAAGACCCGCTCGTCGCGGAGGCTTTGGGCTGCAGGCTCACAGTGCCAGGCGGCGCCTTCGGCGGCGGTGAACTCGACGAGCTCCTTCTTGCACGTGAGGGCGTCGTAGAGCTGCTGGGACTGACCCGGCCAGAACTGCTCGTTCTTGGGGGCCAGGACGAGCGTGGGACATTCGATCCGCTGAATGGTCTCCGGATCCAACGTCATCTTGCGCGCCGCGATCAGTGCCTCGAAGGGTGACGAGGTGCCATAGGGCGCCATGCGCCACGCCAGCATCGCCTTGGAGCTGGGATCGATCCCGGCGTCGACGAGAGCGTCGAAGTCCTTCTTGTTGCCGTCATCGATCAGCGTCAGGAGGTCTGGCGGATAGTGGACCTCCCACGAGCTGGCGACGCGCACCACGCCGGGGTCGGCGACCAGCGCGGCCAAGCGGTGCTCGAAGGCGGCGGCGCGAGGGGCCCAGTAACCGGCCTGGCTCACGCCTTGGAGGACGACCTTGGTCGGGTCGACGTCGGCCCGGGTCAACAGGTAGTCGACGACGGGGGTGACGACCGCCTCCCAGTCGTGGCGGAAGTACAGGTTCTGGCGGTGCAGTGCCGCTCCCTGACCCGGGCCGTCGAAGGTGACGGCGTTCCAACCGCGTTCGACGGCGGCGCGTCCGCCCTGACTCCATTGAGAGATCACTGGGCCGTCAGAGCCGTTGTTGAGAATGACTGTCGGCCGCGGTTGATCGCCGGTGGCGGCCTTGAAGAAGTACCCATCGAGCTTCGTGTTCTCGTAGGGAATCTGAATGCGCTCCGCGGGCGTGTCGAACAACGTGATCGCCCTGTCCCAGCACTGCCGGTGCAGCTCCCACAGCGTGGTGAAGCGCGAGGCGTCGCTCGTACCCGGGGCGTGCGCGGACGCGCTGTCGTAGTACGTCGACGCCCGCAGAAAGCGTGAGCGGGCGCTGACCCGGTGCCCGTCCGATTCGGACTCCTCCGCGGCCTTGCGCAGCCGCTCGGCCGTCGCCGTCCATTCCTTCACCCACGCCTCGTCGTCCCCGTTCGGGATCCTCTCGATGGTCGCGAGGACTTCGCCCACGTCGGCGATGTTGGCGTACGCGAACCCAAGCAAGATGAGGACGTCGAAGTTCATGCCGTCGTCTTCGAAGAACTTCTGCATGCGCGGAATGTACGCGCCGCTCAGGGGTGGGCCGCGCAGGTCGCCTGCGCTTCGGGCGTCAGAGTCACGCCCTTCGGCACCGACTTACAGGCCGCGGTGATCGCCGCGTTGACGGCCTGCTGGGTGTTCGGCTTGCGGCCGCTGGCCTGGGTACTGAGGAACTGGATCACGTCGGAGACCGCCGTGCTGGCCTCAGCGCGACAAGCGGAGTCCATACGCACGAATGCGTTGACGATCGTTTTGCCTTGATTGTTCTCTGTCTTCGGGTTGGCGTCGATGCTGTTGAGACCGTTGACGATGGCTGTCTTGACGTTGGAGATCGCCTGATCACACTTGACTGGGACGGCCGTGGTGGTCGTTGGGGACGGCACGGTTGTGACGGCCTCGGTCGTCGGCACCACGGGTGGGGACGTCGGCCTCGTGGTGTCGGGGGTGTTGTTGCCCGACCCGCTGCTTCCGCACGCGCCGACAATCACAGCGAGGCTGACTGCCAGCATCATCCCCGCCGTCCTGCGCACGGGGGAACCCTAAACGGGAGCGGCGACCTGTTCGAAGACCGGGCGCAGCGGCATGCCGCTGATGCCATCATCGGAGCGGGTGGCGAGGACCTGGTGAATCTGAGTGTTGCCCGCCTCGAAATTGACGGCCGACCCCGCCATGTACAGCCGCCAGATGCGTGCACGCGTCAGCCCCGCTTGGGCGACGGCCGCGTCCCAGTTGGCCTCGAGGTTGGCGACCCACGCCCGCAGCGTCAGCGCGTAGTGCTCCCGCAGGCTCTCGAGATGGCGGACCTCGAACCCCGACTCCTGGATGGCCGACACGATCGTGCCCACCTCGTGGAGCTCGCCGTCGGGGAAGACGTAGCGATCGATGAATCCTCGGCGCGACATGCGTGTGCGCTTGAAGCCCGGCGGCCGCCCGATGGCGTGGTTCATGAACCGTCCGTGCGGGCGCAGCACGGAGTACACGGTGTCGAAGTACTCCTTGACCTGTGACAGGCCGACGTGCTCGAACATGCCGATGCTGCTGATGGCGTCGTACGGTCCGTCGTGCACCTCGCGGTAATCCTGTAGACGGATCTCGACGACGTTGCCCAGGCCCGCCTCGGCCACCCGCTTCTCGGCCAACTCCGCTTGTCGGCGCGACAGCGTGACGCCGACGGCCGTCACACCGTGGTGCCGCGCCGCGTGCATGACCATGCCGCCCCAGCCGCAGCCGATGTCGAGCAGTCGCATGCCCGGTTGCAGATCGAGCTTGCGGCAGATCAGCTCGTATTTGGCCTCCTGGGCGGCATCCAGGCCCACCGAAGGATGGGCCCATACCGCGCACGAGTACGTCATCGTCGACCCAAGGAAGAGCCCGTAGAACTCGTTGGACACGTCGTAGTGGTGGGCGATGGCGGCCGCGTCGCGGCTCTTGCTGTGGCGGCGCCCGTGGAGCCGTGCCTCCTCAGGGGGCGGCGTCGGCCGCCGCAGTCCGGCGGCGCCAAGCAGCTTGGCGATCGCGAGCAACTGCTTGGCCTGGAGCTTGACCGTCGGCAGGCGATCGCGCAGTGAAAGCGCCGCCCAGATGCTTCCCTCTACGTCGAGGTCCCCGGCCACGTAGGCCCGGCCAAACCCGAGCTCGCCCGGCGCGGTGAGGATGCGTTGCAAGGCGGTGGGGGAGCGGAGCACGATCGTCGCCTCGGCGTCCGTGGGGCCGCAGCGGCTTCCGTCGTAGGCCTCGAACGCCACCGGAAGGTTGGTGCCGAGGATGTCTTCGACCAACTCAGCAACAGACATGGAGCAAGTATGCCTCCGGTTAGGCGGTTGCTTCCTCCAAATCCAGATCGAGCGGAGCGGGCAGGGCGACGACCTCGCTCGCTTCTCGTCGCAGCTCCCGCCGGAGGCTCCACGCCGCAGGGATCGCGGCGGCCAAGCTGAGGGCGCCGCCGATGAACAGCCCGGCGCGCGAGCCCCACTCCTGGGAGATCCACCCGATGAACGGGCCACCGATCGGCGTGCTGCCGAGGAAGACCAACGCGTACAGGGCCATGACCCGGCCGCGCATCTCGTGACGGCTCGTCAACTGGAGCGCCGAGTTGGCGGTGGCGATGAACATCATGGAGAAGGCGCCCATGGGCACGAGGAGAATGGCGGCCCAGACCGCGTTCGGTGCCACGGCGACGAGCATGGCCAGCACCGAGAAGGCGGCGGCCGATCCGACGAGCAGCGGGCGACTCGGGCGGGCCCGCGCGGCTGCGAACAGCGCCCCGACGAGCGAACCTCCGGCCATGACCGCGAGCAGCAGGCCGTACAAGCCGGCGCCACCGTGGAACTCGTACTTCGCCAGGAGCGGCAGGACGATGATGAAGTTGAACCCGAAGGTGGCGACGACGGTAACGAGCAACAGCGTCGAGCGCAGCGCCGGCGTGTCCCACACGTAACGCAAGCCCTCGCGCACTTGGCCTTTGGAGCGGGCCAGCGGCGCGTGGCGGACGAGCTCGTGGGTCCGCATCAAGCCCAGCGCGGCGACGACAGGGATGAACGAGACGGCATTCAGCAGGAACGACGGTGAGATGCCGATGGCGTGGATGCTCACGCCGGCGATCGCGGGACCGACCAGCCGGGCGCCGTTGAACACCGCGCTGTTGAGGCCGACGGCGTTGGCCACGTCGTCGGCGCCGACCATTTCGATCACGAACGCCTGGCGCGTCGGGTTGTCGAAGACGGTGACGACGCCCAGAAGGAAGGCCAAGACGTAGATCATCCAGAGTTGGACGGCGCCGGTCAGCACGATCACCCAGAGGGCGACGGCGAGCACGGCAGCCGCGCTCTGTGTCCAGATCAGTGTGCGCCGCTTGTCGAGGCGATCGGCGACGAGGCCTCCCCACACGCCGAACAGCAAGAGGGGAAGGAACTGCAACGCCATCATCAGCCCGAGGGCGAAGCCCGCGCTCTTCTCACCGGTGAGGTCGAGGACCAGCCAACTCTGCGCGGTCGTCTGCATCCATGTCCCGCTGAGGGAGATCAATTGGGAGAAGAAGAACAGCCGGTAGTTCCGGACCCGGAGCGAGTGGAAGGTCCGCTGTCCCGCCAGGCGCATGCGCGTCACTGACTCTCACCCTCCAGAAGCTTCTCGAGGATGGTGGCGGCCCGCGCCAGAACGGCGCGGTCATTCGCGTCGAGGGTTCGGATCCGGCCGGAGAGGTAGAGGTCCTTGCGGCCTCGGCTGCGCTCCAGGAACTTCCGTCCGGCGACGGTCGTCTGGACGCGGGCGATGCGGCGGTCGCGCTCATCGATGTGACGGCTCACCAAGCCCGCTTCTTCGAGGCCGGCGACGATCCGGGTCATGGTGGGGGGCTGGACCTGCTCGACGGCGGCCAGGTCGCCGAGGGTGATCGGACCGAGCCGCTCGACACTCGACAGGGTGGCCAGCTGCGAGGGGGACACCTCGGCACCGGCGCTCGCCTGCTGGCGCAGACGGCGGGCGAGGCGGGTCACGGACAGCCGCAGGCTCGACGCCAGTTCGGACTCGGAGATCAGCGCATCTGACACCTTCATAGTTAGCCAAACAAATTAGCAGAGCGAAATACTCCCGTGATAGAAAGTGATCGGAAAGAATGCTCTCGTGACCCGCCGTACGCGCCTGAAGGAAATCCTGGCGCTCGGACGGCGGCCACAGCAGGTGCTGATCCTGTCGGTCATCACCGGCGCCCTTACCGGGGCCGCGGTCGCTTTGTTCGACTGGATCGTGAGCGACGTGCTCTTCGACCGGGTGCTCCGCCAGTCGGACTGGTTCAAGGCAATCGTGCCGATGATCGGCTTGATCCTTGCCGCACTTGCCCTCAAGTTCCTGGCTGGCGGGGCAACACCGTCGACATCCGACGAGTACATCCGCAATTTCCACGATCGCCACCGCCGGCTGGACGAACGCCCGGTCCTCGGCCGGATCGCGGCCAGCATCGCGACGCTGGGGCTGGGCGGGGCGATGGGCTACGAGGGTCCCTCGATCTACATGGGGGCCGCCATCGGGTCCGCCATCCAACGCCGGATGAGCCGCTTCTTCTCGCGTGACGACGCGAAAGCGCTCCTCGTTGCCGGCGCGGCGGCGGGTGTGGCAGCCATCTTCAAGGCGCCCGCAACGGGCGTCGTTTTCGCTCTCGAAGTCCCGTTCCAGGACGACGTGGCGCGCCGAATGCTGTTGCCGGCGCTCGTCGCCGCCGCCGTGAGCTACGTCGTCTTCGTGTCGTTCAACGGCACCACCCCACTCCTGCCGGTGAACGGCGCGCCGCCGTTCGATCTCCGCGACCTCGGCGGCGCGGCCCTGCTAGGCCTGATGTGCGGCGTGGGCGCGCGTGGCTTCGCGGTCATGCTCACATACGCGAAGAAGACGGCGGCGAGGGTTAACCCCGTCATTCGCATCGCCGTCGCCGGTGTCGCCCTCGTCGGGTTGTACGCGGCGTCGAAGGCCATCGCCAACGAGGGACTCACCTTGGGTCCCGGCTACCGCACCGTGGCATGGGCGCTCGATCCTCGGCACGGACTAGGTCTGGTCGTGGGCATCTTCTTTCTGCGCGCGCTCGCCACGACGGCCACGGTCGCGGGCGGCGGTGCGGGCGGGTTGTTCGTCCCGCTCGTGATCCAGGGCGTGCTGATCGGCCGGGCCGTCGGCGGGCTGTTCGGCGCGCCCGACAGTTCGCTGTTCCCCGTGATCGGCATCGCCGCCTTCCTCGGTGCCGGTTATCGCGTACCCCTTGCCGCGGTGGTGTTCGTCGCCGAGACCACCGGACGGCCCGGCTTCGTCGTTCCCGGTCTCATCGCCGCGGCCGTGGCCCAGCTGGCGATGGGCCGTTCATCGGTATCGCCGTATCAAGTCGCGGCGCGAGCCGGACATCTCGAGCGCCGGTTCTCCCTACCGATCTCGGCCGCGCTCCAGGCCGATGTCATGACGATGCCACCGGACACGACCGTGCGCGAGTTTTTCGCCCTGCACCTCATCGGCAACCGCCAGAAGTCGGTGCCCGTCGTCGATGACAATCACCGCTACGTGGGTATGGCTCGCTTGGACGAGCTCGACAGTGTGGAGGAGAGCGACTGGGAGACAACGGCGGTTTCGGCCATCGCCCGCTCCGACCTACCCGTCGCCCGCCCGGACTGGAGGCTTCGGGAAGCGATCGAGGCCATGCAGGCTGCCGACGTCGACCGCCTCCCGGTCGTCGACAGCGGTGGCCGGTTCATCGGTGTGGTGTCGACGAGCGAGATTCTGAAGCTGGACGAGATCCTGGGTGAAGCAGACTCTCTAGGAGGATGACATGGCAGGAGGAATGTGATGGCGAAGCTGACCGACGACGACGTGGAGAAGGGCTTGGCCACACTTCCGGGCTGGGAGCGCAAGGGTGACGCCATCGTCAAGGAGTTCAAGTTCGATGGCTTCGGCGACGCCATCGGGTTCGTCGTACGCCTGGGCTTCAAGGCCGACAAGGCTGACCATCATCCCGATCTCGACGTCCGCTACAACCGCGTGGTCGTGAACCTCAGCACCCACAGCGAGGGCGGCATCACGGCCAAGGACCTCGCCCTTGCGGCCGAAGCCGAGGGTGCCACCTGAGGCGTGTTCACCGATCTGTTATGGATGTCGCTCGTCGCCGTGGGCGCGCCGTTGGTCGTCGGTCTCGTGCCGTCACTGCGCATCCCGGCGATCGTCCTGGAGATTGTCGGTGGCATCATCATCGGCCCGCAGGTGATCGGGATCGCCACACCCGATGTCCACGTGCGCATGATGGCAACGATCGGGTTGGCCTTCCTCTTGTTCCTGGCCGGCCTCGAAGTCGACATCGACCGTCTCCGCAGCCCGCTGGCCAGCTTGGCTGCGTGGGCGTTCGTGATGTCGATGGGTCTGGCGATCGTCGCCGGCTACATCATGAATCTGCTCGGCACCAACGAGGACCCGCTGCTGCTGGCGATCATCTTCGTTGCGACCTCGCTTGGGGTCGTCGCTCCAGTGCTCCGGGACACCGGCGAGATCGAGTCGGAGTTCGGGCAGCTCGTGTTCATCGCCGGATCGATGGCCGAGTTCGGCTCGATCTTCCTGCTGTCGCTGTTCTTTTCGAAGGACTCCAAGAGCCCCGCGTCGGCGCTCGTGGTCCTGATCGGATTCGGCGTCGTCATTGTCCTCAGCAGCGTGCTGGTCGGGCGAGTGTGGCGGGGCCACTGGATTGCCCGGCAGATGGAGCGACTCGAGGACAGCAGCTCGATGCTCCGGGTGCGGGCGGCCATTGCCATCCTCTTTCTGTTCGCTGTGCTGGCGAATCATCTTGCGCTTGAAGCGATCCTCGGCACGTTCGTCGCCGGTGCGCTCGTGCGTGTACTCGACCGCGACAACGCAGTGGTCAGCGAGCACCTCCGTGACCGGCTCGAAGCGATCGGGTACGGCTTTGTCGTCCCGTTCTTCTTCGTAGCGACAGGGATGAGATTGGACATCAACGCTCTTTTCGCGGGGTGGAGCTCGGCGAAGGAGCTCGTGTTCTTCTTCCTCGCCCTTCTGTTCGTCAGAGGGCTTCCCGCTGTCCTGTACCGCGCCCGCTTCGGGACGCGGCGCAGCTACGTTGCGGGTTTCATGCAAGCGACGTCATTGACGTTCATCGTTGTTGCCGCTGATCTCGGCCGGCAGTTGCACAAGATCGATGCCCCGACGCAGGCGGCGCTGATTGCGGCTGGTCTGTTGTCCGTCTTGTTCTTCCCGGCGGTCGCCCTCGTGCTTTCGAGCCGTGGGGAGCCGCGTCTTGACTCGGTGCCCGCCACCCTCGAACTCGAATTGGAGGAGGAATGACGGCCTCTTTTCCGTACGAGCGGGGCGTCCACGAGGTCGGCGACGGCGTCTTCGCCTACCTCCAGCCGGACGGCTCGTGGGGGTGGAGCAACGCAGGGCTCGTCCGGGGCGACAGCGGCTCACTCCTCGTCGACACGCTGTTCGACCTGAAGCTGACCCAGGAGATGCTCGATCAGTTCGCCCGAGTCACGGGTCGAATCGACACCGTGGTCAACACGCACGCCAATGGCGACCACTGCTGGGGCAACGAGCTGGTCCCGGAAGCGCGTGTGATCGCGTCGAAGGAATGTGCGGCCGAGATGGGCATGCCGCCCCCCGCGACGCTCGCGGCGCTAAGCGAGGGGTCCGCGGAGATGGGAGCGCTCGGGCACTTCCTGAGCCAGATCTTCGGACCCTTCGACTTCAAAGGCATCACCGTGCGCATGCCCGACGAGACGTTCGAGGGCGAACTGACGTTGACGGTCGACGGCACAGACGTCCACCTGATCGAGGTCGGCCCCGCGCATACGAGAGGCGACATCCTCATCCACGTCCCGGGCTCGGGCGTGGTGTTCACCGGCGACATCCTCTTTGTCGGTGGGCACCCGATCGTTTGGGAAGGGCCCATCGCCAACTGGGTGGCGGCCCTCGACCGCATCCTGGCCATGAACGTCGAGACCGTCGTTCCCGGGCATGGCCCGGTCGTGGGCCCCGAGGGCGTTCGTGAGGAGCGCGACTATCTGCTCTGGCTGCAGCGCGAGGCCAAGGCTCGGTTCGAGGCCGGGTTGTCGCCTCTCGACGCGGCTCGTGACCTGATGAGCAGCGGGTACACCGATTGGAAGGACAGCGAGCGCCTGGTGGTCAACGTCGCCGCCGTGTATCGCGAGCTCGATCCGGACAGGCGCCCGTCCTTCGTCGACCTCTTCTCGCAGATGGCGGAGCTCTCGACGCAGGGTTGACGCGAAAAGGCGGCCGGGTGCGCCGGCCGCCTTTCGTGCTCCTCGCCTGCTTTGCTACGCGGCAGCGGTTGCGGGCCGCTCTGCATTTGAAGACTGAGCCCACTCCCGCTTGGGGCTGTACTGGTAGTTGGTGATGAGGCTCACGGCGAGGACGGCGATGCCCGCCACGATGTAGAACGCGGTGAGGCCGGTGTCGGAGTCGTTGAAGCCGAGCACGAACGGCGACAGCACCAACAGGGCCGCGGCGAGGTAGTCACCGGCGGAATGGATGGTGAACGGCAGGACCTTCACCACGCCGAGCGGATACTTGGTCAGCATGCTCACGAGGAGCACGACCACACCGATCACGATGCCGGCGGCGACGGCCTCGTTGGAGCCGCCAACCGCGGCGGCGACGACGATCAGGGTTGCCGCCACGGCGTAGTCGGCGATGGCGTGGAACCAAGCGGGTAGCACTCTCACCAGCGACATCTCGTTCACTCCTTTAGGTACGGGTCTGGAGTGTGTTCGTTGCCGCGGGCGATTCGGATGACGAGGGGCCGCCGCTCTGTCGTCAGGGGGCGCGTCTGCCGCAGAAGCGCCAGTGACCGTTCTCGTTGACCATGATCGCCTCGACGGCTTCGGTCTGATCGGTTGTCGTGAGGTCGACGTCGACGATCGCCTGGTCGCTGTGCCCAATCACTCTGTGGACCTGGTGGGCGTTGAACTTCGTGACATGGCCTGACGACGCTTCCTCGTCGCGGACCCGCTGGACGTACTGGTCGTAGCTCATCTCGTTTCGCAACGAGGTGCAGACGTGGACGTAGGCGTCCGTGAGACGGGCGTCGCGCAGGTCGCCGTAGTACACGTTGGCGGCGTCGATCGGGTGTTTGAAGGCGCCGATGACGCGGGGGACGAAGATTGCGGCGGCGACGCCGACGACCACCATTACGGCCAAGATCGGAAACACGACCCAAGGCCAGATGCGGCGTTTCGGCTGCGACGGTGGCAGCTCCCACTTCGGCTGCCACGTCGGGATCGGTGCGGTGTGATCGGTCCACGCCGCGCCGTCCCACCACCGCAGTTGGGTGGCGTCCGCCGGGTTCGCGTACCAGCCGGCCGGTTGGTGCATCACCCGGCATTGTCCCTTTCTTGAGCTGCCGCGGCATCATGCTCGGCAATGGACGTCGACCTGCCTCCCGAAAACGATCCCCGCCGCGCCGAGGTTCGGCGCTGGCTCGAGGAGCATCCGAGTCCCAGCGGACGTGAGATGGCCGAGGCGGGGTACGTCGTGCCGCACTGGCCGCAACCGTGGGGCATGGACGCCGAGCCCGAGCTGCAGCTGATCATCGACGACGAGTTGCGCCGAGCTGGAGTACGCCGCCCCATCAACCCGATCGGCATCGGCCACTGCGGGCCGGTGATCCTTCTGCACGGCAACGAGGAGCAGAAGCGGCAGTACTTGCCGCCGATGCTGGCGGGCGAGGACATCTGGTGCCAGCTGTTCAGCGAACCCGGTGCCGGGAGCGACCTGGCGAACCTTTCGACTCGGGCGATGCGCGACGGCGACGTCTACGTCGTCAATGGGCAGAAGATCTGGACCTCGCTGGCCGAGATCGCCAAGTACGGCATCCTCATCGCTCGGACCAAGACCGACGTGGCCAAGCACCGCGGCATCTCGTACTTCATCATCGACATGCACGCCGAGGGCGTCGAGGTGCGGCCGATCAAGAACATGCAGGGCGGCGAGCGCGGTGACCTGTTCTGCGAGGTGTTCTTCACCGACGTGCGAGTCCCCGCCGAGAATCTGATCGGGGAGGAGAACCTCGGTTGGGGGATGGCCAAGCTCACGCTGGCGAACGAGAGGGTGTCGCTGTCGAAGGGTGGCCTTATCTGGGGCAACGGCCCGACCGTCTCGGACCTCGTCGACCTCGTGAAGAAGAAGGGCGGTATCGACCATCCCGTGTTCCGCCAGCGGTTGATCGATGCGTATGTGGAAGGTGAGATCCTGCGCTACCACCACCTGCGCCAGATCTCAGCCGCCGTGAACAAGAAGCCCGGTCCCGACGCGTCGCTGCGCAAGGCGCTGAGCGATCCCCACGGCCAGCGGGTGTTCGGCCTGGCCAAGGACATCCTCGGCGCGCGGGGGATGCTGGCCAAGGAGAGCATGGACCCCGAGTGGGAGGAGTGGGTCACCGGCTTCCTCTTCAGCCCGGCGCTGACCGTCGGCGGCGGCACCTCCCAGGTCCTCCGCAACATCATCGCCGAGCGCATCCTCGGCCTCCCCCACGACATCGACGTCGAACAGGGCAAGACCTGGTCCGAAACCAAGGGCGGCGCCGCCGTCGTCTGAGCTGGGGAAGGGAAATGCCGCGATTGGGGCGAATCTCCTAGTCACTGGGCGACTAGGGGGCGGGCATGAGACGGTGGGGAAGGCTTTCGGCAATCGCGGCGGCGCTGGCTGTCATCGGATGGCTATCTCCGGTCGGTGGTGTACCGGCCCACGCGCTCTCGACGCCCCTCGTTTCGCTGTCCCTCGGGACGGCAACGGTGGACAACGTGGCTGGAGCATCCAGATTCACGTTCAACGGCTCAATCGCCGTTGGTGCGAGCGAGTTTCAAGGGGTCGCCTCGGGAACAGCGGCGAGCGACCCGTACCTCAGGCCGGGAGAAATTGTCCCGTTCACGCTCCAGGGGTCAGGCCTAGCGGGCACCTGCTCGGGACACTGGGTGGTCCCCTATGGCACCGACGTGGAGGGTTTGGTGCCAGTTCACTCTTCGGTTGTCGCAGCGTCGCTCTCGTGCACGCTCCAACTCGGCGCCGCGCCGGCGGCCGAGACCGAGCTCACCGTCGTAGCGATCGAAACGCAGCCGTTGTCGTGGCACTACACGGGGCTGTTCGCGCCGGGTCCGTCCGCCGCCCCAGTCGTCGCACCGGTCTCGCTCGGGACATTTGACGACCTCGTCTACGGCGACGAGGGCGGATGCGACGTGCGGTATGACTTCGTCGGCAATATCAGCCTCGGCGGCCACGTCTTTCGCGGGGATGCATCTGGTCGTGCTCCAGCGTGTGGAGAAGTCACACCGCCGCAGTTCACCCTCACCGGGACGTCCCCGTCCGGCGATCTGTCCGCCACGTGTGTCGATACGACAGATTCCAACGTCGCAAGCACCGGCCTGTTGAGCGCGATCTCCTGTTCGGGGCACGTCGGCACCGGTCCAGCCGGGACGACCACCCTCTATCTCCTCCGCGTCCTGAACACGGAGGGCAACGGCTATGGGTGCACCACATGTTTCGACAGCGACGGCCACGGCGTTTTCATCGGCGCGTAGGTGTGCGCCGGTAGCGTCGCCGGCATGCCGCTGCAAGAGGGACCGGTCGGGCCGTTTCCTGATGGTGCTGATCACGACGAGTACGACCGGCTTCGGCGGCGCGTCATGTGGAAGATGCCGACCGGGTTGTTCGTCATCGGCAGTCGGGCGGGGGACCGCCGGAATCTCATGACAGCGAACCTGGTCGTGCAGGTGAGTCACGACCCAAAGCTCGTCGCCGTCAGTGTGGAGAAGGACGCCGTCACCAACACCCTCATCAGCGAGGGCGGAGTGTTCACCGTCAACATCATCGACCGCGAGGACCGGGCGATCGTCCGCAAGTTCACCAAGCCCGTCGAGCAGGACGGCGAGCACACACTCAACGGATTCGCCTTCCACGACGGCCGGACCGGCGCCCCAGTCCTCGACCAGGCGCTCGCCGTGGTGGAGTGCGAGGTCCGCAACACCGTCGAGCTGGGCAGCCACACGCTGTTCGTCGGCGAGGTCGTCGACGCCGCCTTCCAGAAGCCGGAGGACACCGAAGTCCTCCGCATGGAAGACACCCGGATGAACTACGGCGGCTGAACCCGCAGCGTTCTTTGCGCGTTTACCCGCCTCCTGCGCACAAAAACGCGCAAAGAACCGAGAGAGTCGTCAGCCCCGGATCGATTCCCAGCGCTGGCCGGGACGGCGGACGAGCTGCAGGCCGCAGCTGAGGCAGCTGAAGCGCTCCACGCCGCCCTGCTCGTTCACGCGGTGCTCGTCGATGGGGGCGTCGCAGCCCGGGCAGGTGTCGGTCACGGCCCCAGTGTGGTCTGACTCGTCGCCTGTTTCTGTTTCACCGGCGTCGTCGTCGTAGTACTGGCCGGTGGGCGCGTCGTCGCCGTCGTCGGCGGCGGTTGGTAGGACGGTCCTCGACCTTGATCGACCGGCTGCTGTTGAGCCGGCTGTGCCGGGCCCTCGATGACGGCCTGCGGTGCGGCGGGCGGCACCGTCGTCGATGTGGTCGATGAGCTGGACACGGTGGTCGTGGTCGGGAGCGTCGGCGCTTCGTCGAGGCGGTGCAGCGAGAGCTCGTCGGGCGTCGCCGTGAACAGGTCTTGCACGGCGACGTCATGGAGGGCCGGCCGCATGTAGCCGGCGAAGATCTGCGCCGGGAAGGTTCCGCCGCTCACCGCGATGCCGTGCACGTCGGTCATCGGCACGAGCGCGTCCGGGTAACCGACCCAGACCGCAGTCGACAGCTGCGGTACGTAGCCGATGAACCAAGCGTCGGCGTGGTTCTCGGTTGTTCCGGTCTTGCCCGCGAGCGGCCGGCCGATGCCGGCCGCTGTCCCGGTCCCGTCTGCGACGACGCCCTCGAGCGCGGCGTTGAGCACGCCTGCTTCGGCAGCGGGGATGGCGGGATTCGTCTTCGTCTGATGCTCGTACACGACCTGCCCGTGGCGGTCCTTGATGCGGACGACGGAGTACGGCTGGGCGTACATCCCTTTCGCCGCGAACGTTGCGTAGGCGGCGGCCTGCTCGAGGGGGCTCACGCCCTGGGGGAGTCCGCCGAGCGCCATCGCGCAGCGAGCCGGAGTGACCTCGTCGGCGGCGATGCCGAACCGTTCAGCGGTGTGTTGCAGCGCACTCGGGCCCACGTCGACCATGAGCTGCTGGAAGACGGTGTTGACCGAGTGCGCCATGGCGTCATCGATGGTGATCGGACCGCCACCCTCGCCTTCGTAATTTCGGACGGTCCACGGGGCGCCCGCGCAGTCCACGGTCTTGGGCGACCCCGAGTCGAGCACCGACCGAGGGTCGACGCCTGACTCGAGAGCGGCCAGATACAGATAGGGCTTGAACGACGAACCGGGCTGGCGGCGGCCCTGGCTGGCGACGTCGAAATGCCGGTTGGTATCGAGCCCGCCGAACAACACGCGGATGGCGCCGTCACCGGGCTGCACGGACGCGACCGCGGTCGTCGGGTCGCCGGGCTTGCCCAACGTCTGTCGGGCGGCATTGGTCGCGGCGTCGAGCGCCTTGGGGTCGAGCGTCGTTTCGATCGTGTACCCGCCCGTGTACACCTGCTTGCTGCGCGATGCCGCCGTCCCGCCGAGCTCGTCGAGCGCCGATGCCTCTCGCCCGACGAACTGCACGAAGTACGGCGCGCGATCGACAGTGGGATCGTCGGGATGTTCGGGGACGGCCCCGAGGGGTGCTACGCGGGCGGCATCGGCGAGCATCGGATCCAGCCACTGATGCCGGCGCATGCTGGCGATCACCTGGTTGCGGCGGGCGACGACCGCATCTGGCCTCACGTATGGATTGAGGTGACCCGGAGAGTGGATCATCCCGGCCAGCGTTGCCGCTTGGGCCACCGTCAGCTGGTCCGGCGTCACCCCGAAGTAGTGGGCAGACGCGGCCGCGAGCCCGTACTGACCGTCGCCGAAGTACACCTGGTTCACGTAGCGCTGGAGCAACTCATCCTTGCTGTACTTCTGCTCGAGCTTCGCCGCATAGAGCACCTCGCGAAGTTTGCGGAACACCGTGCGCTGTGACCCGGCGTAGTTGAGCTTGGCCAGCTGCTGGGTGATGGTGCTGCCGCCCTGCACGTGCCCGCTGCGAACGTCGTTCCAAGCGGCGCGCGTGAGTGCCGTCAGGTCCACGCCACCGTGGTCATAGAAGCGGGCGTCCTCGGCGGCGAGTACGGCGTGCACCACGTGCGGCGGGACGTGGTGGATGTCGACGGGCTGGCGCTCCTCGTTGCCGAGGCGCCCGATGACACTTCCGTCCGCGGCCACGACCTTGCTTGCTTGTGGGAGGGTGTCGAACCCGCTGATCGACGGCGCGAACGGCGCCGCCACCGTCAGCACCACGCGGCTGGTGGCGTTGGCCGCGGCTTGTCGCAGCGGCGGCACGGCGACGACGACGCCCAGGGCCAGGCCCGCGCCCAGCGCGATGCGCCCCCACGGGAGCTCTCGCACCGACAGCCACCAGAGTTCGAGTCGACCACGCATCGCTGCTGTGGTTTGTGCGCACGGAGGGTGACCGCCAAACCTCAGGATGCCACCGGTAGCATCGCTCTCCGTGGCTCGGCGTCTTTCGCACAATTTGGTCGGCGATGCGTTTCTCCTGATCGTGGCGCTCGCGGTGTTCGTCGGCGCCCTCGCCTTCCAGAAGGGCGTGCCCGCGGCCAGCGTGGTGAGCAGCCAGCCCGCGCCCGGGCAGGCGCCGAAGGCGCTCTCCAAGACGGCTGCCGACCCCAACATCAGCACCGTCGCAGAAGCGATCGTGCCGTCGGTCGCGGTGTTCGACAGCGAGACGGCGGCCACGCCGTCGAAGTCGCTCGCCAACCCGCAGCCGTCGGGCGCCCCGCTCGTGTTTCTCGTCAAGCAACTCGACAACAACTGGCTGAACGTCTACCTGCCTGTCCGCCCGAACGGGAGCACCGGCTGGATCCACCGGTCCGACGTGAAGCTGACCCAGCACGACTGGCGCATCCTCGTGCAGCTGACGTCACACGAGATCACCGTGTACTGCCACATCTCCTGCCCGAACGGCGCACTGCCCGACGACGTCTTCCTCAAGGAGCCGATCGCCGTCGGCAAGCAGGACACGCCGACGCCCGGCGGCGTTTACTACATCAAGGAACTGCTCAAGCCGCCGGACCCCAACACCGTGTACGGCCCGTACGCCTACGGCCTCTCGGGCTTCTCGAATGTGCTGCAGACGTTCAACGGTGGTGAGGGCGTCATCGGCATCCACGGCAACAACGACGCCTCGGTGCTGGGACACGACGTCAGCCACGGCTGCATTCGCATGAGCAACCCGGGGATCACGAAGCTCGTTGCCGTGCTGCCTCTGGGCGTACCCGTCGACATCGTCACGACTTGACGATCACCGCCTGATCGCCGCCGATGGTGCCGGCGTAGGGCCCACCTTCGCCGACGCCGTCGCTCGCCACCTCGACGGTCCAGTCGCCGGGTAGGCCGACGGGCTTTTCGTCCTCAGTGAAGTTCACGATGACGACGCGGCGGTCGTCGTCGTACGTGCGCTCGTACGCGATGACGCCGTCCGGGCTGTCGATCGGCGTCCACGTCCCGAGCTGGAGCGCCGGGCTGGCCCCGCGGGCGGCAAGGAGCCGGCGGTACAGGTGGAGGACCGAGCCCGGGTCGGCGCGCTCGGCTTCGACGTTGCGGGTGCCCGCCTCGGGCGGCCAGGGAAGCCACGGGTCGCCCGCCCAACCGTGGCCGGGCGCCGGGTTCCACGGGATCGGCGCTCGGGCGCCGTCGCGGCCGCCGGGATCCACGGTTTGGTCGGGCGGGACATCGGCGTCGGTCAGGCCCAACTCCTCGCCTTGGTACATGAACGGCGTCCCGCGCAGCGTGAGCAGGAGTACGGCCGCAGCGCGGGCTCGGCCTTCCGAGCCGCCGTAACGGGTGCGGTGTCTTGGGTTGTCGTGGTTGGAGAGCACCCACGTCGGCCATGCCTCCCGCGGGTCAAACTCCTCGACCACGCGGTCGATGCGCTTTCGCCACTTGGCCGCGTCCCACGGAGCGAACAGCGCCGGGAAGTTGAAGGCGAGATGGAGCTCGTCGTCGTTGCCGTAGTACTCGACGACCTTGGCGGTCGAGAGGATGAAGACCTCGCCGACTGAAACGCGGTCGTCCGGGTAGCTGTCCAGGAGCTCACGGAAGCCGCGGATGCGCTCGTGGGTGGCGGGCTCGTCGAGGCGGTCGGTGGAGAGCCACGGGTCGTCGACGTCGGGAAAGTTCGGCTGCTTCACGAGCGCGTGGATGACGTCCATGCGGAAGCCGTCGACGCCGCGGTCCAGCCAGAACCGGAGCGTGTCGTGCATCGCAGCCACGACCTCGGGGTTGCGCCAGTTCAGGTCGGGCTGCTCGGGCAGGAACAGGTGCAGGTACCACTGGTCGGTCGCGTCGTCCCACGTCCATGCCGGGTCGGTGGTGCTGAATGCCGCCTTCCAGTTGTTCGGCGGCTGGTCGGGTGTGCCGTCGACCCAGACGTACCAATCACGCTTGGGGTCGTCCCTCGATGAGCGGGACTCGACGAACCAGGGATGACGGTCCGACGTGTGGTTGGGAACCCAGTCGATGATGACGCGAAGCCCTCGCTCGTGCGCCTCTTCGACAAGCCGGTCGAAGTCGTCGAGCGTTCCGAACACGGGGTCGACGTCGCAGTAGTCCGACACGTCGTAGCCGAAGTCGGCCATGGGGGAGCGGAAGAACGGCGAGATCCAGATCGCGTCGACGCCCAGCCACTTGAGATGGTCCAGGTGTCGGGTGATCCCCTCGAGGTCACCGATTCCGTCGCCGTCGGTATCGGCGAACGACCGTGGATAGATCTGATAGACGACCGCCGACTTCCACCAGGGTCCGTGTGCCACCGGCGGAGGTTATGGGTGCGAGTCGCGTCAGGTCACCGACGCGCTGAGCTCGCAATAGATCCAGTTGAACGCTTGGGGTGTGCAGCCCTCGGGAATGCTGGTCAGCGCGAGGTCACCTAGGTCGATGTCGACGTAGTACGTCACCGTGTACTGCGTGACCGCCGGCAGTACCCCGCTGCTCGAGGACGTGTTCGAGCAGTACCAACATTGCGGGTTCCCGCTGGCAACCGGCTGCCCAGGCTCGCGCTGATCGGTGTACGCGAAGGCTTCCGCCTCATTGATCATGGCCAGTTGCGGCGGCCTCGCCGTCGGCGGTCCGAGGATGTTGCACGTCGCGGGCGGCACGCTGCCGGCGAAGGAGAACTGCCCAGGACCGGAATCGGTCAGGTCGAGCTGGATGTCACACGACCGCCCGTCGGCGGTCGTCAACGTCCGTGACTGATGCACGGGCGCGGGAGCGGCGGTGGGTCCAACCGGAGGCGCCGACTGCACGACGTATTGCTGCTGGAAGACGCATACGTAGTTCTGCGCGCTGCCGCCATTAGCGCTGCAGCCGCCCTCACTCTGCCAAGACGGGTCGAGCTGCTCGAAGTCGATCTCGAGCGTGGCTTGGTAGACGTGACCCGTTTTCGGATGCGCGTAGTCGACGGCGAGCGACCCCGAGGCGGCCGAGAACCCCGCCGCAGACTCCCCGGCTGGCCAGGACGTCGACTTCCACTGCGGTGCCACGGTCGTGTCCTCGAGGTCGATCGAGCCGAAGGTGCCGTCGTTGACGCCTGGGCACAACCAGGCCCCGGTGACGTGGAGCGCGGTCACTTCGTTGCCCTTGGTCGAGGGCCAGGTGTCGAGGGAGAAGTGGCACCGTGGCGACGACGTTGAATACACGGTCGGCCCGACAGTGGCACCTGGCGTGCGGACCGAAGCCTGTGCTGCGGCCGCCGGTGAGAGGAGGGATGTCAGGGCCACGGCGAGCGCCGTCCCGAGGCGGACCGTCCAGCGCATGAACCCTCCTAAAAGCCGCGAATCACCCTCAAGATTCGCTACGGGGGTTGCGGCTTCCTGCCTGGCCAAATCAGCCATATGGCGGATTGAACGGAGGCTTGCCGCCACGCACGATGGGACTCCGGCGCTGGGGGGGAGAGTAACGGGCGCGAAGGGTAGAGCCGCCGCTCAGCCCTTCGCCCCCTTGCTCGATTAGCGCAGCGCTTTGGCGAGGGTTTCGACCCTCGCCATTGCCGCGTTTGCGGCCTCTCGCGCGTCACGGGCTCGGGCTTCGGCCTGGTCTGCCTCCCGCTCGAGGCGCGTCGCCGTCTCTCGGGCGGCACGGAGCTCAGCCTCCAGCTCTCGTACGCGTTCCCGCTCCGCTGCGGCTTCCGCCTCGACTTCCTTGCGCTTTTGCTGGCTTCGTCCCGGAGGGCGGGATGAAGTCAGCGAAGGCAACGACAACGAGTCGTCACCCTCGCCGACGCCGAAGCCGAAGCCGGCGGGGCTGAGCTCCTCCGTGAGGACACCCCGGCGCAGCAGGTCGCCGGCGACCTCGTCGACGGCCGCGGCCCGGAGGGTGGCGGCCAGGCGCTCCTCCTGGGTGCCCGACCCGCTGCGGCCGGCGTCGGCCAGGATCGAGCGGGCCTGGCTGGCCAGGGCCTGCACCTCGGCCGCCTCCGCCCGGGTGGCGTCGCGAAGCTCGTCGGGGTCGCCACCCTCGAGAGTGGCCATCTGGGCTCGGCGCAACCGGGTGCCCGCCTCGAGCAGCGCCTCGATGTCCTCGGGGTGGCGCCGGGCCAGCTGGTTGAGGCCCCAGGCGACGATCGACGGCTTGCGGAGGCCCTTCACGGCGGCGCCGGCCTCCTTGCCCTGGTCCTTGGCCCTGGCGCGGGCGAGGCTGTCCCGGGCCTTGGTGAACTCGTCGAGGGGGAGGCCGTAGAGCTCCTCGACCTCGGGGTCCATGGCCGTTTAGGCCTCTCCGCGGGCCTCGGGGGGCCGGAGGTCGACCTTCAGGACCAGGATTCCATCCTCCAGGGTCCCCTCGGCGTCGCCCAGCATGGCGAAGTCCTGGTAGTCGATCTGGGCCCGCTGCATGTACTCCCGCCTGGCCGTGCCTTCGAGGGGCGGCAGGGAGCGGTCGCGGACCGCCCGAGCCCGCTCCTGGAAGCGGGCGATCATGGCGTTGACGTCGAAACCCTCAGCCATACCGAGCACCGTAGCCAGCAACCGCGGCGTCGGCGGTAGAATCGCTTGGTCACGCAAGCCGAACCGGGAAGAGCGGGGGGGACGTGAAGAAAGGTCGACATCGGCGCTTCGAAGAGGCTCGGGCCCTCAAGCGCAGCACCGAAATCCGTGTCGAGCCCTGCCCCGAGTGTGGCGCCGGTCCTGAGGACGACCACGCCTCCTGGTGCTTGGCGGGCGAGGACGAAGACGCCGCCGAGGTGAGCGAGCGCTAGCGGCGCACGAGGCGTCCAGGGGGGGACATGAAAGACAGGCGGGCGAGATGGCCTTATGCCGTCCTGCTTCTGGCCGCCATGGCCCTCCAGGCATGCGGACAGGTCACGAAGTCGGCCCTGCCCCTCGAACGGGCGGCTGTCGCCGAGCCGACCACCACGACAACGTCGACCACGACGACGCTGCCGCCGCCCCCGTCCACGACGGCTGCGCCACCGCCATCGACCGCGCCCAGACCGCGCCCGGCGGTCACGTCCGCGCCGCGGCGGGTCGCTCCCAAGCCGGCGCGACCGTCGATCACGGGCGGTGTGGCGGCCTATGCCGGCTTTGGCACGTGGGTCGACGTCTTCGACTGGACCAACCAGTGGACCAATGGCAATCCCACCGTCGGTACCGCCGACGTCGATCGCATGGCGTCGCTCGGCGTCCAGACGCTCTACATCCAGGCCGCGCGTATCGACGGACCTGACGGCGTCGCCGAGCCGGCCCGACTCAACTCGCTCATCCAGCGGGCCCATGCCCATGGCATCCGCGTCGTGGTCTGGTACCTGCCGACGCTCACCGACGAGAACGCCGACCTGACGCGGCTTCTCGCCATCGCCACCCTCCCCGTCGAGGGCCTCGCCGTCGACATCGAGTCGCGCGACGTGGCTGATCCCAACGACCGCAGCGCTCGCCTCGTCGACCTCAGCAACCGCCTCCGCGCCGCCCTGCCCGGTCGCACGCTCGGCGCCATCGTCTTCCCGCCCACGGGCATGGAGGTCATCAACCCCAGCTACTGGCCGGGCTTCCCGTGGGCCGGCATCTCGCCCGACTACGACGTCTGGCTGCCGATGGCTTACTGGACCGGGCGCGATCCCAACTCGGGATGGCACGACGGCTACAACTACGTCGTCGACAACGTGAAGCGCACGCGGAACGACCTGCACAACCAGGCCGCACCCGTGCATCCCATCGGAGGGATCGCCGACAAGGCCACGGTCGCCGAAGTGGCAGGGATGGTGCGCGCCGTCACGGCCACGGCGTCGATCGGCGGCAGCATGTACGACTACCGCACGACGACGCCCGACATGTGGTCGGCCATGGCGTCGTTGCGACGGTAAGCGCTAGGCGCGCGCGCTCTTCTTCCGCACGAACTTCACCGGACGTTCAGCCGGGTGCGGGAGCGGGCGGCTGGCACCGTTGGTCGACACTCGGTTCTCGAGGTAGGCGGCGAGCATGTCGTAGGCGTGCCGGTTGGTCAGCGCGATCAGCTCATCGCGCAGCGTCTTGTAGACGGGCTCGGCCTCTACGAACGACTCCGGCGCCTCGGTGCACCACCACGCGAACTCTTCGCCGCCCCCACCCCAGTGGCGCCGGTCCCACTCGCGAATGGTGGACGTGACGTGTCCGGCGCCGTCGGACTGCTCGTCGCGACGCAGCGGCAGCTGCCAGCACACGTCGGGCTTCAATTCGAGGTGCGGCACGCCGCGCTCGATGGCGGTGCGGTGCAAGGCGCAGCCGGGCCCGCCGGGGAAGTCGGGCCGGTTGAGGAAGATGCACGCGCCGTCGACGAGGCGGGTCACCATCTCGCCGTTCTTCTTGACCTTGACCACACCTCGCTGCTGGCCCTTCTTCTTGAACTGCCACTGTTCGTCGGTGAGGGTCTTCGCGACCCGTTCGACCCGGCGGCGGTCGGCGGCGTCGACAAAATGGGCGCCGTAGGAACAGCAGCCGTGGACGAGCTCAGGGGCGGGCTCGGTGAGCACGCCCTGGCAGCCCCGACCGAAGATGCAGCCCCAGTGGCTGAGCATGAACGTCACGTCGAACACCCACGTGCGTTCCTCTTCGGGGTCCTCGAAGCTCACCCACTCGTGCGTGGTCCCGTCGTTCACCTGCAGGTCAGCCACGGGCCAGCTCCGTCCAGAGCTCGCCGGCAGCGAGAAGGCCTTTCCAGAACTGGTCCATCACCATCCGTTCGTTGGGTGCGTGAAAGCGGTCGCCGGGGAGCCCGACGCCGAGAAAGAGGACGGGAGCGTCGAGGATCCGGCCCAGGCCCTCCTCGGGCCCGCTCCCGCCTTCGCGAGTGAACAGCGGATCCTTGCCCCAGACACGGGCCACGGCCCGCCGCAGTGCACCGACCGCGGGGTGGTCGGCGGGAGTCAGGGAGGCCGCGACTCCCGCGCCCTCGCTCTCCACGGACACGTCGATCCCGTCGGGGATCCGCTCGGCGAGCCAGGCCTGGAACGCCTCGGTGATCTTGGCCGGCTGCTGGTCGGGGACGAGCCGGAACGTGACCTTGACGTTCCCTTCAGCGGGGATGATCGTCTTGATCCCGTCGCCCGTGTAGCCGACGTTGATCCCCACGATGTCGCATGTCGGCCTGGTCCAGATGCGCTCGAGCAGGCTGTGGCCCTTCTCGCCCTCCAGGCGCGTGACGCCCGCGTTGCGCATCCACTTCTCCTCGTCGAGCGGGAGCGCGGTAAAGGCGGCGGCCTCGTCATCGGAAAGCGGGCGGACGTCGTCGTAGAAGCCGGGCAGGGTGATCCGGCCGTCGGCGTCGTGGAGACCGGCGACGATCGAGGCGATGACATGGGCGGCGTTGGGAACGGCGCCGCCGAACGATCCTGAGTGAAGGTCGATGGTTCCCGTGCGCACGTCGACGTCGAAGCAGACCATCCCGCGCATGCCCAAGGTGAAGGACGGGACGGTGCGTGACCACATTCCGGTGTCGGAGGCCACGACCACGTCGCACGACAACTTCTCGCGTTCGCGCCAGAGAAGGTCCTCGAAGTGCGGGGACCCGACCTCCTCCTCGCCTTCGACGATGAACTTGACGTTGACGGGGAGTGAGCCGTCGCGCTGCAGCAGCCCGCGTACGGCCTCGATCTCGTAGAGGACCTGCCCCTTGTCGTCGATCGAGCCCCTAGCTCGGCACTCGCCGTCGACGATCACGGGCTCGAACGGCGGCGACGCCCATTGGTCGAGGGGGTCGGCAGGTTGGACGTCGTGGTGGCCGTAGACGAGGGCCGTGGGGGCGTCGGGTCCGGCGTGCAGGTGGTCGCCGTAGACCGAGGGAGCGCCCGGCGTCTCGAGGATCTCGACATTCTCGAGGCCGGCGTCGCGCATCAACTGGGCCGTGAACTCGGCCGATTTCCGCACGTCGGCCGCGTGGTCAGGCTGGGCCGAGATCGACGGGATGCGGAGCCACTCGAACAGTGACTCGACGATGCGGTCGCCCTCGGTGTCGACGTAGTGCTGCAGTTGGAGATCGGCCTCCGCCACGCGCTGCATGGTAGGTGCCGAGAACTACCTTGACGTGCGATGCACGCAGCGCTGGTTGCCGATCTCGAACAGGCGTTGGCGCCCGACCGGGTGCGGGCGTCGCCGCTCGAGCTCGACCTGTACGCGCGGGACGCGTCGATCATCGCCGGTCAGGCCGAGGTGGTGTGCTTTCCGCTCACTCCCGAGGAGGTCCAGGCCTGCGTACGGGTCTGCCGGAAGCACGGTCGACCGTTCGTGCCGCGCGGCTCGGGGACGGGGCTGGCCGGTGGCGCGGTGCCGATCGGCGACCCCGTCGTCATCGTCACCACGAAGATGACGCGGATCCTCGAGGTCGACGCGGATGAACGTGTGGCGTGGGTCGAGCCCGGCGTGCTCAATCTGGATTTGAGTCGGGCCGTTGCCCACCTCGGACTGCACTACGCCCCCGACCCGTCCAGCCAGCAGTCCTGTTCGATCGGCGGCAACGTGGCGACGAACTCCGGCGGTCCGCACTGCCTGCTGTACGGGGTCACCAGCGCCCACGTGCTCGCCGTCGAGGTGTGTCTGCCGGACGGTTCCTTGGTGATGCTCGGTGGGCTCGATCCCGAGCCCGCGGGCTACGACCTGCGGGGCGTGTTCGTCGGCAGCGAGGGCACGATGGGCATCGCCACCCGCATCGCCGTGCGCCTCACGCCCCTGCCGCCCGCGGTGCGCACCCTGCTGCTCGACTTCACGTCGGTCGAGGCGGCGGCGGCGGCCGTGTCGGGGATCATCGCCGCCGGCCTGGTACCCGCGGCGTTGGAGATGATGGACGCCGAGATCACCCGGGCTGTCGAGGACTTCGTGCACGCCGGCTTCCCGCGCGACGCGGCCGCGGTTCTGCTCGTGGAGGTCGACGGCCTGCCCAGCGGCGTGGACGCGGCCGCGGACATCGTGTCGCGCGTTGGCCGCGGGCACGGTGCCCGCACAGTGCGGGTGGCCGCGGACGACGCCGAGCGGGCGTTGCTCTGGAAGGGCCGCAAGTCGGCCTTCGGGGCCATCGCCCGGATCGCTCCGAACTACTACCTCCACGACGCCGTGGTGCCCCGCACCCGCCTGGTGGAGGTGATGAAGGCCGTCTACGACATCGCCAAGCGCTACGACCTGGTGATGATGAACGTCTTCCACGCCGGGGACGGCAACCTTCACCCCTTGATCGTGTTCGACCGCCGCGCCGATGGCGTGCTCGATCGGGTGATGGCGGCGGGGGAGGAGATCATCCAGGCGTGTGTGGGCGCCGGCGGCGTGCTGTCGGGCGAGCACGGCATCGGCCTCGAGAAGCGGGACTACATGCCGTTGATCTTCTCGCCCGACGACCTCGACGCCCAGGCCAGGTTGCGCGAGGCGTTCGACCCCGACGGCGTCGCCAACCCGGAGAAGGTCCTGCCCGCAGGCTCTCGGTGCGGCGACCTCCAACGGGTCCCGGAGGGCGCGTGGATCTGAAGTCCTTCGCGGCCGACGTGGGAACGGACGGGCCGGTCACGGTTGTGGGCGGGCGGACGCAGTGGGACGTCGGGGGTGCGGTCGACCCGTCGGCGCGCGAGGTGCGGGCGCCGGCAGGGATCGTCGAGTTCGAGCCTGCGGAGATGACGGTCCGATGCGGCGCGGGGACGACCGTTGCCGAATTGAACGCCGCACTTGGAGAGCACGGCCAGTGTGTCGCCCTTGCTGCTGATGACCGTGACGGCGGTGCGACCGTCGGCGGCGTGCTCGCCGTCGGGCGCAGCGGCATCCGCCGGCTGCGGCAGGGGCCGGTGCGCGACGTCCTGCTCGAGGCGCGGTACGTGTCGTCCGACGGCCGGTTGATCAAGGGTGGTGGCCCGACGGTGAAGAACGTCAGCGGCTTCGACCTGTGCCGGTTGCTCGTGGGTTCGCTCGGCACGCTCGGATTTCTCGGCGAGGTCGTGCTGCGCTGCCGGCCGCGGCCGGCCGTCTCCCGCTGGTTCGCCGGTGACGCCGAACCCTTCGAGCTGCTGCACCGGCTGTACGAACCGTCGTCGATTCTCTGGGACGGCACCACGACCTGGGTGTTGCTCGAGGGTCACGAAGCCGATGTCGAGGCGCAGGCGGACCTCGCCGGTCTTCCCGAGGTCGACGGGCCGCTGCAGCTGCCGCGCGGCGGTCGGCTGTCGATGCGGCCTTCGGCGCTGCGAACACTTTCGGGAACCTTCGTCGCCGAGATCGGCGTCGGCATCGTGCACACGGCCGATCCAGTACCGCCCCGTGAGCTGACACCGGGCGTCGCCGAGCTCAACCGGCGGGTGAAGGACGCCTTCGACCCGACGGGCCGGCTCAACCCCGGACGTCAGGTGGCCGCGTGACCGAAGTCCATCTCCACGTCGACGACCGCGAGCTGGCGTCGTGTGTTGCGTGCGGGCTGTGTCTGCCGCATTGCCCGACCTACCGCGTCACCGGCGAGGAGTCGGCGTCGCCACGGGGGCGCATCGCCGCGATGCGGGCCGTCGAGTGGGATCAGCGGCCGCTCGACGGCGACTTCACCAGGTTCATGGACCTGTGCGTGCAGTGCCGGGCGTGCGAGGCCGTATGCCCGTCGTCCGTGCCGTTCGGGCGGTTGATGGAAGGCTCGCGGGAGACGCTTGCTTCCGAGACTGACTACCAACCGCGGCGCTGGCGGTTGGCGTACAAGGTGCTCGGTCACCACCGGTTGCTGCTCGCGGGCTCGAGCGTGCTTGCCGCAGCGCAGCGCGTCGGCCTGGTGCCCCGCCGCGTCAACCTGCCGCGTCTGCCGTTGCGGCGGCGGCCGCTGTCGGCGACGGGCACCGACGTCTGGCTGTTCACGGGCTGTGTCATGGACGCCTGGCAGCGGCCGGTGCATCAAGCGGTCATCGACGTCCTGCGGCGCGCCGGTGTGGGCGTCGCCCTGCCCGGACGGGGGGGCGACTGCTGCGGCGCCCTCCACGTGCACGCCGGGCTCGTCGACGGCGCCCGTGATCTCGCCAGGCGGGTGATGGCCTCGATGCCCGGCGATGCGCCGATCCTCGTCGACTCGGCGGGGTGTGGCGCGGCTCTGAAGGACTACGGCCATCTGCTGGAGACCGACGAGGCCGTCGCGTTCTCGGCGCGTGTGTTCGACGTCCACGAATGGATGGCGCAGCACATGGACCGCCTGCCGGCGCCGACCCGTCGACTCCCGCATCCCGTCGCCGTCCAGGACCCCTGTCATCTACGGCACGTGCAGCGGGCTCACCAGCAGGTTCGGACGGTGTTGGCGCCGTACGCCGACCTCGTCGAGCTCGACGACGACGGTCTGTGTTGTGGCGCCGGCGGTGCGTACGCGGTCACCCATCCCGAGATGGCGGCCGAGCTGCGCCAGCGCAAGGTCGAAGCCGTGCGGCGGACGGGGGCGCCGGTCGTGGCCAGTGCCAACCCGGGGTGCATCCTCCACCTGCAGACGGCGGGGCTCGATGTAAGGCATCCTTTCGAATTGCTGTCGGAGGCGTTGCGTGGCGGGTGAGTTCGACGACATTCGAGGGCGGCTCGAGGGCATTGCCGAGGAGCTCGCCGATCTGGCGATCGTCCGCCTGCGTGAGTCGATCGACGCGGGTGGCAAGGAGCTGCCGGTCGATGAGAAGCGCCTGACGCGTGCGCGCCGCGCCGTCGAGAAGGCGGTGGCCATCCTCCGAGAGCCGGACGACAGCGAGTGAGCCGGTGAGCGACGAGCGGCTGGACCTTCGCGGGCGCATCCTGCACGCCGATCCGGCGACCCTCGGCTTCTGGGGCTCGTCAGGCCGTGAGGTGTGGGGCGCGGTCATGGACATGGCCTTTCCCGGTGGAGTGGCCAGCCTCGTGTCCCTCGAGGACGGAACCACGAGTCTGTACACGAGCACCGGTGGCGGCGTTCTCGGCGGCGGCGCGCACCAGCCCGTCGTGGAGGCAACGCAGGCGTTCCTCGACGCCGTCGCCGTCTATGCGCCGCAGTTCTCGGCGACCGACACCGACGAGCTGCCCGAACCCGGGCACGTCCGTTTCCACGCGTTGGCCTTCGACGGACGCCGCGGCGCCGACGCCGAGGAGTCGGAGCTGCAGGCGCGCTCCCACGAGCTCTGGCCGCTCTACTACTCGGGCCATCAGGTGATCACCGCCCTCCGCCTCGCGACCGAAGGCAGCGATCAGGCGTAGGTGCGCACCAACTCCAGGACCGCGTCGGCGTCGGGGCCCTCGCCGGTGAGCGAGGTCTCGGCGGGGTCCACGCGCCGGGCTGCGATCAGGCAGAGATCGACACCCCTCCCGCGGATCGTCGTCTGTGGTGTCTCGTCGGGGACGAAGGTCCACGGTTCGCCGGACGGCCCGGTGAGGTCGAACGCCACCGGGCCGGTGAGCTCGCGGCCTTCGCGCGCGAAGGCGTAGGGGAGCGTCCGCCAGGCCAGCCGGGCGACGTGCTGCAGCCGGTCGGTCGGCTCCAGGTCGATGCCGAGACCGTCGGTCACGTCGCCGGTGTGGATCCACGTCTCGGCCAAGCGGGTCGTGACGAGCGTGCGCAGCGAGAGCTCGCCCGCAACCCAGGTGACCCGACGGTGAAAGTCGGCGCCGTCGAGGCGGGAGAGGAAGTCGTCGACGCTCGACTGCCATCTCTGTTTGAGGTCGGCCAGTGGACGATTGCGCTCGTTGGCGACCATCAAGGCGGCCCCGTCGTCGACATTGGATGCCGGTCCCGCCAGCTGGCGGCCGACCTCTGCGAGGTACTCGGGCATGCGGTCGTCGAAGCTGGCGATCGCCATCTCATTGGTCTGGGCGAGGTGCAGGACGACATCGGCGACCGTCCAGCCCTCGCACCGGGACGGCCGCTGCCAGGCGTCGTCGTCGAGGCCTTGGAGGATGCCGGTCAGCTCCGACTGCTGCTCGGCGAGGGCGGCGACGGCGGCTTCACTCACTGACATTCAACTCGTTGATCAACTCTCTCAGCCTTGCGTGGTGGTGCTTGTCGAACGCCAGCTTGACCCGCTCGAGGTCGAGGCGGTCGTCCGTTGACACCTCGGCCGGCAGAGGCTCGGTGACTTCGATGCCGCCCTTGGTGCAGATGTCGGCGAACTCGGCGCTGAGGCGCTCGAGGGTCGATGGCGTCGGAGCCTTCTGCAGCCGGATGACGAGGGTGTCGCCGACGTATCGGACCGAATGGAAGTTGCGGTAGAAGCCGCGGATCTCCGCCGACGCGGCCTCGACGTTGTCGGTGATCAAGTAGAAGTTGTGATCGTTGGGATCGATGACGCCTCGCGTCGCCAGTTCGTCGCGGACGAACCGGTCCCACGACTCCCAGTACGTGCCACCGGGGACGTCGAGGAGGACGACGGGCGCGGGTGCCGCCTTCCCTGTCTGCAACAGGGTGAGCAGCTCGAAGGCCTCGTCAAGCGTGCCGAACCCACCGGGGAGCACGGCGAAGCCGGCGGACTCTTTCATCAACATGAGCTTGCGGGTGAAGAAGTATTTCATGTCGACGAGCTTGGGATCGTGGGCCAGCAGCGGGCTCGGGTCCTGTTCGAACGGGAGACGGATGTTGATCCCGATGGACTTGTCGACACCGGCTCCTTCCACGCCTGCGGCCATGATCCCGGGTCCGGCGCCGGTGACGACCATCCACCCCTCGTCGGCAAGGGCGATCGCCAGGTTGCGAGCTTGGGCATACAGGGGATCGTCGGGCAACGTGCGGGCGGAGCCGAACATCGTCACCTTGGGGACGTCCACGTAGGGCTCGAAGACCTTGAAGGCCAGTCGCATCTCTTTGAGGGCGGAGTTGGTGATCTTGAGGTTGAGGCGGTCGGTCTCGTCGTCAGCGAGGAGGGCCACGGACGTGAGGATCTCCATGAGCTGATCGCGGTTCTCGTGGACGTCGAGCGCGTCGAGCAGGGCAGTCAGGCGTTCGTCGATCTCGGGGTCGCCGGTGCGGTACCGGGTGCGGTTCGGACTCATGCTGACCCCATCGTGCCTGAGTTGAGGTCCCTAACCCGAGAGCCCGAACTCGGCCAGGTGGCCTCCGCTGTAGCGGCGGTCGTCGGTCACCTCCTTGACGGCGCCTTCGGGTGTCTTCGTTGTCGCCATGGCCCCGTCGGTCTCGAACTCGGCCTCGGCGAGCACGAGGCCCTCGAGCGGCGGTTCGAATACGTCGACCACGAACGGCGGCACGCTGTACCGGACTTTTCGCAGCTGCTTTCCTTCGAGACGGGAGAGCAGCTCGTACTCGGCTTCGGACAGGTATGTGTTCGTGATCAGTCCGGCACCGCCGGTTGGTGGAAGCTTCTGGGCCAGCTTGTAGATCGTCGGCTGCTGACCACGGCGGTCGACCATCCGCCGCAGCCGGAGGCGAGTCCCGACGAAGTAGATGTCGGTGATCTCGATTTCGCTCTGCGCGTGCGTCAGGTCGGGCGCCTCACCGAGAAGCCACCTCCGTTCGCGCTCGACCCGGGCGTACTTCTGCGCCTTCCCCGGCGGCGCCGACGGGTTGTCCAGGCTCACTCTCGGCATTCTGGCGGTCGTAGCTGTCCTATGGGGCCACCCACGACCGCCAGAATGGGGTGAGGCACGGTTCTATTGGGGGAGGACGATGGACGAGGACACCAACCGGCAGGTGCTGGCTGCGCTTGCCGACGCCGACAACCGGCACGACACGAGCGTGTATGGCGAGCTGTTCGCTCCTGATGTCGTCGTGCACCTTCTCGGCGACGACGTGTTGGAAGGTGTTGACGCGTATCGCGCCTTCATGGAGGCGTTCTTCGCAGGCCTGCCCGATTACCACGCGATCGCGCACGACCGGATCTGCGAGGGCGACACCGTCGTGCACCACTGGACGATCACGGGGACACACAACGGGCCTCTCTTCGGCATGGATCCGACGGGAAGAGCGGTCAACTACCGCGGGGCATCGATGTTTCGGCTGCGAAAAGGCGAGATCACCGAGGCGTGGCTGTATCCCGACCGCGGCACGATGCAGCGCCAGCTCGCCGGCGAGTGACGGCGATACGTTCGGATCGATGAGCGCTGCGTCTTTCTCGGAAGAGATGCGGGCCCTCGGCCACTCGGTCTCGGAGTGGTCGAACGGCCCGGGCGACACGTACGCGAGCCACTCCCATCCCTACAAGAAGATCCTCTGCTGTTTGGAGGGGTCGATCGTGTTCCACTTCCCTGACCACGACGTACGCCTGACGCCGGGAGATCGCACGGTCGTTGAACCTGGCACCGCGCATGCGGCGACCGTCGGCCCGTCCGGAGTGCGCTGCGCCGAAGCCCACGTCTCGTGAGCACCGACGTGTCAGTGGTGCAGCAAGGCCCGGGCCGCTTCCAGGTCGAGGTTCAGGCTTCCGGCGGGACCACACGCCACACCGTCGAGGTTCCCGACGGCCTCGTGGACGAGCTTGGGTGGAGCAGCAGAGGCGAGACCGAACTCGTGCGTGAATCCTTCGCCTTCCTGCTGGAGCGCGAGCCGCCAACGTCGATCATGCGACAGTTCAGCCTCGACGTCATCACCCGCTACTTCCCGGAGTACCCAGCCGAAATGGGCAAGCGGGCCCCGCTCTGAGGCCCTCAGTCGTTGGTGAGGGCCGGCATGCGACGCGCCCGGTCGGATTATCGGAGAGCAGTCCGACGGACAATTGCGCACGAGCCGCCGCGGCGCGATGTCGAGCGGTTCCACCCGTCGCAATAACGCACACGTAGCCGGCACTACGTGCGCGATGCGCTCGTGCTGTCGGAAAAGCGGACGCTGGCGGTTATGTGCCCCGCACCAATCCTCTCACTGCAATCGGCCATGTGGCCTAGCAAGCGGTATTGCGGTTGACGCACGTCGGTAAAGAAACGGCAAAGACGGGCGTCACTCCGTTGCCGCGTTGGGTCCATGTGCCTACGTTCTGTCGCCAATGCGTCGGCTCTTGAGAGCCGTGGGGAGGGAACGATGAAGAGCAGAGGCGCGCTTGTCGCAGCAGGCCTCGTCGCGTTTGGGCTGGCAGCCATCGCACCGGCACCCCCGGCATCCGCGACCTCGACGCCATGTCCCGGTCCGACCGTGAGCGGCACGACGGCGAAGGTGACCTGCGCCTATGCCGGCGTGCTGCAAACGTGGACCGTGCCCGCTGGAGTGACCCAGGTTTCCCTCGACGCCTCTGGCGCCCAAGGGGGTTCCAGCGTTCCTGGATACCCGCTCGACACCGGCGGCAAGGGCGCCGAACTGACCGCCAGCTTCGCGGTGACGCCCGGAGAGGTGCTCAATGTGGTCGTGGGCGGGATGGGCACCTCGCCAGCGCGGAACTCGCCCGGCGGCGGTGGCGGCGGTTCGTTCGTCTACACCGGCTCCATCCCAACGGTTGACTTACTCGTCGCCGCAGCAGGCGGTGGCGGCAACGCGCCGTCCGGTGGCACCAGTGACGGCAGCGCCACGACGTCGGCGAGCGACGGTTTCAGCGACTCAGAGGCCCTCGGTGTAGCGGGGACGGGTGGCAACGGCGGGGGCGCCGGCACCGCCAGCATTTCCAGCGGCGCAGGCGGCGGCGGCTTGTCCAGCGACGGAGGGTCTGCGACGAGCTCAGCCGGCAATCCCGTCGGTGGCAAGGCGCTGATCCACGGGGCCGCCGGTGGCGCTGGTGACGGAGGTGGCGACGGTGGCTACGGAGGTGGAGGCGGAGCAACGAACAGCTCCGGCGGCGGCGGCGGCGGCTATAACGGCGGCGGCGGCGGGTCGAGCGAGCCGAACAATGCCTCCGGCGGCGGCGGCGGTTCGTTCCTGGCTGCTTCGGCCAGTGCTCCCATCACTCGGACGAGCGGAGCCACGACGGGCAACGGTCAGGTCACCATCTCATACTCCTGCCAGTCACCGAGCAGCAGTGGCAATCTGACGGGCACGACCTGTGTCTCCGGTGGCAGCGTCACCGGCAACGTGACCGTGCCGGCGGGCAGTTCGCTGGTGTTGATGAACGCGACCGTCGGCGGCAACATCAACGCCAACGGGGCGGCAGGGATCACCATCTGCGGCAGCCACGTCGGCGGCTCGATCTCGGTCACCAACTCCACGGGTCCGGTGGTCATCGGTGACGCGGGCGACGACGGCTCGCCATCCTGTGCCGGCAACACCGTGGGCAACGGCGTCACCCTGACCGGTAACACAGCCAACGCAGAGTTGGGCGGCAACCACATCACGGGGTCGGTGACCTTCAACAACAACACCGGGACAGCACCGGGGGTCGAGACCAACCCCGAGGTCGAGGCCAACACCATCGGTGCCAACCTCAAGTGCAGTGGCAACTCCTCGGTCGGCAACGACGCTCCGCACAACACCGTTGGCGGCAACCGCACCGGCCAGTGCCTGACCGTCTGACGCACCCGCGCACATAACAACTTGGGCGGGTTCGGCATCGGACTTCGGCGGGCGCGCACTCGGGATGTGCCGCTCTGCGCTGGCGGGCGCTTCTCGCGGATGCTTGGCATCGACGACACCGCCTGAAGGCTCGGGTGTGAGTCCGACATTGGAGGGTGACGCGCGTCGCGTGCGTCTCATCGAGACCTGCCACTGCTGACGTTCTGACGCTTGATGACGGCGCCACCGCTCCCGATCGGGGAGTCGGTGGCTACGGTCGTCGGTGACGCCCTCGGTTGTGGAATCCGCACGCGGGGCGGCCGTTGTCCTGGGTGGTCTCGCCACCGGCGGCAAAGGGAATGACGTGGTCGACCTGGCAGTGCTCGGCTGGCAGGTCGCAGTAGGGGTGGAAGCACTCCCGGTCCCGGAGTTGCACCGCCCGGCGCAGCCCACCGGTGAACAGGCGCTTTGTGACACCCAGATCGATGATGCGAGACGGCCCGTCGAACAGACCCGCTCGATCCAGGACTGGGGGAGCCAGCCCACGACGCTGCCGGGCGTCACCACCGCACCGTTGGCCAGCTCGCAGATGCGCCCGGCAAAGGTCTCGTAGTCGACGAAGACACTGAACAGGGGCTCGGGCCGACGTCCGTCTGCGGGGGCGGTGGCCGAGCGGGTGGCCATCTCGACCAGGGCGTCGGCCCGGCGCTGGGCCGGCGTGCGGGCCAGGTCGGCGATGGTGGCGTCGTCGCCCAGCCGACCCCGGGCCTCGGCCCAATCGGCGTCGAAGAGCTGCTGTTCGATGCGGGTGAGCTCGTTGTTGACGATCGTGCCCGAGATCGGGTCGAAGGTCATCTTGCCCAGCCACACACCCCGGTAGCTCTGGGAGAAGTACAGGCCACGACAGGCACGCTCGTTCTCAGCGTCGTCTTCGACCTCGTCGGGATCGGCGAGCTGTTCCCAGTAGCGCACGGCCTTGCAGAAGTTGCGAAAGCGCAGCGCCTTGGCGTCGTCGAGGAGGAGCTGTTCGTCTCGGGCGAAAGTCTCCCGCCGGGCCTGGCTGCAGGCGCCGGCGAGGACCCCGACGTGGTCGGCGGCGATGTCGCCGGCCAGCCACGCCTGTTCGACCAGGGGCATGTGGCGCAGCGCCCGGCCGTTGCTGATCTGGCGGCGGGTCTCGGCGATGGGCAGGTTGCAGGTGCGGGCCAGCACCGCCGACAGGGAGCGGGCGCCGGAGTGCTTCCACTCCTCGCTGGCGTCGAAGACGGCAGTCGCCCGGGTGGCCACGGCGTCGATGCGCGCCAGCTGGCGACGCAGGACCTCGATGTCCTCGATGTCGGCGAAGGCGGAGGGATCAGCGGCGCACAGCTCGTCGACCACGGCGGT